>Ga0209390_10000014_pt1 | contig 244218 bp, 183 predicted proteins | sample BON01_FD_187212 | JGI IMG/M metagenome (GOLD analysis project Ga0209390, IMG submission 187212) | Freshwater microbial communities from Lake Bonney liftoff mats and glacier meltwater in Antarctica - BON-01 (SPAdes) (version 2) | ecosystem: Environmental > Aquatic > Freshwater > Ice > Glacier... | reverse complement strand
GGTGACGCTGAATGGGTGACGCTGAATGGGTGACGCTGAATGGGTGACGCTGAATGGGTGACGCTGAATGGGTGACGCTGAATGGGTGACGCTGAATGGGTGACGCTGAATGGGTGACGGCCAACGCCGTTAAGCATTCGATAGCGTCAGAACCAGCGAATAGCCCCCTCATCCGGCCTATCGGCCACCTTCTCCCCCTTCCATGGGAGAAGGGACTTCGACAAAGCCGCGGAAAGCATGATAATAAATCCTTCACGGCGTTGGGTGACGACCAGACAAATCACGACGTGATAAACTCTTTCGCGAGCAGGATCGAAAGTTCGATCTGATCACTGCCTGGCTGTTGGCCGGCGTACTTAACCATGTCGGCCGCTTCCAGGAACTCGGCCAGACTCGCGGATCTTTCGACTGGAAAGATGTCGATCAGCCGCATCTCCTGCAGGAATTCTTCCGTCGTCTGTTCGGGGGCTCGCAGGCCGGTCTTTCCTTCGATGTAGACTCGGACGATTCCCGTCAGTCGCACATAAAACTCTTTGAACAGGCCCTGAGACGGCAGGTTTTCGGAAAGAAGTTGGGCCATCGTGATTTGAGCGATTTCTTCAGGAGTCTGCACGGGGATCGAAGCCACTTTGGAGGCACGCATGCGGCGGGCTCTCAACACCAACAGCAGCACGGCGACCGCCACAATCAGCAGGCCAGTCCACCAGAAGTTTTTCGATGAATCAAGCGGCTGCGGAGGAAGCATCGGCTCCAGATTGCCCAGGTCGGGGATCTGACCAGACAGCTCAGATGTGACTTTGATCTCAATCGGATCCGACTTAATAAACGTGGCCTTCCCCCGCGCTTCGGAGTCCTCACGATTGTCTGTGAACTCAATCGCAATGGAACGGACCAGATGCGTCCCGCTGTGAACCGGCTCCAGCTGATAATGAAAGAGTCGAGTCTGCTCGTCTGCTGGGTCTTTCGCTATTGGATTTTTTGGCGATCGTTCGCTGTAGTCTCGCACCAGAAAGTCGCCGACGGCTTCGCCAAACGCGGGCGGTTTGATTTCGACCTGCGGCGGAGCAGTGACTTCCACATCCATTTCCACGAGGTCAGAAAGTCGAGGCTCCGCGGGCGTGATTGTCACGGTCAACCTGACCGGCCCCTTTTCGGACACTCGCTGCACAGAATCTGCATTCATTTCGCCGGATTGAGATGTCTCAGTGGATTGGCTGCAGCCGGAGATCAAAACAAGACATGCAACGGAAGCCGTGATTCTGCAGGAGAACGCGTTCATCGCTGGCGCTCCCGCATCCGAAAGAATTTCTGCAGGCTGTTGGCGTACGGCTGATCAGTCCGGATTTCAAGCCGATCCACGTTCGCGCGACGCAACCAGCCGGTGAGAGTTTTCTCGCGGTCGGCGGCCGCTTTGGCAAACAGCGCACGCACCTGCGGATGACGAGTATCCAGTTCGAGCAATTCGTCGGTTTCCGCATCGCGGAGAGTCAGAAAGCCAACATCCGGAAGAACAGATTCACGCGGATCCTGCAACGTCACAGCGATGCAGTCGTGCCGCTGATTGGCCACGGCCAGTGCCTTTGAACAATCGGGGCCCAGAAAATCGCTCATGACAAAGACGACACAGCGGCGCCGCTGCACGCGGGAAATGTATTCCAGCGCTTTCGTTATGTCAGTCTCCGCCTTGATGGGCTCCGCGGCCAGCAGTTCACGAATCAGTCTCAGCACATTGCCGCGGCCTTTGCGAGGCGGAATGTATTTGACAACATCGTCAGCAAAGAACAGCAGGCCAACTTTGTCATTGTTCTTGAGCGATGTGAACATCAGCACGGCCGCCACTTCGACGGCGGTTTCCATTTTGCTCAGACGCTGCGAACCAAATGCGCCGGACGCAGAGATATCGACGGCCAGAAGAATTGTCAGTTCCCGCTCTTCGCAGAACGTTTTGACGTAGGGAGCTCCTGATCGCGCGGTGACGTTCCAGTCGATGCTGCGAATTTCGTCGCCCGGAATATATTCGCGGACCGAATCAAACTCCATCCCGCGACCTTTGAACGCGCTGAGATATTCACCAGCCAGCAGATCGTTCACCTGGCGGCGAGCCACGATCTGAATGCGGCGAACTTCCTTGAGAACTTCTTCCAGTTCACGAGCAGCCATGGGGAGTCGTTGAGTTGAGTTTGATGTCGTACAAACACAACTTAACCCTAACTTTAAAGGTTGACAAAGCACTATGGCACGGGCACAGATTCCAGAACCTTCCGCACGATATCATCGGACGTCATTTCTTCGGCCTCTGCTTCATACGTCAGAATGATGCGATGGCGCAGGATTTCGAAGGCAATATCCTTCACGTCCTGCGGAGTCACATAGCCACGGCCGGCAAGAAACGCGTTCGCTCGCGCGGCCAGACACAAATTGATGGAAGCTCGCGGAGAAGCACCGCACTGGATCAACGGCTTCAGTTCCTTCAGGCGAAAGTCTTCCGGCCGGCGAGTCGCGGCCACAACATCCAGAACATAATCCTTCACCTTGTCGTCCATGTAGATGGAAGAAACCGTCTGCTTGATTTCCACAAGCTGTGAAGGTTCAAGAACGGGATGAATCTCGCGACGGATATCGTCCAGCACGGCATCCACAACTTTGCGTTCCTCAGCCCTGGTCGGATAACCTACGACTACCTTCAGCATGAAACGATCGACCTGTGCTTCAGGCAGTGGATACGTTCCTTCCTGCTCGATCGGATTCTGAGTTGCCAGAACCAGAAACGGTTCTTCCAGCGGATAGGTCTCGTCCCCGATCGTGACCTGATGTTCCTGCATGGCTTCCAGCAGCGCCGACTGAACCTTTGACGGAGCTCGATTGATTTCATCCGCCAGTACAAGATTTGCAAAGATGGGGCCCTTGCGAGTCCCAAACGAACCTTCGCGCGGATTGTAAATCATCGTTCCGATCAGGTCCGCTGGCAGCAGGTCGGGCGTAAACTGGATGCGGCTGAATTTGCATCGAATCGCGCTGGCCAGAGCTTTGATGGCGGTCGTTTTTGCAAGCCCCGGCAGGCCTTCCAGCAGAACGTGTCCGCCAGTCAGCAGAGCAATCAGCAGGCGTGACAGCATCACGTCCTGGCCGACGAGCGCCTTGCGAACCTCCGCCCGCACGCGCTCAATCTGATCGGAATATTTCAGAACCTGTTCTTTAATCTTCTGGACGTCGACAGACATGGTTTTATGGTTACTTGTTCAGCAGGGAGCACCGGCTGGCTTGCGGACGGACTTCAGGCCAGCCGACAGTTTTCGGCCGACAGACTCATGGAGAGACCTGTTTCTTTACCCTCTTCCCACAATGGGAGCAAGTCAACGCGCGCCTGTTTCTCTTCGCGGGATGGCACCAGCTCGCGGACGAGAGTACGATTGGCCGTTTGCCCGGGGCGAGACGGGGTGTTGATTTAATCACAACCTGAGCCGCAAATCGCTAGCCGCGGGTGTTTTCGTTGTGATTTTAAGACACTCACCCGCAGCTAGCGCTTTGCGGCTCACTAAATTAACAGCCCCGAAAACGGCCGGAACCCAAAAAACTGGCGTGAAACGAGGTCCGAATATCCGCGAGATCGTATTGCAGGCCTGGGCAATATATTATCCTTCGACTTTTCCGTAATTCTCCTTTTCCCTGGCATCAAGTTTCTGCATGTCTTCTCTAGACGAAATTTTGTCCATCTGCGAATCCCGAATCGGCTATCAGTTTCGTGATCGAACTCTTCTTCGACGTTGCCTGACACACAGTTCGTCGGCTGAAACGCGTCTGGATTCCAATGAGCGTCTGGAGTTTCTCGGCGACGCAGTACTCGGACTGATTATTTGTGAGCATCTGTTTCAGCTTTATCCCGACCAGCGCGAAGGCCAGCTGACTCAGATGAAGTCGTATCTGGTCAGCCGCCAGACCTGTGCGCGAGTGGCCCGACTTCTGGATCTGCAGGCGCTGATCCTTGTGGGACGAGGCCTGCAGAGTATTCCGGAATCGATCCTGTCGGCCGTTATTGAATCGCTGATTGCCGGTGTTTACTTTGATGGCGGCATTGAAGCGGCGCGACAGTTTATTCTGTACGGATTCCGCGAGGAGCTGTCGTTGTGTCGTCCGGTCGACCTCGAAAACTTTAAGAGCCAGTTGCAGGAGTATACCCAGCGAGAACTCGGCAAGACTCCTGAATATCTGGTGGTGGAAGAAACCGGTCCGGATCACGCCCGCGAATTTGGCGTAGCGGCACGCGTCGGAAATTCTGTCTTCGACATTGGTCGCGGCAAGAGCAAGAAAGAGGCCGAGCAGCAGGCCGCCAGGAATGCGGTAATGTCACTGCGAGCGAACTCGGATGACGCCGACGAAGTGGTGATTGAAGTTCATGCCGGGTCCCGCGACGAGACCATCGTAATTGATGTTCTGTCCGTCATAACACTGGATGAAGGCGGGGCGACAGTCACATCATCAGAAGATATTGGGGAAGCATTTGGTGAAGGTGTGGCTGATTTCTCATCAGCACCCGACATTGTGTCGGTTCAACGCGACATTGTGTCGGTTCAACGCGACATTGTGTCGGTTCAAATTGTGATCACACCGCTGGAGCTCGACAGCAGTTTACAGTGGGGGCAGAAAGTAGAAGTCATGACGACGACAGAAACCGAGATTTTGCACCAGCCTGAATCCGCCGCATTGCGATTCCTTCCGGAGGGCCCGTATTCTCTGGACCACGATCGCATGAGCTGGGTCGGCATTCAGCATGGTGCAGATTCCACAACAGGGTCAATTAATGTTCTCGATCTGTCCAGCGGCACGAATCAGACGTTCGATCTGCCGGGCCGCCCGGGATTTGCATTTCCGACCGATAAGCCGGGCGTGTTTGTCGCCGGAGTGGAGCGCAGCGTCGGGCTGTTTATTACCGCGACAGGTGAATGGAGTCCGTTCATTCAGGCGATTGAATCTTCCGTCACGAACACCATCATCAATGACGCGGTTGTCTTCGAAGGCAATTTGATTTTTGGCTGCAAGGAGCTGGAATTCAAAACTCCCAAGGCCGGGTTATATCTGTGGCGACGCAGTGATCGGACCACCATCCAGCTGTGCAATGATCAGATCTGTTCGAACGGTAAAGCGATTGTTCGAAATGTCGATGGCACTTTGACGCTGTTCGACATCGACTCCTGCAAAAAGCAGATTATTCGTCGCATACTGGATATCGAGCAGGGCACAGTCGGTCCAGTGGAAGTCGTTGTGGACCTGACTTCAGAGAATGTCTTTCCTGACGGCATGATTCTTACGCCCGACCATAAGAGCCTGATTGTGGCCTTGTATGATCCGGGTGACCCGATCGCGGGAGCCGCGCGGCAGTATTCCATCGCCGACGGGAGGCTCGAAGCAGTGTGGACTTGCCCTGGATCGCCACGAGTCACATGTCCGCAGCTGATCAGGCACCAGGGACGTGTGCGACTGGTGCTGACATCCGCGGTGGAACACATGTCCGCCGAGCAACTTGCCTTGCATCGCAATGCCGGTTGTTTGTTTGTCGGCGACACCCCGTTTGATTCCATTGGCGACCAGCCTGTGTTCCCGTGCCCATAGAAACGTTTGTCAAAGCCGCTCTGAATATGCAGAGCTTATCAATTTGTCGGGAGTAGGAAACATGCGTCTTGAAGGTCACGGACAAAGCTCCAACGTAGAAGATCGTCGAGGACGCCGAGGCCCAGCAATGGCGGCTGGTGGTGGCGGTCTGTTACTGGTCGTGATGATGATCGTCATGAACATTATGGGCGTGGATCGCGACAAGCAGCAGGCGGCGATCGGGATTGCGAAAGCGATCCAGTAGAAAGCGGCGAACCAGGGACCGGCAGAACCCGGTGAGGGAATTAACGATGCGAGCCGCGTCTTCATCAGCCAGATTCTTAAGAGTACCGAAGACGTCTGGACGCAGCAGTTCAGGGACCATGTTCAGGGCGGAAGCTACACGCCACCCAAGCTGATCATTTTTGGAGGAAGCGTTGAAACTCGCTGCGGGATGGGCAGTGCCGAGATGGGACCATTCTATTGTCCAGGCGATTCACAGGTTTACATTGACCCATCGTTCTTTGACGAGCTGGCTGAGCGGCATAAGGCGACCGGCGATTTTGCGCAGGCCTACGTGATTGCGCACGAGGTCGCTCACCACGTTCAGAATCTCACGGGCTTCAGCGATCAGGTCAACGAAGTTCGTGCCCGGGGCGACGAACTGATGACCAATCAGATGTCGGTGCGACTGGAGCTTCAAGCGGATTATCTGGCCGGCGTGTGGGCGCATCACGCGAACAAGAAATATAACATCCTCGAGGAAGGTGATATCGAAGAGGGAATCAACGCTGCCAATCGGATCGGCGACGACACTCTTCAAAAGGAGGCCCAGGGCTACACGGTCCCCGAACGTTACACCCATGGTACGTCGGCTCAACGAGCCAAATGGTTTAAGAAAGGCCTGACGACTGGCGACTTCGACGGGTGCGATGAATTGTTTCGCGTCGCCTATGACCGGCTTTGAACATTTGTCACTGGTTCTTGGTTCTTGGTGCTGGCCATCAATAGCCGTCGGATACCACATCCGCATCGAAGCGGATGGGTTGAAGATGCAGGCGCAAGCGGCATTCGTCGAGCATGGCTTGCGTGATGCTGGCGCCGATGCGAGTGACTCCGATTTCACGGCACTGCAGCACCGCGTCCATATCGCGAACTCCGCCTGCAGCCTTCACCTGGACGTTTGGGCCGGCATGTTTGCGCATCAGTCGCAGATCAGCCATTGTGGCTCCGCCAGTGCCGTAGCCTGTCGATGTCTTGACCCAGTCGGCCTTGAGTTCCGTGCAGATTCCGCACAGCCGAATCTTCTGAATATCATCCAGGCAGCAATTTTCAAAGATAACTTTCACCTTCTGTCCGGCCGCATGAGTCAGCTCAATGACGGCCCGCAGATCGGCGATGACATAGTCCCAGTCGCCGCTAAGAACGCGACTGATATTGCAGACGAGATCCAGTTCTTCTCCCCCATCAGCCAGAGCCTGCCGGGCTTCGGCCACTTTTGTCGAAGTGCAGTGGCCGCCGTGCGGAAATCCAACGACCGTACTGGCGACGACTCCGGAGCCCTTCAAAATTTCAGCACATCGTTTCAGATAATGAGGCTGAATGCAGACGCTGCCGGTTTTGTAGACAATGGCCATCCGGCAACCGGCTTCAAAGTCCTCAAAGTTGAGCGACGGTTTCAGAAGCGAATGGTCAATCATCCGTGAAATGTCTTCGTAAGTGAAATCCATGGCGGGAGCCTTTGAGAATCGTAGGGACGAAGTAAAAAAAAGTAGAGGCTGTGCTGTAGGATTGGGTTCAGCATTCGCCTGAAAACGACGAATGAGCCCTGATCCTTGACATTGGCGGCCTGATCGCGGCAGACTCTGTGAATTGAACCGATTGAAATGAAGTGTCTGGTGCGGAGTATTGTCGATGATTCATGCCCTACGATCAAGACGGGACATGCTGGCTCAGGCATCCAGCGGATTTGGCCTGCTTGCCCTTGCCGGACTGATGTCGGAAACAAGCGCATCAGAAACAAGCGCATCGGAGAGCTCAGTCGCCGTTTCTGCGAAGGCCTCGGCGCGAGCGAAGCACGTCATCCTGTGCTTTATGGACGGCGGCCCCAGTCACGTGGACACATTCGACTACAAGCCCGAACTGGCTCGCCAGCAGGGCAAGCCGATTGGCGATTCGCAGGTCTCAAAACTTTCGCAAAGCAGTGCAGGACGCGTCTGGTTTGGCAGTCCATGGAAATTTTCGCAACGCGGTCAAAGCGGTTTGTGGGTCAGCGATCTTTTGCCACACACAGCTAGGCTTGCGGATGATATTTGTGTCGTTCGTTCGCTGGTCGGCAAACAGCCCCTGCATGGTCAGCAGAATCTGTTGCTGCACACGGGCCGCGTCACGGGGCAGGCTCCGAGTTTCGGGTCGTGGGTCACCTATGGCCTTGGCACCGAAAACCAGAATTTGCCGGGCTATGTCCTGTTGAACAATGACTGGATTCCAAATGGAGGGTTTGAAAACTTCTCCAGCGCCTTTTTGCCACCAACAAATTCGGCCACTCTGCTGCGCGCAAAAGGAGCCACGATCGACAATATTCAGTCGCCCGATTCGATGACAAAGCAACGTCGAAAGTTGAAGTTGCTGCAGGAACAGGATCAGACATTCGCTGTCGACACTCCGGAGCACCAGCTGATTGAATCGGCAATCCGCAATTATGAAACGGCATTTCGGATGCAGATGGCCGTGCCGGAAATCGCAGACGTCGCCGGAGAAACAGAAGCGACTCGCCGACTGTACGGGCTCGAAAGTTCCAACGATTACCAGAAGTATTATTCGCTTCAGTGCCTGCGGGCTCGTCGACTTGTCGAAGCAGGTGTTCGATTTGTTGAGATCACATGCCCGCTCACGCATGCCAACAATTCGCCATGGGACCAGCATGGGAATCTGAAACTGCATCACGCGGAGAACGCGATGATCACCGATCAATCGGTTGCGGCACTCATCTACGACTTGAAACAACGCGGACTACTCGACGACACCATTGTCATCTGGGCCGGCGAAATGGGACGCACGCCGCATACTCCTGCGATTTCGGAAACCGCCGGGCGTGACCATCACGTGAATGGGTACAGCATCTTTATGGCAGGCGGCGGCTTCAAAGGTGGAATGGCATTTGGGCAGACCGACGACTTTGGGAATTCCGTCACAGAAAACCCGCTCACGATTCACGATATTCACGCAACCATGCTGCATCAGCTCGGCATCAATCACAAGCAGCTGACGTTCCGTTTCGGCGGTCGCGATGTCAGTCTGACCGACGTCCACGGCCGGATCGTGACGGAGATCCTCGTTTAAACGGCCACTTGTTTAAATTGTGGCAGTCAGCAGGCGAATAGCGTCCGTGGTTTCCCGCCCGCGCAGCAGGCTGTTGAAATAAGTAGGACAGGCTTCCAGCCTGTCTTTGCGCTGCAATAATCAGTGTGTTTCTGCAATGAATGTCAGGCTGGAAGCCTAACCTACGTGAAGCGCGTGACTTGCCATCAGTCCAGCGATTCTGGCGGTGATGAATTCACAATCCGCCCGAGCGGAGGTAATATGCGAAAGCGATCCCGGCGAATGAAGCGTTGAGCTCGGTGCAGACGCTCTGATTTTCACAGCCTGAATTCGTGGCGTGTCCAAACCTCATCGCTGCCGTGCTCCCTGTTTTGTGAGTATCTCTGCCACCCCTGAAGGAGTTTCCTGATGTCGACGTCATCCATTGAGCGAACGACTACAATCGCTCCGGCTGTTGCTAAATTTCTGGCAATGCCTCTCCACAAATCCTTTATTGGCGGTCGCTGGGTCGAAGCGGCAGACGGACAAACATTTGACGTCATCGATCCGGGCTCCAATGAAAAGATTGCCACCGTGACCAGCCTGAAGAAGGCCGATGTCGACAAGGCCGTCGATGTTGCCGTGGACGCATTTCATAACGGCAGCTGGGCGAAGCTGCAGGTAGCCGAACGAGCTGCCTGTCTACATCGAATCGCCGATGCCGTCGAAGCTCGCAAGGAAGAATTCGCCACCATCGAATCTCTGGACTGTGGCAAGATCTACAACCAGGCTCTGGGCGACGTCCAGAATTTTATCGACACCTTCCGCTACTTTGCCGACCTGTCCCAGGCTGTCAATTATCGCCAGGTCATCGCTGTTAAAAATCATGAGGCGTGGGTATCCCGCAAGCCATGGGGTGCCTGTGGATTCATCATTCCCTGGAACTTCCCGTTCCTGCTCGCCGGCTGGGGTCTTGCCCCTGCTCTGGCTGCTGGCAACACCTGCGTTCTGAAGCCTGCGGAAGATACACCGCTGTCAGCTTTGTATCTTTGCCATGTGATTCAGGAACTGGAACTTCTGCCGAACGGCGTCCTGAACGTGGTCACCGGATTTGGCGAAACCGCCGGGGCAGCGCTTTCGCAGAATCCAAAGTTCCGCCGCATGAGCTTCACCGGTTCTCCGGAAGTGGGTCGCATGGTGGCCGAAGCCTGTGGCCGAAATCTGATTCCTGTGAAGTGCGAACTGGGCGGTAAGGGTGCCGCTGTGATCTTTAATGACGTGGATATCTCAGAAACAGCCGACAAGCTGGTTCAGGCAATTACGTTCCACAGCGGACAGGTCTGCTGCGATGCGACTCGCTGGCTGATTCAGCGAGACATCTACGACGACCTGGTCGAGGAATGCATCACACGCATGAAGTCGGTTCAGGTGGGTTATCAGATGGATAACCACTCGCAGATGGGTCCGCTGGTCAGCAGCAAGCAGCGAGCTCGCGTGCTGAGCTACCTGCAGAAGGGCGTGGCTGACGGAGCCGATCTGATTCTGGAAGGCGGAGAAGCTCAGGTTCCTGGCAAGAATGGCTTTTACGTGAAGCCTGCACTGCTCGCTGGTTCCCTGAACAACGTCGCGGCTCGCGAAGAAATCTTTGGCCCGGTGGCTTTCATCGCCCCGTTTGCTTCCGAGGAAGAAGGCATCCGACTGGCCAACGATACGGATTACGGTCTTGGCAACAGCGTGTGGTCAAAGGATCTGCAGCGCTGTGCTCGCGTGGCTGAAGCGTTTGTTTCCGGCAACGGCTGGATCAACGCTCACAACGTGATCGTGCATGGCGTTCCTTATGGCGGTGTTGGCAAGAGCGGTATGGGCGGCGGCGTTGTCAGCCCGGACACTCTGAATGATTACCTGCGACCCATTTCAGTCGTTCGTCCTCTGTAATTCACATTCCAGAGTCCTCTCTGTTTCACAGCAACGGCATCCCTTCAACCGGATGCCGTTTTTTTTTAAGCGACAATCGCTGCTGACAGGCAGCATTGGCCGCTCTTGTGAATTACACATGATTGCGGAGAAGCAGATGTTCGCCTTCCGTCTTTCTTCAATCCCAACGCTTTTTCTTGGGCTCGCATTGTTGGTCATCGGCTGCGTCCGTAGCGAGCACGAGACCGAAGCAGAGGCGACAACCAAAGCAGTGGTGGCTGATCGCCTGAGTCTGACCGCCGAAGACCGAGAACGTCTTGGGATTCTCGTAGCCCCAGTAACAACAGCTTCGATTCGCACCACAAAGTCGGCGGTTGGATGGTTTGAAACGGTGCCGGCCCGTGAAGCAATCGTCAAAGCTCCTTTGGATGGATTTGTTCTGGCAGCGCCCGAACGCACGTTTCCGCGACAGGGTGAAAGCTGCTCAGCTGACATTATGATTGCTCAAATCAACGCCTTCATCTCACCTCAGGAATTGTCGCAGATGGTTCAGGCGAGGGAAGACAACGATATCCTGATGCAGCAGTCCCTTGTCACGATGGAACTCACCGAAGCTCAGTTGAAGCGAGCGTCGATCGCAGCGGACGCCATCACAGGCGTTCGAATTGATCAGCTGAAAGAATCTTTGGAACGAGCGAAGGCTGCCTACAAGGAGACTCAGGACAAGATTCCGTTTCTGCTACAGGAGCCTTACGATGACAGAGCGCTAGTGAAACCGGTCCCTGTCGCGGCGCCCATTTCCGGACGCGTTCTGCAGATCTTTGTCGCATCAGGCCAGTATGTGCAGCGCGGAGATGCGCTGTGGACGATCGCCGACTGGTCCACCCTGTGGCTGCGGATCCCGGTCTTTGAAACGGACGTCCGGCAGGTGGTCGCCGACGAACCTGCAATCCTTCATAATCCGCTGTCAGGGAATGAAATCCAGGCGCGGCAGGTCGCTGTTACGACCAGTACAAATGCGACCACTCGCACTGTGAATTTCTATTACGCTGTGGACAACGCGGCGTGGACATTTCGAGCCGGGCAGAGTCTGGAAGTTGAACTGCCGACTTCCGCTGAACAGTCGGTTCTGTTAATCCCGCGATCGAGCCTTCTTTTTGATGGGTTCGGTCAGCCCGCCTGCTACGCCGCAGAACCCGGCTCTTCAAGTTTTGAACGAAAACGACTGGAGATTGGACGGGCTCAGGGAGATCAGGTAATCGTGAAGCGTGGCCTTGATGAAGACGACATTGTGGTAACTGCCGGAGCCGAACAACTGGCCGCGGATGAATCCAGATCTGAACTTGCCGTCGAGGACGACGACTAACATGATTCGTTCGCTCATTATTTTTTCGCTGCGATTTCCATGGATCGTTATCGGCCTTGCGATTGCCGTGCTGGTTGCTGGGGGACTGCGTCTGCAGACCGCCAGCTGGGATGTTTTTCCTGAGTTTGCTCCGCCGCAGATTGTCGTGCAGACAGAGGCTCCTGGACTGTCCACCGAAGAAGTGGAACAACTTGTCGCACTACCGGTCGAGTCAGTTCTCAGTGGTGTCAGTCGTTTGAAGCTGCTGCGTTCTTCTTCTGTCCCTGGGCTGTGTGTGGTCACAGCGATCTTCGAAGATGGCACGGATGTGTTAGTCGCTCGCCAGCTTGTGAACGAACGGCTCTCAACCGTTCGCTCGCTGCTTCCCAACACGGTTGACAACCCTCGTCTGATGCCTCTAGCGGCTTCCACAAGCCGCCTCGTTATGGTGGGCCTGACTTCTGATGGGAAGGCCACGAGCCAGGATCTGAGAACTCTGGCCGACTGGACTCTGCGGCGTCGTCTGCAGGCCGTTCCCGGCGTGGCTCATGTGGAAGTTTTTGGAGGCGAAATTCGTCAGTATCAGATTCAGGTCTCACCACAAAAACTTCAGAAATACGGAGTCACTTTGGACGAAGTCGTCGCCGCCGGTCAACAGGCGACGGGTTTCGGCGGCGCTGGATTCATCGAAACGCCCAATCAGCGTTTGCCCATTCGCCAGAGGACTCGCATTGAATCTCCCGACGACCTTGCCATCGCGCTCGGAGAAGTCGTGGATGATGCGATCGTGGATGTCGAGAATGTCCTGCGCCGACTTCGAGAAAATCAACTTGCGACAGAGCCGCGTCCAGTGCTTGACGTAATTCTTGATGCCTCGCTGGAAGTCCGCAGCGCGGTGGTTTACGCAAGCTTTATTGTGATCCTTGTTTTCCTGCCGGTGTTTTTTTTGGATGGTCTTGCGGGCAAGCTGTTTGGTCCACTGGGACTGGCCTATGTGGTTGCAATTCTGGTTTCATTGGCCATCGCACTAACGATTACGCCAGCCATGTGCCTGCTGATGCTGGGCTCGCGATCTTCGTTGTCTCAGTCTGAGTCCTGGCTGACGCGTATCTGCAACGCGTTCTATCGACGAACGCTTCCGTTTTTTCTGCGTCGTCCGGTCGCGGTGTTCATCTTTGTCGGTTTGCTGCTGGCCCTGGCAGGATCGACCGTGCCTTTTCTCGGCGGTGAATTTTTGCCCGACTTTCGTGAGTCAAACTTTGTCGTCTTCATGGCCGGTAAGCCTGACAGTTCACTGGCCGAGTCTGAACGATCGGGTACAAAGCTGGCGAAAGAACTGCTTCAGATTCCTGGCGTCAAATCGGTTGCGCAGCAAATCGGCCGCGCTGATTTGTCAGAAGATACGTGGGGGCCGAATATCAGCGAGGTTTGGATTTCGCTGTCCGATGATGCGGCTTACGACGATGTTCTGCGTGAGATTCGAGAGGTTCTTGATAACACTCCGGGCTACGCATTTCAGGCCAAGCAGTTCCTTCGCGAACGCATTGACGAAGTTCTGACCGGCAGCACGGCTGATTTGCTCGTTCGAATTGTGGGTCCGGATCTGGACGTTCTGCGAAGGGAATCGGCGGTGGTGGCGAGTGTCCTGAGTCGCGTTGAAGGAGTGGCCGATCTGCGCGTAGAGCAGCTGATGAATGTTCCGCAGATTGATATTCTGTTGCAGCCGCACGTCACCGCGGGATTTGGTTTATCTGCCGGCAAGACGAACGATGCCATCCAGACGCTGCTGCGAGGAACTCAGGTGGGGCAGGTGTTCGAAAGTGACACCGTTGTCGATGTTGTCGTCAGGGGTGCCCCTGAGCTGCGTAATGATCCGCAAACGTTGCGGGAAATTCTGATCGACAGTCCGCTGGGTCACCCGGTTCCTCTGGGGGCTCTTGCGGAAATTGGAATTTCCACGGCACCCAATGCAATCAATCGCGAACAGGGTCGGCGACGAATGCTCGTGACTTGCAATGCCGAAGAACGCGATGTGGAGACTGTGCTGGCCGAGATCCGGGACCGACTGCAATCCGAGGTGCGGCTGCCGTCGGGTTACTATTTTGAATTTGCCGGTGAGTTTGAAGCGAAGGCGGAGGCTCAGCGGAGAATGTTCTGGCTCAGTCTGGCGTCGCTGCTGGGAATTCTGGTTCTGCTCTTTTTAGACTTCCGCAGCCTTCGTCTGAGTCTGCTGATCATGCTGAGTGTTCCGCTGGCCTGTGTGGGCGGTATCGTGTCGGCCTATCTGGCCGGCGGAACGTTGTCGTTGGGTTCCATGGTGGGATTTGTGACCGTGTTTGGAATCGCGATCCGCAACGGGATTCTGCTGATCAGCAACTATCAGCATCTTGCTCAACGCGGCACTCGGTTCAGTCGTGAACTGATTCTGACGGGCTCAGTCGAACGCATCTCGCCGATTCTGATGACCGCTGGCACAACAGTGCTGGCCATTACCCCGCTGGTCATCTCCGGCAATCTGCCTGGCCACGAGATCGAACATCCGATGGCCGTTGTGATCACCGGAGGGATCGTGTCGTCAACACTCCTCACGCTCTTTGTTCTGCCCGCGATCGTTTTAATCTTTGCCGGCAGCCGGAGTGACGACTAAAGAATCCTGACAAGACCTTCAGATTTTGTGATCTTAAAGTTGTTGCCCAAGTCGTCTGATGTGCTCATCTTCGTGTTCGTTACGTTGGGGCATCCAATCGCATGGCGAAAAAAAAACCATGGGCTCACGCCCAATGGCAGTCGATTTGCGATTATAGTAACCATCACTCTCCGAGTGTTGAATGCCAGGGGCCGCGTACTGCGGCCTTCGTCACTCAGAGAGCGACGGCTACTTTGTCAAACGGAGTCGCATTGGGCTCACGCCAGTGGCCACACCGTATCGTCCCGCTGGGACTGAATCGCAGAACGCATCGGAACGCGCGGTCACGGGGCTACAGACCAATATACTAACTTACTGGAACGGGGAGGTTCCCTGGGTAAGTGCCAGGGACGTTTCGCGATGCGGTGAAGCGTTCCTCGTATCCACAGAGCGAACGATAACGAAGTGACGCCAGTCTTCCAGCAATGTACCAGCCCCGCTAATACAACCTGGATGCCATTATTGCCGCGGGCTATTCGATCCTGACAGACAAAGGCAAAGTCAGTGCTCTGGAGGCCACGCCGAGAGCGGATATGAAGTGTACCGCCAGTGGCAGGATGCGGAAGACTTCTCGGACTTTGACAAGGAGATCAAACGGCTGTAGGAAAAGAAAGAATGAGGTCACTCAGCCATCATCGAAGACGCCGTGAGACGAGTGAAGAATGGAATCGGAAGAGTGAAATACCGGAACCCATTTCCGATTTTACGTTGCATGCATCACACTTCCTCACCCCGAGCCCTCGCTTCTCTGCACCATACATTGCTTTGTCCGTAGAGGTCAGGTACAGGCGCTTCACTTGATGGCTTTCCCGGATTTTCCGGAGACCAATACGCAGTCCCTGGTCGTCGATTTCGGGCATATCGTGAGCCTTCCGATCGACTATCTCGAAGATGTAGCTCTGAGCAGGATGGCGTTGATGTTGAATACAGCCGACCTGATGGCACCATCGCCGGCGATCGCGTTCGCCTTTGGAATTTCCGTGCCGCCGGAAGGCGTGTCACAGGCGCAGCAAAGTTTTTCCGACGTGGGAAGAATCTTCTGCGGATTTTACGGCGTCGACGATCTGCTCAAGACTGAACGACTGAGAGACTTCTGACCCCAGAACTCCGCTTTGAATAAGACCGGTCAGTTTCTTCACGAGACTCAATTTAAACAGCAGGCCTCGCTGATTCATAAAATTGCCCAGCCAGAACCCTTCAACGCTGCTGCCGACGGTCATTAACGTTCGCGGTGAAAATGCAAGCGGCTCATTGCTGAGCGTGCCGTAGGCCAGCATCCTGCCGCCAGGTCCCAGGCTGCGCAGAACTGCCGAACCGGTCGTTCCTCCAACGGCGTCGACAGCGAAGCGAGCCCCGTCGGGGCCAGCTACGTTCCGGATGCGTGCGGCAAGCTGATCAGGATCGCTACGGCCGTCGAAGACTTCCACATGGTCGGCTCCCATGCGACGCAGTTCTTCGGCCACTTCGGGCCGACGAACAATATTCAGAGTTCTGAAGCCGGCGTGCTTTCCAAGGCGAATAATCATGCGTCCGAGTGCTGAGCCGGCGGCTGTCTGAACAAGCCAGGCATTCGAACTAACATTCAGCACTTCGCGAGTCATCACCCAGGCTGTGGCCGGGTTCACAAAAAACGTGGCCGCCTGTTCGTTTGTCAGACTGCTGCTGACGGGAATCACCTGGCCTGCAGGAACCACGACGTACTCCGCCCAGTTCCCGCCCTGTCTGTTCAAAACGGCGACTCGCTTGCCGCGAAACAGACGCCCTTTCAGCCCGCCGCCGGATTCCTCCACAATGCCGACTCCTTCAAACCCAGGCGTCGCCGGGCAGTGGGCCGGGATTGTGTACTGTCCACGAATGAACATCAAATCGGAAGGATTGATCGGCGCTGCAATCATCCGCACAAGCACTTGTCCATGAGCCGGCTGAGGTTTCTCGATGGTTTCCACTTTCAGCATCTGGTCGGGTGAACCGGGCGACGCGAAACGAACAGCTTTCATCAGGAGAAACCTTTGGTCAGTGCAGGAATGGGCTTGCCGGAATTCAGAATGGGTACCGGTCGGCCGGTGAAGTTTTCGATTGCGACATTCGCGTAGTCAATCTGCAGGTGTTTATAAATCGTGGCGAGGAAATCGCCAGGCTCCACACGCTGATCGATCGGATCTTCACCGCGCGCATCGGTGGCCCCGATTACCTGTCCGGTTGGAATCCCGCCGCCAGCGAAGATCATGGAATTGGCTCGCGGCCAGTGGTCACGACCCGGCTGAATGGTGCCAGCTTCCCCACTGGCGACGCCGCCTCCACTGCTGGCCACGTAACTGATTCTCGGCGTTCGACCGAATTCTCCAGCCACCACGACAAGGACTCGCCGATCCAGGCCGCGAGCATAAATGTCTTCAATCAAAGCGGACACGGCCTGATCAAAAAATGGCGCGCGAAATTTGATGGCATCGAACACATGGTGATTGACCGCATGATCATCCCAGTTGGCCACACGCCCGCAAAGAGCACCATCGAATTCGGTGGTGATGATTTCCACGCCCGCTTCGACCAGACGTCGAGCCATCAGGCATTGCTGTCCCCACGCATGCATTCCGTAACGTTCACGCACCGTCTGCGGTTCTTTGGTCAGATCAAACGCAGCCCCGGCTTCAGGACTTGTCAGAAGGCTGAGCGCCTGGCTCTCAAAGCGGTTGACAGCGTTTAATGTTCCGGCGATGTCCAGGTCGCTTCGCAGTCGATCAAAACCGCTTTTCAGCGTCATACGTCGCTGCAATCGATCGAGATGCTCGGGAGCCATTCCGATGTTGGGCACTTCAAACTTTGGATTGCTCAGGTCGCCCACAACCGAAAAGGGTCGGTACCCGGGGCCGAGATACGTCGGGCCGGCAATCGTGAAGTTGTCATAATTGTCGACCGGATTGACCGCCACATAATTCGGCAGACTGCGGGTCGCATCACGCCGCAGGTAACTGGCCACGGACATCCAGTCGGGCAGAATCGGAATCAGCTTATCCTGAGGATCGGGGTCACCGGCCAGAACCTGCAGTGAACCGGCCGGATGCCCGCCTCCGGTATGTGCGATTGATCTGAGGATCGAATATCTGTCAGCAATCTTTGCCAGCTGTGGCAGCAATTCGCAGATCTGAATGCCCGGCACGTTCGTATCGATGGGCGAATAGGGACCTCGAAATTCGGAAGGTGCTTCTGGCTTCGGATCGAACGTTTCCAGGTGGCTGGCACCGCCTCGAAGCCAGACCAGAATCACGGCCGTGCGTTCTTCCTTTGGCAGCTGCGAGCTCTTCGCTTTGGCGCGGGCTTGCAGTCCAAGAATGTCGGCCATGCTCAATGCGGCAAAACCACCAAGCCCTGCCTGCAGCAGCGTTCGACGCGGATGAGTTCCTTTGATCATGGCAGACTGGTTTCCTGGAAGGCTGGTTTGGAGAAATGCGGATTACGCAGGGCGGGCAAATGTCGGGCAAATGTCGGGGAGATTCGGCGAGACTTTTCTGCACAGGTGATGCCCGTGAGACTGTTGGCTGAGTGATTCTGACGCTCAGAATCAGCGGGCACCGACCAATTCTACCGCCTCCTGTATCGCCGACGCCAGACGCTGCAGGTCGAATGGTTTCGCCAGGATGGAAAAAGGATGACTGGTCTCCCCTCCACCGGACTGAGCGTTTTCGCCGTGACCCGACATAAACACAAACCGGATTTCAGGGTGCATTCCATGAATCTGTCTGGCAAGATTCCAGCCGTTACAGCCCGGCAGGATGACGTCCGTGACAACGACGTCGATGGACGGCCCATGGGACTGAACCATCTGCAGAGCTTCGCGCCCATTTGCCGCGGAGTAAACTTTGTAGCCAAGCTGCTTGAGCGACAGCTTGCCGATCTTCAGCAGCGATGGTTCGTCCTCAACCAGCAAAACGGTTTGTTTTTTGGGAGCTGTTCGGCTGTCCTTCCGAGGAGCATTTTCGACTTCAGTCCCGGTGACTCGGGGCAGATAAATGCGAAGAGTTGTGCCGATTTTGAGATCACTTTCCACATCAATCGCACCGTTGTTCTGCTGCACAATGCCGTACACAGTTGCCAGCCCAAGTCCTGGTCCCGGTCCCTGACCCACGGGCTTGGTGGTGTTGAACGGTTCAAACAAATGCTGCAGCGTCGTTGGACTCATCCCACAACCCGTGTCAGAAACGGTAAGAACAACGTAGCTGCCTGCGGGAATCTCGGACGATCGAAACTGTGAAGTTGACTTCAGCACTTCGTTGCGTGTCGACAGCAGAATTCGGCCTGCCTCTGAAATGGCATCGCGTGAGTTCATGCAGAGGTTGGCCAGAATCTGGTCCAGTTGAACCGGGTCAATATTCACCATCCACAGGTCATCGCCGGGCATCCATTCCAGTTCAATATTTTCGCCCATCGATCGCTGCAGAAGGTCGAGCATGCGTTTAACGGATTTATTGACGTCCACTTTCTGCGGAGCAGCATTCTGGCGGCGAGCAAACGCCAGCAGTTGATGGGTGAGATCGGCCGATCTTTGTCCGGCCATCTGAATCGCCTTCAGATGATTTTTATGACGCGGCTGCAGGGTTTCATCCAGCGACAGCATTTCGGCATGTCCCAGAATTACGGCCAGCATGTTGTTGAAGTCATGAGCGATCCCGCCAGCCAGGCGTCCGACGGACTCCATCTTTTGCGACTGATTAAACTGAGCCTGCAGGCGTTCTCTTTCTTCGTCAGCCCGCCGACGTTCGGTGACATCGTTAAACGTGCCTAAGATCCTGATCACTCGGTTGCCTTCGTACGCGACACGCCCGACCGTCCGCACCCAACGACAGCGACCCTTCGCTGTGGTGAAGGGAAGGTCAAGATCCCACGGAGTTCCGTCAATCACCGCACGTCGAATTGCGTCGCGAATGATCGGCCGGGCTTCGGTATCGTAAAATATAATCGCCTTTTCAACGTCCGGCACATAATCCGGCGGCACCTCATGCATCCGCAATGTCTGGGCTGACCAGCGAAGTGTCATGGTCGCCAGTTCCAGTTGCCAGGCACCAATTTCCGCAACCCGTCCGGTCTCTTCCAGCCATTCTTCCGTCTGTCGCAATGAACGTTCCATTTCACGGCGCTGTGTATCGCGGCGGTGGGCATCAATCAGTTGACCGATGGCCATGCCGAGTGGTTCCAGAAAACGAACATCGTCCTGAGAATATCCGCCGGGACAGTTGGCCAGCCCGATCATGCCCACCATGCGCGTGCCGCGCAACAGCGGCAGGCCAAGAAAACTGTTGAGCGAAGGATGGCCTGGCGGGATTCCACATCGGCGTGGATCTGTGGCAGGAGAGTTGGAAATGACAGCCTCCCCGGTTGTCATCACATGTCCAAACAATGACTGCAGATTACGAAACTCGAGACCGCTGGCGGAGTTATCCTCGTAAAGTTTACGAGACGCCTCGTCCCAGGCGATGTTGGAAATGGCGAGCGTCTTCAGCCACGGAAGACTGGACTCATCAAACAGAACTTCGCCGATAAAACCATATTCGCTGTTGGTAATTTCCAGCAGACGATTCAGCGAACCGCCAAAGGTGACGGCCGAGTCCTCGCTGGAAATAAAGCTGGTAAGACAGCTGCTGACAGTCTCCAGCAGGCGATGTTCCCTCAGCAACTGAGCTTCAAATTTCTTTCGGTCGGAGATGTCGTTCTGAACGGACAAATAGCCTTGCAACACGCCCTGTTCATCAGCAATCGGCTGGGCATCCAGCGAAATCCAGAACGTGCTGCCATCCCGGCGATAGTTCAGGATCTCAGACTGGAAAGATTCCCCAGCCGCCACTTTCGACCGAATCATCGCCACCGTGACCTGGTCGGTTTCTTTCCCGTGCAGAAACTCCTGAGGCTTGCGGCCAGTGATCTCAGGAAGTTCCCAGCCGGAAAGCTGAGTAAAGGCGTCGTTGGTCCAGACAATGCCGCCCTGGTGATCGGAAATCATCACCGGATGCGATGTCAGCCGGGCTACAAGCGGAAGAAATGACAGCGCGTTAAACGCAATATCGTTCAAGTTTGTCATGCATCGCGACCCCTGTCAGGGTTAGAAGGCGTTACCACTTTGCCGCATCCGCATCAGTCTCTGAACTGGAATCTTCTTTGGGCGCTGGTTTAAGTTTATCCCAAAATGTCAACGAAAAGATCACCAGAATCACGGCAGCCATGATGGCCGGAAACATCCAGAAGTTCTTCCATTGTTCCATGGTTGATGCCAGCAGTTCTTTGTCCAGTCCCTCCGGCAGGCTTCGTGAAAGCATGTTGGCAAACGTCGCAAAGAAGCTCATCGCTTCCGGCTCACCAGCGGCCGTTTTGAGTGCTGCCGAATACTCTGTGGCTTGAGTCACCTGGCCCCCGTAGCTGCCAATCGTCATGTTGAGAGGGATGCCAAGAAAACTGTCACCGCCCATGATCTTGTAGCCAAAGAACATTCCAATGCCCTGCGTCAGAAACACAAGCAGACCCTGCGCTTGTCCACGAATCGCTGTTGGAGCTTTCTGGTCGGTGTACATGTAGCCGGTCACAAAGAAGAAGTCATAACAAACGCCATGCAGAGCCACAGCCAGCAGAATCATCCAGGTGACCTGGTCCGGTGCGCTGAAAGAAAACAGAGCGTAACGAAGCACCCATGCCGCCATGCCCACCATGATCATGATTTTCAAGCCAAGGCGACGGAAGAAGAATGGAATCAGCAGCATAAAGAAGATTTCAGACATCTGACCGATCGTCATCGTGGCAGCTGCGGCGTTGAATCCTGTCTGCGTCAGATACGAACCTGTCATTCCGTAGTAATACGCCAACGGCACGCAGATCAAAGTGGAGCAGACAGCAAAGATCGCAAAGTTACGGTCCGCGAACAATCGGAATGCGTCGACCATGAACAACGATCGCAGATCCATAGGCTTACCCTTCAGCGGTGGAGGCGTATGAGGCAACACAAAGCTGAAGAGGCCGAAGATCAGACTGCTGATTCCTCCAAGATAAAAGATGTTAAAGCTGCTCGACCAGCCCATGCCACCGACCAGCAGTCCCGCAGCAATCCAGCCGATTGTGCCCCAGACTCGGATTTTTGGAAACTGATCCTGACTCGGGATATGGCTGAATGCGATCGTGTTCCCAAGGCCCAGCGTCGGCATATAACAAAGCAGGTGCCCAAGAATCAGCCACACAACAGTCGGCCCGCTTTCCGGACCTTGTGCTGCGACGGATGGAACGGCCAGAAGGATGGCTCCACCCACAAGCATCAGCACACCCATCACACGTTCAGAAGCAAAAAAACGATCTGCGACCAGACCCAAAAACAACGGCGCAAGAATTGCCGCGATCGGTGAGCTGGCATACGCGCCGGCAATGGCGGAGCTCAGTCCTGCAAAATCCAGTGCTGCTCCAAGCGTCGCGAACCATGTTCCCCAAGCAAAAAACTGCAGAAACATCATGATCGAAAGTCGCGGAACGATGTTCGAATTCTGGTTACTCATGCCCTGGCACCTGTGCTCATTGGATGGACTGGATGAACGTTCGACGAAATAATGACAAGCAAGCTTCGTTCGAGCAACCAATGAACGAGCAGTGTTTATTGAACTCGGCACGCAACAGGATGTTCCACCTGACAGACCTGAATGTCCTTGCGATCGGGGTTCGCGGGCCAGCAACAACCTTTTCCCAGTCAACCAAAATGAATGGGAACCCCCAGGCGGCGAAGATCCAGTGCGTCCACATGAATCTTTACCTGAGTGCCGACTTCGTGCTAAATTGCGTCCCTGACAGGCAGGACGCCTGCAGGATCCTCGGGCCCGGATCACCATTTTTCAATGGTTCTCGTGCGACGAAGTCCCGGTACGGATTCTGATTTCCACGGATGGAGTGATTCACTCATGCAACGATACGCTCGCAATTTCGCCATTCTGCTGCTGTCCGGATCGGCCTTATTGTCCACCGGATGCGGCTCGTCGGAACCCGCTGCTTCCGGCACAGACGCGGCCATGATTGATGAACTTCTGAATTCCAATGGTGACCCGCAGCAGGATCCTGCAGAGCCCGGACAGTCTTCAGACTCCAGAAGCAACTCAACCAGATCTGTCAGCCGATCACTCAGCTCTGACGGAAACGGTTCCGGCAGAACGGCTCGCGGGGACCGGCTTGAATTGCGGCTTCGGGAAGGCGATCGTTTTCCCCTCGTGAAAACCATTGAACAGACTCTGCATCAGAAATCGGACGTGGCTCCGGCCTTTGCTTTCACTCGGCTGGAACTCACGCTGGCGATCACCGTCGAAAAAGTCACTGCGGATGCCATCCTGTTGGGAGTTCGCTACTCACGCGTGCTGTACGAACACGATGTGGCCGGGCAGCGGCTGGCCTTCGACTCGTCCAGTCATCAAGGGGCCGTTCCGTGGGATGCGATTCCCTATGCCGGTATGATTGGCAACGGCTTTTCATTCTGGCTTGGTCGAGACAACAGTATTCGCGAAATGGTGGGCTATCGCGAGTTTCTGGAACGATGCGTGGCTCAGGTGCCGCTCGAGCGCCGTGAAACGTTGCTGTCAGAAATCAGCAGCCGCTTCGGTGATGACGGTGTGGCCAATTTCGTAGACGATACGATCGGTCTTTTGCCCTATGATTCGAGCGTCGATCGTGAATCCGCGTCACGCGTTCTGACCGGCGACGTGTGGACTCGCGAGCGACGTCTGATGCAGCCGGTCCCCGTGCATCTGACAACCACTTATCGTCTAACGGCCATGAATGATCAGACGGCCGAAATTGATATCATCGGTCGAGTCGCTACGGGTGATGCGGCCGCGACAAACACTGGCGGACGACTGCGAATCTCCGGAGGCCACAGTCTGGGCCGATGTATCGTTGACCGAGCCACCGGGTTGCCATTGGAGATGAATCTGACGCGCCTGATTACGATGCGACTCACAACATCGGACCAGCAGGAAGTGGTTCAGGAAAAACAGATCATCACCACGATTCGCGCCTTCCCCGAAGCGCGTGGTCCGGTTGTCAATCAAACGCCAGTTTCGCCCATTCAACAGGTCTCGGGGTTTGAAGGGGCCGCGGTCCCGGGCAACTTGAATACAAGTCCGCCGGTTCGAATTCGCGCCGTTCGTGCTGTGTATCCTGACTAAACGTGGGGCGACTTTTCTTTACGTGTGTTGCCACTTACCACTTGTCGACGGGTCCGTGCGGCACCGGGATTTCCACATCGGTCAGGACGCCGCTTCGATTTCCATCCACGGGTCCGGCCGCACGAATCTCGGCAATGGCCGCATCCATGTCGGCTTGCGTCTGCACTTTCTGAAAGTCGCCGCGCAGGCTTTTCAGGATTCGCATGCCCTTCAGGTACCAGTGAGCCATCTTGCGAAAAAGGATGATGGCCCGTTCGCATCCATAACGCTCTTCGAGACAGGAAAACTGCTGAAGCATCAGCGACAGCCTCTCGTCGAAGGTCCCGGCTGGCGAATAACTGCCGGTTTGTTCCCACTCGTACAGCTGGCGAAAAATCCAAGGATTGGCGAGCGCCGCCCGGCCGATAGAAACACCATGGCAACCGGTCTCACGGATCATACGCGCCGCATCTGCCACATTCCGAACATCGCCGTTGCCGATGATCGGAATCTTTTCAACGGCCTCCACGACCGCCCGAATCCCGGGCAGTGAAACCGTGCCTCCAAAGCCCTGCTCACGAGTTCTGCCGTGAATCGCAACGGCAGCGACGCCAACCTGTTCAAACTGACGAGCGAACAGCGGAGCAGTGAGACTGGTGGAGTCCCAGCCGAGTCGCATTTTGACACTGACGGGAATGGAGACCGCTTCGACAACCGTCTGAACGAGGCGAATTGTGCTATTGGTATTGCACATCATTCCAGCGCCAGCTCCGGAGCCGACGATGCGATTGACCGGGCAGCCCATGTTAATGTCGATTGTGTCGACACCCAGCTCCATCAGCAGGCGAGCCGCATCGGCCATCACCTGAGGATCACTGCCAAAAATCTGGACGGCGAAAGGGCGGTCTTCCGAGTGGGTTTCCACCATCTGCATCGTTCGCTCGCTACGACTTAGCAGAGCACGCGCGTTGACCAAATCTGTGGTGGCGAGCCCAATGCCTCCAATGCGGCGAACGATTCTTCGAAACGGAAGCGTTGTAAAGCCAGCCAGGGGAGACAGCAGATAACGGCTTTCTAGTTGAAGCGGTCCGTAGGCCAGCGGCTTCTGAAACTCAGGACGCGCGACATCCGTTCGCGCGGTTGTTGGGGCGGCTGAGGCCGGAGCGGGACTTCGGAAAACATCAGGGATGGCGCGGCGAATGGCTGTTACTCTTCTGTGCGGGTTGCGGAGGACACGGACTGTGGTGCTAAACGAAAAGACACCGTTTGGAAACTGCCGGATGAACGTTCTTAAAATTGCCAGGCTGTGTTCTCTGCCGGCATTTTCGGATGCCGGCAGCTCTGAACCTTTCTTCACGGCTCCGTGTCTTCATCGCAGATTAACGGTTTTGGTTCCTCTGACGCAAAGACTACAAGGATGCTTCCTGCACCTCATTCCAACTTCTTCGAAAATACACCAGCGCCCCGCACCGGGCGGCTTGGCGGACAGGGTAGGCTGGCTATTGCCAGCGATAAACTGGAATCGCCGATGGCTTCGTCCCCAAAGCGACTGTTTGGCCCTGTCGCCAGTTTTCTGGCCTCACGAATCGGTGCTCATTGGAACCTGGTGATTGCTGAACTGTGCGACAAGCTTGGTTCCGAAGCAAACCTGCGTCGAATTTTGCCGCAGGTTTCTGAACTTGTCGAATTCAATGCGGTTGAGGTCGATGGCGAACTGTGCCACGGCAGTGGTCTCCTCAAGGGACAACCTCTGCAGGCCGGCTGGCGACGTCGTCTTTATGTCTGCCCGACAACGGGTCGGCTCAAACGAATTGAATCGGCATTCGCAAAGGCGTGCTGATCTAACGCGGAGCAAGGGAGTGCATCTGCACCCCGGCAGGAGCGCCCAATGGCAGTCGATTTGCGTTTTAGTAGCAATCCCTCCCGAGTGATGAATGCCAAAGCTGCGTTTTACCGCGTTCGTCACTCGGACAGTGACGTCTACTTTGTCAAACTGAGTGGCATTGGAGGAGCGTCCGCGGGCGGAATGTGAAGATCACATTAAGCCCGATCTGCTGAGCCCTGGACACTGGTGAACGGCGCTGGCGGACGAACTCAAAGTTGACCGTTTATCGTTGTCCGGACCTTCTGAAAAAAGTGCGATGTGATTGGCACGTCAGGCTCTGTCGGCGTATGCTTTCTCCGCGTGGCCGACCTCTCTCATCAGACGGATCGGCAACCATTGCTTAAGAGATCAGTGACAGAGATGGGCTCGGAAAGGCAGGAGACTGCAATGACCAGTTCTGTTCTGGAACGTCCTACATTGGTATTAAACCGCAATTGGCAGCCAATCGCGGTGTCCACGGTATCTCGTGCACTGACTAAGGTGTGGAACGAGACCGCTCGGATTGTCGACCCAACCAACTTTCAGCTTTATGGATGGGAAGACTGGGCTTTGCTTCAACCGGCAGAAGGTGATCCGGTCATTCGGACTCAATGGCTGGCCCTGAAAGTTCCCGAAGTCATCACACTGACTAAGTATGATCGCTTGCCGATCAAGGTCGTGGCTTTCAGCCGTAGAAACGTTTTTAAACGCGACAGCTACATGTGCCAGTACTGCGGATGTCGACCGGGCAGCGAAGAGCTGACCATCGACCACGTCGTTCCACGGTCTCGAGGCGGTCTGTCCAGCTGGACGAACTGCGTGCTGGCCTGCGTCGACTGTAACACCCGCAAGGCCAATCGGACCCCCGATCAGGCTCGTATGCCGCTGCTGCAAAAGCCAACGCGGCCCATCTGGAATCCACTTTATGCACCACATGGAGTTCGGATCGAAAGCTGGTCCAAGTTCGTCAGCGAAGCCTACTGGAACATCGAACTGGAAGAAGTGTAGCCTCGATCACACGAAGTCTGATGGAAATAGAACAAGAGCGAAGGGCATCAGTCCTTCGCTCTTGTTTTTTGTGGTCTGCCTTCAGCTGCGGTTAAGTCAGCTTCAGAGTTTCTGCGATAGTCGTAAACCTTACGAACTCATCGTCGTTGGCGAAGTCCGCCCTCGCAGCAATTGCAGAACCGGTCGTTGTGGGAGCCAGCGAGACGGTGAGGTGTGTGTCATCAATGATGCTGACAACGATGAATGTCTGACCGGTGATCTGAATCCGCGAACGCGGAGATCCTGCCGCGACACCAGCCCCAAGCTCAGTGGTAAATTTCGTGCCTGTCCCCACAATCTGTGAGCTGCCAGCCGTTGTCGCAACTGTCCCTGTCAGAGTACGAGCAAAGTCAGTGAACGTGGTCCGCAGTGGAACTTCATTCAGGGCGGACGAACTGGTTTCCTGAGCGAGATCCACTTCGGTCAGAGCATGGATTGCATCGACCACTGTCATGCCGTTGCCAACCACGCGACCAAAGACGGTGTGTCGCAGCCCGGTGGTGTCGGTCGGGCTTGTCGGGATGTCCAGCGGATTGTCGGCGAGATTCACAAACCACTGGCTGGTACCGCTGTTCGTGTTCCCGGTGTGTGCCATCGAGATCGTGCCTCGCATGTTGGTGCGAGCCGTGTTGAATTCGCTGGCAATCGAAGCATCCTGCTGGACCGCTCCGATGACGCCGTCGTCGACTGTGAATCCACCGCCCTGTATGACGAACGGAGTTTCGGTGCCGGTCTCTGCGGAACGATGAATGATGGAGTTGTCGTAGCGTCCGGAGGTCGAATAGTCGAGAAAGTTGTCGACCGTGATCGGCGCTTCTGCGCTGAACATTTCAATAAAGTATTCCTGAGTCGCTCCGGTGTTTGTGACCGAAGAAAACTTGACCAGCGCGTTGGTGCTCTTGATGAGATCCACTTCTACAGACGTGTCGGCTGTTTCAGCTGCCAGTGACGCACGCAGAGAAATTGTCTGCCGCCCGGACAACTGGTCGTTGGTTGTGGTGTCCCCGGTGTAGAGATCCTGTCGAGTCACTGTAACTGTGGTCGTGTAGGCACCCGTTGCATCCGCTGTGACGCTGCCATCGTCGAACTGACCATCGTCGTCCGTGTCGAGCGCGATCGTGGCTCCGGGAAGTGTCGTGCCGCTGATTGTGACCGCCGCATCTTTCGTAATCAGCACGCCGTCCGAAGTCACCGATTTGTCGGCCGCCGCAGTGGCGGTTGCAGAAAGCGTCATTGCTGTCTGGTTGGTCGCGGCAGTGTCAGCCGCAGTTGCGCGGGCAATGAGGCCGGTCGTGGCTGCATCAAAACGATTGTTGCCGGCCGTTGTGGCGGTGGTGGATTCTGTTTTGATCAGTCGCCGGCCAGCATTGAAGACGTTGGCTGAGCCGATGTTGACAGCATCACCGTCTGGAAAATCGGCAGCATTGTTCAGCCGACTGTCACCCCCCTGAACTGAGAACAAACCGTTGAACGTGTTGGTGTCACGCACGATCAGCCCATCGTTGTCGCGGCCAAGGTTGACATGCACACGGCCGCCAAACGTATTGTCGTCGAACATCACGGCATCCTGATCCTGCCGCGTCTTGATCAGAACACTGTCATTGATCGAAGAGTTTCGAATCGTAACGTCGTCGTCCCCGTGTCCCATTTTGATCGTGACGCTGCCGTTGCTCGTCACGTTATTGAGTGAGACTCCATCGTTGCCGTCTTTTCCCTTAATTTTCAGCGGTCCATTGGTCGTCATGTCCTTGAGGCTGACAAGATCATCGCCCTGATTGCCGTTGATAAAAAGAATACCGTCTGCGGTAGAATCCTGCAGACTGATCGTGTCATTTCCGTCACCACCCAGAATGCGCGTGGTACTTCGAAAGATTGCGCCGGTGGAGTTGATCGTGTCATTGCCATCGTCGCCCAGCACCGTCAGAGTCCCGCCGAATTTCACATTTCGGCTGAACGAAACGGAGTCGTTGCTTGCACCCATGGCAATATTCACGTTGCCCGTGATCGTATCGGTATTCTGCGCGATCACAAAAACGTCAGTGCTGCCATTGATGGTCGTCGAATCCAGCCCTCTGAGCTGAACCTGATTATTGAGCACTGTGATCTCAATGGAATTCGCGGAGACATCACCCGTGATATTCAGGTGATCGCCGCTTAAGCTGGCAACGACGTTGCCGGCCAGCAGAGCGCGGGTTTCCAGATGTTCAACGCGTGGATCCGTAACGGCGGATTTGTTCAGTCGTTTTCGTGCGTTTTTAGCTCGCCAGTTCCACATATTGTCCTGCCCTTACAGCCAGCTTTCGCTGCTGATTCAGAATTCACAGCCTTCAGCGTCGTTTGTCGCTGACCAAATGACGATCGTGGCCGCCCGAGTGCCGCTTTGATGCCGATCGACATCGGTGCCCAGGAAAGACGGTCATCTCCATAATCGGTAAGACTCGCATGACCGGAAAAACTTAACAGGCTTATCGGCGCTGGTTTTCCTGATTCACAAAATGCCGAGTTCGATGTTCGCCGGATGGACTTCTTAAGTCGCAAAATCTGCTGAATTCCAACACCCACGGTGTCGCCACGGCTCGGACACAAATTTCCAGGATTACCTGGGACTCTGAGAACCAAAGAGGAAGAGTGCAGCAGCACTTCCGGCGCGGAGCAGCTCAGACGTTGGCCGAACACGGCGAGACTCCGCATTAAAATCGGATGGCCCTTTCTTTCTGCAATGAAACTGCCAAACTCTTCGTTAATCCTCATGCGGAGGACTTTTTCAAGCCGGGTCGGGGAAAAACGCGTCGTGAGCACGGGCACAGGAGAATCGCTGAACAACCAGGCGAACGAGCCTTTCGCGCAGACGTCTGCAGACGGCGAAATGGTCGTCATGGGAACAGGCACGAGTATCGGAGTCCCGGTCGTCGGCTGTCAGTGCTCGGTGTGTTTGTCGAATAATCCCCGCAACCGAAGGACTCGCACAGGCGTTTTAGTGCGAGCGCCGAAGGGCGAATTCATCATCGACGCCGGTCCGGAACTGCGGCTGCAGCTGGTTCGTGAACGAGCCACTCTGATTCGAGCCGCCTTGCTGACTCACAGTCATGCGGACCACATTATGGGGCTCGATGATCTGCGAATTTTCGGATTCCAGCTGAATTCTTCCGTTCCGCTGTACTGCGAAGAAACTGTGGAACAGCAGGTTCGCCAGGTGTTTTCCTACGCCTTTTCTGATCCGGCGAATCATCCACACCAATATGCGGCGCCTCGACTGCGGTTCGAACGAATTTCTCCAAACACACCGTTCTCCGTGCTGGGATTGAATGTGCTTCCGATTCGACTCAAGCACGGCGAACTGCCAATCCTTGGATTTCGAATCGGCAACGTGGCGTTCTGTACGGACGTCTCGACGATCCCCGCCAGCAGCAAAGAACAGCTGCAGGGGCTGGACGTTCTGGTTCTGGACACGTTACGCAGGGAGCCGCATCCTACGCATCTGCATCTGGACGCGGCCCTGCGTCTGATCCAGCAACTTCGGCCAGGACGGACATATTTGACTCATATGTCGCACGAGCTGGATTACGATGAGCTGAAAGGTTCGTTGCCCGAAACTGTGGAGCCGGCTTACGACGGGCTTCGTTTTCCGATTCGATCGATTCAGCAATAGCTGCGTCTCTTTCTGTTCAGCCAGCCAGCCTCAACTCGGAGTGTTGAATTAATGGGTTTTCACAACCTGAAACGTCAGTGAGGGATGACATTGCCTGCGTTCTGCGCCGCCTATCCCTCGCTGACGCGGCGGGTTAAGATTGATTCAACACGCCAAACTAAAGCCGGGAAATGGCCGGGGCCTGGTGAGAATCGCCCGCGCGGCGATCAGGCTGGCATCCATAAAAAAAAACGGCACTGGTGACCCAATGCCGCTTAAGTCGAAAGCAGGACGCAAGTTTTTTCTACTTGCCTTTCAGCTTAGCAACACTGACTTCCATCGGCTTCAGAGCAACGTCGCCCTTTGTGACTTTGACGGCGTACTTGCGATCCAGATAGCCAGCTCGCTCATGCCACACGCGGAATTCATGCTCACCGGCAGGAAGATTGGCAATCGTAAACTTGCCTTCTTTGTCGGTCACGGCAGCGTAGGGATGATCGACAACCATCCAATAAGCGGCCATCCATGGGTGAAAGTCGCAGGTGACCTTGATCGGTAAGCTTTCACCGATCTTGTAATTCAGTTTTTCACCTTTTCCAACAGGCGTGTTCGGAGCGATCAGCACGTTGATCGGCTGATTCTTGAGCGGATAAGTGTGAGTGTTGTGAGCCACTGCGTCACTGGAGACCACTTCCACGGTCTGTCCGCCCAGCACAATCATCGCGTGGGGCAGAAACATGCAGCCCTTCTGGTCAAAAATCACGGTCGCAGGTTCTGGCTTTTTCGCATCCGGATGAATGTTCTTCGGCGCCTTTGCCAGATACACAAACACATTGGCCAGACCTTTGGAATCCGTGTCGATCACGAGTTCTTCGGAATAGGTGTCTTTGGCTGCGCAGACGGCCTTGTCCTTAATGTCCGCATCCTTCTTGTGCAGGAGCACCGGTTCCGGAATCGCTCCGGTGACAACGATCTGACCAGTGACAGTGCCCCAGTCTTCAGCGACGACTGTCGTGAGGCAGCACAAGGACAGTGCAGCTGAAAGAAGCATCTTTTTCATGACATTTTTCCTGAGTTTCGTGGATCGCGGGAAATTGTGAGGCCTCGCAAAAGTGAGTGGTGACCGCCAGACTTTCTCCTTGATTCACATTTTGCGCGAACGTGACATTCAAAGTCGGCCTGGTTTTGCGACGCACCGGAGTTCGATTTTATGGCGATGACTCTCGGAAGTCGAACACGACTTTCAGATTCCAGGCTTCCCAGTCCGCCGCTTCCCAGCCTTGGGATTGCCTGCAGCCCGTTTTCTTGCGGCATTATCTGCAGGAACGAATCAGGTCCCGTGAACATCGCAGACCGGAGTTAGTTGTGGTTCTCTGGCCAGACGGGTTTAATTCCGCCGTTTGAGTTCCGAAGGCCCGTTTGCATTCCTCCAGGGAAAAGTCAGTTCACGTGGATTATCGCAGCAGCAATCAGCAGGCATGGAATCAACTGGCAGATACGGGAAGTTTGTTTGCTCGAGTCGCCACGGATGAAGACTGCCGGAATCCTCTGCGAACTTTGGATGGTCGCGGCTGGCTGCCCGAATCTGTCGCCGGCCTGAACGTGCTGTGTCTGGCTTCCGGCGGCGGCTGGCAGGCCATTCTTTATGCGGCAGCGGGAGCAACCGTTACGGTTGTGGACCTGAGCGAATCCATGCTGCGTCTGGACAACCAGGAAGCAAAGCGGCGTGGTTTTAAAGTTCAGACCGTGCATACGTCCATGGATGACCTGAGCATGCTGGGTGACCAGTCGTTCGACATTGTGCATCAGCCGGTGAGCACCTGCTATGTGCCGGATCTGAAGCCGGTTTACGCGGAAGTGGCTCGAGTCCTTCGCGACCATGGCATTTACATCTGCCAGCACAAACAGCCGGTGAGCCTGCAGATCAGCCATCGGAACGAGCGACAGCAGTTCGTGATCGGTGTGGAATACTATCACGAGGGGCCATTGCCGAAACAACAGGATACTTCCTATCGCGAAAAAGGCGCGACCGAGTACCTTCATCGCATGGAGGAAATCGTCGGGGGACTCTGTGACTGCGGCTTTGTGATTGAAGATCTCCGTGAACCGAAACGCGCCGATTACAAGGTGGATGTGTCGCACTTCGGCTATCGCGGCCGTTTCGTGCCGCCGTATGTTCGCATGAAAGCCCGACGTATGGCCCGGGAGAAGAACGCAACTGCCGCGAGTGATTCCGGATCCCGCATCTGGACTCCGGGGAGTCCCGGGCTGTGAGTAATTCCGTTCCATCTCAGGCCGCCGGGGCTACCTCTGAATCCATCAAGCGCCTGTCGAGCGCCCCGATGTCAGGTTCGCTTCAGGAAGATTAGACGTCAAATCGGTGCCAAAAGTGCAAGCAAATTCAGCAAACTCACTGTATCGTATTGCCTGAATGATACAGTTATGAAAAGCTGTTCTTTCCAACTGCGAACCGCGGCCCCCCGCGGATCGTCTGATTAGCCTCTTTGATTATATGTCTGAACGGAACCAATGCCATGAAGGTCGTTCTGGAACTGCAGGATCAGCTCTCCAATGTTCGCAAAGTCACCGTGCGTCATGACATCGTCATCGGTCGCGGCGCAGACTGCAACTTGCGCCTGTCCGCTCCGCAAATCAGTCGACGACACTGCTTTCTGCGAGTCGGTCGTGACGGCGTTTCTGTCACAGATCTGGACAGCAGCAACGGGACCTTCGTGGATGGTCAACGTCTCACGGGTGGCATTCGCCAGGAATTAACTCACGGCTCCGTGCTTGCCCTGGGCCCCGTTCGGTTTTTGATCCGAATTCGCGAAGATGCGGTCTCCGAGGTAGTTCTGAATGCCGCGGTTCAAAAGTCCGAGACAAAATCGTCAACGGCCAGCATGGCATCAGATTCTTCCACAGTGATTGGCGATGCCGATTCGCTTCTGACCGATAGCAGGAAAGGCTCCGAACGGCCGCTCAATTTTTCACTCGAACAGGCCGGTGCCACAACGGATGCCGACGAAGCCACAGAAAATGTTGAATATGGCGTTGCTGGTCTGACAAACCTTGGTGCCCTGAAGAAGGCCGGCGGTCCAAAAAATATGGACAGTGTGCCGGAAATTATCGATCTCGGACGCCGCATCGCGGCAATGGATCCTGACGAACCTGGAACAGCCGATCTTGTTGATCCGCTGCCTGAAACCGAGCAGTCAGTTTACGAAGCCTCAGCTGTAACCAACGACCAGGCCATTGAAAATGTCGAACTTGAAATTGTTGACGCTGTGGTTGAAGATTATGCTCTCGCTGAGGATACAGTCGCAGATAATTTTATCGAAGACGACAACGAATCGAGCTGGTTTGTTGACGCGGCCGATGATGATGAACTCGTTGAAGATCATGAGCTCGGTGGGGCCGTCTCCGACATGGAGCACTCCGAGGCCCCTGAAGCTGCTGCTAACGAAGACGATGACAAAGACGATGACGACGAACTGGCGAATTTTCTGAAGGGCTTCTGAAGATGTTGAGCCAGTCCCTGCTGAAGCATTCGTCCGAAATTCATCGCCGCGATCTCCTGCGGACTGGATGGGCGAATTCGGCCGAACGCCCAAAATCAACGCCAACATCAGTCTAGATCACTGTCCGAAATGCTATACCGTTCTAATGGCCGGCGGTGGCGTTCAGGGCGGCGCAGTTTACGGCGCCTCAGACAAATACGGGGCCGTGCCGGATCGTGATTCGGTCTCAGCCGGCGATCTGGCGGCCACGATGTATCACGCTCTCGGAATCGACCATACCATTGAAGTGTACGACAACCTCAACCGCCCGCTGCCGATCGCCAAAGGCCGCCCGATCACCGAGATCTTTGTTTAAGCATCGTGCGGCTTTTTAGAGTCGCCTTTCGCTCCGCGAAAGCAGCGTCTTCGCAACTTTCGCAGAGCGAAAGGCGACACTTATTTTCCGCTCGATGTTAAGCGGCCCACGCACTGCATCACCCACGTTGCCCGACGCAATCCTCCTGAATTCAAACGCCGCCTTTCCGCCGAATTCCGGACAATGTCTCGCCAGCCCGCGCGCCGCAAACTGCTCCGCACTTCCCTTTACGCTACGCCAGTTTTCCCACACCTTCGGCGAATATTTACACAGAACCGGCAGCCTGCAGGTTCTTTGCACACCCTGACAGCAACCCCTTCAGCGATTCAAGTATCAGAGCGCCGGCCCTGCACATGGGTATTCTTGCCCGGCCCTGTGACAATCATTCCGCGTTTCGGCATCAATGACCACAGTCGTCACAAGAGTTAGAAACAGAAATCTTAACACAGACCGCCCGTATTGTGCAGGAAGCAATTTTCCTCAAGTGTCACGGTCTTCCTGAAGGGCCGATTTTGCCGAAATGCGAAGTACTACTTTCCTTAGGGACAATACGTAAAGACGATTGCCTTCAGTCAGCAGGTAATTACTACTGCGAACGATTCTGGACGAACATCAATGTTGCTGCGCCAATTACTACTTCAGACGCGGATGCTGATTGAGCACGGCCTGCATGTCACACGGCCCTCGGCGGTTCAGGCATTGCCTGAACGGACTTTACAGATGGCTCGGTTGGAAGATCGCATTCTTTTCAGTGCTTCGCCAATTGCTCCGATCGTTGCCGAACTGGCTGACGCGGGAAGCTCCCTGACCTCCGCCCTGTTCGAATCGGCCGAGGTCCAGAATGGCGGGCTGTTTGCAATTCCTGACCAGCAATTTCTGGATCTGGTCGCCGATTCGCTCCTGCCAGCCGCCTCAGAATCTCAGAATAAGTCCGAGGCTGCCGCTTCTGACGAGCATACCCTGGAACTTGTCTTCCTGGATTCCTCCATCAGCAATCTCGACCAGATGATGGCCGATCTGCGCGCGGAGAGCGCGAATGATTCGTCGCGGACTCTGGAGTTTGTGACCCTGGATTCTACCAAAGACGGCATTGCGCAGATCACTTCGGCGTTGCTGCAATACAACGTCGTTGATGGAATTCACATCGTGTCCCACGGCGGAACCGGGCAAGTGCAACTCGGATCGACGTGGCTGTCGATCAACAATCTCGACACCTATCGCAATGCCATCAGTGCTTGGCAGTATTCGATGTCGGACAAGGCCGACATTTTGTTCTACGGGTGTAATCTCGCTGGTTCAGAAGATGGCCAGCAGTTACTGCAGGAAATGAGTCTCCTGACGGACTGCGACGTCGCGGCCAGCGAAAATGCAACCGGCGGTGTGATTCGCAATGCGGACTGGGATCTGGAATATCAGATCGGCACGATCACAGCGGACGTGGCATTCTCCAGCGAGTTTCAGGTCAACGCTCAAGATGATGATTCGCTGCAAGAAACTCCAGACGCGAATGATTCGTCACTTCAAGCATCATTGGTACAGGCTGGAGTTGCAAATGTCGACGATCAAGCCGCGTTGACCCGTCAATTCGTTCAATCTTCTCCACAACGCGAAGTCGTGTTCGTGGATACTGCGACTCAGGACTACCAGCAATTCATTGATGATCTTTTAGCCAATCAGGATGGTTCGAGGCAGATCGATGTATTCCTGCTCGATGGATCAACCGATGGGCTTCACCAAATCAGCGAAGTGTTGGCTCAGTATAACGATTTAGACGCAATCCACTTCGTTTCCCACGGTGTAGAGGGCTCTGTAAAGCTCGGAGGCACATGGCTAACCAGCGACGTTTTGACCAGAGAAGCGATGCAAATCGCGAACTGGGGTAATGCTCTCTCGGCCGATGGCGACTTGTTATTCTACGGTTGCGATTTCGCCAGCAACTCCGAGGGCCAACTGTTGGTAGGAACGCTCAGTAGCCTCTCGGGAGCCGACGTAGCCGCGTCGATCGATGCCACAGGTTCGATTCTAATCGGCGGTAACTGGACTCTGGAATACGCAGTCGGGGCAATCGAATCGCAAATTGCTTTCAGCCTCGACGTTCAGCAAAACTGGACGCACGTGCTGGCAAATGAAACCGTGCGGGACAATTTTAGTACCGCTTCTTACAGCAACAATGACGGCACGCAAAGCTGGAGTACATCCTGGATCGAAACAGATCCCACTGGTGGTGGTGCCTCCAGTGGTGATTTTAGTGCCACTGGTGGTACTCTCACAATAAATCCTTCGAGTTCCAGCGGCAACATCTATCGCGAGCTGAATCTCACCTCCACGTTGAGTGCGACCGTTTCGTTTAACTACGATAATAAGCTCGGTGGTTCGGGGCTGGTATATTTTCAGGTATCGTCCAACGGTGGCGGCAGCTACACAACGCTATCGACGTATGATACTAGCACGCGTAAAGACATGGGGTCAGATTCGATCGACATCAGCGCCTACCTCGCAGTCAATACCCGCGTTCGCTTTCTCATCGCCGGAGCAACCACCGGGTCAAACTCATTGACAATTGACAATGTGCAGATTGCCTACGTCACGAACACGGCTCCCGTGTTGGACGCGTCCAAGAGCCCCGCGCTAACGGCAGTTCTTGAAGATGCTGGAGCGCCTTCAGGCGCCGTGGGGACGCTCGTCTCTTCGCTGGTAGATTTTGCATCCCCTTCCGGGCAAGTGGACAACGTCACGGACCCCGCCCCAGGTGCCCAGTTAGGGATCGCGGTCACGGCAACAAACGCGACCAACGGAAATTGGTTCTATACCACCAACAATGGTACCAATTGGTATTCGATGGGGAGCGTTACGAACGCCAGTGCTCGCTTGCTTGCGGCCGACGTCAACACGCGGCTCTATTTTCAGGCCAACGCGGACTGGAACGGATCGATCTCAGATGCCGTTACCTTCCGAGCCTGGGATCGAACCGACAACTTAACGAACGGCAGCCTCGCAAGTACGTCAACCAACGGGGGAATTACGGCGTTTTCGACAGCGACCGATACCGCCGCATTGACGGTCACCGCGGTCAATGACGCGCCCGTTTTAGACAACTCGGGCGCCATGACGCTGACCACGATTACAGAAGATCAGACGAGCAACTCTGGCAACACTGTCGCGTCCATTATCTCCAGCGCCGGTGGTGACCGTATTACCGATGTTGACGCCGGAGCTGTTGAAGGAATCGCGATCACGACTTTGACCAGCGGCAACGGGTCCTGGGAATACTCGACCAACGCGGGATCAAGCTGGACTGCGGTTGGAGCGGTTGCGAACAACTCAGCGTTGCTGCTACGGAGCACGGACCTGGTGCGGTTCGTTCCGAACGCTCAAAACGCGACGACCGGTGACATTACCTTCCGCGCTTGGGACCAAACCACAGGAACCTTCGGCACCAAAGTCGACGTCTCAACCAACGGTACAACGACCGCTTTCAGCACCGCCACCGAACTCGCATCGATTACGGTCACCGCGGTCAACGACGCACCGACGATTACCAACGCCTATGCGTACACGCTAACCGGCACCAACGAGAACACAACGTCAAGCGGCGCACTGGCTTCGACGATCCTAACGGCAAGTTCGCTAGGCGATGTCGATACGGGAGCCGCCAGTGGATTGGCGATCACCTCGACAACCGGTAACGGAACATGGCAATACTCAACCGATGGAACCACTTGGCGCAACTTCGGTACGGTGTCTGTGACCAATGCGTTACTTGTCACATCCACGTCGCAAGTCCATTACATTCCCGACAACAACAACGGTGAGACCGGAACCTTCGCCTATCGAACCTGGGATCAGACTACCGGCACCGCTTCGACTAACGCGATTGCTAATTATGGCGATTCGTCGACCAATGGAACCACCACCGCGTACTCGACTAGCGTTGCCACTGCTTCTATGACCGTCACCAGTGTCAACGACGCACCGGTACTCGATCATGCGGGTAACATGACGTTTACGACTCGTACGGAAGATGAAACCACCAACAGCGGCGATACGGTCGCCAACATTATTCTCAGCGCCGGTGGCGATCGGATTACCGATGTGGATACCTCGGCCGTCGAAGGGATCGCGATCACCGCCACGACCAACGGCAATGGAACCTGGGAGTATTCGACTAACGGCGGTTCGACCTGGACGGCCGTCGGAACCATCTCCAATACTTCAGCCCTTTTGCTCCGAGCCACCGATAGCTTGCGATTTGTACCCAACGGGCAGAACGCAACGACAGGTGATGTAACGTTCCGCGCTTGGGATCAATCCTCAGGCGCCTTTGGCACCAAAGTCGATGTTTCGATCAACGGAACGACGACTGCCTTCAGCACTGCCACCGAAGTTGCTTCCATTTCGGTCACAGCCGTCAACGATGCTCCGGTACTCGACAATACCGGATCGATGGGACTTGGGACGATCAGTGAGAACAACACGACAAGCACAGACGTTGTGTCGATCATCGTGGGTGCAGGTGGAGACAGGATCACCGATGTCGATAGTGGAGCTATCGAAGGCATCGCCATCAATTCAGTCAACACTGGAAATGGAACTTGGCGATACTCAACCGACGGTGGATCCACTTGGTTCGTCTTCGGGATTGTTTCCGATTCATCGGCCTTGCTGTTGCGAGCGACAGATCGGATCTCTTATACGGGCGACAGCCTCAATGGTGGAACGGCGGACTTTACGTTCCGAGCCTGGGACCAGACCAGCGGTACAGTCGGAACCAAAGTCGATGCTTCTACCAACGGCGGAACGACGGCGTTTAGTACGGCAACCGAGCAAGCCACCGTTACGACGACCAGCGTCAACGACGCTCCGACAATTACCAACGCCTATTCGTATACGTTGACCGGCACCAACGAGAACACGACCTCCAGCGGCACACTGGCTTCGACAATCCTAACGGCCAGTTCCCGCGCCGATGTCGACACGGGAGCCGTCAGCGGCTTAGCGATCACCTCGACGACCGGCAACGGCACGTGGCAGTACTCGACCGATGGAACCACCTGGCATAACTTCGGTGCCGTGTCAGGTGCGAATGCGTTACTGGTCACTTCCACTTCTCAAGTCCGTTACATTCCCGACAACAACAACGGCGAGACCGGAACTTTTGCGTTTCGAGCCTGGGATCAAACCAGCGGCAGCGCGTCGACCAATGCTACGGCTACTTACGGAGATTCGTCGACCAGCGGAACGACGACTGCTTATTCGAGCGAGCAAGCGACAGCTTCCATTACCATCACGGCCGTCAACGATGCGCCGACGATTACCAACGGCAATATGTATTCGTTTACTTCCACGAATGAAGACACGAACTCGGTCGCCGTTTCGGCGAGCACCATTTTAACGAATGCTTCGCAAGCCGACGTCGACACGGGTGCATTCGCGGGCATGGCGATTACGGGAACAACTGGCACGGGCACTTGGCAGTACTCGACCGACGGCACGACTTGGCAAACCGTTGGCGGGGTCTCGGCGACCAATGCGTTGCTGGTTACCAGCACAACTCAAATGCGCTACGTTCCGGACGGGCAGAATGGAACGCCTGGTACGTTCACTTATCGAGCTTGGGATCGAACGACCGGAACCGCGTCGGTCAACGGCACGGCCAGCTACAGTGATACGTCGACCAACGGCACCGCGACGGCCTATTCGATCAGCGTCGCTACCGCTTCCATTTCGGTCACGAGTGTCAACGACGCGCCGGTACTTGATAACTCCGGCAACATGACGTTGACTACCATTACCGAAGATCAGACGACGAATAGCGATAACACTGTCGCCAATATTATTCTCAGCGCTGGCGGCGATCGTATCACCGATGTCGATACCTCGGCCGTTGAAGGGATTGCGATTACCGCCACGACCAACGGCGATGGAGCTTGGGAGTACTCGACCGATGGCGGGACGACCTGGACGGCAGTTGGGACAGTTTCAAACACCTCCGCTCTGCTTTTGCGAGCCACCGATAGCTTGCGATTCGTACCCAACGGACAGAACGCTACAACCGGTGACGTAACGTTCCGAGCTTGGGACCAGACTACCGGTACCTTTGGCAACAAAGTCGACGTTTCGACCAACGGAACGACGACTGCCTTCAGTACCGCGACGGAAGTGGCTTCCATTACCATTACAGCTATCAACGATGCACCAGTAATAATCGACACGGTGTTGAGCATTACAGTCGCCGAAGATGCTGGAGTTCCATCCGGTATTGTTGGTTCGCTGATCAGCATGTTGAGCGGCGGTGTGAGCGATGTCGATAGCGGAGCAATTAAAGGAATCGTAATTACGGCCAGCGTTGAAACCAACGGTACTTGGTATTACACGACTAATAACGGAACCACATGGACGGTGGTCGGAACAGTCAGCTCTGCTTCGTCCTTGCTGCTAGCCGATAATGCCAACACCCGTCTCTACTTTGCACCCGGTTCGAACTACAACGGCACTTTGGCATCGGCACTGACCTTTCGCGGTTGGGATCAAACGAACGGCTCCGCTGGTACGAAAGTCAGCACTAGCTCCAACGGCGGTGTCTTTGCATTTAGTTCCGCCACCGATGTCGTCGACGTCGCGGTAACCGCCGTCAATGACGAGCAAGTGATCGCGACGAATACTGGTTTGACGATCGCTGAAAACGCGACCGGCACCGTTATCTCCAATACGATGCTTCTGTCGAGCGACGTCGATAACACAACTAGCCAATTGGTGTACACGGTTTCGTCTGTCACTGCGAATGGGACTCTACGCCGCAGCGGGACGGAACTCGCTCTGAACAGTACTTTTACGCAAGCCGATATCAACTCGGGGATCCTCACCTACGACCACAACGGCAGTGAGACGACTAGCGATAGTTTTTCTTTCAGCGTCGACGATGGAGCTGGAACCGCGTCGACTGGTACTTTCAATTTCGCCATTACGCCGGCCAACGACAACACGCCGGTAATCACCAGCAATGGGGCCGGTGCGACAGCCAGCATCAGCATCGCAGAAAACACGACTGCGGTGACGACGGTTACCGCAACAGATGGCGACTTGCCCGCCCAAACACTGACCTATACCATCGTTGGCGGAGCCGATTCGGCACTGTTCGTTATCAACACTTCAACTGGCGTGCTAGCTTTTGTCTCTGGACGCAATCGAGAAGCAAACACGGACGTAAACCTGGATGGAATTTATGATGTCACTGTTGAAGCATCCGATGGCACCCTGACTGATACACAATCGATCAGCGTTACAATCACCGACGTCGATGAATTTGATGTCGGGGCTGTAAGCGATACCAATGCTGCGGCTAATTCCGTTGCCGAAAACGCAGCTAATGGAACAGTCGTTGGAATCACGGCCTCGGCAAGCGACGCCGATGCGACGACCAATGCGATTTCCTATTCACTCTTTAATAGCGATAGTGGTCGATTCGCGATCAACAGTAGCACGGGTGTCGTCACTGTTGCCGGAGCGATCGATCGCGAAGCCGACGGAGCTTCTCGCAACATTACTATCCGAGCAACTTCCGCCGACGGTTCATTCACCGATCAAGCCTTTACCATCAATATCACCGATGTGGATGAATTCGATGTCGGAACGGTCACCGATTCGAATGCCGGTGCCAATTCAGTCGCGGAAAACGCCTCCAACGGAACTGTCGTTGGCATCACCGCTTCGGCGAGCGACGTCGACGCCACGACGAATGCCATCACGTATTCGCTCTTCAATAGCGACGGTGGTCGCTTTGCCATCAACAGCGGCACTGGCGTTGTCACCGTTGCCGGAGCGATTGATCGAGAAGCCGATGGAGCATCACGCAATATTACCATCCGCGCCACCTCGGCTGACGACTCGTTTACGGATCAGGTATTCACGATCGACATCACTGACATTGACGAATCCGATGTCGCGGCAGTAAGCGATATTAATGCAGCGTCCAATGCGGTGGCTGAGAACGCCGCTAACGGTACGGCCGTTGGGATCAGTGCTTTTGCAAGTGACGCTGACGCGACAACGAACGCGATCACCTATACACTCGATGTCAACGCCGCTGGACGATTTGCTATCAATAGCTCAACAGGTGTTGTTACTGTCGCTGACGGAACGTTGCTCAATTACGAAGCTGCAACATCACACGGAATCACCGTTCGAGCGACCTCGACTGACGGCTTGTTTTCCACTCAAGCTTATACGATCAATCTAACGGACGTCAATGAAGGAGTCGCTGGCGCAGTAACTGATAGTAATGTTGTAGCAAATGCAGTCAATGAGAACTCGGCTAACGGAACGACGGTCGGAATCACTGGCGTGGCTGATGATCCGGATGGATCCGACATGGTTACTTATAGCCTCGATAGTGACGCTGGCGGACGTTTCGCTATCAATTCAACGACGGGTGTTGTGACAGTCAACGGCGCCATTGATCGCGAAGCGGCGGCCAGCTACAACATTACGATTCGGGCGACGAGCAGCGATACATCGTTCTCAACACAGACATTCACGATCAACATTGATGACGTCGATGAATTTGACACTGGAGCAGTCACTGATTCGAATGCTGCCGCCAATTCAGTCGCGGAGAACGCCTCGAACGGAACGGTTGTTGGGATCACCGCTTCGGCTAGCGACGCGGATGCCACGACGAATGCCATTACGTATTCGCTCTTCAATAGCGACGGCGGTCGCTTTACCATCAATAACAGCACTGGCGTCGTCACTGTTGCCGGAGCCATTGATCGCGAAGTCGACGGGGCATCTCGAAACATTACGATTCGAGCGACTTCGGCTGACGGTTCATTCACCGACCAAGTCTTCGCCATCAACATCACTGATGTCGATGAGTTCGATGTAACGGCACCGATTGACTCGAACGCAACGGCAAATAACGTCAATGAAAACGTTGCGATTGGAACCGCCGTTGGCATCACTGCATCGGGCAGCGATGCAGACGCAACAATAAACGGCGTTACTTACAGTCTCGTCGATAGCGACGGAGGGAACTTCGCCATCGATCCAACAACTGGCATTGTGACAACAGCGAAAGCGATCGACCGAGAAGCTTTAGGAGCCTCACGAACAATTACCGTGAGAGCCACCTCCACAGATGGTTCCGCAGCCGATACGGTTTTCACGATCGCCATCAATGACCTGGACGAGTTTGATGTAGGTTCGCTCACCGATAGCAATGCGACCGCAAACACCATCGCTGAGAATTCAGACAACGGTACGCTGGTCAATATCACTGGCTTGGCAAGCGACGCAGACGCTACCACGAATACCATGACTTACAGTCTTGACGATAACGCCGGTGGTAGATTCGCTATCAATAGCTCCACTGGTGTCGTGACGGTACTCGGCGGAAGTTTGCTGAACTATGAAGCAACCACTTCGCATGGAATCACCATTCGAGCAGCTTCAGCCGACACATCGTTCTCGACTCAGAACTTCACGATCAATCTGACCGACGTCAACGAAGGTGTTGTCGGTGCTGTTTCCGACAGCAACGCAGCCGCCAACTATGTACTCGAAAACGCTTCGAACGAAACGACCGTCGGTATCACTGGTTTGGCCACCGACCCCGACGGAACCGATGTTGTTACCTACAGTTTAGACAGCGACGCTGGCGGACGATTCACCATCAATTCAATAACCGGTGTCGTTACTGTCAATGGAGCAATCGATCGCGAAGCGGCTGCATCTTACGACATTACGATTCGGGCCACTTCGACTGACACGTCCTTCTCGACACAGATATTCACTATTAACATTGGTGACGTTAACGAATTCGCCACGAGTGCCGTGTCCGATTCGAATGCCACGGCGAACTCCGTCGTAGAGAACGCGGCTAGCGGAACAGTCGTCAACATCACCGGCCTCGCGAGCGATGCGGACGCAACGACAAACGCTATCACTTACAGTCTGTTTGATAATAACGGCGGTCGCTTCGCAATCAACAGCAGCTCTGGAGTCGTCACTGTTGCTGGTGCTATCAACCGCGAAGCGGACGGCGCATCGAGAAACATCACCATTCGAGCCGTATCCGCCGATGGTTCCTACAGCGATCAGACATTTTCTATCTCCATCGTCGACGCCAACGAATTTAGCGTCACGGCACCAATCGACAGCAATGCGAGCGCTAATGCTGTCAACGAAAACGCGACCATTGGAACCGTCGTCGGAATCACGGCGAACGCCACAGACTCGGATGCCACGACGAACGCGCTCACTTACAGCCTGTTCGATAACGACAGTGGCAACTTCACCATTGATGCGACTACAGGGGTCGTTTCTACGGCAGCAGCATTGAACCGTGAAACTCCAGGGGCTACTCGAAATATCACCGTCCGAGCCACATCGGCCGACGGATCGACTGCAGACACAGGCTTCACGATCGCGATCAACGACGTCAATGAATTCGCCGTCACGACTCCAGCAGACGTGAATGCCGCAAGTAATACCGTTGCAGAAAATGCCAGCATTGGAGCCGTGGTTGGAATCACGGCCAACGCGACAGACGCCGATGCCACGACAAACTCAATCACATATACGATGGATAATTCGGCCGGCGGACTTTTTGCGATCAACGGTTCAACCGGTGTCGTGACCGTGGCAGCGGCGTTGGACTATGAAACGGCGACCAGTCACAGCATTACCGTACGAGCGACCAGTGCGGATGGATCATTTGCGACTCAGACATTCAGCATCGCAGTCACCGATGTTAACGAATCCGGTGTGTCGGCGATTTCTGATACCAATGCGACCACGGATTTTGTTGCGGAAAACTCTGCGAACGGCACCGTCGTTGGAATCACTGCATTTGCCACCGACGCAGACGGAACGGACATCGTTTCCTACTCGCTGGATGTGAACGCTGGTGGCCGGTTTGCCATCGACAGCGTGACGGGAGTTGTGACCGTCGCGGGCGCAATCAATTGTGAGGCGGCAGGAACTTACAACATCACAATTCGAGCGACCTCCGCTGATGGTTCGTTGAGCAGTCAGACTTTCGCCATCGCCATCGTAGATATCAACGAGTTTGGCGTAACTGCACCAACCGACAGCAATGCAGCTGGCAATGCCGTTGATGAAAACGTGGCTATTGGCACGGTGGTTGGAATCATGGCGAACGCGACAGACGCCGATGCGACGACCAACACGATCACTTACAGCCTGTTCAATAACGACGGTGGCAATTTTAACATCGACACCAACACGGGAGTCGTCACCACTGCCGCGGCTCTAAATCGTGAGACGCTGGGTGCTTCACGAAGTATCACCGTTCGAGCCACATCCGCAGACGGCTCGACCGCTGATTCAGTCTTTACGATCAACATCAACGACATCAACGAGTTCAATGTTGGTTCAGTCACTGACAGTAATGCGACCGCCAACACGATTGCTGAGAACTCAGCCAATGGCACGGTGGTCAACATTACCGGTTTGGCCAGCGACGCTGACGCAACCACCGACACGATCACATACAGTCTCGACGACAACGCAGGTGGCCGGTTCACCATCAACAGTTCCACTGGTTTCGTGACGGTGCTTGATGGAAGTCTGCTGAACTTTGAAGCAGCCACGTCGCACAACATCACCATTCGAGCCACCTCGGCCGATACTTCGTTCTCGACACAAAGCTTTACGATCAATCTGACCGACGTCAACGAAGCTGCTGTCGGTGCGGTTTCAGACAGTAATGCAGCCAACAACTATGTGCTTGAAAACGCTTCCAATGGAACGACCGTGGGAATCATTGGCTTGGCCACCGACCCCGACGGAACCGATGTTGTTACCTACACCTTAGACGGTGACTCTGGCGGGCGATTCACCATCAATTCAATAACCGGTGTCGTGACTGTCAACGGAGCCATCGATCGCGAAGCGGCTGCATCCTACAACATTACAGTACGAGTCACTTCGACCGACAGCTCATTCTCGACACAGATTTTTACGGTCAACATTGGCGACATCAACGAATTCGCTACCAGTCCTGTGACCGATGCGGACGCGACTCCCAACTCGGTCGTCGAGAACGCAGCTAACGGAACGGTCGTGAACATCACCGGTCTAGCCAGCGACGCAGACGCAACCACCAATACTATCACCTATAGTTTGTTCGACAACGACGGCGGTCGCTTCGCGATCAATGGCAGTACGGGTGTTGTTACCGTTGCCGGAGCGATCAACCGGGAAGCGGACGGCGCTTCGAGAAACATTACCATACGAGCCACATCTGCTGCCGGTTCTTATAGCGACCAGACGTTCTTCATTGCTATCGTCGACGCCAATGAATTCAGCGTGACCGCACCGGCTGACACCGATGCAACGGCCAACGCTGTCAATGAAAACGTCGCCATTGGCACCGTCGTCGGCATTACCGCCAGTTCCTCCGATTCCGATGCGACGACGAACACGGTCACTTACAGCCTGTTCAACGACGATGGTGGCAACTTTACCATCGATACAAATACGGGGGTCGTCACTACGGCAGCAGCATTGAACCGTGAAACTTCAGGGGCATCACGCAGTATCACTGTCCGAGCCACATCGACCGATGGATCGACCGCAGACACAGGCTTCACGATCGCGATCAACGACGTCAATGAATTCGCCGTCACAATTCCGACCGATCTGAATGTCGCAAGCAATACCGTCGCAGAAAGCGCAGCCATCGGAGCCATTGTCGGTATCACGGCCAACGCGACAGACGCGGATGCAACGACAAACACGATCACCTATACGCTGGATGATTCGGTGGGCGGACTGTTTGCGGTCGACGGCAGCACGGGCGTCGTGACAGTTGCTGCAGGGCTGGACTACGAAACGGCGACCAGTCACAGCATTACTGTGCGAGCCACCAGTGCGGATGGATCAATCGCGACTCAGACATTCAACATCGCCGTCACGGACGTTAACGAATCGGGGGTCTCAGCGATTGCTGATTCGAATGCCGCTGCGAATGCAGTCAGTGAGAATGCTCTGAACGGCACAACGGTCGGTGTCATTGCTTCAGCGTTCGACGGCGACGCCACACTGAACGGCATCACCTACAGCCTGCTGAACAACGCAGGCGGATGTTTTGCGATTGATGCGATGACCGGCATCGTCACAGTCGCAAACAGCAGCCTGCTGGATCGCGAAGCGGCGGCAGCGCACACGATCCTGATTCAAGCGGTCAGTGACGACGGTTCGTTCTCAACGATGTCCGTTGACATTGCTCTGATCGACGTTGATGAGTTCGACATCATGCCAGCCGTTGATATCAACGCGACGGCCAATCTTGTCGCCGAACTGTCAGCACAGGGGACGCTGACCGGGATCACGGTTTACGCCAGCGACTCCGACGCCACGACCAACGCGATCACGTACACGCTCGATGACAACGCCGGTGGCAAATTCCAAATCAACGCCGCCACGGGTGTTGTCACCGTCGGAGCAACGGCTCTCGATTATGAATTCGCAACGAGCTACTCGATCATCGTTCGAGCCACCAGCGCCGATTCATCAGCAACAATGTTGATGCTGACGATCAATCTAACGGACGTCAATGAATTTTTCACAACGGCGATCGTGGACAACAACACCGCGTTGAACGAAGTCGCAGAAAACGTTGCAAACGGGACGATCGTGGGCATCACGGCCCTTGCCAGCGACGGCGACGGCACCGATGCCATCAGCTACTCGCTCGACAACAACGCTGGCGGACGGTTCGCCATCGACAGTCTGACGGGTGTGGTCACTGTGGCGGATGGAACGCTGCTGAATCGCGAAGCGGCGGCCAGTCACAACGTCGTCATTCGAGCCACCTCGACAGACGGTTCGACTTCCGTGCGGACGTTTACGATCGCTCTTGCCGATCAGAATGAAGCGCCTGTCCTGGCCAACACACCACCCTTGTCGGTCAACGAAAATACGAGCCCTGGGACACTGGTCGGCACGGTTGTGGCGACCGACGTCGACACTGGAGAGGTGCTGACCTACTCGATTGTGAGCGGTGACACCGGGACGGCATTCACAATCGATGCCCGCAACGGACAAATCACAGTTCTGAATTTGTCGGTGCTGAACTACGAAGCGGTAACCTCTTTCCAGCTCAACGTGATGGTAACCGACGCCGGTGGTTTGTCGGACAGCCAGACAATCGTCATTCACCTGAATGATCTGAACGAATCCGTCACTGACATCCTGATTGGCGGGGGCTCGGTTGCAGAGAATTCAGCAGCCGGCACCTTCGTCGGACAACTCACGGCAACCGATCCGGATGCTGGCGAGTCCTTCACCTACAATCTGCTAAATGACGCCGGAGGCCGATTTGTGATTGATGCTTCCTCCGGGCGAATCACAGTCGTTGCCGGAGCGATGCTGAACTTTGAGACCGCGTCCAGTCACGTGGTGACCGCCATGGCCACTGATCTGGCCGGTCACGGATTCGCGAAGTCCTTCATCATCAGCCTGATCGATGTCAATGGCGCTCCGGTGGCTGTAAATGATTCACTGATCGTTACTCAGATGAAATCGCTGACGACATTGCCGGGAGCACTTCTGGGGAACGACTTTGATGAAGACGACAACGCACTTGAGGCAGTACTGGTTTCCGGGACGGCTCATGGAACTCTGATCCTGAATTCGGACGGCACGCTGAATTACACTCCGGAAATGACTTTTTCCGGCATCGACAGCTTTTCATACCAGGTCACCGATGGAACTCTGTGGAGTAATCTGGCGGTTGTCTTTATCGAAGTGACTCCGCTGGTTGGTCCAGGCGGAAATGGTGGCTCAGGCAGTGGCTCAGGCAGTGGCAGTGGGAACGGTTCATTAACTGATTCATCCGGCGAATCCAGCGTTTCGGGCGATTCTTCAAATTCGTCGGACACAACGAACACGACGGATACGACCACAAATACGGGGACAACAGACAATACGACCACGACAGCCACGCGGAACTCAGGACGGTCCGACAACAGCACTTTGGTGACTATGGCCGGAACCGGCGTTACCGCCGCGGCCGCTTCAGCTGCCAGCGAGGCTTCAGAAGACGGTGAATCGGCGTTTGCGGCCTTCAAAATCGTCGTTCTGCCTGGCGATGGTCCGTTGATTCAAACAAGTTCTGACAGTCTGAGCATTGGACACAATGACGTAAACTCAATCGTCGGCGCGACACAGTCGCTCTGGTCCATGGATTCCGGCATGGTCATGGCATCTGAGGCCTTTGTGCCCAACATCCAATTTACAATATCTGCACAGGATGCAGCAGCTGAAGAAGAATCCTACATCGTCGTTCTTCCATCGATGGAGAAGATTGTCATCGGCTCGTCCGCAGTTGTCTCGACGTCTCTTTCCGTCGGATATGTCATCTGGGTTCTGCGCGGCGGTTCGCTCCTGACAGCCTTCCTCTCCGCCATGCCAGCCTGGCAAGCCTTCGACCCCCTGCCTGTCCTGCAGTCCTTCGAAAAGAAGAATGAAGAAGAAGACGACACGCTTCTTTCGATTGTTACGCGACGCACTAAGAACAGTCCTCGTCCAGTCAAACCATAATCGCTCATGCGGCGTCCAAAGCGTCTGCTCGTCGGAACGTACTCAAAGCTCGCGACAATCTCCGCAGTTGGAATTCATGCGGCTGGATCATGTTTATCACAGATCCAGAAAAAACGTTTTTGTTTGTCCTGATCTGTGCAGAGCAACGTTTAGCAAGTATGGCATTTGTTGGAATTGTCCCTGATGACATTACCCGTCAGGATTTGCTTTCTTGCTCGCAAAAGCGTAATGATTCTGCCTGAAGCGTTTTTTCGGTGAGGTGAGGATGTCATTGCCCGAAACTCAGATTGTGACAGTTCCGGTGTCATTTTTTTTCGACCCTGAGGTTTCCCCGTCATGTACAAATCTATGTTTTTAATCGTCGCACTCCTGCTGGGGACACTCTCCGCCTCGGTGGAAGACAGGCTGCCATTTGATGCGAATGCATTGCCCGGCGAACCGACTGTCGCGGGGCAAATGCTTGAAAAACGAATTCTGGCGCAATCATTAATTGAACACGGGCAAGCCATGTCTTCCCCGGAGTCGATTCTGGTAGGCGTCCAGATTCTGCATCAGAATCCGGTTGTGGATGCACGCTCAAAACCAGAAACAAAAATGGCTGATGCAGACACGGCGGAATTGAGTGACCTCGTCGAGATTGCTGTTTCAATGCGCCCGGACGACAAAATTCTCGCCGCACTCGCCGCACGAATCCGGTCTGAACTGGAAGAAAAATCGCGTGGTCTTGCTGGCGGTCCGAAGCGATGGACTGTGACGATCAAAAAAGGTGAGCATTTTCTCCTGGATCCACGTCTGGTTTACGATGTTCAGCAGGAAGCCATTGTGTCGGCCCGCGTCGTATCAAGTGCAGAGAACACACAGGAAGGCAGTTCGACGCTGGGCATTACCGTAGCGCGGGATGGATCAGCAAAAGCCCTGTACACGAGATCTGTGGCGAAGAATAAGACGCAGGTTCGCTGGAATTCCGGACCTTACAAAGCAGGCTGGTATGTCAAGATTCATCATCTGTCGGGGCCAGACGAAGCGACGATCGTGATTGAGACCAATTGAATCAGCTCTCCACGCCGAGTTCTGGTATCCACCAGAATTGCAGTTATTGCAGGTGGACAACTCAATCGGCAGCTTTCGCCGAACCTTTTGAGAAGGAAGTTTGAATGTGCTGGACCGACAGGTTTGCCGCCAAACTTCGCTCACGTTCCTCTAACAATTTTTTCTCCAAGCTGAAACCATAACCAGTTCTAAAGAGTTTCCCTCGCATTTGTTCACCTGATTCGGGCGGCTCAGGAATTTGATGGTGGTGGAAGACTGGGCATGAAAAACTTCGTTTTACGAGTTCGGGAAGCGTTGCTCCTGTTTTTCCTGCTGGGGATTCAGTTGAACGCGGTGATGGCGCAGAGCGAGCAATCCGTTGGTGAAAAGACGTCGACGTTTCTTTATGACCTGACGTTTGAAGAAGAAACACTGGAGTCCGCACTCTTCCTGGTCACTGGTCTGCAGTGCGGATCGGAGTGAAGATGGAGCAAAGAAACCATGTGTCGCAACATGTACGAATCGATGACGCACCGCTTCGTCGCAGAAATCTCTCTTCACGTGCTTCGGTGCCTTCCAGTACGGTCATTCCAGACGGACCGAACTGATCCTGATAAAGTTTTATGATCGAAGCCAACTCACCGCGAGTTGCCGAAAGTGGTTCGAAGGCTTTCCATTCAGCACCGCGCACTGCAGACATCTGCCGACCGAATCTTCCACTCAAGGCCAATAGTGTCTTTGTGGTATCCGGATGCTGTTCGCCCAGAACGACTCTTCGCGTCCGCAGCACTTCCCGATAGCGTGTTTCCGCAGCAGCGAAATTGCCCTGAGCGTTTTCGACATCGGCAACATCCTTGACCTCAAACCTGCCCATTAAACAGGCAGATTCTACGGTCCAATACGGTGGGTCCGATTTACGCGCCGATCTATCTCCCGAAGTGGGTCCGATTTGCAAGCCGATCTCCAACCGGGATTCTGCTCACCATAAACCTGTTTCAAAAAGGCCAATGCTTTTTGAAACTGTTCGGCAGCACGAGCGAACTCGTGTTTTGCTTCAAAGAGCAAACCGAGCAAATTCAGGCTTTCGGCGTATTGAGGATGATTGTCGCCAAGTACCGTCCGACGTTGGTCTATCAAATTCAAGATCAGAGGTTCAGCACATGTCAGTTCGCCTCGTGCCAGCAGATGCCGACAAAAGTTACTGGTCGCTGTTAATGTTTCCGGAGACGCATCACCCAGAGTCTGGCGGTACGTCTCAATGGCTTCGAGATAAAGAGTCTCTGCTTTTTCGAAATCGCCCAGTCGGTCAGAATGCACGGCCAGATTGTTGAGGCTGGCTCCGTAAGCAGCGCTCTTGCTTCCGAAGGCTTTCAGATTGATGCCGACTGCCTTTTCGTAGAGGCTTTCGGCCCTCAGATACTGACCAAGTTCGTCACATTGAACGGCGAGATTGCTGAGCGTTTGTGCGTATTCCGGGTGCCGCTCGCCCAATGTCTCCTTCTCAATCACCAGGGATTGTTCATAGAGCGAATCTGCGGTCGCAAAATTGCCCAGCATGGTGTGAACAATAGCCAGTTTGGCAAGGCTAAGGGCATACGTCGAGTTCTTTTCGCCGATCAACTCACGCCGCCGCTCCACTACAAAAGTGGCTCGTTTCAACGCTTCAGAAAACTGTCCCGCATCGCACAGAGCATTGACTTTCCCAGAGGCCGTCGTGGCTTCCCTCAGCCGTGCTCGATCCTCACTGCTTAACTGACCTCGTCGAACACAGTCCTCGGTGGCAATTCGCTGGTCGACAGTCTGCCAGTGGTCAGGACCGTATCTTTTACTAAACGCCGCGATAATCTCTGTGTGAGCGGCGTTCGCTTCTTCGAACTGTTCCTGCACTTCGAGAAGATCTGGAAGCATGGGGAAATTGGCCAGGACTCGATCATGTTCATCACCAAAGACACTTCGTTCAATGGCGATGGCAGCCCTGATATGGACTGTCGCTCCTGCGCGATTCCCCGCCACGAGGAGATCAAACCCTTTCTGTCATTCAAGATCGCATTGCTGCAGCTGCTCCTGCTGAGCCGCTGTGAGGTTCTCCGCCGGTGTCCCCTCCTGATACATTGCTGCTGGAGCAGAAGCACAGGTTATCATGCACAGCAGTACGGCGCAGGCCAACCACAATTGTTGGAACTGAACGGGGACAATACTGGTCGATATATGAAACAAGGACCACCTCACCTTATATCATAAACCAGGGATTTGACGAAAGTGGCCCGGCTACTACAGTCAGGGCCCTGCATTTCTGGTCTGCCTCTGAAACCTATCGCCAATCGCCACTCAACACGAAGGCGGCCCAATAAAAAGGCGGCGTTCGTTTGGAAATATCGCCGTCCTGTAACTTATCCAATCGAACCAGGCCACGTTGGCGTCCCTCTTTCAGCATAGAAAGTTGAGCCTCACGCAGGGCTTCCAGCATACGTAGTTCTTTATTCCAAAGATTGTCGTAGAAATTTTCCATAAGCGTTCGAGTCGCCTCATCGGAAACTTCCCACAAACTGGCCACCACACTTCGGGCTCCCGCGATCTGAAATGCCCGCTGAAGTCCCAGCAAGCCTTCGCCGCCTGCCACTTCGCCGAGTCCGGTTTCACAGGCTGACAGCAGAGTCAAATCTACTCCACGCAGATCGAGACTTTCAACTTCTGAAGCGGTCAGGATTCCGTCATCCTCAAGCCCGTCCGGTTCCCGATTAGCGCCCGCGAAGACCAATCCCGAAAGCATTCCCGGCGGAACTCCGACATATCTTTGGGCTCCATTCTCCGGTCCGGAACCAACGCTTCGAGTCACGGAATGCTCCAGAGCAGACCGCAGTGATTCCGGTGCAAAGAAACCGTGCGTGGCAATATGCAGAAATTTATGGCGTGTGGCTTCCTGACGAAACCGGGCTTCACTCGCCTGGGTCTGCTCCAGGACCGTGACGCCGGCATCGCCAAACAGTCCCCGATAGAGCTTATCGATCGTGGCCACTTCGCCTCGCGTTGCCGGCAATGGAGTAAAATTGCGCCAATCAGCGCCACGCAGGCCGGCCAGTTGGCGGCCGAACTTCTTCTTCGGTGAAGATTCGATGTTACCGGGCAATGAGTCGTAGTCGACGTCGCCCAACACCAGCAGATTTCCATCCACCTCCGGTCGATTAGTAACGTCCCTGGCCAGCAGAGAAACCAGAGCCTGTGGAACAGGGACGATGGCGATCGCTCGTTCTTCCAGAAGGAATGATCCAGCTGTTTTTCCCGGGAGTGCAACAAGCGGGAATCGACCAAGAACGCCATCAGGAGAGACCAGTACGGTTTGGGTGTTTTCCAGAAATGGCTCGAGGGGAATCCAAACCTGATTTCGTAGGACCTGGCCAGCTTCCTGAGCCTCGACTGATTGACCAAAACTCACTCGCCAGGTTTCAATCGCGCTGGAAATCGTTTTGACTGCACCTAATGAGATCAGTTTCACCGTCGGCACATCACGGCGGAGCACAAAGGCAGCCAGATGTCGTTCCAGATGCATAGCACCAGAGGAGGACTCGGCCGTCTTCAACAACTGGTCGTACTCGATAAAATCGACAACAACATGTCCTTCCGGCAACGCGGCCCGAAGTTCAGCAACCGTGATTGGCGATTGAATTTTCCGGTAAGCTGCGCTACGACTCGCCAGAGTTTTTTCGAGATCTTCCTGCCGTTGAGCCAGTTGATCAAGCTGCTGTCGCCAATCCTCGGCGGAGTCCGGATTGGGAGTCAGGAGCGTTTGTTTTGCTCGCCGGGCTGCCACTGACTGAAGGTCTGCAAACAGGGGCATGAGTTCCGGCTCAGCCTGCAGTGTGCGAGTTTTCTGTTGTCGCCGCCAGACACTGCCTTTTGCCGCCAGTACCTCCTGATAGACTTCGTCGGAGAACTGTCCTGACGAAATGGCGACCGACACATAGAGATCGAGCACGCTTTTGTTTGCCATTTCCATCAGAAACTGCTGTCGCTCCGACTGCACGGCTGCCGTGGCCTCGACATGCATTCTGGTCAACATGACAGACTCGCGAATCAGCGATTCTGCCAGAACATGTTGTCCTCGAGATTCACTGAGCCTGCTCAGGTTACTCAGACTGGTCGCGTATGTAGGATGTTCTTTACCGCAGACACTCTGAAAGATCTGATGGGCCTGCTGAAACAGGGGCTCCGCCCGATCGAAGTCTCCTCGTCCTTCGTAAAGCATCGCGAGGTTGCTGAGTCCCACAGCATAACCAGGATGCTGTTCACCGAGGACAGAACGCTTGATCTCAATGGACTTCTGGAAGAGCGGTTCCGCTTTCGCAGTATCTTGCTTCGAATAATAGAATTGTCCGAGGTTGTTCAGGCTAACGGCATAATCCGGATGTGCTTCACCTAATGCCGCCCGGTAGATTTCCAGAGCCTGTAGAAACAGCGGTTCGGCTTTGTCAGGCTGATTGATGGTGTTGTACAGATCGGCCAGATTGTTCACGCTGATGGCGTAGTCAACGTGAAGAACTCCGAAGACCTTTTCGCGAATCTCCCTTGCCTGAAGAAAAAGTGACTCGGCCAGCGATGTATCTCCCATGATTGAATACATCATTCCGAGATTGCTGAGGCTGTTGGCATAGTCCGGGTGTTGTTCGCCGACGGTGTTCTTCTGAATCTCCAGGGCTTCTCGAAAAAGTGGTTCCGCCGGAACAAAATCCCCGTTGGCTTTATAGACTTCGGCAAGGTTATTAAGACCCGTCGCATAATCCGGATGTTTCTCACCCAGAGTGGTCCGTTTGATTTCGAGTGCCTGCTTAAATAATCGTTCGGCTCGGGCATTGTCTCCAAGGGCCACGTAAAGCACAGCGAGGTTGTTGAGGCTGTGTGCAAAGTCCGGATGCTTCTCGCCGAGAAGCTTTCTGCGAATCTCTAATGACTCAGCGTAGAGCGGTTCGGCCTTTTGATTGTCGCCCATAGCCTTAAGAATTGCAGCCAGATTATTCAGACTGGTGGCATAGACAGGATGGAAATCACCGTACAGCTTTCGATTAATCTCCAGAACCTGCCGCAGGAGTTTTTCAGCCTTGACATTTTGACCAGTTGACGCATAAAGAACGGCCAGATTATTAAGCGCCGTGAGATACTGATAGTTCTCTTCTCCGAGAAGAGATTTCCTGATTTCCAGGGATTCAAGGTAGAGTGGCTCGGCCTTTGAATACTGCGCCATTGAGTCATAAAGTCCCGCGAGATTACTCAAGGTGATTGCAAAGGACAGATTTTTCTCACCCAATGTTCCGCGATTGATTTCAACGGCCTGCAGCAGCAGAGGTTCCGCTTTCAGGTACTCTCCTTTTGCCTGATACAGCTTCCCCAGATTGACCAATGCTGTGGCAAACTCCGGATGCTTCTCGCCCAGAGTTCTGCGATAGATCTCCTTCGCCTGAGTGTAAAGTAACGCCGCTTTTGCGGAATCTCCAAGCTCGTCTGTCAGATAAGCCAGGTTGTTGAGACTGATGGCATACTCAGGATGATCCTCGCCAAGGATCTTCTGAAGTATTTCTGCAATCTGAGCGAACAGTGGAATTGCTTCCTGAGATTTCCCGTCGCGAAAGAGCCCCATGGCTGTCAGGTTCAAGGCTGATACTTCGTTCAATTGCTGTCTGTCACCCGGAGCAAGTTTCTGCAGGACGTCCAGATGTTTTAGAGCGCGCTGGGCATCAGCAGTCCGCCAATGTTCGGGACCTGAAATACTCCGCTGGATCTCGATGAGTTTTTCCCGACTCTCTTTAGCGCCCGAAAAATCCTCCAGCTTTGTCTGCAGTTGAGCGATCATTTCCCAGGAACCAACGGCATTGGCATGTTCAGGTCCCAGAATTTCCTGTTCAATAGCGAGCATCTTCCGAGCGGTCGCGAGCGCTTCGGTAAGTCGCCCTTCCAGCACATGTTGCTGTGCTTCTTTTTCGAACGTGTCTCTCTCTTTCAGTCGATCCTTCTGGGCGTCAGTCAATGCAGGTAAGTCGACAGCTGACTGAAACGAGTATGCCTTGTCCCCCAACGCGACACATGCGGTCAGGAACACGCATCTTAGGATTCGCATTACAATTGGTGTCAGGCCGCACGAAGTCACAGGATGGAACTCTTTTCTGTAATCAGACACAACAAAATCACCTGATATGACGAAAGGCAATCCCCTCGATCAAAGGATACGTTGACTCAAACCTCACAGCAAACTTCTCAAGTGACATTGTGACTCTCTCGGCAGGATTGGGCTCAGTTCGTTGCGGCGCCCCAAAGTCACGAGCCGTTTGCTCCACTGTTACCTGTTTACCACGGAGACGAAGCAGAGTGTCTGATGCGATCTGAGGCCACTCAGAGCCTTCCTGCCATGCCGTACTGAAATTATTCGCCACTGAGTCCCGTTTCATTGTCTCAATGTCTGCTGTCCCAAGCAGCATCAGACATTCTGTGCCTGCCGGGCCCGTCAGTGGAAGGACTTCCGTGGGCTCCTCAGGATATCGCCAATGCCAATTCTCTGTTTTCGCCGGGAACGAGTCGACTTGCTGCATTCTTCCTGTGCCGTTGATGGACAGTAGAATAAAAGACACACCTGCCGGAATCTCTGCTTCCAAATGCAGCGAAGTACCGGACTTCAGCGGAACAGCATCCAGCAGTTCGATTCGTGCATCGTCCCGATGAATAATGGGTCTCAAATGCGAATTGTTTGCAACTGCGTTCACATCCAGCGGAATGACCTTCGGCTTCGTCTCGGTCTTCGAATTTTGCCATACAAACAGCGCAAGGGCCGCAAAAAGAGTGGCTGCCGCTGTGACTTTGACAAACGCAGGTATCCGGCGCGGTTTTGCAAAGTCCGACAGTGCCTCCGCGAATTCCCGAGCGGAAGCAAACCGCGATGATGGATCCGGCTGCAGAGCTCGTTCACAGACCACCGCCAATCCTCTGGAAATCTGAGGAGAGCGGAGCATCGATCGATCCCAGTCACACTGTTTTGCTCTTTCCAGAAGTCCTTCGATCGAGACACCCGTGATCGTGCTGGAACCCTGGTACAGCGGTTCTCCGGTGAGCATGAAAAAGAGGACAGCCCCCAACGCGAAGACATCGGACGTTGGACCAATTCTGGTCGCATCACCCGCAGCCTGTTCCGGAGACAGAAATCCGAGAGTGCCGCAGATCCCGGGATGTTCGTCGCAGGTTTGCCAGACATCAGCCATTCTGGCGAGTCCAAAGTCAATGAGTTTGGGACTGCCATCCGCATCGACGACGATATTTTGAGGTTTAATATCGCGATGCAGAATCCCACGTTCGTGTGCGGCCGCAACAGCCAACGCGATTTTTCTGAGCAAAATCGCTGTCTGCAGCCCATCCATCCGCTTCGCCTGACAATATTGGTCGAGCGAAAGTCCCTGCACGTATTCCATCACCAGAAATGGACAACCGTTCTGCAGATCGACATCGAAAATCTGAGCGATGTTGGGATGCGATAATTGAGCCAGAAGGCGCCCTTCAGTGAGTGACGCAGTCATCGCAGATTCAGGCGGAACACTCTCAGAGATCAAACCAGAATGCCAACGCGGTCGAATCACTTTAATGACAACGTCCCGGCCGAGTCCAGGATGGCTTGCTCTGTAGACATCTGCCTGGCCACCGGAACCCAATAACGAAATGATCCTGTACTTTCCGATAGAGTCCAGTCGAACCGGCTGAGGCGTTGAAAAACTGTTACCCTCAGAGGATTCCGTGTCGCCAAATGCGGCGCCTTCAATTATCGTCTGCTGGGCGATACTCACCAGGCTGTCATCGAGCATCCATTGCCGTTCGAGTTGAGATCGGATCAGCGGAAAACGCCGCAGGTATTCTTCGCGTGACGGGGATTCTCCCTGCTCCAGTCTTAACATCCATTCCGTGTAGACAAGGTCCGTCAAAACGTTTGCGTCGAGAGTTGCGGGATGGAGCCCCTGATTCCTTAAAACATCTTCGACCATCGGGACTGTTGCCATGGGTTGCTGTCTGGTCTCCCGAAGGATACACATAAGTTTGTTCGACAGTTCCGCTGATGCCACGGAAATCTGCTGTCCGGCAACGGTCGTCGCGTCTGTTGTGTGGGTCTCACGATTTTTTTCAGACATCGCCGTCCTCCGACAGCCCCAGTTCTTTGGTCGCACGGTCAATCGCCCGAGTCAGTTTTTTTCGAATGGCATCCGGCTCACATGCGAACTCGATCGACAATGCTTCCCATCCGTGCCCCACCATCCATTTGTCCAGAGCGAGTTGTTCATCAGGCCTGAGTCTGCTGCGAATCAATGAGACAAGGTCAGCACGTTCAGCCTGGTCGACCGGTGCAATACCTGGATCTTTCAGATACGGCAACTGTTCCGGATCTCCATCGTGTCCCGAGATGCGGTGACGGACTTTGGCTTTGCGCGCTTGATCCAACAAGGAATTCCGAGCCATAGTGGTCAATAACTTAAGTAGCTGCAGAGGATGCTCAACGGAGATCCGTTCTGTCCGAACATGGTGAAAGAAACGGGCCATCACTGATTGGCAGACGTCAACGGAATCGAATAGACGGCGCAAGCGAGGATCCGTTAGACGAAAGCGGATAAACCGCCGCACCTCGGGCTCATATTGGCCGACAAACTCGGCTGCTGCAATCTGATTCCCCAGCTTGATGCCCTGGATCCATGCTGCAAGACGTTCCGTGTCGGCGTCAGGCTCCTGTTTGAGTTCAGATGTCACGGCAGAATGTTCTTACCTTAGAAACGAGCGGACCGATCGAACCCGGACACAATACATCAGCTGATGGCACAGATTTCGTCTCATAAGAGTCCCTGTGCGCCTCTGTAACTGGCAGGACGTGTCAGTTTTCCAGAATGTTGCATTCTGTCCAAAAGGCAGGCTCGCTTTCCATTAACTTTGCCACTTGTATTCTGCCAATTGTCGTGATATTCATCGACAGCATGTCCGCTTCCCGTCTGTTGTTGCGTTTATTGTCGTACCAGACTTCTCCAGTGGACCGTGTTTCGGACTATCTTTACGCAATCGTTGCGACTGCATCTTCAAGTGCCTCGGACCGACTGGGATTCCCTTCCCTTATACAATTTTCCTTCTGATGTTAACGACGAAACTTCAGGTTTTTCAGGCTTCTCGGACAATGAGTGTGGACAGGCATAAATTCCTTTTGACCTTCGTTCTCGCGTCAATTGTGGTGATTTCTGGAATCTGCCAGACCCCGGCTGATGAACCATTAGAGGTGTTTTCTGAGCGGGTCGCAGGAAACGCCATTATCGTTCAAATCACCGTGACTGGTGCTTTGGAACTGGTCGAGCTGAACCTGGAAGAGCCGCTGCCCCCATTAACTCCTGCTGGTCTGCTGGTTTGGAAGCCGACAACCGGCAACGAAAGCTGGCGGATATTGAAGGCCGGTGGTTCGTGGCCCGATGATTCTGATCGTATTGCTGAATCTTCGCTCATAGGAAATATTCGGAGTGGTGATCTTCATGGTGTCGGCGGTCCTTCCGAAGCCGGAACTCTACTAGCAACAATTCAACTCGAACCCCTTGATGGTAGTACCCTCATCCGAGGTTCTGGATTTGTTACGCCACAGGATGGCGCACAAATTCTCTCGTCGCGTCCCACAATTCGGCGAACTGCGGAAAAAGGATCGCTCCCAGCTCGAGTCGCAATCTTAGCTCGTGGCGGCTCCGAAGAAGTTGTGCTGCGAATCCCTTTCGCTGAAGGACAGGCTCAAGTTGCTTTGTCGAACTGGAAGGAATGGCCGGAGGGCTTTGGAAACGGTCTTCCTCCGGGGCAGTATTCGATTCGCTTCGACAAGGGACTGGAGCGAAATCAGTTTACGATTCTGGATACTGATCAGGCACATCCGCAGCAGTCACCGATTGATTCGATGTATGCAACTATCGACAGCCAAACGGATCTTTTGGCAATCCAGTATGCAGTTGAACATCTTCTGAGCTTTCGTGCGGATGACAACAAACCGGCGTTTCTGGGAGACGCACTTGATCTTGTAGAATCCCTTCCGGAACCACATTCTGAACACTTAAAGAAGTCTCGGGATGGATTGCTGAACTGGCTGGAGAACCTCGCAGCAGATCCCGGTTACGCTCAGGGCGAGGTGGCGACACTGCCCACTGGAACCGACACTGGTTTCGAATCCATCGATTCAGCCAGAAGACTGATCGCTGCAGGACAATGGTCTGATGCTCTCCGGATTCTCGACGACATCTCGGACGAGACAGAAGGACCGGATGACACCTCTCCTCGGCGGCTACGCGGACTGAAAATGCTCTATCGGGCTGCCATCTTTGCTGAAGCTGGAACTGGCGGCAAAGATGAGGCCATCACGGAGTATACGAAGGCGATCGAAATGCTCTCTGCCTTGAATGGAACACCTGATGGAGCGGCCGATCTTTTGCGAGCTCATAACAATCTTGGAAACTTTCACCTCTTGTTGGCTCAGAACAGCCTCGGAAATCATGCGTTCCAGATGGCTGCCGGAGTTGACCAGCCTGTGCTGACGTGTTTGCAGAATCTTCTGGCAGCAAAACAGCAATACGTGGCGGCTGCGAAGATTGCGAATGAGCTGAACGATCTGAAAGCGACTGATGCTGTCCGCTTGAATCAGGCTCGAACAGCATCGGTTCTTGCAGATGTCATCCGAACTCTGGATGTCGCCTCTGACGATCAGACGCGGCAGTTCCTGGCGGGTGAAGTCGCCGCTTCCAAAGAAGCCACAGACTTGGCATTGAGCGTGACGGCTGAAGATGTCCGCTCCACAGAACCGATGACTCTCGCAGTCGCGTCGGAACTGCTGGCCCAACTGGCCTTTCGAAATCGGGACTGGCCGGCTGCTGTAAAATACGCGGAACAGGCCAGATCACAGTTTCTTGAACTCGGTCAACTTTCGGGCGTGGAAACGATTGAGCGGCTGCTGGGTTTGATCGCTGTGGCCTCCGATAAACGTGCAGATGCTATTCGGCATTTCACGATCGCACAGCATCTGGCTGAACTGCAGCGGGCCAGATTTCCACAGGATCAGACCGGGCAGGCTCGGGCCGGATATTTTTCTCGGCACAGCTTTATCTATGAACAACTGGTAGAGCTGCATCTGGCCGAAGGCAACCCCAGGGCCGCGCTTCAGTCGGCTGAACTCGCCAAGGCACGCGCAGCTCAGGACCTGCTGACCGAACTGGGGATCGGTGAGCAGGAAGAGTCCGTGGCTCCTCGTAATCTTGAAGAACTTCTCGCGGACTGGCCGGAGGATGTTGCCGCTGTTGAATACTACCTGGGTGCTGAGCAGGGCTGGGGTTTTTTGATTCGAGCGGGTGATGTCCGTGCCTTTCCACTTGTGAACACTGACGGCACCAATGTCGCTACTCGAAAGCTCGTGGGGGACGTGCGACGGTTTTTGTCGACAATTGAGGGGCAGTCGCAAAAAATGCTGCGTCGATTCCAGGCACGCGGCTTCGATCATACCTGGCAGGATGAACTCTTCGGGCTGAGGAACATTCTGTTGCCTGACGATGTGCTTGCTGAACTGCGGCAGACGAAACGTGTCGTTCTGGTGCCGCAGCATATCCTGCATTATCTCCCTTTTGCTGCCCTTGTGACATCACGGGATACCGCACCTCGAGGCAAGAAGGAAATGGTGCAGCCAAAGTTTGTGCTTGACGAACCGTTTGCTGTCACTTGTGCGCCCTCACTGACAATCTGGGATCTGATCCGCAGACGCGATGATATCCCGATTGATCAGGTTCGAGTAATCGGATTGTCCAGTGCACCCGGCAGTCCTCCTCTGGCCGGTGTCGAAGAAGATTTGCAGAATGTCCGCAGGATTTATGGCGACAAATTGATTCAGGTGCTGGAAGGGACTGAGGCTCATGAATCGAACGTAAAGCAAATGTTGTCCGAGCCCGGAATGCTCATGTTTGCAACTCACGGCAACAACCTTGCGAAAAGTCCCATGGACAGCTATCTGATTATTCTAAAAGATGAACCGTCGGCTGTTGAAGCGGAAGGAACCTCTGGTCTGCAGGTTATGGAGATGAACGATGGACGCCTGACGGCGCGAGAGATCTTTGCCCGCCGCGTGCATGCGCGGCTGGTCGTTTTGAGCGCCTGTTATTCAGGACTGGGTGATCAATCGCCTATGCCCGGCGATGATCTGTTTGGTCTGCAGCGAGCATTTTTGCATGCGGGTGCACGGTCAGTTTTGTCGGGATTGTGGGATGTCTTTGACGGGACGGCTCCGGAGCTTGTCGCCGGCTTTCACGAAGGAATCCACAGGGGAACAGCCCCGTGTATCGCACTGGCTGAATCGCAGCGAGAATTCCTGAATAAACAGCGAGCTGCGGGGGCGTCTAATCCCTTCGTGCATCCCTATTTCTGGTCGGTTTTTTGTCTCGCAGGTGCCGACTGATGCCTGCTTCGTCAGTCACTAAAATGTAAATTCAAACTACCGAGATATTTGAGCCAGCCTGATGGTGCATACAAATCCGCGTCTTCGTGAAATGCTGCTCATTGCGTTTCTGAGTTTCACGGCCCTGTTCAATCGTGCTGATGCCGCTGATCAGACGGTCAATGGCAGAGCATTGTTGATCGGCTGTACGACCTACGATCATCTGGATCCGTCTCTGCATCTTCAGGGTCCGGCCAATGATGTCGCGATGATGCAGGAACTGCTCTGCCAGCGTTTTGGATTTCCACAGCATCAGGTTGTCATGTTGACAGAAACCAGTGGCCGCGCTGAACTCCGCCCGATTCGATCGAATATCGAACGCGAGTTCAAACGGCTTGGTGATGAAGCTCAGTCAGGCGAACAGATCGTGATTTTTCTTGCCGGACATGGGACGCAGCAGCCGGACATGACTCCATCTCCCGACGACTCGGAACCTGATGGTCTGGACGAACTTTTTCTTCCGGCGGATGTTCAGGCCTGGGATGGAAGTATCGGACAGGTCCCCAATGCCATTGTTGATGACGAACTTCGGATCTGGTTGCAGGTCCTTGAACGACGCAGCGCGATCGTCACTGTCATCGTCGACTCCTGTCATTCAGGCACGATGACTCGAGGCACAGGAGAGCGGTCCAGGCAAATTGCCCCGGGCGTGCTTGTTCCTCTCGAGCAATTCCCCCCAAAAGTCACCGGACTTCGAAAGAATGAAGTCCCGGCGAATGCTGAGACAACTCGTGGAGGTCGTCAGCGCGACGTTCTCCTCGACGCTTCTTCGGTAATCGCCATCTACGCGGCACAGTCATCTGAAGCGACTGTCGAAAGATTGCTTCCCAACGAAGGTGAAGACCGAAAGCCGCATGGGCTGCTGACCTATACCCTGACTCAGATTCTCTCGCGATCGACTGAGCCCGTCACCTTTCGTGAGCTTGTCCAGCAGATTCAGACCCAATATGCCGGCTGGGGAAGATCAGCTCCGACGCCGATGATCGAGGGGAAAGACCGTGACCGAGAAGTTTTCGGATTGACCGTCTGGCCGAATCGCTCACGCATCCTGATCTCCCGGAATGGCCGTGGCTGGACAGTTAACGCCGGACTACTGCTGGGCGTTACACAAGGCAGTATTCTGTCCGTTTTCCCAATTGAAACAAATCCGTCGCCAGATCCGATTGGTTTTGTGCGGGTTCAGATGGCTCGCACAACTGATGCTGATGTGGTCTGCTGTGACGCACAGGGAAAAACGATCGCACAGTCACCTCCAGATAAAGGGCGGTGCGAAGTCGTCTATACAGATGCAGGCCGAATGCGATTACGTGTTGCGATCGTTGCGACTTCTTCCGCAGTTCCCGAAGAAGTCCACCGAATCCGTGACCTATTTCCGACGACAACACCTGACGACTCGGAGTGGAAGCAGATCGAGGTTGTCGATAACCCGGCGAATGCAGACTGGCTGATCAGCATCAGCAGGAATGGGGCGGCGTTGCTCCCTGTCGAGAACGGCGAATCTGATCTGCAGGATTCAGAGTCAGTCCCACTGAACAGAATTTCTCCGGAACCGCCGGAAAGCTTGACAGCCGAATGGCTTCGCAAAACACTGTCGCGAATCGCTGGAGCTACAAACCTCAAAAAGATTGCGGCCAACGCAAACCGTCCAGGTAAAAGCGGAGAGTCCGTTCGTGTCGACCTCAGCCTTGAGCGAAAAGGCGTTTCACTGCCTCTGGATGAGTTGAGACAGGATGTGCTGCGAAACGGGGAGAACCTGACGATTCGCGTGGGGAATCCCTGTCAGTTTCCCCTCGATGTCACACTTCTGTTCATTGACAATCAGTGCGGAATTCATGCTCTGTTCCCACAACGAGGCGAAATCAATCGCCTTCAACCCGGAAATTCCGTATCCCTTCCCACAGAGGTTTCTGCGGAACAAAGTGGGATTGAGCATCTTGTTGTTATCGCGGTGAAATCTCAGCGTGATGTGATTGACTTCACATGCCTCACTCAACCTCTCACGGACCGCAATAAACTCCGGGGATCCTCCGAAAACCCAGCTCTTGAAAGCCCGCTTGGACAACTACTTAACGACGCTATGTCCCCAGGTGGACTCACCCGGGGAATGAAACAGGGATCGGTCAATGCTCACAGCCTTAAGCTAATTAGCTGGCGAGTCGCTCCATGACGTGAGCAACGACACGTCCACTCAGCATAACGAAGCCTTCAACTTCGGCCTGCTTGGCGATTTGTCTGGAAACTACGGTCGAGCCTCGGCGGATTTGCTCAACGATTTGCTGAACGCTGTCTCTGATTTGCGTCCGTCGCCCCAATGAACCGGTGAAACAGCCTCAGTGAACCGACTGCCAGGATCACGCCCATGAACGACAAACCGGCCCTGCATGTGATTCAATCCTGCGACGACTGCGCAGCCTGCTGCATGAGAACTCCGATTCCGCCGTTTCAGCCGGGCGAATTCGAAGCACGCGATATTCCTGCCGAGCTTATCGAGCCGATTCATCAGCGGATTGCTGCCGATCAGGAGTTTGATCTGCTGCCGTGCGTCTGGCTGAGCGTAGAGACACGTCGCTGTCGGCATTACGAATTGCGGCCTCAGGCCTGTCGCGATTTCGAAATCAGCAGCGACTTGTGCCGCCTGTCGCGCTGGGACGAAGGGATCGATTAAGAGGCTGCAACTGCTCAGGCGGCTTTTAGCGTTCCGGCCGTTTCAGGAAAGCCGTCAGACGAGGAATCAATTTTCGGTCGATATCTTTGGTCCAGCATTCCCAGACCACGAGGATTGACCAGCCGGCGGTTCGCAGTTGGCGGCGGTTTTTCCGATCACGAATGACATTGCCGCGGCGTTTGTTGCTCCAGAATTCGGCATTGGTCGCGGGTGTCACTTTGCCATAGCGACAGCAGTGCATATGCCAGAAGCAGCCGTGAACAAAGATCACCTTACGATGCGCGGGCAGGACCAGATCAGGAGTTCCCGGCAGTCCTTTCTGATGCAGTCGATAGCGAAATCCCATCTGATGCACGAGTGATCGAACAATCATTTCCGGCTTCGTATCCCTGGACCGAATTCGGGACATGTTGAACGAACGCTGTTGCGAAGAGTGTACGTCTGACATAACGCGACCTGAAAGAATTCGGTTTGCGGACGACATTGGGATGCATTCGGTTTAAACTGTCCGTGCCCTCGGCACAATTCAGTTCTCCAAAACGTAAAGCCTTTTGCATCGAGACAGCGGCATGGTACTCCAGATCATTCAAAGAATGCTGCTGTTAAATTCTGCGTTCTTTGCTGACGACGCCATCGACTATCAAAAACAGGTTCGGCACGTTTTTCAGGAACGATGTTTTGCCTGCCATGGCGCGCTCCGTCAGGAAGGCGGGCTGCGAGTTGACACAGCTGCGGCCACGATTCAGGGCGGCGACACAGGGGCAGCGATTGTTCCAGGAAATGTGGCCGACAGTCTTTTACTGGCTCGAATTTCAGCTGCCGACTTGTCGGAACGTATGCCGCCGGAAGGCGAGCCGCTGAAGCCGGATGATATCAATGCCATCCGGCGCTGGATTGAGCAGGGCGCTGTTGCTCCGGTCGATGAGGTTCCGGAAGCGGATCCACGCGAACACTGGGCGTTCAAAACCCAGGTGAGGCCCGTCGTTCCGAATGTGCAGAATTCCGCTTGGGTTTTAAATCCCATTGATGCGTTCATTGCCTATGCGCAGCAGAAAAAAGGCCTTTCGCCGCAACCGGCTGCGGATCGCAGAATTTGGCTGCGTCGCGTGTCGCTTGATCTGACCGGTCTGCCGCCTTCAATGATGGAGCAGGAAACATTTCTGGCGGATGAATCGCCGGAAGCCTGGGAAACGGTTGTCAACCGGCTGCTTGAGAGTCCTCAATATGGTGAGCGTTGGGGGCGTCACTGGATGGATATCTGGCGGTATAGTGACTGGTGGGGTTTGGGGGCTGAAGTTCGAAATTCTCAGAAACACATCTGGCACTGGCGAGACTGGATCATTGAGTCCCTGAATGAGGACAAGGCGTACGATCAGATGCTGCGGGAGATGCTGGCGGCGGATGAATTGTATCCCAACGATCCGCAGAAACTGCGTGGCACCGGATTTCTCGCGCGACAGTATTTCAAATTCAACCGGACAAGCTGGCTGGATGAAACGGTCGAACATACATCCAAAGCGATGCTGGGCCTGACGGTAAATTGTGCCAAGTGTCACGACCACAAATACGACCCGGTGACTCACGTGGAGTACTATCAGCTGCGCGCAATTTTTGAGCCGTATCAGGTTCGTACAGACGCGATCCCGGGACAACTGGACTTTGAAAAAGACGGCATCCCGCGGGCCTTTGACTGCAATCTCGACGCGCCAACCTATCTTCATCTTCGTGGTGATGATCGCAACCCGGACCTGAGTCGACCGATTACTGCCACGGTCCCCGCCTTCCTGACCTTCACGCCATTTACCGTTGAACCGCTTTCTCTGCCAGTCGAAGCAAGGCAGCCTGGACTGCGTGCAGACGTGATTGAAACCTACTTGAAGGAGGCTCAGCGGCGAATTCAGGAATCCCGCCTTGCGCTGGAATCTGCCCAACAGAAACTTGCCAAGACCGAGCTGGCTCTTGCGGAAAAATTGGCAGCAAATCCGCAGGCTACGGGAACTGACGAAGCCGCTCCCGAAGTGCTGGTCAGCGACAACTTCGCCACGGAGCAACCTGATCGATGGGAACAGCGGGGCGGCCAGTGGCGGTATGAGAACTCCCGGCTGATTCAGTCGCAGGTTGGGACGGACCGTGCAGCGCTGCGTCTGCGTCAGAAACCGCCGACCGATTTCCAGGCGACGCTGAAGTACAAGCCCACAGGCGGAAACACGTGGAAGTCCGTCGGAATTCGTTTCGATTGTGTTGCGGATGATGGCGATGAAGTGATGGTTTATCTTAGTTCCTGTGTGGGCGGTTCGAAAGCGCAGGTCTCGTATCGAAACAAGGGAGCTCCGGCGTATCCAAATGAAGGTGCCGAACAGCGAGCGGTGAATCTGAACGAACCGCACGAGCTGACAATTCGAGTTCGCGGGACACTGGTGAATGTGATCGTCGACGGCCAGCCGTCGGTTGCGTATCGCCTGCCCGTTGAACGTCAGCCAGGCCTGCTGGAGCTGATTGCATTTGATGCCACAGCCGAATTTCTTTCCTTCAGCCTGACTACTCTGCCCGATGCATTGCCGATGGTGAATCCACCCGGCACCTCGAACGACGGGCCGCTGCCTCTGGAGCAGCAACAGCTGATGGTTCGGATTGCCGAAAAGACACTGGCCGAAGCCGAGGCCGAACCAGCTTCCATCTCTGCGCGAGCCACGGCGGAACGGGCACGGCTGGAAAACCCGGAGGCTCCGGCAACGGGCGAACTGGTGACGGCAGCTGTTCGAGCAGAACGAATTGTTGCCGCCGCCAAAGCGGAAGCGGATCTGGCAAAGGCCGAACTTTCCGTCGTGCAGGCGACGCCTGAGAAGCGAGCGGAAATGGAATCGCAGCAGACGAAGGCAAAGGCTGCCGCGGAAACCAGCCGCCAGGCTCTTGAAGTTCCGGGGACGGTCTTTGCGTCGTTAGCAGGTGCTTTGAAAACTCTGGAGAACAATCTGGAGACAGAGGATTCTCGTCGCAAGCCATTTCCGGCCACCAGCACGGGACGACGCACCGCATTCGCACGCTGGCTCACGGACCCGCGTCATCCGCTACCGGCGCGTGTGGCTGTCAATCATCTGTGGGCGCGACACTTTGGTCGAGGCCTTGTTCCTGCGGTGTTTGATTTTGGCAGAAAGGGATCTGCACCGACGCATCCGGAACTGCTTGACTGGCTGGCCGTGGAATTTATTGAGCATGGATGGAGCATGAAGCATATGCACCGGCTGATCGTGTTGTCCAATACCTACCGCATGACTTCGTCGAGCGTTGGCGCTTCAGAAAACCAGCTGGCGACTGATGGAGACAACCGCTTTTACTGGAGAAGAAATCCGGTTCGCATGGAATCTCAGGTGGTCCGGGACAGTCTTCTGTCGCTGGCCGGAGACCTGGACCTGACGATGGGCGGGCCGTCAATTGCGGTGAATGATGAAAAATCGCAACGGCGGAGTTTGTACTTTGTCCATTCTCACAATGAGCATCAGAAGTTTCTTTCGATGTTTGATGATGCCAGCGTTCTGGAATGTTATCGGCGAGCGGAAAGTATTGTGCCTCAACAGGCATTGGCTCTGGAGAACAGTGCGCTGGTCCGTGAGATGGCAGAAAAAATTACAGCACGCATTGAGGCCGGGCAAGCGCTGTCCGATTTACCCCAGGCTGCCGAAGTGGAGTTTATTCAGCAGGCCTTTCGGACGGTTCTCGCATCGGAGCCCGGTGAGGAAGAACTGTCCGTTTCGCAGGACGCCCTGCACCAGCTGGAGACTGTGGGCGCTAGTTCTGGGACGGGAAGTTCGGGAATCGACGTCGCGCGAAGAGCCCGAATCAGTTTTGTGCAGGCCTTGCTGAACCATAACGATTTCGTCACGGTCCGATAAAAACGGATCGTGACGACTGCAGAAGCTAAGCCTGCCTTATCATGTGGAAGTCCCGCGTTGGATGCTGGACTGAGGGTTTTCGTGAAGTGGGCGTCTCAACTGCGCCGAATCGGACACTGAGGGAGCCTTCCTGTGCGGCAGCTCACGACGACAATTCTCGGAATTTTTCCACTTTTACTGCTTTTAACGATTTTTTCACATGTCGGCACAGAGGGTGATATCGGGATAGTTGTCCTTTCGCGGATCCAACCGGGGTAACTAGTTGCCTGTTCTCAACAAAGAACTTGCATCATCGAGGGCGGGTTTTAGAATCTCTCGATACAGATTAAGTTGCGCAGGATATTGTATTCAGGTCAGGACGACCGGTCGTACTGGCGGTCTGATTATGACGTTTGGGCGACATTGGACGCGGGGGGAGCCCGTGCCATGGTTGCTCCTGAGACAATCCCCACCGGGAGTTGGTAAAACATGGCGAAGAAATATCTGAGTCTTGAAGAGGCGGCCGGCCAACTTGGGATCAGCACAGATCAACTGAAGCGATTCCGTGAACTGGGAGATATCCGGGGCTTCGCAGATCGCGGGAGCTGGAAGTTCCGCGAACAGGATATTGACGAGTTCCTGAGAACTCGTCAGGCCGACTCATCGCCTGACTTTCCGATCATTAATACCAGCGACTCATCGTCGTCCGTTCTTGACGCGCCAGAGGCCGACGACCTGTCCTCTTCAGACAGCGACGTCCGACTGTTCTTTGATGATTCCATGTTCCAAGATGAGAACGACGCCAGTGGGCTCGCAAATTCCGGCAGCGATCTGCGCCTGACTGGCGATTCGGGACCCACGCTGGAAGCCGACTCACCAGAAGCGGAAGAAGACGACGCGCTGGACTTCAGCGGCTGGAGTGACGACGCACCTCTGTCTGATTCCGACAGTGATGTTCAGCTTGTCGGCGCCGGAACAGAAGCCGAAATAGAATCGCCGCTTGAGTCTCCAGCGGAAGTGCCAAACGATGCGGACATCGATGTTCTGCACGCCGACGAAGCGACTTTGAATTTTTCTGATTCCGACAGCGACGTGCGTTTGTCTGATGACGTTTCGCCCACTGACGACGATGACGCTTACGATCTGAATTTCACCGGATCGGATTCTGACAGCGACGTGAAACTGATGAGCAGCGATGATCTGCTTGTCGATGCCTTTGACAGTGACAGCGACGTAAAACTGTCAGCCGATCCGGATCAGACAGACAGCGACATTCGCCTGGCAGAGCCGGACGAAGCCGATGAATATGATGACCCAAACGCTCGGACGATTGTGTTCCCGATTGTTCCGGAAGACAGCGATCTGAAGCTGATTCACAAAGGTTCCGGCGTTCGACCTCCGATGGACAGCGGTATCAGCCTGGACGTCCACGGCAGCGGGATTGGGCTGGATGCTGATGAGAGCGGGATTTCTCTGGAAATCGACAGCGGGATCAGTCTTGAGGCGGACGACAGCGGGATTAGCCTTGAAGGATTTGACAGCGGCGCGCACCTTGGTGGTGACAGCGGCATCAGTCTGGAAGGCTTTGACAGCAGCGCGATGCTGACCGACGACAGCGGGATCAGCCTTGATGCCGGCGACAGCGGAATTTCTCTCGACATTGATGATGACAGCGGGATCTCGATTGCGTCGGACGACATGGGGCGCACCATGCCGATGCAGGCGATTCCTGGCGGGAAAAAGATCCTGTCAGATTCCGCTGCCATGACGACTCAGTTTGAAATTCCTGCTCAGGCCGCTGGACGTGACAGCGAATTTGAACTGGCCGGTCTTGATGATGACGATGAAGAAGTCGGAACAAATACCAGCGTCCTGACGTTTGAAGACGATGACGATGACGATGATCTCGAATCGTCTCGCACTGTCGCCGCTCCTGCACTTTCCGCCAGCATCGTCGACGACGAAGTGGAAGATGAAGTTGCATCCGATGATGAGTACGACGATGAAGAAAGCGTTGACGACGACGACGTCCATGATGCAGAAGACTTCGACGACGACGATTTTGAGTCGGGCGGAAGCCAGACTGGCGGTTTAACAGGCGCGGCTCCAGTTCGACAAAGAGCGGACGTCGATTGGGGCGTGGGCGTCAAGATTTTGATTGGGCTGTCTACTATGCTGTCCCTTCTGTGTGCTGTAATGGGCATCGAGTTGATTCGCACCATGTGGCTGTGGACTCAGCCCGGCTCCGAGTCAACACCTTCGGCCGTCCTGCAGATGGTCGGCGGAATGTTTTAGAGTTCGCACAACTTCACACGAGATTTTCCGATCGATGCTTAGGTTTGAACGGTTTCGGCGGCGGTGCTCAGTAACGAGGACGGCTTGTTCAGAATTGCGTCGACCACTTTTCCGGCCTGGCCGTCAAGCAGACTGCCGACACCGGTGGCTCGCTGAAACGAAAGCTGGGATTCGCTCAGGCCAAACAAATGCATTAGCGTGGCATGATAGTCATAATGGTTGACGATGTCCGTCACCGCCTTGTGGCCCAGTTCATCTGTCGCCCCGTGGATGCATCCGCCCCGGATGCCTCCGCCTGCCAGCCACATGCTGAAGCCGTAGGTGTTATGGTCACGTCCGATGTTCGTCTCATTCTGAATCACCGGCAGACGGCCCATTTCTCCGCCCCAGTGCACGAGCGTGGCATCCAGCATGCCGCGTTCCTTCAAGTCTCTCACAAGGGCCGCCGCCGGCTTGTCGGTTCGTTGGCAGACCGCCGGCAAACCGGTCATGATTCCACCATGGTGATCCCATGTTTGATTGCCGGTATGCAACTGCACAAAGCGAACTCCGCGTTCCACAAGGCGACGTGCAATCAGACAGCGAGTTCCATATTCCTGCGTGGCTTTGTCGTCGATTCCATACAACTTCTGAGTGGCCTCGGACTCTTTTGAAATGTCCATCGCTTCTCTGGCAGCGGTCTGCATCCCGGCGGCCAGTTCGTAGCTCTGCATCCGCGCGGCCAGATCATGCTCGCCTGGATGCTTTGTCAGGTGACTTTGATTAATCCGCCGCAGATAGCTCAGGATCTTTTCCTGATTCGCACCTTTGAGCGATGGAGGCGGATCGAGATTCAAAATGCGGGGCTCCTGAGATCGCACAACAGTGCCCTGATAGACCGACGGCAGCCAGCCATTCTGCCAGTTCTCTACACCCAGTACCGGAAGGCCCGACGGATCTGTCAGCACCATAAAGGCCGGCAGATTGCTGCAGTCGCTGCCCATTCCATAGGTCATCCATGAGCCCAGCGAGGGCCGGCCGGCCAGTTGCCGACCCGTGTTGAGCGCATTGATGGATTCGCCATGATTGTTGACGCCCGTATGCATGGAACGAATCAGACAGATGTCATCGGCGACGCCCCCGAGTTTACTCACGAGCTCGCTCAGATCCATCCCGCACTCACCATACTTGCGAAACCGCCACGGACAGCCGAATAGTTTGCTGCTGGCTTCTCCAGCGTTGTCGTACTTGATATCGCCTGTATATGTTTTCATATGCAGTCGGTTCAGTTCCGGCTTTGGATCGAACAGATCGATGTGGCTGGGGCCTCCCTGCATGAACATCGAAATCATTGCCGTCGCCTGCGGCTGCACTGCAGGAGCCTTGGGTGTTGTGTCAAACGTCTGTGGTTCCAGCGATGGCTTCACAGGCGCGGGCGGTTCCGCTTTTACGTGCTGCTGATGCAGCCATGCGAGTGCCAGACTGCTGATGCCGAACGACTGCTGAGCGATAAAGTGTCGGCGTGTGAAGTGGGACATGATTTTTCTTTCGAAGGATGAGGCCATCGATCTTACGAGGCCGCTGGCAAGCGGCTGTTGATTTAGAGGCTCTAACAAAAGTGGGACAGGCACCCTCGTTGCGTCATTTTTCTGAGCCGTTTTCGAAAGATACGGGAGCCAGTCCCAGTTTTGTCAGGCGTCCTTAATTCCAACTCAAGATCAATCAACATACAGGAATCCATTGGAACTCAGCAGCGCCTGACAAAAATGATTTAACGCTGCATTTGCGATTTCAGGAGACGATTCCGCCGGGACGGTGAGAAATTCAACACCTTCCTGAAGTTCACTGTCGGTCGGTCTTCGACCGAAAATTGAGCGCCAGGCCAGCGTCACCTGAGCCGGTAACTCGGCACCTGCAGTACGTATTCGAGTGGCCAGCATTTCGGCCTGCTGAATGACGAAGGGATTGTTCATCATCAGCAATGCCTGAGGTGCGGCTGTTGAAGAGGTTCGTCGTTCACAATTGGGAGTCATCCGCGGCATGTCGAAGGGTTCCAGAACACCGAGCGGCATGGATCGGCGGACCTGTACATAAATACTGCGGCGGAATTCATTGTCGCCCAGCGCTTCAACTTTACCTGTAGGCCGACCTGCGGAATCCCGTGTATCGACGGCCACGACGATCTGTCCAACGTCGTCCGGGCTGACTGGCACTGGCTTTCCGAACGGTGTCTGCACCAGCCTGCCACTGAGAAACAGGATGGCATCGCGGACCGTTTCTGCTTCCAGCCGGCGAACGTTCATTCGACCCAGCAACCGATTGTCACTGTCGACCGCGTCCTGCTCCCGATTTCTCACCGACACCTGACGATATGCGGTGGAATTCATCAGCATGCGATGAAACCGCTTCAGCGTCCAGCCTTCGTCCATAAAATTACGAGCCAGCCAGTCCAGCAGTTCCGGGTGCGATGGCTTCTCACCTTTGACTCCAAAATCTCCGACGGTCGATACCAGGCCCTGTCCAAAATGGTGCATCCAGAATCGATTGGCCAGGACTCGGCCCACCAGTGGATGTTGTCCGCTGGTAAGATGTCGAGCATAAGCGAGGCGACGGCCGGTTGAGGGAATGGCAGGATCGTCCACAGGGATTTCCAGGCCGGCGGGATTGAGAATCGTCAGCTCACCCGGCGGAATCTCTTCTCGCGGCTGCTGAAAATCGCCTCGCGAAAAGAGCTTCGTAACGGGCACCGTACCGGGCACTTCGTTCAGACACATGACGTAGTCATCTGCCGGTCGCTTCTTCTTTGTTTCCTCGGTCAGCTCATCCCATTTCTTGTTGAACCCATTCAGTCGATCGGGCAGGTAGAGATAAACAGAACCGCGATCGACATTCAGAAATGGAAACTCCTTGATGAGCTGCTCCTGCTCGGGCGTTCGTTTGTCCGTTGGAGTTTCTCTGGCCGCGCGAGCCAGTGGTTGCTGATCGACGGGCAGTTTCTGAAGTTCACGTTCGAACGTATCTTTGACAATTCCATCCAGTTCTTCGGTTCGCTTTTTCGAAACTTCCGCGAGTTCCGCATCAACGACCTTAGCAGCCGCCTGAACTTCGCTGGACCACAGCGACACCAGACGCGCATTGGGGGCTCGCCAGTTGGCCGGATCGTACGCCGGTTCAAAAATGGCACGTAGGCGATAATAGTCAGCCTGGGAAATTGGATCATAGCGGTGCTCGTGACACTGAGCACAGCCGACCGTCAGACCCAACAGCGAGGTGGACGTGACCTTGATGGTTTCCGCAATCACATCGTTGCGGGCAATCATCTGATCGGGACCGCCGGCAGCGGTTCCATCCGGACACATGCGAAGGAATCCAGTCGCAATCAGCTGATCGGCCTGATCGGGGGTCAGATCCTGATACGGCGGAGTCAACAATTCGTCGCCGGCCAGTTGTTCGGTTAAAAATTGATTCCATGGCTTGTCGGCGTTCAGCGAGCGAATCACATAGTCGCGGTAACGCCAGGCCCAGGCACGTTCTGTGTCGTTCTCGTTGTAGCCATCACTATCCGCGTAGCCGGCGACATCCAGCCAGTGCCGACTCCAGCGTTCACCATAGGCGGTTGAATTGAGAAGCTCATCGATCAGTGAACTCCACGCTTCCGGTGAGGGATCGGCGACAAACTTGTCGATGGCTTCCGGGGATGGAGGAAGTCCAGTCAGATCAAAGCTGGCTCGGCGAATCAAAGTCTCCCGATCGGCTTCGGCACTGAAACTCAGACCTTTCGCTTCCAGCTTTGACAGCAGAAACGCATCAATCGGGGATCGCACGAGTTCCGCATGAACCACTGCAGGGACATCCGGTTTGACGATCGGCTGCAATGACCAATGAGTCTTTTCTTCTTCCGTAAACGAATGCCCGGAGTCCAAAGTTTCAGGTTCAGGCCGCGATGTGGTGGCTCCTTCGTCAATCCAGCGAGCGATCAAGGCCAGCTCTTCGGCCGACGCCTTTTTCTTTCCTGGTGGCATTTCACCGGACGCCATTCGCTGATACAGCAGGCTGCCGGCGTGATCACCAGGAACCAGGGCCGGACCAGAATCTCCACCTTTAAGCAGCAGTCCTGCAAGACGCGTATCGATGCCGCCTTTCAGTTCCTGTTCTTCACCGTGGCAGTGCCAGCAATGTGCCTTCAGGATGGGACGCACATCTTTTTCAAACTGAATCACTGGGGTTTCGTCGACGGCCATGGCAACTGATCGTGAGGCGACGGAACAAGTCGCTATCAAAACCAGAAGGAGGCTGAAACGTGCAGAGGCTGATGACTGAGGTCGAAGCATGGCTTTGCACCAACTGCGAGGAGCGGTAATGCGGGAGCCGAAGAGGCTGATTTGAAAACCGGTTCAGGCAGTTTCAAAAATCAAGGAAGGACAATGGCGGGAATGTCACTTTACCTGAAAAAGTTTATTCAGCAACAGTCGTTTCCCTCACTCTCGCAATGGGAACGACAGAAGTGCGATTCTGTCGGTTACATGCTGGATTCTGTGAACGCTGTTTGTTATCCCCCTGTACAGTTGATCTTCATGCCTTTCGGATGACGAGTCGCCGGTCTTCCTGGTTCTCCTTTCGCAGTTGTTTTTATGACATCGGAATCGCCGAACATTGCCTCTGAGCCTGCCGTTTCTTCGCCCCGCGTTTCTCCGGGGCCCGTTTCTTCGCGGCGGATTCATATTGTAGGCCGCAAGAACTCGGGCAAGACGACACTCGTCTGTGATCTCGTCAGCGAATTCACAGCCCGCGGCGTTAAGGTCGCCACGGTGAAACATACCCACCATCAGCACGAACTGGATACGCCAGGCAAAGATTCGCACAAGCATCGCGAAGCGGGTGCCGCCGCCGTCGGAATATTGTCACCCCAGATGGCCGCCATGTTTATCCCGTCCAGCCGCGAAGACAGTGGTGAGCAACGCTATGCGCGATTCGAATCGCTGTTTGCCGACTGTCGGCTGATTCTGGTGGAAGGTGACCTGCAGTCGCCGGCCCCGCGGCTGGAAGTCTGGCGGAACGTCGTCAGCGAACGCCCGTATGCGGCCGATGATCCACGTATTCTGGCCGTCATTTCTGACGATGATGTTCCGCTGGTGAGTTCCGTCGTCTGGCCGCGTCACAATGTGGCGCAAATCGCCGACGGGATTCTGGAAATTGTCGAGCGAGGCCTGCCGCCTGCCTAGTTTCGCGGAATCATAGGACCGTCATCCTGAACAGAAAACGCGCAGGCGACCCGAACAATCAGCCGAATTGACCGGCATGCAGCCGAATTGATCCGCATGAATTGAGGCGAAACACAAGACGGGGAAATGTTCTGATTGGGTTGCGTTCAAAGACGCGGCACGCCAACATTGACCGCTATTCGTCCGCGACGATGCTCAGCTGGACCCATTTCGAGCTTCGAGTTTCGCTGCGACTGGTTGTGTAACGAGTGTCAAAACTCCAACGGAGAAATTCATGACTAAGTGGCCCATTGGTGTGTTTGCGTCAATTGATGCTGGTCTCGGTGTTCATCTGGAGGTGGCTCGGGAGCTGGGCGTGCCAACTATTCAGATTCACGCGCCGCATGCAGAAACTCGCAACGAAGCCGCTGCTGCCGCCTTTCTGAAGAAATGTGCGGATGCAGGCATCACAATTACCGCCGTGTTCGGGGGCTTTGAAGGCGAAAGCTATGCGGACATCGCCACAACAGCACTCACAGTAGGTCTGGTCCCCGAGGCGACTCGTGCCGCGCGCGTGCAGGAAATGAAGGAAATCAGCGACTTCACCAAATTGCTTGGCTGCACCACTGTCGCTTTGCACATTGGGTTTGTCCCTGAAGATTCAAACAGTGCCAGCTATCAAGACCTGATCACAGTGACTCGGGATCTGCTGGACCACATCAAAGCCAACGGTCAGAATCTGCATCTGGAAACCGGCCAGGAATCCGCCGATCACCTGCTGCACTTTATCGGTGATGTTCAACGCGACAACCTGTTCATCAATTTTGATCCGGCCAACATGATTCTGTACGGCACGGGCGAACCGATCGCTGCGCTGAAGCAGGTCGGACATCTGGTGCGCAGCATTCATTGCAAGGATGCAAAATGGGCGGCCCCGGAAGTTCGTGGCACCGGCTGGGGGCAGGAGGTTCCGCTTGGCGACGGAGACGTCGGGATGGAAAATTATCTGCGAACGCTGGACGCCATCGGATACGCCGGGCCGCTGACTATCGAACGTGAAATTCCCCAGGATCCTGTTCGTCAGAAAGCCGATATCGGTCAGGCCGTGCGTCTGCTGACGTCATTGCGTGAGAAGATTCTGGGGACATAAATCCCGGAATGAAAAGTTCCGGGAACAGAAGTTTCCGCAACAAAAACGACCGGATCAAAGTCTGCCGAATGAAAAACTCGGCGACTCCTCTTATGGTGGCGGGCGTCGGGCCAATGGCACTCACTTTGGAAAGTAGCAGGCACCTTCCAAGTGCCGTAGCCCTTGAAAACACGCGAATTGGCGGACGGCACACGAAGTGTGCCTGCTACTTTTTGGTTAAATCGACTGCTATTGGGCGTAAGGCGTCGGTCAATGCCGCTAGTGCTCGATCACGATGTTCTGATGGATGTAGGCAGGACCGAGCGGAGCGAGTTCCGGCAGTACACGAGGAAGCCGGAACTCACGTTGTTCGGTCCGGCCGACTCAACACGATCCCGCAATTGGCGGCCGACAGAGCACCAGCCGTGTTTTGCGGCTGATCCGCGTTGTGTCAAGTTCTTGTTTATTGAGTTCACCAGAGCCCGTCTCAACCGAGACTGGCTCTGGCTTTGATGGCTGCATTATGGCTCGTTGTGATCAGGGATATTTGTGTGACGTCTGCGGCGAAGAAGTGGAGAACATTCGCGAGAGCGACTTGTATCTGCGATTCGTGATTGGAGAAATTCCATCCAAAATGCTGCTGGCGGCTCCGGAACGGCATCTGCGATGCAACCCCGTCACGGCCCAGTTTATTGAACATCAGGATTTTGAAGCGGTCGTCGTCGAGGGAGATTTTGATAAGCGTCTGTTCGATCGCGACTATACGGACAAACGGACTGAACTGGTGACTCGCGGCTGGCTGCGTTTGCAGGAACTGTTTGAGCTGGCTCAGACGGTGCCGCTGCCCGATTATCCTCTGCCCGAATTTCGTGAGCGGCTTTGACGTAACGGGTGTCAGATCCGCAAAAAACTTTGATCGCTGTCACACAGGATTGTTTTTCAACGCAGGCCTGAACGCCATCAGGCTGCTGACTTCAGCTGAACCAAGGTTTCAATGGCAGACCCACTGCAACGTATTCTGCTGCTTGACGCCGAAATGTCCTTTCGCGGTTCGTCACTGCTGACGCTGCGTCTGGCCCGAGGCCTGGAAAAGCGTGAGCTCGATACGGCTCTTGTCTGTACCAGCTGCGAAGGCCTGGATGAAACGCTGCTGCACGGCGTCAGGATGCACCGGATTCAGGGCTACAACATTCCTGTCTGGGGGCATCTGGTTCTTCGCACGTTGTATCGCGATATGAAGGAGCAGCGTCCCGACATTATTCATTTGCAGGATCCGCGCCTGTTGCCGCAGGGCGTCCGGCTGGCCCGTAAACTTCAGCGTCCTTTGATCGTCAGTCTTGGTGACCAGATGGAGGCCGCTGCCTTCACACTGAAAGTGCCAACTCCTGAGCTGAAAGCGATTATCTCGGTCAGTGAGAGTGTTCAGGATCAGATTCCCAACACGCCGCTGGTGGCCGCCATTCCGCAGCGCGTCATTCTGCCTGGCGTCGCCGTGCCGGAAGTTTCGACCGTCGGCCTGCCGCTGGACGATGATCGTCCACCCGTGATCGGAATGGCCGGACCGCTGGAGATTGTGAAAGGGGCGGCCTTCTTTCTGCGTGCCTGTCACCGAGTTATTGCGGCCGGCCATAACATCCGCATTGTGATCGCCGGCAGTGGCCCTGAAGAACGAAGCCTCAGGCATCTCGCCTCGTCGCTCGAACTTTCACGCCGACTGACATTTGTTGACGGCGGCGTTTCCATGACCGGCTATCTGTCTGCCACCGACATCTTCTGTCTGCCCTCACTGCAGCAGGGGCTGGGCGTTGTGATGCTGGAAGCGATGGCTCTCGGACGCCCGGTGATTGCCTCCGGCGTTGGCGGAGTTGTGAGTGTGATTGAAGACAACGTCACAGGCCTGATTGTTCCACCGTCTGACAGCCGCAGTCTGGCCGATCGCATTATAGAACTGCTGAACGATCGTGAGCGAGCCCGCACGATTGCGGCCGCCGGTCAGCAGTTGGTTCGCGATCGCTTCAACGAAACGCGAATGCTGGATGAGTTCATCAAGGTGTATCGGGAAGTGCAGGCCGGAATGCCGCCCGCACACGAAACGCCGCCCTTCGTCGGTCGAACCTCAGGAACATGGCACTGACAGGAACATGGCACTGATATGATGAATCTGTTTCGAGTCGAGCAGAAACTGGTTTCCAACCCGCTGCAGGATATCGCCAGGACGGTCCAGAAACAGCTTTCGAGCCTGAATCTGACGGTGCCGAAAGGTGATATCGCAATCACCGTGGGCAGCCGCGGAATTCGCAATTTGCCTGTGATTATCCGGGCCTGTGGTGACTGGCTGAAATCTCAGGGCGCTCATCCGTTTCTCGTCCCGGCGATGGGTTCACACAACGGAGCGACGGCAGAAGGTCAGCAGGCGATGATCGAATCGCTTGGCATCACCGAAGCGGCGATGCAGATGCCCATTCGCAGCAGCATGGACGTCATGGAGATTGGGCGAGTTCGTACAGGGCCGGTCTTTATGGATCGACACTGCCACGAAGCCGCTGGCGTGCTGGTCGTCAATCGGATCAAGCTGCATACCTGCTTTGCAGGACCCATCCAGAGTGGTCTGACGAAAATGATGGTTGTCGGCATGGGCAAAATATTGTCGGCCCGCACCTTTCATTCGGCTCGCGCCGGCGCAATGAAGGACATGCTGCTGGAGATGGGGCAGTTCGTGCTGGACTCCGGAAAAATCATCGCCGGGCTTGGCATCCTGGAAGATGGTTTTGATGAGACCGCCGAAGTTCATGCGATTGCACCGGGCGATATCCTGAAGCGTGAGGCAGAGCTGCTGGAGCATCATCGCAGCTATTTCCCGCGGCTGCCGGTGGAAGATCTGAATGTGCTGATCGTGGATTGCATAGGCAAGACCTACAGCGGCACCGGTATGGACACGAATGTCATTGGACGTCGCGGGCTGCCGGGCTTTGAAGATCTGACAACGCCTCGAATCCGTACGATCGGGGCCCTTTCGCTCTCTGCGTCCAGTCAGGGAAACGCATTGGGAGTCGGCAATGCCGATTTTATCACGCAGCGTCTGCGAAGTGAGATCAATGAATACAAGACGTTGGTTAATACGCTGACAACGGGCGACATGGACCGGGCAAAAATTCCGGCGACGGTCAGCGATGATGAAACTCTGATTCGAATGATCGCGGATCGCTACGGCACGCATCGCTGGATGTTTACTCCCAACACGCTGCACCTGGACACGCTGTATGTGTCGGCCGATCTGTGTGACGAACTCAGACAGAATCCCGTATGCCGGGTTTTAAATATGCCAACCCCGCTGACGTTCAACGTGGGACGCCATCAGCTGTCGTTCGGATCGTCGCCTAATGGACCGTCGCTGAATGGACCGTCGCTGAATGGACCGTCGCTGAATGGACCGTCGCCATGAGCATCGAACAGCGGGTTCCCGAATGGCGTCGGTTGCAGGAGGCTTCCCGCAGAGCTCGACAAGCCGCCTGGGTTCCGTATTCCAAATTTCAGGTCGGGGCAGCACTGCTGACCGTCTCCGGAGAAATCATCACCGGCTGCAATGTGGAAAATGCATCGTATGGACTTACGATTTGCGCCGAACGCGTCGCCGTGTGTTCGGCCGTCGCCATGGGTCACAGAGAATTCACAGCCGTTTGTATTTCGCTGACGGGGATTCCTGTTCCCTGTGGCGCGTGTCGTCAGTTTATGGTCGAGTTTAATCCGCAGCTGATTGTCCTGCTGGATGATGCCTCATTGGCGGCAGGATCAGAACCGGAATTGGTAGTCCTGACTGATCTTCTGCCACGAGCCTTTCGCATCGAACACGATTCACGGTAAGATCCGCCGCAGGGGCATTTTGCAGACCGCGTTCTTTGCAGTGCAGAATCAGCAGCCAGCATAAGCAACAGGCTTCTCAGGTGAGTGCAGATGCATGACGGCGCAGGGCTTAGCATCGCTCGATCAATAAGTGTCTGATCGTTGCCTTTCGCTCCGCGAAAGAACGCTACTTTCGCGGAGCGAAAGGCGACTATTATTGATCGAACGAGACTTAGCGGAATGCGTTTCCACTGATCCTGCAGCGTTCTGGGTCGATTGTTCACCGGGTCTTCGCTTTCCGTCTGATTCCGTCGCATATGTGGTGGATTCGTTTCGGGATAAGTCGACCCAGCGAAACCGTTGTGGAAGCGAAAACTGTTTTCGAACGTGCCTCCGGGTTCACTCCCGATTGTTGTCGCATTTTATGTTCTGAGCCTGAATGCAGGCCTTGAAGGCGTTAAGTACGCATGTCAAATCGTGATGCCAAAAATCAGGCCAGACAGTGGGTTGATGATGCCAAAATCCTTGCCGAAGATCTGCGCCGGCTTTTTGTGTGGGTGAGTGAGCACTCTTTCGAGCCTGCTGGTGACGCAAGTGCCGGTCGACTGATCGCCGTGTCTCATAGTGCCGAATCACTGGAACTCCTGAAGCCCTGCGATCGAGCCCTGTGGGAATATCGCCGCATGATTCCGGAAACAAAAATCAAATATGAAATGTGGCAGCCACTGATGGAAGCCCTGCGAACCGCCCAGGACGGGGGCTCAGCAGTTCCGTTCGCCGACCTGGCCGATGTGGATGAAGCAATCGTCACGATTGAAAAGTGGGCTCACAAGCAGTCGTTCAAGACCGCGGAAACATCCAATCGCAGCGACATTCTTAAAGTCACGATTGAACAGCTTGGCGATGAGCTGCTCGTCAAAACGGACAAAGACGGCAGCCTGAAACTGCGAGGCACTGCCAATATTCCGATGTTCATGACTTTTTGGCGAGCACCCAAGCATCGCGTGAGTCTGGAAGCGTTTCTGGACATCGATCCCGGGAGCACTCATACGTATCTCGAACGTCATCGAGCCCGTCTGTGTGCACAACTCCAGGATGTTTTGCGGGAAGTCGTCGCCGAAGGAACAGGTTTTCGCATGCAGATCTGTCGCAAGTGATCTGCCAGCGTACGATGGACATTCTTGTCCGTCGTGTGACTTAAGATCACATGGCATCGGGGACGAGGACGGGGAAGCTAGGCTCGGACAAGAATGTCCAAGCTACGGAAGGGGTCTCAGCCGAATTCAGCCCCCTTACTTTCTGCTCACAGTCCCAGAACGTCGGCCATCGAATACAGCCCAGCGCCTTTGGCGACGATGAATTTCGCCGCGGCCAGAGCACCGTAGGCATAGCTGTCTCGGGTATGACCGCGGACCGTCAGATCGATTGTTTCGCCCATCATGCCGAACACAATCGTGTGCTCGCCCACATTGTCGCCCGTGCGAACAGCATGATAGCCGATTTCATTCAACGGACGCTGGCCCACTCGACCTTCGCGGCCATGCACATGGTTTTCCTGGCCCATCTGTTCGGCCACAATACGACCAAACTGCAAAGCTGTCCCGCTGGGCGCGTCTTCTTTGAAGCGATGATGACGCTCAATAATCTCGACGTCTACACCGTCCGCGTTGTTCCGAAGGACTCGTGCCGCTTCGGACACCAGCTTCATCACGACGTTGACCGCCATACTCATACTGGGAGCCATGACGATCGGTGTGGTCTGGGCGGCAGCAGCCACTGTATCTCGCTGGGCTCGAGTAATCCCGGTTGTGGCCACCACCAGCGGAATCCGGCGGCTCTCGCAAATGTTCAGCACGGACTCAAGCCCGGCCGGTGTCGAGAAATCAATGATCACATCCACGGGCGCACCAAGATCCGCCGTGATCAGAATTCCGGAATGACCGGCTCCCGCAACTTCGCCGGCATCCCGGCCGATGGCCGGACTGCCCGACCATTCCAGCGCCGCTGCCAGATTCAGCTCGGGATCGTTCATTGTCAGAGCAACGACTCGTTGCCCCATTCGACCACCCGCACCATTGACGCCAACTTTAAGAGCCATGAACCCAGGATCCTGAAAAAAATATTGCTGAACAATGCTCAAAGAGATCCAACGCCCAATGGCAGTCACTTTTGTAGCGGAGCGCGCCAAGCGTTTCGGTTGTTGGCCTGATAAACCAGCATGCCGAAAGCCCTGGCGGCTTCCGCTACAGTGATTTCATTTCAAAGCGAGCGCCATTGATCCAACGCCCCCGAGTTCATTTCGGGGGTTCATACCGACTTTGCACCAGAGTCCACGTTAAAACGCAGAGGCTTGAAGGCCGAGGTCAACATTCGTCTGCCAGACAATCGTTCGTCCCACAATCGTTCAACGACAACCCCAACGACAACTGTCTGCAAACCTTGGCTTCCAGCGTTCCACGCAACTAACCGACGGCTTCGACTTCGAAACCCTTTCGATACGACTTGGTCAGCAGCTTGCTGGCGGTTTCGTTGTTGGTCACCTTCATGGCCGCAGCGTCCCAGGCCAACTGCTGGCCTGGCAGGCGAGCGGCGATGTTACCAAGCTGAACCGTTTCAGAAAGTGGACCTGCATAATCGAAGCCATCCGTTGTCTTCGTGCCGGCGAGGGATGCGTCGACCCAGTCGTGCCAGTGATTGGTTCCGGCAACTTCCGGCATCTTGTAATCTGCGAACTTCGCCTGCGGATAAAGAGCCGGCTTGCCCACGTGAGGCAAAATCATCACGCCACCTTCACCAATGAAGATCGAACCTGCGCCTGGCAGTTCGACACCATCCGGCAGTTGAGCCAGCTCGCGAGGTGGCTTCAATCCACCGTCTCGCCAGACAACTTTCAGCGTCGAACCGGCAGTGAGATTATTCCCTGGGAATTCATAGGTTACGGTCTCAGGGCCCGGCCAGACTTCCGCGGTTGTCCCTTCATTTTCTGCGACGATTGATGTTGGCGATTTGATCCCGAGTGCAGTGAAGACCGGATCGAGAATATGGCAGCCGAAGTCACCCAATGCGCCGGAGCCGAAGTCCTGCCAGTCACGCCACTTGAATGGGTGATAGACTTCCGGCGCAAACGGACGCTCCGGTGCAGCTCCCAGCCACAGATCCCAGTCAACGCCGACCGGCACGGGTGCCGCTGTCGGGCGGTCGGTGCGATTGTTATGTGTTCGACCCTGGACACCGACCCACGAATGGACTTCCTTGATCTTGCCAATCGCGCCAGCCTGAATCAGCTTTACTCCCGTGCGATATTCTGAGGCGGAGTGAATTTGATTGCCCATCTGAGTCGTCACGCCCATCTTCGCGGCCATCAATGTCAGCTGACGTGATTCCCAAACGGTATGAGTCAGTGGCTTCTGGCAATAGACGTGCTTGCCCATCTTCAGCGCCATCATGGCGATCGGAGCATGCATGTGGTCAGGAGTGGAAACAATCACGGCATCGATCTTGTCACCCAGCTCGGTCAGCAGGACTCGATAATCGGCATAGTGAGCGACGCCCGGATATTCCGCATCCACTTTGTCGAAGCGTCCGGCGTCGATATCACAGAAGCCGACGAATTTAACCTTTGCATGCTTGCCAACGCTGGACAGGTCCGCCCATCCCATCCCATTGACACCAATTGCGGCAACGTGCAGTTCTTTCTCCAGCGTTGATGCGCGAACAATTGCGGGAGCAGCAAACGCAGCCGCCGCCGCTACAGCAGACTGAGCCATAAAACCACGGCGACGAATCTTCAATGGACTCATGTGTAAACCCCCTGAACGGAAAGCACAGACTGATAACAAGACAGCATTTCGCTTAACGAGACCCCATTATCCTACCGTCGCTCCCCACGAAGCAAAAGTCTGGCAGGCCGTTCTGGCGGGATTCGCATACGTACCGACAGGACCGCACAGACACAGTCGCCCGTCGACACTTTCAAAACGTCGGCGAAAGGATGTCCCGGCCATCAGACTTCACCGAGTCTCTCATCGCATATGCTTCAGCAGCATTTCGTGAAATCGTGTGACGCAGACGTCCCATCGATAATGTTTTTCAACGTTCACAAACGCCGCCGCTGCCCAAGCCTGAAGTGTTTGCGGTGCATTCATCGCGTCTGTCAGAACGGTTGCAAGGTGTTGCACATCGCCCGCACGAAATAGTCGCCCCGTGACACCATCGGTCACCAGTTCACGACAGCCGTCAACATCGGAAGCCACCACTGGCAAGCCTGCCGCCTGAGCTTCCAAAATAACGTTCGGCAGACCTTCCCAGTGGGAGGCCAGGACCAGCAGATCCGATGCTTTCATGATTCCCCAGACATCCGGACGCCAGCCTGGCAACCGAACATGATCCTGAAGACTGTGCAGCGCAACGAAACGTTTCAATTCAGGCAGCAGCGGCCCGTCGCCAATAAGAACCAACTTCAGTGAACGACAACCGACTGCCGACTGCCGCCGCATCTTCTGAACGGCGTGCAGGACATCCAGGGGTGCTTTTTGCTGCGACAATCGTCCCACACACAGCACGATTTTATCAGTCGCCTGACATCCGATCAAACTGCGATCGACGGCCGCCACTTTTCGAATAGCGCCCACGTCCACACCATTCGGAATCGCGATCATTCGCTCGGCCGGGATGTGACACAGGCGACGATGAACGCCTCCGACTGATTCGCTGACGGCCACGTATTGATCGACCAGCTTTGACGTCAACCGCTCGGGAATGATCACCGACCATCTGCGATCTGCAACTCGTACGCCGCAGATGACCGACTGGATCCCGGCCCGGCGGCCTGCGATTCGTCCCATGATATTGGCCTGATGCAAAAACGTCAGCAGCACGTCACACGGGTTGTCCAGCAGTGCCGTTTTCATTCGCCAGACGGCTCGCACATCCAGAAATCCGCCGGCATTCAGAGCCGTCACGGGAATTCCGGCAGCCCGCAAAGGTTCGGCCATCGGTCCGGCATCCCGCAGACTGATGACTCGCACATCCCAGCCCCGCTGCGTCAGTCCTTCCGCGATCTTTACAAACGCCTTTTCCGCTCCGCCAATATCCAGCTCGGTGATAGCCATCGTCAGGCGTCGTCGTGAAGCTGGTTCTGATTCTGGCATGAGAAATTGCGGGATGTGAGATTTGAGCAGAGAACCCGTCGAAGTGATCGAGACCGGCAGCGAATGTGACTACATTAGCGAGTCAAAGAGAAAGGCACCACAGCTTCATGAATCCTCCCGATCTTCAACTTCTCAGCAGTTGGCAGTTTGAGCTGCCTTCGGACCTGATCGCATCCCGACCAACGGCGTTGCGAGATGAGTCACGGCTGCTTCTGGTGAACCGCCAGAACAATTCCATCACGCATTCTTACATTCGTCAGTTACCTCAGTGGCTGAATCAAAACGACCGGCTGATTTTTAACAACACGAAAGTACTTCCTGCTCGTCTGTTTGGCTTTCGAACCTCCACCGGAGGTCGTTGGGAAGGCTTGTATGTGGAGGAGCTGTCGCCTGGCCGCTGGCACATTCTCTCAGACACTCGCGGACGCCTGTTGCCCGGGGAAACATTGACTGTCATTCCAGCTTACGCCGCTGCTTCCGAGGACGTGGGACAATCGAGCCATTTACATTCCGCACAGAATTCTCTCGTGCTTACGCTGGTGGAAAAACGTCCCGATGGTGGTTGGATTGTGTCGCCATCCAAGGATCGACCGTCGATCCAGCTGCTGGAAGAATTCGGAAGCCTGCCGCTGCCGCCGTACCTGGGCCGCAAGCTGGCGGACGAAGAAGATCGCGAACGCTATCAGACGCAGTTCGCTTCAGAACCCGGCGCCGTGGCTGCGCCCACTGCCGGGCTGCATTTCACACAAAGCCTGCTGGAGGAATGTGGCCGAAAAGGAGTGCAGTCGGCCGAGCTGACTCTGCATGTGGGAATCGGAACTTTCCGCCCGGTCACCGTGTCCCATCTGTCCGAACATCTGATGCACGAAGAATGGTGCCGACTGCCGGACGAAACAAGTCGAGTCATTGGTGAAACTCGTCAGCGCGGCGGTCGAATCGTTGCAGTTGGCACAACCTCTGTGCGAACACTGGAATCAGCGGCAGCGGCAAACGGAATGCCGTTGCAGCCGTGGCAGGGTCGCACGAAGCTCTTTATCCAGCCGGGTTTTCAATTCCAGGCCGTTGACTGTCTGCTGACAAATTTCCATCTTCCGGGTTCCACACTGCTGGTTCTTGTCGCTGCGCTTGCAGGTTATGAACTGATTATGGAAGCTTATCGACAGGCGATTGCAGAACGGTATCGCTTTTACAGTTACGGTGACGCGATGCTGATCCTTTGACGTTGTTTTATCACCTGACGTTGTTTTATCACCGTTCTGTCTCCCAAATTCTCAGCAAGCCGGCGGCACTGAAAATCGGTCGGCCCCGGAATCATTCTCAATTGACCACAGCCAACTGCCAGATCAGGAATCGAGTCCGTGTTGAACCCTGTCAAAATTGTCAGAAGTCTCTGTGTGATTGCCGCACGACTGTCGCTCAGTCTTTGGGTCGGCGGCGCGATGTTGTTTGTCATCACCAGCGTGGCCGAACAAACGTACTCGGAGTTTGACTCCGTGATTCGAGATCAGCTGGCGACGATTCGCTTCCCGCTGTACTACCTGTTTGGATGGGGCTGCCTTGGCATCGCGACGGTCTCAACGGCTCTGGGGGCGCTACTGCAGCGTGGCTGTCTGCGGAAGCGAATGATTGCAGCCTTCTGCCTGACACTGCTTTCCACGGCGATTGCTGTCGTCGACTACAAGTGGGTTTATCAGCCGCTGCAGACATTGATTACGCCGCCCGGTAAGGCACGCACTCAGGAGTTCATGACTCTTCATGACCGTTCCCGAATCATCAATGAAACGCATCTGACGATTGCTCTGATCGCGGCCATTCTGATTTGTCTGCCGGACAAACCAGCTACCGCTGCAGAGCCGCAAGTTTGTCGTGAATGAACTTCACATGATGCGGAATGTGGCCGGTCACACGTTCCAGCAGCGTCTCAAGAGTCAACGGCCCGGCTTCCGAATGAACGCCGGTCCGCTGGAAATCCTCAACGTCCGAATGGCGCAGAATGCGAGCCATCTGTCGGCGAACTCCGGCGATCAGTTCAAGCTCCTCAAACACATTGCGATGTTCGTACTGCAGGCCAGCCGCGAACACATCCGGATCGCCTCCGAACATCGTCGGATTGTCTTCGACGAGTACGCGTTTCATTCGATCGGCATAAATGGGTTCAAAGTCGGCAAGATGGCAAGCCACCTGCTGAATGGACCATTTGCCGGCAATCGGATGCAGGGCAAATTGATGCTCTTTGGCCTGACTGACAGCCGCTCGGAGAACGTCGGCGCCCTTTTCGTATTGCTGCAGCAGTTGATCGAGTGTCATAAAAATGCTTTCAGGTCTGAACGAGTCCGGAGGTCCATGTGCTGGCGATGCCTGTCACGATGACCGGCAGCCAGGCAGCCATATCGGCGGCCAGCAGACCTTTTCCTGCCAAGGCAAAACTGCCTTCTGCGAAAGCATAAAACAGACCCAGAACGCCGGCACACACCGCCATGTTTGTGATCAGGCTGTGGGATTCTTTTCTGAACACCAGCGGCAGAGCAATCGCGATATTGATCAGACACAATAACGGCCGAGTGATACGCGTATGCAGCGCAATACTCTGTCGCAGCAGGGGTCTCGGACCGGTGGAAGGATTGCGAATTCTTTCAATCAACTGCAGCGACGACAGATACTGAACATTACGGACGCGATTATACAGCTGATCAAAACTGACATCCGAAACGATAAACACGTCTTTCCCATTGTTGCAGGGAATAATTCGCCGACGCCCCTCTTCAGTGAAATACGTCTCGTCCAGAACATCCTGCATGTTCTGCAGCAGCCATCCAGACTGAGGCCTGGCGAGAATTCTGTTCTCCGACTTGTGAATGAACTGCGCTTTTTCTGCCGTAAGCCAGCAGTCTCGTGTGCACAGGTCCGCTGCGGTGACCCCGAAGCTTGCGCCGATGAGTGTCTTTGAATCAATCAGAACCTGTTCACCGTCAATATGAATGCGGTAATTGGAATAGTCATAGACCGCTTCCACCTTCTGCACCTGAGCCACTCTGCTGCCGCGGGGAGTTTGCAACTGCACGGCGATGTTCGGAATGATCAGCTCCTGATTCAGGATCAGTGCACCATTCAGAATCGCAGCGGCCAACAGCAACGGTTTGAGCATTCGGAAAGCGGGAATACCGGCCGCAAGAATTGGAAATATCTCGGAATTCTTTCGCAGCAGTCCGAGCACCGTGATCACCGAGACCACAATCAGCATCGGCCCAGCCATCTCGAAAAACTGAGACGCGCGATAAACGTAATAGATGACAATTTGAGTCAACAGCTCGAAGTTCGATGACGTATTTTCCTGGAAATCATCAATGTTGGTGAAAAGGTCAATCACAATATACAACCCGTAGGCTGACACAAACAACACGACAAACGTGTGCATGAGGCGGCCGAGCAAATACCTGTCAAAGGTTGTAAACATGAAATCGTGTGTGCCGAGGCGGGTTCCGTAAGGCCTGTGGGATCATCTTCGCAAAGCCGTTTTGTGGGGAATTACAGTTCAGTTTTCACTTCCAGGTCAAGACGGGTTCTGCAAACAATCAGAACGCTACATAATGGCAGGGAATTCGTGTTGCGGCCTTGTCTGCGTCTGGAGAACCTGATGTCGTTGCCAATCCAGAGCCCCCCGTTCGGCAGCCAGCCCGCGCGCTCGATCAAAGTGGTTGCCTTTGATGCTGTCGGGACCGTGATGTACGCAATGCCCTCAGTCTCCGCAGCTTACTGTGAAATTCTGCAAGAGTTGAGCGGCCAATCCGTGGATCCCGCCGCAGTCCGTGCGGTGCTGAGTCGACGTCTGGCCGCACGGTCCGGTGACGGCAATCTGCAGACAACCGAGGATTCCGAACGCCAGTTCTGGTATGACCTGATCGCCGAACTGGTGCCGGATCCTGAGCGCCAGTCGAGGTGCTTTGAGGCTCTGTTCCGTCACTTTGCCCAACCGTCCAACTGGCGTTGTTATGACGACGTGGCCGAAGCGCTTGTATCGCTGCAGTCCAGCGGGCTGCAGGTGGTCCTTGCTTCAAACTTCGATCGGCGATTGCATGCCGTCTGCGATGGACTGGCCGAGCTGTCTCCTGTTTCCGCACGCATTATTTCTTCCGAGGTGGGCTGGCGAAAACCGGCTCGTCAGTTTTTTGAGATCGTGTGTGAGCGAACGCAGTGCTCACCGGAAGAAATTTTGTTTGTCGGCGATGATCCTCATAACGACATTCTTGGCGCACAACAGGCCGGCATGCCGACGGCCTGGATTGATCGACGCAATGAACCGCCGGGCGCTGTGGAGGCCGCTTTGCCACCAGCAGCCAGCGATCGTGTCTGGAGGATCCAGACTTTGCGCGAGTTGATTGCCTGCGTTGCTTCCTAAAATCTAAAATCTGCCCCCTCCTCCCGGAGCGAGTTACCAGTGCACGTCGCGGCAGAAACACAGCCTCTTCCTCTTGTCGTGATCCAGCGCAACCCGATGTCCGGATCGGGGCGTGGCCGCGGGGAATTGCGAATTCTTGCGTCCCGTTTGCGTCAGCTTGGTTTCCGTGTCCGGATGTTTAATGTGCCTCGTTACGGCTTCGGGCTTCCATTTGCAATCGACGCGAAGCCCGACGATCACCTTCTGGATGTCCGAGCCTTTCACGGGCAGACTCGCTGGCTGATCTTCTGGCATGCGTTCAAGCTGCGGCTCGGACTCCCGCTTCGAAGTGATGAAGTTTCGCGCTTCACCACCACATCGCTCAGCATCCGCCTGGCTGATCCCGAGCGGCGCCTTCCGTCTCAGTGCGATGGCGATCCCGGGCCCTCACTGCCTTTGTTAATCGAAATTGAGCCCCGTTCGCTGACGCTGATGAGCCCCTGACAAAGTGCCCGGCAATCCCTAGTCTGACGGTTGTCCGGTTTTTTTTGCCTCTGCAGGCCCTGAAGTATGTTGCCCAGGTGCAACATGCCGGTACTTATCTGCTGACCAACAACGGAAATGACCGCCAGAGCCATCGGTTTGAGCTATTGATGCCACGGAACGGCTGCCGTTTGTCATAATCGAAGAGGGCACTATTGCCCGTCGACTGAAGTTCGGAAGTTCATGGGCAGGAAACGTTGATGGCCGCACAGATCGCTCCCTCAGGCAATTTTCAGAACCCGCTTGGTCTTGTTTTTCGCATGCTGACTTCCGGCAAGCGAGCGGCCTATGCGGCATTGTTCCATGAAGCTCTGCGAATTGCAGCACGGCCGATGGATGCCATTCTGAAAGGCAAAGAAGCGCGCTCGATCACATCGGCCTCAGCGTCCGATCTGCCTGTGATGCTGGTTGTCGGCGCTCCTCGCAGCGGAACGACTTTGGTGTATCAGACACTCGCCCGTTATCTGGACGTGAGTTACGTCACCAACATGACGTCCCTGTTTCCACAGTCGCCGATTACCAGCAGCCGGATGCTGCGATGGCTGCCGCAGCGAGCGTCCGCGGATTTTCATAACTTCTACGGACAGACGGCCGGTTTGAATGGACCGAACGATGGATTCAGTCTCTGGAACAAATGGCTGGGCGATGATCGCTATGTGCCTCGCAAAGATCTAACGGAACCCGAAAAGCACGCGATGCGACAATTCTTCCATGCGTGGAGCAACACGTTCGGCAAACCATTTCTGAACAAGAACAACCGCAACACCGGCTGCCTCGATCTTTTGTGGCGAGTCATTCCACAGGCCAGCTTCGTTGTTGTGCGACGCAACCCGCTGCTGGTGGCGCAGTCGCTGATCAAAGCTCGCGAACAGGTGCAGGGCGACAAGTCGGTCGGCTGGGGCCTGCATAGTCATTCTTCCGACACCGCTGTCGATCCGCTGAGCTACGTCGATGACGTGTGCGATCAGATCGTTCAGATTGAAGGTCAGCTGGATGAGCAACTGCAGCACATCCCGACTGAGCGACGGATCGAAATCACTTACGAAGGATTTTGCGAAGATCCGGCCTTTGCTCTGCGACATATCACTCGCAGCATCCCAGGCATTCAACTGAAGGAAGACCTGATTGCCGCCGAGCTCAAGCCGTTCGAAGCCTCGGGCCGCATTTCCTTGACCGACGCCGAACAAGCTCGACTACTGGCGGCCCTGGAAGTGCGCCGCTCAAAATCTCGGTCCGCGGTCACAGTTTAGGTGCAATACCGTTCAAACGAATGTAGCGAATCGAAAAATCTGGACGCGCCGTGCTTTGCGATGCCTCAGCTATCAGTTAAGCACCCATGCAAAAGTTTCCGTGTTTAACCGTTAGCCGTTAGGCGTACGTGGGAAGTTATCATCGTACGCCTGTCGGCTGACGGTTAAACGATTTCTGCCCAATTGCTTGTGCGTGAGTGCTTATTCCAGCTCATCGCCGTGCGGACGAGAAACTCCTTCGACGGACGTGAGAAACGAGAACAACGCTTTGATCTCATCCGGCGTAAGCGGCTCCAAAGTTCCCTCGGGCATATTCGAAATTTTCTGATTGACGATCTGCTCGACATCCGCGCGAGGAAATTCCTGACGCGCAGCGGTGCTGGAAATCACGCTGAACGTCCCCGCGGAACTTGCCGACATCACTCCGGAAAATGTTCGTCCGTCTTTCAATGCCACCGTGACGGTCGGATATTCTTCGTTCAGCTCATGGGATGGAAACAGAATCGCCAGCAGGATTTCACTCTTCTGCCGTCTCCATCCCAGCGACGTCAGATCAGGCCCAAAAGCTTCTCCCACCTTGCCGCGTCGATGACACTTCTGACAGCCGGCTTTCACGTAGACTGCTGCACCGGCCGCGGCCAGTTCATACGTGGGTTGCAGATTTTGAATCTCTTCGCCCATACTGGCGAGGGTCCATTTGCGTCCTTCGGCATCCACAGGCCAAACGGGTGCCGGCTGATCGGCGTGTTCTTTGACAAACCATTCCTGATATTCCGTCAGCGTCCATTCGGCCTTGCCACGTGGCATTCCCGTCCAATGCTTCAGCAGACTCGTTGCGGCCGCCTGCTGATCGGGCTTCAACGGCAGACCGATAAGAATCACCTGACGCACCCATTGTGGCTTGTTGGCTCGCGGTCGAAATCGCTGCAACGCTTTCATCACTGACACCGCGTCGTCACCTTGCACGACCATCAATGAGCGGACCATATAACGCCAGTCCTGCAGGTCGACTGGACGCAGGGAAGTGGATTCGCTCAAAGCCCACGCAGCCGCATTGCGTCGCTCAGGTTCATTTTCAAATACCGAATGGACGTGTTCCATCGCCGTGACATTGTCAGAGACGGCCAGGGTCCGCAGAATTTGCCGACTTGTCGAGTGGCTCAGCTCGCTTCGTTCATCCGACAGAGCCAGATCAATCTGAACCAGCCGGATTAGGTCCTGCTCGGCTTCAGGCTGCTGCAGGATCTGATGGGCTTCCTGAGCTAGTTTCTGAGCGGGATCGACGTCCTGGCCGAGAGCAGCCGCGGCAAACAGTCCGATGGCTGAGCACAGAGCAATGACCAGCATGCGAGATGATTTCAGCATCGACAAGTTCCTGAAGCAGGCTTCACAGTCGTACGTTGCCCGAGGCATCTGGTTAAAAATCGCTGCAGTGTTTACGGTGACCATGGCGCGAGATCCACTACAGCCCGGTGAGATTTAGTCTAATCTGAATCGGTTTCAGATTTCAGACCCCTTCGCTGGCCATTTCTTCCAGGACTGCTGCAATGACCTGCAGACCTTCCATCAGATCGGCTGAAGTCACATTCAGCGCCGGCAACAGACGAACGACAGTGTTGTTAGTCGCGTTAATCAGAACACCGCGGTCCATACACTTTGCGACCGCAGGAGTCGACGGGATGTTCAGATCGATGCCAATCATCATCCCGCAAATTCGGATCTCGCGAATGATCGGAAGCCGCTGCTGCAAAGCCAGCAGCCACGTTCGTACTTCTTCCGCCAGCTGCTGAACATGCTCAAGAATTCCTTCACGCTCGATGGTCAGACCGGTCGCAAGTCCCGCGGCCATCGCCAGTGAATTTCCGCCAAAGGTGCTGGCGTGCATCCCCGGACGCAGATCAGCGGCAAACTCGTCCCGACAAATCATCGCACCGCAGGCGACGCCCGCTGCAATGCCCTTGGCCATGGTCAAAACGTCCGGCTGAACTCCTGTTTGCTGATAGCCGAACCAAGTCCCCGTGCGGCCCATGCCGGTCTGAACTTCGTCAAACATCAGCAGCAGTCCCCGCTCATCACACAGATCACGCAGGGCCTGAAGAAAACCGGCCTCTGGAATTCGCACGCCGCCTTCGCCCTGAATCGGCTCGATTAAAATGCCGGCTGTTTCATGATCGATCAGGCTCTTCACGCCTTCGAGATCATTCATTTTGGCGTAACGGAACCCAGCCAGCATCGGGCCCAGGCCTTCGTGATACTTTGGTTGCGCCGTCGCAGTGAGCGCTCCGAACGTGCGGCCATGAAAGCCGTGTTCGAAGGTGATGATCCGAAAACGTCCCTGCGCCGACCCGTGCAAACGAGCCAGTTTGATGGCGGCTTCGTTGGCTTCTGCGCCACTGTTGCAGAAGAACGCCTTTCCAAAGCTGCGAGTGCACAGGAATTCGGCGAACCGTCCCTGCTGCTCGATGTACCAGGTGTTCGGGACGTGGATCAGCTGCGCGACCTGTTCCTGAATCGCCTTGACCACGCCTGGCGGGGAGTACCCAAGGATGTTGCAGCCCCAGCCCGGAAACAGATCCAGATAACGCCGGCCGTCCGCATCCCAGACGTGCGAACCTTCACCGCGCACCAGGGCGATCGGATAGCGGCGATAATTAGGAATGACATACTGGTCAAAAAGATCAATGATGGCCTGACTCTTTGACACGGCAACCTGCGCCATCGAACAATCTCCGGAACATGCAAATGAGGAAAATGAGGATCAGCAATCCGTTCGAAGTCTAATGGACACTGCGCCGCATGCGAAGTTCAACGTAAGATTCGCATTCCACCCCCCATTTTAGACCCCCGATTTCCCGTTTTGGACATCCCTGCCGATATTGGGAAGAGATTGGGCAGCCGGGCAGGTCTTCAGGAAAGGTATTCCGTCAAACGCCAGACCTGGGACTGGGGACCATAGACGAGATCAGCCCATGCGCAGATAAGCCACCGTCATCTGCGAAGTGTCTTTATCCTGGATGGCGATTGACAGTGTCGCTTTGGTTCGCCGCCAGTGACCCCAACGCCGTTAAGGATTTTTCGTCGAGGAAACAGGCGGGGGTTCGTAGTCGAAGTCGTGAGACTTCGGAATAGCTTCATGACGAATGTCCGAATTCTCACGAATCCGGCTACAAAAATCCTGAACGGCCCTGCCGGGGTCCCAAGCCCAACGCAGCCCCAAAGCCCAAATGCGGCAGTGAGGGCGAGGGTCCGACTGAACCGTAAAAAGGGCAAGGGTGAATGGATCCACAAATGCGCTTCACAATGTCTCCCTGCATCGGATAGCCTGCTGGTTGCAAAAGCGTTTCCTGTTCCATGGATGACAGTGCAACATGCAAATTTTTATCTCTCTGACTACCATTCTTGGCCTGCTGTCCGTTGGGGTCGCCGCGGATGAGGCGCCTGACTTTGAGAAGGACGGGCGGCCGTTTGTACAAAAGTACTGCATTGGCTGTCACAGTGGCCCGGAAGCAAAAGCGGAATTGTCACTGGAATCAGCCGTCGACTCCGGCTCCGTCGTTCGCCAGAGGAAGCCGTGGGAGAACGCTCTGCGACTCATCACGTCCAGTGAGATGCCTCCTCCGGACGAACTGCGTCCCTCCGTCGAAGAAGCAGAAGCCTTTGTGAATCATGTGAATGCGGTGTTCAATTATTCCGACCGCAACGCAAAGCCGGATCCGGGACGAGTCACCATGCGGCGGTTAAATCGCGTGGAATACAGAAACACCATCCGAGATCTCTTGGGGATCACGTTTGACCCGACGGAGGATTTTCCATCGGACGATATCGGGCATGGTTTCGACAACATCGGCGATGTGCTGACGCTGTCTCCCGTGCTGATGGAACGGTACCTCGCAGCCGCTGAATCCATTATGGAACAGGCCATCGTGCCCAATCCTCCGGACGTTGTGAAGCGACATCTGTCGTCGGTTTATACCGAACCGGCCTCCGGCGATGTGGCAACAAAACTTATTGAAGACGGATTTCGACGCCTGACCAGCGACGGGACCGAAGGCATCGAAGTCGGGCCGCTGCATACGCTCTACAAATGGGAAGATGGTGAGTACCGATTTCGAACTCGCGTGTATGGCACGGCTCCCAACGCTGCAGATCCAGCGACTGCGGTTCCAATAAAAGTCGCCATCCTGCTGCACGGTCCGGATCTGGAAGAACCGTCCTCCGATGAGGAGCTGGCGGCGATCGCCGGGAACGTGCTGAAACCCGCCAGGATTCTACAGACGTTTGAGGTCAAGGCGACCACGCGTGAAATGGCCGACGTTCTGGAAGTCACGATTCCGCATTCCGATCATCGGCAACGCGTGATGGTCGGGCAATTCAAACCGGGGGAAGGACAGCCGCCGACAAAGCTGTTTGTCGAATACCTGGCTTTGGATGGCCCCATGGAAACTCGCCCAAAAAGCCATCTGCAATTGCTGACCTGCACCGAAGGAAAGTCTCAGCCCGAGCAGTCTCGTGAAGTGATGACTCGGTTTCTTCGCCGCGCGTACCGGCGTCCGGCCAGTGAAGAAGAGCTGAACCGATCCCTGAGTCTTATCGATGCGGCTTTGGCTGCCGGCGAAAAGTGGGAATCCGCTGTACAACTCGCCATACAGGCCGCGCTGTGTTCGCCCCGTTTTCTGTTTCGGGTTGAGCAGGATGAGACTCCTGACAGTCCAGACATTCGACCGCTCGACGAGTTTCAGCTGGCATCAAGGCTTTCGTATTTCCTCTGGAGCACCATGCCGGATGACACTCTGCTGGACCTGGCTGAGTCCGATCAGCTGGTCGCCAGTTTGGAGGCTCAGGTGCGTCGCATGCTGGCCGATCCGAAGGCGTCATCGCTCGTTCAGAATTTTGCATTGCAGTGGCTGCAGCTGAAGCGAATTGAATTTATCGCTCCCGATGGCCAGCTGTTTCCGACGTTCAATCAATCGCTGCGAACCGCCATGCTGAAGGAGACCGAATTGTTCGTGGAATCCATTGTACGTGATGATCGCAGCCTGCTGGAACTGATCGATGCCGGCTACACATTCCTGAATGAGCCGCTGGCCCAACACTACGGCATTGCCGACACGAACGGCAATCTTGTGGGGCAGCCAGTTCAACAACCCGACGGCCAGCCGATCAAGGGTGAGAACTTTGTGCGTGTGTCGCTGCAGGATCGAAGTCGCGGCGGTCTGCTGACTCAGGCCAGTGTCCTGACCGTGACGTCCAATCCGACGCGAACGTCGCCCGTGAAACGTGGGCGCTGGGTGCTTGAGCAGATCCTGGGCTCACCACCGCCCGCTCCGCCGCCGAATGTTCCCGAACTGCCGAATACGGAAGCCGACACTGCAGCGAGTTCGCTGCGTCAGAGGCTGGAGATTCATCGTCGCAATGCGGCTTGCGCGAACTGTCATGCGAAAATGGATCCGATCGGATTTGCTCTGGAAAACTTCAACGCGGTTGGAGCCTGGCGAACTCAGGACGGAACCTTCGAGATCGATTCTTCAGGCCAATTTTCGGACGGAACTAAATTTAGTGGCCCCGCTGATCTCAAAAATATTATTCTGCAGCGGAAAGTAGAATTCACTCGCTGTCTGACCGAAAAGCTGCTCATCTATGCTCTGGGTCGCGGCTTAGAATACTATGACCGGCCGGTTGTGGAGACCATCGTGAAAAACACGGCCGCCGCAGACTATCGATTTTCCACCCTGGTGACTCAAATTGTTACGAGCGAAGCGTTTTTGAAACGCAGAGGCCTGATGCCGTAGTTGGCAGGCGTAAAAGAATTTGAGATTTGAGATTTGAGATTTCAAATTCTGCTGCACATCACTCGACCATTCCAAAAGAACCGAGTACTTCCCATGTCATCGTCGTCCCGCACAAATTCGTCCCGCACGATCGCCCGTCGAACCCTTCTGCATGGCGCTGGTGTTGCCATGTCGCTTCCATGGCTGGAAGCGATGGGGCCTCAGAATGCCTGGGCAGAAGATGCGGCACCGCAGGGTGTTGCTCCCAGTCGAATGGCGTTTCTATATGTGCCAAATGGTAAGCACATGGCCGACTGGACTCCAAAGCAGGAAGGCGAAAACTTCGACCTGCCGCCGATCCTGGAACCGCTGGCCGGCGTAAAGAATAAACTGATGGTGCTAAGCGGGCTGACAGCCGACAAAGCTCGACCGCATGGTGACGGCGGCGGCGATCATGCGCGGGCTCTGTCCGCATTTTTGACAGGCTCACAGGCGTACAAAACTGACGGCACCAATATTCGAGCCGGCTTGTCTGTCGATCAGGCCGCTGCCGCTCGGATCGGTGAGCAGACTCGCCTGTCGTCTCTGGAAATCGGCTGTGAACACGGCGCGATGGCGGGTAATTGTGACTCGGGATACAGCTGCGTTTATTCGTCGACAATGTCGTGGCGGTCAGCCACGCAGCCATTGCCCAAGGAAGTGAATCCGAAGCTGGTTTTTGAACGTCTGTTTGCGTCCGCACCTGACGCAGGAAAAGCTCGCCGCGATGCGCGACGAAAAAGCATCCTGGATTATGTTCGCGAAGATTCCAAAGGCCTGTCCCTGCGATTGACTCCGAATGACAATCGAAAGCTGGACGAATACTTCGCCTCTGTGCGGGACATTGAACTGCGAATTGAACGGGCCGAAAAACTGCCGCCGATCCAGACACCCGACTACACGGTGCCGACTGGCATCCCTGCAGAATACGAAACTCATATTCGCCTGATGTGCGATCTGATGGTTCTGGCGTTCCAGACGGATGCGACTCGCGTGATGACATTTGTTCTGGCGAACGAAGGCAGCAACAAACCGTATCCGTTCATTGAGGTTCCGGACGGGCACCATGACTTGTCACATCACGGTAACGAGGTGGCCAAGCAGGATAAGATTCGTCGGATCAATACCTTCCATACTCGGCAGCTGGCTTATCTGCTGGAGAAACTTAATGCGGTTCAGGAAGGTGACGGCACGCTGCTGGATCATTCGATGATTGCCTACGGCAGCGGGATTCATGACGGCAACGCGCACAATCATGACGACCTGCCTCTGCTGCTTGCCGGTGGCGGTTGCGGCACACTAAAGACGGGTCGCCACCTGCGTTTTGCAGCGGAAACTCCTGTGAGCAACCTGTGGGTTTCGATGCTCAATCGAATGGAGATCTCTCAGGAGAAACTGGGCGACAGCACCGGCACGCTGCCCAATTTGAATGAGGCCTGAACTGGACAGCGCCATGTTTCTTCAGCCGTAGTGCGTCAGTCATTTTTTTGCGGAAGTCATTAAATCAACGATTCCAGCTTCATATCGTAAAACTTCCCGGCCGTTTCACCGAAGATCTGAGCCTGCTCAGTGGGCGACAGTGAGCTTAAGATGTCTTTTAAGGCGGCGAACACATCTTCGTAGGACGCAGCCAGTTCGCACACCGGCCAGTCAGATCCGAACATGCAGCGCTCCGGGCCAAACGCTTCGAGAGCGGTTTCGACATACGGCTTCAGGTCCGCTGGCTTCCAGTTTTTCCAGTCAGCTTCCGTCACCATACCGCTGAGCTTACAGAATACGTTTGGATACTGGGCCGCATTGCGCAGATCTTTGGCCCAGCCTTCCGTGATCTGGTTCTTGATCTTTGGCTTCGACAGGTGGTCAATCACCATCGGCAATTCGGGCAACAGCCCGGACAGTGTGGCCGCGTGTTGCAGATGCTGAGTCAAGAACAGCAGATCAAACGGTACCTGATGCTTCTGCAGAATCCGAAGCCCGCTAACTATGTCGGACCGCACGATAAAATCATCATCAGGTTCCGCCTGAGTGACATGCCGAATCCCGACAAACTTCGGATTGCCAAGGAACTCCATCAGCTGATCTTCGCAGGCCGGGGACGCGAGGTCGACCCAGCCGACAACGCCGGCGATGAACTCATTCGTTTCAGCCAGCTTCAGCACCCAGCGATTTTCTTCGACATCGTGCTGAGTCTGTACGAAGACAGTCCTGTCAACACCCGCGGATTGCAGATGCGGCTTCAAATCGTCCGGCAGAAAGTTGCGGCAGATGGGCGCGTGCTGAGGTTCGTGCAGCCAGCCGTATTCAAAGGGAAGGTCGAGGTTCCAGAAATGCTGATGTGCATCAATGATCATCCGAGGCTCCTGAGCCTTCCAGGTTCAGACGCGGCCGTTGAGATCAGACGCGGGCTTCGCTGGAGACTCGAGTACCAATGCGTTCGCCAGCGATCACGCGGGCTATATTGCCAACCTTCTTGTAGTTGAACACAACGATGTCAATTTTGTGTTCCATGCAGTGATGCATTGCCTGAGCATCCATGACCTGCAGGTTCTGGTCGAGCACTTCGCGGAAGGTAATATCGGTGTACCGAATCGCGTGTGGATTCTTCATCGGGTCTTCGGAATAAATGCCGTCGACCTTGGTCCCCTTCAGAACAACGTCAGCATCCAGCTCACGGGCTCGCAGCGCGGCCGCCGTGTCCGTTGTGACAAACGGGCTGCCGGTGCCAGCGGCCAGAATGACAACGCGACCTTTTTCCAGATGGCGAAGGGCGCGGCGTCGAATGAACGGTTCTGCCACACCTTCCATGCGAATCGCGCTTTGCAGGCGAGTTGGCACCCCGGCGCTTTCCAAAGCGTCCTGAAGTGCCAGCCCATTGATCACCGTGGCCAGCATGCCCATGTAGTGAGCCGTGGACGGGACAATCTGCTGACTGATATCAGCGAACTGCTTGCCGCGGAGAATATTTCCGCCGCCGCAGACGATCGCCAGCTGGACGCCGTTCTTCATTACGTCGCGAATCTGTTCGGCGACGGAAGCCAGCTCGGCCATGCTGATGCCTGATTCCCCTTCGCGGCAGAAGCTCTCACCGCTGATCTTCAGAAGGACTCGCTTATAAGCCGGACGAAGACTGGCCACAGACATCAAACAACTCCTGCGGGAAAGACACGGTTACGATCCGAGCTGGTTTGACAGAACAACAACGGCCGCCTGCCGCGTTTCACGACCTGTCACCAGACTTTGTTCAAACAGAACGTCGGACAGATCCCGGAACCAACCGAGGTCGGTTCCGGAAATCCGAATTCCAATTAACCAGCGCCGACCTTCCAGCGATGGTAGGTCACAGCTTCCAGTCCGACTTCGGCCAGAGCCTGGCTGACGGTCTTGCTGTCATCCTTGGCGAATGCCTGCATCGTCAGAACGCCCTGTTCAGCGTAGAAGACTTTCATTCGGCCATCGACCATTTTCTCGATGATGTTCTCTGGCTTCTTAGAAGCACGAGCTTCGGCCGACAGACGATCTCGCTCTGCCTGAACGATTTCTGTCGCCAATTCTTCAGGCTGTGTCACAACAGGGTTCAACGCCGCGATGTGCATCGCCACGTCCTTCATAACATCCGTTGACTTTGGTGTGCCCGACGCAATGAACAGAACACCCGTCTTGTAGTCGTGATGAACGTAGCCAGCGACAGGGCCTTTCACTCGAGCAATTCGATTAACAACGATCTTCTCGCGGATCTTGTTGACGATCTCTTCATACTGCTCCTGGAACGTCTGCGAAGCGGCGGCACCTTTCTGGCTCATCAGAGCCACTGGATCGGCTGCACCTGGTCCGTTCAGCAGTTGGTCGACCATGGCCTGACCGAACTTCTGCATGACTTCGCCGGTGGCGACGGGTGCGGATTCGCACTGAATTTCGACCATGGCGGCTTCAGAACCGTCCGGCTTAGTGGCAATGAACACGCGACCTTCCGCAGTCACATTGTCAGCACGCTTTTCCTGAACCTTCTTGAACATGTCGCGAAGAATCTGCATGGCGCGAGCTTCGTCGCCACCGGCTTCCGTCAGAGCCTTTTTACACTCCATCATCGGAAGGTCAGTCTTTTCACGAAGAGCCTTTACGGCTGCGGCAGTGATTTCTGCCATGGGAAACTCCTTGTCAACGATCGACGCAGTATGCGAGTCTTCAGACTAACCGATCGTTTGTATTAACGAAAAATGAGTGAATCAAAAAGCAGCCGACCAAATCTGACTCAAGGCTGCACAACTCCCGCCGGAATCTCATGTGCAATGAGATTGAGCAGGACACGGTACTCGGGCCACTGGTTCCGCGATCAGCGAAAGCGAGCTTCTGAAAGCAGCGAAGCAGGCTGCATGCCTGAGCATTTCTGGTAAAAAGCCCGGCTTACTGAAAAGCCGGGCTTCTGTTGAGACGAGCCCAATTACGACGGCGATCTTAACGAATTGAAGGCACGGCCTTTGGTTCGTTTGGATCCATTGTGTCGTCCTTCTTCTTGCCATCTTCCGGACGCATGCTGCGGCCCTGCTTAATGGCGTCGGACAAATGCTGAATCACCAGACGAATGGATCGCAGACTGTCATCGTTGCCTGGAATTGGCAGGTCAACCATGTCCGGATCCGAGTCCGTGTCGATCAGCGCCACAACTTTCACGCCCAGCAGGCGTGCTTCGTGAACGGCATTCTTTTCCTTGGTCGGGTCAACAATGACCAGACACTCAGGCAGGCGATTCATTTCTCGCATGCCGTTCAGGTTGCGATAGATCTTGTTGTACTCGCGAGTCAGCGTGGACTGCATCTTCTTGGAATAGTTCTTGATTTCCCCGGTTTCACGCAGATTCTCAAGTTCTTCCAGACGCTTCAGACGAGTACGAATCGTTCGGAAGTTTGTCAGCGTTCCACCCAGCCATCGCTCGGTGCAGTACGGCATCTTGCATTCCTGAGCCAGTTCTTCGATCGAAACTGACGCCTGACGCTTTGTACCTACGAACAGAACTAAACCACCCTGAGCCGCCACTTTGAGCAGATACTTTTTGGCGCGGATCAAACCACGAATGGTTTCTTTGATGTCAATAATGTGAATCTGGTTCCGACGACCGTAAATATACGGTCGCATTTTGGGGTTCCAGCGGCTGGAGCGATGCCCATAATGAACACCAGCATCCAGAATATCTTTCACTACAATCTCAGCCATTGCCGATCTCCTGTTGCCTGTGGCGGCATGCCACAGCGAGCGACCCGATTTCGGGGCTCGGACAGAACAATTGTGTGAATGTCAAAGAACGAAAAATCGCTATTCGACACGCAACACGCCACCTGACACGTCCCGGGGGTGACCAAAACCCGGCGAAACCCCACAAGGGTCCCGTAAATTTCAAGCGGGGCAGGATATCGAGCCCGGGTACAATCGTCAAACAGCGATTCCCGCTTCCGCTTCAATTCACTCTCCCGCAGCTCTGAAATCTGCAATTTCAGCTGCAAACATGCCGGCTTCTAAGTGATTTCGACCCAAATGCCCGCAAATTGACGCTGTGTGATCGGTCGCCGCGCGTCCATTCTTGAAATAAAGGATGGACAATTTCTGCCTGCGTCCAATTCCTCTTAATCCAATGAATCCAAACTCCGCCGCTGCCCCGCCTTGTCAAGTCCCACAATCCACAGCTTCTTGTTGGGTAGGAGCAGCGCACCGCCGAGTCAGTACGGGTCAAAACAACTCGCTGATCGGGTGGCCGAGGTGTCCAAAATACACGGGGCGATTGGTGGATGTGTAGAGCGGCTTTGCACGGTCCAGTCCGAGTTTTTCGTAGACCGTGGTGGCATAATCTTCCGGCGTGTAGCCGTGCGAAATCACATAGCCACCGTCTCGATCGGATTCCCCGATGATCTGCCCGCCAGGAACACCATCGCCAGCGAAGGCGATCGAATAAGCGTTCGTCCAGTGATCCCGTCCGGCGAATTTATTCAGACGCGGCGTTCGGCCGAATTCGGAAATGAAACAGACAAGCGTCTCGTCCAGCAGGCCGCGATCGTCGAGATCAGAAATCAGTGCGGCAAACGCCTGATCGGTGCTGCCCATCATGACCCAGTGACCAATTCCGTATCGTCCCTCACCACCGGCTTTGTCGCGCACCGTGCCGCATGATTCGGGAGTATAAATCAGGTCGTGGTGGTCCCAGTTCAGATTGAAGCCGCCGGGCGTCTCTTTTGTCAAAGGCCAGCGGACATCCACGGTGACAAACCGAACTCCCGCTTCCAGCAGTCGTCGCCCAAGAAGATAACAGGAACCACGATGACCGTGCCCGTACTCTTCACGAGTCTTGTCGGATTCGGCAGACAGATTGAAGGCGTGCGAAACCTCCTGGCTGGTCAGACTGTTAAAGGCCTGCTCATAGAAACGATCCATTCCATGCAGCGATGATTTATCTGCGATGAACTCCTGACAATGCATATTGAGTTCCATTGGGATGTGCATCGGCGCCGGCTTTGGTGTGGTGCATCGAACGCACAACGGCCAGATTGTGAGCCACACGCGCCGTGCGAGCCAGAAGGCTGGTAAACTGAATACCAGGCACGGTCGTTGAGACTGGACGAAACGGACTGCGGTGCTCAATGACGGCGTCTGGTTTCGCGTCCCAGGTGTCCAGATGGGACAATCCTCCCTGTTCCAGAATCACAAGAACTCGCTTTGCGGCTGGCTGACCCTGAGGAGTGCCCGATCGTTCCGCGGCCAGCAGCTGCGGCAGCGGCAGCGGCAGCGATAAACCAAGCACCCCTGCCTATTCCGGTTTGGATCAAATGCCGACGTGTCCATTCCGGACCACAGGATTTTGGATCTCGCATGCAGGATCGCGTCCTGGTAAGAGTTCTGTGCAGATCAGCCGACGAACCAGACCGCAGATTAGCAGAATTCTACGCTCAATTGTCCTGAAAACGTGAGCATCCGAGCCATAGTAAAAGGAAATTTTCCGGCTACCCGGGGCGATGCCCCGATGGCAGTCGATTTGCGGTTATAGTAACCATCATTCTCCGAGTGACGAATGCCAGCGGCCGCGTATTGCGGCCTTCATCCCTCGCTGCGTAAGTAATCTGCTGTCGTTTTGCCATCGTCTGTGTACAATCAGACGTCGGCTAATGCCAGGATCCGGCTTTGACATGTCATGTCGAGCGTTTGGTAGCGCGGGTCAACAACGTGTGCTTTCCTGTCCTTTCACCGGATGCTTGTTATGCCATCACCATTTCCCGGAATGGACCCGTTCCTCGAAGGTGACGAATGGGAAGATTTTCATTCTCGATTCATTACCACAATGGCAGTGAAGTTACTGCCAGGAATTCGCCCGGATTATGCCGTGCGGACGGAACGTCGAGTCTACGTGGAACATCTGCTGGACGACGTGAAAACAATTCGCCCCGACGTGGCCATTCTTCGCAATCCGGACGACTTTGGATTTTCCAGACGTGGATCTGGTTCGGCGGTGGCCACGCTGGAACCGGTCGAACGTACGGTGCCGATGTCGTTTGACGTCGAAGAAAAATATCTGGTGATTCGGCGACTGGATTCTTCCGCAGTGGTCACCATCATCGAGCTGTTGTCGCCCTTCAACAAGCGGGCGGGAACTCGTGGACGCCCGACGTATCTGACGAAGCGTCAGGAAGTCCTTCAAAGCGCCACCAATCTTGTGGAGCTCGACCTGCTGCGCGGAGGCGAACGCTTGCCGACGCTTGAACCACTTCCAGCCGGCGACTACTTTGCATTAGTTCGTCGTGCCACCCGCCGCAGTACATTTTCCGTTTACGCATGGCCAATGAACCATCGTCTCCCCGTGATCCCGATTCCGCTCGACCCCGGCGATCGCGAAGTGACGCTCGACATGCAGGCCGTATTCGACACCGTCTATGATGAAGCAGGCTACGATTATTCGCTCAGCTACCGCCGCGAAATGTTACCGCCACTCAGCGACACAGAAACGCAGTGGGTAAAGACGTTATTGCCAGACACCCCCGGCGATGCCGCAACTAACGCCAATTCGTAATGTGTGGATATTTAGTACTTCCGCATGTCCTAAGAGTGTAATGAAGGGAGATTCTACTTTCCCTGTAAATCCCAGTGCCCCCTTTTTACGCAATGGTCCGCTTCGTTGCTGGAAAATGGTATCGGCTTTTTTATTGAAATGTGGGTGATTTCTTTCTTCATTTAGGAAAGGAATCCTGCATGTCGCGGCATAGAGTGGAAGAATGGGCGGTACGTGATTTGACTCTGGATCGAGAGGATCGAACCTGTCCGGAGTGCGGAAAACGGATGCATGTTCGGTGTCGTCGGTCGCGGAGTATTCTGACGCTGGAGGGGCCGCTGCGGCTGAGCGTGGGGCTCGTGCAGTGTGGCGATGAACGGTGTAAACACATGACGCTGTACGGTGCGGAACAGGAATCTGGTTATGCCATGCCGCGTTGGGGAATCGGCTGGGATGTCTTCTGCTGGATCGGTCAGCGACGGTTTTCACGGCACTGGTCGGTGCCTCAGATTCGCAATGAGTTGAGAGACACTTACGATCTCCAATTGTCCGATGATGCCATTGAAGATCATATTGCCACTTATCAGAACATGGTTGCGGCGCGACATCAGGATCCGCAGGAACTGGCGACCCTTTATCGCGATACTAAAGAGATCGTACTGACAATCGACGGGCTGCAGCCGGAGAAGGGGCATGAGACGCTCTACGTCGTTCGCGAAGTGACTCAGAATCGCGTGTGGTTTGCCGAACCGCTGTTGTCCGGAGCGACCGACGAGATTCGAAAGTTGTTTGACCGCGCCATCGAGATCGCTGACCGCCAGGAACTGAAAGTTGTGTTGTGGATCCCGGACAAACAGGACGCCTTTGTGAAGTGCGTTGCAGACATGTTTCCGGGCGTTCCGCATCGTTTCTGCGTGAACCACTTCTTTCGTGATCTGGCCAAGCCGGTGCTGGCCCTCGACAACACGGCGAAGAAGAAAATGCGAGCAAAAATCAGGGGTTGAGGGCTCTGGAGCGAGAAGTGCTGGAAGCACAGTAGGCCCACAAGACGGAATCCGATGCAAACATCGATTCGGTTGATGCTGTTGCGGCAGGATCGTCGCTCGCAGGTGATGCTGGCGCTGTCGTGCTCGACTTTTGCAGTGCTGTGCGTGGCATCCTGAATGACAATCACGGCGGTCCCTGCAACCCGCCGGGGATTCGAATGGTCGATGCTTTGGCGGATGTGCAGGAGTCGTTATCGCGGATTGCGGTGTCTGGAAAATCGGGTCCCGCGTTCTCGTTGCTGGATCGACTCAAAGGCTTCATCGATCGCGGCGTGGCGGAGCAGCAGGAAACTTTTTCCCGCGTGCGAGTTTACACGGCTCAAGTCCGTGAAGTTGTTTCGATCCGAACGGTGGAAGATGGCATGTCACTGGCCGATCGTGAGCCACTGTTTGCGGCAAAGATTACCGAGCTTCAGTCGTTCGCCGATGACAAAACCTACCACGCGATGGCGAAGATGATGACGTCATTTCGAGTCGGCCTGTTCGCCGGTGCCGAACTGACCGATTATCCGCATGACAACCTGAATCTTGAGCGTTGGTTCCGCTTGCCGAAGTCTCATGAACGTCGCATTCACGGCCATCATCATGCGGGGATTCGTATCGTGGGTGACGGAGCAACGCTGATTCCGACTCTCGATGCTCACGCTCAGCATCCAGGCGTTTTCACCGAAAAGGAAGTCGTGGGATTCGCCACGGCCACCGCTCCCGCAATCCAGCTCGCATCTCAGCAAAGGCACGGCGTCATGAAAAAAGCCCGCTCAAAAAAAGCGAATAATACTCCTGAATCTATTGGAAGCCCGTATCGTCAAACCTGGTGACTAAGCCGGCGATTGCTTTGTTTCGCAGTCTGGAATCGTGGATTTTTTGGTGAACCAGATCGAAGTCCGGGCGATCACGCAGATTTGGGAGTGCCGGAGTTGGCTGGATTTCGTCCACAGCGGCAACTCGATTACCTTCTCAGATTCTCAACAGCGCACCGCTCCTGAACATTTTTAGCAAGTTGCGAACCAGACACACAAGTTTGAAAATATCAAATCGGCAGAACACCTCGGTCCCAAAAACGAACGCCTGGTCGCAGCATGGGACACCGACGACTTCGTAAGAGTCCTGTTCGGATAATGCTCAACTCGCAATCGCCCTGACCGCACGACCGGATGCAGAAGTCCCGGCCTGCGGTTCATGCTAATCCTCAAGTCCCGGAAAACAACTTACGGTGTCTGGCGATCCGAGCCCGCTACTTTCACGATCTTGTTATACAGACCCAGCAGCAAGAACGTGGGCGCCCATTGTCCAACAAAAAGGGCACGATGATCTTTTTCCATCATCTTGAGCGTCAGTGACGCCAAAATCGACGCGCCAGCAGCCCATAAGAAAACATCCGACGGTAATTTTGCTGTCTGTTCTTCAATCGCTTTGGCCACTGGCCCTTCAGAATGACGGTCCGCGGAACTCTGCAATCCGCGATCGGGGCGATGCTTCGATTCGGTTGATCCCATTCTTCCCATAGTTTCCATTGCCATCTTCATATTCCTTTAATCAAAAACTCAAAACGAATATTCGGCCTTAGCCGCCTAATCCCTGATCCAGCAAATGCTGTGTCAGAACTGTTTTTATCGCCAATTAAAACTGAACTTCGCGGATGTTTAGAAATCGGCAACCCAAATCACCCCGGCTCATCGAGCGTCCGAAGTTTCCTGAATTTCCACGGGCTTTAGATTATCTGTAGCAGGGCCCCCGAGCACATCGCCGGAAGTGGCAAAACGGGATCCGTGGCACGGGCAATCCCACGTCGTTTCCGTCGGGTTCCAATGAACCACACAGCCCATATGGGTACAAATAGCCGATACGCTTTGCAGGCGACCGCTGATGTCCCGTGAGCAGGCAACTCGTTGCTCGTTGACCATCAGAACTTTGCCCTCGCCCGGTAAGATATCTTCGGCTGAACTTGAGTCCGTGCCGACCAGACGATCTCTCAGCATGTAATACGGGAAGTCAAAGTTTTCCTTAAGATAATCCCACCCGCTGCTCAGTGTTTTCCGAGAAGGCGAGAACAGCTGTTTCCAAGGATTTTCCCGCCCCAGAACCGCATCACAGGCCATCATCGCGGCCAGGGTGCCAAATGTCATCCCGTTGCCGGAGTAGCCGGTCGCGGAAAACTGGTTAGTTGCTGTTTCACCCATAAACGGCAGGCCATCGTGAGTGTCAATAACCTGGCCAGACCAGCGTCGTTCAATACGAGTTTCGGGGATCAGACGTTTCAGCTGCTTCTCAAGGTCGGTGTAACGATCTCCGGGATCTTTTACCTGGCCAGTCTTATGATCTGCGCCGCCGAAAATTGCGTAGTCGGACTCTGTCCCTCGGTCGATTCGTAAATAATAATAAGGATCAGAGGTATCCCAATAAAGAGCTTCCGGATATTTGCCACGGGGAATCAGAGCCCCCACAGCATAAGTTGACGACGGCACGAGTTTCGTCTGCAGCACAGTCGAGGCAATGAGGTTTGCCTCTGCCATCACAGGAACATGAGTCGCCACAACCATATATTCGGCGCTAATTTTTCGACCGTTGGCCGTAATGTGCCGCGGGTTCTCAGTAAAATCCGTAGCCTCTGTCTGCTCAAAAATCGAACCACCACTTTCGCGAATGGACTGAGCAAGTCCGGACAGGTATAGCAACGGATGGAATTTTGCCTGGTTTGCGAATCGGATCCCAGGCTTCTGCACCAGATCGACCAAAGGGATTAGAGACGATTCAAAATGCAGATCCTGAGCCAATTCATAGTCAGCCTGCAGTGAGTCGCGTTCTTTTTCATGAGTACTGTCGTCCGATAACAGGGACTCATGTAAAAAGCCCGGAATGCGACGAAAGCGACAATCGATTTTTTCCGAAGAGACGATGCGTTCGATAGTGTTGATGGCCGCCGCACCGCCCTGCCAGGTCAGCTTCGCCCCGTCCCTTCCAAACGTCTTCGCAATCTGATGCAGTCGCAGGTCGGTTACACACGTCAGATGGGCCGTGGTATGAGCCGTCTCACCGCTCCCGAGTTGATCACGCTCAATCACGCACACATTTTTACCGGCCTTGAGCAGCAGATAGGCGGCTGTCAGTCCCGTAATTCCGCCGCCAATCACAAGCACATCGCAGGTGATGTCTTCGCGGAGGGAAGGAAAACGCATCAGACTGACGTCCTGCCATGGATTACTGTCGGCCATTGTTCTGTCTCGCAAAAAATTCCGTCACGCGAATTTGAAAGTAGAGTTTCGCGTGAATTCGAAAGCCGTGTCGCCCCACCGCGCGCGAGGGGTCCACAAGCGAATCAATGCCAGGGACGAGCGGATCACTGAGCCAGTCAGCTGATCAGGCGGCGGTCGTTTCGCCACCCAGCAGAGTCAGCACCTCGCCCGTGATGTAGCTGGAATCCGCCTCGGAGGCGAAAAACACGAATGCAGGGGCAACCTCCTCCGGCTGACCGGGTCGCCCCATCGGTGTATGCTGACCGTGTTCGGCAACCTTTTGCGGGTCCCGGGAAACCGGCTGTAAAACCGTCCAGATGGGGCCCGGCGCCACGCAGTTCACGCGGATTTGTCGTTCAACCAGGTTTTGGGCAAGCGATTTCGTAAACGCATGGATGGCTCCCTTCGTAGCCGCATAATCGACGAGAGTTTTGTGTCCCTCCAGACCGGTAATTGACCCGGTGTTGATAATGCTGCTGCCGGCGCTCATCTGTTTCAGAGCCGCCTTGGCCATGAAGAAGTAGCCGTAGATATTGGTGCGAAAGGTTAGATCGAATTGTTCGATGGAAATGTCCTCAATGCCTTTCTGTGACATTTGATAGGCCGCATTGTTGACCAGGACATTGAGCCGCCCGAAGCGTTCGATCACCTTTGCTACTGCGGATTCACAGAAGTCGGGATTCGTCACATCCCCGGGAATCAGCAGTGCTGCTCGGCCTTCCCCTTCAATCGCACGTGCGGTCTCTTCCGCGTCTGATTGTTCCGCCGGGAGATACACGATGGCCACGTCAGCACCTTCACGCGCAAAGAGCACAGCCACCGATCGGCCAATGCCGGAATCACCACCAGTGATTAACGTTCCCTGGTCCTGCAACTTTCCGGATCCTCTATACAGAGGGGCCATGTAACGCGGTTTGGGCGACATCTTCGATTCCAGCCCAGGCTGTTGCTGCTGCTGAGGTGGAAACGGCGCGTTCGGCTGGGACTGTGGTTCTGCCATGACGATTTTCTGTCGGAGGCGGTGAGCCCAAATGGACGGTATCAAAAGAGAAAATAAGCTGCAGGCGGGCTCAGCAATGTAGAAGGGAACCCTTGTAGCGGAACCCGCCAAGGCTTTCGGAAGCCTGCCTTTCTTAAGCAAACCCCCAAAACGCTCGACGCGTTCCGCTACAAAGAAAGTTCCGGAACCTGACCTTCCGCGGCTGTTTAGCCAAACGCAATTTCAACGTGGGAACGACCTCTAGTACGCCGTTGCGGAGACGGCAGCATCGCGAGTCGTCGCTCCGTGAGCCCCGAGAATGGCTCGTGCCTTCTCCGCGCGATTTCCTGCGGCCACCGTCACGATGACTCGGCCCGCAGCGATCTCGCCTTCGTAATACCGAGCGTCGTCTTCAGACATTCCCCAAGCTGTCAGAGCCCCAATAATTCCCGCGACAGCGGCGCCACCGGCGGCATTTGATGCGAGAACACCCAGCGTGCCCGCAAACAGCGCAGGTCCGATAATCGGGACCACTCCGCTCAATACGGCGAGCCCGATAAGGCCACCAATTCCGGCACCTGCTGCTGCCCCGGTAATAGCGCCGGAGGCCGCGTCGTCGGTGTCATCTTCTTCATTGTCGAGTTTCGTTCGATTACGTCGCGTGGTGCGATTTGAGATTCCATCGCCTTCGCGTGTCACGGCGCCGATTTCACTGTCGAGGAACCCTTCGTCCAGCAACTCATCAATTGCGGATTCGGCTTTGTCCCAACTGGTAAAGATACCAATCACGGTTCGGTTCGTTCTGGGATCCATAGTAACTCCTGTGAGTGCCGGGGCACTGGTTTGAGATTGATGGCCTGCGAAGCCCGCGAAACAATTCACTGCTTCGATGCAATTTTGGTTTCGCAAAAACTGTGCCGTTCAAGACCATCTAAGCCATTTGCTTCAACGCACTTTTTTTCATACGCGACTGAAGCCTGAACACTTGATCGCCGTGGTGCAAAGTCGTCGTCCAAAGTCAATACGAATGCCTGACGCAGGGTCAGAGACGAGCCGGTAACTCGTAAATAAACGCCCCCCGTTTTTATCGAGCGTTCATACCGCCTTTGCTCCAGCGTCCCCTCTCTCACGGTGCGAATGTTTCAGCCAGCCGCTCTGTCCTGTCTCGAAAGTTACCCTGCACAAATCCGCAACCGCTGGTCTGCCACCGCGCCCTTCTGGTTCCCCGCCGCCCCTCTCACGTATTTCCCGCCTCCGATCTAATCGGCATCGGATTTGCGAGATCGGCAGACTGGGCGTGCGACACGTTGTCTCAGCTGCCAGCGTTCAAACATATGGAGACACGCCAAAAGAAAACAGAGAAGGAGCAGGGAGATGAAGATTCGACAGATGGTAGTTGTGCCGATCGCGGGAGCAATGCTCAGTGCAGCTTTTGTTTCCGCCCAGGACAATCCACAACGACCACAGGCCGGCAATAACCAGACGGGGCAGGCTCGTCAGCGGGGTCAGACTGATGAAAATCAGCCGGGCCAACGGGCTGATCAGCAGAAAGTTCGAAGTGGCCAGGCCGGTGACCACGCACAATGGCAGAATGCAGACCATGTTATGGCTGCCTGCGTGGCAATCGACAACCAGGAAGAAGTCGCACTTGCCACTATGGCGCAGGACAAATTGCAGAACGAAGAAGCGAAACAGTTTGCAGCGATGCTGATCAAGGATCATCAGACTTATCTGAGCAGCCTTGAAAAGTTTGCTCCCGGGATGGCGTCTCAGGAACTTGAGCACGGGGCCGCAGTCGGCCAGGCTCGAGGCGATGACAACCGTTCGGGAGTCGAGCAGGCACGTGGGGAAAAATCTGCGAACGCCTCTGGAATTCGCCAGACTTCCGGGAATGACCGAGATCGTGACAAGAAGAATCAGAATCGTCAGACCACGGGCAATGACAAGAACGACCAAAACTCACAGGATGCTCATCAGGCCCAGAATGATCTGCCTGACCTCATTCAGATGCAGCGTGAGATCGCTCAGGAATGTCTGCGGGCGACGCGTGAAGAGATGCAGGGCAAACAGGGCATTGATGCCGACAAGTGCTTCATCGGGGCTCAGATTGTTAAGCATGGTGCTATGATAGCCAAGCTGACCGTTCTGCAGCGTCATGCGTCCGATGAGCTGGCTCAGGTTTTTGCTCAGGGTGCTGAAACAACAGAAAAGCATAAGCAGCAGGCTGAACAGATCATGAAGAAACTGGACGGCTCCGACGGGGGCGCAGAGCAACGGACTCAGCCTGAGTCTCAGCGAAACCCGAACAACTAGTGCCGCGTGCCCAACAGGATTTGGAGTTAGTACATCAGCCGCAGGGCTCAAGACCACCACGCAGGGCGAACGCTGACGCCGTCCGGCTGATGAAGGGAACTCAATTTCATTGTTCAGAAAGCATCAGACGGAAAGACTTCACAATCCGCCTGCCCGTGGCGATTATGAGCTAAAAGACGATGATGGCAGGGATGCCGTCGTCGGCCCGCATGCAAGGCTTGTCCCGCGAATGAATAGTTCGCAGGACAGGCCTTTTTTTGGTCACCAGCGCACGAGCTTCAGCGCTTTTATCTTGAGTTGCCGCGAAAGAGACGCAAGATGATGCATTGAAATAATGGATTAACGAAAATCGCTCCGAAAAACAAAAAGGCAGACCGCACCTGCTGTCTGCATTCGGTGGATCGCAGTTTAATTTGTTACAAGTTGTCGCAAGCAGACACTGAGGGATTCGACGCTCGTCCCAGGAAGGGATAAAAAAACGACGCTTCCAAAGATTCGCACCGAGCCAGACGGATTTCTGAGCCGCAAAGAATACAAAAAGGTTTTCGTATGACCACTTCAGCTTCTCGACCCGCCAACGTTAAGCAGTCGTCACAGGGAGGCCTGGTGATCTGGCACGGAATGCGACTGCGGGAGCTGTTTCAGTTACTTAAGTCAAAGCCAGCAATGGACTGGTCTCGCTGGAACCGAATCGCCCTGCTGCCGGGAATGGCTTGTTACAATTCGGCCATGTCGATTCTGGAGACGCTGGTCTATGGTCGGGCCATAGAGAAAACCCAGCTGACCGCTCCGCCGATTTTCGTCCTTGGATTCTGGCGGAGCGGAACAACGCTGCTGCATAGTCTTCTGAGTCGCGACTCGCAGTGTGTGACACCAGGATTGTATCAGACACTGTTTCCGTGGCACTTTCTGCTGACCGAAAATCTCGCGACCCGAGCCACTGCCCGGCTGCTTCCAAAAACGCGACCGATGGACAATGTGCAGATCAGCTGGGACTCGCCTCAGGAAGATGAAATTGCCTTGTGCATCATGTCACTGCTTTCTCCTTACGTGTTCATGGCAACGCCTGAGGATTTTAAAGAGTTCTGGAGGACGCTCGACCCGGCGCAGCTGCCGAAGAATGAGCAGCAGCGATGGAAGGACTGTCTGCTGCATCTGATGAAGAAGATTACGCTGCGTCACCGACGTCGGCTGATCATGAAGTCGCCTTCGCATACGTATCGCATCCAAACTTTGCTGGAGATGTTTCCCGATGCGAAGTTCGTCTATATCTACCGAAACCCGTACGACGTTTTCCGTTCCGCCGTGCATCTTCGTAAAACAATGATCCGCGAAAATGGACTCGGGCGACCGGTTTTTAAGGATGTCGAACGCCAGATCATTCTCAGCTATCAGGCGTGCTTCGAAGCTTATGAACGCGACAGGCATCTGATTCCAGAGGGCAATCTTCACGAAGTACGTTTTGAGGACCTCGAGCAGGATCCTGTGGGAGAAATGAATCAGGTTTACGACAAGTTAAGCCTGCCTGGTTTCGATCAGCTGCGCCAGATTTTGCAGGCCGAAGAACCGCAACTGAAGCGGTATCGAAAAAATGTGTTCGAAGATCAGCCCGAGTTAACGGCCGAGGTTTCCGTTCAATTGCGAGAAATCTTTGAAAGGCACGGCTATCCGATTCTTTCTGATGCCAATGAACACCAGAAGGAAGGGCATTCTCTGGAGCTTGAATTGCCTGTTCAGGCGTGATGATCGCCGCCGCGAGAGCAGGTTTTTTTTACGAAGGCAAACGATAAAAACATGGAAATTGGTTTTTGGTCGTTCTTCCAACAGTCTGAATTATTATCCAGCAGGAAGACGTCGTCGCAGCAAACCGTTGTCCGTGTCAAAAAAGTTCTACGATTAGTGGAAGCACTGGCGGGGCTTGCGGGCTGAGACTCGGGACAAAAAACTCGCTTCTGTCGCTGTGGCTACCTGGACACTGGCACGCAACTTGCCATTCGAGCGGGCGGCGCTGTGGCAACGGTGCCGCCTGAAATCCGACCGAGATGGACCTTGACAGAAGAATAAGCATGGTGACGACTTCTCCGACCAGTCGATATGTTTTGGCAAACAGCTTTTCATTGCGATTGATTCCTCGAAGATTCTATAAAATTCGGTCTGAGCCCTCGTCGACCGAGATCATGCTGAGTCGACTATTTAAACTCAGTCTGGAAAGCCTGCGTGGTTATATGGCCGCGCGGGAGGTCAGTCTGGGTGCGGATCTGACCACGTTTGTAGACGTCGTCGCATCTCAACGTTATGCCCAGTGCCGTGAACTGGCCACACTGCTCGGCTACCTCGATTCTTCTCCCGACACATTGCCTCGCGATGTCACCAGAATGAAGCGAATGTGGACGGGCGCGGCAGATGATCTCCGGCAGGAGAATGTCCGCCATTTTCTGCAGGCAGTCGTCAAAGCTGAGCAGCGTCTGGAAGATGCTCTGCTCCTCGCGGCTCGACAAGCAGAAACTGAAGCCGTGAAAAACTGCCTGCATGCCTTTGCAATTAACATTTGCAGCGTGCAAGATCGTCTCGACGAAATGTTGAGTGATTCGTTGGCGGAGTGATTCGGCGCCTTTCCGCTCGCTGAGGGTTGAACGCGATAAAGGCTCCACGCTGCTATCGTGGGCAGCCTGCGCGCCGTGCGCCAAAACAGCACATTCAGTTTGCGATCATTGCATAAAGACATGCTTGTGCTGTTGGAGCAACCTCTCGGCATCGTCTGCACTTTGGGCGCAACACCCTTCTGACGTCTCGTTCGACGTGGACATTTTCTCATTGCACTTACTGAATCTTACCCATATTCCCCTCTTACCGCATCCAGCCTCGCGGTCCATTTGCACCTTGAAACGGGCTGCTTTAACATGGGACTTGGGTACTAAATGCAAATGTGGCAGACGGTTACGACGTTGAAAAGCTGCTGAAATGCGCGGTATTTCGAACATTCAGGGCGAGACTATTTCTGCTGTTTTCAGGAGCACAGGTCATGGTGAAGGACTTCAAAAATCGACTGGCCAGATATCTCAGTGGCGGTGCGCCGTCGCCATTTGGAATGCTTTCCCGAAGCGGAAAGCGTCGGAGCAGCAGGGGCTTTCAGCGTCTCGTATGCACGGAATCTTGTGAGAGTCGAGCGATGTTGTCTGGCACTGCGGCTGCAGCTCCAAAGGCATTGCTGGGAACAAACGGCAATGATGTCTTCACTCTGAAGTACAACAGTCTGGCGACGAGCGGCAATGTAACGGCCACGATTTCCAGCAATGGCGGTCCCACGACAAATCTTGGCTCCTTTTCAATGGCGTCAGGAATTGCGCTGCAGGGTTTTGGCGGCAATGACTCCGTTCGCATTGTCGGCACGAGCGGAAACGACGTGTTCGTCATGTCGAACGCCGGACTGAAGCTGAACGGGTCGCCATTGAGGATCAGTACCATCGAAAGCGTCTCAATGGCTGCTGGAGCGGGAAATGACACCTATCGGTTTGACGCTGATGCACAACTTGGGCGCGTCACGGTTGATGATTCGGCCGGCTGGGATAGTCTTGACTTCTCTTTGACGACGTCTGCAAACGTGCGGGTGAACCTGAGTCTTGCTTCTGTGCAGACCGTAAATACAAACCTGCGGCTGACTCTGAACACCAGTACTGGAATTGAAAATGTCATCGGAGGGCATGGTGATGACCGACTGACCGGCAACAGTCGTAACAACGTGTTGCGTGGCGGTGCTGGTACCGACTGGTTATCGGGAATGGAAGGAAGTGATTCGCTGTATGGCGGGGCCGGGGATGATAAATACGTCTTCCGCTCCGCGGCGACGGCAGAGCTTGATACGATTGTGGAACTTGCCGGTGAAGGTACCGACACGGTTGATTTCACAAGTGTGAAATCCGGCGTCCGTTTCAATCTGGCGTTGACCGGCACCCAGAATGTCCACACAAACCAAAAGATTCGAATGGGAGGAATCGCTGGAACGGAGAACGTCACAGGGGGGCCAGGCGACGATACCCTCACAGGAAACGCCCGAGCAAACATACTCAATGGCGGCGCTGGCGACGATCAGCTGACAGGCGGTGGCGGCAACGACACCTATGTATTCCGCGCTTCCACAACTGCCGAAACGGACACCATTGTTGAAGCTGCAGCGGGTGGCCGTGATACGCTCGACTTCTCAGCCATTACTACCGCGGTCGTTGTGAACCTGAGTTCTACTCAGGCGCAGACGACAAACGCGAAACGGCGTTTGGTCTTTAACACATCAGGCACGATCGAAAATGCCACTGGCGGTTCCGGTAACGATCGGCTTACAGGAAGTACTGCCGTAAACGTACTCATTGGCGGATCGGGAAACGACCTTCTGGAAGGTGGCAGGGGCAACGATCGGCTGATTGGAGGCGCCGGCAATGACAACTACATCTTTCGAACAGCCGCGACATCAGAAATTGACACGATCGTTGAAACCTCCACCGGTGGCTTCGACTCTCTGAATTTCGGATCGATCTCAAAAAATGTCACCGTCGACCTGTCAGTCAGCACATTGCAGGCAGTTCATGTCAATCGCTCGCTCATTCTTCAGGCCGGCACGAATATCGAAAGCATCACAGGCGGATCGGGAAATGATCGATTGACCGGGAACGCTCGAGCCAACGTGTTACGAGGTAGTACCGGAAACGACACCCTGATCGGCGGCGCAGGCAGTGACCGGTTGATCGGCGGTCTTGGTAACGACACCTATGTGTTCCGAAACGCGGTCTCTGCAGAAACAGATACTGTCGAAGAATCTTCGAGTGGCGGTACAGATACGCTCTTCTTTGGTTCAGTCACAAAAAATGTGCACGTGTATCTTGGCACAACAGACACTCAAGCCGTTTACACGAACATGCAGCTGAAACTGAGTTCGCTGCTGGACGTTGAAAACGTTACTGGCGGATCGGGCGACGACACGATCACCGGCAACCCGGCGTCCAACGTTCTCGTTGGTGGTGCTGGCAGTGATTCGCTGCTGGGCCGTGAAGGGAACGACACCTATGTGTTCCGAACCGCGGCATCCGCTGAGTTCGACAGCATCACAGAACTGTCAGGAGCTGGCAGAGACACTCTCGACTTCTCGGCCATCACCACGGCAGTAACGCTTAACCTGGGCACCACAACCGCGCAGACGAGTCACACCAACCGCCGACTGAAGTTGAACCTCGGAACGTCGGTGGAAAATGTGATCGGTGGCTCCGGCAACGACAACATCACAGGTAACGCTGTGTCAAATGTTCTGGTTGGAAATGCGGGTAACGATCGACTTTCCGGACTGGCTGGTCGAGACATTCTGATCGGCGGCCTGGGGCTGGATCAGTTGCCGGGTGGCGACGGGGAAGACATCCTGATCGCTGGCCGTACAACAGTGGATCTTCTGGCGACACGACTTGTGTCGCTGCAGACCGGATGGAATTCGGCTGTTTCGTATAACGATCGAGTGGACAATTTGAGAGCCGGAGTTGGGTCGCCGACAGTTTCGCTGCGGGCGAAGGTGAATGTCGTGAACGACGGCGCCCAGAAAGATACTTTGACCGGTGGCGCCGGGATCGATTGGTACTTCCGAGCCCTGGATGACGTGATTGTCGGTCTTGTGGCGGGCGAAGAAATTAATCTGCTTTAGTTCTTTGTGACAGTAATAAAGGAAGGTTGATCGAATCAGCCACCATTCTTGGGTTTTCTCTCAGGACCGTGGTGTGGCTGCTGGATCGCACTCTTCCGATCAAACTGTCATCAGGATCTGGGGTAGTTCTTTGAACGATTACTCTATGCCGATGCCCTCGCTTGCGAGGGCGTCTTCTTTTTTACAGCTGCCGGTCAGTTTCGTGAGTCGCGGTTAGCCTCACGTTCCTCTCTCAGGCGTCCTGATAATTGTCGGGACCGCAGATGAAGCAGATTCGCAGATATCGAAGCCTGGGCTGATCAGCGACATTGTCGGCATTGAGACGGCGGGCAGCGCCGGTTCATGCACCAGCGAGTCACGTCCAGACGCTCGCAGTAGCAGTCGTCGAGGCCTTCCTTAAAATCCCCATGATCAGCAAAGTCGTCGATGACGTCCGCGTAGTGTTCAGTGCAGCGGAAGCAATGGCATCCCGGCAGGACTACGACGCTGAATAAAGCAGTCAGATAAAGCAAATTTCGCATGGACATCCCTTCCTGCGATCGACTCAAAAACTGACGTGGATCTGCATGTCACGTAATGCCACGGAAATCTTCTGCGTCCTTGTGCCGCAGTGAAATCTGCCGCGACCGATATACCGTGTAACAGAGGCGACATTTCCACATCCGATGGAAAGCCGCCTGTGTCCTCAAATCGAATCTCCGCCATGCGTCCCTGCAGCGAAGGCACACGAAGATCGCAGGGAAAGACCGTTGCGAAAGATCTGGAAGGAAGAACCCGTTTATCCCCCAAATCCGGACCGCCACTGCAGGAATGAAAAACTCACCCCCGCATCGCGCCTGCCCTCCGGTGGCGTTTCAGATCGAAATCAGTATCCTTTCAGCGGATTCGCATGGTTGATTCTGCTCAAACCAGCAAGTCTAATTACGAATTTCTTACGCCCGAAGGTACGCCGCCGGATGTTGTGATCGACGTCTGCTCAACCGCCAACAAGAACTGTTCGGTTTTTCCCGGGTCCGTCGAATGCTGGCATTGGCATTTTGATGACCCGTTTCACGCAGCAGGTTCTGAAGAAGAACAGGTGTCTGAATTTCGCCGCGTACGAGATGAAATCAAGGCTCGCCTGGAAAAAGAATTCCGGGCATAACACCGCGATCGGAACGTCACAGTTCACATCGCAATGCCACAATTAACGAAGCAATCCCAATGACGCTTTCTTCTCTGCCGCTCAGCTATTGCACGAACGTCCATCCTGGCAGAACGGTCGCCGAAGTTATTGATGGGCTCTCCAGCCACTCCGCGAACATTCAGCAGAAGCTCGACTTCCCGATGGCGGCCGGTCTGTGGCTGCCGGCCAGCGCCGTTCGGGAACTGACGGATGAGCCCCAAAAAATGGAGGCTCTGGCGCAGACTCTGTGGCAACATGATCTTTGCTGCTACACGCTGAATACGTTTCCGTTTGGTGACTTTCACAGTGAGCGAGTCAAGGAACAGGTCTACCTGCCAGACTGGACCAGCCACGCGCGAGTCATCTACACTGAAGAATGCGCCAACCTGCTCAGCCAGCTGCTGCCGGAGGGTGCCGAGGGCAGTCTTTCTACAGTGCCGCTTGGCGGCCGTATGAATCTGCACGGACCAGAATTCCACGCAGTGTGTTTTGCCAATCTGATACGAGTCGCCCGGCACCTGCATGAGCTGCATCAATCCACCGGTCGGAAAATTCGTCTGGGCCTTGAGCCTGAGCCGATGTGCGAAATGTCGGGAACGGCCGAATGGACACTTCCTGTTTTTCACAGACTGTTTGAGCAGGCCGCGGCACTCAATTGCGAATCGCTGGTGCGTGAGTATATCGGTATTTGCTATGACGTCTGCCATCAGGCTGTGGAGTTCGAAGATGTCCGGCATTCCATTCGCGAGTTTTTCCGGCACGGGATTCGGATCAACAAGGTTCATATCACGAACGCTGCGGAACTGCCGGATCCTGCCAACAACAAAGAAGGACGCGATGCACTCTGCAGGTTCGTTGAGCCTCGGTATCTGCATCAGACTTATGCTCAGTTCAGCGACGGTCGTGTCGAATCGCGGCTCGATCTGCTCACGGAAGATATTCTAAGAAATCCGCCCGATGAGTTCCTTCAGGCGGATCGCTGGCGAGTCCACTTCCATGTTCCAATTTATGCAGAATCGCTCGGGCCATTGAAGACGACCAGGCCTGATCTGGCCGCCGCTCTGCAGGAAGTCGCGATGCTCGACTATGCACCTCATCTTGAGGTGGAAACGTACACCTGGCCCGTGATGCCTGGGGATTCCGCCGGTGACCAGTCCACGCTGGCCGATCGAATTGCCATGGAGCTTCAGTCTGCCGGTGAGCTGCTCGGTGAAACCACTGACAGTGCGCTCTGATCAGGCCTGCCGACCAGTCACTACCCGCCCTTCTCATCGTTCAAGGCCGCAGAACTTGCCGCGTGAGCCACACGCGACCCGCAAAGGAGGCGATGCGAGGAGAACTGAGGAGAATGCAAAAAAAGTGACTGGTAATTCTGATGAATGCCGATAACATGCCGCTCCCTCGCACAGGGAATGAGCCTGTGCGACAGAACACCCAACAAGTGGGCGACACATCAGAGCTTTATGGCAACATAAAGATTTGAAAACACACTGTCGCGGGGTGGAGCAGCCTGGTAGCTCGCGAGGCTCATAACCTCGAGGTCGTCGGTTCAAATCCGGCCCCCGCCACTCAAACCCCGGTGTCGAATCAATTTCGACCCCGGGGGTTTTTCATGCGCCAACGGTGAGCACTCACAAAACCGTCGCCCTATCCCGCTTTCCCACAACAACTTGAGACGACATTGAGGCTCCAGGCTCAAGTCGCATCGGGAGGGCGAGACATCGCCATGAGGCCACAGTGAACATCCGTGAACTATCAAACGGGGTGAAAAAATATAGTTTTGGAGATCGTCGCTCTGTTTTTCGCCTGCCTGTGGTTCAGCGGTAAACGTTGGCCCAATCAGGACGGAGACAATTAAGATAACCCAAATGTAGCTAAAACCTTCATATCTCGCGCCTCCGGTGCAATATAACTCTGGCAATGAAATAGCCACATGGAAATAGAATTGGATAGATGGCAGCGTACAGGAATGCAGTCAGTACGACGGCGATGGCCATAGTGGGTGAATGCCCAAAGGTTTGAGGCCACGAGACGATCCAGAGGGTGAAAGCGGTCATACCCATCCATCCAGTCAGATAGCCGCAGATCATGGCTGCACTATGATTTGGCCGCCCGCGTCTGATCATCGAAACGCAGAAAGTGACCAGCGCCCAAAACGCAAAAGGAATGGTAGTACTCACCACTCCGATGAAGTAGGTGTAGTTGTCAGCCAGTGTGGAGCGGACGTAAGCTCCAGAATAAACCTGATGCATTAGCAGGGAAGCGAGAAGCGACGTGGTCAGGATGAGTGCCAGCCAACGTTCCTGGTTTTTCATGTGTTCATCCGATCAAAAGGGAATTTGTTGTTCGCTATTCCGTGATCGCACACCCGTTTAAAAGCGTTGGTGTCTTGGTTTGAGCGTTTCAGAAACCAATCGAAGAGAAGCAGTTGCGGACCACGGAATCGAACGGGGACATCGCGTTGATCGCTCGGTGGACTTATGTTTAATTTCGGGTATTAAACTGTTCCGGCTGCAATTTGATGGCGCGGAGGCGGTTCTCTCCAGGCATAATCTTCTGCGTGAAGACTCCTGCTTTCCTCCGCAGGCCACGCAGTCCAGGCCAGTCCGAAATGTAGCCGCTCCGTGAACGGTGACCGGCGATTGCCCCTCCGGCGGTGGTGACCAGGGAATGTGCTTGCTCTCGACCCAGATCACGACATCAGCCAAGCCTTTTTCTTTACCGACGCGAAGGGACGGATCGATCGTCGTCGGTCGAAGATTGTGTTTCAGGTATTCTCGATAGATCGTTTCGACTCCGCTATAGCGTCCATCTGGTCCGCGCTGCTGCGGTTTATCATTGGTCAACTCTGCAAAGCTCGGGTAGAGGTCTTCTGCAACCGGTGGCTCACCGTCGTAAACAAAGCGGCCGGACAACACTCCGGTAGAAACTTCTTGTTTGCGTTGGGCATCAGGATTCTGTGGCGGTTGACGATTTGGTTCCTGTGGGCCTCCGGATCTTGTTGATGCTTGCCCTGATCACCAACTTCAAGTGCCATTACTCCCTCGACCGCCGTTATCTGCTCGTCGGTGGCTGCGTCATCCGGTGTTGGCGTGGCAGGCGAGAGGCCAATCAAGGTGTGCCGCGATATACTATCAATGCCGAACCGCGTGGGTCTGGCAGTGGCGAGAAGCGGGTTTTTCAGACAGAGCCGGAGCAGCTTTCCCGACACTCCTCCGCGCTCATAGATCCCTTGACTCTCCTTGCCGCGGAACGGACCGCTAACAAACTTCACGTCGAAATGTTTCGGCGACTGCGTGTTTCCGCGCCGATGTTCGCGCCCGTGCGTTCGGCAATGACTTCGATGCTTCGCCCCTGTGACGATCCCCCGCGGCGACTTGCCGACCGATAAGATCCTGCGCGCCGGGAGTCGCACCACACTCGATGCCCAGAATTTTTTCCAGTGGCGAGATCGTCTGGCCTCGACTGCCGCGACGATACATAGCCCGGGTCAAAGTGATGTTGCCAAACCGCGTGAGGAGTTTCGAATGCGGCGTCTTATTCTTAAGCTTGCGGTACGTATCCCCCAGATGCTCAATCCGCGTTGGCATGGCATCCAATTTTTTGGTTTCCAGCGAATTGAAACTCCATTCGGTCAACGAACGAGCGAGTTCACGGACTTGTTCTTCGAAATTGGATTCCAACTGATGTGCGGTGGCAGGGGCGACTTCCGCGTTCACAAACTCCCCAATGGTCTTGATCAGCACTTTGCCCATTGCCTCAAGTCTCTTGTTCACCCAACTGACGATGAGGGCCTTCGGAATTGCACAAACCAACGTCCTTGCTGTAACCTGACCATCCATGGGAGGTGTCCTTTCTGAAAAATGTTAGTGTTAGAAACAACATTTTCGAGAAGACGCCTCCTTTTTTGAAGACCGATTTCCCGCCGACTCACAGCGCATTACGCAGATCGCACCCCCCGTCAGGGCACGGTTGACCCGGCTAATGAGCAAGGAATTCCAGGAGGTCTCGTTCGAGTTGCTCTTTATGGGTTGCAAAGAGCCCATGCGGTGCGCCGTCGTACTCCTTCAACTGGGCTGTTGGGATGCCCTTCGCCGCTGGTCGGCCGCTGGCATCGATCGGCACGGTTGCATCGTCGGTTCCATGAATGACCAATGTCGGCACCGTGAAGGCGGCAAGATCATCCCGAAAGTCGGTTGTGGCGAATGACTTTGCGCAAGCGAGCGTGGATTTCAAACTTGCCTGCATCGCGACGGATCGAGTCCACTGGAGGAACTCGTCGCTGACCGGCTCAGAAAGCATTCCGACGCCGTAAAAGTCTTTGAAGAAATCCGCAAAGAACTTCGGGCGATCCGTCAACATCGCTGCCGTCATTTGGTCGAACACCGATTGCTCGACGCCGTGAGGATTGTCGTCCGTTTTCAGCATATAGGGCACGACCGACGAGATCAGAACGGCTTGTTTGACGCCGCGTCCGGCATGACGTGACATGTACCGCGCGACCTCGCCGCCACCCATTGAGAACCCAACAAGCGTTGCATCCTTATTTGCCCCGGTTGCCTTAATTACGTCGCTCAAATCGTCTGACAGCGAATCGTAGTCGTAGTCGCCAAATGGCTGGTCCGACCGGCCGAAGCCACGACGATCGTACGCGATGACCTTGTATCCGGCATCGGCAATTTTCATGGCGTGATAATCCCAGCTGTCGGCCGACAGCGGCCAGCCATGGATCAAAACCACGGGCCGGCCACTGCCCCAGATTTTGACGTACAAGCCGTGTCCATCTCGTGTGGGGATCATTGTCATATTGCTTCTCCTTGAATTCGTACCAGTGAGTCATTGGATCCGAGGTGGATTAGTTTTTTGTTGACGAACTCGAGGATTCCCAAATGGGACAGCTCTCGCCCGTAGCCCGAATTCTTGATACCGCCGAACGGTAACTCGGCTTGCGATTTGGTCGGCTGGTTGACGAACATCATTCCAGTTTCGATTTGCTCGGCAACGCGGCGACCTCGCTCGATGTCCTTCGTGTAGACACTCCCACCGAGTCCATACGACGAATCGTTTGCCAGTTTGATGGCGGCGGCTTCGTCCTTGACGACATAGACAGTGGCCACCGGACCGAACAATTCCTGATCATAAGTGGGCATATCGGGTGTCACGCCGGTCAAAATGGTGGGATTGAAATACGCACCTTCGCAATCCGGACGATCGCCGCCAAGAAGCACCGTTGCTCCGGCGTCGATAGCCCCCTTGACCTGGCGTTGCAACTTGACGGCAGCGTCTTCGGTAGACAACGGTGACAGCGTGGTATCCTCGTCCATGGGGTCGCCCATCTTCAGGCTCGACATTGCTTCCTTGAATTGTTCCAGGAATTCATCAGCGACGGCTTCAACGACGATGAATCGTTTCGCGGCCACACAGGACTGACCAGCGTTGACCATCCGGCCTTTCACTGCCAACTCGACAGTCTTTTCCAGGTCAGCGTCTTCCAAAACAATGAATGCATCGTTGCCGCCCAGTTCCAGGACGGAGCGTTTTAAGTTCTGACCTGCCAACGCAGCCACCGCCGCACCGGCTTTCTCACTACCGGTCAGCGAGACGCCTTGAACGCGAGAGTCGGAAATGATCGCGTCGACAAACTTGCTGGGGATGAAGAGGTTGGTGTAAACGCCATCAGGCAACCCACACTCGTCGAACAGATCCGCAATTGCCCGAGCACATTGCGGAACGTTGCTGGCATGTTTCACCATCACTGTATTGCCAGCCATGATGTTGGGAGCTGCGAACCGTGTGACTTGATAGAACGGAAAGTTCCATGGCATAACGCCCATCAGAACGCCTAGCGGCTCGAAATGAATGTAGGCGGCGCCGCCTTCCATTTTCTGGTCAGCCAAAAACTTCTGAGCTCCATTAGCATAGAACTCTGCTATCTCCGCACAGAATTCAATCTCTTTTTTGCTTTCCGAAATTCGCTTGCCCATGTCGAGCGTGATCAGGCGTGCGAATTCGTCGCGTCGCTCACGAAGCTGGGATGCGAAAGTGAGAATGACACGCTTACGTTGTTCAAAGCTGGTCTTTCGCCAGGACCGATAAGCATCATGGGCGCGTGTTACCCGATCGAGTGTTTCATCCTCCGTCAGCGATTCAAACGTTTCGATCGTTCGGTTAGTGGCCGGGTTAATGCTGGTGATAGTCATGAGTCGCTGTTCCGTTGGTAGGTTTCATTTAAAAGGACGACCTTGCCTCGATCGACGCCGGTTTCAACGCGACGATGCGCGGCCGCGACTTCGGACATGGGGAAACGCTTGTCGATGGTGACTTCCAACTTGCCCATCTCGTACAGACCAATAAGTTCACGCAAGTCGTCTGCGTTGGGTTTCGCCAGCATCACTTTGCCTGATTTGGAAAGCGGCCATGTGAATACGGTCATCAACATGCCTTTCACGTCCGGCTCCGTGGAAACGTAGCGACCACCGCTTTTCATTACGGCTCGAGCATCGCAATAGCTCGCCTTACCGGCGGCGTCGAAAACCACGTCCCAACGCTCCTGGGATTCGGTAAAATCGGTTTTTTCGTAATCATAAAAATGGTCGGCCCCAAGCGACAAACAGAAATCACGGTTGTCACCACCGGCGACCGCATCGACATGGCAATCGTATGCCTTGGCGATTTGCACAGCGAACATGCCAACGCCACCGCTCGCACCGTTGACGAGCACACGATCACCGGGCTTCATCTTGCCGTGATCGCGAAGAGACTGAAGCGCGGTCGTTCCCGCCAACGGCATTGCGGCGGCGATGTCGGTGGGCAGGGCGTCTGGCAGCTTCGCAACCGATTCAACGCCACACACCGCGTAATCTGCACAGGCTCCGCCGCGGACTGAATCGAGAAACGCCATCACACGATCGCCGATCCGAAATGGTCCATCGCTGCTGCAGTCCGCTACCACTCCGGCCACGTCGTAGCCGGGCACACGAGGAAAGCCGCCCGGCAGCAAAACCTTAATCTGACCGCTGCGGATTCGATAGTCGATCGGGTTAACGCTGGACGCCCACACTTCGATCAACACTTGATCATGTTGCCGAATGGGGAAGTCAACGCTGCCGGCGTGCAATACGTTGCTGTCACCGTAGTCCTCGTAGACCATGGCGCGCATCGTTCCGGATTTACGCCCAATGGTGGTTCGGTTTTCTGTGTCAGTTGACATGGTAACTCCGGGCTTGTGGTTTCAAACGTCTTCTTTCTTTTGAAATTCCGTCTTATCATAACCCGACGCGTCAGCGAGCGGTTCGTGGGCCCGCATCCGAAGAGCGACAATGGGGTCCCCCGCTCACGCTTTTTGAAGTTGCGCGTTTCCTACCATCTTAACCCGACACGTTAGTGAGGGATCGAGTTTTGGCGTTTCGGCTGCGTGCCTTCAAATCCCTCGCTAACGCTTCGGGTTATGATAACTACGCTTCTTTTCGACCAATTTATCACAAGGGACTTCAAAGAGCGCAACTTCAAAGCTGACGCTTCGCGTTGTGACGGGCAACAAAGTGCAGATGTTATCAGGCTCGCTTCGAACGGATTGCTTCGACCAACTCCATCTTCTTAAGCTTGCTGCGACCGTCGATCTTTAGATCCGACGCGATGTTGTGAAGCTCCCGGGTAGTCCTGTCTTCGAGCGGCGTATTTGGATTGCCGGTCCCTTGCGTCGTCTTGTTGGGAGTTCGCCCTTCTTCGCGCCGGTGTTTGTTCACTGTCCGAGCAGCCACTTCTTTTGCAGTGTCTTCGGACTTACCCTGGTCGAGCACGCTTTCTTTTACGTGCTCGTACTGACGTTCGTCTTTATCCGTCCACTTAGCCATTAGACGTTCTGCTCCGCGTGAATTCCTTCAGCAATCTCTTCGATCGCCTTTTCGCAGAACGCTGGTAAATCGTCAGGACAACGACTGGTGACCAATCCCTGGTCGCAAACACATTCTTCGTCGACCCAGTTCGCACCGGCATTGATCAGGTCCGTCTTCAAGCTTGGCCATGACGTCATTCGACGACCTTCGACCACCCCGGCTTCGATCAATGTCCATGGGCCATGGCAAATAGCAGCGACCGGCTTATGCTGCTTGAAGAAGTCACGAACGAAGTCGACCGCTTCATCGTTGAGCCTCAAAGCATCTGGATTAATCACGCCACCCGGCAGGACCAAGGCGTCGTAATCGGAGGCACTCACGTTGCCGACGATTTCGTCGACGTCGAACGCGTCTCCTGGCTTATCGTGATGGACACCTTTGACCTTGCCGGTCTTGATTGAAACCAAATGCACTTTGGCCCCCGCATCTTTGATCGCATCCCAGGGCTGCGTGAGTTCCACCTGCTCGAAACCATCGGTAACGAGGAAGGCGACGGATTTGTTTTGAAGTTTTTTCGTATTCATGATTCAGTCTTTTAGATTGAAGGCTTGGTGCTCAGTCTGGTCGCCCGGAAGTCACTTCCGGAGTAAGTCGTCGAGACAGAGGATCTTGTTGGTCGATTTGAGGAGGGATGCGATTTCCATACCAGTGCGTCGGCCAGAACAGAATTCGACTTCTGGCGGGACACGACTTACCACTTTCGATTTTCAAGCAAAAAATGAAACGCAAGCATTGCCTTCGATGCGACCGTAAATTGACCTGTTGCGGTCAAATTGGCTGGCAAGATCTCGTCCCGAGCTGGCCGCACGACACCTGGCGATTATTCTGACAGCCAGCCAGCACACCTCAGTTGTCGCGGGGTTGCGAGGACGCGAAATCGATGTTCACGAACACGCAGAGTGCCAGGTGACCGATGTGGTCGATCATCCAGCATCCAGCATCCAGCAATGTCCAGGTACAGTTTGGCGAAGATCAAAGTGTGATTGTCGATCATGTGGTGGTCTTCAATGTTGCGACTATAAAAAATTGCAGTTCGACGCGCAACTCTACTGATGGGCGAGGAGTTTAGGCGACCGAGATCTCTGATGTCGACTTTATGCCTGGAGATCACAAGTCGGAATCTGGAACCCGTTATTGATGGCTGAGCTCGAGTCGGGATCGAAGAAGTAGTGAACTCGATGACTCAAACGAATGCGCTGCCAGAAACTCGGCGGGCATCAGGACCAGGGCAAGGTCCGAAGCCTGGAAAATGATTAACATATCGACTTGCGAGTTGGTTTTTGGTTACGAGAATCGCGCACCCCCGACGTATTGATTCGTCTGGCTGCCAATTATCGCGACATCTGCCGCCCGGTTAGTCTTGTGCCCCGAGTGGAACCGGAAATGCTTATCCAGCCTGAAAATGCGGGTTAGACATTTGTAACTGACGGTGCATGAATTGCCAGATTTGGAGAGAACGAGCATGACAGGTTTTCGAATGGAAGTGGACAGCATGGGTGAAGTTGCTGTTCCCGTGGAGGCTCATTACGGCGCACAGACTCAGCGGGCCGTTGAGAACTTTGCGATCTCCGGGCTACGGTTTCCCAGAGCATTTCTTCGTACACTCGGGCTGGTGAAAGCTGCGGCGGCGCAGGTCAATCAGGAACTGGGACTGCTGGATGAGCGGCAGGCGGTGGCAATTCAAACGGCTGCGACGGAGGTTGCCAGCGGACGATGGGACGATCAGTTCGTGGTCGACATTTTTCAGACGGGCTCGGGCACATCGACCAACATGAACGCCAATGAAGTGATCGCCAGCCGCGCGAATGAACTGCTGGGCGGTCAGCGAGGCGATACAAGCCCGGTGCGGCCCAACGATGACGTCAACAAGTGTCAGTCGTCAAACGATGTTATCCCGACAGCCATTCATCTGGCCGCGCTCGAGCAAATCGACCAGCAACTGCTGCCCGCACTGGACCAGCTTGCAATCGGACTGGAATCCAAAGCAGGCGAATTCCGCGACGTGTTGAAAACCGGGCGGACTCATCTTCAGGACGCCGTCCCCATGATGCTGGGTCAGGAATTCAGCGGCTGGGCCTCACAACTGCGACACGGTCAACAACGACTTCAGACCGTGCGACTTCATCTTCTGGAATTGCCCATCGGTGGAACCGCGCTGGGCACCGGGCTGAACGCCCCGCCTGACTTTGGTCAGCGGATGTGTGAGATTCTCGCCAGGACGGCTACGGCGGGTGTCCGAGTGGCCGACAATCTGTTCGAAGCCATGGGTTCGCGCGATGCACTGGTTGAAACTTCGAGCATGCTCAAGTCACTGGCCGTCAGCCTGATGAAAATCGCCAACGACATTCGGCTGCTGTCCTCAGGGCCTCGCACGGGAATCGGGGAAATCCATCTTCCCGAGCTTCAGCCAGGCAGCTCGATTATGCCAGGGAAAGTGAATCCCGTGATGCCGGAAATGATGACCCAGGTTTGTGCTCAGGTGATCGGCAACGATGCTGCCATTACGGTCGGCGGCCTGATGGGACAATTGGATCTGAACGTGATGATGCCGATGATGGCGAACAATTTATTGCAGTCGCTCAGCATTCTCGCCAGCGCCTGTCGCAGGTTCGATGAACGATGTGTTTCGCGTGGTCCGGCGATGCCTGAATATCCGCATAATGAGTACGGGATTGCAGCCAACCGTGAGCGTTGCCGCTTGCTTGTGGAATCCAGTCTCATGCCCGTCACTGCGCTTGTACCAAAGCTGGGCTACCGAGCTGCTGCGGAGATTGCCCAGGAAGCCAGTCGTTTGGGACGCACAATTCGTCAGGTTGTCCTTCAGAAAAACCTATTCTCTGAAGCCGAACTTGATGAACTGCTCGACCTCACGGGTATGACCGGCCTGCCCAGCGAAAGTCACGCTGGATTGCAAACGCCTTCCTCCCCGGAATCCGGGCGGGAGAATGACCGGCAATGAATGAGGTGCTTCAGAGTGAATCCGATCGCAGCTCGGCGGAACGGCGTGAATCCCGCGGCACGGATTCTGCGGCACGGATTCTGCATAGGAGGGTGACCTGAGCAGGCTTTTCTCGATTGGTTTATGGGCTTAGGCACAGTGGTGACTACGCGTCGAACCCGTGGAAAGGACGCGCCGTGAGTTGCTGGAGCAAAAAAGTGGTGGGGTGTTGGCCAAAAGTGGGCTGTTGCGAGTTCTTCAGTTGGCAGATTGCCAGCAAATGCTGGAGTGAAATCAAGGGCGGCGAGTTGCATCCAGAACGACAACTGAGGCCGGTTGCCAACTGAAGCCCTGTAAGGCGTAAACTTCCGTTGTAAAAAATGACGCCGATCACTAAAAATGCTGTGTCGCAGTGAAATTGACGCCGAGCGCCGGCTGTCTGGGAAATTATTGAGAGGTTTGTGAGTTGCAGAAGCAGCACTATCAGACGGGTGACCTGGTGGTCTACACGATGTCGAAGCAAAGTCCGCATCCCGGGCCGCGTGCGCGTTCGGTCCATCCTGCGGAATTGGGCGAAGACTATTCTTATCTCGTCGACAAGTTCTGGATGGTCGTGAAGACCGTAGACGATGACAAAGTCCAGCTGGTGACTCGGACAGGCAAAACGCGGATGTGCCTGGCTGCAGATCCGCTTCTCCGTAAAGCCAACTGGTGGCAACGACTTCGCCACCGTCACCGCTTTCCTAACGAACAAGTTTTGCAGGCTGTTCAGACGGTAGGCTCACCAAATTGATCGACAGCCGCCGCAGGTCAGGTTTTGAGTGACCACGTCCCTGGTGCTTTGTCAGAGCTTGAAATCGGGGTTGTGCGTCATTCAGACGCAGACGGGAATCCAGACTGCAGCACTGGTTTCCCGCCTGCGCGGGAACGACGAACCCCAAAATTAAAGGTTGACAAGCCACTACCCGCCTCAGGATGACAGCGGAGTTACTTGGATGACAGCCGCTGCTTATTCCAGCCGGACGTCAAAGGGCAAAATCATCAGCGCGGGCTCATCAGCCAACAGTTTCAAAGTTCGCAGGTGCTTGAGAGCGGGCGCCGCACTTTCCGGCAGCAGACTTGCCAGAACATCAAATGACTGAGCCGGCGGCGTCTGCCCCATCAGCATTTCGATCGGACTTTTGGGGCGCGGCAGATCTTCAAGTTCCAGCTTGCTGTCCTTATCGTCGACTAGCGTTCTTGCGTGAGCGATCGCGTCGGCCAGAGTCCCCAGATGGTCAACCAATCCCAGCTCCTTTGCCTGTCGACCGGTATACACACGCCCTCGCGCCATCGCCTCCAGCTTGGCATGTTCCATTCCACGACCGGTGGCAGCCTTCTGCGTAAACTGTTCGTAAATCGTGTTGAGCATATTCTGCATGGCGTCGCGTTCTGAATCTGAAAAGCCTTCAGTCACGCTCATTACGCCGCTGTTCTTCCCGCGGCTGATGACCGACGTTGTCACACCCACCTTTTTCATCAGGCCTTCGATCGCAATCTTTCCGCCCACAACGCCAATCGAACCTGTCAGCGTTCCGGGCTCCGCAAAAATGGCCTCGGCACCCATCGAGATATAATACCCGCCGCTGGCGGCCGTATCGCCCATGCTGGCCACAACTGGCTTACCGCTGGCTTCCAGAGCGCGCCAGATCAGATCGCTGGCCAGAGCACTTCCGCCAGGACTGTCGACTCGCAATACGATCGCCTTGCAATTGCTGTCTTTGGACAATTTATGAATCAAAGGAACGATCTTGTCCGAACTGATCGCCGATTCAGACAGAAAACTCATGGCTTCATCGCCACCGGAAACAATCGGTCCTTCCAATCGCAGGACGGCAATTCTCGGCCGCGTGCTGCCCGATTCTGAAGGCGGCCCGGTCAGTAGTTCCATCAGCGAAAACAGATCCAGTTCTGTGCTCGTCTTCTTCTTGCGATAATCTTCTCGAAGGCGAACATCCAGCGATTCGTCACCCTGCGAAATCAAGGACACCAGCTGATCCTCGTAGGCCACTTCGTCAATCAGCCTCAGTTCCTTCGCACGTGCAACACTGATCAATCCTTCATCAATGATGCCCTTTACAGAATCCTCTGTCAGCTTTCGCGACTGAGCTATCTGAGTCACCATCATTCCGTAATAGTCGTCGAGAATCGTTTCCATTTCTTCGCGGAACTCATCGCTCATTTCAGACCGAGTGTACGGTTCGGCAGCCGATTTGAACGCACCGACTCGCAGCATGTCGGCCTTGATATCCAGCATCTGCAGCAGACCTTTGTAGAACGTCACTTCCGCGCGCAGACCGGTCAGCATCAGCGTCCCGGATTCGGGCATCAGAATTCGATCACAGGCGGCAGCCAGCAAATAATCCTTGTTTCCCGCGTCGTTCATGACAGCCCAGACCGGCTTTCCTGCTTTGCGAATTTCTGCGATCGCTGTCTGCAGTTCGTTCAGACGTGCCCAGCCGATTTCCAGATCGCCAAGATGCAGCACAACGCCTTTGATCGATTTGTCTTTTGCGGCCTGCTGCAGTCGGTCGAGACAAGCGGGCAGTCCTTCAATCAGATTGCCAAACAGGCCTGGCATCTGAACGCCTTCGGGATAGCTGCCGCTGATTTTAATTTCCGCCCAGTCGGCGCGAGTCTTCCTGGCTGGCTTTTCAGTGACTTCGGCTTGCTTCTTAACTTCGTCCGCAACAGCGGCCGGATGAAAAGCCGTGAGCAGGACGCACAGAATGACAAGCAGTTTGCAAAATGGCCCGAGCATGCACCGCACCTTTTAGAAGCGAGATCAACACAATGATTTGACGATCCTGAACGATCATCAATCCCACTCAGTGTAGGCTCTGACGGTGCGGTATTCTATGCCACTTTCTGGCTGTCGTGTTTTCAGGGCTCCGGGCTGCGGATTGCTTTTGGGCGAGCAACATCGAAAAGAGATCGGCAGTCGACCGTCGGGCTGTAAAAGATCGCGGCTGCCTGACTGCTGATTATGACACGGGCAGCAGTTCCGAAATCGGTTCACCAAACGGAAGAATGGGCATTGGTCGGCCGCTGTAGTCAAGGAATGACTGAGTCCAGTCGATTCCCAGATGGCGATAGACGGTGGCCCACAGATCGTTTGGCGTCAGCGGCCGCTCCTTGGGTTCTTCACCTTTGGCATTCGTGGAACCGACTACTTGTCCGGTTCGCATTCCGCCGCCCGCCAGCAGCATCGACATCGCCTGCGGCCAATGGTCGCGACCCGGCTGAGCGACGCCTGTTTGAGTCCCTGTTTGCGAATTGACTCGTGGTGTTCGACCAAACTCGCCGGTCACCACGAGCATCACCTTACGATCGAGGCCGCGATTGTAAATATCTTCGACCAAGGCAGTGACAGCCTGATCGTAGATTGGAAAACGAACTTTCGCGTCTTCAAAGATATCGCAGTTGACGGCATGCGAATCCCAGTTGTACGTGCCCGCCTTGAGCAATTCGACGCCAGACTGGTACGGATTCTCCATCACCATGGTGACAAAGCTGCAGCCGGCTTCCACCAGCCGTCGAGCCATCAGGGCTCGCTGTCCCCACGCGTGGCGGCCATAACGATTTCGCAGAGCCTCGGGCTCTTTGGAAAGATCAAAGGCATTGCGAGCCTGATCGCTGGTCAGCATGGTCAGAGCTTGCTGATTGAACTGATCCATGGCATTCATCACGCCACTGTCATCAATGTTGCGTCGCAGGCGATCAAAACCGTTCAGCAAAGAAGTTCGATCATCGAGTCTTTCCGACGCCTGCTGATCCACAGACAAATTCTTGACCGCGAAGCCAGCTTCACTCGGATCGCCAGGAATATTGAACGGCGTATAGGACGGCCCAAGATACGCCGCGCCGAAACTGTAAACGTCGACGCCCGCGCGACCGGGTTCTGTTCCCGAAACGTAATTCGGCATGCCAGTAGAGTAGTGCTCGCGGCACTTGGCAACGATGGATCCCACCGCCGGAGCATCATTGACGAAGCCATCCGGGCGAGCCGGCATTCGGCCTGTCAGAAATCGTTTGTGCCCGCCACCATGGTCGGCGAATTCGTGCGCCACGGAACGAACAATGGTGTAACGATCGGCACATTTTGTATGCAGCGGCAGAAGCTCGCAGACGTCCAGCCCTTTCACATTGGTGGTGACCGGGCGAAACAGACCTCGATACTCTTCAGGAGCATCGGGTTTCATGTCATACATTTCCATATGCGGCGGCCCGCCTGGCAGCCAGATGAAAATAATGGAAGTATCCGGCGTCGATCTTTTACCTGCCGAATGCTCCGCGGCCTGGGCTTTCAGTCGCAGGATATCGCTCAGGCCCAGCATCCCAAGTCCCAGCGATCCAACTTCCAAAAAGCTGCGGCGTGACACCGGGCCCGGACACATGGAGACATTTCGACGAGGGACGTTTGCCATTGTGAGGGCCTTAATTTGACGGATTCACGCAGGTCGGGCAGATGCAGGAGGGCAAGAGAGTTGCGGTTCTGGAAATTCTGGGTCACATTCCGCGGGGTGTCAACAGTCCATCGTCTATTGTCGGCAAATCCCCGCAGGGTTCGTGAAGATCGTTCCTTCTGATGAATGCTCCGGCGACTGGTTTGGCGGGTTAAAGCTCGCCTGGGGGCGGATTCTAGTTCTGTCGGGATCTCTGCGAGACGTTTTTCTGCGATTCAGGCCCGGCGGGCCGACAAATCCAATGCCGGTGTGCGTCAGCCACCGGGAAAAAAGAGATAGAAAGTCCTCAAGGCCCGAAGGGCTGACACAGCGATCAGCTTAATCCGACTCAATTGTGTCGGCCTTTCAGGCCTTTCTCGTTCAGAAAGATTCGGGAGCCAGTCCCGGTTTTGTTAGGCGTTCTAAGGTTTTGAGATCGATTCATCCAGATTCAAAAGCACACTCATGCCGGCGGTCCATGCGGCGAGCTGAGCGGGCAGCAGAGTCGTGTCATAGGCAGAATTGCCGACGGATAAGAGTTCTTCCGCAGCCTTTGGATCTGCGTCAAACTCCGCAGCTGCTGCAGCGATGACGCTGAGCAATGTCGCTCGTTCGGATTCTTCCGGAAGTCGACTGAGCACAATTCGAAATGCACCGTCGACTCGCGCGGCATCGTTGTCCGCAGATGCCAGGCTTCGTTCGGCCAGTTTTCGCGAGGCTTCGACGTAGGTCGGATCATTCAGCAAGACCAGAGCCTGCAGTGGCGTGTTGGTGCGGGCTCGGCGGACAAGACAGAACTCCCTGTCTGGTGCGTCGAAGGTTGCCATTCCCGGAGGCGGACAGGTCCGCTTCCAAAATGTGTACATGCTGCGACGATACAAACCCTCGCCAGTGTCAGGCACATACTTGTCTCGCCGTTCGACGCTGACATCCTCCCAAAGGCCTTCCGGCTGATACGGTTTGACACTTGGCCCACCAATCCTTTCTTTGAACAGTCCGCTGACGAACAGAGCGGAGTCGCGGACTGTTTCTGCAGAGAGGCGATAGCGCGGCCCGCGAGCCAGCAACAGATTCTTCGGATCATGCTCCAGCAGCTCGGGAGTCACGCTGGAACTTTGGCGATACGTGGCCGACAAAACCAGCTGTTTCAAAATCGCTTTCTGGTCCCATTCTTGTCGAATCAGTTCCGTGGCCAGCCAGTCCAGTAATTCGGGATGCGTCGGGAATGATCCCTGAATTCCAAAGTCTTCAGACGTTTCCACAAGACCGGTTCCGAACAGCATTTCCCACCACCGGTTCACAGCCACGCGGGCCGTCAGCGGATTTCGCGGGTCAGTCAACCAGTGCGCCAGATCCAGCCGAGTTCGCTTTCCTACGGGCGGCGGATCACCGGCCGAAAACGCGGCAGTGATGGCCTGCGGAAACTCAGACTCCACCTGTTCGCCGCGCTGGTCGTACTGGCCTCGTTTCAAAATGAAGGCCGGCCGCGCTTCAGCCGGTTCGGACATCACCATCGTCGCGGGAATTTCTTTTTCGATTTCCTCGCGGCGTTTCGGAAGCTCCGTCTGTTCGGCTCGCAGGTCTTTCGATACCACGTCCACACGGTCCAGATAATACTGCCGCACCTGTTGCTTCTGCGGTTCCGAACGAGTGTTCATCGGCATTGCAAGAATCTGAGCCAGTTGACCGGTCAATTGGCCTTTGGCAAGCGAGCCCACATCGTCGCCAGACAGTGCTGTCCCAAAAATCTGAACATCATCAATCAGCCCTTTGAACGTCGCCGAGTTTTGTCGACGCCCCACATGAAATGGCTTGTCAGTTTTGATCGTCGCCGTCAGTTCATTGTTCGTCGCAATGTCGAATTCCTGGGAAACGCCGTCCACGTAGATCCGCACGCCGGTGGCACGTCGCGAACCGTCATACGAAACGACGACGTGATGCCATTCGTTCAGGCTGATGGCATTCTTTGCGACGACCTTGAACGCATTCCCCGGCCATGAATGAACAAAGTGAGCGGCGATTTTTCCGCTTTCAATGATCACATCATAGCCTCGGTACGCATTGGCTTCGTCGATCTTCGACAGAACAGTACTGGCATCGTTGGATGCAAGCTGAATCCAGGCTGCGGTGGTGAAGGAATCGGTGTGATCAAAATCACCGGCCTGACCGGCGTCGACATAGTTGCTACCATTCAGCTGCAATGCCAGCCCCTGACGCCCGGAAGTTCGCAGGACATCGCCAACAATTTTCCCGGCCTGCGTGTTGCTGGCTGCGGGAGCTGTGCTGCCTGCGGGAGCCGTGTTCCCGGACTGGGGCTCACCGGCTGGCTGAGGCCCCGCGGCATTGTTCTGCACGGTATCACCAGCCGCTTCGTCGAACGTCCAATGTGTCTGCAATCCGAGTGGACCGGCCGTGGCAATCTGCTCGGCAGTCAAGGTCTTTTCCCACGCGGCGATGTCTGTATCCACCGCCGACAGCCGCGATTTCAGCAGGCCGCCAATGGCCTGCAGGCGAACGTCAATGTGTTGCAGTTCGGCGGTTTGCTCGGGGGAGGGGACTTTCAGCAACGGTTCCGCCATCCGCGCATTGTTGTAAGAAACCACTTTGTCGGGCACGTTGTTGAAGAAGGATGCAAACTGATAATAGTCTCGCTGCGAGACGGGATCATACTTGTGATCATGGCAGCGAGCACACTGCATGGACAAAGCCAGGAAGACTGTTGCCGTGGTATGGACACGATCGGCCACATATTCGACGTGGTACTCTTCTTCAATAATTCCACCTTCGGTTGTCAACACATGGTTGCGACTGAACCCCGTCGCGACTTTTTGACTGAGCGTTGCATTGGGCAGCAGATCACCGGCCAGTTGTTCCGTCAGAAACTGATCGTACGGCATTCCTGAAGCGAACGCCTGAATGACCCAGTCGCGCCACGGCCACATCGTGCGAGTCTCATCGTTGTTGTAGCCGTTTGTGTCGGCATAACGAGCAGCATCCAGCCAGTGCATCGCCATTTGCTCCCCGTATCGTGGAGACGCCAGCAGCCGGTCGACAACTGCCGCATATACGGTTTCACGCGGTTCCGTCTGCAGCTGTTGTTCAAACGCGTTGAGCTCATCAATGGACGGAGGCAGGCCGGTCAGATCCAAAGAGACTCGCCGCAGCCACACCGCAGGACTCGCTTCCGAACTCGGTTTCAGTTTTACCTCTTCCAGGCGTTTCAGCACAAATCGATCAACCGGCTGAACTGCCCAGCGTGCATCGGTGACAACCGGCAGTTCGGGTCGTTCAGGAGTTTGAAAAGCCCAGTGTGTTGAAAACTCCGCGCCTTCGGAAATCCATTGCCGGAGCAGCTGTTTCTGCTCTTCTGTCAGCGGCTTCTTCGTGGATGCCGGTGGCATTTGAGTGTCGGCATCGTGCGATTCTATGCGAGCAATCAATTCGCTTTTGCTCACATCGCCGGGAACGATCGCCATCAGCCCGCTTTCGCTCGGCCCAATGGCTTCATCGCGCACATCCAGTCGCAGCTTCGCCGCACGAGTCGCCTCATCCGGTCCGTGACAGTTCCAGCAATGGTTGGAAAGAATGGGCCGGATGTGCTGATCAAAGCGCACAATTTTTTGAGTTTGCGCGAACGCCTGCTGCTGACAGACCAATGCCGCAACGCACGCAACAAACAAATGGACTCGACGCATTTTTGGGACTCAACAGAAGATCAATGAAGAAACAACCGCAGGTCAGGCCATTGTCGCCTCACCTGCGGCTGCTGAAAACTCATTTCCTTACTTTGGCATCGGAAGCACGATCAGAGCATCTTCCTCAAACGAGGCTTCTGCTGCCTTGCCATTGATTTTGTACTGAACCTTGAGCAGTTTCACACTGCCCGGCAGCGGATCACCGCCAAAGCTGGCATTGTAACTGCCGGACTCGAGCGAGATCAAAGGGAGATCGCTGACCTGTTTCTGCAGGATTTCCGTGACATCCTTCTGCGTCGCACCGGCTCCGTATTCCGCCTTCACGATTTCCAGTTTCATTTTCTCCATGCCGGCGTTCGCAAGCAGCTCCTTCACATCAACGCCTTTGCCGCTCAATTTCTGGGCGATCAGCAGCGTGGCCTGAGTCGCATCGTCCTTCAGTTCGGGCACCTGCATCGCCTTGATCGCCAGCTTCATGCCGTCGATCGATGGGTAACGCTTCAGCACATCCAGAACCAGTTTCTTTTCGGCCACCTGACGAGATTCGTCAAACGCCTTCTGACACATGGACAGTCGTTGTTCATCCGGCAGAACAAACTGGCGAGCGATTCGGATGTAGCCTCGCATCGCGCGGACCTGGTAAGGATTGGTCTGAATCTTCGCGAGATCCAGCAGTACCGGTGCCGCATCTTCCGTCATCCACTCACCCAGCAGTCGGCTGCTGCTGTCCTGCAGCTGAGGATCATTGCTCTTCGCCGCATTGCCGATGGTCTCCAGCGCTTTGGTGCCACCCATCGATCCCAGAATCTGAAGGAGCACGATTTTTGTCGGCACAGCTTTTGATTTCTCCACTGCCGCGGCAAGCTGAGTGGCACAGGCCTCCCGATCGGCCATCCGAATACTGGCGGCCTTCAACGCCTGTTGAGCCACAGCGGCATCGTCCGCATTCTTCGGAGAAACCACCTGCGACACGAGCACGTTCAGATCTTTCAGCGACACTGTTTCGCCGAGAGCAATCAGGGCCGCACTGCGAACGGCCGCATCTGAATTTGCAACTGCCTTTAGCAACGCCGGAACCGCTTCGATTCGTCGTTTGCCGACAACTGTCAGCAGCAGCGGATACGACTTGCCTTTAGCACCGTCAAGCAGCGAAATGATCTGAGCGTCGACGTCATCACCGGGCAGCGCGGACAGCGTTGCCTGGGCTGATGCGGCAAGTTCCGTGCCTAAACCGGTTGCAGCAACAACGGCGGAAGTGGCGGACAGCGTTGCCTGGGCTGATGCGGCAAGTTCCGGGTCCTTTTCGGTTGCGATCTTCAACAAAGCGGGCAGACAGGAAACGTTGCCCACGCGAGCCAGTGCGTTGATGGCAGACAACCGAACCGGCAACGGGCCCTGCTCGGCGGCCTTGAGCACCGCAGCGAGCACAACTGTCTCCGGTCGATCGGCCATGGCCTGAACAATCAATGCCGCTCGTGAAGGTTCTGCTTTTGCCAATTCGGCCGCCAGTTGACCATCGAGTTCATTGCCAGGAAATTCACGAGCTGTTCCCAGAGCCAACTGGAACATAATTTTGTTCGGCGATTGCAGCTGTTCAAGCAGTAACGGAATGCCGTCATTGCCGCGAGCCAGAATGGCGCCCCGAGTGGCCTCGATAATCCGCTGAGCTGGAACTTCCGAGTTTCTAATTTCGTCATACAAAGCGATCGCGTCAGCCGCATGGCCTTCGGACAGCATTCGTTCGGCACACAGCACGCAGGCTTCTGCAACGGCGGTTCGCACATCGGCTGGGGCTGCAACGAGAGCCGGTCGCAAAATCTGTACGGCCTCAGCATTTCCAATGCGACCGAGTGCCACGGCGGCGGCGGAAGCAACTTCCGCGTCGCTGCTTTTCAGCTTCTCAAACAGAGCCGAAACAGCCGCTGCGTCTCGTCGCACGCCGATGGAATTGATCGTGCCGACCAGAAGTCGACCTTCCAGAGAATTCGTGGCGGTTCGCAGGGCTTCGTCGACTTCAGGGCCCGGAATATTTTCCAGAGCGATCCGAGCCCACGAAGACAGCTGCAGATCCGGAAGCAGTTTGGCGAGATCAGCAACAGACGCTGCCGACCCGTAGATGGCCAGCTGTTTGCAGGCAATCGCTTTCTCAGCGCCCGCCGCATCGGATCGCAAAATGGTCAGCAGTTCCATCTCTTTTTCCGGCGACGCAGCCGGGCCATCCGCAGCAGAAAACTGCGGCGCGATCAGTAAAACCAGAGACGCCGATAACGCCAATGTCAGTTGTCGAAAGATCTTCATAATATTTTATCCTGAGCGTTGAGTATGGTGAATGAGGCACGCGAGCCCGAAGGCCCGAACTTCCCGTGAGGCAACAGTTCAATCTCGAATGTTGTCGGCGATGAACCTGAGTCGTTCAAATTCGCCAGGGCTCACGCAGCGCTTCCGAACGCAGCCGATTGGCCTGTTCGTCATTGATAAATTCGTGCGTCGTGTTGTCATACTTGACTGTTCGCCCCAGGTGCAGAGCGATGTTCGCGGCGTGACAGGCGATGTGCGCATTGCACGCTGCATCGGCGTTGCCTTTGGGCTGACTGCGAGTCTTCACGCAGTCGAGGAAGTCTCGCACATGGTACGTCGCCGGATAGCCACCGATCTCTTCAACCGTTCTGCCGGCCAGCAGCGCGGGAGAACTGAGCACCAGTTTTCCACTGTCGCCCGCTTCGACCCAGCCTGATTCTCCTTCAAAGCGGACCGGGCATGATCCCAGCGGAATCCAGCCGGTCTCCCGGAAAATCAGCTGCGTGCCATTTTCATAACGAGCCACCAGCTGGCCGTCTTTAGGCGCGTCGTACTCCACCGGCGGCGGACAATCTCCAACAGCCCATTGACACAAGTCGACGCAGTGGGAGCCCCATTCGAGCACGCCGCCGCCGACCAGACCGCCACCTTTTTCAAAGTTGAATCCGTCCAGCAGCTTTGCATTAAACGGACGCCACGCGGCCGGGCCAAGATACATGTCCCAGTCAACCACTTCTTTGTCAGGCTCGGTTTCCGGGATCAGCCAGCCGCTCATCATGGCCTGCATGCCAGCCGGGTGAGCAAACACTTTGGTGAGCTTGCCAAGCTTGCCCGTGCGGGCCAGATGACAGGCAAATGCAAAGTGCGGCAGATTGCGGCGCTGTGTTCCCGCCTGAAACACTCGTCCTGTTCGTCGCATGGTTTCTGCAAGAACCAGGCTCTGAGCAATATTCTTGGTCACCGGCTTTTCACAATACATATCCTTGCCGGCTCGAGCTGCATGCATGGCCATAGTGGCATGCCAGTTAGGACCCGTCGCAATCAGGACCGCATCAATGTCTTTGCGATCGAGCAGTTCTCGGAAGTCGCGGTAGGTGGCACAGTCCTGATTGCCATACTTTTCGTCAGCGATTTTCTTCACGGCCGCTCGACGCGTTTCTTTCACATCGCAGACGGCAACAAACTGCACGTCCTTCTGCTCAAGAAAACAGCCAAGGTCGTAGGTACCGCGGTTTCCGATTCCGATCCCGCCGATCACGACGCGTTCACTGGGAGCCACGGCCCCATCGCGACCGAGCGCCGAACTGGGGATGATGGTCGGTGCCATGAAGGCAGCGCTGGCCGCCGCCACGGTGTTTTTCAAAAACCGACGCCGAGGAAGCGGGGAGGCCTTTTTCGACATTACGATTCTCCTGAGTGTGAGCCGGGTGGGAAGCAGGAAAGCACAGTCCACAGCGTTTCTCGATGTGAGCAGTGTCTGTACAGCATACTTTCACGTCGCTGGCATTGCCACACACGGCCCAAAAACCCGCTTCTCGCCACTACCCAAGCAGCTCGTGAATCACATGGCCATGCACATCCGTCAGACGGCGATCGACGCCGTCGTGGCGAACGGTGAGCTTCGTGTGATCGATGCCCAGCTGATGCAAAATCGTGGCATGAATATCATAAACCTGCGTGGGATTTTCGCGATCCAGAGGCTTGTAGCCCCACTCATCGGACGGTCCGTGGCTGATGCCTCCGCGAATGCCGCCGCCACAAAGCCAGTTGGAGAACACATACGGATTGTGGTCGCGACCCTTGCTGCCCTGAGTCGACGGCATGCGACCGAATTCGGTTGTCCACAGAATGATTGTGTCTTCGAGCAGCCCTCGTTCCTTCAGATCTCGAATCAGTGCGGCCGTGCCAATCGCCATGCCCATCGCCAGTGGTTTATGATCGCGTTCAATATCTTCGTGGCTGTCCCAGTTGCGACGAGGAAATCCATTATCGTTGCCCGACCAGATCTGAATAAATCGAACGCCGCGTTCCAGCAACCGGCGAGCAATCAGGCACTTGCGCCCAAAGTATTCGGCTTCCTCAGGAATGTTGATTTCCGCCGGATACGTCGCGTCTGGATTTTCGAGCCCATACATTTTCAGCGTGGCAGCAGTTTCCTGCGACAGGTCGAAGGCCTCCGGCGCACTCAACTGCATCTTTGCGGCCAGTTCATAAGACCGCAGACGGGACTCAAGCCGTGAATCTCCGGGCCGCTGTCGGCTGTAGCCCTGATTCAGTGAACGCAGCAGGCCTTGGCCGTCTCGTTCGCTGGCCGGAGTAAGATAGTCGGCCGTCGCATAAAGATCTTCAATCGGTGTTTCGCGTTGCGGGAAAATCATCGTGCCCTGAGTACTTGCTGCAAGAAATCCGGAACCCCAGTTCTTTGGCCCGTTGCTCGCAAAGCCCCGATGATCGGGCAACACCACAAAGGTTGGCAGGTTATCATTCATCGAACCCATCGCATAACTGACCCAGGCGCCCATGCCGGGAAACCCGGGCCGATCAAAACCGGTCGACTGCAGGTACGTCGCCTGACTATGAACGCCGGTCTTACCAACCATGTTGTGGACAAAGGCGATGTCATCCACAACTGTGCCGAGCGGTTCGACGACTTCGCTGAGATGCTTGCCGGATTGTCCATGCTGAGCGAACCGGAAGGGCGATTTCATCCACGGCCCAAGCCCATCCTGGAAGGCTTCGACATGTTCGCCAAAATTGGATGCTTCGCCGTGATGCTTGTCCAGCTGAGGTTTATAGTCCCACAAATCCACATGACTGGCCGCGCCGGCCATAAACAGCTGAATGACGCGTTTCGCTTTGGGCGGATAATGCAGCGCCTTCAGCACACCGCCGGAGCCAATCTCGGCCGTCGTTCCTTCGACGCCAGACGGATGATTCGCGCGGGCCTGATCTTCCATCAGCATCACGGCTGCAGCAAGACCTGCAAAATCCTGACCGGCTCGATTCATAAACCCGCGTCGACCAACATTCCCGCGGTGAAAACTCTGACTGATACTCATGACTGTTGACCTGAATCTGAGGACGCCGCGATCTCTGCCGGTCGCAAAGCAGCAGGGACTCCCTGCCAGGCAAGATGATAACTGTCTTCGAGCGGAACTTCGATGTACCGATCATGTTCCAGAAACAGGGGCATAGGAATCATCAAGCGTCCCACGGCCAATGGTTCCACAAAGGCTTCGGGAGAATCCTCACGGGCGAAGTAACTCACCAGCGTTAACGGAAGACCCGGCTGAAACTCCGTCGTGGCACTTCCGAGCGCCTGCCAGATCTCGTTGTGCAGCCCTTCCGGATCCAGTCTTCCCGGCAAAATCAGATCGACCAGCAGCACATGGATTCCTCGCCGAATGGTCTCGACTGTCTTTTCCACAATCGCCTGAAGCCGATAGCGGTTGCTTTTATTGCCGGGCGAAACAATTTCCACAATGGCGATCACGCGATGATCCTTGTGAGTCCGCACGACAATTCGCCGAGCTCGTTCAAGGGGCTCAGGGGAATCATTCAGCACCAAATGCCTAGTCACGCGCGGCGGCTTATCGGCGATCGCGGTGCCAACCACAGTCGGCGCACTCAACGTCATCGTACCGCCCACAGAACCTCCTGAGGCATTGATGGCGTAGTCGGATTCTTCGTCTTCTCCAACGGCCAGAGTCACCACATCGGCAATCCCTGTGCCCATATGCTGTTCGGCCATCGCATAGTAGTCGGACGGAAGCAAGCGATTAAGCTGCTCCTTTAAGTGCGTGATCCATGCACAATGGAAATCATGGAAGACTCCATGAGCCACCTTCGACCAGTCATGAACAGGCATTGATGTGTCCTCGCGGTTTACAAACGGTGTGCCTGAGTTCATTCTACGGTCCAGGCCGCCGCCACGCCAGGCTTCCTTCTGTCGCGGCGACAAATCCACGATGCCCGCTTCAATGGAAATGAAGAAGTCCCATGTCCAGTTGCCGTTTCATTCGATTGAATGCCATTCTGATACTGCTGACGGTGAGCGCCGGAGGAATGGCCTCGGATCTGTTCGAAATCCACGTCATCGACAAAGAAACGACTCGTGGCGTTCCGATGGTGGAACTGACGACCGTCGATGATGTCGTCTATATAACGGACAGCGCAGGACGAGTGGCTGTGAATGAACCCGAACTGGCAGGCGTGACGGTCTTTTTCAAAGTCCAGTCGCCCGGATATCAGGCGGCGAAAGATGGGTTTGGGATCGAAGGAGTTCGGCTGACTTTGGAACCCGGGAAATCACACGTCATTGAACTGAGTCGCACCAACATTGCCGAGCGACTGTATCGAATCACTGGACGAGACATTTATCGAGACACCGTCCGACTGGGGCACATGGCACCAATTCAGCAGCCACTGATCGCGGGAAAAGTGACGGGGCAGGATTCGGTGCAGCCAGCGATTTATGGAAACCGGATTCACTGGTTCTGGGGCGATACAAATCAGCTCCAGTATCCGCTGGGGCTCTTCCGCACCGCAGGCGCAGTGTCAGCTCTGCCGAAGAATGGCGGGCTGGATCCGGCCGCTGGGATTGATCTGGCATACTTCACTAAAGACGATGGTTTCACGCGAGCCATGGTGGAGGTGCCGAATCCCGACGGCGTGGTGTGGATTCACGGCGTGTGTGTTGTGCCGAACCAGCAGGGCGTGGAGCGAATGGTGGCGCAATATTCCCGTCGCCGAGGGCTGGCTGAACCGCTTGAGCAGGGGCTTGTAGTCTGGAACGATGATCGCTCCATTTTTGAAGTGCTGCAGGTGATCGATCTGCAGGAGTCGTGGCGGATCATTCGCGATCATCCGATCCAGCATCAGGAAGCAGGCATCGACCACCTGATGTTCGGAAATCCGTTTCCGGTGTCACGAGTCCCGGCGACTTTTGAAGCGATCCAGAATCGGGAGGCGTACGAATCGTGGACCTGCCGAGAAGATCTGCCGGAAGCGAACCCAAAGGAACAGCAACTGGCGGCCAGCAAACCTCAGCGAGACGCTGCGGGCCAGCTTGGGTGGGCATGGAAGAAGGCTCCTCCGGTAACTCAGCAGGACGAACGTCGCTGGCTGAAGCAGGGATTGATCACTCTGCAGGAAGCTCGCTATCTGCCACGCGATGCGGACAGCGCCGAACGAATCGTCGAGATGCACTCCGGCACGGTGCAATGGAACGAGTTTCGAAAGCGCTGGGTGATGATTGCGATTGAGCATGCGTGGGACAAAAACAGTCCTTCGATGCTGGGCGAAGTTTTCTATTCGGAAGCTGAGTCGCCTCAGGGACCATTTCTGAAATCCGTCAGAATCGCCACGCATCCGAAACAGAGCTTTTATAATCCGTGTCATCATCCGTTCTTTGATCAGGACAATGGCCGTACGATTTATTTCGAAGGCACCTACTGCAATACGTTCACAAATTCGCCTGCCACCCCGCGGTACAATTACAACCAGCTGATGTACCGCCTGGACCTCACGAACCCGCGCGTGGCAAACGTGTTCCAGTCAGCAAGCGAATAGACCGGCTACGCTCTCCGTGAAATACCCAGCCAAGCCATTCCACCTATTCCTCCCCTCGATCGGCAGAATCTGCGGGAAAAACCTTCCCATCGCAGTGCCAGGAACTGCTGTTCCATCAAAAACGGAAATTGGCCTAAACTCCTTTCCGTCAGATGAGGGGACGGATTTCGCGGGCATGATGCGAAGTTCGTCGGGGGCCACAGCGTGTCAGACATCTGATAAAAAAGAACGGATCAGAACCACCAGGGAAAGGAACCCGCCATGCAATTTTCACGAAGGCCAGAATTTGGCCGCGCGATCGTGACCGCACTACTCACAGTGACACTTGCGTCTTCCGCAATGGCACAGTCGACGCGAATTACTCGCACTGAAACAGACTTTGAACTGAATCGTCGCCCTCCTGCCGGGGAGATCGGCAGCCTCGACGATCTTCGCAGTCGGCCACCCATCAATACGCCCCGAGCTGTTGATTACTCAAAAGTCGACCGACGCGCTCTGGCGAATCTAATGAAGGAAACGCTGGACGAATCGAATCGCCTCTATTCCTCTTTGGATGCTGATTACCGGCGAAACCCGAGTCTGCGTTCATTGCTAAGCGATCTTTCGAGACTCCGAACTCTCGCCAGTCAGGTGAATCAGGACATGGCAGCCGGTGTGACTCTTGAACGCATCGTGGTGGATTTTCGCCAGCTCGACACTGACTGGCGTCTGCTGTCGACACGCATGGCCCAGGCCAATGGTCTGAGCAGTATTTCGCTTCAGAGTGTTGACCGAATCGATCGTCTTGATCAGCAGGTCGGAAAACTGTTTCAGGTAGAACCGACACTGGATCGGCGTACTCTGCAGCAGCAGCTCGGCATCATGGAAAACGCGCTCTACAACATGAGCGACGAACTCCGCCGTGACATGAATGCATCCGCCAAAATGACTGAGCTGGCAAGCGATGCTCGCAAACTTCAGCAACAGATTGCACGCGTCACCGATCTGGTCATCGACAACTATCCCTACGAACGCATTGTCAGTGAATACAATCGATTTGAACGCGCCTGGGCTGTCATGCTGGACTCGCTGCGAACGGTCTCCAACACAGGCGTTGTTCGTGCGGTTCGACGCGTTGTGGATTCCGACAACATGGTTCATGAACTGCTGTGGATTGAACACACCACCAGCCGAGCTCAGCTGAAGCAGACTGCAGACGCGATGATCCGCGACGTCGATGAGTTTTATAACCGCACTCCACTGAAGCTGCTGTTAACGTTCAAGAATGCAGCCGGGACGCTGCAGATTGCTGACGATTTTTATGGAACGGTCCAAAACTTCAAGGACAATCTGGAACGCAATGAATCTGATCAGCAGCTGGTAGAAAGTTATCGTTACATTGAAGAATACGGCACAATTTTTGTCCGTACCTTCAGCACCATGAAAAGCCAGGCAGCCATTGTTGTCCTGCGAGAAATCGAAGACGGGATCGCGGCGATGCGAGCCGAATTGAATCTGGGTGGCACAGTTTCTCAAGTCGACAGTCGCAAGCTGGTTCCGATCGCCGCGTCGCTGGAGAACCTGGCAGATCAGCTGGAGTTTGATGTTCGCCGCTGGCTGGCCGCTGAGCGTCCGACTTATCGCACCGAAGTCACCAACGCCACCGCCGCGTTTATGGCACGGACTCAGAAGATTCACTCGATGCTCGATCGGGAACCTACGCTTCAGGAACTGCAGCGCGAGACCGACAGTCTATATCAGGAATGGAAAGTCGTTTACGATTTCCTGAGCCGCTGTCGGACTAATGATCGGGCCAACCTGTCGCAGCTTGCGTCTGAGATTCGTCTGGACCTGACCGACCTGATTGCCTCACTGCAGCTGTAAGCGGCTGCCCGGTGCTCAGGCTTGAATGAACAAAGAAGCTCGGAATCCATTGCGATTCCGAGCTTCTTCCAGTTTTTCCCGGCCACTTTCCCACCACATTCATTCAAAAGATGTCCCGATGAAAGCGATCCGACTCGAAGAACCGAAACGTTTCGAATACGTGGAGATCGCCGAACCCGGACCACCCGGGCCAGGCCAGGTTCTTGTGCGCACACATCGGATGGGAATTTGCGGAACCGATCTCAGCGGGTATCTCGGCAAATTTCCGTTCTTTCGCTATCCACGTGTCCCGGGCCATGAGTTGGGAGTGGAAGTGCTGGCCGTGGGCAATGGCGTTTCCAATGTGAAGCCCGGCGATCGTTGCAGTGTCGAACCATATATGAACTGCGGCACCTGCTTTGCCTGTCGTCGAGAACAGGGAAACTGCTGCACCACATTAAATGTCATCGGAGTCATGATTGACGGCGGGCTCTGTGAAAGATTTCTGATCCGCGCCGACAAACTGCATCCGTCAGCAATACTTTCCTGGGAGCAGTTGGCGCTTGTGGAGACACTGGCCATCGGATGCCATACCACAGATCGCGGAGGTTCAAAACGCGGTGATCATGTTCTCATCATTGGGGCCGGCCCGATCGGTCTCGCTACGCTTGAATTCACGCGGCTCACCGGAGCCACCGTCACCGTAATGGACATGGTGCAGTCGCGGCTCGACTTTTGTCAGCAGGAGTACGGAATTCAGCACACCATCCTGTTTCAGGGCGATGGCAGCGAACTGGCCCGGATGCAGGCTATCACAGGCGGCGACATGTATCTTGTGGTCACCGATGCTACGGGAAACAAGCACTCCATGTCGTCTGCCATGAAGTATGTGGCTCACACGGGATCGCTCGTCTACGTGGGGATCACGACCGAAGAAATCACATTCAACCATCCGACGCTGCATCGTCCGGAAATGACTCTGAAAGCATCTCGCAACGCGATGCCCGCGGATTTTTCTCGGATCATTCGGCTGATCGAAGATGGAACGATCGACACTACACCATGGATCACGCACCGCACGTCGTTCGACAGAATGGTCGACGAATTTGAAACCTTCACACGTCCGGAAACCGGCGTGCTCAAGGCCATCGTGGATGTCAGCGGAGTCGCGTGAAAGCCTTCGAGGAATCAGCGGCCTGCGAACAGGCCAAACAGGCCGCTTTTTTTGCGAGGCTGTTCTTCGTCCTTTTTGCCGCCGGCGTCCCCTGAGTGCAGATGCCGCACCATATCATTGATGCTGCGCGTCAGACGGGCCTTGGGAGCGAACTGGCACAAAGGCACACCATTGTTCCGTGCGCCGACCATGGTGGCGTAATCGTTCGGCAGCTGCCAGAATACGGCACGACCGATGGTTTCGAGCGCCTTATTAATGCTGATGTCGCTGTCTTCCAGGCCCATGCGGTTGACTACAATTTCAACCTTTTCCTTGACGCCTGGAAAGTTCTGCAGAAACTGGGTGATCCGCACGACGTTTCGCAGGCACGACAAATCAAGCTGCGTCACCAGCAGAACCTTGTCTGACAATTCCATCGCGGTCAGGTCGAGCTTTCCGAAGGACTTGCTGACGTCAATGATCAGGTGCGAAAACGTCGCTTTCAGCAGCGACAGAATTCGCCGCAGGTCGTCCGGCTTCATCGGTTCACCGGTTTCCAGTTCCACTGGTCGCGGCAACAGATAAACGCCACAGTCATGACGCGTCAGCGAGCGTTTGAGCAGACCGTAGTCGAGTCGTGAAATGTTGTCAGCCACATCGCGAATGGTGTATTCGGGAATGATGTCCAGCCACACGTCCGCATCGCCGAGCGTCAGATCCAGATCGATGATCACTGGCGAATTACCGGGATCCTGTGCCAGGGACGCCGCAGCATTCACAACGAGTGCCGTTCCACCGACGCCACCACCCACGCCAGCCACCGTGATAATCTGACCGACTCGACCGGCGCCCTCACCGGACGCCCCGCCCATCGAGACGCGCATACGGTCGAGCGCGGCGATGAAATCGTCGAGCTGCAGAGGCATGTTCAAAAATTCACGCGCCCCGTTTCGCATCGACTGAAGAATCAGGCTGCCTTCCTGCGAACTGCTGACCACCAGCACGGCGCAGCCTGGAACGGCACGAGAAACTTCGCCGATCAGTTGAACAGCACGAGCGTGATTGGAATCCACATTGATCAGAGCAATGTCCGGCTGAGTTTGCTGCACGACGTCCATAAAGAACTCGTACCGCGAGCATTCCGCTTCCAGCCAGACAGTGTCTACCCCCAGCAGCATTGACTTGAGCGAGTTGCGCGAGCGCTCATCCGGATCAACCGTCGCAAGTCGCAATACGCTTTTCATTTGACCGTCTCTGCTACAAATCCAGGAACTTGAGTTTTCAGTTTTCCGCAGAACCAGCAGATGATCGGCCGTCCGACTTTTCTCTTCTGCTGGCTGTCAGTCTCGTTATCGCATGGTTGGCGAAATGAGCCCTGTTCCACCGGAACGTGTATTACCTTTTTTTGGGGCTGGTGCGGGCGTCTTTGCCGAGATTGGCGCTTTTCGCACTGGAGCCGCTGATGAAGTGCTGGCCGGACGAGCTTTCGTGGCCCGACCGGTCGATGGAGCTGCCTCTGAATCACCCGGCTGAGACAGCTTTGCCGAACCTGGAGCACAGTTTTCCGAAGACTGACAGTTTGGACAGTTCGAATTGTGGCACGGAGCGCCAATCATACCGCCCTGACACTGGTCGCAAACGTCGCCCGTTTTGGGAACTTCCAGGAGCCCGTGAAAGAACAGCTCCCGGTCAACAGGTGTGTCTGTGAATGTTCCCGGACCAGTCGTCGGCAGCTGATTGGCCGGCATTGGCGCTACAAATTCAGGAGTCACCAGAATAATAAGTTCCGATTCGGATTCCTGATACGTTTTACGGCTGAAGGCGGCGCCAATATAAGGCAGCTCTCCAAAGAACGGTACCTTCTGTGTCGAGCTGTCTTCACGCTGCGACACCAGACCGGCGATGACGAGGGCTTCACCAAAATTCATTTCCACCTGAGTATTCGCGCTATTGGTTTTGAACGCGGTCGTCGTAGTACCAGCGATCGTCACAGAGTTGGAAAAGTCACGGTCTCGAATGATGGTCTCAACCTCCAGACGGACGCGGCCATTCCCAAGAATATAGGGAACAGCATTCATCTGGATCCCGAACTCCTTGAATTCCACACCCGTCACACCCAGACCGGCCGCAATTGGGACTGGCGTTTCACCACCGCTCAGGAAGTTTGCCGGGCGACCGTTATGAGTGACGATCATCGGAGTCGCATGGGATTTTAGCATGCCTTCTTCAAGCATCGCCTGAATGAAGCCCTGGAACACGCTGTTGGGCCTTGTGAAACCATAGGCGATACTGGTGTTGCCAAAACCGCTGAAGGCCGCTGTTGTTCCCGCACCTGAGGCCGTCAATGACGTGATCGGTGTGATTGGGCCTGGAGTGCTCATCAGGAAGCCGTCGGGGCGAATCAGGCTGAAGTTCATCCCTAGTCGACGCAGCTTTGAACGCTGAACTTCCAGCACCGTACATTTCAGAAGGACCTGCTGAACACCGCCGGTCTTCATATGATTCAGCACATCAGGATAGAACTGTTCGGCAATTGCCTGGATTTCGCTGATGTTTTCCGGCTTGGAAACCCATCCATCAAGTCGGACAGCGCTGTCACTGACTTCTTCAACCGCGATGGAATCGTTGGGATAAAGACGGCGGATAAAGGATTCCAAATGCCGCACATCGCCCCGAACGAGCACTTCGACGGTATAGGACTGATTGAACTCATCAATGATTGTGATGGAGGTCACGCCGGACTTCAGGGCGTAGATTCTGAACTGTTGCGGATTTCCTTCGACCGTCTGCACGGTCAGGACCTCTTCGTCAAAGTCCATCACCTTTTTGATTTTCGCGGAGTGCTCAATAAAAGTCGAGAATCTCTCGAAGAGAGAGATTTCGTTATGACCTTCACGAATATTATAGACGGGTGACGTGCCTTCAGACTGGCACCGTCCCTGCTGCACCTGCGCAAGCAGCCAGCCGACAGTCAACAGCGATACCGTCATCATTCGTTTCGAAAGCATCCCTGCACCCCATAAAATGCTGAAGAGCGACGTTTCGCTTTGATGCGAAACGTCGCTTCCCCAACTCATAACGCGCTCCGCGCGATCGCATACCGATCATGAATGCTGGCTGTCCTGACCAGCATTGGTGCCCGACACTGTCGAACAGGATCAGTTTGACTTAAACATGTCCCAGACACTCCATGTACCGGAGGTCTGGCCGTTTTTACCGGGCACCGATTCTGCAACCGTTATCGATTCCAGTCTCAGCGTTTCTCCCTCATAAATCTCCATCGTCCAGGTATTCTTTTTGGCCGGTCGTGTAAGTTCCACCACTGGCCCTGAACCGCCCGGATCATTGGAAGCCGTGCGGGCAAGTTCCTGGTCAAGCAGGTCACTGAGACTTGGCGGCGTCGGAACTTCTTCTGAAACTTCCGGGTCCGGCAAGACATCGGTGGGCTTACCTGAATGTCCACTTCTAACATCCATCACTGACGGGCCGTTTTTGTTCGACCCCAGGAATGAGCTCGTCAGGAACTCTTCTGAAATTTCTGTCTGCCCCTTGTCATTTTCTCCACTGCGAGCCCTCATCATTGTTGAGAGTGCTCCGACCTTACCGGCCAGAGTCACTGCTTTCCCCTGTTCAGGCGCTACAAGCAGAGTAATATTTTTCGCCTGGGCGTCGCCACCCTTGTCGATGCCGTAGACTCGGTTATCGACCGCGAAGACTTCTACAAATTGCAGCACTGTGATCGTCTTCTGAACGGTTTCCCCGGAGCTCGAATCGCTGAACGTCAACAGCAGGTCAATTCGATTTCCAGGCAGCAGCATTCCGCTGTGCGAAGTTGTTGCATCAACAGGAATTGTGACAATTCCCATTCCCTCAGGAATGCTGGCTTCAGCCCCGCGGCTTTCAGTCAGCTTTGTCTTCAGGATCCAGTCTCCCGGCATGACCGGGACCTTAAGATAACGCTGATCAACTTCTTTAATATCAGTAACCGCACCTTCAGGAACTGAAGCGACGGCCATTTCCACAAACTTTGTGTTGAGATCATCCAGGGCAGTCCCTGGCTGAATCTCGGCAATGGCACTAAGAACCTGAACAGTCTCCGCAGTCTCCGTCGGCTGCTGACTGATCACCTGCTTCACGCCAAGCATGGCAACAAGTCCACAACCTACAGCGACCACCAAAAGAATTAATGATTGATTTTTCATGATGGAGTCCGTTTCTGGATGCCGTGTTCTCGTGTCGGCTTTCCGCACATCAGCAGAACTTACCCTTTTGCTGCGGCAAGCTGCTGATTCTGCAGAAGAATCGATACGCTCCGTTCAATCCACACCCCATCATCATCATCATCGGCAGACAGGAAAACTCTGCTTCACCTAATGATGACGGGATTACTAATCTCTGCGATCTACCGAGACTCATGATTTTCGCCAGAGTTCGGTTCCGGCCTCGAAACGCTCGACGCCAGCAGCAACGATCAAAAAGACCTTCTCACGCTGCCTTATTCCCTGATTCCTTCAGGATGCTTTCATGCACCATGTTTTACGACTGACGACTAGATCATGCCGGTGAAGACAAAGTAGCCAATTGTGCCGATGCAGATTGGAATGCCGTAAGGCAACAGCATCATGCGTGGCTTTCGCTCAGCAGCAATTTTCGACAGTTCATACGGATTCTTGATCACCATCCACTCACTCAGAATGAGCAGAAAGTTTTCGTAGTGATGTTTCATGCTCTTTGTCCAGAGCACCATGCAGACAGCCATGATGGCGCCCACAACAGTCGAAACACAGAAGGCGGCAAAAGTAATTTCCCAGCCCAGCCATGCACCAATGCCAGCCATCAGTTTCACGTCGCCGGCGCCCATTCCGCCTACTGCATACAGCGGCATCAGAGTCAGCAGGCCAACGCACATGCCCAGCAGGCCGGCGCCAAGGCCGCCCAGACCGCCCAGGCATGTGGAATAAACAAGACCGGAAAGTACCATCGGGAACGTGATCCAGTTCGGAACCTTCAATTCGCGACCGTCAATCCAGGCGGCCAGAATCAGGATTGCTGAAACAGCCTTAACGTGCCAGTTGTTGATCAGAAATTCGGCGATTTCCATGGTAAGAGGCTCCAGAGCAGTATCGGTTATGAGTTGGTTCAGAGCGAAAGGGAACGCTCTGTTTGCATGTTCGGGAGGAGCGAACTATGCGTTACGAGCTGTTGATGTCAGAGTGAAAATGAGGAAGTAGACCGCCAGTGACATGACGATGGTTCCCTGAAGCAGATCTTCAGGATTGAGTTCAATCCAGTAAGGAATCATGTTTCGGTACTTTGCTGTTTACGGGAAACGATGTTGTAAATGTACGGCCACCAGCTTTTTTTAAAGCTAGGCCATGCAATGGGTACGTCAAGTACGACTTAATGAATTTTGAGGAGTCAACGTCCTTCAAACCTCCCAGTACTACCCGGTCTACCCTTGTGCAATTCGTCCGTAAAAGAAAAGGGATGCGAATCCAGGATTCGCATCCCTTTTGACTGAAGCCTTCATCCGTCCATGTCAAACTCTCGCCACGATCCGATGAGTGACCGCGGCGAATTTGACTATGACAAGTAGCTCGATACTTTGTTGAAACGTGCGTTTGCATTGCTGCCCACGGCAGAAACTGAAGCAAGGCACACGACAATGATCAGAGCCAGCATAACTGCGTATTCAACTGCAGTTGGGCCATCTTCAGATACCAGGAACTTTTTGATGCTGTTTGCGAACTTTGTCATTTCAATATCCCTCACGTTGGAGCCCTGATCCGGGCAAGTGACGTCACGGCGGAGTGTCATCCGCCAACATAAGAACTCTGCCACGCAGAGTTAACACTTAATTAAGCCAGGCGGCTCGCCGCCTGGTTTGTTGTCAGTGTTGATCACTGGCAACATTTAGAACTTAGGTCAGGAAACCAGGGTGTCAAAATCTTTCGAACCATTTAAGAGTTTTATGAATGGCAACTTTTAAAAGCTCGCCTCCGTGAAAGGGCCAGTCGCTGCCCGGGTGGGTAAAAACGTTGCCCAAAGCTCCAATTTCTGCTGCCCTGTGAAGGGAACTCCCCACAGGAAAATCCCGGCAATATCACGGATGCTTCGTCAGGCGAACGATGGAGGCTGTGAATGGCACGGGGGTATAGTCCGGCGAGTACTTCAGGCCGAACTCTGGTGCTTCCGTATACGGAACGACATAAAAGTGTGAATTGCCCGCCAGTGTCTCAAGCTTTTGCATTTTAAATTGAGGGTACCAATGCTCAATACGCCGGCCCGCATCACGCTGAACAATCCGCAGGCTTGAATCCTGGACCAGCTGCGAATCCTCAAACTCAGCCAGACGGCAGACAGTGGCTAACTCCGGATGACGATGCAAAAGCGGCATCCAGGTGATTCGGTCTTCAAAGACCACAACATCATCGGGCTCGCATTCACGCAGTTGCTGCACCAGCCGGGCTCGCTCAACGTCCGCGTTTTGCCATTGCCGGACACACCCATCTGTGGAACAGCCAAATGCGACAACGGCGATTCCGAGAATTCCCACGCGAAGGCCTGTGGAACACTGATAGAGCAGGAGCGCCAGCAGCGGCGCGCCTCCGAGTACTCCCACAATTGCATATCGAGCGACCAGGGCTGGCTGCAGAACCCATGAGACACCGACAATTAGAAGTGACATCGCCGACAAACACGCACAGGGCGCCACCGAGGCGACTCCTGGCGGCAGCTCGTGAAACAGACCGCCCTCGTCAGTATTTGTCCGAAAGAACATCACCGTCAGCAGCACGGCACTGACGCACAAAGCCATCTGCCAGGCTGGGAGCAATGTTTGGACATATAACAGGGTGTCGCTGAGCGTGGCAGGCGAGATCCATGTAGGTCGGCTGATGGCCGCTTTCTGGCCGGCCAGAAAAGGCAGGCAGCTGGCCAGGGCTGCACTTCCGCTGAGCATGATCAATCCGGAAACAGCAACATTCTGCTTTCGGCCACCGTGAATGATCAGAAGCGGCGCTGCGATCAGAGCGAGCGAAAAGATTCCGAAATAATGGCAGGTGGAGATCAGTGCTGCGAAGACTGCGACGGCCATTAACTTCAGGGCGTATTGCAGGCGATTGCTTGTTGGCCACTCCACAACAAGGCAGAGCCAGACAACCAGTGCGCACCAGAATCCGTAAAAGCGAATTTCTGTGGACTGATGAATCACGAGCGGATGACAGGCCGTGAGCATGACTGAGGTGACACAAACCAGGGGCGTGAAATGACGGGCCAGCAAAAGATAAAGTCCGCTGAGTGTGAGCACCATCCACGTCAGAGAAAGCAATCGAAGAGATATTTCCGTTGGCGGAATCAGATACCTCGTGACGAATTGCGATGTCAAAAACCATGTGGGAGGATTGAAATCGGCGCCATCAGCCAGAGCGTGCAGAGCATGCCTGGGGTCGGGGTCGGTGACGATCAGCCACGAATGAACTTCATCCATCCACAGATCTCTCGTCAGCAGAAATTTGCCGCCGCAAATCCATGCCGTGACAAAAACCAGCCCGAGCAACAGACATAATCCCGGCGCCGTGCCTTTGGCGGTGAGGAATGCCTGATTTCTTGCGGCTGTTTTATCCATGCTCAATCATTTTTCTCAGCACGATGTGCGTCAGCGGGAACTATTGAGACTCTGATTGGTCAGCAAGCGAGCGGTCTGCCACGGAATGCGATTTCTCAAGCTCCAGCTTCCAGTCTCTGACGAAGTCCTGCATGCGTTCGCGATCCAGCTCATCAGGCTTGCATTCCTGCAGCGCGCGGCTCATGAGCTGAATGGCTTCCTGAACTCGACCGTTGTCGTAAACGGTCAGGGCGTTCTGAATGCGAAGAATCGGCATGTCGGGATACCGGGAAAGTGCGTGAGTCCAAAGGCTTTCTGGATTCTTCCACACCGGCATATGTTCCGAAGTCAGCACAAAACAACCGCTCAGCATGCCAACGGTCAGCGCCGCTTTGCACAAGCCGCCGCTGAAATTTTGAATTCGATTCCGCACGACGGTCCCAATCTGACTCGTCTCAGCGTGCGCCGCCGCGGACATAAGCCGTTCAATGATACCGGCCGCCATCGCAAACACGATGATGCATGGCAAGTAAAGGTATCGATCGTTCATGAGGGTCGTGATGCGAAAGAAATTCAACATCGGAAACAGCAGCAGAAGGATGCTGAAGGAGCCGAAAATCCACAGAGGATGATCGCGCCGGATCCGCCAGAGCCCGGCGGCGATGGCAGCCCAGCCGAAGGCTCCGATGAGAACCTGCTTCCAGATTCCCGATGTCGGTGGGTCGTACATGACACACCGATCCGTTGGCCAGAACAGCATGGCCACATATTGCCACAGGATAGTGATATCCACGGCGATGATTTGCAGCAGACCGAGACTCATGTGCTGGCGAACTCCCCCCAGAACAGTGTTCTGAGCGCCCATCGTCATCAGCAGCAGAATGAGCGACACAAAGCCGGGGATAACATGGCGAGGCATCGCCTGGGCAAACGTCTGGCGGCGAACGAGAAGGTCGTACAGCAGAACAATGGGCGGGAGAATGATCGCGTGGGCTTTGGAGAAAAGTGCGAGTGACAGCAGGATCAGATACCACAGATCATCACGATTCTGCGAATCAGGTTTCATGCGCACGAGCAGTGCGGACAGCATAAACAGGGAACATAGCAGGCCTTTTCGCGAAGAAACCCAGACCACACTTTCAATCTGCACCGGATGAATCAGAAACAACGCGGCCGTCAGCCATCCGATGAAGGCGCTGCCGGTGAGTCGTTGGATTAAAAAGAAGACGAGTACCGAATTGGCTACGTGCAGAATAACATTCGTGGCGTGATAGCCGCTCGGGTCCATGCCCCAGAATGTGTATTCCAGCAGGAAGGAAAAAATCGTGACCGGTGCGTAATTGCGAGTCACAACTTCCGCCGCAATGCCCTTCAGGTTTGAGAACGACCAGCTTCGGATCAATTCGTTCTCTGCGATGTAAGCCGGGTCGTCCCAGTTGACGAAGTCAAAACCGACCGATGGCCAGAACGTGATTAGTCCCAGCAAAATCAGAACGGCGCTTTGGCACCATGCCTGATGGCGTCGAAGCAGGTCCATGATCACGAAAAACCTTTCGCCAGAATTCAATGCTGCCAGGATTCAGGTTGTGATTACTATTTTGCCGGGTCAGATTTGGCAGGTCAGACCATCTAAGTCGCTGATCCGGAGCGGCTGATTCGCACGCGGAGGACGCAGTGGCTTAAGCATTGTGCGACTCTTTAGAGTCGCCTTTCACTCAGCGAAAGCAGCGTATTCACAACTTTCGCAGAGCGAAAGGCGACACTTATTTTCCACTCGATGCTCGAGTGTCTGACGCCGCTCCTGCAACTCTGCCATGTAAACCGCTCTACGCGTTCACTTTTCGCCACAACGCATAGATTCTCTGTCTGACCATGGTTTCGGAATCTGCACAACTCGTTTCATCGTGAAATTCAGGGCGTGCGTCAGAACCGAACTCATCGGAAGTCATTTTCGCTGCGGCAGTTCGCTACATATAAGGTCTGGACATTTTCTTCCGGGAATGCAGTTTCTTCCGACACGGTGACTTTTTGAAGCTACGCTCCAATACACGTTTCTCTACCCCCGGAAGTCCTGATCGTCACGCGCCGAATCAGACTGAGGTGATTGATATGCAGCCCCAGGCCTCCAGCAACCGTTCGTTACTGTTTGCAGTAGCTGTCTTTACCAGTGCGTTCCTGTTATTTCAGGTGCAGCCTCTACTGGCCAAATTTATTTTGCCATGGTTCGGAGGAACTCCCGCTGTCTGGACAATGTGTATGCTGGTTTTTCAGCTGTTGCTGTTCGGCGGATATGCGTATGCGCATTTGCTGTCAAGCCTCAAAAGTGTGTCACGTCAGGCCTGTATCCACGCGGCCCTGTTGACTCTCGCCGCCCTTTCACTGCCGATTATTCCCGACGCGGGCTGGAAACCGGCTGGTGATGAGGCCCCTGCTCTGCGAATCACTCTGTTGCTGCTGGCCACGGTCGGTGTGCCCTATTTTTTATTGTCAGCCACTGGGCCTCTGCTGCAACAATGGTTCAGCAAAGCCTGCCCTGGAACTTCTCCCTATCGTTTGTACGCTCTGTCCAACATTGGGTCGCTGCTGGCTCTTGTGTCGTATCCGTTTCTGTTTGAACCGGTCTTTTCGTCGACCCTGCAGGCCGGATTGTGGTCCGTGCTGTTTCTGGTGTTTGCTCTGTCCTGTCTGATGTGCGGATGGACGACCGCCACACAGGCCTCCGATGAATCATCGCCGGAGATCGCCGAACGGGACTCAAGCGACGATCCCGGAGCGTCATACGCTCGCTGGTTTATTCTGGCGATGTTGCCCTCGATCATGCTGCTCGCCACCACCAATGAAGTCTGCATGGACATCGCGGTGGTGCCATTTTTGTGGATCGTGCCCCTGACGTTGTATCTGCTGAGCTTCATCCTGACGTTTGAATCCGATCGGTTCTACAATCGTCGCTGGATGTCAACGGCAACCGGCTTCAGTCTTGTCGCCACAATCATCATGATGGCGCAGGCCGCATTGCTGGGCGTTGTTCTTCAGATCGTCCTGTTCTTCACCAATCTGTTTCTGGTCTGCATGCTGTGCCACGGAGAACTGGTACAGCTCAGGCCAAATCCACGAAAACTGACGGCGTTTTATCTGACCATCTCCGCCGGCGGTGCAGCGGGCGGACTGTTTGTCGGCCTTATCGCCCCCTTCATTTTTCAGGGCTACTGCGAACTGCCACTTGGAATCGTCTCATGCCTGCTGATTTGCGTGGGAACCTATCTGCGCACCGATGCTCAGTTTCAGAAGGCAGTCCCGCCAGCAACGTCTCTGAAGTTTGGCTGCGGGCTGTCGGCTATGCTGCTGCTCTATTTCATATTCTTCACTCAGCATTCTCTGGCTACCATAGCCGTAGAACGAAACTTCTACGGCGTGCTGCGAGTTGAAGATGACGTGGAAGAAGGCACACAGCGACGATCACGCGACATGGTCCATGGGCGAGTCGTTCACGGGCGCCAGTTTCTCGACGAAGCTGGACGCCGTGAACCATCAACCTATTATTCCCGCAGCTCGGGTGTAGGTCGGCTGCTGCGGGACCGCCGCGCTGGCAATCCTTCGAATACCGGACTCGGTCGCCACATCGGCGTCGTGGGGCTCGGCGCCGGCACACTCGCCGTCTATGGTCAGGCCGCAGACGTGATGCGATTTTATGAGATCAATCCGGATGTGATCAGTCTGGCCTGGGAACATTTCACATTCCTCAACGACTGCCACGCAAAGGTCGATGTCTGCCCAGGCGACGCGCGACTGGTTCTGGAACGCGAATCCGATCAGCAGTTTGATGTGCTGGTGCTGGACGCATTTTCCGGCGATGCCATTCCGGTCCATCTGCTGACTTCAGAAGCCATGCAGATCTACACACGCCATCTGCGAGCCGACGGTGTGCTGGCTGTTCACATTTCCAACACATACTTTGATCTTGAACCCGTCGTGCGAGCTCTGGGCGAAGAATTTGGCTTGAATGCGCGAGTTCAGGCCTGTAGTCAGGGAGCCGACGGTGGAGTCGCGCTGGATTCGGTTTGGATGCTGCTCTGTCGCGATGCCAATCTTCTTACGCAGGCACTTGGACCCGAAACAGCAACGAAGACCTGCCGCACGGTGCTCTGGACCGACGATAGAAACAATCTGCTGAATGTGCTGCGGTAAGAGATCGGACGGGCAAGAATGCCCTTCGTACCCCCATCTCAGGCTTTGACGCTGCACAAGGGCCTCAATTGCCCTCCCTCTAACCCAGCGAACGCTTCCGCCTGCGTCGTTTGTCAGGCCGCAGGGGTCTGTCGTAGCCAGTCATTGGCTGCGGAATCACCAGGGCCCCGACGTTTGGTAGTCGGCGAACCATTTGTTACGATCATGGAGCGATCAGGAACTGATTCAGAAGCTCAAAACACTTTGTAACCCGGCAAGTGGCAATCGTTATGGGAAGAAGTTTCGAAAATCGGAAGGCGTCGATCTTCAAGACCGCCGGTCAGAAGTCCAAACTGTACTCCAAGTATGGAACGCTGCTGTACGTTGCCGCCAAGAATGGCGTGCCCGACCCAGAAAGCAATCCATCGCTGCGGCACCTGATCGAACGCGCTAAACGTGATCAGGTTCCCAGCCATGTCATTGACAAGGCCATCGAAAAGGCCAAAGGCGTCGGTGGTGAAGATTTTGTCTCAGCGCGTTACGAAGGCTTCGGCCCCGGAGGCTGCACTGTCATCGTGGACTGTCTGACCGACAACAATAACCGCACCATCACCGATGTCCGGCAATGTTTTACGCGCACCGCTTCCAAGCTTGGTCCCGCGGGTTCTGTGTCGCATATGTACGACCACCTGGCAATTTTTTCCTTCAAGGGTGACAACGGCGATCAGGTTCTGGAAGCCATGCTTGACGCCGGAATCGATGTGGACGATGTCGAAAGCAAAGATGGCCAGGTAACTCTGTTTGCTCCGGCGGCTGAGTTCTATAAAGCTAAAACAGCGCTGCAGGAAGCGTTTCCAAAGCTGGAACTCGAAGTTCAGGAAATCACGTTTCATCCGCAGGCCAACAAGGAACTCAGCCCGGACGACGTGCCGATGTTCGAGAAGTTCATCAACATGCTGAACGACTGCGAAGACGTCCATGAAGTTTACCACAACGCGATTCTGCCCGGCTGACGAGTTCTGTCGTCAGTTCATTTCACCGGCAATTGGTAGGCTACGGCTTCAGTAGCACTGCGCAGGAGCAATCGCTCACCGATCAAAATTGGATGATTCCACGTCTTGTCGCTAAGTGCGGACGCGCTTCGCTGTGTGTTGAGGCAGGATCCGAATATCCTGATGGTGGGTGAAATTCGCGATGCAGAGACAGCACAGATTGCTTGCCGGTCTGCCCTGTCAGGCGTTCTTGTCTTGAGCACTCTGCATGCCAGCAACACCGCCGCCGCCATTGATGTGCTGGAGATTTTCGGCGTCCCTCGAATGCTGATCGCTGATTGTCTGCGTGGTGTCGCAGCGTCTGATCCGAAAAGTTTGCACACAGCATCAGGAACTGTACCACCCGGATGAGGCAACTTGCCGGATTCTGAACATCGATCCGGGAACGGCTGATTCCGTCAAACTGGCTCGTGGAATTCCATCGGATGACAATTTTCACGCAGGATATTCCGGCAGAACCGGAGTCTATGAGGTGATGGAGGTTACGTCGCTGATCAAGAAAGGCATCCTCCAGCAGGCATCGGCAACCGATCTTCTCAGTCTCGCGCAGCAGCAGGGCACACGCAGTCTGGCGGATTCTGTGCGAATCAAAGTGTTGTCTCAGGTGACCTCTGTTGATCAACTCCACTCAACAGCACTGACGATTGCCGACTGATGCGAGCCCACGCGTACGAGGCTCATAGAACCTGAACGGAATGGATCTGTCTGTCGGCGGTTGACTCCGAAACATTCGTCGCATCACGTCTATTTGAGCAGAAGGGGAGCGAAGGAAATGCACGATCTGTCGCAGGCGTCATGCTCAGCGCGGGCGGTGAACAGATTTTGATTTTGTCAGCGTTCCCAAGTTACCGTCACGTACGATTTCACAGCCTTCGCCGCGCGAGTCAGCAGCGTCGTACCGGGCCAGTGGCTCGCCACTCGGAACCAGACGTGCCGATGAGTCGCCTGCACCAACTGGCTCATCCGAGAGTGAACCAGGCCAGGTGACAGCCATGCCCTGCTGCTTGCCGGATCGAGCATTCTGTCAGTGGACTCGCTGGCCGGGGACGGAACCGGTGTCGGGTGAGAGCAGGAAGACTTCTGAACCGCCGCTTCCGCTGGCACACACCATTCCCTGGCTCAGACCAAACTTCATCTGACGCGGCTTCAGATTGGCAACGCAGATTACCAGGCGGCCGACAAGATCTTCCGGCTTGTACGCGGCCTTGATTCCGGCAAAGACGTTGCGGATTTCTCCGCCGCCCAGTGACAACGTCAGCTGCAGCAGTTTGTTAGCGGTCTCAACATGCTTCGCTTCAATGATGCGAGCCACACGCAGGTCGACTTTCACAAAGTCGTCAATCGTGCATTCTGCCGCAAGCGGTTCATTGGCCAACGCTCCGCCGGCATCCTGCCATGTGTCGGCCGCATGAAAAGTGATAGCCGGAGTTTCAGGCGTCGCCGGAACCGCAGCCTGTTCGGCGGCCGTTTGTTCTTTGCTTTCTTCGATCATCGCTTCAACCTGTTTCGTTTCAATACGTTTCATTAAGTGCGTAAATTGACTGACAGGTGTTCCCGTCAGTGGCGACTGAGATTCGGACCAGCTGGAAATGGGCCGATTGAGAAGTTCTTCGGTTTGCTTTGCCAGCTCCGGAAGGATGGGAGCCAGATAAGTCACGATCTGGCGGAACAGATTCAGTGTGATTGAACAGACGTCGCGAAGCTCGTCAGCCTTTGTCGGATCTTTGCGAATCACCCATGGCTGACGATCATCGACGAATTTGTTGGCCTTATCTGCCAAAGCCATGATCTCACGAGTCGCCGCGCCGTAGTTGCACTCTTCGTAGAACGTAGCGATCTGCCCACCCTTTTCGGCGGCCGCTGCAAACAGACCCCCGTCGTCCGGATAAACGTCGCTCAGCGTCTGCCCGGCCAGAAAGCCGGCCGAACGAGACGCCAGGTTAACCACTTTGCCGACCAGATCAGAATTGAAGCGGGCCACAAATTCGTCAAGATTCAGATCGATGTCATCCAGCCCGGTCCCCAGTTTACTGGCGTAGTAATATCGCAGAGCACCCGGCGGCAAATGCTTGAGGTACGTCGATCCCATAACGAACGTGCCGATGGATTTCGACATCTTCTGACCACCCACGGTAAGAAACCCATGGATGTGAACCTGCTTTGGCAAATTGCAATCTGCCGTCTTCAGCATGCCGGGCCAGAACAAAGTATGAAAATAGGTAATGTCCTTGCCGATGAAATGATGGATCTCTGCCGTTGAGTGGCTGCTCCACCAGTCCTCCAGATTCTGGCCATTCCTTTTGCACCATTGTAGCGTTGACGCCATGTAGCCAATCGGTGCGTCGAACCAGACATACCAGTAGTGGCCTTTCTTGTCCGGAATCTCAAACCCAAAATAGGGAGCCGGGCGAGACACATCCCAGTCGCGCAGTGGTTCGCCAAGAAAATGGCCTTTCAGATAATTGGCAACCTCAGGCTGAAGATGCGTACCGTCCTGAGTCCACTCATTCAGAAAGCCATGCAGTTTTTCCAGTTCGATGAAAAGGTGCTCGGCCGTCCGGACCTCCGGCACTGCACCGGACAAAGTACTTTTGGGATTCTTCAGATCGGCCGGAGTGTAAGCCGCCCCGCAGGCACTGCAATTGTCGCCCGGCTGGTCCTCCGATCCACACTTTGGGCAGGTCCCACGCACAAAGCGGTCGGCAAGAAAAATTCCGGCGACGGGATCGTAAAGCTGCTCGACATCTTTTTCTTTGACCAGGCCAGCCTTCCGAATCGCGTCCCAGATTCGATCGCACAGTTCACGATTTTCCGGACTGTTCGTGCTGCCATAGTTGTCGAATTCGATTTGAAAACCGCCAAAATCGCGAACATGGGCCTCGCGCATATCGGCGATCACCGCTTCTTCGGAGCGCCCTTCCCGGCGGGCTCGGATCATGATCGCGGTGCCGTGAGTGTCATCGGCGCAAACAAAAACGCACTGATGGCCGCGGAGCTTCTGGAAACGCACCCAGATGTCGGTCTGAATGTATTCGACCAGGTGGCCGATATGAATGTGGCCGTTTGCATAAGGCAAAGCAGCGGTGACAAGGATCCGGCGGGTCATTCGGAGGCGTTCCATTCAACAAAATCACTGGGTCTTGATCGAGCCCGAATTGGACCTGACAAAGAGGTATCGGTCAACTGGTGAACAGCCCGGTCTCTGGTTCGACACTGGACCGCACGGGGCGGTTCAGCCGTTCAGAGTCGCTCGGCTGCTTAAAAGACAGCATTTTCCGCCGGCCCCGCCCGCTACACAGGGGTGCGAAACACTGATATTGCTGCATTTTGGGCCGTGGAATACCCTTCACGGCAGGCCACGCCAGTTCCGGACATGGAAGTTTGGGAACACAGGGCCTTTTTATGCCTCCTCGGACGGAACATGACCATTCAGGGACGTGAAGGTCTTCACTGCTCGATCGCCATTTGCGCGTCGCAGGGTCGCGTTGCGTCTGCCGAAAACTGTCCCTGCCGGAATTGCAGGAGGCTGGATTTATGAAACTGCTCCAGCGTTATATCTTTGGCGAACTGCTGCGAGTCTTCTGCCTGCTGGTCGTTGTGCTCACCGTCATGCTGGTTTTTCTGGGTCTCTTCCGTGAAGCCACAGAACGCGGCGTGGGAGCTGTGCAGGTTCTTCAGATCATGCCGTTCGTTGTCCCCAGCATGCTGCCGTTCACAATTCCGGCCACGCTGCTGCTGTCCGTCTGTGTCGTGTATGGCCGGATATCTGGTGACCTGGAAGTGATTGCCGCCAAAGCCGCCGGAGTCAGCGCCAAACAACTTCTGGCTCCTGCGTTCATTTTGGCCGCGACGCTGGCTGTGGGTGCTTTTGGTCTGACGAATTATGCCATTCCGTGGGCGGTCACAAACATCGAACGCATTGTCACTCAGGCGATCGAAGACATCTTTCTGGAAGTCCTTGCCAGTGAGCATCTCTACAGTGATCCGAATCAGGGCTATTCGATCACCGTGCATGACGTTCGCAATCGAACGCTGATGGACGCCACGTTCCGCTATCGCCTGAAGAATCATCAGCAGGTTACCTTGCGAGCCGAAACCGCACGCATTCAGTTCGACCTTGAGAATCATGAGATCAAGCTGCAGCTGAAACGATGGAAGAGCAGTCAGCCGGGAACGGATTTTGATGGCGAGATGGACGATCTGGAACTGGCTTTTCCGATGCCTCAGTCCATCGGCAAAGTCAAGTCGCGCCATATGACTCTGGATGCGCTGAATGCCGGAATTGTCGCCTGCCAGCGGGAACAGCAATTGCGAACTCAGCAATACAATCAGGAAGCTGCGATGCTGATGATCACAGGTGAATTCGATCAACTGGCCGGTGATTCACTGGCCGCGATCGCTGGAGAAAAGAAAAAGGCAAGCGGCGACGAACGGCGTTACCGGACGGAAATTCACAGCCGGTTCTCCATGGCCGCCAGTTGCTTTTTCTTTACGCTGGTCGGTGGTCCGTTTGCAATGCTGCAGGCACGGCGTCAGTTTATTACGACCTTCATTATCTGCTTCCTGCCAATTCTGCTCGTCTATTATCCAGTGATGTTTCTGATGGTAAATCTCGCCAAGACTGGCACAGTGGATCCGATATGGGCGGTCTGGGTACCGAACGCCATCCTCTGCGTGACTGGCCTGACAGTGCTCCGAAAAGTGGTTCAGCATTGATGAGCGTTGATGGGGATTAAGTCACGGTGAATCTTCTGATGCTTGTCCGTTATTACCAGGATCGCGGCTTATTGCCGTTTGGGTTCTGAAGAGCGTTCCGTAATGTCGAGCGAGACCGTTCTTTCCAGAGGGCTGTAGTCGCTTGTCAAAGATCCCGGCGGCCGACTGATACGGAACAAAACGTAACCGCCCGATCGAAATATGGGGGTCTGGTTATACGGAAAGAAAAGCGAGGCCGAGCGTTCTGAGATCTCTACTGGCAACAGTGACTCGTCTACCGCATCCTGCTCCCAGCCGTCTTCCTGCAGATCACTCACAACGAACTCGATGTTGCATCGTTCCAGTTCTGCCAGCATTTCAGATCGTCGACGCGGAAAGCAACGCGCCAGGACATCCAGGTAGACATATCGCGTGGCAGGATGCAGATCGAGTGCCGGATACAGATGAATGAGATTTCCGTTGTAAGCCAGAAGCGACATATCGGTCACGTGCAGTTCTCGCAGCTTGTCGATCAGAGGCTGCAGTTCCTTCCAGCGTGGCAGCGGACTGATGGCCAGATCGTCTTTGACTTCAGGTGCAAGAACTCCGTCGGCACACGCCTGTAGACAGCTGAACCAGTGTCGTTGTCGGTTCCACTGAATTGTCGGTGAAGAGAAGAGGGCGAGCACGAAAAACGCAACGGCGGCAGGCAATGCCAGAGTCCCTGTGCGGCCATCATTTGCCAATGACTGGTTGGAGCTCGACGGATTGAACAGTTGCTGCGTGGATGTCCATTGGATGCACACGGCAAGGGCCAGCATGAGGCCCGGCACATGGATGTAATCGAACAGTTGCTGAAATGCGAATGCCTGAAAGATCCATCCCACGTAGCAGGCAGACAGAAGGATTTCGCTATGGCTGCTGCTGTTCCCATCACACGGCCGTCGTGAATGAGACAAAGCGCGGCCCATGCTGGTAACGGAGATCACCAGGGCCGGCAGATGGAGCAGAATCCATGGCCACAAGCGTTGAGAGTGGGCGATGTAGCGTCCGAATGTCCAGCGACTGCGGCCCGCCTGAAAATAGTCGCCATTCCACGTGGTCAGCATGTCGACAAAATACGGCCAGCATCCGCTTTTAATCATCCACAGAATGCCCAGAACTCCGGTAAGAATTCCTCCGGCAACGATGACGGAGACCTGACGTAACCAGATTTTTCTGGAAGGCAGAAGCAGGCCGGAGACCAGCAGGACGCAGATGGCGGGAACGGCCACGAACGGCTTGAGCCAGAAACCTGTCGCCCATAAGACTCCTTCGACAAAACACGACAGCTGCGAGATCCATTGCGTTGAAGAATTCTGCGGTCGGATTTCGTTGGCCGCCGCGCGGTGGCATTCGCTGATTCGAAGTCGAAGCGCCAGCAGACACGGAAGAAGCATCCATGTGTCGCGCTGACAGTGACACCATTCGGAGGTGCTGAAGTAAAACAACAGCAACAACGACACGATCAGCAGCCGAGCCGTCTTGCGGCCAGGTAGATCGAGCGGCGACGACGAAGCCAGCTGACCGAGCAGCCCTGCAATTCCCAGCACGACGATCACATCAAAAATTCGCAGGCTGATGGCGGATGTTCCGGCCAGAGAACGGACCATTGTGTGGACCCAGACAACGCCCGGAAGATTGGGTTCAACAATGTCGCGATACAGCACGCCGCCTTCTGTCAGGCATTGTGCCTGAAGATCGTAAAGGACAGTGTCGGGCGTCAGGGTCAGCTGCAGGAAGACTGGCAGCTGCGTGATTAAGATCAGCAGCGGAGCTCCCCACAGTAATGAACGACCCGACGTCATAAAAATGCTGCTTCTACAAAAGTGCGCCGCAAACAGTGATTCAGAGACGCTCCACATCCGAGCCGCAACTTGCGTTCGGCCGCCATGGTCTGACCTGACGCGTTGCCTATTGGAACGTATGCCAGGAAATTCAACACGGCCATTACGTCCATATGCCACGATGCCAGAAGACAACATCGCCGCTGGCGTTGAAACTCAGAGGCGGCAAATTCGGAGTTTCCCTGAACGCTGTTTTCCTTGACCAGATCCGGTCGTATCAATTCTGCGGAATCCTCCGACGGATATCGATGACCGGTATTGCACGCAGTTAAGTAAGTCAGTCAGGCCATCAAACGCTTAACGCCGGAGTCTGGATTGGCGCTGGCTAAACAACTGGGCGTGTGTGGGGGAACGGTCGCTCTTTATCGCCGTCAGCAAGCTATCGCAGCGTCCCGCAAAACAAAGAAGTCGAAGTAAGTTCGCGGGCTCACAAATGCGGCCGACAACATCCCCATACAACTTCACGGGATCCCATGCGACTTCACAGTGCTGGCGATTTTTCAACCTGACATTTGGCTGGCTGTTGGGCTATGTCGCGATGAACCTGCACGTTGAACCTGCACGTTGCATTGGGGAGTGTTTGACTCGCAGCGGCGCATATCTGCAATGCGATTTGAGAGGCCGAATGGGTTATGGCACAGGACCACTCTGGATTTCGGAAATCAGTTTGCGTTCCAGCAAAGGGTCACGACCCACGGGCAGCCATCGTGAGGGGCCGGATTGACCAACGACCTGATTCAGATCTCGATTCAGCGGCTGGCTCTCAGAGAACGTGGCGCCGCCTTCATAGTTTGCGGCAAGACCGGGAAGGTCCTCGATCTCCTTGTCGACACGCACATGGACAGTCATCACGCCTCCGCCTGAGGCCTGCATGTTGATGGTGACTCGTCGGCGAATCGACTGCAGTGTGCTCTCAATGCGATTCTGGAATCCGACCGAGTCCGGATGCCACGGTTCCAGGATGCTCGATCCACCTCGATAATCGGTCTCGATGATTCCCTCGAGCTTGCTTTCACGAGCTACCTGGAAATGATTGCGGTTTAACACCACAACCGCGGTTTCCCAAAGTGAGTCACGCTGACTGGCAGCCACCTGAATGGTGCTGGACCCGCCGGATGCCGCTTTGGGCGGCGATGACAGACAGCCGCAGACGAAAAGCAGCGCGCAACAAACCAGCCACACGCATGTTGTCTGAGCAACAGCGGCGACGAGTGCAGCAATCCTTTGCGCCCTGCGTAACACGTTTGTCCTTTTTCAGCACGACGACCTTTGAGCGCCGCTTCCTGATGTTTCAATCCGCCGGCATCTGTGTTCTGAAGTCCCGTAACTTCTTGCCGTCAACTTCCCGGAGGGTTGATTTAAAGCTGACGGAGTCATCTTCGTTTAACCCCAATACCGTTCAAAAAGCAGCAGGCACACTCCGTGTACCGTCCGCTGACTCGCAAAAAGGCTCTGCTTTTCGTGGGTTACGGCACATGGAATGTGCCTACTACTTTGCTCCGTTAAACGATTAAATCAGCACTCCGTTCCGCAGGCGGCTTTACGTCCATAACCTCCGAGAAGTGATTCGGACGAATTTCTGTTTCACAAAGTCATTCGCATTTCGGTTGAACCGTAGTTTGGCACTATTGCCGAGCGGGCTCAAGATGGATTCCAGACCGGCAATATCTGCCGATCATGGCAGAAAGCGGCTCGTCGGCGTTTATGTGTTTCGATAGGAATGTATCCGATGGCCGGTGATGGCGCGCCAGATTCCAATCAAAAACGCAGCGTTTGCCAGCACAAAGCTGTAAGCCGTGCCTGCTCCGGGAATGCGGATCTGATACCGCGTGGAAATCCGTCCGAGACCAGCCAGCACAAAGAGCAAACCGAATGGAAGAAACAAAAGCAGAGACGGAAGGCCGGGCCGGAGCAGCAGTTGGCTAGCCGAGCAGACCGTGGCGACGGTGAGAAAGACAGGCGAAAGCCAGCGCAGCAGTTTGTGAGACCAGAGTGCAAAGGCATAGCCCGGATGACGGAGCGGATTCAGCAGGGGGCTGCGAGTCCACGTGCCCTGCCAGTTTCGCAGCGTCATTCGAATTCGCCGACGAAGCGTGATGGAGCTGTCTTCCGGGATTTCGAACCAGGCGACGGCCTGCGGCTCATGCACGACAAGCAATCCCTGAGTCACCACATCCAGCGGGATGATGCAGTCTTCTCCAATCGCTGGATCCATGGGGATAAAAATCTCGCGACGAATGGCAAAACAGGCTCCTGCAACGACAGCAAGAATTCCCAACTGCGATTCCAGCAGACGCAGCTTGAGCTCATAGTTCCAGTAAAATCCCTGGCTGGCCTGAAGTGCATCCGAGGCCGGAGTCTGGTAGATCGCGCGCCCATCAACGGCCCCGACCTGCGAGTCCTGAAACCGGCGAGCCACCTGTTTCAGCCATGACGGTTCAAAGAGAATGTCGGCATCTGTAAACGCAATGATCTCGGACTGAATACTGCGAATAGCCGCGTTTTGAGTCCCCGTTTTTCCAAGGCCCGGGCTTTCATAAAGCTGGATGCGATCGTCGTTCATCGCCAGTACGATGGCATTGGTCTCATCCGTAGAACCATCGGATGCGACAAGAATTCGAAGTCGATCGGCCGGGTATTCACATGCGAGGATGTTTTCAAGCCGCCGGCGAATGACAGCCGCCTCATTGTAGACCGTAAGCAGCACCGTTACGGTTGGCCAGTCCTGAGATTCGCTCGAATGCGGTACCGTTGCTGATGACGAGGAGCGACCACCAGCCCTTGTTTTTACGGCGGTCAGGACCTGCAGGCAACGTCCGTAGCCATCGTAGATCCAGTAGAGAATCAGCGCCGTGATCAGGGTGAGAATCCACAACACGTGAGCAATCCTTTCCGGGGTTGATCGTTTTCCTGTCGCCGCTGGAAAGCAGAATGTGCTGCGTCACGTTCGAATTTGAGCAGCCTGGCAGGACGTCGCGGAGGACCGTACGTTTTATACCGAACGATCGAAATTGGTCCTAGACCTAACCATCGGCTCGCCGTTGGCCCCAGGGCAGTCGATTTGCGTTTATAGTAGCCATCACTCTTCGAGTGATGAATGCCAACGGCCGCGTAGTGCGGCCTTCGTCACTCGGAGAGTGACGCCTACTTTGTCAAAGCGAGTGTTGTTAGGCCATGGTCGCTGGGTCTGGCAGACAAACTAAAAAAGGCAGGCTAATGACCGGGTCGGCCGCCTGGGCTGGCCAAACGAGCCTGGCGACGGGCAATACGGGCGATTGCGGCGGCGGCTCTGTCGACGGCCATTGCTACGGCTTCCGGTGCGTTGGCTCCGCTTTCCTCAATCTCGATCTTGCCCTGCGGAATCAACGTCGCCCACACCTGACATTCATATCGTTGCGATTCTCGACTGGCGAGGGGCGTCCGCACAGTCACGCGGACCTCCCGAATAATCGTCGAATACCGGGCCAGCCGGAACGACACGCGCCATTCTGTCCCGATCCGGACTGTGTCAGGAAGTCGGGCGTCGATATCGAAGATGGATTTCACCGGAGCGCCTTGAAGCTGAACGGAATTTGACCTTCCTCAATGTATGCGGGAAATGATGCGTCGGCCTGCGGATCGTTTGCTCGCAATGCATCGAAAATTCCAATAGCGGCCATGTATCGGAAACCGCCAGGGCTGTCGCCCGGGACATGTTCGCTGCTTAGAGGCTCTAAAAAAAGTGGGACAGGCACCTTCCCAGCGTCATTTTTCTGAGTATTTTCCGCAAGATACGGGAGCCAGTCCCAGTTTTTTCAGGCGTTCTTAGAACAGCCGAAACGCCTGAAGCGTTCGGCCACAGTGGAGTGCGGTTTCGGTTTCGCTGCGGATCTGCCTGTACGTCGTCGAATGACAATCATGCGGGAAATAGACGCTTACGAGCCTGATCAGCGATGGCCTTCACAGCAGGGTGCGTGACCTTCCGTTCGACACTGATGGCGAAGAACTGCATTGTGACCCCGGCCATTTCGCCCACCGGATGCAATCCATACTGCTGTTGCACTTCGCTCAGAATAGAATTGGCGACCGGGGCTGCCCCCAGTCCCTGTGTGGCCATGATTTTGAGCAGCGCCGAGTCCTCCACCTCGGCAACAACACGAGGCGTAAAACTCTGCGATTCAAGCCACTGCTCCACCGACCTTCGCAGCAGTGTATTCTGAGTCGGCAGCAAGACTGGCTGACTTTCGAGTGAGTTGGGAAAGCCGGGCCTTAGAAGGTCGGCCGTCTCTTTGATTGCGACCCACGTCACGCCGCACTCGCCGAGGGAATGGTTATAGGCTTTGACGCTCACCTGAGAACCGGCCGGGCTGTCGGACAGAACAAGATCCAGACGATGCATCGCCAGATCGGCCAGCAGTTCCGTCAGCTTGCCTTCGTAGCACACCAGATGCACCGGCTGACTGAGATGAAAGACGGGTTCAATCAGACGGTAGGCAATCAGCTTCGGGACAAAATCGGGTACGCCGACAACAAAGGGCAGCGTTTGCGGACTCCCCTTGCCCTTAAGACGCTGCATCAGTTCCTGACCGGCGGAGAAGATCTCTTCGGCGTACTCAAAGACAATCTTGCCTGTTTCAGTGAGTCGGAGTTCTCGTCCCGCGCGTTCATACAGCTTGGTTCCGACGGCGATTTCCAGCTGGCGCAGTTGGCCGCTGACCGTGGGTTGTGAAAGATGAAGCTTGTTAGCCGCTTTGCTGACACTGCCCTCACGAGCCATCGTCCAAAAATACAGCAGATGGTGATAGTTGAGCCAGTTCATGAATCTCTCACAGAACGAGGGTCAGACAGGGCGCCCATAATCACTTTGTGTGTGTGCAGGCGACTCCTGTGATGCTGTAGTAATACGCGATGACCGATTATTCAGCGAATCGATACTTGGGTCTCGCTGCATAGGAAATACCTATGTGTTCGCAAGTGGCCCTGTCCGTGTGTCGAGGAACGCGCCAAGCGTTTCGGCTGGCTTTGCGGGGAGGACTCGTGCCGACCGAAAGCCTTGGCGGCTTCCGCTACGGTCGACTCCCACTGTTGCGGAACAAGCCGAGCGTTTCGGGTCGGCTTCGTTCAGGATGAGAAACGAACACTCATCCGCGGCACAGGAGCCCAGCGGCTCACCGGGAAGAAACCCATGCACCCACTATCGTTGTGGCTTCAGTTCGATGCTGTCTGTTTCTTCCAGTGTCACGCCATCTTCGCCCACCGGATGGACGGCGGACTTTGCGTCACCGTTTGGCGACACCAGCATCAGGTTCTGCAATGGAGCTGCTGAAGGCAAGGTCTGATTTGACGTTGCCATGCCGGCCCCATTGACCGGACCAGTCTGAGGCGGGCCATCATTCTTGATTTGTATCGCCACCACAAACAACATCGCCATGACGGAAATCGCAGTGGCCACAATCATCCGCCGGGAGCGTGGCAGCGATGTTCGAACATCAGCCGGACGAGAGACACACACAACAGGGGGACGCATGATTTGAGCCACCCCCGGGCGCCGAAATGGCTGCTTCAGAGCTGCCGGAGCTTCCGCAACAAAGAAGTCTCGCAAAAAACCTTCCATCTGATCATCAGACGGCATTCTGCCTGGTTGGCTGTTTGGTGAATCATTCATACTCAAACCCCTGTTCCACTAAAATTTCAGCCAGACGGCGGCGTGCTCTCGAAAGCCGCATGTCGATGGCGGCTGCGCTGCAATCCATAACGATCGCCATTTGTGCCGCAGACCAGTCCATCGAATACTTCATGACCAGAACTTTCCGGTCGTCCTCATTCAGTTCCCGCATCGCTTTGCGGATTTGCTCCTGACGTTCAGCGAGCTTCAGCCGGTCTTCTGCAGACTCCTGCCATCCGGAAAAATCGTCCATCTCTGGTAACAGACCGCAGGAATTGCTCTTCTTTCGAGCCACATCCCGCAGCCAGTTTTGACCGACTCGCAGCAGCCAGGCGCGCAGATCTCGCACCGGTTCACCTTTATAGTCGTAATACCGAAGAAACGCCTCCTGGACGGCATCGTACGCACGTTCAGCATCGCTGCACATGGCGTAAAACAACGCCCACAATTCGCGGGAGTGCTCTCGGTAATAAGTGTCGATCATCTGATCCCGGTCGGGATCCTGTTCATTTCCAGAAGCCGGATTCGTCATGCAGTTACCCTGCCAACGCAGCCAAAGACTGTTTTGCAGGTCGCAGTCCACTGGCCAATCCACGCCTTACAGAGGCTAGGACGGACAAAAAAAGAAGTTCTAACACGAGAACAAAGGGAAATCGAAACGGCCGATTCCTCCTCCAGGCAGACGCCTGCAGGACCCGGATTGTCGATATTGTTACGTTGCCCTGCACCCTGACACGCAAGGTTTTGCATTTTCTATTTCCAGTGAATACAGATTCACCAGCATAGCGGTCCAGCACCGCCAGGTCCTGCGGACTGGCAGAATTTCGTACGAATGTTAGGCACACCAGCCTGATTCAGGTCGGCCATTTTCACTGAGCACAAAAAAACACCCCGGGAAAACCCTCGGGGTGCTTAATTTCGTTCGCCTGCTGCATCACCACTCACGACGGTCCTGGCGACCATTCACTCGCACGTCGCCGCGTGAAGGTCGCCTTCTTCCGAAGTCAGCACGGTTTGTATAACGGCGACGCAGTTTCATTACCGGCGACGCGGTGGACGCCCACCAATGTCACGGCTGCCACGACCTCGGTTTTCAGTCCGACGGGCATGGTCTTCCGTTGGAGTTCGCAGCGACAGGGCGCCAATTGCTTCTTCCCAGGTTGGGATATCCTTGAACTCCGGGGCAACTCGTGGAGGCCGTTGTTCCTGGCGATCACTGCCACTGTCGGCCGCATCACGATCGCGCGATGCAGGACGTCGTGCCGGACGATCCGAAGCTGCTGCCTCGCGAGGCTCACGAGGTCCGCGATCATCACGCTGAGCGCGGGCTTCGCGTGGTGCTCGGTCTTCGCGTGGCGCTCGGTCTTCGCGTGGCGCTCGGTCTTCTCGTGGCGCTCGGTCACGAACCACTGGTTCTTCTTCACGACGGCTTTCTTCGTCTCGGCCACGACCGCGACCTCGGCCACTCTGTGGGCGGCCACGATCACTGCGGACAACTTCGACTTCTGCTTCATCGCCGAAGTCAGTCATATCAGCATCAGCGTCCAGAATTTCGTCATCATCTTCCAGATCATCATCGTCTGCCGGGCGACGAGCCGCTGGTGCTGGTCGTTGTTCTGATACACGACCTTCTTCACGCGGGCCATTTCCGCTTCGCCCGCGCCCACGACCTCGACCGCGACGACCGCGGCCACGACCCGCCGGACGGTCTTCCGCATCTTCGCCGACTTCGGCTTCTGCTTCGACGTCACTGTCGTTGTCATCAAACGCATCCGGCGCTGGTCGACGGGCTGGTGGTGATGGTGGCTCTTCGCGCACACGACGCTGAGCCTTTACGCTGCCAGCAGAAACACTGACGATGTCTTCCTGATCTTCTTCGAACAGAATTTCGCTGAGATCGTCATCCAGCTCACCATCGGAAACGAGAGCGTCGGATTCTGCGGCTTCTGATGTTTCGCCAGATTCAGGACGACGACGGCCACGTCCACGACCGCCACGACGACGACCACGGCGTTTCTTCTTTGCACCGTCGGCAGAGTCATCGTCGCCATCGGCTTCGCTGTCTGCATCGACATCGGCAACAAGAGTCTCTTCTTCGTCTTCGAAATCATCCTCCAGATCGGCCATTACCTTCTGAGACGGTGCGGGGGCCTTCTTCTTTGATTCTTTGTCGTCCCAGACCCACTCATCAAGTTCCTGCCAATAAGTATCGTCGTCTCCGCCGCCGGGCGCGGAAGCCGGCGACGCTTCTTTTCGTTCTGGTCGGTCGGCAGGTCGTTCGGCTCGTGGAGCACGCTCGGGACGAACTTCTTCGCGATCCTGAACGCGAGCCGGGCGGCGATCGTCCTGGCGAGCTGGTCGCTTTTCGTCACGATCGCGGCGAGGCTCCTGACGTGACGGCTCGCGAGATTCCTGAGCGGCCTGTCGTACCCCGGCGCGGGGTTCCACGGGGCGAGGTTCAGACGTACGTGACGGAGCCGGGCGTTGTGTCCGACCAGCATCTCGACCACGCTGCGGCGCTTCCGCGCGGGCCGTTAAAGACTTGCGGCCAGTCGATGGACCGTCGATTTCGGCACCGAAATCGTCTTCTTCTTCCTCTTCTTCGTCGTCCTCTTCCTCATCATCGTCAAACTCGTCGTCGTCTTCTTCCTCTTCTTCTTCCTCTTCCAGATCATCATCGTCGTCGTCTTCATCGTCCTCGTCGCCGAAGTCGAAGTTCTCGTCTTCATCTTCTTCGTCGACTTCGTTGACGACAGCATCGTCTTCTTCATCGTCTTCGTCGCCGAACACGATCAGGTCATCCAGATCTTCGTCAAGTGCTCGAACCGAAGCGATGGAGGCAGCTCGCTGATCCTGCAGCATCGAGGCGCGTTCTGTGTTGCCGGCATTTTCAGGCATTAGCTGGCTCAGCAGCGACTTAGCCGGCTTCGAAACGTCGTCGTAGTCATCGAACAGAACCTCGCCGCCAACATCAGCCGGGCTCATATCGAGTCCGAAGAAGGATTCAGCGAGATATCGCGCGGCTTCGTCAGCCTTTTTCTTTTGAGGGTCATCACTGGGACCGGTCATGTCATCCGTCTTTCAGGTGTTGGTCTCAACTCGCCTTTTGCGAGCAAAACGTTTTGGGGCGGCACCGCGGAGAACTGCTCCAGAAGCGTCAGAAGCAACACAGTGCCACTTCGACTTAGCAAAATCCGTCATTCCGGCGGCAGCAATTCATCGCGAAGGCTACCCGGCAGCCCATTTGATTGCAATTGGGTATCAGCCTCCTCCGAGGGGGAATTCCCTCGCTTAACACGAAATTCCGTCCTGATCCCCCCAAAGCCGTTGTCCGCGGAGAAAGTGTGCGTTTCTGGCCGACCGCCTGTGACTTAGTTCATCGACAGAAAAATCGATCTCCCGGGATCGCTCACGATCGATTTTGAGAGGACGATCGGACGTTATAGGCAACCCGTAAAAATCGAGGGTAAAGGAAATCTCGGTCTCAGCATCTTAACTGGACAGCGCCATGTGTTGATCAGCCGCAGTGCGCCAGCACCCGATTTATGCAAGGGAAACATGAAAAAACGGGATACTAACGCGTGATGGCTGATGATTCAAAAACACAGCATTTCTGCAGACATGGCGATGGCCAGTTAATATGTGCCACATTCTTTTCGGGTGGGGTTGCAGAGTGCAGCGGCCATATCACGGACGTGGTATTATGCAGCACTCGATCTTTTTGCAGCGCTGCCTTCCAAATTGATGCCCGATCAGAATGTCCGTGAACGAACCTGAAGCCAAAAAAGAAAATGCTCCAATTCCGATCCTGTTTGAGGACGACCAGATCGTCGCCGTTGCGAAGCCTTCCGGAATGTTTGTGCATCGCAGCGAAGCCGATCGATCGGCGACAGAGTTCGTTCTGCAGAATGTACGAGATCAGCTGGGCAGTTTTGTTTACCCTGTGCACAGGCTCGATCGTCCAACGTCCGGAGTTCTGCTGCTTGCAAAGAATCCGGAGGCTGCAGCTGTGTTTGGCAAAATGTTTGCCGAACGTCTGATTCGAAAGACATATCTGGCACTGGTCCGAGGGCATGCGGATGATGTGGGGACCATAAACCGTCCGCTGGTGCCTTCCAAAGGTCGCGGAGATCCGCAATCGGAGGCGCAGAAAACCCCGAAGGAAGCAGAGACCAAATACCGCACGCTCGAGAGATTTGAAGTGCCGTTCGGCTCCGGCCAGCACACCACGACTCGATGTTCGCTGGTGGAAGCGAATCCGAAGACTGGGCGGTATCATCAGATTCGCAGGCATCTTTTCGGGATCACTCATCCGGTGATCGGCGATTCCGATCACGGCGACACAAAGCTCAACCGCATGTTTCAGCAGCGCCTTGGAGTCACCCGCCTCATGCTCGCCGCTGTCCGCGTGGAGTTCGTGCACCCGGTGACACAGCAGCCTCTCGCGATCGAATGTCCCCCCGACGAATCCTTTGCAAACGTAATTATTCGTTTGCGCGACGACGCAGGTCGCTGATCGCAGTGCCAAAAGAGAAGCCCGGCGGTTTTGAAATGCCGGGCTTCTCAGGAGTCTGAATTCAGAAAGCCGACCTACTTCTTTTCGAACTCCGCGTCGATCACATCGTCATCGCCGCTCTTGGGTGCAGCACCGGCGGAAGCGCCTTCGCCAGCCGCTCCGCCCTTGTCCGCATACATGTGCTGAGCCAGTGCGTGAGAGGCCTGCATCAGTTCGTCGGTTGCTGCCTTGATCGCAGCCGTATCAGAACCTTCAGCCGCCTTCTTGACTTTCTCCATCGACGATTCAATCGCCGATTTGGAAGACGCATCCAGCTTGTCCGCATGCTCCTTCAAAGTCTTCTCAGTCTGATGAACGAGTGACGAGGCCTGATTCTTTGCCGCAGCAAGTTCCTGCTTCTTCTTGTCTTCGTCGGCATGAGCTTCCGCATCCTTACGCATGCGTTCGATCTCTTCAGGCGACAGGCCGCTGGACTGTTTAATCTGCACGGAGTGCTCTTTGCCGCTGGCCTTATCCTTCGCGGAAACGTTCAGAATCCCGTTCACGTCGATATCGAACTTCACCTCGATCTGCGGCACACCGCGAGGAGCTGGCGGGATGCCGTCCAGATTGAACTCATCCAGCAGTCGGTTATCCGACGCCATCTTGCGTTCGCCCTGGAAAACTCGCACAGTTACCGCAGGCTGATTGTCAGACGCAGTGGAAAATGTTTCTGTCTTCGTCGTTGGAATTGTGGTGTTGCGTTCAACAAGCACCGTCATGATCCCGCCTTCGGTTTCGATCCCGACAGACAGCGGAGTCACGTCCAGAAGAACCACGTCCTTCACGTCACCGGAGATGATACCGCCCTGGATCGCAGCACCGAGCGACACAACTTCGTCAGGATTCACACCCTGATGAGGTTCTTTGCCGAACATGTCCCGAACGAGCTTCTGAACCTTGGGGACTCGGATGGAACCACCGACCAGAACGACCTCTTGAATGTCGCCCGGCTTCAGCTTGGCGTCCTTCAGAGCATTCAGTACCGGCTGGCGACAGCGTTCCACCAGCGGGTCGATCAGTTCTTCGAACTTTGCCCGGGAAATGCTCAGCTGCAGATGCTTGGCACCGCTGGCATCAGCGGTAATGAACGGCAGATTGATGTCAGTCGCCTGCTGAGACGACAATTCTTTCTTGGCTTTTTCAGCCGCTTCGCGAAGACGCTGCAGAGCCATTGGGTCCTTGCGAAGATCGATGCCCTGTTCCTTCTGGAATTCAGACGCGATGTAATCGATCAGCACTTCGTCAAAGTTGTCACCGCCAAGGTGAGTGTCTCCGTTGGTGCTGAGCACTTCCACCAGTTCGTCGCCGACTTCCAGAATGGACACGTCGAACGTACCGCCACCTAAGTCGAAGACGCAGATCTTCTCTTCTTTTTTCTTGTCCAGACCGTATGCCAAAGCCGCTGCTGTAGGCTCGTTGATGATCCGCGCGACTTCCAGACCGGCGATCTGGCCGGCGTCCTTGGTCGCTTGGCGTTGAGCATCGTTGAAGTACGCCGGAACAGTGATCACGGCCTTGTTGACCTTATGGCCGAGATAGTTTTCTGCCGCTTCCTTCAGCTTGCGAAGAATCAGCGCCGAGATTTCCGGAGGCGTATGTTCCTTGCCGTGGACGTTCACCTTCACATAATCCGTGATGGCCCCGACGACTTTGTACGGAACCATTTTCTCTTCGGACTCGACCTCTTTATGGCGTCGGCCCATAAATCGCTTGATGGAGTAAATGGTGTTCTGAGGATTCGTCACGGCTTGACGCTTGGCCGGTTCTCCGACGAGTGTTTCGCCCTTGGCCGTGAAAGCGACAACGCTGGGAGTCGTGCGGCTGCCTTCCTGGTTAGCGATAACACGCGGTTCGCCGCCTTCCATGATCGACACCACTGAGTTTGTGGTTCCCAAGTCAATGCCGATGATTTTTTCGCCTGAGACTGCCATGACGCTGTTCCTCTTGTTCTGAAGTCTGCCTGCAGGTCCTCGATCCGGTGTCGTGGAATCCGCAAAATGAATGAAAGTGTCAATTGAAAAGCTTCGCGGCACCATGTCCGGGGCGATGCGAAAGCTGAGTTTGTTAGAACCAACGGCTTGACCACTGCCCGTTGAGCCAAAGAATCACGAGATCCTCAGGAGTTCCGGCAGCTAACGTTGCTGATTAGCAGCTTCCATGCCGATCTCAGGTCTTTGTCGTAAACACATACGAAACACTGATTTAAGGGTTTCCTGAAGTTCCTCACTGGTCGTATTAATGTCAGACTGGCAGGCCATTCGAAATCTGCCCCGCCTTGAGTCAGTGCCAAAACGGCACCGTAAACGTAGCTGCGGTGACCTGTGCCAGAGTGGCACTCGGGGAATCCGGTCGTCTTTGCGGAACACGGATGAAGGAAGTCACTCGGATTTCAGAGAGAGGTACCCCCCAGCTTGACACTCAATTTTGACGCCTGTACAAGGCCCGGGTGTCTCATTGTCAGGCGTGGTTTCAGCCCAGTCGCTCATTCGAGTAATGTATTCGAAGAGCGCATCAGGGCCGGTGTGGTTTCGTGCGAACGAGCGTGCGGAGTCAAACAAGGAGCCGATCAGCGAAGTCTGAAACCCGCCAAGTATTCACTCGCGTGAGGGCTGGGCAGGCTAATGGCGAAGAAACCAATTGCAAAGACTCCGGTCAAAAAGGTTGCAAAAAAAGCACCTTCGACCCCAGCTCCAAAAGCGCGTCCGACGCGTCCCGTGCCGTCCGTCGCTACGAAAGCGGTCGCGAAGAAAGCACAGGCAACGACGGTTCCCTCCCGGCCAAAGCCGGCGGCAACGCCTGCAGCTTCGGCGGCCGCATTAGTCCCGGGGGCTCCCGAGATTGAATTGGCGCAGCTGGATGAACAGCTTGTTGGCTTACTGAACAAAAGAGCAGATCTTTACCTTGAGAAAATGAAGGGCGTGCAGACGCCGTCCAAGATTATGTTCAGCGATCAGGACCAGCAGCAGGTTTGGTCGATGATCGATCGAATCAATCAGGGGCCGCTGACTTCGGCGGAAATGAAGACCATCTTCCGCCCTTTGATGAGTGCCGGTCGACAGAGAATTAAGAATATTCGGGTGGCCTATCTTGGCCCTGCGTTCAGCTTCACGCATCAGGCGGCCATTTCGCGTTTCGGCGAAGCGGCCGACCTGGTTCCGGTCAGCACCATTGCGACGGTGTTCGAAGAAGTGAATCGCGGCCATGTGGACTTTGGGCTGGTGCCGATCGAAAACAGCACCGACGGACGCATTGTTGACACGTTGGACATGTTCACTCGCCTGCCGCTGAGAATTTGTGGCGAAGTGCAGGTTCATGTGCATCATAACCTGCTGGCACGCTGTGATCGCAGCGAGATTTCTGAGATCTACAGCAAGCCGCAGGCTCTGTCGCAGTGTCGCGACTGGTTGTCAAAAAACATGCCGCACGCCCGGCTGATTGAAGTCACAAGCACTTCCACAGCCGCGCAGTTGGCTCGCGATAAACCAAACGTCGCCGCAGTCGCCAGTCATCAGGCGGCCATGCAGTATGATGTGCCGATTGTGGCCGAATGCATTGAAGATAATCGCAATAATGTGACTCGATTTGCCGTCATTGGTGACAGCGTTGCCGATCCAACGGGATCAGATCGCACTGCCCTCCTGTTGCAGATTCCTCATCGCCCGGGCTCGCTGTCCGATGCTCTGGAAGCTTTCGGCAGGAACAAGATCAATCTGACGTGGATTGAGTCTTTTCCACTGCGGCAGCCGGCCATTGGTTATCTGTTCTTCCTCGATTTTGAAGGACATGTGTCGGAGCCGCGGATCAAGAAGGCTCTCAAGGAACTGGAAAGCCTGCCGCCCGATCGGCTGGAGATTCTGGGTTCGTACCCGAGAAGCGAGCCGTTGAAGTAACAACAAACGCGGGTCACGCTGTTTCCATCAGGCTCGGCCGGACAAGTTGGCTCTGGAATGACGCGTGTTCAGACGGGCAAGCAGACGTCGCCGTTTGGATCCAAATCGACATCGCATTGTTTTTTCCGCTGGCTTCGGTTTCCGCGGCAACAGTCCAGTCGCTATTCTGAGCGATCTTGAACTTATTCCAAATCGTCCCCACTGAAAGCCGTGTCCGACATGCGACGTTTTTTGATCGCCGGTAACTGGAAAATGAACACCACTCGCCAGTCCGGAGTTGCTTTAGCTGCGGAATTGGCTGCGATCGCGGCTCAGCCGGAAGCCGGCGTTGAAGTTCTCGTGTGCCCTCCGTTTCCCTATTTGCTGGCTGTGGGCGAAGCGCTGACGGACAGTGCGGTCCATCTGGGGGCTCAGGACGTTTATTTTGAGGCTCCTGGCGCGTTCACCGGCGAAGTGGCTGTCGACATGCTGCGTGACTGCGGCTGCCGCTATGTGATTCTGGGGCACAGTGAGCGTCGCCACGTGATGGGCGAAACGGACGCGATTATCAATCGCAAGGTGCTGGCGGCTATCGCGGGCGGGATTTCTGCGGTTCTGTGCGTCGGAGAATTGCTTAGCGAAAGGCAGTCCGGACAGACGGAAGAAGTGCTGGATCGCCAGATGGAAGGTGCTCTCTCCGCAGTCTCTGAAGCCGAAGCGGCCGGGCTGATTATTGCCTACGAACCCGTCTGGGCGATTGGGACCGGAGTCACCGCAACGCCGGAACAGGCTGAATCTGCTCATGAACATCTTCGCAAGTGGCTGGCTCGCCGCTATACTGCCGCGTTTGCGGAAAAAGTTCGCATCCTTTACGGAGGCAGTGTGAAGGCTGACAACGCCGAAACTCTGCTGGGCCAGCCCAATGTGGATGGAGCGCTGGTGGGTGGTGCAAGCCTGAAATCATCAACATTTGTGCCGATTATCGAGGCTGCTCGCAAGCTGAGCTCATAAATCAGGGTGTTTTGGCGACGATGGAAGCAGAAGATCGCCCGTTAGACGAATTACAAAGGTCTGCGGCGTCTGAAAACACGGTCAATTTGATTGAAGAGCCTTGGGGCAAAGAACGATTTGACTCGGTGTTGGCGTGAGACGGACTCGAATTCTTCTTTTCGCGTTTTGATTCAATGGAAATATCGCCGGACAGGAGTGTCCGCCTTTCGTTTTAGCGTGGAGCTGTCAGTCAGATGTCATTTTTCATTGTTGTTCTTTCCGTTTTGCTGGTCGTTATCAGCTTGTTCATGATCCTGCTTGTGCTCATTCAGCGCGGCCGAGGCGGCGGGCTGGCCGGAGCATTCGGTGGCATGGGCGGACAGAGCGCATTCGGAACACGCGCCGGTGACACGTTCACTCGGATTACCATCGTGCTGGCCGTCGTCTGGGTTCTGCTCGCGGGCGGAATGGGCATGCTGGTCCGCCGAGATGCGAGAGCCTCTGCAACGGGCGAAAACAGTCGCTTCAATGAAACCGACGAGGCAAAAGAAGCGGCTGCAAAGAAAGTGGCTGACGATGCCGCCGCTGCCGGCGATGCGAAAACAGAAGAGAAGGCCGACGCCACGAAAGACGCTAATGGTGAAGTTGAAGTGAAGGAATTGACCCCGGCTGAACCGGCCGCGGAAGCTGAAAAATCAGACGAAAAAGCGGAAGCAACGCCTGACGCAGAAAAGAAAGAAGCGACTCCAGCGGCTGAAGAAGCGAAGCCTGAAGCGGCGGATCCTGAAGCCGAAAAGCCTGCAGAGCCAGCCGCACCGGAAGCAGATAAAGCCCCGGGCGACGCACCACCAGCGGAACCAGCAGCCCCTGCAGCAACTCCTGAAGCTCCGAAGGAAACTCCGGAAGACCCAGCCGCAGAAGAACCCGCTCCGCCGGCAGAACCCAAGCCTTAGCAGCGAGTGTTGAGCGAGATAATATCTCAGCAAAAAAAGAGAAACCGGACTCCGTGGCCGAACATACTGATTCGCCACGGACTCCACAGGTTTCAGGTTAAGAATTGGAACTGGCACAACACGGGATGCCCCTGATCCCACATTTTCCGCAAGGTGGTTACATCGTGCTGCTCAGCATGACAGGATTTGGAAACGCGTCTCTGCACACAGAGGGCGTCCACGTCAGTTCAGAAATCAAGTCCGTCAACAATCGGTACCTGAAGCTCTCCGTCCGCTTGCCGGACTCAGTCGCGCGTTTTGAAGCCGACATTGAAAAGCTGATTCGCTCCCGAGTCACTCGAGGTTCCGTGCAGCTTTCGATTCGAGTCCGCTTTCTCAGCGGTCAAAGCGAGTACCGAATTGATCAGGATGTGCTGCGCAGCTTTCAAAAACAACTGGCTGACATTTCCGGCGACACAAAAAGTAACTCGGCAACTCTGGGCGAACTGCTCTCACTGCCGGGCGTGGTTTCTCAGACCGAACTGCCTGACGAGTTTGTGAATTCGCTGTGGCCGGCGGTCGAAGCCTCGCTGAATGAATCGCTCGATCATTTCGATGACTTCCGTCGTCGAGAAGGCGAGTCGATGCGGCAGGATCTGGAGAAACAGTGCGAAGTCATCGAGAACGAAGGCCGGCAAGTCGCCACGCTTACCCCGCAGGTGGTCACCGAATACCGTGACAAGATTCTGGAACGCGTTCGTCGTCTGATCGGCGATGCGTCCATCAACATCAGTGAAAACGACGTCATTCGCGAAGTCGCATTGTTCGCTGACCGCTGTGACATCAACGAAGAGATCACTCGACTTCGCAGTCATACCGAGCAATTTCGACGTCTGCTGAATGGTCCGACATCGCAGGGGCGAAAGCTGGAATTCATTGGTCAGGAAATGTTCCGCGAAATCAACACGATCGGCTCGAAGGCCAATCATGTGACGATCGCCCTGAGTGTTGTTGAGATGAAGGCGGCGATCGAGCGAATGCGGGAAGTCCTGCAGAACGTTGAATAATCAAAATTCAGGCCGAAGCAAAACAGGACGAACGGCGAGCGTGGGTTCAGCGGGAGGCTGAGCGTTTTCCAGCGACGGAAGAGATGGGTTAGCTCTGAGACTGGGTTCATGGTTCAAAACCGGAATGAACGGATAGTGGTCCTGTCGGGGCCCAGCGGAAGTGGAAAGACAACGCTGGTTCATCTGCTGGTCAAACGCGCTCCGGTGAAACTGGTCATGTCCGTTTCAGCCACGACCAGACCGCCGCGACCTAAAGAAGAAAACGGCAAAGATTATTGGTTCCTGATGGATTCGGAATTTCGCAAAAGGCTGGAAGAAAATCAGTTTATTGAACATGCAGAGGTCTTTTCCTCCGGGTATCTCTACGGCACACTTTGGTCCGAACTCGATCGGGCCTGGGAGCGCGAGGGCTGGGCATTCCTGGAAATTGACGTTCAGGGAGCGAGGAAGGTTATGCAGCAGTACCCGAATGCTGTTACGATTTTCCTTAGTGCGCCATCCTCGGCTGAGTTTGAACGTCGCCTCAGGGCTCGGGGAACAGAATCAGAAGAAGTTATACAGCGTCGACTGGCGACAGCAGAAAAAGAACTGCAGCTTGCCGACCGTTACAAATATGTGGTTGTGAACGATCAGCTGGAAACCGCGGTCAGCGAGATCTGTGAGATACTGAAGGCGGAGGAGATGGCTCGAAATGCTTGATGAATTCCGTGAAGACGAAATCGCCCGTAAAGTTGGCGGTCGTTTCAAAATGACCTCCCTGATCCAGAAGCGGATGGTCGCGTTGAACCGCGGCGCACGCGCTCTGGTTGATCTGCAGACTAAGGATCTGATGCAGATCGTTGTAGCAGAGATCATGAACGACAAGATTTATCTGGACGCGACTGGCAACGTGAAAGCGGCCGCAGATGATTCGCCGCTTGTCGACAAACTCGACCGGCTGCGGCCCGACGATGGTGGCCCGGGGCTTGACGATCTGTGATTGATTCGATCGCCTGAAGAACTCCAAAGGCCCTGACCATCGTCGGTCGATGCTCAGGGTTATTTTATTTGAGCGCGATTAGGACGTAGGTGCGAGGATGAATTTCTGATGACAGATATCCTTCACAGCCGAGAAATCCTGTTGGGAGTTTCCGGTGGAGTTGCCGCGTACAAGGCGGCTGATCTCTGCAGTCGACTTGTCCAGCGCGGGGCAACGGTTACGGTGATTATGACCGAGTCGGCTCATCAGTTTATCGGAGCCACAACCTTTGAAGCGCTCACCGGCCGGCCTGTGTACTCCCACGCTTTTGAAGCCCGCGAACATTTTCAGGGCGAACATATCGGGCTCGCGCGACGCGCCGATTTGACAGTCATTGCCCCTGCAACCGCTCAGACGATTGCCCGGCTGGCCCACGGCATGGCCGACGACCTGCTCAGCACAACGGTCCTTGTCACCACGGCACCAGTGATCGTGGCACCCGCTATGAACTGTGACATGTGGGCCAAAGCGGCCGTCCAGCGGAATGTGGAACAGTTGCAACAAGATGGTTATCACATGGTTGGCCCCGAAGAAGGCTGGCTGAGTTGTGGCCAGGTGGGGGTAGGCCGCATGGCAGATCCGGGTCAGATTGTAAAAGCAATTGAACAGAAACTGTCCGCCAGAAGTGGACCAGCGAAAGCAGGAAGTTGAAGGGCATGATGATTCTGATCACGGCCGGGCCGACTCGCGAATATATTGACGACGTCCGTTTTCTGTCGAACGCCAGCAGTGGCCGGATGGGCTACTCACTGGCCACTGCCGCAATTGCTCACGGCCATCAGGTGCTGTTGGTCACCGGACCTGTGGAGCAACAGCCACCGGCCGGCTGTGAAGTGCATCGGATCGAAACCACAGATCAGCTTCGGCAGCGTTGTCTGGAACTGTTCCCAAAATGCGACGGTGTGATCGCCACAGCTGCCGTCTGTGACTATCGCCCGAAAGAACGCATCAGCGGCAAGATCACAAAAACCGGCAAACCGATCGTGCTGGAACTGACTGAAACATCAGATGTGCTGGCCGAACTTGGCAGTCAAAAAGGCGATCGCTGGGTTGTCGGCTTCGCGCTTGAGTCGCAGGACCCACATAACAACGCGATGCGGAAACTGCGGATGAAAAACTGCAACTGCATCGTGCTGAATGATACCTCCGCCATCGGCTCTCTCACCAACACCGTGGAAGTGTTGTCACCGGACGCGGAGACCATTGCGATGTTCAAGGGCACTAAGGAAGAAGTGGCCGACCAATTGCTGGGCCTGATTGAAACATCCATCGCCCGTTGAGTCATGAGGCGCTGCATCATGACGAACCGCCGTACAGTCGGTTGCAAAGCGCGATCTGGTTTCCATTGTCGCTTTTTTTTGCTTTGAAGTTTACTGAGCTGTCGATCGACTTCCGCTGGGAGAACCAACGATTGGTGTTCCGGCAGGAAGTGGTCTGGCGGCGACTCGCAACTGAAGTCCGTGGGCAATTTCTCGCAGGGCACCAAAGCCTTTAAAGGAATCGGGATAAATCCACATCGTCACCACGGTATCGGGAACAGACGTTTCGATCCGCTGGCGATAACGCGACCCGGGACGAACGGCCTCCGCAAAGGATTCATCGGTCAGTGACGGATCAGGATCAATCTTCCAGCGAGACACATTCACTCGCGTGCGCCCGTCGCCGTTCTGAAGTGCTTCCAGAGTCGTCGGGCCGTCCTTCTCAACTGTGTAGGTCATGGTGTATCCTCGAACGGGGCCAACCATCCCATCGAACTGACTGAGCCGCATAACCGTAGTGCGGCGCGACAGTACCTGATCCTTCAATCGTTCCAGAAGTTCTTCCAGAGGAATCTCACTGATCCGTCCTTTACTGACGCGAAAATGGAGCTCACCTTTTTCGACCGGCTTTGTCACTGGCGAAAGGCGATGCTGAAGCCGGTCCGAAGGAAGAGCCGCCTGCTTTGTGTTCTCCAGCACTTCCTGCAGACGCTGCGTTTCTACTACGGTGGCCTGAAGCTGATCGTCAAGCTGCTGCTCGGTTGCCGTCACTTTGGCCAGGATCTGACCCAGCTTCAAGGCATCGCGGCTTTTATTGTTCAACGCCTTCTGGAGTAAAGCCACACGAGCAGAAATCACGTTTCGATCGGACTCGAGATCAGACATCTGCTTCCGCAGCCGCTCGGATTTTTTTTGATCGGACTCCAGTTTCTGGCGTGCCAGTTCCTGAGCCTCCAGCGTCTGCTGAATCTGCACCATGGCTTTTTCATCGTCCGAGTGCAACGCGGCTAGCTGACCGGCGATTTGCTGTTCAGAAATACGCAGCTCGTCCAGCGCCTTCTGATGAGCGGCAATTAAGTCCGCCTGATCAGCACTGCGCACGGCCAACTTAGCAGCGCCCTCGTCGGCCACTTTCGGCTGACGATCGACCTTTACGCCCACCACGACAATCAGGATGATCAAAATCCCCACGATGTTGCACACGACGTCGAGAAACGAGTCGGAGCCAAATTCAAGCTCAGGTCTTTGTGCACGTCGGCTCATGGGATCCGCTTTGGAAGAATCAGTATCAGTTCAAGGGGGCTCAACCGTTTCAGACAGTATTCAGATTCAGGTCGCTGTATTCGACTGTCACCGAGATCTGATCTTCGGCCGTTAATTCATTTCATCGTTCTTAACCTTTGCTCGTCCGGTGTTGTCCTGAAAAGCCATGTAAGGCGTCAGTTCGTAAACGGTCGCCGAACGGATTCCGGAACCCTTCAGAGAACGTGACAGCGAAATTCGCCATCTTTCACCACCGGGGCTGACCACAAATTTTACGATCGGCATCACCGGTTCATTGGGCTTCAGATCAGCGTCACTGACTTCGGTATTAATTCCGGTCAGCAAAGTCACAAAGGCCGCATCCAGTTTGCTGGCGTCGATTTCGACAGCCGACTGTTGCCCGACAGTCATATGATGTTCGTCCAGAAAGACGGTTACCCCGACCGGCGTCGACAGACTGTTCGGCGCCTTCTTTCCGCCATTCAGACGCTTCAGCAGATCAGGGTCCACTTTGGACAGATCAGGCGATCCAGTGGACGGCAGATTGTTGGCCTGGCCTGAAGCGAGCAAGCTTTCTTCGGGCGTGACAGGGATCGATGACGGATTTGTCTTTTGCAGGCGGCCGTCATTAGTCGAAGCCAGAGACGACGCAAAGCTGTAATCCTCAGCCGGTTTGGTGTCAGTTTTTTGCGTTGTCGTGCCAGCAAACAGAGTTTGGTCGGTCTCTCGAGCTGACTTCTCCGGGTTGCTGTCAGCCGATTGTTTCGCAACAGCCGCCGACTGCAGACTGCCATCGCTCCCAAACATGGAGTCCGCAAATTTCTTTTCACCCGGCGAACGCAATGAATCGGTTCCATCGGGAGGCATGGAAGATGGTCCGGTGGGTCCGGGCGTCTCTGAAAAAGTCGCTTCTGAAGAACGGACCGCCTGCTGTTTAGCATACCGTGCGGCAAATTCGTCAGCCAGCTTTTCTGCATCCGCCGCCGTCATGCGATCCGGATCCAGGCCTCGATAGCCACCAGCCGGGCGATTCTGCAGCAGCGATGGAGGCGGTGCGACCCCGCCTGCATAAAAGCGCCCATCCAGTGGACGTCGCGACGGACCTTCGTCCATCATGACTCGACCATCCGGACGGACTGTCAGACGACGTGCATTGGCTCCGGACTGCAGTTGACCATCCGGCCCAGGCAGTGATCCGTTCTGCTGAGCGATCGCCATCAGTTTGGCATACATGTTTTCTCGTCGCCGCAGAGCCTCCTGAATCGACTGCTGCACGGCCGGAACTTCTGCCGGATCGACTTCCCCCGCGACAATCGTCTGATCTGGTTCCAGAAGTTCGTAGCCGAAGTGAACCCCCGATTCCATCAGGATCTTTTGAGCCGCATAAAAAGGCAGTGAGCCATCTGGCCGAACCAGCAGCAGCACATAGGGCTCGTCAGTGACAGAGTTGCCCGAACGAAATCGATGCGCGGTCAATACGGCCGACAGAAACGGATTGTCCTTTACAGGAAAGCCTTCCATCTCTGCCGCAGTAATCCGAATCTCATTCGGCAGGATTTCAAATCCCTTCTCGGTCACATCAACCACGATCGGCGTACGCGATGTTCCAGTAGAATTAGAAAATTCCAGCAGCGTGGCCGTGCCCGAGACAGTGGCCGCTTTCGTCTTTGCGTCTTCCACCTGAGCACGCAGGCGAATCAGGTCCGAATGCTTTTCCTGAAGAACCAGCTCGGCCTCTTTGGAGGCGTCGTCGGCATTGGTCAGCAATTGCTGCTTTTCATACAAGAGCCGTTCGGATTCTTTCAACTGCCTCAGCAGAGCCGCCTCTTTGGCTTTCAGCTCGCGAGCTTCCTTGAGTGTTTCGCTGACACCAATCGTTTCACCGCCGCCACATTTTCTCAACTGTTCCTGCAGCCCGGCCAGTTCATCGTTGAGGGTCACAATCTGCTGCTGTCGTTCGCCCACGCTGGTGTTGATCGCAGCGGATTGCGACTGCAGGGAGGACAGTGTCGTCTGAGCCATTCGGATCTGAGCTTCCAGATCGCCGATCTCGGCGACGCGGTCAGTTTGCGAACTGAGATCTGACGCGATCATGACTGCAGCGGCGGCATCTTTCTCCTGGTCGTTATGCATCTTGCGCGTCATCACCAGCAGAAGCAAAATCAGCGACCCCATGGCGCAGACCAGCACCGCCAGAAATGGGAACAGCGAGATCGAGTTGTGATGCTGTCGCCGAGCCATGAATTTTCAGTGTGCTCCACCACAGGATGAGCTGATCGGCTCATCCCAAAAACTGCCAGTCACGAATTTCAGCTTACACAAATGTCCTAAGCCGCTGCTCTTAAAGACGTTTTTGCCGTGAGCACGTTTACGGCTGCATTCAGACTGTTGACGGTTTGTTCGAGCGTCTCGACAACCTGCAACGTCTGAAGGTTTCTGTTGAGCTGATCCTGAAGCTGAATCAAACGCTCTTCAGATTCCGTCATTTTCAACAGCGTGCGGCCCAGACGATGTAGCTCTTCCGTCTGCCCGGCGGCAGAGAGTGTTGTTGTCTGCATCGCGTTTTGCCAGGCATCCACTCGTTCCACAAAAGCCTGCAGAGTCTGCTGCATCTGAGTACTGAAAGCCTGAGTGCTGTTTTGCAATGCGGCCGCGTAATGGTCTCGCGAAAATTCAACGCTGTCCCGATGGACCTGCAGCGTCTGCTGGGTCTCGTGGTTGAGCGCCTGAGCCAGCGTATCGGTCTGGTGAGTCAGAGCATTCGCCCATCCGTTTTGCAGCGACGACAAATGCTGATTCCAGAAGTCCGTCTGCTGCGCCAGCATCTGCGAGGTCCAGTCGGTCAGGGCCGGGATTCCGGAGGACGACTGGCCGCCGCTGGAGGTTGTCAGCGATGGAACAAGATGGTCGATGCCCAGTTGTTCGATGTCGTTAAGGACGGACTGCTCGCCTCGTTCAATCAGAAAAGTTGTGAACACAAGGAGGATGGAAATCCCAAGCGCCTGAGCGGTGGTATCAAACGCGACCGCAAGGCCGGAGGTGACTTCGGGCAGAGAAGAATCCAGCTGTTCGGGCGTCACATTGGCAATCGCCATGGTGATCCCCACAACGGTTCCCAGAAAGCCCATGATCGGCACGGCCCAGGTGACCGTTCGAATCAGCGAGTAACTCTGCAGCAGGCGGTCGGAGGCGAGGTCGGCAAGATATCGCAAATGATCTTCCAGACCGTTGCCATCCTGGCGATTGCCTGTGTAATGCAGCACGTCGTTGAGACGCTGCATGATTGTGGTTGCCGCCTGACCACTGGTTCGTGACTGTTTCTGCCACCGCTTCAGCGACTGAGTCACTTCCGGGAGGTTGCCTGAACCGTGAGCCCAGCCCTGTTGCAGGGCCAGATTTTCGAGAGACCTCAGAGCCCGGCGTTCGACTGGCAGCAGTCGCAGCTTCATCCACAGGATGCCCATGCCAATGAAGAACATGGTTGATGTTACGTATTCCAGCGGGTGTCCACAGAAGTAGCGCTGAACAAACTCACTGCCGCCGGCGAAGGGCTTTGCGGCCCACGGTGCGACCACATAAAATATAACGGTGCCAGCCAAACCCAGCAACATACCAAAGATAGTGGTCGAGCGAGCTTGTCGCTGTGAAGGCACCGAAGACACAGAATCCGGCGTTCCGGAAGAGGGTGACTTAAGGTGATCTGTGGGCACGTGTGAATTCCTGCATCAAACCGGATCGTCATGAACCGTTATGGGCTGCCGGTGCGGCGTGGTCTTCGGCAAAAACTGCCGAATGTCCGCGCATGGCTAAGCCTTCCTGCTGTTACCATCGTCATAACCGTCAAAGTTGAATGAGTCCACGTTCAGGAATTCCTGGGCTTTGGACAGAATTCGGCTCATGTCAGGTGATCCGCGGTCAGTGCCTCTCCCGGATTGTTGTTTGAATGGGTTTTCAAAACCCGAAACGTCAGTGAGGGATGGAATTGCCTGCGTTCTTCGCCACACATCCCTCGCTGACGCTTCGAGTTACGACTTAATCAACACCCCGCTCCCGTCGGTGTTCAAATGTTCGATAGCAGCAAAACGTCAAACTCAGCAGAATACCGCCGCGGTTCTGACAATGAGATTCTCATCCTTTGCCAAACGGTTCGCCCAACAGCAATCAAGCCATCACGCTGGCCGTTTCCTGCGGGATGTATTTTGTGTACACATTCCATTGGGTAAGATTTTGACGCGTTCATCTGACATGCTCTTCGATGGAGTGACCTGTGGCGATCGACTGGAAATCTGTACCAACCTCGGAATGGCTTTCGACTGTCGTCACAAGTTACGACGTACGAAGTCTCACCACATTTCTGGAAGATCAGGGCACGTTTCGATTTCCGACGCTGAGCAATGGATTATTTTCAGCCGCCGCCGGTGAAGGCGGAGACTTTGAACTGACCGGATACCGCAACGTCTGGCTCCGCGACAATATCCAGATCGCATGGGCTCATCTGGCCGTTCAAAATGACACCACAGTGCCTGCCCGATGCATGCAGTCCCTGACGACGTTTTTTGCAAAACACCGCCATCGATTCGTGGACATCATCGAAGGCCGAGCCGATTTTCATGAGCCCATGAACCGGCCGCACATTCGCATCAACGGCTCCGATCTGACGGAGTTGCCTGAAAAGTGGTCACACGCGCAGAACGATGCGCTGGGGTATTTTCTTTGGCTGACGTGTGAGCTTGTCCGACGCAGCGTTGTGAAAGCCGACGCCACCGACTGGAGTTTGATTGCTCAGCTGGTGCGATTCTGGATGGTTGTCAAAATTTGGCAGGATGAAGACAGCGGCCACTGGGAAGAAGTCCGAAAAATTGCGGCGTCCAGCATCGGCTGTGCTCTGGCAGGCTTAACATCGCTTCGCAGCCTGATGGATCAGCCGGCCAACGCCGCCAAACTGGCGGCGGTTCCACATCCGATTTCCAAATCTGATGTCGACACGTTGATAGAGCATTGTCGTACTGAGCTGAAGTCCATTTTGCCTGCCGAATGCGTGCAGGCCGATCCGTCGAAGAACCGTCGCTACGACGCGGCTCTGCTGTTTTTGATGTATCCTTTGAATATCATTCAGGACCGCGCGACGGAAGACCAAATCCTGTCAGACGTGAAGACTCATCTTCAGGGTCAGTACGGCATTCGGCGATACATGGGCGATTCCTACTGGTGCGCCGATTATCGAACTCTGCTGGCGGCTGATGAGCGCACTGCAGATTTCAGTGATAATCTGGATGCGCGCGATCAGCTGTTGAAGCCAGGCATGGAGGCTCAATGGTGCATCTTTGATCCGATCGTCGCGTGTATTCACGGCCAGCGATATCTGCAGTCTCAGGATCCGCTGGCGCTGCAGCTGATGAAGGAAGCAACCAACCGTTCGCTGTCACAACTGACGCCTGCCGGAACTCGCTTTCCGCAGTACCGTTGTCCTGAATCGTACTTCTGCGAGAAGGGCGTGTGGATCCCGAACGACATCACGCCGCTGCTCTGGACTCAGGCCAATCTCTGGCAGGCCCTGTCACTGCTGGAGCGATGTTTGAATAATACGTGAGTGGCGAGTGGCGAGAACCGGTTTTCATTGGTCATTGGTCATTCCACGAAGGGGCGCATTTTTTCCACCCCGAGCTTTGCAACCTCCAGTGCGTCTTTGGCCCACAGGTCTTCCCGGAATAACTCCAGCGACAGGTAGCCACTGTATCCTGTCGCGGCCAGCTGGTCACAGTAGAACTCAAGATCGACGACGCCATCGCCCGGGAGAACTCGATCTGCATCTTCCTGCATCGCCGCTGGCGGAACGGCCGGTGAATCATTGAAGTGCGAAATCGCGATCTGACTTGCGGTGAGCTTCGAAAGGGACGCTACCGGCCCACCACCTCGCCAGCAATGAAACGGATCCGCAACGATCGTCGCATCCGGATGCCCGGATCGCTGAATGATGTCGATCGCATCATCGATCGAATTGATGTCATCGACAAATCCCAGGTATTCAAAAGCCGGCTTGATGCCGAACGACTTCCCCAGCTCCAGCAGCTCCGCATAATGCCAGGCGCCGAGTTCTCGATCTGCTTTGCCCGCGGGAGGCCCCGAGATCGCATACGTTGCTCCAACCGCGGCCGACTGCTCCAGACGGCGACGAACTTCGTCCAGTGCCTTGGTGTGTTCTTCGCCCGCGGGTTGAAACCAACCGGCCAGATAAATGGTCGTGGGAACTTTCAGGCCGTGATCGTCCAGTGCTGAGCGAATTTGCTGCAGAGTACCGCCAGCTTGCAGGTGCTCATCAATATGGTCGTGCCACAATTCAATCGCTTCATACCCGGCCAGGCGAGCCACTTCAATCTGACGCAGAATCGGCGTTGTTCGGATCGTGCTGGCGTTCAGGCAATAACGAAATCGGGGCATCGTTGTCTGCTTTATGCGTTGGAAAGGAAACAACCGAGACGATTAAAGCCCGGGCGGCCAGTCGCCTTCCGGTGTGTTGAAATCTGAACCACCAGGCTCAGGAAATTCGGGAGGTAGCGGCGGCGGATTCTGCAGTCTTTGCTGAAACTGCTGGAACGAATGGTTCAACGAATCCAGGAGCCGCTTTGCATTCGCGGTTGCCATGAAGACGCGTTGAGAAACCGCGGATCGTGGAAAAAATGTGGTGATGAAGTCGAACGAGAACTCCGTGGGAGAATGTCCAATCACAACGGCGTTGGCATAACTTCCCGACTGAACATCGTCACCCAGTTTCAGCGTGTCGTAAAGTTCCTGAGCCGACTGGCGCTGCTGCGGGTTTGGATTAGGGATCACCGGCATATGCACGGGACCAAAGCGGTCTTCGTATCGCTGCAGGTTTTCCTGAAGCGCGAGAATAAACTGATTGACAACAATTGGCGGCATCACAACGCGGGCAACCACCTGCTGCGGCTGCTGCATGCGAAGCAGGAAGTCGACGATAAATTCGTGCTGCCCCTGCAGAACCACGGCACCTGTTGTGAAGACTCCCCTGGCGACATGCGGAGGAACCAGGGCGCCAATTTGTGAATGGCGAATCTCCTGACTCTGAGGGCCGTCGTCAGGATTACCTTCTGGATGAGACTGTTCTGTCATGGGAAATCTGAGTCAACTGCTGGTGGAAGAAGTCGGAAGCGCGACAACCATCCCGTTTTCGCAAAGAGGCTTAGCATCGGTTGGACGCTAAGCCTCTGTCAATTCAAACGTGCGTGATTCCTGCAGACGTGCATCAATCCTGCCGATGCAACGTCGGAGTTTCCCGTACAGAACGATCAGCCGACGTTCGGTGGAACCTTAACTCGCTTGCGGACGTCCGTCTCAAGAACCCCAAACGCCTGCTCGTGTCGCTGCAGAGCCATCGACAATGCACTCCACAGACGCTTGGCTGTGAAGTGGTTCAGAATGATTCGCTGAGTCACTTTGACTTCCACTTTGCCCGTGGCATAAGGAGTTGGATTCAGACCCAGGTCCAGAATCAGTTCTTCCGGAGTGCTGGAGACTCGGCAAAAGTTGGCATATCCAGCGTTGGCGTTCGCGTCGCTGACAATAACTTCCTGAACCTGTTGTTGTTCCGGGCCACGAGCTTCTTCCTCAGTGCTTTCGCTCACGTTCTTCTTCTCCTAAGTCCCTATCGAGACTTTGACAATTGACTTTGACAATTGACTTTGACTTTGACAATTCATGTGATCCAGACCACGGAGTCGGGACGCAAAGATTGACTCACTGAGGACTTATAGCAACGACAACTCCGGACGGCAATCTTCGTTAGCGAACATCCGTCTCACCATCACGCCGTTCGGGCAGAATGGGAGGTTTGGCGAATCTAAAAAGGATAACTTCGCGGGCAAACAGGTTCCCCCCAGCGAGTCCCCAATGGTGTGGACTTAAGGCGAGCGGGGATGTTAATCCCCTGATTCGTTGCGGATGATGCGGAAATCAGGGCACTTACGTAACCCGCTCGCCGGTCAGATTGCTTAAGTCCACGCCATTGCAACGAGCCCTGGTCGATTCTTATGAAGGTACACGTTTGACTCGATAACCCAGCAGCCGTTGAATCCCAAGCACAAAGATCACCCAGACGGCGGCAATGCACTCCCGCAGATTGATCTTTGTGACACCGTAGCGGCGATCCTGGAAAATGAATGGAATCTCACACATCCGACAGCCAGTGCGACTCAGACGGTAGAGCACTTCTTCCTGAAACGCATAGCCACGGGCAATGGTCAGATCCCAGTCAATCTCCTGCAGTCGAGTCACTCGGTAGCTGCGAAAGCTGCCACTGTTGTCAGCGGTCTTCAGTCCCAGCATGGTCCGAGCCCAGAAGTTAATTGTCTGGCTCATCAGCTTGCGCCGCAGAGTCCAGCCGGCGACTCCCCCGCCTTCCACGTATCGGGACGCAATCGCGACGTCGCACTCATTCATTTTGTCGAGAAGCTGCGGCACATATTCAGGGCCGTGACTGAAGTCCGCATCCAGATTGACCAGAACATCAAAACTGTGCGCCATGGCATACTGAAATCCTGCGAGCGTTGCAGTGCCAAGTCCCAATTTTCCTGGTCGCTGAATCAGGCGCAGCCGAACGTCCGAAGCCGCCATTTCCTTAACCAACAGACTCGTACCATCCGGCGAGTTATCATCGATCACAAGGATGACGGCGTCCGGAACGTGTGATTGCAGTTCTGGTATCAGGTCTTTCAGATTTTCAGCTTCATTATACGTGCAAAGAGTGATCAGTGTTTTCATGAAGCACCCTCACTCCCTGCGGTCGAACCTCCCGTCGCAACGGTCGTCAGGACATGAGCCAGCTCGTTGAGGGATGGAACAACGGCCGACAGAAGTAACCCCCGTTCATTCAGCCGCCGTTCCAGAGTCAACGGAGGAACCTGCAGCTGTTCTCTGAGACTGCTGATTTCTGCCAGCGCTTTCGCTGCCGCGTCGGTCGCAGTTTTTTCCGATCGACGCACGCTGCGGATCAGCAGATTCTTCGGTGTATGTTCCATGTCGATGAATTCAAGGATCTGAGTCTGATATCCGGCCGCTGTCAGCAGAGTGCCGCGCATCGCATCCGTGGTGAGCGATGCAAAACGTTCTTTGATCAGTCCGTAGGAACTGAGCGGAGCAAGCGAAGCGGCGGACAGATGCTCATTCAACTCATGCTGGCAGCACGGGACCGCAAGGATAACTCGACTCTGCCAGCGAACGGCCTGTGCCAATGCCTCATCAGTGGCCGTGTCGCACGCGTGCAGCGAAATCACCAGATCCACGGTCGAGGTGGATTCAAAGCCGGCAATATCACCGACAGAAAACGTCAGGTTCGGCAATTGCAGATCGGTGGCAATCTTTGTGCACGTCTGCACCACATCACTTCGGCGATCCAGCCCCGTAATCTGACAGTCTCGCTTCAGGATCGATGTCAAAAGATAGTGCGTTGCAAATGTCAGATAGCTTTTGCCACATCCGAAGTCGACGATGTTGATTGGTCGATCGGTCGGCAGCAGGTCCACCACATCATTGATGAATTCCAGAAAGCGATTGATCTGTCCAAATTTTCGGGAGTGGCTGGCGCGGACAGATCCTTCTTTTGTCATCACGCCCGTATGAATCAGAAACGGACATGGAACGCCTTCAGGAATTAGATAATTGCGAGTTCGATTGTGGGACGCAACGGGCGGCGTGGCCGTCACCGCAGGAAGCGACTCTTTTCGAAGAAAGCATTTCCCTTTGCGAGAAGTTCTCGCTTCGTAAATTCCCGTTGTGGTTGTAATACGGACATTGCGAAAGACTTTCGTCGCCAATCGCGTGAGTTCTGGAACGGCTTCGGCAACCTCCCAGTTCTTATGAAATTCCTGAGTGGCAGATTGCGAGGTGACCTGTATCAGCCATCGGCCGCGGACGTCCACCGGTCTGATACTGACTCGCTGAAATTCAGGCTCAGCGGATCGCGGAGTGCTGAAGACGGCCTTTGTTAGGGTCTTTGCGGTGGCCGATTCGGAAAGCAAACGGAGAAGATCTTCAGCGTGGTCAGACATTGTTCTCAGCAGGGCTCAACTTCGATATGCTGCGGCAACAGGGGTTCTGAATGTTTGATGGCAACCCCGAAAATCGGTCAATCAGGAATTAGAACCAAATGGCGTTGAACAAGAAACAGCAGAAGCAGATCGAAGCTGCAAAGAACAAGATTACCCGCCTTCGCGGATTGTTGACGGCCGCAAAAAATCAGCCCGATGATCCTAAAGAGATTCCGCAGCTGGAAAAGCAGATTGCCGCGTTGAATGCAGAAATTGAAAAGATCAGAAACGAATAGGCGGATTTTTCTCCATGGCTCCGCCCACTGTCATTATCGTTCACCCGCGTGAGCGTCGCAGCAAATGCTCAGTCGAACCTCTGCGAAATCGACCTGAGTTCGTGTTTACCACATTTCCGCATCCGGTCCCCATCGATATTTCCAGCTACGTCCGGCTGGGAATCGGCGGGCGCATGCTGTCTGCTGAAGATGCCGACCGCGGTCTGCTGCTGCTGGACGGAACCTGGCGTCTGGCGGCAAAAATGGAGCCGTTCTATTCGCATGTGGAATGTCGTTCGCTGCCGATCATTCACACCGCGTATCCTCGTAAGTCTGAAGTCTACGCCGATCCCTCCGAAGGGCTCGCGACCATCGAAGCACTCTACGCAGCCCTGCGAATTCTTGGTCGCGACACAACCGGTCTGCTGGATCAGTATCACTGGAAGCAGAGGTTTCTGGAACTCAACGGATGGAGCGAAACGAATTCCTCGGACCGTTGCTGACGCCCCAATTCCAGACGAAGTCTTTGATCACCAGTCGCCGACGCTGCCATCGGAATGGAACACGCGTTGCAGAAGCTCCTGCTCAAATGGATGCTTGCGGACTTCATCCTCGTTGATGGAAATCCCGAGCCCTGGTTTTGTGTTAGGCCGCACGATCCGACCCTGCTTCTCCACCGTGAATCCTTCCTGCACGACATCCTGACGCCATGGGACGTCTTCGTGAACGGTTTCGCAGATGATGTAACTTGGCTGCGAAAAACCAAACTCCAAAGATGCTGCCGTGCTGACGGGGCCCTGCGGATTATGAGGCGCCAGCGACAGGCGATACGCTTCCGCCAGCGCTGCGATTCGTCGAGCTTCGCTGAGACCGCCGCAGTGTGTAATGTCCAGCTGACAAACGGCACACGCCTGAGCGGCAAACAAATCGCGGAAGGCCGCCAGACTGGTGACTCGTTCGCCAGTGGCAATCGGAGTTGTGACGGCAGCGGCGATCCTCGCCAGGCCTTCAACACTTTCCGGCCAGCATGGCTCTTCAAAGAAATACAGGCCGTAAGGTTCCAGGGCTTTGGCAAACTGCAGGCCCATCGCTGGTGAAGGACGTGCGTGGCAGTCGACCATGATGTCGATCGATTCGCCGACAGCTTCACGCATCGCGGCGACCGCTTTTTCCGCCGTCCGAATAGGCTTCAGGCCTTCCAGAGTCATCGTGGGAGGAACCGCCATGGATTTGAAAGCGGTGAATCCTTCAGCAACAGCCTGGCGAGCGAGATCGGCGAATCGCTGAGCGTCTTCGGTGGCTGTCTCGTAAAAGTCTTCCATCTTTCCACCACCCAGATGACAGTAGGTGCGAACGTGATCTCGAACCGGACCGCCCCAGAGCTTCGAACAGGGCATGTTGGCAACCTTGCCAAGAATGTCCCACAACGCGAGATCAATACCGGCGATCGCGGTGGCTCGGACGATTCCGTTTCCGTGCCAGAAGTGCTGACGGTACATCATCTGCCACAGATGCTCGACCCGTGTTGGATCTTCACCAATAAGCAACTGGGAAAGATCTTCAATCGCAGCAACGACGCTGCGAGTGTGCCATTCGAGCGTTGCTTCGCCCCATCCGAAGAGCCCATCCTGATCGGTCAGGACTTTGACAAAGATCCAGTTTCGCATCCGCGCATTGCAGACCAGCGTTTCGATTTTTACGATTTTCATTCAATGGTGCCCGAAACAAAGGTGCCCGAAAAAAAACGGAACAACGAAAACGCCACAGACGAGCCGGCTCTTGATCCCGGCCCCATGTTTCTCACACGGCAAATGATTTCGCGATTGTTAACCACATTCGCCAACAGTGCAAGGCTGCCAACAGTGCAAGGCGTCCGGGCAAAACTCAAACCTCGACCACGGCCGAAACTGCGTTCTGCATCCAGACGACTTTCATCATACCGGCAAACCAAATCGTTTCCGCACTTCGTCCACTGGCACTGTGTTGCCGTCAGCCACGTCCTTCAGACCAGATTCAATTCTGCCGGACATCAAGGTGCTGCATCACATCATCCCAGGATGCATCTTCCGGCAGCGATTCGATGGTTTCCCCTGACCCTCGCTTCGACACACTCATTCTTTGACACCCGATTTTTTTGACACACTTCTTGAAATTCTCGCACGTAAACGCATCTCGGTATTCCGCCCACTTCGCCGACACGCTAGCACGGCCTGTCTTACGTCGAGACAACCGCGGGCGAAATGCCGGTCGAAACATCGCGTGGACGGACGAAGCTGAATTCCCAATGTCTGCGTGATCTGATAAGGTCCGGCCGGTAAAGCAGCCGCTGTGAAAGTCCGTTGTTGAAGCATTTTTTTCGGGCTGGAATCTGCTGACAACGATCGCAATGTGGAATGGATCTCATGAATGGCCGATAAGGCTCGAAAACAGCAGCGTTCTCAGGAAGGTCAGAAGCATCGAGTTGACCTGAGACGCAATAAACAGACGCGGACTCGCCAGCAGAACCTCACGCACGACCTTCAAGGCAACGATGAGCGGATCGAAGATGTTTCTCGCGGCGAACGCGTGACAGCGCGCGGTGATTTGTCTCGCAGACGCACTCTGGTGGGAATTGAATCCAGTGGTGATCAGTTATTGCGAGTTGTTAACGAAACCGGATGTCGCCACGGCCGCGTGTCCAGCTTCATCGGCCTGCATGTCATGGTTCTGGACGACGCGGACGGCACTGAATATGCCTGTTCCATTCGCGGCATTTTGCGTTCCATCGCTCGAGATTCACGCAATGTTGTCGTAACTGGCGACCGCGTGCTTTTCCGCCAGGAAGGCGATGCCCGGCAGGGCGTGATTGAACGAGTGGAACCGCGCCACGGAATTCTGTCGCGCGGCAGTCAGCGGCGAGAACATGTGCTGGTGGCCAACATCGATCAGGTGCTGATCGTGGGGACGGCGGCGGATCCGGATTTTAAGCCGCAACTGATCGACCGCTATCTGGTCAGTGCTGAACGCCGCGGAATTCAGCCGATCATCTGTATCAACAAAATCGACCTGGTCGACACGCGTTCGCTGCTGGTCTATCTGCGAGCCTACGGTCGCGCGGGTTACACAGTGGTGCTCACGTGCGCTCACGATGGACGTGGTATTGATCAGCTGCGAGGCCTGCTGGCCAATCGCCAAACGGCCGTCAGCGGTCAGAGCGGTGTTGGAAAATCGTCATTGCTGAACTGTGTCGACAATGAACTGGGGCTTAAGACGGCAGACGTCAGCGACTGGAGCCGCAAGGGGACTCATACGACGCGGCGAGCCCGTCTTGTTCCCCTGTCATTCGGTGGCTGGGTTTGTGACACGCCCGGAATTCGCCAGTTTGAGCTGTGGGATATTTCGCTGGAAGAAGTCGACGGCTATTACGTCGAATTTCGTCCTTTCATGGCTTATTGTCGGTTTCAGGATTGCACCCACACACACGAAGATAGTTGTGGGGTGAAGGCAGCGGTGGCTCAATCATTGATCTCGGCCGCTCGTTATCACAGCTACCTCAGACTGCGCGAAGACGATATTTGGGCCTGGAAGAATCCAGCTCGCGGACACGCCAAGCAATAACCGCGGGATGCCATGACAATCGCGGGATGACGTCACAACCGCGGGATGCCCGTGCATTTCGCGGCGAAGTCCGATCTTTTGAATTCGCTTGCCGTTCGCAGTGCGTGTCGTGACACTATCAAAACGTCGCTGGCCGGTGACATTCACCAGCGTCAGCAGTCTGCCTTCCTCTTTGCTTCTTTCCGGAGCCCCGCCGTATGCTGCCTCAAAATTCTTCAGGCCGTCGTTCGTTTTTGAAAAGCACATCGCTGCTGGCCGCGGGCGTGTTTGCGGGTGCGCCGACCGTTCGAGCGGCTTCGCCATTCGACAAACTTCGAATTGCTGTCATTGGCTGCGGCGGTCGAGGTGGCGGGAATCTGCAGTCGGTCTCGTCCGAGCACATTGCCGCTTTGTGTGACGTGAACACCGGCAATCTGAATCGAGCTGTGGAAAACCACAGCCAGGCACGAAAGGAAACTGACTTTCGTCGCATCTTTGACCATGCCAATGAGTTCGACGCTGTTGTGGTCAGCACGTGTGAGCACACGCATGCCTTCGCGACTCTGCCAGCTCTGCAGCTGGGCAAGCATGTGTACTGCGAGAAGCCACTGACTCATAATATATACGAGGCGCGCATCATTCGAGAAGCTGCGGCCTCAGCCGGCGTGGCCACTCAAATGGGAACTCAGATTCATGCGGAAAACAATTATCGGCGCGTTGTTGAACTGATCCAGACGGGAGCCATCGGCAAAGTGTCCGAGTGTCATGTGTGGGTCGGACGATCGTGGGGCCTGCAGTCAGAAGAAGACGCAAAGAAATTCGGCGACATTGTATTTGTGCAGGATCGCCCCACGACCGCCGATCCAATTCCGCCTGAACTGGACTGGGATCTGTGGCTCGGCCCGGCGAAGGAACGTCCTTATAACAACGTGTACTTCCCGGGTCCAAAATGGTACCGCTGGTGGGATTTTGGAAATGGCACCATGTCCGATCTGGGCAGCCACTGGATTGATCTGCCATTCTGGGCCCTGAAGTTGAAAGCTCCGAAAACAATCGAAGCGTTCGGGCCTCCTGCCCACAAGGAACTGGCTCCGGCTTCCATGCACGTCCGCTATGAATACGAGGCGGAAGGTGATCAGCCGGAAGTGGCGCTAACATGGTATCAGGGGACTCATAAGCCCGCATTTCTCTCGTCCGGTCACATCCCTGCCTGGGACAGCGGCGTGCTGTTCATTGGCGACAAGGGCCAGCTGCTGTCGGATTATGGAAAACACCTGTTACTGCCTGAAGACAACTTCAAGGACTTCAAGCCGCCTGAGCCCTTCATTCCGGCTTCGCGCGGACATCATCAGGAATGGATTCATGCGTGTCGAACGGGCGAACCGACAACGTGCAACTTTGAGTACTCCGGTTGGCTCACCGAAGCCAATCATCTTGGCAACGTGGCTTATCGCGTTGGCAAAAAGCTGGAATGGAATGCTGCGGAGATGAAAGCCACGAACGCTCCGGAAGCCGATCAGTTCATCAAGCGTGAATACCGCAAGGGATGGGAACTGGTGTAACGCCTGAGGAAGTCGCGTCGGCCATTTTACTTCCAGACTCGGCCTGCGGATTCTGCGAATCCTCAACGAAAAAAGGGCGTTCCGCTGGGGAACGCCCTTTGATGTTCATCGCAGCTGCCCGGACGCCCGTGAGGACGCCCTGACAGACGTCGTCAAACTATTGAGCAGGTGCTGGCTCTTCAGTTGGCGCAGCTGGCTCTTCAGCCGGCGCCGCTGGTTCTTCAGTTGGGGCAGCTGGCTCTTCAGCCGGTGCCGCTGGTTCTTCAGCAGGCGCAGCCGGCTCTTCAGCTAGTGGTGCTGGCTCAGCATGAGCCGCTTCACCAGCGTCGTGAGAATGAGGAGCTTCGGCACCGCCAGCAACTCCTGACCCTGCAGCAGCTGCGCCGCCGACGGTTGTGGATGTGCTTTCGTCAGCCGAACAGCCCAAAGTAAATGCCACGCCTGCCAACAGCACGAGCGTGCTCAAAGATCGTACGAATTTCATTAGTACCCAGCCTTTCACAAAGCTACAACAATGTCTTCGCCCCCCTAAACTGCCAACCCAAGCAGTCCGGCGACCCCATAACCCTACGAAAACGTCTTGTTAAATCAACATTTCTACCCATCGAAATCGCGGAAGTTTTGCTTTTGGGTCTATCGTAAGTGTACAGGGCCACCGGAGATTGCAGAAACCTTGCGGATTTGCCAAGGTTTAATGGCACTGCCTGCTCAAGAAATCAGCACTCATGGAAGATGAACCAATCGATTCACCTCAAACCCCGCTGTCAGACGTAAGTCTGACGCCCCGAGAAAAAGTACGCACGCTGCCGACCACGCCCGGCGTTTACCTGATGAAGGATACACAGGGGTGTGTGATCTATGTTGGCAAAGCCATCAACCTTCGCAATCGCGCTGGCAGCTACTTCACAAAAGCGGCTGAGATGGATCGCCGCACGGCCGATCTTGTCCTCGAGATTGCCGACATTGATTACATCGAGGCGGAAAGTGAAGTCGACGCGCTGCTGATGGAGGCGCGTCTGATCAAGGACATCCAGCCTCGCTTCAATGCTCTGCTGAAAGACGACAAGACATTTCCGTATCTGCAGATCACCACACGAGAAGATTTTCCACGCGTGGAGTTTACTCGCCAGCCGGAATCTTCCGGCGTGAAACTCTATGGCCCGTTCACAAGCGCCGGGCAATTACGCGGCACCATCGCTGTTCTGCAGAAGATTTTTCGGTTTCGCACATGCACTCTGGACATCGAAGCAAACGACGAAAAGTGGCGTTGGTTTCGACCGTGCCTGCTGGCCAGTATTAACCAGTGCACGGCTCCGTGCAATCTGCGAATCAGCAAGGAAGATTATCGCGAAGACATCCGTCGCCTGAAGATTTTTCTGGACGGCGGCAAGGCCAGTCTGATGAAGGAACTCGAAGAGTCCATGCTGCTGGCCTCTCGGGAAATGAAGTTTGAAAAAGCAGCCCGGATTCGCGATCAGATTAAGGCACTGAACAGCCTCAGCCTGCGCGGCGATCTGGAGAGCCATGCGCAGCCAGAAGTGTTTTACATCGATCCTCAAAAGGGGCTCGCTGGTTTAAAGAAGGTCCTGAAGCTGAAAGAAATTCCGCGGCGTATCGAAGGCATCGACATCGCTCATCTGTCGGGAAACGAAACTGTCGCCAGCCTCGTGCAGTTCATCGACGGGCTTCCTTTCAAGCCGGGCTACAAGCGTTTCAAAATCGAATCCGTGCAGGGTGTCGACGACTTTGCTTCCATGCGTGAAGTGGTGACTCGCCGTTTTCTACGTCTGACTCAGGAAGGCGAATCGTTTCCCGACCTGTTGCTGATCGATGGCGGAAAGGGACAACTGAGCGCAGTGATGGACACTTTCCAGATGCTCAACATCACTCCGCCCACGACCATTTCTCTGGCCAAGAAAGAGGAAGAAATCTTCGTGCCCGGGGAATCCGAATCGATTCAGCTCAGTCGTCATTCTTACAGCCTGCGTCTGCTGCAATATGTTCGTGACGAAGCCCACCGATTCGCTCAGCACTATCACCATTTGCTGCGTCGAAAATCGTCGCTCGGCGTAAACGAACCCAAAGGCCGCCGAAAGAGCTGATTCACGAGTTGACCAGAGGGCCATTCCTGTGTAAACATTGCTCTGTTAATTAGCGGCTAAATAGAGATCAGCCTGGACGGTTCGAATAACGGTTCGGGAGGCCCGTGAATCATCGCGTCAGGGAAATCAGGGGGCATCCGCCGGCCTTTTGAGCATCTGGCTGGACCGATCAACTCAATGGTTCATCAAATGTTCGATCATCTTTCCCTGGCACCGTCTCACGCTGCAGACTATTCGGTTTGTCAAATTGTGTTATTGCGATCCAAAGAGGCAACGATGGTCTGGATACGTAGTGCTTCTACTTTGTTCCTATGCAGTGCGGTTAGCGTCTTTGCGCAAGCTTGCGAAGATCCACCCTCTGGAATCCATGAATCGACTGCTGCCGATAGGTCGCCGGCAGCACCGCATTTTCGTCATGATGTCGTTGCTCTTGCAGCGCAAGAAGCAGGAAAGATCGTATTTGCAACCGGTTCACTGATTAAATTTGGCGAGACTCACTACTTGGTCACCGCGTGGCACTTCGCACACAATAAAGAACAAGGCGTGGTTGCCGTCTTTTCCCGCGGCGCAATGGAAGGCGCCAAGGTGCGGCTCGAAGATGTGAAGGTCGCAGGGGCCACATGGGAACATTTCGAGGAGATTGATCTTTCGGTTTTGAAGCTTCGGCCCGAACACGAACTGATCGAAACAGCGTTAGTTTGGGAACTACCGAGCCCGGAGTCAGACAAAAGACTTGCGACGTTGTCACCCGTCCTGCTGATTGGCGTTCCGCTTCTCTACGGCGTTTCTGACGCGACTGGTGTAAGCCCGACAGTGGTGCGCACAAATATTGCAAATGCGGCGGTGCGATTAAGAAACTCCAACCCGCCAATAGACTTGTACCTGCTTCCCGTTCACCTGCCCGCCGGGTTTAGTGGAGGAATCGTCACTGAGTCAGTACGGAACGATAAACAGAGGCTGCGTGGCGTCGTGATAAAGAACACTGTGGACGAGACGGGCGGACAGTTCTCAATCGCCGTGCCGGCAGAAGTGCTGGCACAAATATTAGGGAAGCTTTGAGATTTATACGGGGATCACGGGGAGGCAGCACTTTGTTGAGTGACGAGACTTTCGACGCGGTGAATCACGGCTCGCGATGAGTTTTTTTTCGGATGAGATTTCGTATGGGCTGTGCCAGGTTTTGAGTGTTCGGTCTTACTGTTCGGTCTTACTGTTCGGTCTTATTGTTCGGTCGGGTGCGAGTTGGCTCTCTGCGAGTGCCTCGGGGAAAGCACTTTGGGATTGATTTGGTTTGCCACGCGATTATGCGGTGGAGGCGACTCGGTGTAGGGCGCGATGATTTCGAATTCGACCATGGTTACACCGGCAATTGGCTGCGGAGCAGCCGCGCATTGATAGCCTCGGGCGTCAGCCCGAGGGGTATGTTCACACCCAAACGCAAAGCTCCAGCGGAGCGACGTTGATTTGGCAGTTCCGATTGTGGCGTGCGGATTTACTCGGCATTCGTTTGGGATTCATCGGATTGGTGATCGCGAGCAAAAGGGCTACGCCTTGTTCCTGCGGCATGACGTCGCTGCTCCGCAGCTTGCGATAATGACCCATCGTGACCTGTGGCTAAAGCCACAGGCTATCGTTACGCCGCTGCTCCGCAGTGAATCGCAGAGGTGCACGGTGGAATGCGCCAGGCGGGACCCGGGGGCGCGACAAATAGCAGTTTCGAGGAAATTCGGAGATTTTTCAGAGGAGGATTTTGTTGTCAGCGGAAGACTTCGTTTGACCCGACTCGGAGAGGAGGACGGCTGCACAAAGTGCAGCCGTGAGAAAGCCTCCTCTCCGAGTCGGGTCAAACGATGCGCCCCCCTTCCGGGATAGAACTCACCTAAAAATTTTTGGGCCAGATTCCTCTTTGTCGCGCACCCCAGCAAGGACCTGCCAAAATCCGCGACTGCACTCCATCAGGCATGAGTTCCCGCGAGTGCTGTACCCCGGTTGCGACCGACGTTATGCTGGTGGCCCCAGATGCCTGACTAAACGGTTCCTCCTGAGCTCCGTGAATCGGCTTTTCATCTGAATTTCTGTTATTCCCGCCAGAGCCGTCTCTTTTTTCCCACCGGAGCCGCTCATGTATATTTCCATGAGACTGTTATCACTTGTTTCTGCATCCGTCATCGCTGCCAGTGTTTGTAATCCCGGGACTGCTTTCGCGCAGAAGGCTGATGCCTTCGCTCCCTTGCAGGCTGAGTATGAAAAAACGCAGCACGCGTTGCTGAAAAAATACTGTCTCGACTGCCATTCGCCCGACCAGAAGCAGGGTGAACTCGATCTGGAACAGTTTCGCTCCGTGGCCGACATGCGCCGCAATGTGGTGCCGTGGCAGCGCGTGGTGGAGATGATGGATGACGGCGAAATGCCTCCGAAGGAAGCCGAACGTCAGCCTTCGAAAGAAGAACATGCGACCCTTCGCAACTGGGTGCGGGCAGTGCTTGATACCGATGCAAAAGCCAATGCCGGCGATCCCGGTCCGGTGGTGCTGCGGCGTCTGAACAATGCCGAGTTCACTTATACGATTCAGGATCTGACCGGCGTCGCTCTGGAGCCGGCTCGCGAGTTCCCTGTCGACAGCGCTGCGGGTGAAGGGTTCACAAATGTCGGCAACGCGCTGGTGATGTCGCCGGCGCTGGTTCAAAAATATCTGGATGCCGGAAAGGATGTGGCCAGTCATGCCATGCTGCTGCCGCAAGGCATTGAGTTTTCTCCGTCGACGACTTCTCGCGACTGGACGAATGAAAAGCTGACCGCGATCCGTGACTTTTATGCTCGCTACACCGACAGCGGCGGTGCTACTACCGTGAATCTGCAGGGCATTCAGTTTGAAACCAACGGCGGCGGACGTCTGCCGCTCGAAAAGTATCTGCACGCAACTCTCACTGAGCGAGCGACTCTCAAGGCCGGCGCGAAAACGCTGGCAGAGGTTGCGAACGAATACGGCCTGAACGAAAAATATCTGACGACGCTCTGGACTGCCCTGAACGACACGGAGCCTTCGCTTGTGCTGGATGTGATTCGCGGGCAATGGAATGCAGCAAAGCCCGAAGAGGTTCCGGCACTGGTGGCTACAATCGCCCAGTGGCAGCAGACCCTGTGGCGGTTCACAACCATTGGACACATCGGCAAACGAGACGGCCCGACTGCCTGGCAGGTTCCCGTTCAGCCGCTGGCGTCGCGTCAGGAAATCCGCATCAAACTGCCCGCGCCGCAGGATGGAAAAAATATCACTTTGTATCTTGCCGCGTCGGATGCTGCTGACGGGCACGATAATGATTTGGCTGTCTGGGAAAATGCCAGATTCGTAGCTCCCGGTCAGCCCGATCTGTTGCTCAAAGATGTTCGCAGTGCCGTGACGGCTCTTTCCGCACATCGCGGCCAGGTTCTTGCGACCGCAGCGGCCTGCCTGGAAGCCGCGGCCGAAGCGACCGGTGCCGTCGATGCTCAGACAATCGATCAGCTGGCCGCAAAGCATAGTGTGGATCGTGCCGTGCTGGCATCGTGGTTTGCGTATCTTGGGATCGGTGCCGGTGAGGCGCGGATCGATTCTTATATGACTCAGAGATTGGAGCGTGCGGAGAACTACGAATTCGTCAAAGGCTGGATCGGCGCGGACGCTTTAAGTGTGCTCGCAAATTCCTCGGACGAGTTCGTGCGGATTCCAGGTGACATGCATCCTCATAGCGTGGGCGTTCATCCGTCGCCAAAACAGCGGGCCGTTGTGGGCTGGAGAAGTCCAGTGGCCGGGGCTGTAAAAGTAAGCGGTCGAGTCCAGCGGGCTCATATCGGATGCGGAAACGGAGTGACCTGGCTGGTCGAACTTCGCCGCGGAAACACTCGCCAGCGTCTGGCGTCAGGAGTGGCCGGTGGCGCGGAAGAGCATGTCTTCGGGCCACTGGAAAATCTTGTTGTGCAGCCGGGTGACCTGCTGTCACTGATCATCGGCCCGCGCGATGGTGAGCATTCCTGTGACATGACTTCCATCGGCTTGACGGTCAGCCTTGCGGGTGACAACGCGGCCGAGTGGGATCTGGCAAAAGACGTGTCCCCGGATATCTTCGCTGGCAATCCTCATGCGGATCGCCTTGGCAATCATGGGGTCTGGCATTTTTACAGCGAGCCCGATGCGGGCGGGGGCGCGGAATCAGTAATTCCTGCTGGCTCACTCATAGCCAAATGGCAGATGGCGTCAGACGCCGTTGAAAAAACGGCTGTGGCTCAACAGCTTCAGGAACTGCTGAAAAACGGGCCCGGCGACATCGCGGCCGACGCACCGGACGCCGCTTTGTTTCGCCAGCTGACGTCGCTGAATGGACCCTTGTTCTCGGCCGTTCGCAGGGAACTGCTGACCGGCAAGCTGGATCCTGCAGCCGCGGCGCAGTCCACCGTTGGACTCGATCCGGCGCTGTTTGGAAAACATCCGAATGGCAGCGAACTTCCTCCGATGAACCTGTGTGTGCAGGCCCCGTCGGTTTTGGAAGTGACCGTTCCGGCAGATTTCGTTGAAGGCTGTGAATTTTTCGCCACGGCTTCTTTGCACGCAAAAACTGGTGCGGAGGGAACCGTGCAACTGCAGGTCCTGACCACAAAGCCCGAACGCCTTTCGAGTGTCGCGGCCAGCACTGCGTCGGTCAAAACCAGCAAGGCCACATGGTCAGATGGCGACAAGCCTGTCAGCCACGATTCACCGATCCTTGTGACGGACAACAGTGCCGCTCAGTCCCGATTAATTGCGCAGTTTGAACAGTTCCGGCAGCTCTTCCCTGCGGCCTTGTGCTACACAAAGATCGTGCCCGTGGACGAAGTGGTCACGCTGACTTTGTACTATCGCGAAGACGACCATCTGAAGCGGCTGATGCTGAATGAGGCTCAGGCTGCTGAACTGGATCGACTCTGGGACGAAATGCATTTCGTCAGCCAGGATGCTTTGGCACTTGTCGACGCCTACGAACAGCTGTGGCAGTTTGCGACTCAGGATGCTGACCCCACTGCGTTCACTCCGATGCGGGACGGGATCATGCAGCGGGCCGAAGAATTCAAAGCCCTGCAGCTGAAAACGGAGCCCGTGCATTTGCAGGCCGTGTTTGATTTTGCAGACCGAGCCTGGCGACGTCCGGTTTCGGCCACCGAGAGTGTACAGCTGACAAATCTTTACGCAAAGCTCCGCGAACAGGAACTGTCTCACGAGGCGGCCGTTCGCATGCTGATTGCCAGAGTACTTGTGACGCCCGCTTTTCTTTATCGCGGTGAACATGCCTCTGCCGGGACGAAGGCAACACCGGTCAGTCATCAGGAACTGGCGACTCGCCTGAGCTATTTTCTGTGGTCATCACTTCCCGATCAGGAATTGCGCAAGACCGTCGACGCCGGGAATCTCGATCAGCCTGAGATTTTGCTGGCGCAAACTCGCCGCATGCTGGCAGATTCAAAAACGCGGCGGATGGCCATTGAGTTCGGCTGTCAGTGGCTGCATATTCGCGAGTTTGATCAGCTGGACGAAAAGAGCGATCAGCATTATCCGGAGTTTAAGGACCTGCGAGCCGACATGTATGAGGAATCCATTCGATTCTTCGAAGACCTGTTCCGCAACGATGGATCTGTTCTCGATCTGCTGGATGCGGACCACACGTTTGTGAACAGCAGGCTGGCTCAGTTTTATGGCATCGCCGGCCTTGAAGGCGGTGGCTGGCAGCGTGTGACCGGAACAAAAGGTGTGTCTCGCGGCGGAATTCTGACCATGGCTGCGACGCTGGCCAAACAGTCGGGCGCTTCACGCACCAGTCCGATTCTGCGTGGCAACTGGGTGTCCGAGTTTCTGCTGGGTGACAAGCTGCCGCGGCCTCCAAAGGGCGTACCGGTGCTGCCGGAAGAAGTGCCGGCTGAGCTGACCGAACGTCAGCTGATTGAAACCCACAGCAGCGATCCGGCCTGCGCTAAGTGCCACGCGCGTATCGATTCCTTCGGGTTCGCTCTTGAACAGTTCGACACAATCGGACGATTGCGAGCCGAAGATGCGAGCGGTCATCAGATTGACGTTGCCGCCGTGCTGCCGGACGGCACTCCGGTGAATGGCGTGGATGGGCTCCGCGACTATCTGCTGAATAATCGCCGAGACGATTTTCTGAGAACCTTTTGCAAGCGACTTCTGGGATACGCTCTGGGTCGCTCGGTGCAGCTGTCAGATGAACCGCTGATTGATGAGATGATCGCTCAGCTGAAGGCGAAGGAATATCGCTTCTCGGCCGCTCTGGAAACGATCGTCATCAGTAATCAGTTCCGCACGATCCGAGGCGCCGACAGCCCGCGGTCGGCATCTGAAGGAGACTAGCTGACGCCCGTCAGCATCGCGATGCAGATCTCCAAAGTCGTTGCTTGCTCCGCGAATGAAACGAACGAGCATGGGGCGTCTTTGTTGACGCTGCATTCAGGCGTTGGTAGACCGTAACGATACTTTCCAGCAAACCTGCAAGGAAGCATTAACAAGGTTCAGGCCTCTTTGTGTTTCAGGCGAGAGACGCATCAAAAAAACCTGACCCCTTTGTTGTACGATGGAAGTCTTGAAGATATTGGACATGGTGTTCATGAAAAGATCTACGAAAATGCCCTCGTCGTAGCGTTCGGTCTTCGCTCCATTCCGTGCCTGCAGCAAAAGCCCTTCGACATTGTATTCAAGAACACCATTGTCGGAACCTATATCCCTGATCTGATCTGCTTTGAGCAGATCGTCGTGGATACAAAGACGATTGAAGCGGTTACTGATGCGGAACGTGGGCAAATGATTAATTACCTGAAGGTGACTGGTCTGACACTCGGACTGCTCCTGAATTTCAAACACTCCCGTCTGCAATGGGAACGGATCGTGTTGACTCGGTGACGAGATTTTGACCGCGAATGGATGCGAACAGACGCGAATGAAACACAAAGACAATTTGACTGCCGCGGCATGCATTTCATTAACGCGGCACTGAATCACATTTCCAAACCCTGACACTACGACCACTGCGACTATTCGGGAATCGCAAAAAGGGACATGCTAGTCTTTATTTTATTCCTTACGGGCCTATCTCAATGACAGATTCTTTCACCCAGTGTCGACTTACTCGCACAAGGCGGTGGCCGGTTGTTCGACAAGCGGAACTTCAGAGTAGTCATGTCCTCCACTTCGTTTAACGGCAAGCCGCAGGCACGTCGAAATTTCAAATCCAAGGCAAACACAAAACTCCGCAACTTAGTCTTCCGGTAAGGTTGCGTGTAAAAAACTTTGTCGTATTCTGACTGACCTCCCAAACACATACTGCCAGAACTTCGCCTGCGCCTGCGGCTCGCCGTTAAACGATTTTTCCCTGGCATGCGTCATTGGAGAGTGTTGTGATTCACGGGTATCACGTCATCATGCCCATGGATGGATTTTGGCTGCCCCATGACCCGCGTGGTTCGTGGTCGGATTTTGTGCGGCGCTGGGAAATTGCCCGGTTTGGACGTCCAAAAAGAACCGCCCTTCCGCCAACATTGCAAATGTTCATAGCCTGATACGCCAACGGAACGGTACAATTCTTTCGTGGTCATGTCGGATCTCCTGATTTGCGTTGTGAGAAGCAGACACCAGACCAACTTGAAAACGCTTTGTAAACTCCCTCCTCCTCAACAACTTACAACGCGCACTTCATTTGTCGAAAAAAACGAGGCACGGTTGTTCGGGTAACCAACAAGCGGCGGGCCTGCGGACTGATGACTTTTCAAAAACAGAATGAGAGCGGCTGATCCCGTTTTCTCAGGGCCTATCCTAAAGGTTTGCAAACGATCCCATGACTGAACCGGTGGCTGAAGATCGCCAGACCATTATCCTGCTTGGAGCAAGCAACCTGACACTGGGTTGGAAACCGGCGCTTCGGGCGTTGCAGGCAACGGTGCCCGGTCCGCTGGATGTACGTGTGTCGCTGGGAATGGGACGATCCTATGTGGACTGGAGCGGTTTCTGGCTCCGTCGGCTGCCGGGCATTGCCAACTGCGGACTTTGGGATAGCCTTCCGAAAACCGGCTCGAAGCCTCCCCTGGTGCTCGTGACCGATCTGGGCAATGACATTGTTTATCTGCACAGCCCCGAGACCATTTTTCAGACGGCGACGGAATGCATTGGCAAAATTCAGGCTTGGCGATCTGACGCTCGGATCGTTCTGACAGGCTTGCCATTGGCCGCTCTGCAGTCTGTTGGTCCTGTGCGTTTCGTGATCGCACGCAGCATTCTGTTTCCGGGCTGCGGGATGCCGTTTGAGGAGATCTGTGAGAAATCTGTCGCTCTGGATCAGTTGATCAGGCTGTTTGCTCAGGCCAATAACTTCCCGTGCATCATTCCTCGGGGCGAATGGTATCGGGCTGATCCGATTCATGTGATTCCGCCCCTGAGAGAACAAGTCTTCCGCCAGTTCTTCTCGCATTGGAATCCTGAACGCCCGTTCCCAGCGGAAACAAAAACGCTTCCTGCCGCACGTCTTCCTACAAGCGCTCTCAGGACGATTGCCGGTTTTGAGAGACGAGCTCAGCAGCCGGTCTTTCAGTCACCTGAACTTGTTGTGTCCGCATGGTAAAGTCCGCCCGTTGAAATTTACCTTCCGTAGCCAACTTACCTGATGCGCTGTGATTGCCAACTGCTCTTATGGATTCCTTTCGACTTTACTCGTGGTTCTGGCTTCTGCTTTTGCCGCTGGCTGCATGGCTGGTCTATTTTCGTTCGCGCCGACAGCGACAACCGGCCGCCACATTTTCCAGCATCGCGGACTTAAAATCGCTGCCCATAACACTGATGCAGCGACTTCGCCGAACTCTTCCGTGGATTTATAGCTTTGGGCTGTGCCTGATTGTTATGGGTCTCGCGCGGCCCCAATCCGGAAAATCCGAATCGCGAATTACCGGCGAAGGCATTGCGATCGAAATGGTTCTGGATATCTCAGGCTCCATGGAAGCCCTGGATTTTCAGCTGGAGGGCAAAGACATCAGTCGTCTTGAAGCAGTCAAGCATGTGATCGGCGATTTTGTTCTCGGCGCCCAGGAACGAGGGCTCACTGGACGAACGGATGACCTTGTCGGTGTTGTGGCATTTGGAGGTTTCGCGGACAGCAAGTGCCCACTGACTCTGGATCATGGGGCTTTGGTTGACATCGTTGACGAGCTTCAGATTCCAAAACCTGTGCGCGATCGGCGCGGCCGCGTGATCAATGAAGCAGCGCTGCAGGAAGAGCTGGCCACAGCCATTGGCGACGGTGTCGCGCTGGGCGTCGATCGACTGAAGGATTCCAAAGCGAAGAGCAAGGTGCTGGTGCTGCTGACCGATGGCGACAACAATGCGGGTGTCGTCGATCCTCGCGAAGCCGCTGCGATTGCCAAAGAACTGGGCATTAAAGTGTATGCAATTGGTATTGGTCGAAACGGAGTTGTCCCGGTCCCGCAGGAGGACGAATTTGGCCGCACCGTTCTGGTGCCGGCCCAGTTTCGATTTGACGAAACGCTGCTGAAGGAAATCGCCGACATCACCGGTGGCAGTTACTTTCATGCGTCAGACTCCGAGGGCCTTGCCGACGTTTACAAGCAGATTGATCGACTTGAAAAAAGCGAGTTCGAAGAATCAAAATATTCCGAGTACACGGAGTTGTTTCGCTGGTTCACCGGGTCGGGTCTGGCTCTAATCCTGCTCGTCAATGTTTTACGAGAAACACGATTTCGATCGTTACCCTGATCAATGGAATGGCACACACCGCAATTTCTTTACCTCATTCTGCCGCTCTGCGTCAGCTGGGGCGTTCTTGCGCTCTTTTCCGACAAGCGACGCCAGCGTGCTCGTGAAGCCTTCGTTGCCCAGCCGATGTGGTCGCGCGTCCTGCCGCTGCCGTCACGCAAGCGTTTCTTCAGCAAGCTGGCTCTGCAGCAACTGGCCTTCATTGCCGGCCTGATGGGGCTGGCGGGACCGCAGTTCGGAACACAGCTGGAGCAGGTGGTTCCACGAGGCAGCGATCTGTACGTTTTGATTGACGTGTCGCGGTCGATGCTGGCCGAGGACGTGCCGCCGTCGCGACTGGAGCGAGCCAAAACGGATGTCTCGGCCCTGGTGAATCGACTGGAAGGGGAACGCGTCGGATTGATTGCGTTTGCCGGGCAGGCGGTCGTCAAATGTCCGCTGACAGTCGACTACGATTCGTTCCGACGAGCGTTGAATGAACTCGACCCAAACAGTGCGCCGCGTGGAGGCACGGCCATCGGAGATGCGATCCGAAAAGCGATTGAGGTCTTTCATGCGAAGGCCGAACGCGATCAGGCGGTGCTGCTGATTACCGACGGCGACGATCAGGAATCCTATCCGCTGGAGGCCGCAAACGTCGCCGCCGAACGCAAGGTGACGATCTTCACCGTCGGCCTTGGTGACACCGATCAGGGAGCTCGTGTGCCGCAGAAGGCGAACTCCTCAACCTTTATGGAGCACGACGGGCAACAGGTGTGGAGTAAACTGGATGGCAAGCTGCTGCAGGAGATCTCAATCGCCACCTCGGGCGTTTATATCCCCGCCGGCACACGCTCGTACGATCTGGGTGAGCTGTATGTGAATCATCTGCAGGGGCGACGAGGTGATGCAGAAGCCAGTCAGCAGCGTATTCGAAAGTCCGAACGGTTTCAGATCTTTCTTGCGATCGCGCTGATCGCGTTGCTGGCCGATTTGTGCATCAGTCCGTACGCAACTGTCGCCGCTCCGGATGCGAATTCCGTTCGGCCTTCGCGATCGGCGGGCGGTAAATCCGCGTCCACAAATCTGGTTACCACCATGAGCTTGCTGGCAGCGGTCTGGTGCAGCGATGTGATCGCAGGCGAATCACAAAATAAAGTGCGTGACGGCCTGAAACTTTATCAGCAGGAAAAGTTTGACGCGGCTGGGAAAGAGTTTGCCGATGCAGCTGAAGAACTGGACAAAGAAAAATCAACCAAAGCGGCAGTGGCGGCGTTTGATGAAGCGTGCGCTTGGCATCGCAAGGGAGACACAGAGAAAGCGCGTGACCGTTATCTGAAGGCTGGACTGAGCCAGGATCGAAAGATTGCCACGGCATCGCATTTTAATCTGGGAACCATGGCCGCCGAGAACGCTCGCAGGCTGGCTGGCGAAAAACCGGATAACGTCGAGCCGGAAAAACGGCAGGAGATTCTGGACGAACTGAAGCAGGCCGTGGTCTCGTATCGACACTGTCTCGAACTTCAGCCCGATCATGCTCAGTCGCGACGCAATCTGGAACTGGTCCGCAATTGGATCAAGTATTACACCGATCGTTGGCGCGAGCTGGATCGTCAGAAAAAACGAGACGAATCTAATCTGATTCAGTTCCTGGAATTCCTCATGCAGACTCAGACAACATTGCGGGAAGCCGTGAATCAGTTGCCGGAGAACGTCCCGGCGGATTCGTTTGCGGAATTAAAGCGCGCTCAGGATGAACTGCGAGAAGAGATTCTCGTGCTGCGTGAAAAGATCGCGACGGAACTTGTGCCGAAGGATGAGTCTGGTGGAAACACGGCTCAGATGACAAAAGAAATTCAGGAAGGAATCACTCTGTTGCAGAGCTGGGCTGACGCGGCTGGCGATCGGATGGATGCAGCGGCACGTGAGCTGGGTAAGGAGGAACCCACGGCAGCGATAGCTGAGCAGAAAAACGCCGTGGAGGAATTGGATAGAATCTGGGACGCTGTGATCCCTTTTCAACCGTTGCTGACTCAGGAGTTGACCAGTCAAACGTCGATTGCTCGGAGCCTGAACCCGGCTTCAGCTCCTGCGACGGAACAAGCTGGGCCAACGACTGGCGACGCTGCAACGCCCGCGCCAGCGCCCACAGAAACTGAACCACAGACCGTAGAATCTGCACCCGCTAAGCCAGCGGCAATCAATCTGGACGAACTGATCGAGTTGCAGGCAAGAACTTTACGTAAGGCGCGTCTGCTGGCTCCAAAGGCGGAAGCCGAACTCAATCGTGTTGAAAGCCAGCCAGCAACTGACGCGACAGCAGAAATCGAAGCGCCTGCAGTCGACCCGAACGCGCCGCCTGATGCAGCAGCACCGTCGGCGTCTCAGCAGGTTGATCCCGAAAAGGTAAAGGCCGGTCTTCGCAAAGCCATTGAGCTGGCTCCGAAAGCGGTTGAGTCCATGGAACTGGCGATGACCCGTCTTCAGAAGAAAGAGGCAACTGCCGCGGCTCCGCATGCTGAAGAAGCGCGTCGTATTCTGGAAGAAATCCAGCAGGCCCAACCCAAGGATCCACAGGAACAAAACCAGGACCAGCAGCAAGACGACAAGAACAAGGATCACGAGAAAAACGAAGACCAGAAAAACGACGAGAAGAAAGATCAGAAGAAGAACGGGCAGGACAAAAAAGAAGACGAGAAGAAGAAGGATGAGCCTTCGGAAGATCAGAAGAAGTCTGATCAAAAGCAGAAAGACGAAAAGCCCGACGATAAACAGAAACAGTCTGACAGCAAACAGTCGCAGGATCAACAAGCACCACAGCCGCAGGTTTCTCAGGACCGGATCGAGGAAGCTCTGCGAATGGTTCGCGAACGTCAGCAGCAGAAGCGGGAACGGGATCGCGAAACGCGTGCCCGCGTGACGGGTCGTGCTCCTGTGGACAAGGACTGGTAAGAGACACACTTCATGAACCGTGGTGACCAAACAACTTTTTTTCCGAACCGCTTTCTTCAGTCCATCGCCCGCTCGATGGCGACTGAATCAACCGCGCTGCGCGCGGGTTGTTCGCGACGATCGTTCTGTATTGGCCTGCTGCTGTCCGTCTGCACCGCGTTGTTCTTTTCAGCCCGTGTCGCGGTCGGCGCTCAGGCAGCGGAGGATGCTCCGGAAATTGAAGTCGCGGTCAGCGCAGAAGAAATTTTCGTCGGCGAGACGATCGACTGTCAGGTGGAAATTCGCAACGTCCAAAATCCGTCGCCGCCCGATGTTTCAGGGTTTCTTGAACAGTTCAATGTGGTGGCTAATGGTGATCAGTCGCGAAATCAGTCTTCCACGTTCATTATCAACGGGCGAGTGTCTCAGCAGAACGTGTTCAGTCATATTTATCTTTATCGGCTGACTCCGCAGACATCCGGCGATCTGACAATCCCTCCGTTGAAGATCACACTGGACGGTAACGAGCTGATCAGTCGCTCAATTTCACTTCGAGTCCGCGAACCTGAAGAGCAGGATCTGGTGCTTGTTGAAGTGAAGACCGATCCTGCGTCCGTTTATCCGACGCAGCCGTTTACCGTCACCGCTCGAATTCTTGTGCAGCCACTTCCGGACGGCGAAACAGACCCGCTGAAACCCGTGCGGCGTCAGCCACCGCATCTGCAGGTGAATTGGGTAGAAGCCACTGAAGGACTGAGCGCCGATCAGACTTCCACGTGGCTGCAACCGCTGATGTCTGAAGATGGGACAGGTTTCACGCTGAACGAAGTTAACACCTCCACCGATTCGATTTTTGGCGGGGCTCGCCCGGCGGTTTTCAATCTGTCCAAAGGCCGCGAAACGCGAAACGGCATCAATGGAGAACCGATCAACTATTTTGTCTATGACCTGAACCGCCAGTTTACGGCTCAGAAGGCCGGTCAATATTCATTCGGGCCGGCGCTGGTCAAAGGGACTTTTGTCGCCGGGATCGAGGGTACGGAGTTCCTTGCCAAACGCCTGGTGGCTATCGCTTCGGCTGTGACCGTTGAGGTCCGCGAAGTTCCCTCACCACGACCGACGACCTACATCGGAGGCATTGGGGAATACGTTGTCGGAGCATCGGCCAGTCCCCTGAAGCTGCGAGTTGGAGATCCACTGACACTGACTTTAGAGTTCGCTCAGGGCAATCAGGCCGGTTCTCTGGACCTGATTGCCGCGCCTGATCTGACATTGATTCCTGAGATCGCGGACAGCTTCGAAGTGATCGACAAATCGCCCACCGGGCGTGTCGATGGCAATGTGAAGCGGTTCGGCTATGCCCTGCGTCCCAAACGGCCGGGAGCTTCCATTCCTTCACTGGCACTGACAACATTTGATCCTGCAGCGGAAAACTTTAAGGAACTCAAAACCGAAGCCATCGCTCTGGATGTTTCAGAAGCTATCAAGCTTTCCAGCGGAGACCTCGTCGGAGCGGTGCCATCCACCTCAACCAACGAAATCAGAAAAAGCACTGCGGGCATATTTCAGAACATCACTGACCCCGCAACGATGCGGGATGAACGTGTCAGTTTGGTGCAATGGCTGACGGCTGCGGGCGGGTTCTGGTTTCTGGCAGGCTGCGTTATGGCCAGCATCAGTCTCAGACGCGGCAGATTCACCGACGTGGCCGGACAACGCAGGTCTCAGGCACGACGAACAGCACTGACAAAGTTAAACACAGCGAAGCAAATGCAGACCCAGCACCAGCCCAAAGAAGCCCTGCGACACATTCGCTCGGCCGTGATCGGGCTTGTGGCCGATCTGCAGAACCGCCCCGCGGAAGGACTCACCACCGCAGACGTCGGTCAGGCTCTGAGTCATGCGTCGGTGCCCGAGAATGATCGGGATGCGACTCTGCGACTGATGGAATCCATCGAAGGCGCCGAATACGGAGCAGGGAATACAATTGATGTCGACGAAGCTATCAAATCTGCCACCTCTCTGATCGATCGTATCAGCCCATTTCTTGAACGGAGTGCGGGGCGATGAAAAGCAGCCTTCCATGTGCCGTACAGTACGGCTCGCTGTGTCTGCTCATCATGTGCCTGAGCCAGGCTTCAGCAACGGGCGCTGATCCGGGAAGCCGCGAGCGTGCGTTCGTCAGGGCTCTTGAACTTTTCGACAATGCGAAGACACCTGACGATTACCGAGCCGCAGCACGCGAACTGCAGACCATTGTCGACGATGGCTTCGAAAGCGGAGCGGTGTATTACAATCTCGGCAATGCGTTTTATCGAGCCGGCGATTACGGCCGCGCGATCATCAACTATCGCAAAGCAAAGCCGTACCGTCCGCGTGACACGTACCTTGAGGCCAATCTTCAACAGGCTCTGGCAGCCGCGCCGGGCAAGCTGACTCCGCCTGCCATACCGTGGTGGAATCATGTGCTGTTCTGGAGCGAATGGCTCTCGTTCCCGGCCAAAGTTCGGATCACGGCGGTGGGAATTATGCTGGCCGCGGTTTGTGTGCTGCTGGCAAATCTGCTTCAGCGAAGCGTCCTGTATCTGCTGGCCGCGGCTCTGCTGATTGGCAGTGGCCTGATTGGTCTTGATATGGTTTTGAGCGACCCCGGGCGTTCGCGGCGAGCGGTCATCGTTGCCGAAACGACGGCTCGTAAAGGAACCGGTAAGGATTATGAGCCCGCGTTCGATCAGCCACTGCGAGACGGCGCGGAGTTCACGGTGCTGAATCAGACGGCCGACTGGACTTTGGGCCACTTCGAAGGGATCGGCGATGGCTGGGTCCGGAATGAATTTGTGGCCCGGTAACATCTCAGGCCGTCGCAAATCAGAAGCCGGCGTTTGTGGATTCATTTCGGAGTACGAACGTGCGATGCAACGGTTTCGAATGAAAACGACGCCTTAAATCGCTCGTCCAGAGCTTTGCCAGCTTTCTTCAATGCGGCCGAATCCATTCGAGCCGGCACGAGCGAACCGACGGCAACGACGCCTTCCGAATTTGGCAGGCTGAAAACGTACGACTGAGGAAACGCCTCGGCGATCGTTTTCAGATCCTCATTCATTTCGGCATGCGGATTAATATTGAAGACGACAGATCCGCCTTCGTTAAGCCGACTTTGAATCTGCCGATAAAATTCCATCGTCCTCAGCGTCAGCGGCACCCCGGTGTCGTCGGTGCTGGCCGATGGCTTCAGAAAGGCATCCATGTAGATCGTGTCATATTTGGTCTGAGTCTTCGCGAAGTAATCGAATCCATCAGCCACGATCAGCTTCACATTTTTTCGAGGTCTCAGGCCAAAGTAACGTTCGGCCATCTGCACGACCACAGGATCAATTTCGACGGCATCGACGGCCACTTCGGGATCATACTTCCCCAGAAAATGAACCATCGACCCCCCGCCGAGGCCGACGATCAGTGCCTTGCCTTGTTTCGGTTGCAGCAAATAGTTGGCAAACATGTGCTGCAGATAGCTGAACCGCAGCACATGCGGAGACTTCAGATTGACCTGGCTCTCGTAGGCTTCTTCGCCATTGTCACGGACAAAAATCATCGTCCGAACATTTCCAGCCCGCCGAATTCGGATGTGGGAATATGTCGACTGAACTTCATCCTCAATAATGCCAGCATCCCGATCGGCCGCCGGAAGCGCAATGAGCACGCCTGCCATCAAACTGACAAAACTGGCCCCCATCACCAGAAACGAACGACGTGTCAGGGGTTTCAATAAGTTTTTACCAGCCCGGTGAAAACGCGTCATGACTGTTCCTTTGAACTCACGCATTGGGCGAACCCGGACAACAGGGCCATTTGCGAGTAGTCCGAATGAGTGCGCTCGTGTACGATTTATGGATTCGACAGACAGTTTATGCAGATGATGAAAGCGAGGGAAGACCTGACGAAGACAGTCAGGCTTCTCGATCAACGGCTGGTGCTGATATGAGTCCGGATGAGTTGGCTTTCGTGGTCTGACAATCTGCATTCTGTCGATGCGTCTTCGTTAGCAAACGGCGGCCACGGTCAGCAAACGGCCGCCTGCTTCGCCAAATTTCAAATACCTTCGTCGAACTCTCAAGAGTAAGTATTCATGCAGGATCCACGAATTGATCGCCTGGCAAATGTCCTGATTCATCACAGCTGCCGTCTGACGGCTGGCCAGAAGGTGCTCATTGAGTCGTTCGATCTGCCCGAACCAAATCTCATCTGTCGATTGGTTGAAGAGACCTATCGAGTCGGCGCAACGCCGGTTGTGTCCGTCAAGAACAATGCTGTGCTGCGGAGTTTGTATCGCGGGGCCACCGAAGCCAGTATGGGACTGGCTGGAAAGTTTGAAGCGGCCGTCATGAGCGAAATGAATGCCTACATTGGCATTCGAGGATCGGCGAACTCCAATGAGTTCTCTGATGTGCCCGGCATGCAGATGGATCTTTATCAGCAGCATTGGTGGCACCCGGTGCATGTGGATATCCGCGTCCCGAAAACTCGCTGGGTTGTTCTTCGTTATCCAACTCCTTCCATGGCTCAGGCGGCGGGAAAAAGTTGCGAGCAGTTTGAAGACTTTTATTTTGATGTCTGTACAGCAGACTACGCAAAGATGGCGGCCGACCTGTTGCCGCTGAAGGCACGCATGGAAGCCGCCGATCAGGTCCTTATTACAGCGCCGGGGACCGATCTACGATTTTCCATCAAGGGAATTCCTGTGGTGCCTTGCGCCGGCGAATGCAATATCCCCGATGGTGAATGTTTTACTGCACCTGTCAAGGAAAGTGTGAATGGCACAATCCTGTTCAACACGTCCTCGCGTTATCAGGGCACGGTGTTCGACGGCATTCGTTTTGAACTGAAAGACGGAAAGATCATCAACGCAACATGCCGCAACGCACCGGAACGATTGAATCAGGTGCTCGATTCTGACGAAGGCGCTCGGTACATCGGCGAATGGTCGTTTGGGACGAACAATCGAATTCTGCATCCAATGCTGGACACTTTGTTCGACGAAAAGATCGGCGGATCATTTCACTTCACTCCGGGCAATGCGTACGACGAAGCCGACAACGGAAACCGCAGTCGCGTACACTGGGATCTTGTGCTGATTCAACGCGCCGACTATGGCGGTGGTGAAATCTGGTTCGATAACGAACTGATTCGCAAGGACGGTTTCTTCATTCCAGCGGACCTCCAGCCGCTGAATGAAGGGCTTTCGACGTAGTTGGTTCTTGGGTCATTGGGTCATTGGGTCTAGTGAAGGGCTGAGGGGATCGTTTTATGACTGTTCGCAATCTGTCTCTGCTGATCGCCGTGCCGATGATATTGTTCGTGGGTTCGGCCGCGTCAGCTCAGGAAGATTCTTCGCAGCGGCTGCTGCCGTTGCCTGATGACGGTGTGCAGGGCATGGCCCAGCATACGGAGCTGCTGAAAAAACTCCGGTCCCTGATCGAATCGGGGCAGCAGACGAAACCGCAGCCATCCGTCCCGTCCCCATCTGTCCCGTCCCCATCTGTTCCATCCCCGGCTATTCCTTCGCCGGATCCTTCTTCGCCGCAAACAACTGATCAGCGTGCCAACAAACCGCAGCAGGAAACTCCGCCAAAGATTCCGACCGAGCAGTTGCAGAAGTTTCAGGACGCGATCAAAAACCTGACGGATAGATTGCCGCCTGGAATTGTCCCGCCGAATCTCGGATCAATGCCCCCGGAGCAGCTCAGGAAGAACCTGGAGAATCCTGCCGTCCAGCAACAGATGAAAGAAATGCTGCAACAGTTTTCGAAAGACGGTTTGCTTCCGCCACCGGGCAGTGATGGTTCTCCGTTGCCGTTACCGCCACGAAACGAACCGGCACCTCGTAACGAACAGCCGCCGCGCCCCGGACAGCCCCCGCGTTCTCAGCAGACGCCGAAGGCCGAGCAACTCAATGACTCCTTGCCTGAGCAATCGTCAGGAACCGATCCAGATGCCCCCGCACCGCCGAAATCGGTGAACTCCTTACGTGACTTTCTGAACAAGCTGGCCGAAGGCACGCCGCCTTCGTCGTCGAATAATGCTAAACAACCGGGGTCAGAGCCGCAGGCCGGGACCGCTGAAGATCCGCCGTCTCCCAAGCAGCCGCTGCGTCGGAAAGATCGACGCAGGAAATCTTCCAGCAACCCCGCGGGCGACTCTCCCAACGTTCCTCCTTCGACAATTCCTCCTTCAACGGTGCCGACACCGGGAACTCCATCCCCGACAATTCCATCTGCACCAGCCGATCCTGAAAACAGCAACAACCCTGGGGCTTCTTCTCCGAATTCTTCGCCCAGTGCAAAGCCGAATGAGCCCCGCATGGAGCCTGGGCGAAGTGGCCAAAATTCTCAGCCGAGTTCCGAACCGAATCCATCAGGGTCTTTGCCACAAAACCAGCCAGTGCCGAACCCTCTGTTTCCGCCAAACCGCCAGGCACCCGATTCCGGCAGCCGGATAACTCCAGAACCGAAAGCAAATCCGGGTTCAAATTCAAATCCAGGCCTGAGCCCTCAGACGGATGAACTTAAGCTTCAGGATCTTCAGCAAGCGATTGAACAACTAAAAGAGCTGGCGGAAAAATCGGGCACACTTCCGACGGATGAAAACTCACCCGGCACCATTCCCAATGGAGCTCCGTCATTCAGCCCGACACCTACCCCGGCCAATCCCAATCGCCGCTCAAGTGACATGATTGATCCGGCTGCAACAAATCCTAAAGCGCCGTCGGCTTCTGCATCACCAACCCCGCCTGTAACAAACACGCCGGAGCAAAATCCTCAAGCGATTGATGTTCAGAAGGAACTGGAACAAAAAGGATTCGGAGAAACTCTGAAGAAGATTATGGAACGCGCGAAACAGGAAAGTCTTCAGCCCAAGCCGCGTTCCGAAGCTACGGCTGGAACAGAAGGCAGCCAGGGAATGAACGGACAGACGTCGCCGGGACTGAGCAAATCCATGATCAACATGCTGGATGGACTGAAGGACGACCTTGTGGAAATTGCGAAGGACGCCAAATTCAATGATCGTCCGCCGCGTCGTGATGAGAATCCCTGGCAACAGCGAGAGACACCTTCTACGTCGGGTTCAACTATTGAAGAATGGAAAAAAGCGGCGTCAGAATTTCTTGCCGCTCCCAAGGATGGAGCGATCAAGCAATCAGCGTCGGATCCTGCCGCCGCAAGCGCCGGTTCCGTGTTCGATTCTCAGTTTGACCTGACTCCCGTGTTGATGCTCGCAGCAATTCTGGTGGCCGCCGGTGTCGGATTTTTCGGAATGCGATACCTGAAACTTCGGACAGCCGACTCGATGGCCCTGCAGCTAGCCGGGCCTCCGATTCAACCGTCAGAAATTCGAACTCGAGCCGATGTGGTGCGAGCCTTTCACGAGTTCTCACTACGTTCCACCAAAAGGGTTCAGGCCTGGTGGACTCACCGCGCTGTGGAACGTGTGATTGTTGAATCATCTCCGGAAAAGAAAGCGGCGGTGGCGGCTCTGGCGAATGCCTATGAGCAGGCTCGGTATCTTCCTCAGGATCATGAGTTATCCTCTGAGCAGATTCAGGTGGCACGAAACGCTCTGCAACAATGCACGGCCGGCGTCTCCGCCAGCTAATCAGGTTCCACATTTTCAGGATCGTCAGAGACCATATTCATGTTTCGTTTCACCCTTCGCAGCATCATTCACTATTGGCGATCACACCTGGTTGTGATGCTGGCAGTCGCGATTGCAACGGCGGTGATTGGCGGATCGCTGATCGTCGGCGATTCGGTACGAGCCAGTCTGCGCCAGATGACCCTTAGTCGACTTGGCGGCCTGACACACGTGCTTCATTCGCCCCGATTCGTACGCGAAAAGCTGGCGGACGAGCTTTCGATCGCTGACCTGGAATCGCTCGCGGCATCGCACTCGGCCCCGGCCCTGCTGCTGCCAGGAAGTGTCGAAAAGAAAACAGACTCCGGCGAACTTCGACGAGCCGCCTCGGTGACAATTTTAGGGCTCAAGGCCACCGACTGGTTGCTGCTGAACACGGCCGATGTGCAGGCTTCGACGGATGCCGGCATCGTCCTTGGTTACAAAACGGCCAGCGAACTGAATGCGGCTGTCGGCGACAGCGTCTCTGTCTGGGTGGAACTTCCGTCTTCAATTCCTCGTGACAGTTTGCTGGGGGAACGCGAAGAAACATCGATTGAAATGGTGCTCACCGTGGAAGGCCTGTTGCCGGAAAACGCTGGTGCCTCGCGATTTTCACTGCAGCCCGCTCAACAGCTGCCCTACAACGCGTTTGTTTCGCTTAGCACGTTTCAGCAACGCCTGAATCTGGACGAACGCGTCGCCAGCCAGCGTAATCCGATCGCGCGGCCTGCCCGAATCAACACCATTCTGGTTGGCAGCGAGCAGCGTCCGGATTCTTCGACGATCAGCTCCGCCGCGGGACTATCGAAGTTGATCATGGTGGATGCAAAAAACTCCGATCAGTTGCAACAGCAGCTGGGGAAGAAACTGACCATCGAGGACATCGGGCTCCACATTCGTACGATTGAAGATCGAGGTTATCTGTCTGTCGAAAGTGACAGCATGATTTTGGAAGACGTAGTATCAGAGGCCGTGCAAAAGGCGGCCGGCACGGTGGGAATCAACGCTGCCCCGACGCTGGTTTACCTCGCGAATGAGATCAACGCGGCCAATCGTACGGATGATAAGACTCGCTATTCGATGTACTCGATTGTTGCGGGCCTGGATTTTGACCAGCCCTCACCTCTGGGCCCGATGCGACTGAACGATGGAAGTCCGGTCCCCGCTCTGCAGGACAATGAAATCATTTTGTCAGACTGGCTGGCCACAGATTTGAAAGTCTCGGTGGGCGATGCTGTTCAGGCACGCTGGCATGAAGTGGGCAGCCGTGGTGATCTGCCTGAAACGCATCGCGGGTTTGTTGTTCGAGGCATCCTTGCGGCCGACGATCGCGCCTCCGTCGATCAGAATCTGACACCGTTTGTTGATGGAGTCACGAATGTGGATTCCTTTGGCGACTGGGATCAGCCATTTGACATGGAAATGAACCGGATCTCAACCCGCGATGATGAATACTGGGAAGCGCATCGTGCCACGCCCAAGGCTTTCGTGTCACTCGCTGCAGCCGAGAAATTCTGGAACAGTCGATTCGGAAAATACACATCCATTCGCCTGGCGTCGGATGGAACTGCGCTGCCCGCCGATCGGTTGCAAATCCTTAAGAAGCGTCTGGCCGCTGACATCATGCCGTTGATTGACCCGCTCAAACTTGGCCTGGGGTTCCGCCCGATTCGAGCCGAAGGACTTCAGGCCGCTGTTGGAGCGAATGACTTTACAGTTCTATTTTTGGCGTTCAGTTCCTTTCTGATTATGTCGGCGATTCTGCTGGCGTCGCTTATGTTTGAGCTCAGCATGCGTCAGCGAGTTGCTCAGCTGGGTTTGATGGAAGCTGTGGGTTTTGCACCGCGACGTGCGCGACGTTTTTTCCTCGTAGAAGGCGTGACCGTTGCATTTATCGGAACGCTGCTTGGCGTAGTTCTGGCCGTATGTTTTGCAAAGCTGATGATTCTGGGGCTGACGACATGGTGGGTCGGAGCCATCGGGACTCAGTTCCTGCAGCTCGATCTGCAGCCGGCGAGCCTGATCATTGCCGGGATCAGTTCGCTCGTTCTTGCCGCTCTGGTGATCTGGAATTCCGTTCGCCGCAGTACTCAGCGATCTCCACGCGAACTACTTTCAGGCCTTGATTCGGACGATATGGAGATCCGGCGGCGGCCACTGCTGAGCGCACTGCGATCGTTTCTTCTGCTGGGTTCCATCATCGCGGCAATTGGTCTGCCAGTGGCGATTATTGCCAATGTGCTGCCGCCGACGGAGGCCTTTGGTGGAATGTCGTGGCGTGTGGTTGGCTTTTTTCTGGCCGGCTTTGCATGGCTGGCTCTTGGGCTGCTCAGTTTGCAGAGTGCTCTGCGTCGGCGAGCCGGAGAAGCGGTTGTTGGCTCACAGATTTCCAGCCTGGCCGGTCTCGCCGTGGCGAATGCCGCGCGAAACCCGCAACGCAGCCTGCTGACAACCGCGTTGATCGCTTTCGCCACATTTGTGATCGTGGCAGTGGGAGCGGGGCGAAGAAATCCGGCTTCTGAGACGCCGGCTCTGGCTTCCGGGAACGGTGGCTTCAGCCTCGTAGCCGAATCATCACAGCCCATTCAGTTTGATATGAATACCACCGACGGAAGAACTCGTTTGGGACTCAATGCTTCGGATGCGACAACGCTGCCGGAAGGCACAAACGTTTTTGGATTCCGCATGAAACCCGGTCAGGATGCCAGCTGTCTGAATCTTTTCCAGGCAACGGTGCCGACGCTGATTGGTGCGACGCCCGAATTTATTGAACGCGGTGGTTTTCGTTTTGCGGATACGCCGGTGGACACTCCGGGCGAAAACGCATGGAAGAAGCTTTCAAAGCCGCTTGAAAATTATCAGGCGTCAAAGGAAGCGGGCTCAATACCGGCGATCCCTGTGATTGGGGATGTGAACACGCTGCAGTTCAGTCTGAAGAAATCCATCGGTGATGTTGTTCTGGTGCCCGATGCGCAAAACCCGCAGTTCGCTCTGCAGATTGTCGGTATGCTGGACGGAAGCGTTTTTCAGGGCGTGCTTGTGATGTCGGAAGACAATCTGAAACGCGTGGCCCCGGAAACATCTGGCGCTCGCTACTTCCTGATTGAAGCGGCCGACCGACAGGCATCTGACAAAGCAGCTCTGGCTCTCGAAACGGCTCTGCAGCCATTCGGTGTGGATACCGAACGTGTCAGCCGACGCCTGGCCGATTTTCTTGCCGTACAAAACACATACCTGTCGACTTTTCAGATGCTTGGTGGGCTAGGATTGCTGGTCGGAACATTTGGGCTCGCGGTTGTCATGTTGAGAAACGTGATTGAACGACGGCCCGAAATCGCGCTGCTGCGTTCTCTTGGATTTCCCGGCCGCCGCATCATGGGCCTCATTCTGACCGAGAACACGTTGTTGCTGTTCTGGGGGATCGCAACAGGAACCGCTTCGGCTCTGATCGCCATGCTGCCGCATCTGCTCAGCACCGGAGCTGATGCACCGTGGCTGCAGCTGGGACTGACGCTGATTACGGTCCTGCTGATCGGCACACTGGCGGTCGTCTTCCCGATCTGGACGGCAATGCGAGTCAACGTGCGCGACGTTTTGACGGGCACTTAACACGGGCAGCGAATCGTATTACGGCTGAAGTGTTCGAGTCTCGAAACCGAAGTCGGCAACAACGGCGGTGACTTCTCTTTCGGCAACGCGTATACTTTTCGCTTGTGTCCTGATCAGTAAAGACTCCTGAGGTCTCGTAGTGATCCATCATCGATCGGTTCAAACGGGCCGCGACTGAATTTTCCCCGCAACTGAGTGCCCGCGTGACTGGTTCCTTTAACACCGAGATTCAAAGCGATGATGACAGGGAGCGGTCGCGACGACTGAGCCTGCAGGGGAATAAACCGCCGGCGGAGATTGAGGGTTACTCCATTGTGCGGCGTCTCGGGACCGGAGCTTATGGAACGGTCTGGCTGGCTCGCGAGGATCGCACGGGCCGAATGGTGGCCATAAAATTTTATCCTCACCGCCGCGGACTGAACTGGTCCATGCTCAGCCGTGAAGTGGAAAAACTGGCAGCCGTTTATACGTCGCGGAATATTGTGCGTCTGATCGATGTCGGCTGGAACGCCGAGCCTCCCTACTTCGTCATGGAGTACGTGGAGAACGGTTCCCTGGGAAATTTTCTCGCTCGCGGCGCGCTGTCGGTGGATGAATCGATTCGCATCATCCGCGAAATCTGCAGCGCCCTGATCGATGCTCATGGCGCCGGTGTTCTGCACTGCGACCTGAAGCCGGACAATGTGCTGCTGGACAATCAGCTGCACGCCCGCTTGTGCGATTTCGGGCAGGCGAGAATGTCGCACGAACAAAGCCCTGCGCTGGGAACGTTGTATTATATGGCTCCCGAACAGGCGGATCTGGACGCGTTGCCAGACGCGCGCTGGGATGTCTACGCTATTGGATCATTGCTGTACCACATGCTGACCGGCGCACCGCCGCATCGGAACGAGGTGACTCAAAAGGCGCTGGAAGCCGCAGAATCGCTGGATGTACGACTGAAGGCGTATCAGAACATTATCACACAGTGCGGAGTCCCTGCCGGGCATCGAGCCGTCAAAGGTGTCGATAACCGGCTGGCCGAGATCATTGATCGCTGCCTGGCCATCTCGCCCGGCGATCGTTATCCGAATGCTCAGGCGGTTCGTGATGAACTGGATACACGAGATCGTCAGCGAGCCCGGCGGCCGCTGCTGATGCTGGGCGTGGTGGCTCCTGTTCTGCTCATGGCGGCCATGGTGCCGATCTTTGTGAATGCGCTGACTCGAAATCTGCGAGTCACCGAGGAAGAGATTACGCTTCGGGCACTCGAAAGTGATGCCCTGTCAGCCCGCCTGCAGGCTGCGGCGCTCGAGGATGAACTGAATGATCGGCTGGAGGAACTGGAAACCATTCTTTCAAACGATGAACTGGCTCAATTGCTTGAATTGACCATGCAGAGAGATTCTGACGAAGTGCTGACCGAAATGGCGTCGTATGCGGAAGTCGCGTTTGCGTCCCGCCCACGCTGGATTCAGCTGCTGGATGCCGCCTGGGAACGCTCCAATGGCCCAACCCGATCAAACACACGCCGTGAGCGGGAACCGGACACCAGCTGGTTTCTGACCGACGGACGGGGCGTGCAGATCTGGCGCCGCGATTTCAGTGACCGTACGCTCGGCGATATCTTTAACTACCGCGACTACTTTCATGGACGTGGCTTTGATTACAGCCGTGAATCGGTTCCGGAAAATATCACGCCGTTGCAGGCTCCTCACGTGAGCGTTGCGTACAAGAGCACAACGACTGATCACCAGACAGTTGCAATGAGCGTCCCTGTTCGCAACAAGGCGGGAGATGTGATCGGTGTGTTTGCTCGCACCGCAAATCTTGGTGATCTGCAGTCACGTCTCGGTCGGCGTATTCAGGACGAAGAACAAGACAGCGTGCGGCGAATGATTGCCCTCGCCGAATTTCGCCGGTCCGACAGCCTGCGTCTCCTGGATCATCCGTACCTGACAGAAGAATTCGTGCATTCGGCGGAGGCGTCGGAACGCGATGAAGAACTGTTCGGTCATTTGAAAATGGACGAAAACATAGTTCGGCAGATTCAGAGCAGTCTGAAGTCCGGCCCGGGCGAGCGAAACGAAATCAAGCTGCCGGTCTATTTGGATCCAGTGGGCCAGCTCGCGGATCCTGCGGCGGCGGCTTATCGAGGTGAGTGGATGGCCGCGATGGCTCCTGTGCATGGCACCGGCTGGATGGTCATCGTTCAGGAACGCCGGGATGCGGCTCTTCGTCCTGTTCAGACGATGGCCGATCGAGCCAGTCGGCAGGCGTGGCTGGCGGTGCTGATTGCTGTCGTCATGATGGCCATTGTGTGGTTCTTCGTCTGGCGGGCTTTCGGTCGCACTAATAGCGCTCGAGCCAATCCGGCTGCCGAATAAAGGCGGCTGCCGAATTTCTGCGGGCGAAAATTTTCATCCGAGCAATTTTCAGAGCCCGCAGCGTCAGTTCTGACGTTGCGTTCTTTGACGTCGCGTGTGAAAACTTGTCCGAAAAAGACGCGTGTTTATCATAACCCGATGCGTCAGCGAGGGATTTTTGGAAGGACTTGCGAAACGCTGAAACGCGATCCTTCACTGACGTGTCGGGTTGGGATAGTGGGAAACGCACAACTGCAAAATGCACAACTGCAAAACAGTTCCGTGGCTCATCATACAAATTGGTCAGCGCTGATAAATCGGCAGGTAACCGTACTCAATCGCAAGAGCCAGAACCGCCAGGGAAGTGGAATACACTTTGCCGGCCTGTCGCTCGGTGCCATCTTCCGGCGTCCAGTAACCGGCCGGGTTCTGCAGAGCCAGCGTTGTGCGATACAATGATTCGCGACACTGCTGCCATTCTTCGCCACCAACTTTGAACATGCCCACGGTGCAATAATAGACGCCGTAAAAGAAGTAGTGTTCTCCTTTGGTCAGCGGACGCGACAGGATCAGTTTCGCCGCCGACAAGGTTTCGTCCGTCCGATGCTCACCACACACCTCGAGCGCCACGATACCCGTTCCCGCACGGGTGATAGTACTGCCGTGGCCGACCATGTATCCAAATCCGCCATCTCGCGGCACATGCAGCCGCCGCACATAGGCAATCGCCCGATCAATGTTCTCAACCGGCACATCGCAGCCGATATCCCTAGCAGCCCGCAGTGCCAGTAACTGCCAGGCGGTGACGCTGAGGTCCGAATCGCCGCTGGTGGGCTGGTAACGCCACCCGCCGTCATGATCCGCTGGCTTGGGATGATTCTGAGCGTCGACAATCAGCTTCACCGCTTTCTCAAGCACTTCGCGACAAAGGTCGGCCTGAGTCGGATTGACCATGCCAATCACTTCGGCCAGCATCAACGTGGCGATACCGTGGCTGTACATCGGACCGTGGCTTCGCTCGCGTCCCACCAGCAGACCATTTTTCTGCTGCTGCCCGAGCAGCCAGGCGACACCGCGAGTCATCTGCTGGCCAAATGGGCCCTCATCCGGAACATGCCCGGCCGCCAGCAGCGCCATGATCGCCAAGGAGGTTGTCGCTGTGGATTCGCCGAAATCGTTCGTCGTCCATGCGCCGGATGGCTGCTGTTCCCCGGCCAGCCACCTCACCGCTCGCCGAATGCTGGCGTCGATTTCCTGCTCCAATGGCTTCGCAACTTCCTCTGCCGCCAGAGCAACGCGAACACCCGCCGACGCCGCAGAAGCAGCAGCGACCAGGATCAGCTTGCGACGAGTCAACGAGAGGCGCATCAATTTCACCCGGAAGTCCGCATCAGGAACAGAGTCTTAGCCCGTCTGGATTCTATCGCCAATCGTCACGGGAACCAGCACTGCTTCAGAATTCATCGACTGTTGAACGCTCAGGTGTGGGCCGGTGAATCGAAAAAATCCAGCTGTCCGCGACGCATCGACCACGCAATTGAACAGCGTTATTGCCACGCCGGGACTTCCAGCAGCTTTTCGACAACCTTTCGGCGACTGCCCGTGGCTTCGTAGATTTCGGTCTGCCGCCGCGCTCCACTGGTCATTGGCATCATCAGCACAGATTGAAGTTCAGGCAGACAGTTCAGTTCGACGGCCGTCGGGGTCAGACGTTGAATCAGTTCGTCCACAAGCTGAGGCACCGAACGTTGCTGAAAATCCTTTGAGCTGACCAGTGACGCATCCGCACCGTAACGCGTCGCTCGCCATTTATTCTGTTCGACCATCATCGGATGGTATTCCGGAAGAAATGTGCCTTCATCAATATCGTTGGAGATCGTATGAACCAGACATTGAATCAGGGAGGTCAGGCCCAGGACATGATCAAGACTTGGTGGCACATCACAGACGCGAACTTCGACCGTTCCAAAATGATGGTGCGGCCGAATGTCCCACCAGATTTCCCGCATGGAGTTAATAAATCCGGTCGACATCAGATGCTTCACAAGCCATACGTATTCGCTCCAGTTGCGCATTTGATATGGCAGCCCGGCTGTCGGAAGTCCTTCCATAATCTTGGAGCGGTTTGACTGCAGCCCGGTGCTGCGAGCTTCCCAGAACGGTGAGTTGGCAGACAAAGCCAGCAGCAGTGGAAGATGGTGCAGCATGCGGTCACAGATCATGACAGCCTTGTCGCCCGAATCGACGCCGATGTGTACATGCAGACCGAAAGTCACCAGCCGCCGCACAACATCTTCCATCAGCGTAACCAGGCGATGGTAACGTTCATGGACGGTAATCTTCTGATGACGCCAGGAAGAAAACGGATGCGTGCCGGCCCACAACAATCGAATGCCCATTGGATGGATGATGGCTTCCAGATCGGCCAGCTTTTGGCGAAGATCGTCGCCCACTTCACGCACGGTTTTGCAGACGCGTGTGTTAATCTCGACATAGCACTGCATCAGCTCCGGCTTGACCGAATCGGCCAGATGCGGAGGCAGCGCAGCCATCAGCTGATCAATACAGCTGCACAGGCCCAGCTCTTTCGCATCAATCAGCTGAAGCTCAATCTCCACTCCAATGGTAGGAGTGGCATTGGGAGTGAATCGCATCACCGTCATCGTAGTTCTTTCCTGGACAACTCAAAATCGATGAAAATCCCTGGACGAAATCTGTCGGCCCTGAATCATTCGGGCGCCATCAGAGCCAGCACCAATGCGGCCCGCGCCACAATGCGTGCTCCAATCCCGATGGCTTTTTCGTCCACATCGAAAACCGGCGAATGCAGCATCGGCCATTCGCCCTCCGGTCCGGCACAGCCCAGACGGAACTGAGCCCCCCGGACATGATCGAGATACACTGCAAAATCTTCGCCCCCCATGCTGGGCTTATCGATGATTACCAGATTCTCGCCGCCCAAAACCTGAATCGCTGAGGCCTCGTAGGCGGACGTGACAGTCACATCATTGACGACCGAACCCAGCGGGCTTCGAAATGTGACTTCAATCACATTCCCTGTCGCCGCACCCATGCCTTCGCAGACGCGCCGCACAGTATCCATCACCGCCTGTCGATTCTTGCGATCCGTCGAACGCAGCGTGCCCGAAATTTCGACAAGATCGGGAATCACGTTGGAAGCTGCTCCTCCATGAATGGATCCGAGCGTAAAGACGGTGGGATACAATGAGTCGGCTCGTCGCGGCACGGTTTGATACAACGCACACACAAGACTGGCCGCAGCACCCAGCGGATCGGTCGTATGCTGAGGCCTTGCTGCGTGACCACCTTTGCCGCGCACGGTGATCAGCACTTCGTCCACCTGGGCCGTCAGCACACCATAACGAATCCCCACTTTTCCCGCTGCGATTGTTGGATCAACGTGCAGGCCCAGAATCGCCGCAACGTCGCCCAGCGCGCCGTCCTCCACCATCCACACCGCTCCCTCAGCCGTTTCTTCAGCGGCCTGAAAGATGAATCTCAGGCGAGCCGACGGGACTTCGCATTCGGGCAACCGAGCTGTCAATTCTGCCAGCATTTCGGCAACCGCCAGCACAATGGTCGTGTGCGCGTCATGCCCACAGGAATGGGCAAGGCCCGGACAGGCGGAGGCGTACGACACGCCTTTGCGATCCTGCATCCGCAGCGCATCAATATCAGCGCGGACGGCAATTAAGGGCGAATCATTGCCAGGGGAGCCCAGCACCAGATCGCCGATGACCCCGACTCCGCGAGCCGGAATGCGAGGAGAAATCCCCAGCGATTCCAGTTGACGAGCCACGTAAGCCGTGGTTTTGACTTCCTGACCGCTGGGTTCCGGACTGGCATGGAGCACCCTGCGGCCCTCAATCCAGCGGGCTCTGCAGTCATCCGCGATGCGGTCCAGCAGCAATTCGAAAGGGATAACTCGTTCCACATCGGAAGGCGAAATCCGCCATCCGGTTTCGGAAATTTTCCGCATCATGATCCCTGCATCTGAAAAGACTGGCCTCATTGCCGGTGCCATCGAAATCCGCCCGTTTCGATTTCCGTCACCTGCAGCCATCTTGACCGCCCCACAATTTGCGTCAAGCGGTTCGCTACAGATTTGCTGGCAAACATCCGCAGCCCAGATTTCCACTCACCCATCGTAGCGGCTTGAAAGCCCAAACGCCGAATTTCCCGGGAGACGCCCGACTGGGGCGCCCATGCCTTTTTTTTAAAACCCGTTCCGGTTTAAATCACAACTTCGCCAAGCGGAGCTTGCTTGAGACCGCCGTTTGCAACCTCGAACCCGCAGCGAAATCCGCAAGGCGAGCGGCTGCAGTGGCCAGATTGCGAATAGAGGGAGTTTCAAACGGGTCTCGTTGATCTGCAGATCCAACATCAAATAAGCCTGACCCCTTTGACGCTCTCATCAAATAAGCCTGACCCCTTTGACGCTCTCCCATGCGACATCCCGCTTTCGGTTCGCCTTGCGGCAAATCGGAAAATCCTTTCCGGCAGAAAGGACCTACAGAAATCGCCTAATCACACTGTCCTGCGGATTGCTTTTCCCATATGCCACACGGCGTCGCTCAACCACCGGGCTTCTTGAACAAATGCCTTGAGCTTCGGCTCGGCTGGCTTCTACCGCAACAACCCCACTCCGCTCGACCGTCAATCTTTTACAGAGGAATTCGTACGCACTCGCGAAGTCAAAGCCTTATGTGTTCTGTCTGTCTTCAATTGTTTAGGCGTTCCGGACCGCCGACCGCCCAGAATTGCTGACAATCTATGAATCTGCGTAGGAAAGAAGTACGTGGCATTTTTTGCACCGATACGTAGTGATGGCAATTATCTTTTCGGGATCACATTTAATACTAGGGTCAATTCCCTTGATTCCAAAAAACGTCAGGCCCTCAGGCCTTCCAGGATGCCAACAGGTCTGCTTGACGTTAGCGTATGAAAAGTCAGGCACAAATCCATCCTCCATTTCCCCGTCACAATCTGGGCAAAGTCGCTTTGTCATTTGGCTTTACGCATTCTGGTATATGTAGTGGGTGTGAAAGACAGAACGGCGGCGCTAACCGAGCCGCCGCCAAAAGAGTTGATTTCAATTAACGCGTCATCGGCGGCTTCGGTTCACCGCTTGGTTCTGCTCGGCTTAGGCAGTTTGACACAAAGTCGCTAACATGTTTGCGGTATTCGACTTTGCCGATCAAGCAGCAATCCTCGTGGTCGGCGCCATCAACCAAATGCAGCGTAGCCAATTCTCCAGCCTTGTCACAGAGTGTCTGACTCATTTCATACGGAACCTTGGAATCTTCCTTACCGTGAATAAAGAGCACCGGGCGTTTTATGGATTCAATTTTACTTAGGGAATCAAATCGCTCGGTCAGTAGAAGGTCGAGTGGGAGTAATCGTAATAATCCGTTGTACTTCAACGAGGACATATCCATAATCGAGGTGAACGTGCTCTCGACAATAAGTCCAGCTGTACCTTCGGCCTCATTTCTCGTCGCCAGCTCGATCGCGACTGCACCACCGAGCGAATGGCCATAAATGAAGATCTTATTCGAGGGAACTTTATCCTTAAGGTAGTTCAGTGCAGCCAAAGCATCTTCATAGACTTTCGCTTCGCTAGGTTTTTCATTTTCGTAGCTCTCAGCATAGCCTCGATAGTCTACAACTAACACATGATACCCGCATTGATGAAAACTCTCTGTGTGTTCCAGGTTCTTTCCTCTGGTCGCATCTTGGCCGTGCAAATAGAGGAATACTGGGGCGTCCGGATTCTCTGCGGGAACCCAAAATGCGTAAAGCTGTTCGCTGATTTCCGCGCCGTCACGGGATAGTGGAACACGCACGTCCTCGCAGGTCATACCCATCCGCTTAGGATCTGACGGCATGTCCGAACGTGGAGCGAGTATTTTTTCAACTTGCGTCGCCCAAAAGTACGCACAGATGGAAATGTAAAAAATGGCAAACACGCCAATACATATGATTAAGCGGCGTCGGGTGAATCTAGGTTGCGACCGGCTGAGAGTCATATGTTGAAACTCAAGCTACTATGAGAGTTTTGAAGAGCAGAACGTCACGCGTAACCGAGTCGCGGCGATTGACGTTGTGATGGCCGAGTTTCAATAGGCCGCGACTTCGGTTCACGCGATGGTTCGGCACACTTTCTGTCAGTCGGCGGCGGATAAGTCCTTTCGTTTCAGTGATTGCGTTTTCAGCAATGCACCGATTTCCTTCATCGCGTCAACAGCGAATGGGTAGTTTCCGAGAGTGTTCTTGTCTCGGGCTTCCAACGTCTTTCGGGTGTCCCCGCTCAACACAGTATTCAGTATCAGGAAAAGTTCAGCATCTTGTTTGGATAGCGCCAAGCGAGAATAATATTCAATTAGTCGCAATGCTGTTGTTGAGTCGCTTCCACGAATTGCGGTCCCGATCAGGTCGATACCTTGGATGAAATATTGACGCGAGAAAAAACGTTCCTGTTGGATCGATTGCAGGTAAGAAGTGTAGATCACGATCGCGAGCGTAAGCGCACCAATGGATGCAGCAAGATGCCCGCCGAAGAAATCTCCTTGAGTGCCTAACGCGGAAGCGTTTGAGAGAAGTGGTCCGCGAACAAGTGAGTAAACAGCGATCCCAGCGATTGCGATTCCGAGCAAAACAATGGCACCTACGATTGAACGTAACGCCCACGGTGTGCTGGCAGGTGAGAGTTGATTGAGATCAGCCATCATGTCAATTCTGTTGTGAAGACCCCGAAGCGACAGGCCGACACCGAAGTGTCGACCTGCGCCAGCAACTCGCTCACCCCCAGTGTTGGAAATGGGGCGTCGGGGAGTTGCTTCCATCGAAGTCAATGGACGTTGCTGTGGAAAGCTTCTTTGTTGCCGAACGGCTACGTTAACCAGTGTTGCCGACGGTTGACGTGTTTAGTGGGAAACGGTGGACGGCAACTCTGGTTCAACGCTTTGTTCGTTGCGTTTATGCGTTTATGAATTTCTTCGCCTCTGCTTCGATGGCGTCGTCGAGCTTCTGTCGCAAGAAAAGCGGACGCATCTGAATTTCTTTCAGTTTGTCAGGTGTGTTTGAGTTTTGGATGGCCATCTGTACTTGAGCTCCGAGTGGGGCTGGAACATGGGAGTCGTAGAATGAGATGCACCAGTTGTGATATTGGATTAAAGAATTGTGGTATTCACGCGCCGGGTCAACAAGTGCAGGAAAATAAAGAGAGGCAAGTGTCATTATGCGACGACACTTCAACGGGGGCTTGCTGGAGACGACCGCTTCTAATGAGTTTGCTGCTCCAAACGTTTGGAGCCATTCCAGCGAACTCGTTACAAGATCTGACATCTCCTCAAGGCGTTCTCGATGACGTGAATGGCGGGTGTATCGGCGATCAATAATTATGGCAACATGCCCAAAGAGTTGCGTCAGTAATTGGCCAGATATGCCAGCGACGGCGCCTATCATCACGGCAGTGAGGTTTGAGTCATCAGCCATCCAAGATACATTTCCTTTAGCAACGAACGACCTGCATCACGGGATGCGGTGAGTTTATTTTCCATTTCAAAAACCGTGGCTACAGCATTCCCGTGCATGCGATTGTTAGTTGCGGCATGGGGTGCTGTGATGAGTAAGCAAGATGTGTATGTGTGTGTGTAGTTTCATCAGGTGACGCTGAGAAGTTGTTCGGCGCTGAGGTGATTAGCGATGTGATGATTAAAGTGTCGGACGGCGTGATTGAAGGCGTAAAGAACCGCAATGGCAGTCTGAATGATGCACAGCAGGTTATTGAGAGGCTTTTGTCTGCCGTTCCAGCCGACGTTCTTTGAGGTATTCGGAGAACTCTTTGGCTTCAGTAAGTGATTCGGAAGCAAATACGGGAAAGCATTGGACCTGTAATCCTTCGAGTAGTGCGTTACGGTTCTGTTCAAGAATTTGTTCCAGGGTGTTGATGCTGATGGCTTGTTGTGTTTCGCTCCATTCGACGACGTGCATTGGGGTGAGCCTTAAATGTTTAGCAACTAACGAATTGCGATCTATGCGTCTGGCGATTAGCCGGACGTATAGATCGTGCGTTGAACTTTTCCGCTTCGTGTGGGGAGTGCATGAGGCTGCAGAATGGCGGGAGGCGACTCTGCGGAATCAATGCGGGGCTGGAAGCGACTTGAACGAGATGATACACCCCTGGTTCGAGCCTGTCACGACCAGTGGGGCAGTGCCCGGTTTTTGCTGCGAACTGAATCCACAGATTTTAACGATTTTGCCAGCCACCAGGCCGCGGATAAACAGGTTTTCGTGAACACACCCAGATGATCGCGCAGCAGAAATACGCTCGGCACGTGTGGTGGGCACAGGCGAGAAGGCAGGATCAGTCGCGTTGTCGAATTGGGCTCAGCCATCGTCGCACCAGACCGGCCG
>Ga0209390_10000013_pt1 | contig 253292 bp, 229 predicted proteins | sample BON01_FD_187212 | JGI IMG/M metagenome (GOLD analysis project Ga0209390, IMG submission 187212) | Freshwater microbial communities from Lake Bonney liftoff mats and glacier meltwater in Antarctica - BON-01 (SPAdes) (version 2) | ecosystem: Environmental > Aquatic > Freshwater > Ice > Glacier... | reverse complement strand
CCCAGCCAAAGGTCAAGGCACCCGGCTTGCTGGAGCGCTTCAGGCGAAGCCTTCCTTGGAGTCGCCGCCCACTCACGCCTGAAGAGATTTGGGCAATCAAGGCGTTGGACTGAGTGCGAGTGGAAGAATGCACGTCAGCTATGTGACGTGGGGGAAGTCGGTTGACGGTACGGCGCGGGAGCTGGTATCGACCTGCACCGGCTGAAAATGGGACAAGTGCCGTTCTTGCCTTTTGTCACCAAGTGCGTGCGCGCCTACGCAGCCAGTCGGGCGGACACCATCCGCAAACGGCTTGGCTGGGTGGCTGGCATTGCGCACGGTCAAGGCGGCAAACCCAAAGGGATGCGCGATGCCGGTGCGGAAACGCTGGTCAAATAAATTGAATGAGCCAAGTCATGCTCTCGATGGCTTTGCCGCTTGATTCATCTCAAGCTCAACCTGAGCAAGCATTTTTCCTGCGGGGCATTTCAACGCCTGCGCGAGTTTTAGGATCGTCGTCAGCGATTGCTGCTGCTGACCGAGTTCAAGAATGCTGATGTAAGTTCGGCGCAAATCGGCCTCAAAGCCAAGCTGTTCCTGCGTCAAGCCTGTTGCTTCACGCAAACGGCGCAACACCCTCCCAAAAGCTACTCCTGCGTCCAAAGCTCCTCCCCTAGTTGGAGGAATTAGAGCTTTCTAATATCATCACGTCTTCCTACAACTGTTGGAATTGACTAAGATCGGGGCAAGATCTTGACATTATGAAAATTTAAACGTAAGAATGTTACTTAATTTTTAATGGATCGATCAAAATTCGGAGCACCTTAAATGAAGCGCATCTATTACGTCACGATTTTCCCCCTTTTTTTGCTTATGCTGCTGTCTGGATGGGCGGGGGGGGGGGGAGTAATTGTTTCCTCTAGGACATATGTAGCGGGTACGCAAACAGTTACGTATTCCAATGGATCAACGGTCACAAATACAGCAACGTCTACAGCAGTTGTCTGGGCGAGTGATCACATCACTTCGACAACTACCTATTCTTTTGCAGACGGTACTACCAACGCCGTGGTGGCAACCGTAGCGGGCACGGCAGGCACTCCTTCCTACAGCGGATCAACCCAGACCATCGTGACCACCTACGGTGACGCCACGACGTCCACCGCCACCAATGCAGCGGTCAGCAACGTGATCACATGGGCCAGTGACCACGTCACGCGCACGACGACCTACACCTATGCCGACGGCGGCAGCAACGCCGTGGTGGCCACCGTAGCGGGCACGGCAGGCACTCCTTCCTACAGCGGATCAACCCAGACCATCGTGACCACCTACGGTGACGCCACGACGTCCACCGCCACCAATGCAGCGGTCAGCAACGTGATCACATGGGCCAGTGACCACATCACGCGCACGACGACCTACACCTATGCCGACGGCGGCAGCAACGCCGTGGTGGCCACCGTAGCGGGCACTACGTCCACTCCTGTGCTGACAGCCTCTGTTTACCCAAGTGACTGGACAACAACTGGAGTTGTTACCGCCCCAAGCACAAGTTCAGTAACCATAACCTATGGCGACGGAACCGTCACCACAACTCAAGCCGGAACCACGGCACTGCCGTTTGATCAAACAACTTTGTCTGCGCAGTCAATTACGGATCCTAGCGCTGTAGTAGCGTCTACAACAACGACATATAACCTTACTTGGGGTACACCGGATAAAAATGGGCCGGGCTTAGCAAATTTATTCCCAAGTGCTAGTACACATCTAAGTTCAAACCTAGGTTACATGGGTGTGACAGTTTCTGGGCAAGGCGTAGTTGGGCCCACTTTGGTTCAACCTTCTGCAGATGTTTTAGCTGCTTGGAATGCTGGATGGACTGGAAAAGGCCAGAACACGCTCACTATAGACAGCTATTCCTCAATTGGGACATGTAGTACCGGCTTGAAGTGTCATGGTGTAACAACAATGATGATTACCGATTTAGTGGCTCCGGGGGCTAGTCACTTTGGATTGGACTGGAATCTAGCAACAACTGCAAAAACAATTGCTGGCGCCACTCTTGCAACGCCAACTACGATTAATACAATAAATATGAGTTATGGGACAACTTCACCAACCCCGCATATCAACTTTTTAACTGGCGTCACTAATATCGTAAACCTCAGTGTAACCGGAGCCGTGCTAGTTAAGGCGGCAGGAAATGATTCCGGTCAAGATACCTATTCCTACGCCGGAACAAGTTGTTGTTACTTCGTCAAAGGTCTTGTTGATAATACAAATACAGTCACGAGACTTCTCATTGTTGGCGCCTTAGATAAAAATGGAAGTGTCGCCAGTCCTGCAACGATTGCTACTTATAGTAATTATGCAGGTGCAACAACTGCAGCCAGCGATCGGTTTGTAGTCGCAAATGGCAATACACCATATGCGAGTGGAGGTGTAAGTATGAATGGGTGGACTATCGCATCGGGTGTTGGAACTTCTTATGCGGCTCCTGTTGTTGCCGGATACGCAGCAGTTTTAATGTCTAAATTCCCGAATTTAAATGCGATCAACACGAGTAACATTATTCTAGATACAGCAAGAACAGACACTTTATCTTGCACCCCAAACTGCAGCAGTGCAATCTATGGAAGGGGTGAAGCCAGCCTTTCAAGAGCGTTAGCGCCGGTGGGAAGGCTACGCTAAAAGGCACCCTAACAAATGCGCCTTCTACTATTTTTGACAGGGTTTATTTTTTGCGGATACAGCCAATCTCAGGACGTTAATCATTTGCCCTTAATCGTTAGAGCTTCGCAGCATTTGGCAATAACAGGAAGGGTTATTGAATATCCATTTATATCCTCATTTAATATCGAGCAGGAAAGCCTAACATTCAGGAAAAGTTCAGGGGCAATTTTGCAGAGCTTTCCAAAAGTAGCATACTCAGCTTATGATTCCGCTATAAAGTATGATGTGTCAAGTTTTTATAATTCAAAGAATGTCCGAATAAAATTCATAATTAATTACATAGAGCCTAGTTCCAAAATTTTTATTTTAGTAGGATATGATCGTGGTAGCCAAGCTGAAAAGATTAATCTATCTAGAGCCTATTTTATCGGCTTGACTCGTACGTTCAATATTCATAAAAATGGATATCTGACCACCTCTTCCGGATCATGGTTTGGTGGTAAGATTACACAATATCCGTGCATTGATTCATATGATCGTGAATATTATTGTCCCAATTTGACCGCTTGGATAGATAGACCAAATTTAGACTTTCAAAACGAAAAATATTTTCAAATAAAATATGTTTTTGCATTTTAGTAAATCCATTACGCTGATTTTTTATTTTCATGAATCATTGAGTCAAACGACCAACAGACATGGACACTGTAGCCAAGCGATGGAAATGTTTCCACACCATCAACAGGAAAGGTTGCCAGAGTGCACTTCAATTGGCTTCGCTTACAAGTAAGTGGCAGACACCAGACCGCCCCCGTGTCGATGCTTCGCCGCCCAGCTATCAGTGCTGCGCAGGTGCTCAATCGGCTACCGCGTAGGCGGCGAGAACTAACGCCCCTTCGGTGTACGAGCGGAACTGCCACCACCACCAGCGCGGTCATGCCGGGCAAATTTAGCCTAGTTGTCCCTACGTTCGGTGCCCTACGCTGTGGGTAACTACCGGCATAACCCGCAAAAATGATGCCAGTGCTGGCTCTGCGAGTGGTGCTCAAAAAACAGGCAGATGATCAGCCAACACACCGACATCCTTTCTCAACATATCGCGTGAGTCTGCACCTTCAGTCAGTGCCAACGACGGTGTACCGACATTGCCAATCACCACCAAGCTGTCGCGCAGCTTCGGCGAGCAGCGCTGTCTGACTTTCTTGTTTGATCTGTGCTGCGTGGTCGGTTGGTGGCCTACGGCCAAGCATGTTGTGTCTGCCCCCCGCCGCGTGTGGGTTTTCTTTTGGTGTTTGCCGGTTTTGCCATGCGCCTAAAAAAGGCCGTGGATTTTAGAACCGTGCTTACATCCGCCGTTACATCGACACAAAAGAAGAAGGGCTTGCTACTAACTTAATAGCAGCAAACCCTTATGTAGATTGGTAGGGCGTGTAGGACTTGAACCTACGACCAAAGGATTATGAGTCCTCTGCTCTAACCAACTGAGCTAACGCCCCAACCGAGAGCGGATTGTATAGGGGCCTACTTCCTACTTCTGGTAACTCAGCGCATTGCTGACCAGGCGCGAGGTAATGTCGACGATCTGGATCATGCGGTCGTAGGCCATGCGGGTGGGGCCGATGACGCCCAGCGTGCCGACGACCTGGCCGTCTACCTCGTAGGGGGCGCTGACGATGGACAGGTCTTCGAAGGGCACGATCTTGCTCTCGCCGCCGATGAAGATGCGCACACCTTCGGCCTGGCCGGCCACTTCGAGTAGGCGCATCAGCTGGGCTTTTTGCTCGAACAACTCGAACGCCCGGCGCAACTGGCCCATGTCACTGGAAAAGTCCGACAGCGCCAGCAGGTTGCGTTCGCCCGAGATGACAACTTCGTCGTCATTCTGGTCGTTTTCCTCGGTGTTGATGGCCACGGCGGCCTTCATCAATGTGGCAATTTCGGAGCGCAGCGATTCGACTTCCCGATGCAGGCGCTCGCTGACATGTTCAATGGCCATGCCGACATAGTGCGAATTGAGGAAGTTCGCGGCTTCGACCAGTTCGGGCTGGGAATAATCTTGCTCGGTGAAGATGACCCGGTTTTGCACGTCGCCATTGGGCGAAACGATGATCACCAGCAACCGGCGCTCCGACAGGCGCAGGAACTCGATATGCCGAAACACCGAACTGCGCCGCGGAGCCACCACCACGCCGACAAACTGAGACAGGTTCGACAACAGCCCTGCGGCCTTGGACAACACACGTTGCGGCTGGTCGGGAGCCAGGATGTGGCCCGGGAAGTCCCCTTTTTGCACTGTGAGCATGGTGTCGACAAACAGCCGGTAGCCTCGCGCGGTGGGTATACGCCCGGCCGAGGTGTGCGGGCTGACGATCAGGCCCATGTCTTCCAGGTCGGACATCACATTGCGGATGGTCGCCGGCGAGAGTTCGAGGCCGCTTTGGCGCGACAAGGTGCGCGAACCCACCGGTTGCCCGTCGGCGATATATCGCTCAACCAGGGCTTTCATGAGCAACTTGGCGCGGTCATCGAGCATGTCCGCATTTTAGTGATGTAATTTGCCGATGCAGTCTCAATTCCGCCACGTTGCTCTCATTGGCAAGTACCAGGCCGTCGCCTCCGGTTCTGCCGGGGCCTCGACGCGCCGGGCGATGGAGGATATTGCCCACTTCCTGCACGCGCAGGGCTGCGAGGTGGCGTTCGAAGCCGAGACGGCGCGCAATATGGGTATTACCGGGCATGCCACGCTCGACGTGCCTGGCATCGGAACCCACTGTGACCTGGGGCTGGTGGTCGGCGGCGACGGCACCATGCTGGGCATCGGGCGCCAGCTGGCCAGCTGCAACGTGCCGCTGATCGGCATCAACCAGGGGCGCCTGGGCTTCATCACCGACATTCCACTCGATGGTTACGCCGCGGTGCTGCTACCGATGCTGCACGGCGCTTTCGAGGATGACCGGCGTAGCCTGATGCAGGCGCAGGTCATGCGCGACGGCCATTGTGTGTTCGATGCGCTGGCCATGAACGACGTGGTGGTCAACCGCGGCGCCACCTCGGGCATGGTCGAGCTGCGGGTCGAGGTCGATGGGCATTTCGTGGCCAACCAGCGCGCCGACGGCCTGATCATCGCCAGCCCGACCGGCTCCACAGCCTACGCCCTGTCGGCGGGCGGCCCCTTGTTGCACCCGTCCCTGCCCGGCTGGGTGCTGGTGCCGATCGCGCCACACACCTTGTCGAACCGCCCCATCGTGCTGGCCGACGCCTGCGAGATCGCCATCGAGGTGGTGTCCGGACGCGACGCCAGCGCCAACTTTGACATGCAGTCACTCGCCTCATTGCTGCATGGCGACCGCATCGTCGTCTCGCGCTCGGCGCACCGCATGCATTTCCTGCATCCAAAGGGCTGGAGTTATTTCGATACGCTGCGCCGCAAGCTGCACTGGAATGAAGGAGTTGCCTGACCGTGGCTCTCAGACGTATTGTCCTGCGCGACTTTGTCATCGTCTCCGAGCTCGAGCTCGAGCTGGCCAGCGGCTTCACCGTATTGACCGGTGAGACGGGCGCAGGCAAATCCATATTGATCGACGCGCTGCAGTTGGTGACTGGCGCGCGGGCCGACGCCGGCACGGTGCGCGAAGGCGCCAGCCGCACCGACGTCAGCGCCGAGTTCGACGCCCCGGCGTCGCTGCAGGCATGGCTGGAAGCCGCCGGCTTCGACCTGGCCGACACCGCGCTGATGCGGCGCACTGTCGACCTGCAGGGCAAGAGCCGGGGCTGGATCAACGGCAGCCCGGCCACCGCCACGCAGATGCGCGAGATCGGCGAACAGCTGATCGACATCCATGGCCAGCACGCCTGGCAAAGCCTGACCCGGCCAGATGCCGCGCGCGACCTGCTCGATGCCTACGCACGGGTCGACAACGGTCAGGTCGGCCAGTTGTGGCACGACTGGCGCGCAAAAGGCAAGACGCTGGCCGAGGCGCAGGCAGCCCAGACCAACCTGCAGCGTGAGCGCGAACGCATCAGCTGGCAGATCGGCGAAGTCGACAAACTCGCGCCAGCCCCGAACGAGTGGGACGAACTCAGCGCCGAACACAACCGCCTGTCGCATGCGCAGGCCTTGCTCGAAGCCGCCCAGGGCGCGGTCGATGGTTTGCAAGATGCCGAACCCAACGCGGCAGACGCGATTGCTGCGGCTTTAAGCCAGCTGCAACACCAGGAGGCGCATGAACCCACGTTCGCGGCGCTGGCCGAACAGCTGACGTCCAGCCTGGCGCAGCTGGAGGACGTGGTGCATTCGCTCAAGGCCTATCTGCGCAAGACCGAACCCGACCCGCAACGGCTGGCCGAACTCGATGAACGTATCGCCTTGTGGGTCTCGCTGGCGCGGCGCTACAAGCGCCTGCCGCAGGATCTGCCGCTGTTGCTGCAGGACTGGCGCGACGAACTTACCCGGCTCGACGCGGCAACCGACCTGGCCTCGCTGCAAGCAGCCGAACAGACCGCGCAGGCTGCCTACCAGCGCGAAGCCAAGGCGCTATCGCGCGCCCGCGCCAAGGCTGCGCCGCAACTGGCAAAGGCCGTCACGCTGGCCATGCAGGGTCTGGGCATGGCCGGCGGCAGTTTCGATGTGCGAATGCAAGCAGCCGCCCAGCCGATGCAAACCGGCCTGGACGAGGTCGCCTTCCTGGTAGCGGGCCATGCGGGCAGCACGCCACGGCCGGTAGGCAAAGTTGCTTCGGGCGGCGAGTTGTCGCGCATCGCGCTGGCCATTGCCGTTACGACCAGCGAGCTCGGTACGGCCCAGACGCTGATTTTCGATGAGGTCGACTCGGGTGTGGGCGGCGCGGTCGCCGAGACCGTGGGCCGGCTGATGCGCCAATTGGGCGTCGACCGGCAGGTGCTGGCGGTGACCCACCTGCCGCAGGTCGCTGCATGCGCCGACAACCATCTGGTCGTGTCCAAGACATTGCAGGGCAAGTCCACGCTGAGCTCCGTCGCCGCGGTGCAGAGCGAATCGCGGGTGGCGGAGATTGCCCGCATGCTCGGTGGCGAGCGTCTGCTGGAAACCACGGTTGCGCATGCCAAAGAGATGCTGCAGGCTTCGGGCTAGCGACAACTAAACGGCACGACACGATATGGCACGACGCGACGGCACGGAACACGGGCACACAATGAATCTGGAACTGGTACTCATCACGGGCATGTCAGGGTCGGGCAAGTCCGTTGCCCTGCACGCGGTCGAGGACGCGGGGTACTACAGCGTCGACAACCTGCCGCCTGAGTTGCTGCTGCCATTCGTGCAGTTGCAGGAAAATCGACACAACCGCCGGGTGGCCATCGCCATGGACGTGCGCAGTGCCGAGGCGTTACCGCAGGTGCCGCAGCGGCTGCGCGACCTGGCCGCGATGGGCGTGATCATCAAGTCGCTGTTTCTCGAATCCACCACCGACACGCTGGTGCGGCGGTATTCAGAGTCGCGGCGCAAGCACCCGCTGTCGCAGCAAGATGGCGAGGACCCCACCAACGACCAGCGCCGTGCCCTGGTCGATGCGATCGAGCTCGAACGCGAGTTGCTGGCTGATCTGCGGGAACATGCCCACGTGATCGACACCAGCCTGATCCGGCCCCCGCAGTTGCAGCGTTATGTGAAGTCGCTAATCGTCGTCCCCGGCGGACAGTTGACCCTCGTATTCGAGTCATTCGCGTTCAAGCGCGGTATTCCTGGTGACGCCGATTTTGTGTTTGACGTGCGCATGTTGCCCAACCCGCACTACGAGCCCGATCTCAAGGCGCTGACCGGCAAGGACGAAGCGGTGATGGCGTTTTTCCGGCTGCACGACCAGGTGCACCAGATGCTGCTGCAGATCGCGCAGTTTCTCGATCAATGGCTCGATCCGCTGTCCAACGACAACCGCAGCTACGTCACGGTGGCCATCGGCTGCACCGGTGGCCAGCACCGATCGGTCTACCTGGTCGAAGAACTCGCCCGGTTGTTCGCCGACCGCTGGACCACACTGAGCCGGCACCGCGAACTCGACGCCACGCCGGGCAAGTTCCCGTCCACCTCGTTCGGCTGGCCTCAGGCCTGAAGCAACACCCGCCGCACCGGCGCCGGCAAGCCCAGTTGCGGCCAGGCGGTGGCGTCGAACCACTGCCCATCCGCCGGCGGCAAGGCACGCGTGGGCAAGGCCACCCTTACCGGATGCAGGTGCAGATCCTTGTGGGTGAGCACATGCTTGAAGCCTGGCTGGTCGTCCAGACTGGCACGGTACGCCGCCGGCACCTGCTGCACCAGCGCCTCACGGCTGTCGAACCACGGCATGCAGTAGAGGCCGGCCCAGACACCGGGTGATGGCCGGCGTTGCAGCCAGATGGCGTCGCCACCGTTACTGGCCCACAACAGCCAGACCGACTGGGAACTGCGTTTGAGCTTACGCGTGCGCACCGGAAAATCCTGCGGGTTACCCAGCCGGAATGCTGTGCACAGGGTTTGCACCGGACAGGCATTGCACCGGGGCGCGCGCGGCAGGCACACTGTCGCGCCCAGGTCCATCATGCCCTGCGTGTAGCGGGGCATTGCGTGCGCCAGCGCACGCTGCGGTAACAGCGCGGTCGCAGCGTCCCACAGCGCCTGCTGGTTGGCCTGCTGCGCCAGGTCGGCGTCGAACCCCAGCACCCGTGTCAGCACGCGCCGCGCATTGGCGTCCAGAATGGCCACCGGCTCGCCAAAACACAGCGATGCAATCGCCGCTGCAGTCGACCTGCCGATACCGGGCAGGCTCTCCAGCGTGGCGGCGTCGCGCGGAAACGCCCCACCCCATTGCTGCACCACCGCCACGGCGCAGCTGTGCAGGTTGCGCGCCCGGCTGTAATACCCCAGGCCACTCCACAGCCCCATGACGTCGTCCAGGCTGGCCTGGGCCAAAGAGCGCACGTCCGGAAAACGCGCCACGAACCGGTTGAAGTAGTCGATGACGGTGGCCACCTGGGTCTGCTGCAGCATGACCTCGGACAACCACACGCGATAGGGATCCTGGGTGTTCTGCCAGGGCAGGTTGTGGCGACCGTGCGCCAGTTGCCAGTCAACGACGCGGCTGGCAAACCGCGGCCACGCGCCGGTCAAGTGCGTGCGATCTCCGGCTCGAGGATGGTCGCCGGCCCGTTCGCATCGGCACGGTGCGATTCGCGCACACGGATCAGGTAGTCTGTCAGTTCACCGAGTTTGGTCTCGAGCTCCTTGATGGCCGTCTCTTGCGCCTCGATCTCGCCGATGCGGTTGGCCAGCCCGCCGGTGGCCTGCTGGATCCGGTCGATGGCCTCGATCCGGCGCGCAAAATTGCGCCGGCGTTCGCGCAACTGGGCATCGAGTTGCGCGGCGGCCGTCTTGCTCCACAGCTCGACCTCTCCGAGCGCTGTCTCATGGATGGTGCGCAAACGCGTGGCCAAGGCACGCACCAGGCGGTCGGCAAAGTCGGCCTGTGCCAGGCGGAACATATTGGTCACGCCCAGGTACTGCAGATGGCCACGTTCGACCATGTCGAGATCTTGAATGAAGGGCGCCAGTTGCGGCACCGGGGGCGCCTGCAACGAGAAGCCGTGCTCGCCGTTGAGTTGGCGGAAGGTCGCGGCCAGCATCGACTGGATCTCGGTCACCAGGGCCTGCACCCGCTCGAACACGGCCCGCAAGCGCTGGAACGTGTCGCCATAGGCCTTCTTGACGCCAAACTTCAGGCCTTTTTGGTGCAGGGCCGTATTGAGCTGGGCCATCTCCGCCTTGAGTGCGCTGCCGCTGAGGCTGTCGAAAACTTCGCGCAACAACTTCAGGTGGACCGAACGCACAGCGTGGATCTTGGCACCACTGAGGTCGAACTCGGTCTGCTCCTGCGCAATTCGCACCCGCATGTGCTTGATGACCGTTGCGTTCTTGCCCTGCAGTCCCTTGAGCTCCATCATCTGCTCGGCCAGGTCGCGGCGGCGGATGTTGATGACCCGCCCGGTCTCCTGGCGCAGACTGCCAATGCCAACCGCCACCGCGGAGCCGAGAACCTCCTGGCGTTGCCCCATGATGCCGTCGGCCAGCGCGGCCTCGAGCTTGGGCAGGCAACTCGCGGCCAGCAGTTCGGCGTCGTTGGTCACTTTGGCCACCAGGCCCTTGTGTGCCGATATGGGTATGACCTGGCTCTGCGGAACGCCCAGAATCTCGGCAGTCGACGCACGCTGGCGGTCAATCTGCGCCTGGATCTGCGCAGGCGAGCTCAGTGCGTCCCACAAGGTGTCGATCTTGTTAAGCACCACCAGGCGCAGGTCCGAGCCCTCGGAGTCGACGGCGAGGTGTTCGCGCCAGATGGTCATGTCAGATTTGGTCACGCCGGTATCGGCACCGAGAATGAACACGACGGCCTGCGCCTGCGGCAACAGGCTGACGGTCAGTTCGGGCTCAGCGCCGATGGCGTTGAGGCCGGGGGTATCCAGAATGACCAGCCCCTGCTTGAGCAAGGGATGGGCAATGTTGATGAGCGCGTGGCGCCACTTGGGCACTTCAACCATACCCTGAGCGTCCACGACCGGGTTGTCTTCAGGCTCCTGGCTATGCCAGAAACCCAGCGCCTGGGCATCTTGAGGGGTCACGCGACGGGTTTCGGCGACCATTTCCATTGCGGCCGCCAGCTGTTGCGGATCGTTCACGTCGAGATCGACGCGGGTCCACTTCTCGGGGACCATGCGCCACTCCATCAGGGCCTGCGGTTGCAGCCGCGACTCGACCGGCAATAGCCGCAGGCAAGGCGGCACGTCGGGGTCGTAGCCCATCTCGGTCGGACACATCGTAGTGCGCCCGGCGCTCGCCGGCATGATGCGCCGGCCGTAACCGGCAAAAAATACCGCATTGATCAGCTCGGACTTGCCGCGCGAGAATTCACCCACGAAAGCGACCATGACCTTGTCGGCGCGCACCTGCGTCTCGAGCCGGCGCAGGCGCTCCTCGACGCCGGCGTCAAGCAACTCGTGGTCTTTCATCCACTCGGCCAAAAGCTTCAGGCGCAGCCCGAACTCGCGGCGCCACGCCCCATGCTGATCAAACTGCTCGTTGAATGAAGTAACCAAGGTTTTCCCCCGTGCCTTTCAAATATAGCATCGCCCGGCAATTTCGCCGTCACCTATGCTGGCAGATTTGACAGAAATATGTCGATCGCTGCCCTTGTCGCAGCAATGAAATCGGCGTGGCACATGCCCTGCATGCCTCGCCGGCCCTCCCATAAACCGCCGCTTCGAGCTGGAAATGCCCTGCAGCGCCACTGGCACTGGAGAAGTCGCGCAAGGTGCTTCCGCCCCGCAACACCGCTCGCGCCAGCACATCGCGAATCGTCGCGTGCAGACGCGCTGCCCGCACGCGGCTCAGCCGATTGGCCCGCACCGTCGGCCGGATGCCCGCCTCGAACAAGGCCTCACAAGCATATATGTTACCGACACCGACGACCAGATCACCGGCCAGCAGCACCTGTTTGACCGCGCTGCGCCTTTGCTTGAGCCCTTGTGTGAACAACTTCACATCGAACTGCTCCGACAACGGCTCCATGCCCAGGCGTCCCAGCAACTTGAGCGCCTGCGGCGAATCTTCGCCCGGCGCAAACACCACGGCACCGAAGCGCCGAGGGTCGTGCAGCCGCAAAGACCCCCGGCTGGTGGTCAGTTCAAAGTGATCATGGACCCCGCGGGGCGGCAATCGGTCATCGAAAACCAGACTGCCCGACATGCCCAGATGGACCAGCAACAAGCCTGCATCGAGATCGAGCAGCAGGTACTTGCCCCGGCGGCGCACCTGCCGCACGGTTTGCCCGACCAACTCGGACGCAACACCCCCCAGCGGCCAGCGCAGCGGTTTCCCCAGCCAGGCATCCCGAATGACCGCACCAGCGATACGGTCTGCAAAACTCTGGCGCGTGACCTCGACTTCAGGCAATTCAGGCATGGGTGTATCCGGTGACGGCGCAACGACAGGCACCACCTTGGATTATTATGGATTGATGATTCCATTCAAACGTGGCGCTGCCCTTATTGTGCTGTTCGCGAGCTTGCTCGCGCAACCCGCCATAGCCCAGCGGACGGACACCTCCAGCGAAACGGAGCTGAACTCCGCACTCACGGCAGAATTGTTCTACCAGTTGTTGATCGGTGAACTCAACGCCATCGGTGGTGAACCGGGCGTCGGGTTCTCCCTCATCCTGGACGCGGCGCGCAAGACGGGCGACGCGCGCCTGTTCAAGCGTGCCACCGACATCGCGCTGCGCAGCCGCTCCGGCGACTCGGCGTTGCAGGGAGCCCGGGCCTGGCGAACCGCCATGCCGCAGTCACGTGAAGCCAACCGTTATGTGCTGCAGATCCTGATAGGACTCAATCGCCTCGGCGAGACCATCGATCCGCTCAAGCGCGATCTGTCCATGGCCAGCGCGCTGGGCCGCGAGGTGGCCATCAACAGCGTACCGGGCTATTTCGCACGTTTCGCAGACAAGGCGGCAGCAGCCAACATCGTGGAAGTGGCTTTGTCGGACTATCTCGACGACCCGGCGCTGGGCCCGGCGGCCTGGACATCCGTCGGCCGGCTGCGGGCCGAGGCCAAGGACAGCGCCGGGGCACTGGACGCCGCGTTACGCGGTCAGGCAATCGACCCGCGGGCAGACGCACCTGCCATATTGGCCCTTTCGCTGTTTGCGGCGGGCAACAATGCCGCGGAGTCGGTGGTGTTGCATTACCTGGCCAATGCCCCGCGCTACGAAGTACGCATGGATTACGCCACGGCACTGCTGGGACGCCAGCGTTATGCCGAATCGGCAATGCAACTGGCCATGGTCACGCGCGAAAAGCCCGATTACGCGCGTGCCTGGTTGATCAAGGGCACGCTGGAGCAGCAAAACCGCCAGATCGACGCGGCGCAGGCATCGTTGCTACGGTTCGTCGAACTCCAGGCTGCGCAGAAACAGGAGCAGGATCAGTCTCAGGAAGACAACACACCCGAGCCCGATCCAGCGCTGACCCAGGCCTATCTGCGACTGTCCGAAATCGCCGAACAGAAAAAAGACTTCACTGCAGCGCAGGACTGGCTGGCCAAGATCGACAACGCAGGGGAAATGATCAGCGTGCAAAGCCGCCGGGCCGCGATCCTGGCGCGTCAGGGCAAGCTGCCCGAGGCGCGGGCCATGATCCGGGCGCTGCCGGAGACAACGCCGGAAGATGCCCGCATGAAGATCAGTGCCGAAGTGCAGATCCTGCGCGACAACAAGAAATTTCAGTTGGCCTACGACGTGCTGACCGGCGCGCTTGCCAGCACCCCGGACGATCTCGACTTCAAGTACGACCTGGCCATGATCGCCGACAAGCTCGGACGGGTCGACGAGATGGAACGCCTGCTGCGCCAGGCGATCGCCGCCAAGCCCGACTACCACCATGCCTACAACGCGCTCGGTTATTCGCTGGCCGACCGCAACATGCGCCTGCCGGAGGCGCGCGAGCTGATTCTCAAGGCGCTCGAATTCGCGCCCGGAGACCCGTTCATTTCAGACAGTCTGGCCTGGGTGGAATTTCGCAGCGGCAACTTCCCCGAGGCACTGCGGATTCTGAAGAAGGCCTACCAGGACAAGCCCGATGCCGAAATTGCCGCGCACCTGGGCGAGGTCATGTGGACGATGGGCCAGCGCGAAGAAGCCATGGTGGTATGGCGCGAAGGGCTGGGCATCAACGCCGACAACGAAACCCTGCAGGAAACCCTCAAGCGGTTGCGCGTAGAGCTGTGACGCCCCGTTCGCGCCGGCATTGGCTGGCACTGGGTCTGGCCTTGATCGTCAGCGCCTGTGCGCAGGTTCCACGCGCCCCGAAGGTGCCTGGCGAAATTCGCACCCAATGGAGCGGGCGCCTGGCACTGAAGGTCGAATCCGAACCGGTGCAATCGTTCTTTGCCGCGTTCGATCTGCGCGGCAACGCGCGCACAGGCGAGTTGTCGCTGTTTTCGCCCCTGGGTTCGACCATTGCACGCATGGCATGGGCGCCCGGCGACGCCCAGCTGTCATGGAACGGTCAGCAGCGCCGGTTCGAATCGGTCGAGGCACTGACCCGCGAGGCCACTGGCACCGAGTTGCCGATTGCAAGCCTGTTTCAGTGGCTTGCCGGTGAGGCTACCCAGGCGCAGGGCTGGTCGGCAGACCTGCGCAACCTGGCCGACGGCAAACTGGTGGCGCAACGCACCCAGCCCGCGCCTGCGGTGGAAATGCGCCTGATTCTTGATTGATGGCCCGAATACTTGATGCCCCGGATACGGCCTTGATGTCATGAAAGCCATCTACGATGTGCCCGCGCCGGCCAAGATCAATTTGTTCCTGCACATCACCGGCAGGCGCAGTGACGGCTACCACCTGTTGCAGTCGGCCCTGGCGCTGCTCGACTGGTGCGACACACTGCATTTCGAGCGCCGGCCCGATGGCGTCATCAGCCGGGAAGACCTGGGCACGCCGCTGCCGCAGGACGACCTCACCGTGCGGGCCGCCCGCGCACTGCAACAAGCCACCGGCACGCGCCATGGTGTGCATATCGGCGTCGCGAAGTCGATCCCGTCGCAGGCCGGCATGGGCGGCGGATCGTCGGATGCCGCGTCCTGCCTGCTCGCACTCAATCGACTGTGGGACCTGAACCTGCCGCTGAGCCGTCTGATGCAGACCGGGCTGCAGCTCGGCGCCGACGTGCCGTTCTTCCTGGGCGGGCGCAACGCATGGGTCGAAGGAATCGGTGAAAAAATAACCCCGATCGAGCTCGATCGCGGCACATTTCTTGTGGTGAAGCCGCCTGATGGTTTACCGACACAGATGATTTTTTCGGACCCCGATCTGAAAAGAAACTCTGCAATGGCTATAATCGCAGGCTTTGCTGCAAACCCCCGGGATTTTGGGCGCAATGATCTGCAAGCTGTTGCATTCAAGCATTGCCCAGGAGTTTGCCAAGCGCTCGGGTGGCTGACCGCACAAGGACTGACCGGCAGAATGACGGGTTCAGGCAGTGCGGTATTTGCCTGGGCACCAGCGAATATGGCTTTGAGTCCGGACGCCTTGAAAGAGGTTCCAGCCGGGTTCGAGGCCCGATGGTGTAGCGGTTTGGATGCGCATCCCCTGGCGGGTTGGGCACAAGCGATGGATTGACGGTTGGCAGCGATACGTTGTCGACCTGTGTAGGGGAGTCGCCAAGTTGGTTAAGGCACTGGATTTTGATTCCAGCATGCGAAGGTTCGAATCCTTCCTCCCCTGCCAAAGTTGTTATCTGTGCCGGTAGCGCAAGCCGCCGGCCATAACCCTGACCCGATCGCCGAGAACTTCATGCAGGCCGCACCTCACACCCCAGATTTCGTGGTTTTCACCGGCAATGCGAATCCGCTCATGGCGGCCGATATTGCGCACCACCTGGGCATTGCTCTGGGAGCGGCCAAGGTCGGACGCTTCTCCGACGGCGAGGTCACGGTCGAGATCAACCAGAACGTGCGCGCACGCGACGCGTTTGTGGTGCAAAGCACCTGCGCTCCCACCAACGAAAACCTGATGGAACTGCTCATCATGGTCGACGCGCTCAAGCGCGCCTCGGCCGAGCGGATCTGCGCGGTGATTCCCTATTTCGGTTATGCCCGGCAGGACCGCCGGCCCCGCTCGACGCGCGTGCCGATCACGGCCAAGGTGGTGGCCAACATGCTGCAGACCGTCGGCGTTGCCCGGGTGCTGACGATGGACCTGCACGCAGACCAGATCCAGGGCTTCTTCGATATTCCGGTGGACAACATCTATGCGTCGCCGGTGCTGCTCGGCGACCTGCGCCAGAAGAACTACGACGACCTGATCGTCGTCTCTCCCGATGTCGGCGGCGTGGTGCGCGCCCGTGCACTGGCCAAGCAACTGGGCTGCGACCTGGCCATCATCGACAAGCGCCGCCCGAAGGCCAATGTCAGCGAAGTGATGCACGTGATCGGCGAGATTGAAGGGCGCAACTGCGTCATCATGGACGACATGATCGACACCGCGGGCACGCTGGTCAAGGCCGCCGAGGTGCTCAAGGAACGCGGCGCCAAGATGGTCTATGCGTATTGCACACACCCGATCTTCTCCGGCCCGGCCATCGAACGCATCGCCCAGGGCACGGCGCTGGACGAGGTCGTCGTCACCGACACCATCCCGCTGAGCAACGCCGCGCAGGCGTGCCGAAAAATTCGCCAGTTGACTGTCGCACCGCTGATCGCCGAGACGATCCAGCGTATTGCCACAGGCGACTCGGTCATGAGTTTGTTCTCGGATCAGGAAAACCTTTTCTAGAAGGCTGCCTGACCGGAACATGTGTGGCTGGCAAAACGGGTAACCGCAAGCCAGCTTTTTGTAGCCGGAGTCCTGCTGGTCGCGGCGGACTCTTATTGGAGTGAATCATGAAATTTGTCGCCTTTGAGCGCGCTAAGCTGGGGACGGGTGCGAGCCGCCGTCTCCGCATTACCGGTCGCACCCCGGGTATCGTCTACGGTGGAGATGGCGAGCCACAACTGATCGAGCTCGACCACAATGCCTTGTGGCAAGCCATCAAGAAGGAAGCCTTCCACGCGTCCATCCTGGACATGGAAGTGGGCGGCACCACCACCAAGGTACTGCTGCGTGACCTGCAGATGCACCCTTACAAGCAATTGGTGCTGCATGCCGACTTCCAGCGCGTCGTGGCGCGGACCAAACTGCACGCCAAGGTGCCAATGCACTATGTGGGCGAGGAAGAGTCCCCCGCGGTCAAGCTCGACCACTGCCTGATCAACCACGTCGTGACCGAACTCGACGTGTCGTGCATGCCGTCGAACCTGCCGGAATTCATCGAGATCGACCTGTCTACGTTGGTCAAGGGGGGCTCGATTCACCTGAAGGACATCACGTTGCCAAAGGGCGTAACGCCAGTCGTCAAGGGTGGTGTGATGAATCCTGTGCTGGTGTCGGTGGTCGTGCCTGCGTCCGAAGCCGGCGCCAGTGCAGCGGCGGCTGTAGCTGCCGACGCTCCCGCAGTTGACGCCAAGGCCTCTGGTGCCAAGGCCGCTGGAGCCAAGGCGCCTGCCGGTGCCAAGGCGCCTGCTGCCGGCGCGAAAGCTCCCGCCGCCAAGAAGTAAGCGGAACCCGGCTCGCCGGCTCCATGAACGGCCCACCTCGGTGGGCCGTTTCCATTTGCGGCCCTGTCATCACTTGCGTCGCGCCATGACGTCACGCGCCTGCACCGATAATCACCCCATGATCAAGCTGTTTGTCGGCCTCGGAAATCCAGGCCCCGAATACACCGATACCCGCCACAACGCCGGCTTCTGGTGGATCGACACGCTCGCGGACACGCTGCGCGTGCAGCTCCAGCAGGACAAGGCCTGGCATGGTCAGGTCGCCCGTACCACGGTGCAGGGCCACGTCATCTGGCTGCTCAAGCCGCAGACCTTCATGAACCTGTCAGGTCGCTCGGTGTCGGCACTCGCTCGTTTCTTCAAGATCGCGCCCCACGAGATCCTGGTGGCACACGATGAGCTCGACATCGTGCCGGGTCAGATGCGCCTCAAGCGGGGCGGCAGCCATGCCGGCCACAACGGATTGCGCGACATCCACGACCAACTCGGCAGTGACGATTATTGGCGGCTGCGTCTGGGCATCGGCCATCCGGGCGTCAAGTCGGAAGTCATCAACTGGGTGCTCAAGAAACCCATGACCGAGCACCGCCATGCCATCGACGACTGCATCACGCGCTCGCTGCTGGCGCTGCCATTCCTGTTGAATGATGAGATCGCCAAGGCAACGATGATGCTCCATACCAAGCCGAGCGACTGAATCCGGAACTTGCGCCGGGACCCCGGTTGTGCGACCGTCATGCCGCAGTCCGCACGCGATCCACACCAGCGCAGGTCAGGTCAGGTCGAGCCCTTGGGTTGCGCCGCAGCCTGCAGTCTCTGGAACTTGCGCCAAAGTGTGTCTTTGTCTTCGATGAAATCGGGGTTGATCGGAATACACGCTACCGGGCACACCTGCACGCATTGCGGCTCGTCGAAATGCCCGACACATTCGGTACACTTGTGCGGGTCGATTTCGTAAATCTCCTGCCCGAGAAAGATCGCGTCGTTTGGACACTCGGGCTCACACACATCGCAGTTGATGCATTCATCAGTAATGATCAAAGACATGGAACGTTCTGCCGGCTTATGTACTGGGGCGCCAACACAGGGCGTCTCGCTCTCGATTATCCCCGTGATCGAATGTCCCGCCCGCTAACCCGTGTTCACAGTGGGTGGATAGCAGCGGCAATGGCACATCGCCAGAGTCCTGGCCGCTGAGCGCACGCCATGGGTCCATTCCTAGTCAAGCGCGTGTTGACACTGATCGGCACCTTGATCGGCGCCTCGATCGTGGTGTTCCTGGTGCTCGAAATCCTGCCAGGCAACGCCGCCGAGACCATGATGGGGCCCGATGCATCCCCTGAGGCCGTACAGGCGTTGACGATCAAGCTCGGGCTGCACCTGCCTGCATGGGAGCGCTACTGGCAATGGATCGCCGGCATCTTCACCGGCGAACTGGGTAACAGTTACGCCTACAGCTCGCCGGTCTCGGAGCTGATGCTCGAGCGGCTGACGTTGACCGTGCCGCTGGCCATCATGGCCATGTGCCTGACCACGGTGCTGGCGCTGGTGGTGGGTATCTATGCGGCCGCGCAACACAACCGGTTTGGCGACGTCGGCCTGATGGCCGTTACCCAGGTCGGCATCGCGATTCCGAATTTCTGGTTCGCAATCCTGCTGATCCTGTTTTTCTCGGTCAAGCTGCAGTGGTTCTCGGCCGGCGGTTTTCCCGGCTGGAGCGAAGGCGTCGCGCCAGCGCTGCAATCATTGTTGCTACCGGCGTTGTCGCTGGCAGTCGTGCAAGCGGCCATCCTGGCACGCATCACCCGGTCGGCGGTGCTCGAGGTGATGCGCGAAGACTATGTGCGTACCGCCCGGGCCAAGGGGCTGTCGCAACGCGCAACGCTGTGGGGCCATGTGCTGCGCAACGCGATGATCCCGGTTCTCACCGTGATGGGGTTGCAGGCCGCGGAACTGCTCGCCGGCACCATCGTCGTCGAGAACGTGTTCTACCTGCCCGGCCTCGGACGCCTGATCTTCCAGTCCATCGCCAACCGGGATCTGATCGTGGTGCGCAACTGCGTCATGTTTCTGGCCACCATGGTCGTCGTCGTCAACTTCTTCGTCGACGTGTTGTATGCGGTGATCGATCCCCGTGTCAAGGCCAGCGACATATGAGCCGCATGCATTGCCGCAATCGTCAACGGCTGGCACCGGGCGCCGCACGCAGGGGGCTCCATTGAGCAGCACGCCGATCGCCACCCCAGTGGCTGCATCCTCCGGCAGCGAACACTTCCTGCGCCGCGCGCTGCGCCATCGCAGCTTCGTGCTGGGTGGCATATTGACCGCATTGCTGGTGTTCGCAGCAGCCCTGTCCCTGGTGTGGACGCCCTGGTCACCCTACGAGATGAACCTGCCCGGCAAGCTGCAGTCGCCCTCGGCCGCACACTGGCTGGGAACCGACGTGTTCGGGCGCGACGTGGCATCGCTGCTGCTGGTCGGGGCCCGCAACTCGATCCTGGTGGGTGTGATTGCCGTGAGCATCGGGCTGTTCATCGGCACGGCGCTGGGCCTGATCGCCGCCGCGCGGCGCGGCTGGGTCGAGGAGCTGATCATGCGGCTGTCCGATTTCACGTTCGCCTTTCCCGCCATCCTGTCGGCCATCATGATGACGGCAGTGTTCGGCGCCGGCATCGTGAACGCCATCATCGCCATCGGCATCTTCAACATCCCGACCTTTGCGCGCATCACCCGGGCTTCGGCCAACGCGATCTGGTCGCGCGAGTTCGTGCTTGCCGCACGCGCCTGCGGCAAAGGCCCCTGGAGCATCACCTTCGATCATGTGCTACCCAATGTCATGTCGGTCCTGACGGTACAGATCACGATCCGTTTTGCGATCGCAATCCTGGCTGAAGCCGCCCTGTCCTATCTCGGTCTGGGCACCCAACCGCCCGAACCTTCGTGGGGCCGCATGCTGGCCGAAGCCCAGACCCTGCTGTTCCAGGCGCCACAGCTGGCAGTGTTTCCGGGCGTCACGATCGCCCTCGCGGTGCTCGGCCTGAACCTGATGGGCGACGGCTTGCGCGACCTGATGGACCCGCGCCTGGCGCGCAAACGATAAACCATGCTCGAAGTCGACAAACTCAGCGTACGGCTGCAAACCCAACGCGGTCCGGCCTATGCCATTCGCGATGTCGGTTTCACACTGCAGCGCGGTGGAACACTCGGACTTGTCGGCGAGTCGGGCTGCGGCAAGTCGATCACGGCGATGGCCTTGATGGGACTGTTGCCCGAGAGCGCAACAGTCACCGGCAGCATTCGTTTCGACGGCCAGGAGTTGGTGGGCCAGGGTGATACGGTATTGCGTCGGCTGCGCGGCAACCGCATCGGCATGATCTTCCAGGAGCCGATGACGGCGCTCAATCCGGTCCATACCATTGGCGACCAGGTTGCCGAACCGATGCGCCTGCACCGGGGCCTCGGACGTGTGGCGGCGCGGACCCGGACCATCGCCTTGCTCGAACGCGTGGGCATCGGCAATGCGGCGGGGCGCATCGACGCCTATCCGCACCAGTTCTCCGGCGGCCAGCGCCAGCGCATCACGATTGCAATGGCACTGGCCTGCGAGCCCGACATCCTGATCGCCGACGAACCCACCACCGCGCTCGACGTGACAATCCAGGGCCAGATCCTGGACCTGATTCACGATCTGGTACTGGAACGCTCGATGGCACTATTGCTGATTTCGCATGATCTGGGCGTCATTGCGCAGAACGTCGAACGCATGATGGTCATGTATGGCGGCAGCGTGATCGAAAACGGATCCACGCCGCAGGTGTTCGGCCACATGGCACACCCCTACACCCGCGGACTGTTCGGTGCCCGGCCACGGCTGGGCGCCCCCGCCGGCACACGCCTGACCACCATCGACGGCACGGTACCCGAACTGGTCGACCTGCCGGCAGGCTGCGCGTTTTCCGATCGCTGCGCCTGGGCACAAGCGCAATGTGTCACGACACGCCCTCCCCCCGTCACGGTCGATCCCGGCCACGACGCCAGCTGTCTGCGGCTCGACGCCGTCATGGCGGGAGACCCGCAATGAGCGCGTTGCCGGGCCGCCCCCAAACAAGCGCGCACCGTAGCCAGCAGGGCGAAGGCAATTCTATGAGCGCGCAGGCCCCGGAGAGCGAACCCTTGCTGGTGGTTGACCAGGCCACCCGCGACTACCAACTGCCACGCGAAAAATTGTGGCATACGGCGCCGCTGGTGCATGCGCTGCAGGGCGTGAGTTTCTCGATGCAGGCAGGCCGCAGCATGGGCATCGTCGGCGAGTCGGGTTCCGGAAAGTCCACACTGGCCCGCCTGGTCATGGCGCTGGAGCAGCCCACCAGCGGTAGCGTGTCCATCCTCGGACGCGACCTGGCGCGCTATGACGCCCCGGCACTGCGCCATGCCCGGCGCGATTTCCAGATGGTCTTCCAGGACCCCTATGGTTCGCTCGACCCGCGCCAGACCGTGTACCGCATCGTGACCGAACCCCTGCAGGCCCAGGCCGATACCTCCCTCGGGGAGCGCAAACGCCGGGCCAACGACGTGCTGGAGTCGGTCGGCCTGCGTGCCACCGACCTGGAGAAGTATCCACACGAATTCTCCGGCGGTCAGCGTCAACGCATCGCAATTGCCCGCGCACTGATCACGCGCCCGCGCCTGATCGTGGCCGACGAACCGGTCAGCGCACTCGACGTCTCGGTGCAGGCGCAGGTACTCAACCTGATGCAGGACCTGCAGGCGCAGTTCGATGTCACCTACCTGCTGATCAGCCACGACCTGGCCGTGGTCGACCACCTGTGCGCCGACGTGGCCGTGATATTCCAGGGCCGTATCGTCGAACAGGGAGCCCCACAGACCCTGTTTCGCAGCGCCGCGCATCCTTACACCCAGGCGCTGCTGGACGCCGTGCCGCGCATGGAGCCACGCAAGGAGGGGGACCAGCGCAGGCGCGCGACATCCGTCCCGTCACGGGTTCAGTTGCCCGGCGCCTGCCCGTATGCGCATCGTTGCCCGCAGGCACAGGACCTGTGCGACACCCGCCGCCCGGCGCTCCAACCACTCGGAACCGACCATCGCGTCGCATGCCATTTCCCGCTGGTGTCCACAGTGCGCGGACCCGCGTGACCCCACGGATGGCCGACCGCGCTATCTGACGCCCGCCGATAGTGCTATCGTGCGTTCCTGTCGACACAACAAAAACCGTCCCGCACATCGTCAATGAAAGGAAATCTAATCATGGTCAACCGCCGTTCCGTTCTCACATCAACCGCCGCCACTGCCGCCCTGGCAAGCCTGCCTTTGGTGGCCCACGCGCAATCGAAAAAAGGCACCCTGGTGATGGGGATGGCGCTAGAGCCGGCGCCAGGGCTCGACCCGACCGGAGGTGCTGCCGCCGCCATCGGCGAGATCACGCTGTACAACATCTTTGAGACATTGACCAAGATCAACAGCGACGGCAGCGTGACCCCGTTGCTCGCCGAGAGCTGGGAGATCTCGCCCGACCTGACGTCCTATACGTTCCGCCTGCGCAAGGGCGTCACGTTCCAGAACGGCGAGCCGTTCAATGCCAATACCGTGAAGTTCTCGTTCGAGCGTGCGGCCGCCGAGAAAAGTGTCAACAAGGACAAGCGCACCTTCGCCAAGATGCAGCGCGTGGCCGCGATCGACGAACACACAGTGGTGATCCTCAACAAGGAACTGGACCCCGATTTCCTGTTCCTGCTCGGTCAGGGCACGGCCATCATGGTCGAGCCCAAGAGCGCCGAGACCAACGCCACCAAGCCGGTAGGCACCGGTCCGTTCCAGCTCGACGCATGGAACAAGGGCGCCTCTGTCGTGCTGACCAAATGGAAAGGCTATCGAGACGCAGCGGCGATCAAGCTCGACAAGGTGACGTTCCGCTTCGTCAGCGACCCGGCCGCCCAGGTGGCGGCCTTGCTCGCCGGCGACATTGATGCGTTCCCGCGCGTAACTCCGCGCGCCGTGCCACAGTTCAAGACCAATTCGCGCTTTCAGGTCATTGTCGGGGGCTCGCGCGCCAAGACCATCCTGGCTATCAACAACAAGAAAAAGCCGCTGGACGATGTGCGTGTGCGCCGCGCCATTCTGGCTGCCATCGACCGCAAGGCCGTTGTCGACGGCGCGGGTGACGGCTTCGGTGTACCCATCGGAAGCCATTACGTGCCCGGCGCGTTCGGATTCGTGGACACTACCGGCATCAACCCGTTCAATATCGACAAGGCCAAGGCATTGCTGGCCGAGGCCGGCGTCAAGCTGCCACTGGAGTTGTCGCTTAAATTGCCGCCACCGCCATACGCACGCCAGGGCGGCGAAGTGATCGCGGCCCAACTGGCCAAGGTCGGCATCATCGCCAAGATCGAGAACGTCGAATGGGCGCAATGGCTCAGCGGCGTGTACCGCGCCAAAAACTACGACCTGTCCATCGTCTCGCACGTGGAACCGTTCGATCTCGACAACTATGCCAAGGCGGACTACTACTGGGGCTACGAGAACCCCAAGTTCAACGCACTATTCGACCGCATCCAGTCCGCGCCGCGTCCGGCAGACCGGGCCAAACTGCTGGGAGACGCCCAGCGCATGCTCGCCAACGAGGCCGTCAACGGCTTCCTGTTTCAGCCGCAGTGGATCACCATTGCCAACAAGAACGTCAAGGGCCTGTGGAAAGACGTGCCGTATTTCGTCAACGACCTGTCTGCTGTCTACTGGGGTTGACGGCTGCTGCGCCTGACCCTGGGCCATTGGGCCGCAGGGCCGGACGGTTAGCCATCGGTCGCATGGCGCGCATCGGCTCGGGCGGGCGGCTGCGGCCCCCCGCATCGTGTTGCCTGCACCCTGGCGCGTGCCCTGGCACGACACCGCGATGAAGGACCGCCTGGGTAATCCGGTCGGCCTGCACGCGCCGTCCAGCCTGACGGCATTGAATGATTTCGTCGAGGGTTTCCTCACCTGCGAGGCACGCGCAGTCAACGTGCTGGCCCTGGCCGATACGGACCACAGCGCTATTGCGCAGGCTTATTGCGCAGCCCTGCACATGTTTGCCGAATCGCGCGAAGGCCCTACCAACGCACGCCCCTTCATCAATGCCGCCATGGCAGCGGCACCCGGGGCCAGCGCGCGGGAGCGGCAATTTGTCGCCGCCGTCAAAGCCTGGGTCGATGGCGACCTGGCATTGGCGATCCGCCTGCATGTCGAACTGGCCACCACCCATCCGCGCGACCTGGTTTCCGTCAAGCTGGGCCAGTACCACCTCTTCAACCAGGGCGACGCCACTGGCATGTTGCGACTCGCGCTGGCCAGCCTGCCGGCGGCCTCAGACGTGCCGCAGATGCATGGCATGGCCGCCTTTGCCTGGGAGCAATGCCACCTGATGGCGCAGGCCGAAGCGGCCGGCCGCACTGCATTGGCCATGACGTCACGCGAACCCTGGGCACAGCATGCGCTCGCCCACGTGATGCTGACCCAGGGGCGGCTGCAGGAGGGCCTGCAGTTCATGCACCACAGCAGCCCGAGCTGGACCGGGCTGAACTCTTTCATGGAAACACACAATTGGTGGCACTTGGCCCTATTCGCCATCGACCTGGGCCAAGACGCGCTGGCGCTGCAGTTGTATGACCAGCGGGTATGGGGCGTGGTCAAGGCTTATTCCCAAGACCAGATCGGCGCCGTCTCGCTGCTGGCGCGACTCGAACTGGCTGGCGTCGACGTGGGGGACCGCTGGCAGGACGTTGCAAACCACATGCAGGGCCGGCTCGACGACCAGGTGCTGCCGTTTCTCGATCTGCAATACCTCTACGGGCTGGCGCGTGCCGGCCGACCCGAAGCCGAGATCTTGCTGCACAACATCGTGCAGCGCGGACAGCCAATGCCTGGTACCACCGCTGACGGCGACCGCTGTCAAGGCGGAGCTTCGGACGTTTGGCGCCTCGTGGCAACACCGGCAGCCTACGGCCTGCTGGCGCACGCGCAGGGACGCCATGTGCAGGCCCTCGAAGGCCTGGGTCAGGCCCTGCCCCGGTTGCTGGAGATCGGCGGCAGTCACGCACAGCGTGACCTGTTCGAGCAGATCCATCTCGATGCACTGATGCACGCCGGCCGCTGGAGTGCGGCGCAGCAGCTCGTTCAGCAGCAGCGCAACCGCCAACCGCAATCGGTACGGCTAAAGCGTCTGGCGCAGCGCAGCTACACGATGCTCGGACTCGATCTCCCGGCTTGACCCGTCGGCGCTTCGCGCACAGCCGGCGTCAGGCCTCGGCTTCGTCGTCGTGTTCCTGTTCCTGCTCCTCATCCGCCTTGACGATCATCACCGGCACTCTTGCCGAATGCAGCACCTCGTTCGACACCGAGCCCAGCAAGGCGCTACGCAGTGCGCTGGTGCCGCGTGCCCCCATGATGATCAGTTCGCAGCGGTAACGCTCCGCGATGTCGACAATGGTGTGCGCCGGGTCCCCGCCGCCGACCTCTGACTCGAAGGGCACCTTGGCCATCGTGAGCATCGCCTGCGCTGGCTCCAGAATATCGGCGCCGGCAGCCTGGATGACACGCTCGAGAACCTCCGGATCCTGGGCGGTCATCATCTCGTACAGATTGGCAGGCTCCTGCACATTGGCCAGCACGATGGTGGCGTTCAGGCCCTGCTGCAACATCTGCAATGCCACCTGCAGCGCCTTCAGGGACAGCTCCGACCCATCGATCGGCAACAACAACTTCATGGTCAACCTCCAGTTACGAAATTCGGTAATCTATTCCCAGCATACCGTGTCGCCGCACGCCAACCGGATAATTCGCGCATGACCCAATTGATTCTTCTTCCCGGACTGGCGTCAAGCGCCGTAATGTGGCAGGCGCAGCTCGATGCGTTGCCCGCCCACTACCGCGTGCACGTCACCGATGTGCATACCCGCTGCGACACTATCGAGGCGATGGCACAGACCTTGCTCGGGGAACACCCGGGAGAGCTGATCCTGTGTGGCGCGTCGATGGGCGGCATCATCGCGATGCAAACGGCCCATCAGGCGCCCCAGCGTATTCGCGCCATGGCCTTGCTCGGCACGTCGGCACGGCCGGAAACCGGCGATATGCGTCAACTGCGCGAGGCGGCAATAACGCTGTTTGCCGACGGTCGCGCGCCGGAGGTTTTGCGCGCCAACGTGCCGTTGGCGTTCCATGCCAGCCATGCCAAGGACCCGGTGCTGGTGCAGTGTTACCTGGATTTCGTGCTCGAGGCCGGCCCCGCGCAGTTGATCCGGCAGAACCGCGCCATCATGGCCCGCCCGGATGCGCGACGCTATCTTTCCGCACTGCAGTGCCCGACTCTGGTCCTGTGTGGTGAATCCGACCAGCTCACACCGCCCGAGTGTTCGCGCGAGATTGCCAGTCTGTTGCCCCATGCGCGACTGGAGATGCTGGCGCAATGTGGCCACATGTCGACCATGGAGCAACCCGCGCGCGTCAACGCGTTGCTGCTCGAATGGCTGGCGGCACTGCCGCCGCTGGCGCCTCAGATCTAATCGGGGGCGCGGGCCCTGATCGCCTGCACCTTGCCGGTCAGACGGCGCAACACATAGGGCTCGACGAAATTGTCGACCTCGCCTCCGAGTAGCGCGATTTCGCGCACGAAGGTGCTGGAGATGAACTGGTATTTGTCGCTGGGCGTGAGGAACACCGTCTCCACGTCGGGCATCAACGACCGGTTCATGCCGGCGAGCTGGAACTCGTAGTCGAAGTCGGTGACGGCACGCAGGCCTCGCACCATGGCCTTGGCACCGCGCGCGACGACGAAGTCCCGCATCAGTCCGTCAAAGCTCTCGACCGTCACATGGGGATAAGGACGCACGACTTCCCGCGCCATCTCGACACGTTCATCGAGCGAAAACATCGCCTTCTTGTGGTACCCGGCCGCCACCGCAACGATGATGCGACTGAACAACTGGGCGGCCCGGCGCACGACATCTTCGTGCCCCAGGGTCATGGGGTCGAATGTCCCCGGGTAAACAGCAATGATCTGGTTTTGCATGGATCGCTCCAGGGGACTGTCGTCGGCACGACCTATGCGCAGCATTATGCATGGACGTCGGCGGCGCGCCGCAGCAGGTGCGCGTGCACCGCGCCCGCTTTGAGGTGGCGCACGACGTCGAACCCGCTGGCCAGCGCCTTCTCGGCATCCCAGCGCGCCGGCGCCTCCAGATACACCAGGCCGCCCGCACGCAACGCGCCAGCGCTCGCGCGCAGGGACGCGTCGAACAGGTCGGAGTCGAATGGCGGGTCGACAAATACCAGGTCGATACTGTGCGCCGGCAGGCTGGTCAGCGCCGCAACACCGTCACCGCGCTGAATTCGAACCATGTCGGCCTGCAGGCGTTCCTTCACCTGCGCCAGTTGCAGCACCAGGGCACGTTCCTGTTCGATCAGCAGCACATCGCTGGCGCCGCGCGAGGCGGCCTCGAAACCCAGCGCACCGGTGCCCGCGAACGCGTCGACGCAACGCCATCCGGTCAGGTCCTGCCCGAGCCAGTTGAATATGGTTTCGCGCACACGGTCAGGCGTGGGCCGCAGCCCGGGCAATGCCGCCACCGGTAGCTTGCTGCGTTTCCAGCGCCCACCGACGATGCGTACCGTGTGACTGCCTTGCGCCGCAGGTGCCTTGTTGGTGGTGGTGGTGGCCCCGACGGCCACACGGGCGCCACCGCAATTGCGCGGCGCCGGCGAAGACTGGTTTTTTCCCATGGGGGCGAGCATAACCGGCAAAACCGGGCAAACCGGGCGATCGCGCGCGGCACAACGCCAGCGCATGCAGGCGCCTGCGACCAACGACCTCAAGGCGCCTTGTCGCGCGCGCCCACCACCACGGTGACCATCATTTGCGGCTGTAGCGCGCGGGCAAAAGCGGCTTTCACGTCGGCCACGGTCAATTGCGCAATGGCGGCGGTCCAGGTCTCGAGATAGTCGAGCGGCAGCTCGTTCCACGCGATATTGGCCACGTTGTCCAGCAACTTGCGATTGCTGTCCAGGCGCAGTGCAAAACCACCGATCAGGTTGGACTTGGCAGCCTGCAGCTCCTGCTCGCTGGGGCCGTCCTGCACGAAACGCGCCACTGTCTCGCGCGAGACAGCGACGGCCTGCGCCGCCTGGTCGGGCCGCGTCTGCAAGCCGACGGTGAATGCGCCCGCATGCAGACCCGGTGCGAAATAGCTGTAGACGCTGTAGCTCAAGCCCCGTTTCTCGCGCACCTCCGAATACAGCCGCGAGACAAAACCGCCACCGCCGAGCACATAGTTGCCCACGGTCAACGCGAAATAGTCGGGATCACTGCGGCGGATGCCGGGTTGCCCGATCAGCACATGCGCCTGGGCAGAGTCGAACGCGATCGCCTGCAGGCCCGACGGCTGCGTCAGCGGCGCCACCTCTGGCACGGGCGGCAAAGGCCGGCAGGCCGCCGCGCCCCCGCCCGCATCCAGACGTGCGAACAGGCCGGAGACAAGTGCTTCGGCCTGTGCGCGCGAGACGTCGCCGACGATCGACACCTTGGCACGACAGGCCCGCACCGCCTGCGCGTACAAATTGCGCATGTCATCCACCGTGATCTGCGCCAGGGTGTCCGCGCGCATGCGGTAGCCATAGGGATGGTCGCCATAGACAGCCGCGGCGAAGGCCTTGGCCGCCACGGTCGCGGGGCGGGTATCCGACTCTGCGAGGGCGGCTACCAGTTGCTCGCGCTCGCGCTGCCACACATCGGCCGGAAACACCGGGCCACCCAGCTGGCGCGCCGCCAGCGCGATCACGCGGGGCAGCAGATCGGGATAGGTCAGCGAGCGCAACGAGAACTCCATGCGATCACGTCCGGCGCTGGCCCCGAACGAGGCGCCCAGGTCGGCCCAGGCCTCGCCCAGGGCGTTTTCGTCCAGCGCCGGCGCATCGACGCTGGCGCGAATGCCGCGCGATGCCATCGAAGCCGCCACGCTGGCCAGGCCCGCCTTGTCAGCCGGGTCACGCCTGCCGCCGGCGTCGAAATCGATCTGCACGTCGACCATCGGCAGAGAATGGCTCTGCACCAGGTAGACCTGCGCCCCGCCGGGCTGGGTCCAGTGTTCGATCGGCGTCAACGCCCAGGCGGCCGGGGCCGAAGCCAGCACGGCCACGGCACCGGCCAATGCGATGCGTGCAATAGTGTTTTTCATCATGGCGACACCTGATGGCGGGACGTGCCTGCCGCGGCGCCTGGTTTGCGGGTGGGCTCAAGGGGTTGCGGTCGCAGTATGGCGACGGTAGAGCGGTCGTCGCCAAAATAACGGGCCGCCACTGCCTGCACCTGTTCTGCGCTGACCTGGCGCAGCAGCGCGACGAGTCGCTGGCCCGCGTCCAGCGGAAATCCCTGGGCCCAGTTGTCGCCCAGCGCGCGGGCCTGGCTGAACAGCGAGTCGAGACGGTAGACCTCTGACGCGACCCATTGCGTCTTGACACGGGCCAGTTCGTCTGCCGACACACCGTCGCGCGCAATGCGGGCGACCTCCTGGCGCAACGCGACCTCCACCTGTTCGGCTGTCTTGCCCTTGGCGGGAACACCGTTGAGCATGAAAACCTGCGGGCCGCGGCCCCACAGCCCGTTGCTGGCACCGGCGCTGTCGGCGACCCGGTCCGGGCCCTGCGTCAGGCTGCGCTCGATTCGCGCGCCGCGGTAGCCGTCGAGCACCGCCGAGAGCACCGTCAATGCCAGTGCATCCGCACTGTCTGTGCCTGTGGCTTCGCCCTGCAGCATGGCGGCGTCGAGACCCGGCACCTTGAACACCATCGCCACATAGGCCTGCTCGGCCGGAGCCTTGACATCGACCCTGCGCATGCCCTCTTGCGCCGGCTCCAGTCGCGGCTTGCGCACCGGCGCCGCGCCGGCCGGTATGGCGCCGTAGGTCTGCTGTGCCCATTGGCGAACCTGGGCCACGTCGACGTCGCCCGCGATCACCACCGCCGCGTTGCCCGGCACGTACCAGCGCCGGTGGAACGCGCGCACATCGTCGGCCGTCATCGCGTCAAGGTCGTTCATCCACCCCACGATCGGGCGCCGGTACGGTGATGCGATGAATGCGACCGCGCCGAGCGTCTCATGGAGCCGCGCACGCGGGCTGTCTTCGGTGCGCAGGCGGCGCTCCTCCTTGACGACCTCGACTTCGCGCGTGAACTCCACGTCCGGCCACGCATTGTGGGCGAAGCGATCGGCCTCGAGTTGCATCACCTCGCGCAGGCGATCGGAGGGAATCTGCTGGTAATAACCCGTGTAGTCGCGTGCGGTGAAGGCGTTCTCACGCCCGCCCAGCGCCGCGACACGCCGTGAAAACTCGCCCGCCGGCACCGTGGGCGTGCCCTTGAACATCATGTGTTCGAGCACATGGGCCACCCCCGACGTGCCATCGACCTCGTCCATCGATCCGGCGCGCACCCACACCATGTGCACCGCCGTCGGCGCCCGACGTTCGGGCTGAATGATCACTTCCATGCCGTTATCCAGCGTGAATCGGGTTATCGGCTCGGCTGTCTGAGCCTGGCTTGCCAGGCTGACAACCAGCCACAGGCAGGTCATTAAACGTTTCATAGAATGCTGTGACTCCTCAATCGCCCCAAATGTTCAGTTTCTTCCGGAAAAAACCCAAGCCCACCCAATCCGACCAGCCTGACCAGCCCGACCCGGACAAAACCATCGAGCCGGATGCCACCACCGTGGCGCCGGACACGCTGCCACCGGAGGTCGTCCTCTCGGAAACGGTCCAGCTCCCGGTACCCGGGCAAATCCAGCACGACCCGCCTGTGGCGGTCGTGTCCGCCCGCGCGTCGTGGACCAGCCGTCTGCGCTCGAGCCTGCGTCGCACCGGCACGAGCATCGCCACGGTTTTCACAGGGACCAAGATCGACGAGGCCTTGTACGAAGAACTGGAGTCGGCGCTGATACTGGCCGATGCCGGCGTCAAGGCGACCCAGCATCTGCTCGATGACCTGCGCCGCCGCGTCAAGGATACCAAGGCCAAGGACCCCGCGGCGGTCAAGGTCCTGTTGACAGACTGCCTGACCGATCTGCTGGCACCGCTGGAGAAGACCCTGGTCATCGGCGAGTCCAAACCGACGGTGATGATGGCGGTCGGAGTCAATGGCGCGGGCAAGACCACGTCGATCGGCAAACTCACGCGCCATTTGAGCAATCGCGGCGCTACGGTGTTGCTGGCCGCCGCCGACACGTTCCGGGCCGCGGCCAAGGAACAACTGGTGGTTTGGGCCGATCGCAATACGGTGGAGATCATCAGCCAGCAAGGGGGTGACCCAGCCGCCGTCAGTTACGACGCGGTGGTAGCCGGTCGCTCACGGGGCAAGGACGTGGTGCTGGTCGACACGGCCGGACGGCTGCCGACCCAGTTGCACCTGATGGAGGAACTGCGCAAGATCAAGCGCGTCATCTCCAAGGCCGATCCCACGGCGCCGCACGAGATCATGCTGGTCATCGACGGCAACACGGGGCAAAACGCGCTGACCCAGGTGAAGGCTTTCGACGACGCGCTGCAGCTCACAGGCCTGATCGTCACCAAGCTCGATGGCACCGCCAAGGGTGGCGTACTGGCCGCAATCGCGCGCGAGCGGGCGATACCGGTCTACTTCATCGGTGTGGGCGAAAAGCTCGAGGAACTCGAGACCTTCAACGCGCGCGAGTTTGCGCAGGCCTTGCTGGGCTGACGGCAGGGTGCGGCGGCACAGCCAATCCGGGCCCCCGGGTAACGCGGACAGCGCGGATCGCGCGGCTTAGCCGGGTAAGAATCCGCCGGCCCGCCCGACTGATCGACAGTCCCGGCCCGACCGTCCCGATCGCATGGTCGGAGCGCACAACATGGTCGTGGCCGCCACCCCGCTTCGTTCAACTCCAAGACACTATTGATGACACGTTCCACCCATCTGCCAAACCTGACACGCCGACACCTGCTCGCCGCTATCGCGGGTGCCGCCGCGCTGCCGCTGTGGGCACAAGACACCAGCGCCTGGGCGTCCATTGCTGCGCGTGCACGCGGCCAGACGGTCTATTTCAACGCCTGGGCCGGCAGCGAACAGATCAATGCCTACCTGCAGTGGACCGCCCAGCAGGTGCAGCGCCACTACGGCATCAAGCTCGAACACGTCAAGATCACCGAAACGGCCGAGGTGGTCAAGCGCGTGCGCTCGGAAAAGACCGCCGGCAAGGCCAACGGTACGGTGGACCTGGTGTGGATCAATGGTGAAAACTTCTTGACCATGAAGCGCGAAGGACTGCTGTTCGGCCCATTCGCCGAAACCCTGCCGAACTATGCGTATGTCGACGTCACCGGAAAACCGACCACCAGGGTCGATTTCTCCGAGCCGGTCGAAGGCATGGAGGCCCCATGGGGCATGGCCCAGCTGACGTTTTTTGCCGATCGCAAGCGGGTCCCGAACCCGCCGCACAGCATGGCCACGCTGCTGGAGTTCGCCAGCCGCAACCCGGGGCGCGTGACCTATCCGCGCCTGCCTGACTTTCACGGCACCAGTTTCGTCAAACAGGCTCTGGTGGAAGCGCTGGCCGACCGCAGTGCACTGTACAAAACGGTCACACCGCAGGTGTTCGCCGCGGCCACTGCGCCGCTGTGGGCCTATCTCGATGCGCTGCATCCGCACCTGTGGCGCGCCGGGCGCCAGTTTCCGACCAACTCGGCGGCGGTGCGCCAGATGATGGCGGACGGCGAACTGCTGATCGCGCTGACCTTCAATCCGAACGAAGCCGCCAACGAGATTGCAGCCAGCCGCCTGGCCGATACCGTCTACAGCTACCAGCACAGCGGCGGCACGATCGGAAATACCCACTTCCTGGCAATTCCGTTCAACTCGAAAGTGCGGGAGGGCGCGCAGATGGTCACCAATTTTCTACTCTCACCGCTGGCGCAGGCTCGCAAGGCCGACATCAACCAGTGGGGCGACCCGACCGTGCTCGCACTGGACAAGCTGCCAGCCACGGAGCGTGCACGTTTTGGCACTGCAGTCGCGCCCGGTCAGGTCGAACAGACCATGCCGACCATCCTCGAGCCCCATGGCAGTTGGGTCGACCCGCTGGAGAAGGAGTGGTTGCGCCGCTACGGCTGAGACGTGTCACTGCAGCGCACGCGCGCGTCAGCGTTGCTTGAATGGCCGCCGGTCGCACAGGCCCGAGAACAGCATCTCACCGGCGGGCGCCGAGCGCCGGATATCCAGCGCCTTGCGGTTGATGCGCCATTTGCTGTTGGCGCCAAAACGCACCTCATCCGCCGTCACCGTGCCAGAGCTCAGCCACTGGTGGTTCACCGCCACCGCGTTGGCCGACGCACTGAATCGCACCTGCACGCCGCGGCGCATCTCGGTGCTGCCGTCGGGTTGCAGGTCGCAATACAGGGCCTCTGTATCCGGTGGGCCTCCATGCTCGAACATGTCGCGCGCCACCTGCGCCGCACGCCCCGGCTGACGGGTGGCTTCGCAGGCAAACCGGGCTGCCGCCCAGGAACCGTCGAGAAGGGAAATATCATTGAACTCCAGCGCCTCGATCACCGGTTGCGCGCTGGTGTCACCCAGCCGGATGGCCAGCCGCATCGTGCTGCTGCAGTCAGCGACGAACTCGACCCGGCTGCGCACCGGATACGGCTTGAATACATTGATGTGCAGCAGCGTGCCCGCCACATGCGAGCGGTCCAGGATCTGCAGCGACAGATTGTCGACGCCAAACAGCACATCGTCGACGCGCTGCAGCAACTGGTATCCCCGGTTGCTGACCCACTGCGCCTGGCTGGCGCCACTGGCCAGCGTCAGAACGAACGCCAGCAGCACCGCACCGACGCCAGTGCATGGAGCCGCTTTCATCCTTGTCCGATTCATCGTGTACTGCTACCTTTAGCCCGCATTTGCCCCGCTTCCGCCGGGCCATTGTTATAGTCCCGTCACAGCCCCACGCGGGCACAACCATCCCGTCCCAGACACACCATGACCGCCTTGCTTCCCCATATCGAAACCACCACCGGCCCCAACCCCGAAGCCGCCGTCATCTGGCTGCACGGCCTGGGCGCGGACGGCAATGACTTCGCTGCGATTGTGCCCGAGCTCGACCTGGGCGCATGCCCACCGATCCGTTTCGTGTTCCCGCATGCGCCGAGCATTCCAGTCACGCTCAACAATGGCTATGTGATGCCCGCCTGGTACGACATTCTCGGCAGCGAACTGCAAAAGCGCGAGGACGAGGCCGGTATCCGCCGCTCCGCGCTGGCGATCGACGCCCTGATCGCACGCGAGGTCGAGCGCGGCATTGCCCCCGAGCGCATCGTACTGGCCGGGTTCTCCCAGGGCTGTGCCATGGTGTTGCACACCGGGCTGCGCCACCCTGCCCGGCTGGGCGGCATCATGGCCTTGTCGGGTTATCTGCCGCTGGCCGGTCAGCTCGCTGGCGAGGTCAGCGACGCGAACCGGCAGGTGCCGGTGTTCATGGCCCACGGCACCGCCGACCCAATGGTCGTACTGGCCCGTGGCGAGGCCTCGCGCGACGCCTTGCAGGCGCTTGGCTACCCGGTGCAGTGGCATACCTACCCGATGCAGCACAGCGTGCATCCGCGCGAGCTCCAGGACGCCGCACGGTTCCTGCAGTCGGTTCTGGCAACCCCAGACCATTGACCCACGCGATGCCTGGCGCATCGACGGATCCGCTCAGCCGGGCCAGCGTGCCGTGACGCCGTCTGCACCGGCAGCCGCCCCCACCACCCTGGAAACGCCGGCGTCACGGAGCGATCGCGTATGGGCGCTGGTGCTGGGCACGACACTGGGCCTGCCCCTGCTACTGGCCACCGGGTCAGCGTTGTTGGCGGGCGTCGACCTGCCCGCCTGGCAGGCCATGCTGGCGACGTCCCGCACCTGGCACGCGCTGGCGCTGAGCCTGTGGACCGGCGTGGCGGCCAGCGTGCTGGCCATTGCGTTGAGCGCCTGGATTCTGTCGCGCAGTTTCCCGTCCCGATGGCCCGTCGTGGTACGCCTGCTCGGCCCCATGCTGGCCGTGCCGCATGCCGCGTTCGGCATCGGGCTGGTGTTTCTGATCAGCCCCAGTGGCTGGTTGCTGCGCGCCGTGTCGCCCTGGGCCAGCGGCATGACGGACCCGCCACCGTGGCTCACCTCGCAGGATCCATGGGGACTGGGCCTGATCGCCGCGCTGGTCGCCAAGGAGGTGCCTTTCCTGCTGTGGGCGGCCGCTGCGCACCTGCAGCGCGCGGATGTGGCGCAACGCCTGGCGCGCGAACTCGACCTGGCACGCAGCCTCGGCTACACACGCAACACGGCATGGTGGCGCGTCGTGTGGCCGCAATTGTGGCCGCGTCTGGGTTGGCCGATGCTCGCGGTGCTGGCCTATGCGTTGACGGTGGTCGATGTGGCCCTGGTGATCGGCCCGCAGTCGCCACCGACACTGGCGGTGCAGGCCTGGTCGTGGTTGCGCGACGCCGATGCCGCAACCAACCGCCAAGGGGCGGCGGCCGCCTGGCTGCTGGCGCTGGTGCTGGCACTGGTTGCCGCCGTCGCTCGGCAATTGCCCCGGCTGGCCGTCTGGCGTCGGCGACGCACATCGGGCCGGCGTGGCCGTTTTTCGCGCCGAACCTGCGCCCCTGCGAGCGGGCTGACCGGCCTGGGATTGCTGCTGGCGTTCTATCTCCTGATCATGCTGACACTGGCTGTTGGCAGCATTGCCGGCGTATGGCCATTTCCCCGCCTGCTGCCCACGACAGTCACCTGGGGCGCCTGGGCGTCGGTCTGGGCCAGCGCAGACACTATCGGCACAACACTCACGCTGGCATTCGCCAGCGCCGGTGCATCGCTGGCCTGGTCGATCGGCTGGCTGGAAACGGCCCCCCGGGCCTGGGACGACGCGCTGCGCAAGCTGGTCTATCTGCCGCTGGTGCTGCCGTCGGTGCTGTGGGTAGTCGGTATACATGCCCTCACGTTGCGCTGGGGCCTGGACGCGCGCTGGCCTGGCCTGTGGTTGGCCCACAGCATGGCCTGCGTTCCCTATGTGCTGATCACACTCGGGCCGGCTTACAGCGGCTTCGACCCGCGCTTGCGCGCCATCACTGCCACGTTGGGCCATGGGCGCACACGCTTCCTGCTGCGCGTGAAATGGCCACTGCTGCGCTCGGCACTTTGGTCGGCCTTCGCGGTCGGATTTGCGGTCAGCGTGGCGCAGTACCTGCCAACCCTGTTCATCGGCGCCGGTCGTTTCGCCACCGTGACCACCGAGGCGGTGACCCTGGCCTCGGGCGCCCAGCGCTCGCTCACCTCGGCCTATGCCTGGCTGCAGTGGTTGCTGCCGGTGACGGTCTTTACCGTGGCTGCGTGGGCCAGCCAGGCGCGCCGCTTCCGACTTTGACGGTGTTGATGGCGCCAAAGACGCCTGACCTTCGCGCTGCTAGCTGAAGCCGCGCGCTAATGCGCGCGTCAGTTCCGCCGCTGGCACGGCCGCACATCCGCTGGCATTCTGACCGGACCACAGCGGTGTGAAATCACCACTGCCCTGGCGCTCCGCAGTTTGCCGCAGCGGCGCCAGCGCGGCACTGGCCAGTGGAAACGCGGGTACCGCGGTGCCAGCAGCATCCATCTCGCGCATGATCCGGTTCATGATGCCCCGCGCAGGCCGGCCCGAGAACACCCGGGTCAGTGCCGTGTGACCGGCAGCCTCGCTTTGCAACGCGGCCCGATGCACGGCGCTGGTGGTCGCCTCCGGACACAGCAGAAAAGCGGTGCCAACCTGCACGCCGGCGGCGCCGAGCGCCATCGCCGCTGCCACCCCCTGCGCGTCGGCAATTCCACCTGCGGCGACCACCGGCAGCTGCACCGCACGCACGATCTGGCGTACCAGTGCCAGCGTACCGACCTGTGTGCTGGTGTCCTTGGTGAGGAACATGCCGCGGTGCCCGCCCGCCTCCAACCCCTGCGCAATGACGGCGTCGACGCCATGCGCCTCAAGCCAGCGCGCCTCCGCCACGGTGGTCGCGCTGGACATCACGCGGGCACCCCAGCTGCGCACCCGCGCCAGCAATGCCGCAGACGGCAGGCCAAAATGGAAGCTGACCACGGCGGGTCTGAATTGCGCCAGCAGGTCGGCCACAGCGTCGGAGAACGGCTCCCGTGAGGGCGCTGCCACTTGCTGCTCCGGGTCAAGGCCCAGCTCGCGGTAATACGGTTGCAGTGCCGAACGCCAGGCCGCGTCGCGCCGCGGGTCCGGCGCGGGCGGCATATGGCAGAAGAAGTTGAGATTGACCGTTGCCGATTGCGCCTGGATCAGCGCGAGCGCGGAGCGCAGCGCATCGTGCGGCAGCATGGCGCACGGCAGCGAACCAAGCGCGCCTGCGCCCGACACCGCCAATGCCAGCTCGACCCCCTGCACGCCGGCCATCGGCGCCTGAATCAACGGTAGACGAACACCGGGCAGGCTGGTGAGCATGGGGCCGGACCTGTCGGCTATCAGGGTGATTGCCTTACTCGCTGGCCTTTGCCGCCGGAGACTTCGCCGTCGGCGCCTTCAGGCCCAGACGGGCACCGACCGCACGGTCGAGTTCGCGGATCTTGGGTTCGATCAGCGGTTTCGTTTCTTCCACCAGCTTCGTTGTCAGACTCTTCTGCATTTCGCCGCCCAGGGCCTGGAACTTGCGGTTGATCGGCGACTCGATGATTGCGATCAACTGCTTGAGTTCCTCTTCGGTGAAGCGCTCGTCGAGCAACACCCCGATCGTCGACGGCGCCAGCGCAACTGCGCGTTCACGCACCATCGGCACCGTCTCGTCCACGTATTTCTTGACATCGCTCTGAATATCGCGGGCCACCGCCTGGCGCTTGTCCGGCGGGATGCGCTGCGCCAGGATGGGCCCGGCACGCTGCATCAGAATCTGCGCCGGCTGTTCAGCCATGGAACGCGCCACCAGTTCGATCGCCGGTTGCTGCAACTGCAGCACCTTGGCCACCAGTTCCTTCTTGGCCGCGGTCGACTGCGCGTGCGCAACACCGGCGGCGACCAGCAACACAGCGACAATCATCTTCTTCATGCGGGCTCCTTCAAATCGGTTGAGATATTCCGCGTGCAATCAGCACCCGGAAACTTGCCAGCTTATTATCACCCTGTGCGTGTCGGGCCCGTGTCCGGCAATGCCGTCACCGACAGCCCAAGCCGCGGCGATCTTGCGGCACCCCCGAGGAAATCTCCGAACATGACGCTGCAGGTCCGTGTCGACCACCTCTGCACCCGACAGGCCATGCTGGTGCGCGATGTTGCACTGCAGGTCGCATCCGGCGACATCCATACGGTCATGGGCGCCAGTGGATCGGGCAAGTCCAGCCTGCTCGCGGCGATCTGCGGAACCTTGCCGCCCGGGCTGACATTCACCGGAACCATATCACTGCAGGGCCGACGCATCGACAACCTGCCGACCGAGCGCAGGCGCGTCGGCATCCTGTTTCAGGATGATCTGCTGTTTGCCCACATGACCGTGGCCGAGAACCTGCTGTTTGCGGTACCGGCCGGCCCGGCCGGGGCGCGCCATGCCCGTGTCGCAGCTGGCCTCGACGACCTTGAGCTGGGCGGCTTCGCCGACGCCAACCCAGCCACCCTTTCGGGCGGACAACGCGCCAGGGTCGCCCTGATGCGGGCCCTTCTGGCCGAGCCACAGGCGCTGCTGCTCGACGAGCCGTTTTCGCGGCTGGACGCGGAGCTGCGTGCCCGTGTGCGCCAGTTCGTGTTCGCGCTTGTAAGAAAAAGACAGATCCCCGCACTAATGGTCACGCATGACGATGCAGATATCGCCGACCCGGCGCATCTCACCCGACTTGTCGCACCCCTCTAGACCTCACACCTTCCACCCTACCCGCCTGTGCTGGACCGCGCCGCCGTCACCCTGATCAAACCGGCCATCGACCGCCTCGCCGCTGTGCTGGCGAACATGGGCGTGGGCCCCAACCTGCTGACGCTCACAGGTTTCAGTATCGGAATGGCGGCGGCGGCGCTGATCGCCACGCAGCATTTCCTGCTGGCCGTGATGGCGATCCTGCTCTCGCGCCTGTGCGACGGCCTGGACGGCGCGGTCGCGCGGCGCAGTCACACCACCGACGCAGGAGGTTTCCTGGACATCGCGCTCGACTTCGTCTTCTACGCGGCCATACCGCTGGCGTTCGCCGTGGCCGACCCGCAGCGCAATGCGCTGGCCGCGGCGCTGCTGCTGGCCGCATTCTGCGGCACCATGTCGAGCTTCCTGGCGTTTGCCGCAATTGCCGCCAAGCGCAAGATGGACAACCTCGCCTGGCCCGACAAGTCGTTCTACTTTCTGGGCGGACTCACCGAGGCCACCGAAACGCTGGCGTGTTTTGTCGCTATGTGCATCTGGCCGCAGCACTTCACGGTGATTGCCACCGTTTACGCCGGCATGTGCCTGGTCACCACCGTGACCCGTATCTGGTGGGGCTGGCGCGCGTTCTCCTGAAGCGCATCGGCGCACGCCCTCACAGCGGCTTGGATAACAAGCTGGCATAGTCGTGCAGATGGGTGCTGATGGTCGAGACGCGGTGCTCGACCGCTTGACCGCCGCCGAGGCACTCGGCCACCAGGAATTCGTCATCGCCCAGCCTTGCGAGCGCGCATGACGTAACATCTTTCAGACTATCTGCGCGCAAACGGGCATCGATCCGGTTGTGCAGGTAGTCCACGACACGACTGTTCCGATGCCCAATTCCAAGAGGAGACACACCATGGTATGCCGAATTCGCACCACCCTGATTGCCACCGCAGTAGCGCTGGCAGCACCACTGGCCTTCGCCGCCGGTTACCCCGACAAGACCGTCAACTACATCATCCCGTTCGGCCCGGGCGGTGAGTCCGATATCTCCGCGCGCCTGCAGGAGCCGGTGTTCAAGAAAATCTCCGGCCAGGGCCTGGCGATCCAGTACAAGCCCGGCGCCGGTGGCGCGGCCGGCTGGTCGCAACTCAACACCATGGCAGCCGATGGCTACACGGTGATGGGCACCAACCTGCCGCACATCGTGCTGCAGCCGCTGGTGAAAGACGTTGGCTACAAGACCGACGACATCACCACAGTGTTTTGGTTCCATTACACGCCCGACGCGTTGCTGGTGCCGACCGACAGCCCGATCAAGAACCTGACAGACTTCGTCGATGCCGCCAAGAAGGCACCGGGTGCGACCACCCTGTCCGGCTCAGGCACGAACTCGGCCAACCACCTGGCACAACGCCAGTTCGACAAGATGGCGGGCATCAAGACCACCTATGTGCCATTCGGTGGCACCAATGCATCGAACACCGCACTGCTGGGCAAGCAGGTCAGCGGCAGCTGGGGCTACACCTCGGTGCAGATGTCGCTTGGTGACCAGGTCCGCTGCCTGGCCGTGGCGATGGAAAAACGCCATCCCAAGCTGCCGGACTGCCCGACTTTCAAGGAACAGGGCTTCAACCTGGTCGGCGGGGCATATCGCGGTGTGGCGGTTCCCAAGTCCACACCCGCCGACGTACAGGCCAAACTTGCAGCCGATCTGGCCAAGGTCAACGCCGACCCGGAATTCATCCGCAAGATGGAAGAAGGCGGTTTCGCCATGCTCAACATCGGTCCGGCCCAGATGGGCGCGTTCATGACCGAGGTGAAGGGCCGTTACGAAGCGCTGGCCAAGGAAATGGGCATCGTCAAGAAGTAACGTCACCAGGCCTGGCGCTGGGTGACCCCGGCGCCACAGGGTCCGCCGCTTTTTCGGTTCGCGCCCGTCGAAGCCACTCGGCGCTCGTGCCAGGCGCCGGGCGCCGAGGCCCTGCTTGCGGCTTCGTCTTTGTCTTTGTTTCCATAACCAGTCTGTAGTGGGGTTTCATGGGCAGTCTTGACTACTTGCTGGCGGCGTTGACGCCGCTCAATTTGCTGTTGGCGCTGGGTGGCGTCATTGCCGGCACCGTGATCGGCGCATTGCCAGGCTTGACCGCCACCATGGCGGTGGCCGTATTGGTGCCGTTCACGTTCACGATGGCACCGGCCGCCGCGCTGATAGCGCTGGGGGCTATCTACACCGGCGCGATTTACGGCGGCGCCTATGCGGCTATCCTGCTCAATACGCCGGGTACACCATCGGCGATCGCAACCACGTTCGATGGTTACCCGATGGCACGCAAGGGCGATGGCGATCTGGCCCTGACGCTGGCCTGCCTGGCCTCGGTCGCCGGTGGTCTGGTCGGGGCCGTCTTCCTGCTGGTGCTGGCGCCGCCCATGGCCACGGTGGCGCTGAAGTTCGGACCGGTCGAATATTTCTGGCTTGGACTGTTCGGTCTCACGCTGATCGCCTCGCTCAGCGAAGGCAGCACCATCAAGGGCCTGATCGGTGGCGGCCTCGGCCTGCTGCTGTCGATGGTCGGTGTGGCCGAGGTCGGTGGCGACATTCGTTACGTCGGCGACTTCAAGTCCCTGCTGGGCGGCATCGACGTGGTGTCGGCGCTGATCGGGCTGTATTGCATACCGGTGCTGATCGACCTGGTGGCCACACCGGTGGCGCACCTGGAGACCGGCACCCGGGTCGCCAGTTTCAGGCTGGCCGAAGCCATCGGCATCATCAGGCGCTCCAAGTTCAACCTGCTGCGCAGTTCCATCATCGGTACCGTGGTCGGTATCTTGCCGGGGGCGGGCGGCTCCATCTCTTCGCTGGTGTCGTATTCGGAGGCAAAGCGCACATCGCCGCGACGCGACAATTTCGGCAAAGGTGAACCCGATGGCATCGTGGCCACCGAGGCGGCCAACAACGCCACCGTGGGCGGCGGCTTCATCCCGACGCTGGTGCTCGGTATCCCGGGCACGCCACCGGACGCGATCATCCTGGGCGCACTGCTGGTGCAGGGCATCCGAACCGGGCCGACCTTGTTCACCGCACAGGCGCCGATCGTCTACACCTTCATCTGGGGCCTGATCCTGGCCACGCTGATCATGCTGCCAGTGGGGCTTCTGATCGGTCGCTTCGCGTTCCGCTCCATCCTGGCCATCCCCAAGGCAGTACTGGTGCCATCGGTAGCGCTGCTGACCGTGCTGGGCAGCTACGCGGTGCACAACAATGTGCACGAGGTGCAGCAGATGGTGGTGCTCGGCGTGCTGGCCTGGGGTGTCAGTCGCATGGGTTTCAGCGCCTCGCCCATCGTGCTCGGCCTGATCCTGGGCTCCATCGCCGAACGCGGCTATGTGCAAGGCTACCTGATCGGTGGTGCACGTGGCAGCGTGATGGCCGAGTTCTTCGCGCGGCCGATCTCGCTGGCCATCATTTTCTTTATCGTGCTTGGATTGCTGTGGCCCTGGTGGGCAGCGCGGCGGGTGCGCATCGCGGAGGCCAAAAATGGCTGAACCACGTCCCGACATTCCGGGCGCCATCGGTAGTGCCCTGATGGTGCTGGTCGGCGCAGCCGCCATCTGGACCGCGCGCGATTACTCCGACCTGGGCTCGGTTTTCCCGCGCACCGTGGGTGCGCTGCTGGTCGCATTGGGTATCGTCTACATCGTGCTGGTGGTGCTTGGGCGTACCCGGCGCGGCGCGGCGGTGGACGGATCGTCCATTCGCCGTGCGCTGGTGGCGGTTGTGATGCTGGCCTGGGGCTTTGCGCTTGGCCCGCTGGGTTTCCTGCCGGCCGGCGCAGCGGCGATGGCCGCGCTGCTGCTGATCGCCAACCACGACCGATGGACGCTGCGCACCGCGCTGATCTATGGGTTGGCCACCACAACGGTGATCGGCCTGTTGTATACCCTGTTCAAACACGCGCTGCAGGTGCCCCTGCCCTGACCACGACGGCAGGGCATGAGCCGTCACCCACGATTTTTATTTCACCCAACAAGGCTCAGGAACCGAACATGCAGATAGTGATCTCTGAATTCATGGACGAGCGCGCCGTCGCGCAGTTGCAGTCCCACCACGAGGTGGTGTTCGACCCCACGCTGGTCGACGACATGCCACGCCTGCTGCAACTGGCACAGACAGCCGATGTGCTCATCGTGCGCAACCGCACCCAGGTGCGTGGCGAACTGCTGGCCGCACTGGCCCGCTGCAAGGTGATCGGTCGCCTGGGCGTAGGCCTGGACAACATCGACGTGCCCGCCTGCGAAGCCCGGGGCATGGCAGTGATACCGGCCACCGGCGCCAACGCGCTGAGCGTGGCCGAATATGTGATCGCCACGGCCATGCTGCTGCTGCGTGGCGCGTTCACATCAACCGCAGACGTCGTCAATGGCAAATGGCCACGCAACGCACTGGGCAACGGGCGCGAAACCGCCGGCAAGATCATGGGCATCATTGGCTTCGGCTCGATCGGACGTACCACGGCGCGGCTGGCCCAGGGCCTGGGTATGCCAGTGATCGCCTTTGACGCGATGCTCGATGCCGACGCGGTGGTGTTCCAGGAAACCGGCGTCAAATGTGTCGGGCTGCAGGAACTCATCCTGGTGGCCGACGTGATCACACTGCATGTGCCGCTGGTCGATGCCACGCGTGGCCTGTTCGACGCCAAATGCATCGCGTCGATGAAACGCGGCGCTGTCCTGATTAACACCTCGCGCGGACATATCGTCGACCTGGCCGCAGTGGCCGCATCGCTGCGCAACAAACACCTGGGTGGTGCCGCGATCGACGTGTTCGACTCCGAGCCGCTGGCTGCCAGCGCGGAGTTGCAGGACTGCCCCAACCTGCTCCTGACACCCCATATTTCAGGTGTCAGCGTCGAGTCGAATGAACGCGTGTCGTTCCTGATTGCCGAAAAAGTTCTGGAGGCCTTGCAGTAATGGCGCAACTATCCATCCAACAAGCCACCGATCTGGTGGCAAATGCCCTGGCTGCCTCGGGCGCCAACGACGTCATGGCCCGCTCGGTTGCGCGGGCACTGGTGCTGGCCGAGTCGCAAGGCCTGTCCGGTCATGGCCTGAGCCGTGTCGGTCAATACAGCACGCACCTGCGCAACGGCCGCGCAGACGGCAAGGCGATGGCCACAGTGGCACGCCAGAAAGGCGCAGCATTGCTGGTCGATGCAGGCACCGGCCTGGCGTTTCCGGCCTGCGACCTGGCGATCGAACAGGCCATCGCCACCGCACGCGAACTCGGCGTGTGTTTTGCCGGTGTGTGCAACAGCCACCACGCCGGCGTGATGGTCGACCATCTGCGGCCAGTTGCGCAAGCCGGCATGGTCGCGCTCGCATTCGCCAACTCGCCCGCCGCAATGCCGGCCGCCGGTGGCAAACATCCGGTGTTCGGTACCAATCCGGTGGCCGCGATCTTCCCGCGCCGCAATGGCGACCCGCTGATGATCGACCTGTCACTATCCGAAGTCGCGCGCGGCAAATTGATGGTGGCGGCCAAGGAAGGCAGGTCGATCCCGCTCGGCTGGGCCGTGGACGCCGATGGCGAACCCACGACCGACCCTCAAAAAGGCATGATGGGCTCGATGCTGCCGGTTGGCGCCGCGAGCAGTCCCAAGGGCGCGATGCTGGCGCTGATGGTCGAACTGCTGGTCACCGCCGTTATCGGCGCCCAGTTCGGCTTTGAGGCCAACTCGTTTTTTGTCGACGAAGGCAACCAGCCGCGTATAGGCCAGGCCTTCATCGTCATCGATCCGGGTGCACTGGCCGGCACCGACGCATATTACGACCGGATGGAAACCGTAATTGCCGAAATGCTGCTGGACGACGGGGTGCGGCTGGCCGGAGCGCGACGGCTGGTGCTCGAACGCAAGGCGGCGAAGGACGGGTTGCAGGTGGCGGATGCAGTGGTGGCGCAGCTGGAAAAGCTGGGACAGCCGACGGCCTAGGAAATCGGGGTCAGCACCTCTTACTTTCCCTTGTCCTGTGGCGTGACGAACCCAATCGGCCGCTTGGGCGGATCCGGTGGAGTCATGAGTTCGCGCAGCGCATCGAAGACCTGTTTAAGCTGAATACGGGTATTGCGGCTGAAGGAGTCGTGCTGCAGGGCCAGCGTTTCTGACTTGATTTCGAGGTCGGTGAGCCTCTTGGCCAGGTCGCCGTGCGTGACGGCCAGTTCTCGCAGACGCACAAACGCGCGTACCACGTAGACAGATACTTCGATGGCACGCAGGCTGCTGAGAATGGTGGCGGCCATCAACGCTCCATGTTCGGTAAAAACCCGAGGCGCGTAACGCCGGCCACCGCGTCCGGTGTTTGAGGTCGCAAACTGCGACCTCAAAGCGGCGAATTCCTCGTCGATCAGTTTGAACATGAAATCAGCGGGGAACCTTGCCAGGTTGCGTTTGACGGCCTCATTGAAACGTTTGGTCGGTATGTCATACAGTGCGGCAAGGTCGGAATCGGCAATCACGCGCTGGCCGCGCACAGTCACGATGCGCAGGGTGATTCCCTCCAGTGGAAGTGCTTGAACGGTCTCACTCATCGCGCCACCGTGTCATGCCCGCTTTGCGTGCATTTCGAATACTCCCATGCTGTTTGTCATGCGCGTGAGCCTGACCCGCTTAGCGTCCTTGTCGATTCGCAGCCAACGCGGTGCATCATTCAAATGCAGCAAACACAGACGAACGTTTACGTGCTCCCCCTCTCCACAATCCGCGGCCTTATCTCGCGCTGCTCAGCCGCAACCGGTGACGACGCATCCGGATACACCATCGCCAGCACCTGCTGCGCACAGATCGTACCCAGCGACTGGCGATCCACGCTGACGGTGGTCAGCCCGGAGCCCAGTTGCGATGCGATCGGGTAATCGCCAAACCCCAGCAGCGCCAGTTGCCCCGGCACGGCGATGCTGGCCTCCTGCGCCAGCAGCCAGGCACCGGCGGCAGGGAAGTCGCTGGCAAACGCCATGGCACGGGGCAGGCCATCCGCCATCAGTTGCTGCAATACCGCGCGCCCGGCGGCCATCGGTTCCAGACGCGGCATGTTCACCACCTGCACCCGGGCCTGGGCCTTGCGGGCGACACGCGCAAAGGCCTTGCCGCGTTCATGCGCGCGCAGGTCATTCGGCACGCTGTTGTCCACATAGACGAGGTCGTCATGGCCGCGCGACAGCAGATGCCGCGCCATCAGTTCGCCGACCTGCGTGTGGTTGAAACCGATCTGCACAAACTCGGTTTCGGCCGCGCGCGCGTCGAAGTCCCAGATCTGCACCACGGGCATGCCGGACGCCTGCGCCTGGCGCAACAGCGCGGTGGCAGCCGGCGTGCGGGTGCGACCCGTGACCACCAGCGCAGATGGTGACCAGGCCAGCACCGCGCGGATCTGCTGCTCTTCGCGGTCCGGGTCGTAGTTGGTCGCCGCCAGCAGCAACTCCAGTTCCTGCGGCTGCAAGCCGTCGCTGAGCGCCTGCACCGTGCCGGAAAACGTCGAACTGGCGATGCTGGGCACGATCACAGCCACGATGCTGGAGCGGCGCCCCGCGAGCATGCCGGCATGTTTGTTCGGCGTGTAGCCAGTGCGCTCCAACGCGGCCCGAATCCTGTCGGCGGTCTCGCTGGCGACCTGTTCCGGGGCGCGCAGGAAACGCGACACGGTCATCGTGGTCACGCCGGCCTGCTCGGCCACATTGGCCTGAGTCACCCGGCCAAGGCTGCGCCCGCGCCCCCGCGTTGGACGGTTGCTGTCCGAGGCGAGCGGGCCTGCAGGTGATTTAGACGACTTCATAGGGTTTGCCATGATGACAGGCTGGAGTTTTCCGCATAATGTTAGCGCTAACAGCCGTCGAAAGCATCCGTGAAAACACCCCCCACCAAAACCCTCGACCAGTTGCGCAGCCGACGCTGGTTTGCCGACACCGGCATGCGCGGCTTCGCGCACCGCCAGCGCATGCAGCAGCAAGGCGTCCGGCGCGAAGACGTAATGGAGCGGCCCATGGTCGCCATCATCAACACCTGGAGCGATCTCTCGCCCTGCCACGCCCACCTGCGCGAACGCGCCGAGGCGGTCAAACGCGGCATCCTGCTGGCCGGCGGTTTCCCGGTCGAGTTGCCAGCGATGAGCCTGGGCGAAGTCATGGTCAAACCCACCACCATGCTGTACCGCAACTTCCTGGCGATGGAGGTCGAGGAACTGCTGCGCAGCCTGCCTTGCGACGGCGTTGTGCTGCTGGCCGGCTGCGACAAGACCACGCCCGGCACGCTGATGGGCGCCATCAGCATGGGCATCCCCACCATCTTCTGCCCCGCCGGCCCGATGCTCAACGACCGGCACGTCAAGGGCGGTGTGTCACGCACCGTCGGCGCCGGCACGCACACCCGGATCTTCTGGGACGAGCTCCAGGCTGGCAACATCGACGCCAAGGAATGGCAACACCTGGAGTCACGCATGACCCGCGCACCGGGCACCTGCAACACCATGGGCACCGCGTCGACGATGACCGGTATCGCCGAAGCGCTGGGCCTGACGCTGCCCGGCGCCAGTTCGATCCCGGCAATGGACTCCGCACACACCCGCATGGCAACCGATTGCGGCCAGCGCATCGTCGAGATGATCTGGGAAGACCTGACACCGTCGCGGCTGCTCACCGCCGGCAGTTTCCACAACGCGGCTGCGGTGCAGATGGCACTGGGGGGTTCCACCAATGCCGCGGTGCACATCATCGCGATGGCACGCCGCGCTGGCGTGGCATTGACGCTGGACGACCTGGACGCGATCGGGCGCAAGGTACCGGTGCTGGCCAACCTGTTCCCGAGCGGCGACAGGCTGATGGAAGACTTCTATTACGCCGGCGGCATGCCGGCGCTGATGCATCAGATCCGGTCGCATCTGGCGCTCGATGCGCTGACGGTCAACGGTCACAGCATCGGCGACAACATCGCCGATGCCGAGGTGCTGGACCCCGCGGTGATCCGCCCGCTCGACAACCCGGTGACGGATGCCGGTGCACTGGCCGTGTTGCGTGGCAACCTCGCGCCCGATGGTGCCGTCATCAAGCCCAGCGCTGCGTCGAAGACGCTGCTGCGCCATACCGGTCGGGCACTGGTGTTCGACAACCAGCCGCAGATGCTGGCCGCCATGGCCGACCCGGACCTTGATTGCGACGCCAATACGGTGCTGGTACTACGCAATGCCGGCCCGGTCGGTGCGCCCGGCATGCCGGAGTGGGGCAACCTGCCGATCCCTAAAAAACTGCTCAAGGCCGGCGTGCGCGACATGTTGCGCCTGAGCGATGCGCGCATGAGCGGCACCCACTACGGCACCTGCGTGCTGCATATCTCGCCCGAGAGCGCGGTAGGCGGGCCGTTGGCGCTGGTGCAGACCGGCGACACGATTGCGCTCGACGTGGACGCGCGCACGCTGCAACTGCAGGTGTCCGACGATGAGTTGGCACGTCGGCGCGCCGCATGGACCGCACCCGTACAGCCGTTCCAGCGTGGCTTCACCTGGCTCTACCAGCAACATGTGACGCAGGCGCACGAAGGTTGCGATTTCGACTTCCTGCAAGGCACACAGCCAACACCCGAACCCGTCATTTTCTGAGCTCCCTTTCCCATGAACAATCCATTCAAATCCTTGCTGGCACGCACCGACCTGGCCGCCGGTTACCCCGTCGGCACCTTCGCCATGGCCGCCTCTCCCCTGATGGCCGAGGCGCTGGGCTGTGTCGGTTTCGACTGGGCCGTCGTCGACATGGAACACACACCGCTGGACCTGGACTCCCTGGTGCGCATGTTGCAGGCCGTCGCCGGCACGCCGATGCTGCCGATCACCCGGGTGCCATGGAACGACACCGTCATGGTCAAACGCGTACTCGACGCCGGCGCACAGACCGTGATGTTTCCGTTCGTGCAGGATGCCGACGAAGCGCGCAAGGCGGTGGCCGCATGTCGGTACGCGCCCCATGGTGTGCGCGGCATGGCGGCGATGAGCCGTGGCTCGCGTTTTGGCACCGTGCCGGATTACTTCAAGGTCGCCAACGACGCCATCAGCGTTGTTGTTCAGATCGAAACACCCCAGGCTTTGGCCCAGGTCGACGCGATCGCCGCCGTCGACGGTGTCAACTCGGTCTTTTTGGGCCCGGGCGACCTGAGCGGCGCGATGGGCCATGTCGGCAACCCGATGCACGCCGATGTCGTGGCCGCCATGGCCAAGGCCGTCATCCGCTGCCATGCCGCGGGCAAGCCGGTGGGCAGTGTCGCAGGCACGCCCGAAGCCGTGGCCATTTACCGCGGCATCGGCATCGACTACATCGGCTGCGCGTCCGACCTCGGCCTGATGATGCGCCAGTGCGCCGCCGTGTTGTCCACCATCCGTTCACAGAAAGTTCACGTCAACACCACCGGTTACTGAAAGGAACACCATGCAACCGAAAAAGACATTGGCCGCCGCCCGGCGCCGCACCGTATTGATCGCCTCGACCGCCGCGCTTGCGCTGTGCGGTTTTGCCGGCTTCGCACAGGCGCAGGCCTGGCCCGCCAAAACGATCAAGCTCGTCGTTGGGTTCCCGCCCGGTGGCGGCATTGATGCGGTGGCGCGTAACCTGCAGCCCGGTCTGCAGGAGGCGCTGGGGCAACAGGTCATCGTCGAATACAAACCCGGCGCCGGCGGCGTGCTGGCTGCGGGCGAGCTGACCCGCGCCGTGGCCGACGGCTACACCATCCTGGTGGCCAACATCGGACCGTTCGTGCTGGTGCCCAACATGGTGTCGAAGAAGCCCTACGACCCGCAGAAAGACTTCACCTACATCCACCAGACGTCGGGCTCGGGGTTCATCGCGGCGGTGCCGGCGAACCATCCCGCCAACACGCTGACGGAGTTTGTCGCCTGGGCAAAGGCCAACCCGGACAAAGCCAACTTCGCATCGGGTGGCGCCGGCGCCATCACCCACCTCAACGGCGAAATGCTGAATCAGATCGCTGGGACCAAGCTGGTTCACGTGCCGTACAAGGGTTCTGCGCCGGCGGTGCAGGACCTGATCGGCGGCCAGACCAACCTGCTGGTCGACGTATCGACGGTGTTGCTGCAGCACATCCAGAGCGGCCGGCTCAAGGCGTTGTACGTGACCGACGCACAACGTATTGCCGCCTTGCCCAACGTGCCGACTGCCAAGGAGGCAGGTTTCCCTGGCCTGGAGACCTCGGGCTGGCAAGGCATCGTTGGACCCGCCGGCATGCCCAAGGACGTGGTGGTGCGTATCTCGAAGGCCATTCACGAGACACTGGCCAAACCCGACGTGCGCGCCAAGTTCGCCGCCAACGGCAGCGCCATCATGGAAAAAGGCCCGGACGAGTTCACCGCCTTTCACACCGCCGAGATCAACCGCTGGGTACCGGTGATCAAGGCCTCCGGCGCAACGCTGGACTGACAACGAAAAACCTTGCCGCTGTCACGCCCGGACAGCCGGTCGCTACGGCACAATGCACACGCCTGTACCCGCGTGCGTCCGCACTGTGGCGGGCGTGACCCCAGGACTCCAGACATGGCACAACCAATCCGGTACGGCATCATCGGCTGCGGCAGCATGGGCCGCGAACACATCGAGAACATCAAACTGATCGACGGTGGTGTCGTCACCGCGATCGCAGATGACAACGCCGCCAGTCGCGACGCCGGGCAGGCTTTGCTGCCGTCGCCGGCACAGCTCTTCGACAACCACCAGGAACTGCTGGCGGCCAACCTGTGCGACGCACTGGTGATCGCCACACCCAACCACACCCACCATGCGGTGCTGATGGACGCGCTGGCCGCCGACGCCCACATCCTGGTCGAGAAGCCGCTGTGCACCACCATCGACGACTGCCTGGAACTGGTGGTTGCCGCCAAGGGCCGCGGGAAGATTGTCTGGGTGGCGCATGAATACCGCTACATGCCACCAGTCACCGAGATGATCCGCATGACCCATGCCGGCGCCGTCGGCACGGTGCACCAGGTGGCGATCCGTGAACACCGAGAACCGTTCTATCCCAAGGTCGGCGACTGGAACCGGTTCAATGCCAACACCGGTGGCACATTGGTCGAGAAAACCTGCCACTACTTCAACCTGATGGACCTGATCCTGCAGGAACAACCGGTGGCGGTGTTCGCCTCGGGCGCGCAACGCGTGAACCATCTGGACGAGTCGTATGGCGGGCGCACGCCCGATATTCTGGACAGCGCCTATGTGATCGTCGAGTACCCCAGCGGTGCGCGCGCCATGCTGGACCTGTGCATGTTCGCCGAGAACTCGGTCGACAACGAACACGTCACCGTGGTGGGCAACGAGGGCAAACTCGAATCCCTGCTGCCATCGATGACACTGCGTTACGGCCGTCGCGACGACTGGGGAAAACGCGAGGTCTGGGGTCAGACCGCCAGCAGCGGCAAGGGCGTGTCGGTGCGGCGCGTGTGGGATACCGGCATCAAATACATGGGCAACCATTTCGGCGCCTCCTATGTCGAACACGTGAAATTCGCCAACGCAGTCCGTCAGGGACTGGCGCCCGACATCTCGCTTGAAGAAGGCCTGCGGGCCGTGGCTACCGGCATAGCCGCGCACCGCAGCATCGACGAGCGGCGTATCGTGGCCATGGCCGACGTGTTGCCGGCCAACTGGTAAACCACCATGGATCAGTCCGCCGCCATGCCTTACACCCATTACCCATCCCTGCACGGCCGCACGGTGTTCATTTCCGGCGGCTCGTCGGGCATCGGCGCCGAACTGGTCCGCGCATTTGCAGCGCAGGGCTGCCGAGTCGCCTTCTGCGGCACCAAACCCGATGGCGGCGATGCACTCGTTGCCGAACTCCGCGCCGCGGGTGCCACCGAACTGTTGTACGAGGCCTGCGACGTGCGCGACATCCCCGCATTGCAGGCGCTACTGGATCGGGTCGCAGGCCAATGGGGCGCGATCCAGGTCCTCGTCAACAATGCCGGGCGTGACGACCGGCATGCGCTGGACGATTTGACACCCGAATACTGGGACAACTGCCTGGCCATCAACCTGCGCCACCAGGTATTCGCGACGCAGAGCGTGGCGCGCCAATTGCGTGCGGCCCAGTTGGGCGGCAGCATCATCAACATGGGATCGATCAGCTGGATGCGCGGGCGGCCGAACCTGATCGGCTACACCGCATCGAAGGCCGCCATCTCCGGCATGACCCGCACACTGGCGCGCGAACTAGGTGCAGACCGCATCCGCGTCAACGCCCTGGTACCTGGCGCCATCGTCACCGAACGCCAGACGCAACTGTGGCGCAATGCACAGGAAGACCAGAAGTTCATCGACCTGCAGTGCCTGAAGTTCCGGCTCGACTCCACCCATGTGGCGCGGTCGACACTATTTCTGGCCAGCGACGACAGCGACGGTATCACCGGCCAGAACCTGATCGTCGACGCGGGGCTGGCGCAGGTATCGGTGGCCGGGTAGTCACCCTTCGACCCGGCGTTCCCCCAGCGATCCGCGCCCACGGAGGCGCCGCTGCGATCGCGCGCAAACCGGCGCACGCACAACTGCAACGAAAGACGCGTCCTACAAACTGCCACGGCGGTGCCTGATATACGGCGAGCTCCGATGGGCGTTCAATGAACCCTTGTCCATTCGGGGGGCGCGAGCCCTCCCCAATCCACTGCAAGGAGAACGTATGAACGACCAAACCAGCCTTAGCCCCTCAGCCGGCAAAGCGCGCGCGAAACTTTGGGAATTGATCAAGGACATCCGATTTGCGATGTTTACGACCCGCCACACGAATGGCTATCTGCATTCCCGGCCAATGACGACGCAGAACCGGCGCATCGACGAAGACACCAGCCTGTGGTTCTTCATGTCACGTGCCAACGGACCGGTCGACGACGTCCGCAACGATCCATCTGTCAACGTGGTCTATGCCGATCCGGGCAAGGACAGTTATGTGTCGGTATCCGGCAGCGCCCAGGTCGTGGAGGATGCAACGCGCAAGGAGCAGTTGTGGTCAAAGATGAACGACGCCTGGTTTCCGCGCGGCCCGACCGATCCGGATGTCGCGCTGGTGGAGGTCAAGATCGTCCAGGCCCACTATTGGGACATGAACGACAGCAAGATCGTGCAACTGTTCAAGATGGCCACGGCAACGGTGACCGGCAATCCACCCAAGGACATAGGGGCAAACGCCGCTGTGCGGATGCGCTGACACAGACACTACCCCGCCGACAGTATCACCGGCCAGAGCCTGGTGGTGGACGCGGGGCTGGCACGGTTGTCAGTGGCGGGTTGGCGCGCTACGGGGCCACCTTGGCAGGGTCTTGGAGACCCGATCGGTGGTGCGGTTGCAACCGCATCGATCGCACCGCAATCACAGCATTTCGAACGGGTAATGCAGCTGCAGGTATTTGCGGAAGGTCTTGACGATGGCCGTCGCGCTATCGAGCCGGACATGCTTGATCGTCCCGAGATCAGGGAATCTAAATGGCCCGCGCGTCGAGCAGGATGGCCAGCGTCAGCGACCAGCCGAATCTACGGCGCTTGGCCTTGAGCTCCTGGTGTTGGGGCAGGCTTGCAATACGGGTTGCAAGATCGGTTTCCATAGGGTTGTCCTTGATCAACTGAACGTGCCCCGCCGCTGCGCTTGCGCAACGACTGGGGTGGCGCATGTTCATGCATCGCGCTGATGCGGTTCTGTCGGCAAACCAACTGAAACTGACAACTCCGGCAATCCAAGCAGGAGCCCCGGCCCGAGGAGTCAGGCGACGGCACCACCGGACAACCCCGGACCATGGAGGCTGAGGCTGCGCTGGCGCAGGTGTCGGTGGCGTCGTGCCAGAGGCCGCAGCCGGCTTGATCAGCGGCAGGCGTCGCCGCCCAACAGTGACTCCAGGCTCGGTGCCATGGCCTTGAGCAACTGGCTCGGCAAGGCGCTGGTGAAGCGGTAGTTGGCAGCATACGGTTCGTTGACGAACACCATCACCGTGCCGTAGTAACGCTCGCCCAACAGAAACATCAGCGTTGCCGATCGGCTGACGACCCGCGACGTGATCTGGGCGCCACCCTTGTCATAGGTGTAAAAGCGATGGTCGCCGGTTCCGGTCTTGCCACCGACCGCGACCGGACTACCGTCGTCCTGCACGAACGCATCCTTGAGACGGCGGCCCGTTCCCTCCTGTACGACCCCGATCAGCATTTCGCGCACCGTGCGCGCCACGGCAGCATCGAGTACCCGCTCCACCCGCTGCGGGCGGTAGGCCAGGCGGGTTTCGTACGGCGTATCACGGGCAAAAACCACCGACTCGAGCCGCGCCACCGGCTTGCGCAGCCCACCGCTGACGATGATGCCCATCAGTTCAGCCAGCGCAGAAGGCCGGTCTCCCGATGCGCCCAGGGCGCTGGCATACGAGGGCGTCAGGTTCTTGAACGGATAACCCAGTTTCTGCCAGCGGGCCTGCATGCGGGCAAAGGCATCAATCTCCAGCAAGGTCCGGATACGCCGGTCCTGTGCGTCGCGGTTGCGTGTGCGGAACAGCCAGCGGTAGACCTGCTGGCGTTCATCGGGGCTCGCGGCGATCGCATCCGCCAGCGTGGTGTCAGGGGTGCGCTGGCGCAAACCGGCCAGCCACAGCGCCAGTGGATGGGTGCTGGCAACATATCCCCGGTCGGCCAGCGACATCTGGCCGCCGCCATAACGCGCGAACAGCGCGTCGCGCTCATCGTCGGCCAACCGGGCCTGCGGCAGGTGGCGCAGGATGAACGCGGCCAGCGCCTGGGCATCACCACCGGGCTCGAGTTCGCCGAACACGCTGGCCAGTCGCGGCGGCGTCAGCGTCCGCCCTGCGAGCAGACGCGCCACGATGGCGTCGGGCTCCAGTCCATCGTACGCGCGGTAGAAGCGCGCCAGATATTCGCGTCCCTCCTTGTCGGCAAAACGGGCCAGCAGCGCCAGGCGGGCTGGGTCGTCGCGCTCGGCGCGAAGCGCCGCGGCCGCACCTTCACCTTCACCTTCACCTTCACCTTCGCCTTCGCCTTCGAACATCAGGTGCCGGACCAGATCGCGCATCAACCGGACATAAACCAGGTTGACCGAGCGCGTCGTGGCCTCATGCACCGTCAGTTCACGGTTGTTGTCGGCGGCTTCGAAATTGCCGAATCGGTGCAGGCCCCCGCCGGTGAAAAAACGCTCGGCCGGGTTGGCCGAATAGGTGCGCTGCATGGCCGCGTCGAGCATCGGCTGCAGCGCGCGGTCGTTTGCCTGCAACAGGTATTGTCGCGACCACTGCCCGAGCCGGTCGCGCGCGTCTATGTCGATGGCCGCCAGTGCAGCGGCATCCATGGTGTTCCAGCGCGCGTGCATTTCCGAGACCAGGGAAAGGTACGTCACCAGTGTGCGCAGTTTGGCGGTCGAGCCGAGGTCCAGGCGCGCACCTTCGTTGATGTCGAACGGCTGGTTCAGGTTGTCGGTCTGCACCCGCAGCCGATTGACATGCTCGCCCCGCTCGAACAGCGTGAAGCTGAACACCAGAGGGCTCGGATCGTCGCCTTCGCTCAGCAGGTAGGGTCCGTACAGGCCTGCGGCCCTGGCACCGGCGCGGTCGGACAGGCTGCGCAACAACGCGACACCGTCGCGTTGCGCACGGCCGTCAATGCTGCTGGCCGCGTCGGCATCGAGCCGGTCCAGGGCGTAGTTGCTGTTCGTGCCCAGCAATGCACCAAGATGGCTGCGCATCGCGGTTGCCGCCTTGCGCTCGCTATAGGGCGTGCGATTGACCAGTTCGTCGCGCGGCGGCGGGCCGGATCGCAGATCGAGCCCCAGCGGCAAGGCTGCGTCGCGCAAGGCGCCAGAGATCACACCGGCGTCGGCGAGCAGCCGCAAATGGGCATTGACCAATTCCGTCAGTCCGGTCTCGGCATCCGGCCGGCCGAGGTAGTACGTCGGGCGTCGCTGCGCGATCAACAGCGACAACACCTGCTTGAAGGCCAGCGCCTGGCGCACCGGCAAGCCATTGTCGGCTGACGTTTCGCCGGCGTCGGCCAACAACAGACCGTTGACCTCGTCGAAGCCACGACCGTACCAGGCGGACAGGGCGTCACCGAGCCCGTGCACCTCACCGATACCCGGGCGTGCTGCCAGCGGCACGGTGTCGAGGTAGTCGACCACGATCTGGCGTCGGCGCTGCAGCGTGTTCTCGCCGCCCAGATAGGCACGCAGCGACGCCGATGCCATCTGGTCCAGCTTGTCGCGTGTCGATGCGGTGCGCCCGCCGCTCGAGTGGCGGTATTTCTCGATCTGCGTCGCCAGCGTGCTGCCTCCCGGCGTCGCATGGTCTGCGTCGACCCAGCTCCAGACCTGGTCGGCCAGTGCGCGCAGAAACCGGCTCCAGTCGATCGCCGGATTCATCTTCGGCCGCCGCGTGTCGAGCAGGTCGCGGTCCTCGATGAACAGCAGCGCATCAACGGCAATCGGGGGAATGGCGTCGAAGCGACCATAGGCCCGCTGCGGCAAGCGATTGGAGTACATGGGTTCAGCCCGGCAATCGCGCAGTTCCAGTCCGGCCTGGTTCTTCCCGGCATACGGCGCGAACAGCCCCAGGTCGATGACATCGATCAACTCGGGCGACATCCGTGCCTGTGCCGTGATCTGCCAGTCCTGCGCCTTCAATAGCGTGAGGAACCCCGGCAAGGCCTGGTAACCCAGCCGCTGGTCGTAGGGGCCGTCACCCGGAAAGCGGATTGCATCACTCGGTCCCGGGCGAACCGCGAACTGCAGCTTGCGGTCAAACGCGGCCAGCAGCTCGGCCTGTCGACGCGAGGTCCGAACCTCGTCGACCACCAGCCAGAGCGCCGCGGCGAAACCGGCCACCAGCAGGGTGGCCAACAGAAACAGGCCTGCCTGGCGCCAGCGCGACATACCGCGCGGAGCATCGACACGGTGTACCACAGGGGACGGATTGCCATCATCGCGGTCGGTAAGGGACTTCATCACGATTCATTATTGACGCAGACTTCGCGGACCTGCGTGACAAACACCCGGTCAGGTGCGCACGCGCCATGATCATCACGTGGGCTCGAACAACACGTGCGGCAGCGGCAAGGAGCGGTGCGGTGCAGCGACGATGTGGCGTAATCGCGCACGCGACCATAACCATTGGGCGGGACAGATCGCGCAGCCGTGCCGCCTATCCATATTCAAACATCAGGGAATCACACATGCCAAACAGCATCGGTCGATTGGTCACCGCCTTGCTGGTGGGCGCCGGCATTGCATTCGCCGGCTGGTCCGTCAGCCAGGGGCTGGAGCGGTTTCGCATGTCGGACCGCTCGGTGACCGTCAAGGGCCTGGCTGAAAAAGAGATCGAGAGCGATTTCGCGATCTGGAAACTGGCCTTTCACCGCGCTGGAAACGATTTTTCCGGCATACAAAAGGCATTGGCCGAGGACAGGAAGCAGGTGCTGGCCTTTCTGAAGGAGCGTGGCTTCACGACCGGGGAGGTTGAGGCCCGGCCATTGCAGGGGCAGGATCTGTTCGCACGGGAATACGCCCGGGGCAACAGCCCGCTGCGCTTCAACGGCAGCGGCCAAGTGCGGGTCAAGACACCCCGGGTCGCCGACGTGGAACAAGCGGCGCTGGCAGTGAATCCGCTGATCCAGGCTGGCGTGCAGCTCGGCGGGGACAGCCGGGGAGGCAGCGGACCGCGTTACCAACTGCGCGGCTTCAACGACGTGAAGGCACCGTTGCTGGCCAAAGCCAGGCGCAATGCCCGCGAGCAGGCTGACAAGTTCGCAGCCGAGGCTGACGCTCGACTCGGGCCGCTCAAGAACGCCAACCAGGGCGTGATACGGATCAGCGGAGACGATGGCAACGACTATGGCGACGGTAGTTCGCGCACTAAGCGGCTGCGGGTCGTGAGTACCTTCGAATACGAGCTGCGATGAGGCGCAACGCGCAGTTCACGAGGTGACCCCGCGCGCGCGCCGTGCCTTGGCGGCCTGCAATGCCTCGTTGGCGAGCGGCAGCAAAGCCTGCTTGAACCGTCGCCCGAACAGCGTGACGACCAGCATGCCCAGCACCAATAGCCCCAGTCCGATATACGCGGCCCAGCGCGGATCGAATGTGTGGCCGAGTGCACCGATGGCGGCGCCCAACATGACAGAGGTGACGGACCATGCCACGGCCCCGAGGCCGTCCAGCCAGACAAAGCGGCGCCAGCGCAATTGCGATGCACCCGCACCCAGACCGATCAAGCTGTAAGTCCCCTTGGCAAACCGGTACAGCGGCAGCAGATAACCCTGGTAGCGGTCCACGCCGGCAGCGCCAAGCGCCAGCCAGGGAGCCAGGCCTGTAAACCGCTCGAACATCCAGGGTGCCCAATGCCGGCCGATCGCAAATCGTATCTGACTGCCCACCACGGTACCCGTCAGCACCACCGCGATGGCCACCGATGCCTGCAAGGCGCCGGACGCGCTGACAAAACCGGCCACCATCGGCAACGGGCCTGTCTTGGCCATCGCATACGCCATCAACAAGCCGTAGACCCACAGGTCGTATTCGGCAATCCACTGCAGTAATTCGGCAACCGTCATGGAAAGTCAGTCTGCACGATCACGCCGCTGCCTTGGCCATGGGCATCCAAAGACCCTGCAAATAGACCACTTTTTGCAAGTTGCGGCTTCGCGCCAAGCGCGGCAATCGAATCGCGGCCGAAACCGCCGGCACCGTGCCGCGACGACCGTCCGCCTGGCGCTGACACAGTCCCGCCCCATCCGGTTCACCCAAACCGCAAGCCGGGCATGGGTCCGGCCCCTCCTGATCCGTTATGACTATCGATCCGATTGAACTTCTCCCTTAGCACTCACTCCCATAGAGTGCTAACATTCAATTCATGAATGGGTACAGGAGGACTAAATGACCAACTTGATAGGAGTTTCGAACAACGCGGTGGCAGTGGGCAATCCGTGGGCAGTCGTGCCCGCGCTTGGGAATCTGAACGCCTATATTTCCGCCGTCAACCGCCTCCCGATGCTGACGCTGGAACAGGAACAGTCGTATTCACGCCAATTTCGCGACGACAACGATCTGGAAGCCGCCGGAAAACTGGTGATGTCTCATTTGCGCCTGGTGGTATCGATCTCGCGCCAGTACCTGGGTTACGGCCTGCCACATGGCGACTTGATCCAGGAAGGCAACGTCGGCCTGATGAAGGCTGTCAAACGTTTCGACCCGGAACAGGGCGTGCGACTTGTAAGCTACGCACTGCACTGGATCAAGGCCGAGATCCATGAGTACATCCTGAGAAACTGGCGCATGGTCAAGGTCGCCACGACCAAGGCGCAGCGCAAGCTTTTTTTCAACCTGCGCTCGATGAAGCAGCGCTTCAAGTCGGACGACGCCGCCGCCGATGCCGGCACCCATCGCGAGTCCCTGAACGAAGAGCAGATCGACGCAATGGCGCAAAAGCTCAACGTCAAGCGAGAAGAAGTGATGGAAATGGAAACCCGGCTCTCCGGTGGCGACGTGCTGCTCGACCCGGCACCTTCGGACGACGGAGAGCAAGCCTTCGGCCCGATTGCCTACCTGACCGACACCAACCATGAACCCACGGCGATGATCGAATCGCGCCAGCGCGATGTGATGGCCACCGACGGTATTGCAACGGCGCTCAAGGCGCTGGACGACCGCAGCCGGCGTATCGTGGAAGAGCGCTGGCTCAACGTCAACGACGACAGTTCAGGTGGCATGACGCTGCACGACCTTGCCGACGAATATGGTGTCAGTGCAGAGCGTATCCGCCAGATCGAAGTGGCCGCCATGAAGAAGATGAAAAAGGCGCTGGCCGCCTACGTCTGACCTGCGAAGCGCGGTTGCCGATCAGTTTGACCGGCGGTGATCGTGCCAACCAATCGGCGCGGTAGCGGGGTTCTCCGTTGCCGCGCCGTTTTGCATGATGCGGAAACGCCGGGGCGCGTTCAAGACGCCTGTTCAAGCAGTTGCGCAATATCTTCCGCCAGTGGCTTGGCGCCGGTGCCGTAGCGGGTATAGAGCCGCAACTGGCCCTTGGTGTCATACACATAACTGCCGGCGGAGTGGTCCATGGTGTAACTGGTGTCGGTTCGCCCTGCAACCTGTTTGAAATACACCTTGAAGTCCTTGGCCACGCTGGTCAGTTGCTCGGGCGACGACGGCCGCAGTGCAACAAACGATGGATCGAAGTTGCCTACATAGGCCTTGAGCACTTCTGGCGTGTCGCGCTGCGGGTCCACGGTGACGAATACGCCCTGCACCCGGTCGCCGTCCTTGCCCAGAATCTGGCGTATCTCGACCAGTTCGGTCATCGTGGTCGGGCACACATCCGGGCACTGGGTGAAGCCAAAAAAGACCACCACCACCTTGCCCGGAAAATCCTTGATGCCGCGGATATTTCCGTTGGTATCGGGCAGCGCAAAGTCCCTGGCATAGTCGGCACCAGTGACATCAATTGACACAAATGAAGGTGTCTTATTGAAACAGCCTGTCAAAATTACTGCAGCAGCAGACAACATAAGAACAGAAGCGATTCTGCGTGAAATGCGATATTTGTTCATGGGCGCGCGCGGCGACTCCCTCTTAGTACAGGTAGTGGTCCACCAGCAAGGCTGCAAAAAGCAGGCTGAGGTGGTACAGGGAATAACGGAAGGTCCGGCGCGCCAGCGCGTCGGAATAGTCGCGCCAGAGCCAGAAGGCATACAAGCAAAAACCGAAGCTCAGTACGACGGCGGCAATCAGGTAGATCCAGGAACTCATGCCGTAGACAAATGGCAACAGGCAGGCGGCGAACAGCAAGCCGGTATACAACAGGATCTGCAGCCGCGTGAACTCGCTGCCATGGGTCACCGGCAACATCGGCAAGCCGGCCTTGCGGTAGTCTTCCACCCGGTAAAGGGCTAGTGCCCAGAAATGGGGCGGGGTCCACAGGAAGATAATGAGAAACAGGATCAAAGCCTGCGGTCCCACGTCACCGGTCATGGCGGCCCAGCCCAGCACCGGCGGCATCGCGCCGGAGGCCCCGCCAATGACGATGTTCTGCGGTGTCAGGGGCTTGAGGATCACCGTGTAGATCAGCGCGTAACCGACAAAGGTCGCGAAGGTCAGCCACATGGTCAACGCGTTGACCCACCAGTACAGCAGCGCCGAACCGGCGGCACACAACAGGGCCGAAAACAACAAGGTCTGGCTGTTGCTCAACTGGCCTCGGGCCGTGGCACGCCAGGCCGTGCGTTTCATCTTGGCGTCGATGCGCTGCTCGACGATGCAGTTGAACGCCGCTGCGGCCGCGGCCACCAGCCAGATGCCAAAACACGCCACTGCGGCCAGCCGAACTTCGGCCCATGTCGGCACACCCGGCACCGCCAGCACCATGCCGATCAGCGCACAGAATACGATCAGCTGGATCACGCGTGGCTTGGTCAGCGCCATGAACTGGCGCACCACCGAGACTTCAGCCATGGGGGCGATCGTGGCGTCCGACGACGATTCGGCACTCATTGCAGACTCCGCGCCGGCATGGCGGCCATGTTCCTGACGCCGCTGGGCGCCACGCAGCTGACCGAAAAAGTCCAGGTCAGCGCCAACACCAGTGCAGCGGCCCCACCGGTATGCCCCAGAGCGGCGATCAGCGGCCAACCCAGGACCACATTGCCCAGGCCACTGGCCAGCTGAAGTGCGGCCAGGCCGCCGATCCAGCGGGACATGTGCTTCAGTCCATCGACCCGTCGCAGGCGCAAAGCCAGCAGGGCCAGCACAGCCAGTACCGCATACGCCATCAAGCGATGCGCGTAGTGAATGGCGGTCAGTGCCGGAAAGGAGATGTTGTCGCCGTCACGGGTCATGCCCAGCGCCCGCCAGATCTGGAAACCCTCGTCAAAACGCATCTGCGGCCACCAGCTGCCCTGGCAGGTCGGAAAATCCGTACAGACCAGCACCGCATAATTTGTGCTGACCCAGCCGCCAAGCGCCAGTTGCACCACCAGCATGCCACTGGCCAGGCCCAACAGCTTGCGGGTCGTGCTGTCGACCACTACTCTGGACGCACCAGTGTCAGCGCGTATCTGTTTCTCTGTCTGGATCGCCAGCAATGTGAGCAACAACAAACCTCCGAGCAGGTGCAGCGTCACGATGGCTGGAAACAGCTTCATAGTGACCGTGAAAGCGCCGAATGCACCCTGCACACAGACCCAGACAAGCGTGGCCGTTGGCCACCATGGATTCAAACCGTCGGCTTGCGGGCGCGGGCGAGCGCGCAGCCAATGGCGCCAGCTCGCAATCGTCAGGATCAGGATCAAAGCGCCAACGCCCGTCGCAAGATAACGGTGCACCATCTCGATCCACGCCTTCTGATGCGTGACCGGGCCGCTGGGCATGGCGGCCTGCGCTGCGCTGATGTCGGCCTTGGCGCCCAACGGGGTGGCACTGCCATAACAGCCCGGCCAGTCGGGGCACCCCAGACCCGAGTCCGACAGCCGGGTAAATGCGCCAAACAGCACAAGATCAAAGGTCAGGAACAAGGTCAACACCGTGAGCGCGCGCAGCCATTGCGCCGATGATTGGCCGCGTGTGCGCAGCCGCAACCATGCCAGCGCAACAGCCGCCAGCGCGGCGCCCGCCAGCATGATCTGCAGGACCGGTCCGAAGTCAAAGGGCGCGGTATCGGTCATCGGAGCGTTCCAGCTGTGTCAGATCGGCAGAGCATCTCAGCGGCCCGCCGTGTCCCAGAAGGCGCTGGCACGCAGCACACGCCCGATGTCGCGCTTGGCCTTGGCGGCGCCGCCCAAGTCGAGCCCGGCCGGGAAACGCATCATCCAGTTGCCCAACGGATCGACCAGATACAGATGGTCCGGCAACATATGGCCCTTGTCCGCGGCAAGCCATTGCGCCAGTTCGGTCGCTGGGACCCGCAACACCGTTTCATCCTTGACCGACGATTGCAGCGCCTCGGAAAGCGGAACGTCGTCGTTAATCAACCAGACCCGGTCCACACGGTCCTTGTCCTTGCCCAGGCTCTCGCGCAATTGCCGCTGTATGTAAAGGTAGTTTTGACAGGCAGCGTCACAGGCACCTCCGGCGACCGTCACCAGCAGCCATTGGCCCTTGAGTTCGCGCAAATTGATGATGGCACCTTCGGGGGTCACCCCCGCCACATCCGGCAAGGGTCGCTGTGGATCGACCAGCGTGCCGAACACGCTGCGTCCTTCGGGCCGCACGACATAGTAGGCCAGGTACGAGGCGACCACCGGCGCGGCACACACCAGGAAAACCACCATCATCTTCCAGCGGCCGATCCGGGTGCGCTGCGGGTCGGCAACAGCCGCCCCGGGCAACGGCAAGGCATGGACCGTCAAACCCAATGGCTCGTCGGTGTGGGCCGCCTGACGGGGGGTGTCAGCGGCGGGGGGCGAAGCGTCGGACAATTTGGAACCAGACAAAGAGAAAGACAATAAGGGCAGACAAGGCGAACCACTGGAAGGCGTAACCGTAGTGCTTCTCGACACCCGTGTTGACGGGGGTCCAGTCACGGGCCAGGCCATCCCCGTCCGGGCCCGCCTGCTGCACGGAGAAAGGCGCCAGCGGCAATCCAGTCTCCTGGGCATAACCTGCCAGTTCCAGATTTTGCCGGATGTTGCCCGTTGACTGAGCCCCGACGTCGTAAAGCTTGGCGGGCGACGGGGCAATTAGCCCGTCGACGTCCACCGGGCCATCAATGGTGGGCAGCACAGGCAATGCCGCACGGTCGTTGAAATTGCGCGGCACCCAGCCGCGCTGGACCAGAACAACCTGATTCGAGCCGTCGAGTTGCAGCGGCGTCACAACGAAAAAGCCCTGCCTGGCCGCCATTTGCCGGTTGTCCAGGAAAACCGTGTAACGGTCCAGCCAACGACCGTGCAGGCTGACCCGCCGATGAAGCAGATCGCCAGCTGCGTTCATACCGGTCAGCGACAGATTGTTCAGCGCCGGCAACAGCGCGCGACCCTCGATAGCCACGTGCAGGGCCTGTTTTTCCGAAGCACGGGACAATTGCCAGAAACCAAGTCGCAGCGTGATGAGGGCCGTAGCCAGGGCGGCAATGGCCATCAGCCAGAATCGGCCGGAGCGCATGCTGCGAGTCGCCGGATAATCAACCCCCATGATCTACCTTGTCATCCTTGCTTTCCTGGCCATCATCGGCAGCCTGGGCACCGCCCTGTACTTCATGCTCAGTGATGGCCGCAACGGAAAGACCAAAACCAATCACATGGCACGCGCACTGGCGTTCCGGGTCGGCTTTTCCATTTTGCTGTTCACTTGCGTATTGATCGCCTGGAAGCTGGGATATATCCAGCCAACAGGCATTCCCGCCGGGAAATGAGCCAGGCCGCGACGCGGCCTTCGATCAGTGGGTTATGTTTCCGGTCAGAGCCAGTAAACCAGAATGTAGAGACCGAGCCAGACGACGTCGACGAAGTGCCAGTACCAGGCCGCGCCCTCGAACCCGAAATGCCGCTGCGGCGTAAAGTGGCCTTTTTGCAGCCGCAGTGTGATGAACAGCAGCATCAACGTGCCCACAAACACGTGGAAACCGTGGAAACCGGTCAACATGTAGAACGTGGAGCCAAAGGCGCCTGACGACAGCTTGAGGTTCAAATCGATGTAGGCGTGCGCGTATTCATACCCCTGTACACCAAGGAAGGTGCTGCCCAGCAGCACCGTCAGCCACATGAAGGCGATGGTCTTGCTGCGCTGGCCCAGTTGCAGCGCATGGTGCGCAATGGTCAAGGTCACACCGGAGGTCAACAACAACGCGGTGTTGATGGTCGGCAGCCAGAATGGGCCCATGGTCTGGAACGGCTCGACGATGCCGGCAGGCGACCCGGTTACGCCAGCGGCCACACTTGGCCAGACAGCCTTGAAGTCGGGCCACAGCAGTGCGTTTTCCAGGCCCCCCAGGGTCGGCAAGGAATGCATGCGGGCCCACCACAGCGCGGTAAAGAACGCGCCGAAGAACATCACCTCGGAGAAGATGAACCAGCTCATGCTCCAGCGGAACGACAAGTCGACCTTGTGCCCGTAGGAGCCGGCCTCGCTTTCGCGGACGGAATCACGGAACCAGAGGAACAGGATCACGGACAACCAGGCAAGCCCGAAGTACAGCGAATATTCGCCCCAGGCAACACCGTTGATCCATTGCCCCGCGCCGAAGAACAGGAAGAACAGGCCGATCGCCGCCATCACCGGGCGGCTGGAAGGACCGGGTACAAAGTAATACGGCGTAGTGGTGAGGGATGTTGAACTCATGTCTGCTCCAGGCTCTCGATTCAGTATTCAGCTATTTTCCGACGACTCATGCGGCACTCAGGCCGCTACCCAATTCACCAGCACCATTAACCCTGCAACCAGCAGGAATACGCCGACAAAACCTGCAATCACCACATGGACCAGGTTGATGCGCGTGCCTTCCTGCGCATGGTCACCGCTTCTGCGCACACCAAAAAAAGACCAGGCAACGGTCTTGGCCGTATGCAGCACCGAGGTCTTGCCGGTTGTGGCATCTGCACCGTCGGATCCCACCTTACCAGTGGCAGGTTTGGATGTGCTCACGTGCCCGCCTTCAGCGTGCCCGACAAGCCGACCGCGGCCGTGGGGCCTGGAGGCGGTGGCACCGGCCCGCCGACTTCGAAAAAGGTATAGGACAGCGTGATGGTCTTCACGTCACGCGACAACTTCGGATCAATGACAAAAGCCACCGGCCATGACTTCTTCTCGCCGGGATCCAGCGTGTACTGGCTGAAACAAAAACACTCGAGTTTATTGAAATGCGCGGCCGCCTGGCGGGGCGCATAACTTGGAATCGCCTGGGCCGCCATGCGCCGACCCTGGGCATTTTGAAACTCATAGATCACGGTGACCAGTTCACCGGGATGCACCTGCATCGAACTGCGTTCGGGCTTGAACGTCCACGGACCCCGGGCGTTCGCGTCAAACTCGACCGTGATCGTGCGGCTGGTATCGACCTGCGAATTGGCCACCACATCCGATGTCGCTCCCGGAATGTTGCGGTCCCCCAGTGCCAGCACATTGATGCCGGTGATATCGCAGATCGCGTTGTAGATCGGACCCAGGGCATAACCGAAACCCAGCATGGCCACAGCCACCACCAGCAACTTGCGGGCCATGATCAGGTTGGGGTAACGCAGGTGTTTCACTCAGTTCCCCAGGAAGGTCATCTTGATAAAAAAGCCCAGCAAGAACACAGCGGCAACCGACATCAGGGTCAGCGCCAGTCGCAGGTTGGCTTTTTTTTGTTCAGGGCTCATGACAGGCAAACCGCGCGCTGTGAATGTCAGCCCACAATGCGGGTCGCGGTAACGTCCAGCTTGGGCGGGGTCTCGAAGGTGTGGAACGGCGCCGGGGAAGGAATCTCCCACTCCAGGCCTTCAGCGCCTTCCCAGGGTTTCTGGGGCGCTTTTTCACCCTTGCCCATCATGCAGGGCAGCACAATGAACAAGAAGAAATAGACCTGCGCAATCCCGAACGCAAATGCGCCCACCGAAGCCACGGCGTTGAAGTCGGCGAACTGCATCGGATAGTCGGCGTAACGCCGTGGCATGCCCGCCAGACCCAGGAAGTGCATCGGGAAGAACGTGATGTTGAACGCGATCAGCGACCACCAGAAGTGGATCTTGCCGCGCGATTCGTTGTACATCACGCCAGTCCACTTGGGCATCCAGTAATAGACGCCCGAGAACATGCCATAAAGCGACCCGGCCACCAATACGTAGTGGAAGTGCGCCACTACGTAGTAGGTGTCCTGCAACTGGATGTCAATGGGCGCCAGCGCCAGGATCAGCCCGGTGAATCCACCCATGGTGAACACGAAGATGAAACCGACCGCGAACAGCATCGGCGTCTCGAAGGTCATCGAGCCCTGCCACATGGTCGCGATCCAGTTGAAGATCTTGACCGCGGTGGGCACGGCGATCAGCATCGTCGCGTACATGAAGAACAGTTGGCCGGTCACCGGCATGCCGGTGGTGAACATATGGTGCGCCCAGACCACGAAACTCAGGATCGCGATGCTGGAGGTCGCATACACCATCGAGGTGTAGCCGAACAGGCGCTTGCGTGCAAAAGCAGGAACCACCTGACTGATGATGCCGAAGGCCGGCAAAATCATGATGTAGACCTCGGGATGACCGAAGAACCAGAAAATATGCTGGTACATGACCGGGTCGCCCCCGCCACCAGGGTTGAAGAAACTGGTGCCGAAATGGCGGTCGGTCAGCGTCATCGTGATGGCGCCGGCTAGCACCGGCATCACGGCAATCAGCAGGTAGGCAGTGATCAGCCAGGTCCAGGCAAACATCGGCATCTTCATCAGCGTCATGCCGGGTGCGCGCATGTTCAGGATGGTCACGATGATGTTGATCGAACCCATGATCGAGCTGGCACCCATCAGGTGCAGCGCGAAGATGGCGACGTCCATGCTCGGGCCCATCTGCAATGTCAGTGGCGCGTACATCGTCCAGCCGGCAGCCGGAGCACCGCCGGGCATGAAGAAGGAACCGACAAGCATCAGGGAGGCGGGGATCAGCAGCCAGAAACTGAAGTTGTTCATGCGTGCAAACGCCATGTCGGATGCACCGATCTGCAGCGGGATCATCCAGTTGGCAAAACCCACGAAGCCCGGCATGATGGCGCCGAACACCATGATGATGCCGTGCATGGTGGTGAGCTGGTTGAACAGCCCCGGATTCACCAGTTGCAAGCCGGGCTGGAACAGTTCGGCACGGATCAGCAGCGCCAGCACGCCGCCGATCATCAGCATCGTGAATGCAAACAACAGGTACAAGGTTCCGATGTCCTTGTGGTTGGTCGCATACACCCAGCGGCGCCAGCCGGTCGGCGCGTGGTGATCATGGTGATCGTCGTGGGCGTGACCGTGTGGATCTAGTACTGCACTCATGCTGATTTCCTTGTCAATTCTCGTATCTCGTGGCGTTCGCGGGGCGAAGTGACCGGCCCTACTGGCGCGCGCTCTTCACTTCAGCCGGCTGCACCAGCTGCCCGGTCTTGTTCGACCAGTGGTTCTTGGTGAAACTGATCACTGCTGCGATGTCGGTATCGCTGAGTTGTTTCCAGGCCGGCATGGCGCCATTGTTCTGGCCGTTGAGCAAAATTGCAATCTGCTTGGCGTGATCTGCGTCCAGCACCACGGCCGCGCCGTCGAGTGCCTTGATCGGGCCTGCGCCCTTGCCGCTCGCCTGGTGACAGGCCTGGCAGTTGGCGGTATACACCTTCTCGCCGCGCGCCACAATTTCTTCCAGCGTCCACACGCGCGAAGGATCATCGGCCTTGGCGGCCATCTTCTTCATTTCACCCCCGACCCAGGCGGTGTAGTCTTCAGCCGACAAGACCTTGACGTGGATCGGCATGTAGGCATGCTCCTTGCCGCACAATTCGGCACACTGGCCGTGGTAGTCGCCGATCTTCTCGGCCCGAAACCAGGTGTCGCGCACGAAACCGGGAATCGCGTCTTGCTTGATGCCGAACGATGGCACCGAGAACGCATGGATCACGTCGTTCGAAGTCGTAATGATACGGACCTTCTTGTCCACCGGAACGACAAGGGGGTTATCCACCTTGAGCAGATAGTCGTCGACCACTTGGCCCGCCTTCGGGCCACCTGCGTCGGACATGGCGCGATGCTCACGGTCGAGCGCCGACAGGAAACCGATGCCTTCACCCTCACCGTTGATGTAGTCGTAACCCCACTTCCACTGCATGCCGGTCGCCTTGATCGTCAGATCGGCGTTAGTGGTGTCTTTCATCGCGACGATCACCTTGGTCGCCGGCAGCGCCATCAGGATCACGATGATGAAGGGAATGACTGTCCAGATAATCTCGACGGTGGCCGATTCATGGAACGTGGCCGCCTTGTGACCGACCGACTTGCGGTGCTTCCAGATCGAGTAGAACATTACCCCGAAAACCGCCAGGAAAATCACGGTACACACGATCAGCATGAACCAGTGCAGCCAGGCCTGGTCTCGCGCAATACCGGTCACCGCCGGGTGCAGGTTGAGCTGGTTGACGGCGGGGCCGCCCGGCAAGTCATTCACCGCATGGGCCAGGGTCAATGGCGCAGTCACCATCCAGACACCCGCCACCATCGCCAGAGAAGCCAATTTTCCCGCAATGCTCTTCATCATGATCACTTTTCTTTGCCTCAAAAATGCATGCACCCGCACCATCCGGGTTGCGCAGCCATCACACTCCGCGCAGCGCCATCCTGATCTCGCGGGCCAGCACTGGCCGCAATTCAGGCCGCACGAAACGCCCAATATGAACAGTCCTGCCCTGTCCAGTCACCGCAATCAGCGAGTTGTCGGCCACACCCGGCTCCACTCTCACCCAATCGCGCCGGAACTCCCACCGGTGCAACCGCCCCCCGTTTTCCTGCTCGATCACCAGGTGCTCGCCGGTAAGACAAATAGTCTCACCGTCGCTGGCGTGCCGTGCGTACACGAAAAACGCAAACCCGACCGCCATCAGCTCGATCCAGGCAATAGGCAACACCAGAGTGGCTCCCTGCAACCAGAACATGCTGCCAATGGTCAGTGAGACGACGCACAACGACAGATAAATCAGACCCAGCTGTCGCGGAGAGACGGAACAGTTTCGCCGCAAAAACCATTGGAAATTCTGACCCTGCACCGTTGCGAAGCGAAAAACCGGACTCATCACGTGTCTTGCCACTCCACAGTCACCAACGCCATGCCGCAACGGCACAGTGAAACCCCGGGGAAATGCCCATGTTTAACCCCGCGCATTGTAGCCGACCGACCCGCAGGTTTCGCCCAGTAAGAACATGGCCGCACGCGCTACCGGGTTTGAGCAGGATCGTGCCTGCCCTGCTGCAGGATACGTCGCATTTCGTCCAGTGATAACGTTGTTTCTCCCTGCACTGGCAGCCTCGGCTGGGGCTTGAGCGCGTGCCCATAGATGATCTCGAAGGTCAGCGCGATCGGCCCATCGTGGTTCGGACCGGCCCCCAGGCCGGCAAGCGACGCGAGCAGCCGCTCGTGCCACGCGCGGGCGCGCAATCCTGCAAATCGCTGCGGATGCAGGTTACGGCCCAGGCCGCGCAACTCGGCCAGCAGGCGCGCGGGGGCGTCATAGGTCAGGGTCAGCCGCTCCATGTCCATGACTGGCTCGGCATATCCCGCCCCGACCAGCATATCGCCCCAGTCGTGCATGTCGGTAAACAGGTGGGCCGGCTCGGGCCATCCCATGGCCTGGTAAACGCCGCGCAACTGCAACAGGGTGTCCGGCCCCAGGCAGGAGAACATCAGGAAACCGTCCTGCGCCAGCATGCGGTGCCATTGCGTCAAAAGGCTCTTCGGGTCGGCGGCCATGTGCAGCGCCATGTTGGCCCAGACCATGTCGGCAACACCATTGGGCGGCATATCGGTGCGCAGCGATGCACCCCGCCAGCGGGCCGGCCGCCACCAGGGCGCCTGCAAGGAGCGCTGTGCCGCGCTGCGCCGCTGCGGCGTCGGCTCGACGACCCAGCATGGTGCGTCAGCATAGGTCTGCGCCACCGCGGCATGGGCCTCGGTGCCACCCCGCAAAGGCTCCCAATCGACCCAGCACTTGGGCTGCAAACGGATGAACTGCAGTCGCTCGTGCATGCGCCGCCCGATCTCCTCATGCAGCCAGGGCGCCTGCGTCTGGTCGCGCAGCGCCCAGCGCTGCGCTGCACGTGGGTCAATTGTGGGAGGAAGATCGGCTGACATCGGTTATTGAAGCTTGCGCAGAGCATATATTGGCCCGATGTTTCGTGCCGTCGTCCAGAGCATATCCGACCGCTTACCCAGTCAATGCGCGGTCTGCGGCAGTTGGCCGCGCGATCCGGTATGCGAAGCCTGTGTCGACCGGTTTGCCCAGCCATGTGCCCGATGCGACACCTGCGCTGTACCCGTCCATGGCGGCGTCAACCGGTGCGGCGCGTGTATCCGGGATCCGCCACCGCTGGACGCCTGCGTCGCCGCCGTGCACTACGCCTATCCGTGGGCCGGCCTGATTGTGCGATTCAAGTTTCAGGGGCAACCCGGCTGGGCTTCGGTGCTGGCCGCTGTGCTGCGCAACGCCCCCTGGGTCGAACCGGCGCTGGATCGGGCGGACCTGGTGTTGCCGATGCCATTGGCACGCCGGCGCCTGCGCCAGCGCGGCTTCAACCAGGCACTGCAACTGGCCCACCATCTGGCGCCGCTCAAGACCGACCCGACGCTGCTGCTGCGCACCCGTGACACGCCGCCACAAAGCGCGCTCAACCGCGCGGATCGTTTGCGCAACGTACGACAGGCGTTTGCGATCGCGCCCGGCCGGGGCGACACCCTGGCCGGCAGGCGCGTGGTCCTGGTCGATGATGTGATGACAAGCGGGGCATCATTATTCGCGGCAGCAATCGCGGTGCGCGCAGCCCGCGCCGACCACGTCACGGCCCTGGTGCTGGCCCGCGCCGACCTGGCATCCGACAGCGCCCGTTGACAAGAGACAATACCGGCCATGTTTCATATCGTGCTGGTCGAACCCGAGATCCCGCCCAATACCGGCAACGTCATACGACTGGCGGCCAATACCGGTTGCAGCCTGCATCTGGTCGAGCCGCTGGGCTTTTCGCTCGATGACAAACAACTGCGCCGGGCCGGGCTGGACTACCACGAATACGCGCCATTGCACCGCCATGCCAGTTGGGAGGCCCTGTTACAGGAACAGCAACCCGACCCGACCCGCATGTTCGCACTCACCACGCGCGGCACACGCAGCCCCTACGCGCTGCGCTTCCAGCCAGGAGACTGGCTGATTTTCGGCTCGGAGACGCGCGGCCTTCCCGAGGCCATCCGCGACCGATTTGCCCCCGGTCAACGCCTGCGCCTGCCGATGCGCGACGGCCAGCGCAGCCTGAACCTGTCCAACGCGGTGGCCGTGACAGTATTCGAGGCCTGGCGCCAGAACGGGTTCGCCACGGTGACAGAGGGCGCCGGCCCTTGACCGGCGCACGTCGTCACGGGTAACGCCGTGTCACCGTCTGCGCCACACAAACGGGCTTGGTCGCACCTTCTTTCTCGACCACCACATCCCAGACCAATTGCACGCCCTTGTTGTCGATCGGATCACTCGAGGCCAGGGTGATGCGGGCCCGCAGGGGGCTGCCCACGGTGACCGGCGCCATGAAGCGCACCTTGTTCAGGCCGTAGTTGACGCTCATGCCCGACTCCTCGACGTTGATCGCGTCGTCGAAGAAGCGGGGCAACATCGACAGGGTGAGAAATCCGTGCGCGATCGGCGCCCCGAACGGCCCAGCCGTGGCCCTGGGCACATCGACGTGGATCCACTGATGGTCCCCGGTGGCCTCGGCGAACTGATTCACCTGCTCCTGGGTCACGGTGATCCAGTTGCTGATGGCGATTTCCTGACCCACCAGTGCGGTGAGATCGGACAGGGTCTTGAATGTTTTCATGAAGTTGGCGCCGGATGAAGGCATGTTGCGGTTAAAGGGACAGGCGCATGGTTGCGCTGCAGACGCATGGGAGGCAGAGTTTCAGGGCCAGAGCCAGAGCCAGAGCCAGAGCCAGAGCGGTCAGTGGTCGAGCCATTCGCAGATCGGCTGCCACTGCGCCAGGTCTTTCTCGAAACGTCCGGGCGCGACGTCGAACAGCGTCAGGCCGTGGGCGGCAAGGTGCACATAGTTCTGGGTATCGCGCAGGTAGCTCAGCACCGGCAGATCGAGCGAATCCACGAACGCGTACAGTTTGTCTGCGGCGATCGTACGCGCGTCGACCCGCATACCGACCAGCGCGATCTTGCTCTTGTCGGCATGTTTGTTGGCGGCCAGTTCATCCAGGAAGGCACGCGTGGCGAAGATGTCGAACACGCTGGGCTGCACCGGAACGAGGACCTTGTCGGCCATCTTCATCACGTCCTTGAAGCGCCAGCCATGCAAACCGGCGGGTGTGTCGACCACTACATGGGTGGTGCCTTTGGGCGGGCGCGCGATCAGGTCGGCATTGATATTCCAGGTATGGATCGGCCGGGCGGCGCCAGGGCGCAGGTCCAGCCACAACCGGGACGACTGTTGCCGATCCGCGTCACCGAGCATCACCGGGTGGCCGCGTGACGCAAAATAGCCAGCAATATGCGTGGACAGCGTGGTCTTGCCCACGCCCCCCTTCGGATTGGCAACAACTACGACTGGCATCGGATGGCTCCCGTATCTGTATCTTTGACCTGGCGCTATGTTAGCGGCATGGCAGCCCGCCTTCCGCGGTCGCAGACCTCGTGCGATGCCCTTGTCCAGGCACGACAGCGCCCTGCGTACTGAAGCATCACCATGGAACACGCGCCTTCCTGGCTGATCAACAGCTTCATCTACCTGAGCGCGGCCGTGATAGCCGTCCCGCTGTCCAAGGCCCTCGGCCTGGGCGCCATCATCGGTTACCTGGCCGCCGGCATGGCGATCGGCCCCTGGGGCCTGGGCCTGGTCACGAACGTGCAGGACATCCTGCATTTCGCCGAGTTCGGCGTCGTGCTGATGCTATTCCTGGTGGGGCTGGAGCTCGATCCGAAACGCCTGTGGAGCATGCGCCGGCCCATTTTCGGCTGGGGTAGCGCCCAGATGGTGTCCTGCGTGCTGGTGCTGACCGGGCTCGCCATGGTCTTCGGCGTCACATGGAAGGTGGCGCTGGTGGCGTCCATGGGCCTGGCCTTGTCCAGTACCGCCATCGCAATACAGGTGATGGCCGATCGCAACCTGATGCCCACCAGCAGTGGGCGCGCCGCATTCTCGATTTTGCTGTTCCAGGATGTCGCGGCCATTCCCATACTGGCCCTGTTGCCGCTGCTGGGCGCAGGCATCGCCGGCGAAGCGGACGCCTTCGCACAGCCCGGCATAGCCGTCGAGGCGGCGCGCATCGTCGGGGTGATCGCAGCCATCGTGCTCGGCGGCCGGTTACTGCTGCGGCCACTGTTCCGCTGGATCGCCCGTTCGCGCACACCGGAGATCTTCACGGCCGCTTCGTTGTTGCTGGTGGTGGGCACCGCCAGCCTGATGCAACGGGTCGGGTTATCGATGGCGCTGGGTGCCTTTCTGGCTGGCGTGCTGCTCGCAGAAAGCGAATATCGGCGCGAACTGGAAACCAACATCGAACCGTTCAAGGGCCTGCTGCTGGGCCTGTTCTTCATTGCCGTAGGCATGAGCATCGACTTCGGCGTGTTATACGACTCGCCCGCCCTGATGGCGGCGATCGTGCTTGGCTTCCTGGTGTTCAAGTGCCTGCTCATCTGCACCCTGGCCACCCAGATGGAACTGCCGATCCAGGACCGGCCGGTATTCACGCTGCTGCTGGCGCAAGGCGGGGAATTCGCCTTCGTCGTGTTCCAGGCGGCGGCCGGAGCGCGCGTCTTCGAGCCGCAGACCGCGTCGCTGCTGATTGGCGCGGTTGCCGTGTCCATGCTGGTCTCGCCGTTGCTGCTGGTGGCGGTCGACAAATGGCTGCTGCCGCGTTACGCCATCCGGCGCCAGGTCACGCTGGACGAAATCGCAGAGCAACAGGATGCCCCGGTACTGATCGCCGGCTTCGGACGGTATGGCCAGGTCGTGGCCCGCATGATGCTGGCCGAGGGTGTCGCGAGCACCGTGCTCGATCATGACGCCGAAATGGTCGAGGCGGCGCGCAGCTTCGGCTACCAGGTGTTCTACGGCGACGCGTCCCGCCTGGACCTGCTGCGCACCGCCGGCGCCGCCACGGCAAAGGTGCTGGTGGTGGCGGTCGACGACGTCGGACAATCGCTGTCCATCGTCGACCTCGCCCAGGCCCATTTCCCGAACCTGCAGATCGTCGCCCGCGCACGTGACGTGACGCACTGGAACCAGCTGCGCGACCGCGAAGTGATGCTGGTGCAGCGTGAGCTGTTCGAGTCCAGCCTGCGCAGCGGACGCAGCGTTCTCGAGTTGCTCGGCCACAGCGCGCACGACGCGAACGTCACCGTCCGGCGTTTCCGTGCCCACAACCTGGAACTGTTCGAGAAGATGCATCCGCACTACCAGGATCGCGCCAAGATGATCGCGGTCGTCAAGCAGGGCCGGCGGCAACTCGAAGCCCAGATGGCCCAGGAGCGGCTGGAACGGGCGCAACGCAAGACTGCCGAGCAGCAGGCCACGCAGGACAACTGAACGCCTGGCCCGCGTCGCGGATTACGGCATGCCTGTCAACGCATCCCACACCAGCTTGACGCCGGTCAGGAACATGCCCAGGTAAAGCAGCCGGTAGAACAGCCTGGGATCAATGCGGCGCGCCAGCCGCACACCGATCCACACACCGATCGGCGCCAGTGGCAGCAATACCAGCGAGGTAGTCATATTGCGCATGTCCAGCAGACCCAGCCATGCGTAAGGTATCCATTTCGACAGGTTGATGACAAAGAAAAAAAACGCCATCGTCGCCGTGAATTTGACCGGCGACAAGCGCAAGGGAATAACGTAAGCACTGATCGGCGGGCCCCCGGCGTGCGCGATGAAGCTGGTGAATCCCGATGTCGTTGTCAGCACTGCGCCCAGCCACCGGGGCGGCGGCGAAGCATCGGCATGCGGGGGGAACAACAGTCGCTGGGCCAGAAACAGCAGCGTGAAGCCACCGACAATGCCGGCCACAACATGGCCATCGAGCAGGCGGAACAACAACGTGCCGATCACCGTTCCCAACAGGCCGAACGGCAGCAGGAACCGCAGCAGGCGCAGGTCGAAGTCCTTGCGAAAAGCAGCCATGCCCAGCACGTCCATCACCAGCAGTACCGGCATCAGGATCGCCGCTGCGCGCGGTACCGTCACGGCCAGAGCCATGATCGGTACCGCCAGCGAGCCGAATCCGGCGCCAAAGCCGCTCTTGCTGATGCCCAGTAGCAGCACAGCCGGCACACTGACGAGGTAAAACAGCGGGTCGTTGATGATCGGCAGATTCAGCACGCGACAATCTCCGCATGCAGAATGTTCAAACCTGGGGCGAGACAGTACGGCTGCTGGTGGAATTGGCCGCCACCGCTGCGTTTGCGCTTTCCGGCGTGCTGGAAGCGGCGCGCAAGCGCATGGACGCGGTCGGTGTATGCGTGGTCGGATTTCTGGCGGCGTTTGGCGGCGGCACCTTGCGCGACCTGCTGCTCGATCAGCGTCCTTTTTTCTGGGTCCGGCATGTCGAAGTCCTGTGGGGCACGCTGGCCCTGTGCGTGCTGGCAATGCTGTTCATGCGCCAGCGCCATTTCAGCCTGACCGAACGCGCGATCCAGTGGCCCGACGCGATCGGCCTGGGGCTGTTCGCGGCCACCGGCGTGCACCAGGCGTTGCTGCTGCAGATGCCGGCGATCGTAGCTGTGCTGATGGGCGTCATCACCGGCGTGTTCGGCGGCGTGCTGCGCGACATCGTGTGTAACGAAATACCCAGCGCGTTCACGGGTCATCGGCCGTATGCGATCTGCGCCTTCATCGGCGGCTTCGTCTACGTCGGCCTGTGGCAGATCGCCGCACCCGGATGGCTGGCGCTGCTCGCCTGCGTCGGCGTCACCGCCGGCTTGCGGGCGCTGGCAGTATGGCGCAACTGGCAATTGCCGGCCTGGCGCATGTAGTTGCGCCGGCGTACATCGCGCCACGCGTCGACTCAGAGCGTGAGAGGCAATTGATTGGGCCCACGACGGGGTGCGCCAGAGTGCCGGGCAAGGCGCGTCGCGCAGCCCATGCTCAGGCATGGGCAAGCGGCGCAACGCCCAACGGCGCCCTGGCGTGCCCCGGCCCGACGGGTGAGGCCCCGCCCATACTGGCCTCGTACAGGCGACTAGACTGCTTGCGGGGTCTAACGTGGGTTCAAGCAATTGCCTCTCACGCTCTCAGACGCGCTCGAGCACCAGCGCAATGCCCTGCCCGACACCAATACACATGGTGCACAGGGCATAACGCCCGCCAGTACGCACCAACTGGTTTACTGCCGTCGTGGCCAGCCGGGCACCGGAAGCGCCCAAGGGGTGGCCGAGGGCGATCGCGCCGCCATTGGGGTTCACACGCGGGTCGTCATCCGCGATGCCCAGCATCCGCAACACGGCCAGCCCCTGCGCGGCAAATGCCTCGTTGAGTTCGATCACGTCCATCTGCGCAATGGTCAACCCGGTCAGTGCGAGCACCTTCTCGGACGCCGGAGCCGGACCGATACCCATGATCCGCGGCGGTACGCCGGCCGTGGCCATGCCAACCACCCGCGCCTTGGGGGTGAGGCCGTACCGCACGGCGCTGGCTTCGTCGGCCAACAACAAGGCGCAGGCGCCATCGTTCACGCCACTGGCATTGCCGGCAGTCACCGTGCCGTCCGGGCGCACCACACCCTTGAGCCTGGCCAGCGACTCCATGCTGGTTTCACGCGGGTGTTCGTCTTTCGCCACCACGATCGAGTCGCCCTTTTTCTGGGCAATCGTCACCGGCGTGATTTCGGACTCGAAATAACCCGACTTCTGCGCTGCCACTGCCTTGAGCTGACTGGCCAGAGCCATCGCATCCTGCGCGGCGCGATCGATCTTGTATTCGGTAGCCACGTTCTCGGCCGTCTCGGGCATCGAATCGACGCCATATTGTTGTTTCATCAGCTTGTTGATGAAGCGCCAACCGATGGTGGTGTCGTACACGGCGTTGGCGCGGCCAAACGCGGTTTCCGCCTTGGGCATCACGAACGGCGCCCGGCTCATGCTTTCGACGCCGCCAGCGATCATCAATCCGGCCTCGCCGGCGCGGATGGCGCGTGCGGCCGTGCCCACGGCGTCCAGCCCCGAGCCGCACAAGCGGTTGATCGTGCCACCGGGCACAGCCATCGGCAAACCAGCCAGCAGGCTGGCCATACGCGCCACGTTGCGATTGTCTTCGCCGGCCTGGTTGGCACAGCCGTACAAAACGTCGGTGACCGCAGCCCAGTCGACATTCGGGTTGCGTGCCATCAGTGCCTTGATCGGAATCGCACCAAGGTCGTCGGTACGCACACTGCTCAGGGAGCCGCCATAACGGCCGAAGGGGGTGCGGATAGCGTCACAGATGAAGGCGTGGTGTGTCATGGCAGTCTTGGCTCAGTGGTTGGAACGGGATAGTGCGGTAGGTCCGGGCATTACTGTAACAACCTGCCAGACGCGCGACCGGCGGTTCGGAGCGCCCGGGGTTCGCAACCGCCATTGGCTGTTCGCCTGCAGGCGTCAAACGGCAATCGGCAGCCCCACAAGGCGCTCGAGTTCAGCCCGGTCCAGGCCCGGCACCGCGTCGATCAACTGCAAGCCGTCAGCGGTACACGCCAGCGTCGCATGGTCGGTGTAAATACGCTTGACGCATCCAATACCGGTCAGCGGGTAACTGCATTGCGCCACCACTTTGCTCTCTCCCTTGCGCGTGAGCAGGTCCATCATGACCCACGTCTGGCGGGCCCCGATGGCCAGGTCCATCGCGCCGCCGACGGCGGGAATCGCGTCGGGCGTGCCGGTATGCCAATTGGCCAGGTCGCCGGTGCGCGAGACCTGGAAAGCGCCCAGCACACAGATGTCGAGATGCCCGCCGCGCATCATCGCGAAGCTGTCGGCATGGTGAAAATAGGCGCCACCGGCCAGCAGGGTCACCGGTTGTTTGCCGGCGTTGATCAGGTCGTAGTCTTCCTGCCCCGGCGGCGGCGCCGGGCCCATGCCCAGGATGCCGTTTTCGCTGTGCAACATGACCTCCACTCCACGGGGAAGATGGTTCGCCACCAGCGTCGGCATGCCGATGCCCAGGTTGACGTAGGCGCCTTCATGGATGTCCTGCGCAACGCGGGCTGCGAGCTGATCCTTGGATCGTAGTGTGAACCCCATCAATGGCTCCTCTCAAATAAATACGGCTTTGCCACTTTGCTTCACCCCTGGGGCGGGAATAATGGCGTCATTTCCCGGGGGTAGTCAGAGCGCGACGCGCGCGCCGCCGCCTTGCGTGGCGACACGTGCAACCTGCACAATCCGGCTGACGAAAATACCCGGCGTGACGACGGCCTCGGGATCCAGTTCGCCCAGTTCCAGCACCGCGTGCACCGTGGCCACTGTATGCCGCGCGGCCATGGCCATCACCGGGCCGAAATTGCGCGCGGCCTTGCGGTAGACCAGGTTACCCCAGCGGTCGCCACTTTCAGCCCGGATCAGGGCCAGGTCGCCGAAGATCGGGTACTCCAGCACATACTGGCGCCCGTCGATCTCGCGCGTTTCCTTTCCGCGCGCCAGTTCGGTGCCGAAACCGGTGGGTGTAAAAAATGCGCCTATGCCGGCGCCGGCCGCGCGCAGTCGCTCGGCCAGATTACCTTGCGGCACCAATTCGAGCTCAACCTCACCGGCGCGGTAGAGGCCGTCGAACACATGCGAATCGGTCTGGCGCGGGAAGCTGCAGATGACCTTGCGCACCCGGCCGGCCTTGAGCAAAGCTGCCAGCCCGGTGTCGCCATTGCCGGCGTTGTTGTTGACGATGGTCAGGTCGCGCGCACCGTGTTCGATCAGGGCGTCGATCAGCTCATTGGGAATGCCGGCGGTGCCGAAGCCGCCAATCAGCACGGTTGCGCCATCGCGCACGTCGCCCAATGCCTGGGCTACTGACGAGGCCACCTTGTTGATCATGTTCTGTTTGCTCCGAAGTTATTGCGCTCCGGGCACAATGCCGGACATGCTGATGCAACCATCCCAAGCCGATGTTCGCAGATTTTTCTGCGGCGTCTATACCAAGGCCCGCGCGGGCCAGACACTCGACGCCATCGAGACCCTGGCCAGCGGCTGGATCGACGAACACCCCGAATACCACCCTGCTTTGGCGGACCTGGAAGCCGCATTGCGGTCCATGGCGGACGCTGTCGAGGGCCAGGGCAACCCGTTCCTGCACCTGTCCATGCATCTGTCGATCAGCGAACAGTGCTCAATCGATCAGCCGCGCGGGATTCGCCAGGCAGTGGAACTGCTGACCCACAGACAAAATTCCCTGCACGACGCCCACCATGCGGCGATGGACTGCCTGGGAAAGATGGTCTGGGAGAGCCAGCGCGCAGGGCGCCCGCCCGATGGCGATGCCTATATAGGCTGCGTGCAGAGCTACGCCACACGCGATTGAGCCAGGTGCAGGCGCTGCTGCGCTTCGCCTGCATCGACCGCAATTACTTGAAACGGGGCTGCGGAATCGTCTGTAACTGACCCGGCAGGGAATGCACATAGTTCGCCAGCACCTTGAGTTCGGCATTGGTGTACTGCTTGGAGATACCGCCCATCACGCCATTGGAGCGTCCCCAGGTCGCATTGCCTTCGCTTTTATAGGACTTGAGCGCGACGAAAAGATAGTCGGCATGTTGCCCCGCCAACTTGGGATACGACGGATCGATCGGCTGGTTGAAATTGGCGCCGTGGCACGATGTACAGGCCCCCTTGGCGACCAGCTCGGCGGCCTTGCCTGTGGCGGGCGCCGGGGTTTCTGGCACCTCGGGCGCCAGACCCTGGCCGGAAGCTTCGTAATACGCGGAGATATCGGCGATGTCTTGGTCGCTCAGGCCCTCGGCGACACCACGCATCGTCGGGTGCTTGCGCTCGCCCTTCTGGTAGGCATGCAGCGACGCGGCGATGTACTTGGCGCCTTGGCCAGAGATCATCGGCACCTTGTAGACTTCCGGGAAGCTGGCCTGGTATCCCTTGATGCCATGGCAGCCGATGCACATCGCGATCTTGCCCGAGACGTTCTTGGCGTCGCCTTGCACCTCCTGCGCGAAGGCGGACGACAACGTCACGGATGCGACAACAAGCAATAGCAGGGACGACAACAACTTATTCATTTTGCGCAGACAATCAAAGGTGGGCCGGAGAACTCAACCCGGCAGATTATATCGACCCGGTTTCCACTTCGACCACAGCCTGAGCCGCCGCGCCAACTTCACCATGAAATTTCACGGAACCAAAAACTACGTCGCAACCCAGGATCTGATGCTGTCGGTCAACGCGGCCATCACGCTCACGCGCCCATTGCTGGTCAAGGGCGAACCCGGAACAGGCAAGACCATGCTGGCCGAGGAAGTCGCCTCGGCCCTGAAGCTGCCGTTGCTGCAGTGGCACATCAAGTCGACCACCAAGGCCCAGCAGGGTTTGTACGAATACGACGCGGTCAGCCGGTTGCGCGACTCGCAACTGGGCGACGAAAAGGTCAAGGACATCCACAACTACATCCTGCGCGGCGTTTTGTGGCAGGCATTCACGGCCGACGAACCGGTGGCGCTGCTGATCGACGAGATCGACAAGGCCGACATCGAGTTTCCGAACGACCTGCTGCGCGAGATCGACCGCATGGAGTTCTATTGCTACGAGACGCGCGAACTGGTGCGCGCCAAGCACCGCCCGCTGGTGTTCATCACCTCGAACAACGAAAAGGAATTGCCCGACGCATTTTTGCGCCGCTGCTTCTTCCACTACATCAAGTTCCCCGATGCCGACACGATGAAAAGCATCATCGACGTGCATTTCCCCGACCTCAAGAAGGAGCTGCTCACCGCAGCCATGAAGACCTTCTATGACGTGCGCAACCTGCCGGGCCTGAAAAAGAAACCCTCCACCAGCGAATTGCTCGACTGGCTCAAGCTGCTGCTGGCCGAGGACATCCCGCCCGAGGCATTGCACAACAAGGACGAGAAAGTCGCGGTGCCACCGCTGGTGGGAGCCCTGCTCAAGAACGAGCAGGACGTCACGCTGTTCGAGAAACTGGTGTTCATGCAGCGCCACAACCGCTGAAACCACGGAGCGTGCCATGGCTTTTGCCAAACCCCTGACACTGCGTGGCCAGCATGCCACGCTGGAGCCGCTGGGCCTGGAGCACGAGGCTGGCGCCATTGAGGCGGTGCACGACGGCAACCTGTGGGAGCTCTGGTACACCGCCATTCCAGCGCCCGACGCCATGCGCGCAGAGATCATCCGACGGCTCGACCTGCAGGCCAAGGGACTGATGCTGCCGTTTGCGGTGCGCACGCCCGACGGCGGTTTTGCCGGCATGACCACGTTCATGAACATCGACGCGCTCAACCGGCGGGTCGAGATCGGCTCCACCTGGTACCGCAACAGCGTGCAGCGCAGCGCGCTCAACACCGAATGCAAGCTGATGCTGCTGGCGCATGCCTTCGATACGCTGCAATGCATCGCGGTCGAATTTCGCACCCATTTCTTCAACCACCAGAGCCGGCGCGGCATCGAACGCCTCGGAGCCAAGCTTGATGGCGTGTTGCGCAGCCACCAGACCGCGCCCAACGGGGCGTTGCGCGACACTGCGGTCTACAGCATCGTTGCCAGCGAATGGCCCACGGTGCGGGGCCACTTGCAGTTCCAGCTCGACAAACCGCGAGGCTGACCCCATGCTGCTTGACTTCTTCTACACGTTGCGCTCCGCCAAGCTGCCAGTGTCCGTGAAGGAATACCTGACACTGCTCGAAGCACTCAAACAAGGCGTCGTCGGCCCGAACACCGAACAGGACGACAGCGACGCACCGGCAACCGGCTACAAGATCGATGACTTCTACTACCTGAGCCGCACCACGCTGGTCAAGGACGAGAAGCACTACGACAAGTTCGATCGCGCCTTCTCCGCCTATTTCAAGGGCGTCGAGATGCTGACCGACTTCACCCGGGACATTCCGCTGGAGTGGCTGCGCAAGAACCTGGAGCTCAACCTCAGCCCGGAAGAAAAGGCCAAGATCGAGAAGATGGGCTGGGACGAGTTGATGGAGACGCTGAAAAAGCGCTTCGAGGAACAGAAAGAGCGCCACGAGGGTGGCAGCAAGATGATCGGTACCGGCGGCACCTCCCCATTTGGTGCCAACGGCTTCAATCCGCAGGGCATCCGTATCGGCCAGGAGAAAAGCCGCAACCGCAGCGCGGTCAAGGTCTGGGACCAGCGCGCCTACAAGGACTACGACGACACCCAGGAACTGGGTACGCGCAACATCAAGGTCGCGCTGCGCCGCTTGCGCCGGTTCGCGCGCGAAGGCCACGCGGAAGAGCTCGACCTGGACGACACCATCCGCTCGACTGCTGCGAACGCGGGCTGGCTGGACATCAAGATGGTGCCTGAGCGCCACAACAACGTGAAGGTGCTGCTGCTGATGGACGTCGGTGGCACGATGGACGAACACATCGCGCGGGTGGAAGAAATGTTCTCGGCCACCAAGACCGAGTTCAAGCACATGGAGTTCTACTATTTTCACAACTGTGTCTACGACTTCATGTGGAAGAACAACCGCAGGCGCTTCTCCGAGAAGTTCCCGACCTTGGACATCATCCGCAAGTACAACAAGGACTACAAGCTGATCTTTATCGGCGACGCCACGATGAGCCCGTACGAGATTCTGCAACCCGGCGGCAGTGTCGAATACAACAACGAAGAGTCCGGCGCCGAGTGGCTGCAGCGACTGACCAGCGCGTTTCCCAAATTCGTCTGGATCAACCCGGAGCCACAAGGCGTATGGCAATACCGCCAGAGCATCAGCGTGATGCAGCAGCTGATGAGCCATCGCATGTATCCCCTGACAATCAAGGGGCTCGAAGACGCGATGCGCCTGCTGTCAAAATAACCGCATGATCAAACGATGGGTAGGCGGACACGCGTTCGTTGTACTGCTTGTCGTCGGCATGCTCGCTACCGGCTGTGCCACCCAAAAACAGCCGACACAAGCCGCTACGGCACCCGCTGATGCGACTGCGTCAAAGCAGGCCGCAGCGCAGCCGATGGCGTTCGAGGTCGATGTACGTGCGCCCGACGACATCCGGACCTACCTGGAGCGCCATCTCGACCTGATGCGCTACCGCGCGCTGAGCGACCTCGACGACACCGAGCTCGAACGACTGGTTATCGCTGCCGACAGGAATGTGCGTGACCTGCTGGGCACGCTGGGCTATTTTTCGCCCGAAATCGAGATCGCACGTACCACTGCGGTAGTCGGCGCCAGTACCACCCGGGTGGTACGGGTGCAAGTGCTTCCCGGCCCACCGACCGTGGTGCAAGAGGCACAGATCGGCTTCAGCGGCGCCATTGCCGATGACCCAAGCGCGGCGGCGCAAAGGTTCGCCATCCGCGATGGCTGGACGCTGCCGCCGGGCAAGCCGTTCACGCAAGAGGCCTGGGACGATGCCAAGACCCAGAGCCTGCGCCTGCTGGCCGCCAAACGGTTTCCGCTGGGGCGGATCGCAGCCAGTCGCGCCGAGATCGACCCCGACGCGCACGCGGCCCGACTGGGCGTCACACTCGACTCCGGCCCGGCGTTCAAATTCGGGGCCATGCAGGTCAACGGGCTGCAGCGCTACGAACCGCAGCTAGTGGAGCGCATTGCCAGACTCAAACCCGGCGCCGACTATGACCAGGGCGCGCTGCTGGAAGCACAACAACGCCTGCAGGACAGCGGCCATTTCAATTCCGTCGTGCTGGAGATCGACCCGAAGGGCGACCCCACGGCAGCACCGATCATTGTCACGGTGCGCGAGGCCAAACGCAGCAACATCCAGCTGGGCGTCGGTGTCAGCACCGACAGCGGCCCGCGTCTGACGGTCGAACACATCAACCACCAGATCCCCCTGATCGGCTGGCGCGCGGACTCCAGGCTGCAGCTCGACCGGGACACGCAGTCCATTCGGAGCGAACTGACGGCGCCACCGGACGACGACCTGTGGCAGTGGCAGGTGGCCGGGCAACTCAAGAACGAGGACGTCGCCAGCGTCAAGGTGCGCAGCCAGCAGTTGCGCGCCGGCCGGCTGCAGCGCGGCGAAGCAATCGATCGCAACTACTATCTGCAATATGACCGTGCAGCCACCACTGCTGACGGAATCAACGAGACCGCGCATTCGGTCAGCGTCAATTACGCCTGGACGCGGCGCAAATTCGACAGCCTGCCCTTCCCCTCCAGTGGTTACGGCCTGGGCGCAGAAGTCGGAACCGGCGTCACGCTGGGTAGCCAGCACAACCCGTTTTTTCGAGCCAAACTCAATTGGCTGGGGGTGGTTTCGCTGGCCGACGAAGAAGACCGCAAGTCCCGGAGCCGGGCCGGCCGAATCGCCGTGCGCGCCCAGGCTGGCGCCGTGCTGGCGCGCGAGGATACCAATATTCCCAGTACCCAGTTGTTCCTGACCGGAGGCGACGCAACGGTTCGGGGATACTCATACAACAGCATCGGTGCGGCCGAGGCCAATGGCGTCATCGTGCCGGGTCGCTACCTGGCAAGTGCGAGCGTGGAATGGCAACGTCCGATCCTGATCGACGGCCAACCCAGCCCATGGGAAAGCACTGTTTTCGTGGACGTCGGAGCGGTGGCCGATAAACCGTCGGAGCTCAAGGCCAAGGTGGGCATCGGTGCCGGTGTGCGTTACCGCAGCCCGGTCGGACCGCTGCAACTGGACCTGGCCTATGGCGTAGACAAGAAAACCCTGCGCCTGCATTTGAGCGTCGGGTTCACGTTCTGATGCGCCGAATTGCCTTCCTGCTGGTGTGGCTGATCGAGCTGCTGCTGGTGACCACCGGCGTGGCGCTGCTGGCTGCCTGGATCTGGAGCGGCACCGATGGCTCGCTGGCAACCGCCATCAGGCAGGCGCAGGCTTATCTGCCGGCTGGCCAGACGATCGAGACAGGGAACGTCAGCGGCGCCATCCGCAGCAGCGGGCGCATCGGCTCGCTGCGCTGGCAGGCCGATGGCCTGAGCGTCCATGCGCGCGACCTGCGTTTCTCCTGGCAGCCGCTCGACCTGCTGCAGCGTCGGCTGCATTTCGGTTCGCTGGCGATTGCCGAGGTCGAGATCGACGACCAGCGGCCGGCCACGGAACCCCAAACACCACAACCTCCGCCCGAAGTGCTGCTGCCCATCGCGCTGAACCTGCCGTTTTCGGTTGACCGCCTTCGGCTGCGGGGCGCAACGGCGCTGGAGGTGACCGACATCGCCGGTCGTTACCAGTTCAGCGACCGGCGTCACCAGCTGCAACTGGACTCGATCGCCGTCGCCCAGGGGCAGTATTCGGGCCACCTGAGCCTGCAGGCTCAGGCCCCCATGACGCTGGACCTGCAGCTGCACGGGACGGTCACCGCGCCGGTGGCGCAAGACAAGTCCATCAAGCTCGAGGCATCGGCCACGCTACGCGGGCCGCTGGCAGGCACAAACGCCAGCCTCGACCTGCTGGCCCAGCTGCAGCCTGCGCCCGGCGCCGGCGGCGCGTTGGCGCAGGCGCGTGCGATGCGGGCCAGCGTGTCGGCACAGATCAGTCCGTGGGCCGCGCAACCTCTAACGCGCGCGCAGGCGTCGTTCAACCAATTGAACCTCGCCGCATTGTTGCCATCGGCGCCGCGCACCTTGCTCACCGGCAATGCCTGGGTGCGCCCGGTGGGTAGCAACTGGCTGGTTGATTTCAACCTGATCAACCGCGACGCCGGCCCCTGGGACAAGGGACAGCTGCCGCTCGACAGTGCCAAGGGCCTGGTGCAGCTGGCCGGCAAACGATGGAACATCGAGACGCTTCACGCCGAAGCCGCTGGTGGGCGTATCCGGCTGCAAGGCGCGCTGGCGGATCCGTCCACCGCCAGCGCCACCAGTGGTTGGCAAGGGCAGGTGCAGATTCAGGGCGTCGACCCCGCACGCCTGCACACCCAGATGGAGTCGGTGCAGCTCGATGGTGAACTCTCCGCCCGCGCGCGCAATGACGGCGTCGACTTCGACGCCACGCTGCAACCCGCATTGAAGCAGGCACAGGCAAGCGCACTGCGCGGTGTGCGACTGCGCGACGCGGCTGCATCCGGCCGCTGGGCCGACGGATGGCTGCGCGTTGACAAACTCCGTATCCGGACTGCGGACGCCAGCGTCGACGGCCGCGTCGACGTAGAGCTCGCCAGCAAGACCGCCCGCCCGCAATTGCGGCTGGTCGCGCCCGGTTTGTTGGCCGATCTGTCTGGACAATTCGGCGCCCTCGACGGCAACGGCGACCTGGCATTGACGTTATCCGATGCCGCCGAAACACGGGCGTGGTTGGCGCGACTGCCCCAGATGCCGGACATCGTCGACGCATTCGACCTGCAAGGCAATGCCGATCTAACGCTGAAATGGACCGGCGGCTGGGAGGCGCTGCAGCAAGGCGGCCGTGGCGCGTCCCCGTCGCTCGAGGCAAGGCTGCAGGTGCCCCGCCTCGCGATTCGCGAGCGCAAGCAGGCAGCCGACACCACACTGCGCGTCAGCGCTCTGGATGTGCAGGTCGCAGGCAAGCTGGAGGCGCTGACAGTCTCGCTGCGCGGAAACGCTGCGCGCGCGAACCAGCGCCTGCAACTGGAAACCGGCGCAACCGGCGGACGTGATGCACGCGGCGACTGGCAGGCCACGTTGCGCAGCCTGCATCTGCAAGCGCAGGACAGTGCGCTGCCCGGGCCGTGGAATCTGGCCCTGGCCCAGCCGCTCACCGCATCGTTCGCCAGCGCCACAGGTGAACTGCGTGTGGGCGCCGCCCAGGCACAGCTGACCGGGCCGGAGCCGGGTGTGGCCACGCTGGCGTGGGAACCTGTGCGCTGGCAACAGCGCAGCGGGAGCACATCGCTTGTCAGCAAAGGGGCGCTGCGCGGCCTGCCGATGGGTTGGATCACACTGCTGGCCAACGCCGACCTCCATGCGGCCGGTCTGAGTGGCAACCTGCTGTTCGATGGCCAATGGGATATCACGCTGGCTGATCAGCTGGTGGCGCGCGCCACACTGACGCGGCGCAGCGGCGACATCCGGATTCAGGCCGAAGGCGCCGCGCCGGCCGGTGTCGGCGTAACCACGTCCGCCAATGCCACCGTGAATGCCGGTATCCGCGAACTACAGCTGCAGCTGCGCGCCGATGGCGACACCCTGAAGGCCGATTTCCGCTGGGACAGCGAACGCGCTGGCAACGCCCAGGCCGCGCTGAGTACCCGGCTCACGCGCAGCAACGACGGCTGGCCATGGTCACCTGACAGCCCGCTGGAGGCAACGGTGCGTGCCAACATGCCACAGGTCGGCGTCTGGTCGTTGCTCGCACCGCCGGGCTGGCGGGTGCGTGGCACCGTGGATGCCAACCTGAAGCTGACCGGAACCCTCCGCACGCCGCAATGGAGCGGCAGCCTGTTGGCCAGTGAAATGGCGGTACGGTCGGTGGCCGACGGCATCGAATTCGGCAACGGCCAGCTACGTGCGTCGCTGCAGGGGCAACGCCTGAACATCGAGGCGTTCAGCCTGCAAGGGGCCGGCGGCGCCAGCGGCGGCGAATTGACCGCCTCCGGTTTTGCCAGCTGGACGCCGGTGACCGGCGCGCAAGCATCGGCGCTGGACGCGATCCGGCTGCAGATCGATGCCCGGGCCAACGCGCTGCGGGTATCGGCCCGCGCTGACCGGCGTCTGGCCGTGTCGGGCACGCTGCAAGCCTTGCTCGACAACGCCAAACTGCAGATCCGCGGCGCCCTGAGCGTCGACCAGGCGCTCTTCATCCTGCCCGACGAAACCGCCCCCAGCCTGGGCAGCGACGTGGTTGTGCTGCGCAAGGGCCAGACCCGCGCCAGCGATGCGGCAATCCCCACGCCCACGACAAAGGTCGCCGACACACGCCCCACCAGCGCGCCGGGCAGCACGCTGGACGCGGATTTGCTGGTGACACTGGACCTGGGCCAGGACTTCCAGGTCCGGGGGCGCGGCATCGATACCCGCGTGGCAGGCGAGCTGACGCTGCGCAGCAAGCTCAAGCCCGGTGAGTCCCCCACCGTGACCGGAGAACTGCGCACCGTCGGCGGTCAATTCAAGGCCTACGGCCAGCAACTGGAAATCGAACGTGGCGTAATGCGCTTTGGCGGCGCCTACAACAACCCGTCCCTGAACATCCTGGCGGTCCGCCCCAAGCTGACCCAGCGCGTGGGCGTGCAGATCACCGGCTCGGCCCTACTGCCGCGGGTGCGCCTGTATGCCGAACCCGACCTGCCGGAAGCCGAGAAACTGGCCTGGCTGGTGCTGGGTCGATCGGGCGCCAACGGCGGGGCTGAGGCGGCCGTGCTACAACAGGCGGCCATGGCCTTGCTCGGCGGACAGAATTCGTCCGGCGGCTTCGCCGGACGCCTCGGACTGGACGAAATATCGCTGGGTGGCGCAACCGAGGGCGGCGCCACTTCCGCCACCGTGACGCTGGGCAAACGCATCTCGCAGAACTTCTACGTCGCCTATGAAAGCAGCCTGGCCGGTGCGCTGGGTACTTTCTCGATCTTCTACGACCTGTCGGAACGTTTCACCCTGCGCGCGAGCACCGGTGCAAAAAGCGCGGTGGACCTGATCTTCAAGTACAGCTACGACTGACAAAGCGGGGCGGCGTCGGCCTGATAGACTTCTCTCCCGTTCCGCTCGCCATAGTTCAATGGATAGAACGGTCCCCTCCTAAGGGACAGATGTAGGTTCGATTCCTACTGGCGGGACCATTGAAGAAGTCGGAAGCGTCCAAAGCGATCCGGCTTTCTTCTTTTTTCACTTTCAAAGACCTGCGAAGTCGTGCGATGCGGTCCGGGAAAGGATGCCATGTGCCAACGGCATCTGGGGCATGTCAAGAAAACTCAGGGGGCACATTGTGTATCCACTGGTCAGGCGATGCGATGCGGTCGTCGTGCCTGGCAAAGTCGGTGAATTCGCACGGGTCTTCGGTGCCCGCGACATGACCAAGAGAGCCAAAGCCGCTTATCCACGGCCGCACGATCGGCGCCTCTCACGCAGGACTCGCGCGGCGGTGGGCAAGCCACTTGGATCGGCGAATGCGGTCTGCGCTGTGATCGGCCACCGTCAGGCACTTCATGCGCCGCCCGTTGGCCAGGCTGTCGCGTACAAAATCCATACGCCACACCTCGTTGACTGTTCGTACCATTTGCAACAGCATGCCACACTCCAAGAACGCGTCGAACTCGTCTTTGACGAATTGCGGCAATCCAGCGCCAGTAGCCTCCTCGGCCTGGGCGAAGAAGCTCTGAGCGTGCTGCTGCACCAAAGAAGCCGGCTGGCGGGTCGCCCAAGTCGGCGTACGTGCGCACGGGAATGCTACGGCGGAGTACGCGCACAGCCAACACACCTTATCGTTGTGTTTGGAGAAATAGAACTTGCAGGCTGTCCTCGGCCGTGCCACGCGCTGCCATGGCCGTGGCATGGTCTGCCGGCGTCAGGCGTTCTCCCCGTACCAGGTCGTGGACCCAATGGCAGGGGTGCGCGGACAGCAGCGCCAGGCCTTCCTCCTCGGAGCAGGCCAGCAACTCGAAGTTGGCAACGTCGGTGGCCACATGTAGCGACCGTGCCGTTGCACCGGGCCGTACCTGCACCTCGCCGCCGGGCAGGAGTGCCGTCAATGTGGTGAAGGCATGAGCCGCCGGGCGCGGATCGAAGCGCCGGTCGATGAAGCCGTGACGCGGAAAATAGCCTCTGTCGACATCCATGAAGGTGTCGAAGATCCATCGCACTTCGGGCGTGGCGCGCGATAGCAGCATGGCCTGTGCCACTCGCAACACAAGCCCGGGGTCGTCCGCGCGCTCGGTGGCAAGGTTGGGGCCGCTGGTTTTCACCGAAGCCAGCACCCGTGCGCCGGTCGCTTGTGCGAACTTTTCGATGCAAAGCGCTGCCCACGGCAGATCTTCCTCTGGTTCGACTCGCACGGTCACACCGTCCACCGCACCGGACGCCACGGCCGCGCGGACCGCTTCGACGCTCGCGTCGAGTTCTGCCAGCGTCAGGCCGGCCTTGACGAAGTGGCTGAAGTGCTTGCCGTCGAAGTGCGAGTCGTCGAAGGTGTGGATCTTGGACAGGAAAACCCCGATCCCGGTGGCCTGGCGCCACTCCCGCAGCGCGCCTCGCTGGCGCTCGAAAGTGGCGAGCGTCGCATTGACCTCCACCGCGATGACGCCGGCGCAGTGAATCTCTTCTGGCGTGAGCTTCAACCGCGGGTGTCCGAGGCAAGTCACGATATACCGTTGTCCCATGCGGGCCATCAGTTCCATGCGCCTGCGTGGCTCGGCCTCGCCGACGTCAATGTCCGGCACCTTAGCCAGGCGCGTTCCCATCTCCCATAGGGCCAGCACCGGGTAGTCGTTGCGCGCCCACTTGCGGCCGAACTCCTGCACGCCGCCGGTGGCACTGATCTGCATGCTCTCGGCCCAGGGGTGGCGCAATTCCACGCCGACCTGGTCGAAGGCGGAGGTCTTGGGGTGCGCCAGGTGCACCGGAGTCCGGACCGACGAGGAAGATCTGGCGGCCGCCTTCTGCCCGTGGGTTCGCACCGAATACGCCACATGACCGCTAGCATAGACGTCGACCACGAAGTAGCCGAACTTCTCCAGGTCGCCACGACCGAACTCGACGGCGGGCGCAATGCGGTAGAACTCCGAGAAGTCGTGCCGCAGGAACGCGGTAGACGGCAGCATGTAGAAATCGGCCTGGCCGACCTGGTCGTACCAGAAGTTGTGGACGTGCCCGGCGAACACCGCCTCCACCTGCGGCCGGCGCATTTGCGACAGCAGCCAAGAGCGCGCCGGCTCGTCGATGTTGTCGTAGCTGCCGCGCTCGTTCTCGGCATGGATGAAGGGTGGGTAGTGCATGAAGAGGTAGACCCGGCGGCCTTCGCACTCGGCGATCTGCCGCTCCAGCCATTCCCGTTGATTGGTGTCGCCGTCCAGCCCAGAGTTGAGCAGCAGCGAATTGATCGCCACGAAACGCACCGGCCCGTGGTCGAAGGCATAGTAGTCGGGCCCGAACGCCTCACGGTAGATCTGCAAGTAGGCGTCACAGACCTGGTCGGCCGGCATCCACTCCACTTTCTTGTCGCCCACATCGTGGTTGCCGGGCAGGACATGGAGAGGCGCGCTCGATTGCGCGGCTATAGCCTTGAACTGGGCCACGGCCTGCGCAAAGCTGGGCAGCGATGGGACGGGGTGGACGATGTCCCCCAGGTGCATGACGAAGGCCGGTTGCGGGTCCATGGCCGCAATGTCGCGAAAGACGTGGCGAGCCCGGTCGTTGGCGGCGCGGTTGGTCTCGTAGGGCGAACTGGACGTGTCGTCTCGCTCGTTCACGTGCGTGTCGGCGACAACCACGAACGTGAACAGCGGCGTCTCGCCGCTGCCCCGCATCTGCTGCACTCGAACAGGATGGATTGTCAACAATGTGGAGTCACTTCAGTTTGTCGCAAAATCAGCCCAATCCCTCGTTTTTTGAGCTGCAACTGATTCACGGTGTGCCGCTTCGGGCGATCTGACATGAGCGCGGTGGATGGAAGTCTAGGGTCTTGTTTTACGTTGCTTTGTAGCGGCTTCGATGTCACAGCGCCTCGGGCATCGGCGTACCGGCAATCCCTGAATCACGCGGCGCCAATCGTTTTGATTTCAACTGCAACCTGGTCAAGACACCGAATCCCAGGCATCCGAGTGCAAGCATGGGGTACTCGAGAGGCAGGCTGTCGATATGGCGGAAAACCGAGTAGCCGAACAACATGACTGTCACGAATACGGCCAGCGTGCGCTCGACTGTCGTGAATAACGTTAAGCCGCAGCCATAGATCGCGGCGGTAAAGGTAGTCATGGCCAGCGGCACGGCGATGAAGGTACCCAATGCCCACTCCCAACTGGTCGGCTTGAAGACCAATGCCGGGTTGAAGACGATCAGGAACGGAATGATGAAGCCAGAGATCGCCAGCTTGGCCGCTGACAACGAAGTTTTGAAATAGTTAGCCCCCGCGATTCCCGCTCCGGCCAAGGCTGCCAGGGCAACCGGTGGAGTCAGCGCGGAGATGACAGCGAAATAGAACGCGAAGAAATGTGCCGACATCGGCTCGACGCCCATCTTGACGATGATCGGAACCACCACAATCGCCACCAGGGTGTAGGCGGCACTGGTGGGCACCCCGCACCCGAGCACGATCGAGACCACCATGGTCACGATCAGTGCGATCACCAGGTTGCCACCGCTCAGGATTTCCACCAACCCCGCAATCTTGGTGCCCAGACCCGTGGTGATCAACGTTTGCGCAATCAACCCGACGATTGCCAGCGATATGCCGATCTGGGCGCCGATCAATGCGCCGCCCGCCAGGCATTTGAGCAGTTCCTTGAATTGGGGCCGGGTCTCCTTGCTGATATAGGCCAGGCTGATAGATAGGACAATGGCCCAAAAGGCCGCGCTTGCCGGGCTGTACTGCATCAGCAGCATCGCGATCAGCACCCCGAGTGGAATCACGAACAGTGGTAGCCGGCGGGCCAGCAGCTTGTAGTCGATGGTCTCGGTGGGCGGCTTGATGTTGTTGCGCACCGCCAGGAACTGGACCCCGAGCATCACGCCCCAAAAATAGAGAATCGCCGGAATGACCCCGGCAAGCATGACCTCGCCATAACTGACGCCGAGGAAGGACGCCATCAGGAAGGCGGCAGCGCCCATCACCGGTGGCATCAACTGCCCGCCGGTAGAGGCAGTGGCCTCGATCGCGCCGGCAAATTCGGGCTTGTAGCCGACCTTCTTCATGAACGGGATGGTGAATGCGCCGGTGATCGCGACATTGGCGACCGCCGCACCGGAAACCATGCCGACCATTGCGCTGGAGACGACGGCAGTCTGCCCGGGTCCGCCCTGGAACACCTTGCCGGCAATCTTGCCCGCTTCGAAGAAGAAGTCATTGACCCGGATCACGCCGAGCAGGGCTCCAAACACCACGAACAGGAAAACCTGGTTCGCCGAGATCGAGAGGAAGGAGCCGAAGATCCCAGACAGGCCGATGCTCAGATAGGAGACGATGTAGTCGAATGCAAACTGCCGGTGGTGCAACTGGCCAGGTATCAGATGACCAAATATGAAATAGCCGACGAACAGCGCCGCCACCACTGGCAGCGTCCAGCCCCAGGCCGCGCGCGTGGCTTCCACCACGAGGGCGATCAGCAAGACGCCGACGACCATGTCTAGCGGCTCGGGGTAGCCAAAGGCTTCCTCGAGGTGCGTGATGTTGAGGAAGACATAGGCACAGGCTGCCAGACCGAGGGCTGCCAGCCCGATCTGACAGCTGAAGTTCAGGCCGCTCTTGGCGACGCGCGCTTGATTTACGAACAGCAGTGTCAACACGAATGCAAGGTGCACCGCTTGCTGCTGGTAGGCGCCCAGAAACAGGTACTGGGTCGAGAGCATGTGATAGCCGAACATACCCAGCCCGAGGGCAAGCAGCAGGCCTTCTGCGGCTTTGGTGCGAACATTTTTCAATTGACGTCTCCGCCCGATTTGCCTGAAGAAGCGTCAGGCGCCCTTGCGGACCCTTGACGATTCCTTGTTGACGTGCTTACTTGATCAGTCCGGCTTCCCGGTAAGCACGTAGCGCGCCAGGATGAATATCCGATGTTTCCCAGCCGTATATCAAACCGGCAGGCGACATCAACTTCCCGAGCGCATGGAACTCACCGAATGTCTTGACGTTGTCGATGATCAGCTTGGTGGTCTCGTAGGCCAACTCGTCCGGGAACTCTGACACAACCATCCATGAGGTTGTGTCCGCCGCAACTTCCAGCGGCACGGTGACACCCGCGATGGAATTCGGCGGAATCGTGATGGTGGCCATCTTCATTCCTTTGTCCTTAGCCTTGTTGATTGCCAAGTGACCCCATGGAATGTGCGTGATCTTGCGGCCGGAGGCGATGAACTCTGCGGTTTGCGGGCTCAGCTCCATCTTTTTCGTCAAGGGGTCGAAATAGCCGCCGACCACCGCCGCATCCACCGTCCCGTCGAGCAAGGCAGCAACCGCTTCTTTGGTACCGACATACTGCAGGTTGACTTTGTCCTTGCCCAGTCCATAGCCGTAACGCATGATCCATTCGGGTTGAACGGCCCAGTTGATCTGAGCCGCGCGGCCCAATGCCACCTTCTTGCCTGCAAGGTCGGCAACGGTCTTGATCTGCGGATCGAGCGTGGCCAGCCAATACGCACCGAGGCTGTAGTTGGCAAGCAGCTTCAGCGGCGCATAGTTCTTGTCGAAGGGCTTGTCGCCCTTCTCCGCCAGGCCCGCCACGCCGGCGCCGGAACCGACGATCATCGACCTCTTCAGTTCAGGCTCCTTGTCGAGCTTCTTGACGTTGAAAATGAAGCCGGGGCTTTCGGCGTGGCTGATCCTCAGCCACGGGTGTTTCTTCTTCGAAATCTCCTCGAGCGCAGACCCCATCACGTAAGAGCCGGTACCGAAGGGCGCGGTGATCAATCCGACGTTGACCGGGTCACGGGCGACGGCCGCCGGTGCAGCGAGCAGAGTCGAGATGGCGGCAACGGCCATAGCCATCTTGGCGGGGGTCGAGATAAATTTCTTTAGCAGTTTCATCGGATCGTCTCCTGTATTGGCGAACAAGTTTGCCGGGATGGTGGGCGAGACCTTCTGCGGATCTCGGCCGGGTAAGTTGGATGGGTCGGCGCTGGCGCTGGCTCCGACTCGTTCAGGGGGAGGGCCGGAATTTCGGAATTCCGGCCTCGTCGCTGATGGCTTCGAAGTACGCGTCAACGCGCATGCCGATTTTCAGATCTTCGGGTTCGCAGTCAGTGACCTGCGCATACATACGCGCACCATCGTCCAGATCGACGAGGCACAGCAGGATTGGCAGATCCCTCTCCCAGCCGGGGAAATTCATCGCCACACCGCGTGAAATCGTGAACGAGTAGACCGCGCCATGCGGCTTCGCGTCGGTCCAGACCAGCTGCCGACTTCCGCATTCGATGCACCACGGCTTCGGATGAAAATTGAAGGTTGCGCATTGCCCGCACTTTTGAAGAACCAGTTTCCCGTGCTTTGCGGCGGTCCAGAATGGGCGCGTCAGATCGGTGATGGCTGGTAGGGGCTTGTCGACAAATTCAGTCATAGCTCAGGGCTCCGTTCCAAGAATCAAGGAAATGCAGCTGCGTCCGGGCCGGCCGTAGGGAATGCCGCCGAAACCGCAGGCCGCGCCAATCTGCGCATCCTTGACTTGCCTCGGGCCGGACTCGCCGCGCAGCTGCCGGACCGCCTCGACCAAGGGCATGAAACCGCCATTGGCACCGCCGGGTTGACCCCCCGACAACTGGCCACCGTCGGTAGACAAGGGGAAATCACCGTCGAAACTCAGGTTTCGCTCCTCAATGAACTGTCCGCCTTCACCCTTCTTGCAGAAGCCGAAGTCCTCGATCGTCATCATCGAGATGAAAGGGTAGTCGTCATAGGGCTGTAGAAACTGGATGTCTTTGTGCTGGACTCCGGCCATCGCCATGGCCTGCGGCGCGGACTGCGAAAAGCCTGTCGTCGTGATGTCCGGCAAGCTGCGTGGCCCGTGATAGTAGTTGTTCGACTCACCGAAGCCCCGCAAGTAGACCGGTCGGTCAGTCAAGGTCCTGGCCGTTTTGGCCGAGGTCACGATATAGGCTAGGCCGCCATTGACGATCGGAACACAATCGAGCAGACGGATCGGATCAGACAAGACCCGCGAATGCATGTATTCGTCGAGAGTGAACGGCGTCCGGTAGATGGCGTCGGGGTTCAGCGAAGCATGGGAGCGGTTGGAAACCGCGATCTTGCCGAGTTGCTCAAACTTGAGCTTGTACTGATGCATGTAACGCGTCAGCACCAAGGCAAACTGGGCGGTGGCGCCCATCACACCGAACGGACCTTGAAAGTCCCAATAGACACCGCGCGTGCGCTCGGGCGACAATGGCAGGCCGGGGGCGATCGACGGCATGTTCAGAGGCGTATCGGCTCCGACCACCAGGACCCGGTCGACGATGCCCGAATGGATCATTGCCGCCGCACGGATCAGCATGGCCGCCGCCGAAGCGCCGCCCTGGTCGCCGCGAATCAGCACCTGCGGACTGATGCCGAGATTTTCGGCGGTTGCCGCGGACCAGTTGACGGTGTGCGCGACTTCGGCATGCGAAACGCCGAGACCCTGACCATTGAAGTCGTTTTTCGACATGCCGGCCTGCTTCAGTGCCAACTCCGCGGCCCAGGCGATATAGTCGTCGACCGTTCGCACCGGCTCACCCGGTTTGGCCCGGCTGTATGGCGTTCGACCACAGCCGATGATGGCAACTTCTCCTCGCATAACAGAACCCCTTAGATGGTGGTGAATGACTGACGCGCCGTCTTGCGTGGTCTGGGGGAGATCTTGAATGTTGGTTGCCTATTCGGCTACTTTTAAATTGAAATGATCGATATTCATAAGCTGAATATGATGCTACGATCCGCTCGGCTTCCGCGAGCGTCTGCCCGCCATGTTCCCGACCCGCCATGAATCTGCGCTCTCTCGATCTCAACCTTCTGCACGTGTTCGATGCCGTCTATCGGGAGCGCAGCATCTCGAAAGCGGCGATCTACCTGCACCTCTCGCAGCCCGCTGTGAGCAATGCATTGGCGCGCTTGCGCAGCCGCCTCGACGATCCACTGTTCGAGCGCAATGCCCAGGGGATGTCGCCGACGCCCCGTGCCAAGGTGTTGGTGGAGCCGATTCGCCAGGCCTTGAACATCCTCGAACGAGGCCTGTGCGGCGACAACTCCTTCGACTTCGCCAGTTCGGACCGCGAGTTCGCGATTGCAGTGCAGGACTACGGCGAAACCATCATCCTGCCCCGCTTTGTCGACTGGCTGGCGAGGGCCGCACCCCGGCTGCGCATCATCATCCGGCCTGAGCCGAGTTCGCACCTGGTGACCGAACTCCGCGATGGCCGGGTTGACCTGGCTTTTGACTACTTCCCGATGCGGCAGGACGGCTATGAGAACAAGTGCGTGCTGACCGAAGGGCTGATAACGTTGTCGCGCAGAGACCACCCTGGGGTCGACGAGGGCCTGAACCTCGACAGTTTCCTGAAGCTGCGCCACGTGGCACTTGCGCCGCGGACCCGGACCATCCCGATGATTGACCTGGCGCTGTCCAAGCGCGGCCTGAAGCGGACGATTGCGGTGACCGTTCCGCATTTCCTGTCGATGCCGGTGATGGTCCAGAACTCGGACATGATCTGTACCTTGCCACGGCGAATGGCCAACCTCTATGCAGACCACTTTCGTTTGAAGGCCCATGCAGTGCCGCTGCGGGTGCCGGAGTTTCCGGTCTACATGATCTGGCACGGAGCACACGAGTCGGATGCCGGGCATCGTTGGCTGCGCAATCACCTGTTCGAGTTTTCCATGCACCTTTGAGGTGTGTGGTGCTGGCTGTATTGCGCCGACGCGCAAGACACGAGTCAGATATTCAGCAGATCAATGAACCACCTCACCAGAATCAATTGGACTAGGTTGATGGACGTTGCATAGACTCTATCGGCGCCGAGCCCGCTAAAGCTCAGTTCGGCATTCGGCCATTGATCTCCCGGCGGCAGAAAAGTCGTCCGCCGCTCAACACGTGTATTGCACGCGCCAGGCACCCCCAACGAACTTCCGGAGAAAGCCATGCATTACGCGACACCCGAGTTGCAGACCCTTCGCAAAGCGGGAATGAAGGATGTTTCCTTCGACTGGCATGACCCCTTGCGTATCGAGGACCTGCTGACCCCCGAGGAGCGGATGATCCGGGACACCGCGCACGACTATGCCCAGGAACGTCTGATGCCGCGGATTCTCACCGCACATCGCCACGAGTGTTTCGACGTCGAGGTCATGAAGGAGATGGCCGAACTGGGCTTCCTCGGTGCAACCATCGATGGTTTTGGTTGCGCCGGAATCAGTTATGTGGCGTATGGCTTGATCGCCCGCGAGTTCGAACGGGTCGACACCAGTTTTCGTTCCGCGCTCGGTGTACAGACCACGTTGAGCATGACGCCGATCTACCTGTTCGGCAGTCAGGAACAGCGCGAGCGTTATCTTCCGGCGATGGCTCGCGCCGACAAACTCGGCTGTTTCGGACTGACCGAGCCCGACCACGGCTCAGATCCCGGCAGCATGAATACCCGCGCGCGCTCCGTCGACGGTGGTTATCGCCTGTCGGGAACAAAGACCTGGATCACTCACGCTCCGATTGCCGATCTGATGATCGTCTGGGCCAAGGATGATGGAGGTGAGATCGGCGGCTTCATTCTTGAGCGCGGTATGCCAGGGTTGTCCACCAGTAAGATAGAAGGCAAGTTTTCGGTCCGTGCCTCGCCCACCGGGCAGATCATGATGGACGATGTTTATGTTCCGCAGGATCAACGTCTGCCCGATGCCCACGGTTTGGCTGCGCCGTTCGCATGCCTGAACAACGCGCGTTTCGGCATCTGCTGGGGCGCTGTGGGCGCCGCCGAATTCTGCTGGCATGCCTCACGTCAATATGCGCTGGATCGCAAACAGTTCGGCCGCCCGTTGGCTGCGAACCAGTTGATCCAGAAAAAACTGGCCGACATGCAGACTGATATCACACTGGCGCTGCACGCCTGCCTTCATCTGAGTCGGCTGCGCGATCAAGGGCAAGCCAGTCCGGAGATGGTGTCACTGCTCAAACGCAACAACGCCGGTCGGGCGCTCGACATCGCGAGGCAGGCGCGTGATATCCACGGCGGCAACGGCATCTCGGACGAGTATCACGTCATCAGACACCTGCTCAACCTGGAAACCGTCAATACGCTCGAAGGTACACACGACATTCATGCGCTGATTCTTGGCCGTGCGCAAACCGGCATCTCTGCTTTCAACGGCTAATCAAATGACCACTTCTACGCACTCCCGGGCAGACGCCATCAGGAATCTGCTCAGCCCACGCTCGATCGCCATCATCGGTGCGTCGGCCGACTTAGGCAAAGTTAATGGGCGACCATTCAAACATCTGCGCGACAAGGGATATGCCGGGCGAATCCTGCCGGTTAACCCCAAATACCAGGAGATCGCTGGCCTGCCGTGTTTTGCATCGATAGACGCTCTGCCCGAGGCCGCGGATCTGGCTATCGTGGCGGTCCCGGCCCGTGAGGTGGTGGCCAGCATCGAGGCTCTGGGGCGTCGCGGCATCTGCGCCGCTGTCATCTTCAGTTCGGGCTTTGGCGAGATGGGAGAACAGGGCATGGCGCTTGAGGGCGCGCTGATCCGGCAGGCGAAGGAGTCCGGAGTCGTCCTGTGCGGACCGAACTGCCTGGGTTTCATCAACGCATTCGAAAACGTCTACGCCACGTTCAGCCAATACGCCGATGGCGACACGGGTGCGGGCCCGATCGCCTTCGTGACCCAGTCGGGCGCCTTCGGCACGGCCATCGCCGCGCTGGCCCGCCAGCGCGGCTTGGGCCTTGGCTACTTCATCAATACCGGCAACCAGGCCGACCTGGCTTTCAGCGAACTGATGATGGCAGTCATCGAGGATCCCCGGATCCGTGTTGCCGCGGGATATCTCGAAGGGCTGACCGACGGGGCGGCCTTGGTCGCGCTGGCGCAACGCTGCCGGCAACTCGGTAAACCCCTTGTCATCACCAAGGTCGGACGAAAAGCGTCGGGCGCACGGGCCGCCGCGTCACACACCGGTGCGCTGGCGGTGGAAGACGAGGTCTTCGACGCCGTGATCCGCCAGTACGGTGTGCTGCGTGCGCGCAACGAGGAGCAGATGCTCGATATGCTGGAGGCCTTGAGCCAGTCGCGCGCCGCTACAGGAAATGGTCTGGGCATCGCCACCCAATCGGGCGGGGCCGGCGTGATGATGGCCGACCGGGCCGAAGAAATGGGCTTGACCGTACCCGAGTTGACCGCCGCCACACAGTCCCGTCTCACTGAAGTAATGCCGGCCTTCGGTGCCGCCGGCAATCCGGTCGACGTGACGGGCCAGTTTGTTGTCCGCCCGGAATTGCTCAGTGAGTCGGTGGTTGCGTTGATGAACGACCCCAAGGTGCACATTGGCATTGTCTGGTTGCAGCTGATGACCGCACACGTCGACAAGCTGATGGTCATCTTTGCCGAGATCCAGGCCCGGACAACCAAGCCATGGTTCGTCTGCTGGGTCGCCGCTCCGACTGAAGCGCTGCGTCGCCTGCGTGAACTCGGCATCGTTGTCTATCCGGCAGGTGAACGCGCTGTAGAGGCGGCAAGCGCTCTTGTGCGGTTTCATGCCTTCGCGCAGCGGGCCATCGAGAACATCGGGTCAGCGCCTGTCGATGCGGCCTCGGTCGATGGTTTTTCCGACGGCGTTCAGGATACGATTCAGGCGAGCCGATGGCTGGTCGAGGCTGGCATTGTTATGGCTGAGGTCGGTTTGGCAGGCAGCGAGGACGATGCTGTCGGCCTGTGGCGCGAGGCCCGGCAGGCGGTTGCCTTGAAGCTCGAATCGCCGGACATCACCCACAAGACTGAGATTGGCGGTGTCCTGCTCAAACTCGATGACGAAGCCGCCGTCCGCGCCGGCTATCGCAGCCTTATGCAGCGCGCGGCTGAGGCGATGCCGCAAGCCCGGTTGAAGGGTGTACTGGTCCAGGCGATGACGCGTGGCCACCTGGAACTGGTCGTCGGCGTTCAACGCGACCCCGTATTCGGCATGGTTGTCATGGTCGGCCTCGGTGGCATCCTGGTCGAGGTTCTGAAGGATGTCGTGTTTCGCCGTGCGCCGTTCTCGGTCGACGAGGGCCATCGCATGCTCTGCGAACTGCGTATGGCGGCCTTGCTTGACGGTGTGCGCGGACAAGCCGCTGTCGACCGAGGCGCAATTGCGAAAATGCTCTCCGATCTGTCGAAATGGGCCGCTTACATGCAGCCAGTCCTGGCCGAACTCGACCTCAATCCCGTGCTGGTCGGGGAGGATGGTCCGGTCGCGGTTGATTGCGTGATGGTTCTGCGCAGGGTGTGAAGTGTCCCCAATGCCTCTAGGAAGAAACACCATGGTGCAGAGCAGCTCGAATTTGGTTGTCGTCGGTGGCGGCATCATGGGCGGTGATATCGCCTTTTTGTTTGCTGCGGCGGGCTGGAACGTCGATGTGGTGAGCCCGTCACAGAAGACGCGCGACGCTTTGCCAAAACGGATCGATGCTGCGATGACAGTGCGTGGCCTCCAGGCAGAGGTAATGGGGCGGGTCACGGCCCGCGCCGAACTCGGGCAGGTCGACTGGCAGCAGGTTGACTTGGTCGTTGAAGCCGTCAGTGAAGACCTTGCGCTGAAGCAGCAGATTTTTGTACAGATCGAAGCCCTCGCTGGCCCGGATGTTCCGCTGGCCAGCAATACCTCGAACTTCCAGATCAGCGAAGTCGGCAAGTTGTTGAAGCACAGGCAGCGATTGGTTGGCATGCATTTCTTCATGCCGGCGCACCTCGTTCCCTTGGTCGAGGTTATCAGCAGCGACGCAACCGACCCTGCGATCGCACAATCGATCTGCAATGCGCTGAAGGCCATGGGCAAGGAGCCGATCTGGGTCAAGAAGGACATTCCGGGCTTCGTCGGCAACCGTATTCAGCACGCGATGATGCGTGAAGCCCTCTACCTGATCGATAAAGGCGTGGTGTCTCCTGAAGATGTCGATATTGCCGTACGTTTCGGGTTCGGTTTTCGCTTCATTGCCTGCGGCCCAATCATGCAGAAGGAGATGTCGGGCTGGGATACCAATTGTCGAGTAGGTAATGCGCTGTATCCCCATTTGCACAACGACGCCGGCGTGCCCCCCGGCCTACAGCGGATGGTCGATGAAGGACGCACCGGCATGAAGAGTTTGGCAGGTATGTGGCCGTGGACCGAGCAGAGCGCGGCGCAAGAAAAGGCGCAAATCGAACGGCGCTTGCGGGCCGCACTGGAGATGCTGCGGGCCAATTGATAGCTGGCCTGGTGATTCACGATTTCCTCGGCGCCCACATTGGCCATTCCGCAAGGGAGGGTCGGCGCCACGCCGCCCTTTGTGGCAGACCGTTGCAAATATGTCACGCTTGGCATGGATCGCAAGCAATGGCAGCACCGGCTAGCGGACCCTGGCCAAGCTGGTGCGATCTGCCTCGTGCAGCGCCGCGACCATCTGTTCTTCCGTGTATCGCCTCTTTCTCATGGGCTCCTCGCTTCATCGGGGCCATCTTCCTGGAATTTATGGGTACCAAGAAACCGGGCAGGTCAGGCCCATTGAATGCGAGCTTTCCTGATCGCCACGGCAGTGACATGCCCTGAAGCATTTTGAGCCCACCACTCACAATCTACTGAGGAACGATCGATGGAAGCTAGCGTAAATCCCGCCTCGACCGTCATGGTATTGGTCACCAGATCCACTTCGCGCAACTTATGCATGCCCACGAGACACAACACGAAACTGCTCGGGGCTGATCTGCTGGTGCGTTTTGGCCTGGCCAGTCGCACACTGAGCAGCCGCAGCCCCGCCGGCACCCGGGGCGGTGCCCTGGCTTGCAATCCCAGATGTGCGTATTCCGATCATCGTGACCGCTGATTCCGGTGGATCGTGACCGGTCGCGCAGCGTGGTGTGTTGCGCGGTTAAATTGTAGGTGTGTCGGTCACGATGTCTGGGTATTGGGCTCCTTTTTGATGGTTTTGGGCTTCTGACGGAGAGACTCGCCCGTCAGGGTGAAACGGTGATGCTTTTGCATGAGGCGATCAAGGATTGCGTCGGCAATCGTGGCGTCGCCGACCCATGCGTGCCAATGTTCGATCGGCAATTGGCTGGTGATGATGGTGGCCTTGTTGCCGGCTCTGTCGTCGATGATCTCCAACAGGTCTGCCCTGGTCTGGCTGTCCAGGCCGGCCATTCCCCAATCGTCCAATAGCAGCACTTCGGTTCGTGCGAGTTGGAGCAACCACTTGCCAAAGGTCCCGTTGCCGTGGCGGATGCGCAGTTCCTCGCCCATGCGCGGCACGCGCTGGTAAACCGCTGAATGGCCACGCCGGCAGGCGTATTGCGCCAGTGCACAACCCAGCCATGACTTGCCCGCCCCGGTTGGTCCGGTGACCAGCACGCTATGCCCGCTGTCAATCCAGTCGCCCAGCGCCAGACTCATCACGGCGCGCCGATCCAGCCCTCGACCAGCCCGGGTATCGATGTCCTCTATGGCCGCCTGCGGGTATTTCAGATGCGCCAGTTTGAGCAGCCGTGCCTGGCGCTTGTCGTTGCGCCAATGCACCTCGCGGTCCACCAGCAGTGCCAACCGTTCCTCGAAGCTGATGCCAGTCATTCCGGCCTGGGTGAGTTGTTCCTGCAATCCGCCGGCCACCTTAGCCGATTTTTCAGCGAACGACGTGACGGCATTTCTTCAGCACAGCGAACAGGAGCGCAAGGTCTCCCTTGTGGGCCAGAGCCCTGTGTCATCTGCACCCACATGTAACTCTTGACCTGCGCGGCGCGCCCTGGCTCCTTGCGCACCTGCACCGTGGTCTCGTCGCCAAACACAATGGGCGAGTCCAGCAAGTGGTCCCTCCGCAGGTTGATCATCGGCTGCGTGGCCGCTCCCACGCGCACGATGCTGGCGGCGATCGTGTTGCCCGACAGATCCGTTCCACCAAAGCGCCCAAGTAACGCCGCTTGCCGGTACAGCGGCAGCCCATCATCAAACTTGGATGTGGCAATCCAGGCCAGTGCCGCTTCGCTGAACAATCCCTTGGGGATGGTCTGTGCCGGCTTGCGCTGCCAAGCGCAGCCCCCCGTCCCAGCACGGGCATGCGTACTTGACGCGCTCGTGGCGGATCACGCGCAGTTGCTGCGGGATGATGTCGAGTTGTACGCTCGCTTCCACACCGATCTCCACGAGGGTGGCGCCATCATGCGCACAGATGCGACCGGAGCCGCTGAGTTAGTGGCGCACAACGTGCCGCGGCAAAGCAGGGTCTAGGGGCTTGCGGCCACGTTTGGCGCGCTTGTGACCGGCTACCTCGGAATCGCCAGAATCGTCTTGGCCGTCTTGGCCGTCTTGCCGCGCGGGCGCTGCCTTGGTGGCTGCGGCCAGCGCCTCGGCCTCGTTGAAGAACATGTCCTTCTGATGCGTGCCCAGGATTTCGCTGCTGGCGGCGAAGACCTTGCGCGTCATCTTGTGGCGCTTCTTCTGCAGCAGGTCTCGCTGTGCACGCAGAATACGATTTTCGCCAATGAGCGAATTGCGCTCTGCCTGGGCGACATCGTGGTCGCACTGGATCGCATCACGTTCAGATTGGGCCGTATCAAGCGCAGATTGGGCCGCCTCAAACGCCTTTTTCAGGGCTGCCAATTCTTCGATGCTGGGCGGCTTTGTCACTGATATCCTCGATCCAAAACGCGCGCTCGAAGTATCCTCGGGCGGCGCGTTTATAGCGTAATATTTCGTGCCTTCGCATGACTGCCAGATCGATGCCTTCGAGCAGCCAATGCGGTTGCTGCACGGTGAGTTCCATCACGCGTTGATTGTCGTGCGGCCAGATGAATCGTTCGCTCTCCAGGCGCTTTCGCAACAACCAGAATCCGTTGCGACTCCAACTCCGAATCTTGATGCGGTCACGCCGGCGGTTGCCAAAGACGTAAACCGCAGACGCAAACGGATCAAGCATCAGATCGTGTTCGACCAGCGCGGCCAGGCCGTTGATGTTCTTTCTGAAATCGATGGGCCCGCGGTGCAAATCCACCGCCAAGTTCGGGTTCAACCGAAACATGGAAAATCCGCCAGGGTGTGCAGCAAGTTGGCCTGCGCCGATGCGCTGCTGGCGTCATACGTCCAACTCAGTACCACGCCGTTTTTCAGACGCGCCTGCGTCGCAAGCCTGGCCAAAGGGGCCTCGTCGTGAGGCGCCGTCTGGGTGACTTTGACCACGGTTAGGCTTTGACTTTGACCGACACGAATGCCGATATTTGCCGCGCCTTGGCAGCCTTCGCTCTGGCTGCATAACGCCGCTCCTCGTACAGCCGAGGCACGTTGATGTCGTGCTGCGCCGCGTACGCACTCAGGCTTATGCCCGATGTCTCGGCGGCCTTCAAATGTCCTTGCCACTTCCCTTGCTTGATACCCATTGCATCCTCCTGGTGAAATGCATGGGTTTACCGCGTTCACGGCTTCATGAGAAGGACGGGTTGAATGATCGCTTACGAAAAAGGGCAGACCCCGGCTCTACGGCTCCAAGGTCAAGCTCAAATCACTGCTGAGCGACCCCAAGCTCAAGCAGTCGGCCCTGAGCCCCGTGTATGGGGAGCACGATGTCACCATTGAGTATCGGGTCTGCGATTTGCTGTGGCGTCCGCTGGGACGACTGGTGCGCTTCGTGGCGGTCACGCATCGCCACCCGAGGCTCGTGCCTGTTGATGCGCACGGATACTTCCCTGAGCGCTATCGAGATCATTGGCCTGTATGACTTGCGCTTCAAGATTGAGCACAGCTTTAAGCAGGCGGTGCGTCTGATCGGCTCATTTGCGTACCATTTCTGGATGCAGGACATGAAGCCGCTTCGCAGGCGAAATGGTGACCAATATTTGCATCGTGAGTCACAGAACTACCGCGACGCCGTCAAACGCAAGACGCATGCCCATCACGTATTCATTTAAGCCGGTGTCATCTGTCAGGGCTTGCTTCATTACCTGTCGGTGGTCTTTCCAGCACTCGTGTGGAGCTCATTTGGCTCCTGGCTGCGCACCGTTCGTCCTGGCATCCCACCGTCCGAGTTGGTTGTCGCCACTGCGATGCGCCAATGCCTGCCCGCATTTCTCTTGAATTGCTCAGATACCAAAAGGAAACCGGCCTATCCTGTTTGCGACGCAGCATCACACGACTTCTACTGCCACGGGGGCCTCCGGCGGCCCGGCAGGGGCCTATTGAGAATCAAACCAAACCAGAAAACCCCCTCAACGTCCCGCAATACATTCGGGCTCGATACTGCAAACGCTACAAGAAGAGTCGGGACAAAACAGGGGTGCCGATCCTCATATGTTGACGGACGTAACAGCCGTACCGGGCTCAATGCGCGCGAGCACTGCAGCCACTTCGGGAATGAAGTGGCTTGGTTGCAGTAGCTGATAGCTGCCAAGAACCGCTTGCTCAAAAATGCCAAGGGCGATGGCGGTGTGATCCTCATCGGGTGAGTCGGCCAGGAACCATTTAACGGCCACGCTGGCATCGACCACCAGAATCACGGACGGCCTTCTTCACGGGCTGCGCGAAATTGCGCTTGCGTGATGGTGGGTGCCGTCTTTCTGCTTTCCAGAATACGGGCATAGGCCTCATGGCTGCGCCGCTTGCTGTTCGCACGCTCCACCGCCTCACGCATCAAATCTGCCACGATGGCGCTCTTGTTCTGACCCGCAAACGTAGCGTTGAACAACACTTTGATGTCTTCGGGTACGCTGAAGTTGACGGTGGACATGGCTGACTCCGACTTTTAACGGGGTTGTTGAAGATTTCAACAAGATTTTGAGATCCATGCCCGGCTGCGTCAAGCCATGGCTCCCGCCGCATGCACGTCGCGGCACAACCTGCCCCAAGCGTTCCCACCGCAACCCGGCGCGATCAGGCCTGCAAACTCCCTCATATTTGCGACACCTGAGGGCGTCACCGCGACCTCGCGCAGGCTCAGGCACCGCTTCTGGCCCCGGCCGGCATGCCGGTCTCTTTCCACGCGCCCCACACCTGCTGCAGCGTCTCGAACGCAATCGTGATGGCAGGGTCATGGCGCCGCGTGTCCAGGCAGACGAACTCGAGCGTCGTGGGCAGCTCCACCGCATCGGCGATGGCGATGCCCCGAACCTGGCGCTCTCCCAGCGCCACCGAGGCGCGGCACAGGCTCAGTCCCACCCCAGAGCGCACCATGGCCAGCATCGAGGATTCCTGGTCGACCACCGAGATCACGTTCTGGCGCACACCGAGTGCGTCGAACACCGGCGTCAGCAAGCGGTTGTGCGCCGACTGCGCGGGCGTGCCGATCCACGGCAGCGCGGCCAGTGCAGCCCAGCTGCGCCCGGCCACGCGGGGCTCCCATCCGGGCGGCGCTATGACCCAGTAGCTGAAACGCGCCAGCTCCATGCGGTGAAACAGCGACGCCGCCTCGTCGCGCCCGGCGCGCGCGGCTCCGGTGCCGGCATTGATGTCGCCGATGTAATAACCCGCATCGAGTTCGTCGCGCAGGAGGCGTTCGGGCACGATGCCGCTGGTACCGTGCGAGAGTTCGGTGTGTAACGCGGGCGCCCGCTTGACCAGGGTGTCCAGGAAGCTGCCCAGGCGCGTCGCGTCCGGGTCCAGAATGGTGCCTATGCGCAATATGCCGCCGACCTCGCCAGCGGTATCCCTTGCCGTCTGGCGAAACTCCTGCAAAGCCAGCAGCACCTGTTCACCCTTGTGCGCCAGGATGGACCCCGCGGGGGTCAGGTCCAGCCCGCGCGCGTTGCGCCGGAACAGCACCAGGCCGCTGGCCTGGGCCAGGTGCTTGATCTGCTGGCTCACCGCGGGCTGGGTCAGATGCAGCACTTCGGCCGCTCGCGTGACGTTGCCCTCCCGGGCCACGGCCAGAAAACACTGGATAGCGCGCACGTCCGGCAGGTTCTTCATATAAGCAATGGTAATAATTGTTCGGCAAAAGTCTAATTGGATTTGCTGGACCGCAATTTCTAGAATCCGCCAACACTTCGGCAAAGGTCGGTCATGGCTATCAATTCAATCGGTCACTTCATCAACGGGCAACGCACGGGCGGCCACAGCACCCGCGCGCAAGACGTCACCAACCCGGCTACCGGCGCGGTGACCGGCAGCGTCGCGCTGGCCTCCAGCGAGGATGTGGCCACCGCGGTTGCCGCTGCGCAAGCCGCCTTCCCGGCCTGGGCCGACATGCCACCGATCCGGCGCGCACGCCTGATGAACCGGTTCCTGCAACTGCTCAACGAACACAAGGACGACCTGGCCCGCGCCATCACCGCCGAACACGGCAAGGTGTTCACCGACGCCCGCGGCGAGGTCGAACGCGGTATCGACATCGTCGAATTCGCCTGCGGCATACCCCAATTGCTCAAGGGCGATTTCACCGACCAGGTCTCCACCGGCATCGACAACTGGACTTTGCGCCAGCCGCTGGGCGTGTGCGCTGGCATCACGCCGTTCAACTTTCCGGTGATGGTGCCGATGTGGATGTTCCCGGTGGCGATTGCCGCCGGCAACACGTTCGTGCTAAAGCCCTCGCCAATCGATCCGTCTGCGTCGCTCTTGTATGCCGAACTGATGCGGGATGCCGGTTTTCCAGACGGCGTCTTCAACGTCGTGCAGGGCGACAAGGAGGCCGTCGATGCGTTGCTCGAACACCCCGATGTGCGCGCGATCTCCTTCGTCGGATCGACACCGATCGCCAACCATATCTATGAAGTCGGCGCACGCAACGGCAAGCGGGTGCAGGCGCTGGGCGGGGCCAAGAACCACATGCTGGTGATGCCGGACGCCGACCTCGAGAAGGCGGTCGACGCGCTGGTCGGGGCCGCCTACGGCTCGGCCGGGGAGCGTTGTATGGCGATCTCGGTCGCGACGCTGGTGGGCGACGTTGGCGACACACTGGTGCCGATGCTGGCCGAGCGCGCGCGCGCACTCAAGATCAGCAATGGCCTGGAACTTGACGCCGAAATGGGCCCGATCGTGACAAGTGCAGCCCATGCGCGCATCACCGCAGCCATTGGCCGCGGCGTGGACGAAGGCGCGCAGTTGGTGGTCGACGGCCGGCAATGCACGGTGCCGGGTTTTGAGGCAGGTTTCTGGCTCGGCGGCAGCCTGTTCGACCATGTCACCACCAACATGTCGATCTACCAGGAGGAAATCTTCGGCCCGGTGTTGTGCTGTACCCGGGTAGCCAACTTCGCCGAGGGCCTGGCACAGATCAACGCCCACCAATACGGCAACGGCGTGAGCCTGTTCACGCGCGATGGCAATGTGGCGCGTGAGTTCTCGCGCCAGGTTCAGGTCGGCATGGTCGGCGTTAACGTGCCAATCCCGGTGCCAATGGCCTGGCATGGTTTCGGCGGCTGGAAGAAAAGCATGTTCGGCGACATGCATGCCTATGGCGAAGAAGGCGTGCGTTTCTACACCAAGCAGAAATCAGTGATGCAGCGCTGGCCCGAGAGCATCGCCAAGGGCGCCGAATTCACGATGCCGGTGGCACGCTAGTCGTCGGCAGGAGCAACAGCATGGCCGATCCCACCTTTGACTACATCGTCGTCGGCGCCGGCACCGCCGGTTGCCTGCTCGCCAACCGGCTGAGCCAGGACCCATCGAAACAGGTGTTGCTGCTCGAGGCGGGCAAGAAGGACAACTACCCGTGGATCCACATCCCGGTCGGTTATCTGTATTGCATCGGCAACCCGCGCACCGACTGGATGTTCCAGACCGAACCCGACGCCGGCCTCAACGGCCGCACGCTGCGGTATCCCCGCGGCAAGACGCTGGGCGGATGTTCATCCATCAACGGCATGATTTACATGCGCGGCCAGAAGCGCGACTACGAACACTGGGCGGAACTGACCGGCGACCCGCAGTGGGACTGGGCGCACGCACTGGCCGACTTCAAGGCGCATGAAGACCACTACCGGCTCGACGGTGCGGCTCAACCCGGCGGCGACGCCGGCCGCCCGTTCGCGGAACTGCACGGTCATGGCGGCGAGTGGCGCATCGAGAAGCAGCGTCTGCGCTGGGACATCCTGGACGCGTTTGCCGACGCTGCGGTGCAAAACGGCATGCAAAAAACCGACGACTTCAACACCGGAGACAACGCCGGGGTCGGGTACTTCGAAGTCAACCAGAAATCCGGCTGGCGCTGGAACACGTCCAAGGCGTTTCTGCGCCCTGCCAAGGCGCGCCCCAACCTGCAGATATGGACCGAATCCCAGGTTGAGCGCCTGCTGTTCGAACAGGCACCCGACGGCGCCAAGCGTTGCAGCGGCGCGGTCGTGCTGCGCGCGGGTCAGCGCCAACAGGTCTTGGCCACGCGTGAAGTCGTGCTGAGCGCCGGCGCCATCGGCACGCCGCAGTTGCTGCAGGTCTCGGGCATCGGCCCGGCCGCACACCTGCAGGCCTGCGGCGTCGACGTGGTGCAGGACACGCCGGGCGTGGGAGCGAATCTGCAGGACCACCTGCAGATCCGGGCGGTGTTCAAGGTGCAGGGCGTCAAGACGCTCAACACCATCGCCAACAACCTGATCGGCAAGGCCGGCATCGGACTCGAATACCTGCTCAAGCGTTCCGGGCCGATGAGCATGTCGCCGAGCCAGCTCGGGGCATTCAGCCGATCCGATCCGTCGCAGCCGCATGCCAACCTCGAATACCATGTGCAGCCGCTGAGCCTCGATGCGTTCGGCGACCCCCTGCATTCGTTCCCGGCGTTCACCGCCAGCGTCTGCAACCTGAATCCGACCAGCCGCGGCACGGTGATGATCAAGTCGAACCGCGCCGCCGATGCGCCGGCCATCGTGCCCAACTATCTCAGCACCGATGGCGACCGCCGTATTGCGGCCGACTCGCTACGGCAGGTCCGCGACATCGTGGCGCAACCGGCGCTGGCCCGCTATAAGCCGCAGGAATGGAAACCCGGCGTACAGTTCCAGAGCGACTCCGAACTGGCCCGTCTCGCGGGCGATATTGCCAGCACCATCTTTCATCCGGTCGGTACCGCCAAGATGGGGCACGAAAGTGACCCGATGGCGGTGGTCGACAACCGCTTGCGAGTGCGCGGCATACGCGGCCTGCGCGTGGTCGACGCCAGTGTCATGCCGACCATCACCAGCGGCAACACCAACTCGCCCACCCTGATGATCGCCGAGAAGGCCGCGCGCTGGATCAGCGAAGCCGCCTGACCCGCTCTGTTCACGTTCCAGGACTCCCCAATGGCAACCGACTCCCGTTCCCTCCTGCCGCTGGCAGGTGTCAAGGTCATCGACTTCGGCCAATACTTGGCAGGCCCCGCGGTGGCCATGATCCTGGGCGACCTGGGCGCAACCGTGGTCCACATCGACCCCCCGGGCGGGCCGTTGTGGCAGGGCCCGGCCAATGCCACGCTGAACCGCAACAAACTGATCGTGAGCATCGACCTCAAATCTTCGCCGGGCCTGGAGCAGGCACTGGCGCTGATCGAGGAAGCCGACATCGTGATAGAGAACTTCCGCCCCGGCGTGATGCAGCGCCTGGGCATCGACCTGGCCGAGCTGCGCCGCGCGCGGCCGGAATTGATCACCTTGTCGATTCCGGGGTTTGCGTCCAACGATACGTTGCGCCGGGACTGGCGCGCGTTCGAAAGTGTCATTGCGGCGCAGTCGGGAGTGTTCACCGACATGGGGCTGAACCGGGTGCTGATGGGCATCAACCCGTCGTTCTCGCCGCTGCCACTGTCGTCGGCCTACGGCACCATGCTGGCCGCGTCTGCCACGGTGCTGGCGCTGCAGGCGCGTGAACGCACCGGGCTGGGCGACCAGGTCGAGGTGCCGCTGGCTTCAGCCGTGATGGAAGGCCTGTGCTACAACTCGATCAAGATCGAGAACCTGCCCGAGCGCTACAAGACCCAGCGCGAGAAGGAGATCGAGCGGCGCCGCATCGAGGGCCTGCCGATGAACCTCTCGTACGACGACCTGCAGGAGCTGCTGGATCCGTTCTACCGCAGCTACAAATGCAAAGATGGACGCATGTTTTACGTGGTGTGCCCAAGCCATAAGCAACACGCCAAACGCTGCCTGCAAGCGCTCAACCTGTACGACGAATTCGTCGCGCAGGGATTGACCGAGGAAGAGGACACCTATCTGCCCGTCAAGGAATGGAAATCCGACGTATCGCTCGGCGTTTACCCCCTGCCCAAGGCCTGGGCCGACCGCATAGCGGTGCGCATGAAAGAGGTGTTCCTGACGCGCACCGCCAAGGAGTGGGAACGCATTTTCGGCCGTGGCAAATTTCCCGGTGCGCCCCAGCGCTGGCTGCAGGAGTGGATCAACGACGACCATGCAGAAACCGCCGGACTGATGATCGAGGTCGATGACCCCGAATACGGCCCGATGACACAGCCCGGCCCGATGGTCTGGCTGGAAGAAAGCGGCGAGACCATGCTGCACCCACGGCCCCGGCGTGCGGTAACGTTCGATCAGGCGCTGGCCACCTTGGCGGCCATCGAAACCAAATTGCCGCGCGTGCGCCAGAAAAATGCCCGCGACGGCTGGCTCGATGGCGTGCGGGTGCTCGACCTGTGCAACGTGATTGCCGGCCCGCATTCGGCCGCCTACCTGGCCCGATTTGGCGCCCAGGTGATCAAACTCGACCCGGCCAAACCGTTCTACGACTGCTGGAACACCGTGATCTTCGGCATGTCGCACATGCGCGGCAAACGCTCGGTGCTGGCCGACATCACCCGACCCGAAGGCCGTGCGGTGTTCGAGCATCTGGTGCGCAACAGCGATGTCATCGTCTGGAACGCCCCCGACCGCCAGGTGCTGGCGATGGGACTCGATGCCGAAGGCCTGAAGAAGCTCAATCCCGACGCCATATTCTGCAAGCTCGACTGTTTCAGCGGGCCGCGTCCCGGACCCCGCACCGGCTATCTGGGCTACGACGACCTGGTGCAGGCCAGCACCGGCATCATGACGCGGTTCGGCGGGTCGATGGACACGCCGGAAGAGCACGCCCATGTCGGCACCATCGACGTGATGTGCGGATTTGGCGGCTCGCTCGGCATTGCCACCGCGCTCTACCAGAAGCTCAAGACCGGGCGCACCGGACGGCCCCGGACCTCGCTCTCGGCGCTCAGCAACCTGGCCCAGCTGCCGTTTTGCTACGACTATGCGCGACGCGGGCTGTTCGACGAACCCGCCGGCCGCGAGGCCGTGGGCTTCGACGAGTTGTCGCGCTTTTATTACACGTCTTCAGACCGCTTTGTGGTGCTCAGCGCGTATGAGGCGGATGTTCCGCGCTTCGACAAGGTGCCTGGTCTGGAAGGTTTTTCGCAGGTACCCAAGGAGGGACGGGCCGCATTTCTCGCCCAGGCTTTCATGAACGCCCGGGCCGTGGACTGGGTGGAGCGACTGCAGGCCGCCGACATCGGCGCCGCCATCTGCGAAAACATAGAGACGATCCGCGCCTACAACAGCCGGCCCTTCGATGGGAAGCCGGGCACCGACCAGGGCAGTTACGCGTTTTCGGTGTTAACCGATCACCCCAGCGGCCATGCAGTCACCCAGCTTGATCCGTTTGCGGTGCGCCCGCAGCGGGGCAAGGTGTATGCGCTGGGACCGGCTCAGAAGTACGGCGAAGCCACACGCGCAGTGCTGCAGGAAATCGGCTATGACGCCGACGCTGTTACCGCCATGCTGGCATCCGGGGCCTTCAGCGAAAGCTGGAGCCGCGATTACCTGCCCGACTGATGTCGGCGTGTCCGTCGGCCCTGGTCAGGCCAGTCGGCTGTCGGCTGTCGGCTGTCGGCTGTCGGTCAGCGATTCCAGCGTGGCTATCGCACCTTCGCTTCTGATATCGGGGTTGTAACTTGCGCTGAAAGAGTGCAGTTTCAATGTCGGATCACGATGAACCTGGATCAATGCTGCCCCCGTTTTTTCAGCGTCCACCCTGCCAAGCATCACCCGACGCAGGTGCAGGGCATAAGAACCAGGATGCTTGTTTCCGGCTTCCAGATGCGCCGCTACCTGGATACAAACAGGTTCACTCGGCTGTCGCAAAGCGTCAATCAGTGGCGGCATGGTGCGGGCCCTGGTGAGATCAGCAGTGTGCGCGGAAGCGTGATTGCCGAGCCCAGCAGCAACGGGAATCAACGCGATAAAGCCGCTTCCAAAAATGCTCGCCTTTGAATAGTCATCGTCATTCGCGCAAAAGCTCCCACCAGTATTGCTGCCTTGCCATCAATGCCTCATGCAGCCGGACGGTTGGCAAACCCCGTCGCGGACTGCGACCATCCATCACGTGCCGCTGCGCAGCAACAGGGCCGGATCGAGCCGCATCTGCCCCAGCAGGTAGCGCGCCCCCAGGCCCAGGCTGACCGTGCTGACGCCTATGGCGGTCAGGGCGCCGGTCCAATACAGGCCCGCCAGGTCCAGGTCGAGCCGCCACAGCAGCAATCCGGTGGCCAGTATGCTACCGGCCAGGATCGCGAAACCGGCGGTCACCACGGCCAGCAGCGCGTATTCCCACAGCAGCACCTGGCGCAACACGGACGGGCGGGCGCCCAGGGCGTGCATCACCGTGGCCTCGTAGACCTGACGCGCACGGCTGGCAGCCACGACACCGGCCAGCACCAGCAGGCTGGCGGCCAGACATACCAGGGCCACCAGCGCCAGGCCGCCACTGGCACGCGCCATCAGGGCGCGCGTCTCGCGCAGCAGCGACTCGGTGCGCACGCTGGCGATGTTGGGCGCTGCCGCGGCCAGTCGGTCCTGCGCCTGCAGCGCCTCGTCCGGCGCCATGATGGCAGCACCGACATGGCGCGTGATGAAGGGATCGAGCACACCATCGCTGAAGATGGCCTCCAGCCACAGCCGCGCCTGCATCCGGCGCTGGCCGTAGATGACGGCCAGTTGCGCATCCACCGGCGTGCCCAGAATGTCGAACTGCAGCCGGTCCCCAACACGCAGCCCGAGTTGTCCGGCCTCCCGGTCTTCCATTGCCACCAGTGGCGGGCCCTTGTAATCGGCGGGCCACCATCCGCCCTCTGCCAGCACCACGTCATCGATATTGCCGGCGCGGCTGCTGAACTTCTGTTCGTCGCGCGCCTCGCGAACCCGTTCGCCGTCGTCGCTGTCGCGCAGCATCTCGCCATTGACGGCGATCACCCGGCCCAGCACCAGCGGCGCCGTCTGCAGGCGCTGCAGGCTGGGGGACGCCTGCAAGGTCTCGCGCAGCAGGTCCAGTTGGTCGGTTTGCACGTCGTACAGCACCAGCGCGGGCGCGTTGGCGGGCACGGTCTCGTTGACGGCGCGCAGCAGCGCCGCAACCACCAGCGTGCAGGCCACCAGCAACGTCAGCGCCGTTCCCAGCGACAGCAGCGCTGCGCGCAGTGGCGACTCGGCCCGCTGCAGACCGGCCAGCGCCAGGCGCATGGCGGGCGCCAGACGCATGTCGCGCCGCGCCAACAAACGCCGCGCCAGCCGCCGCAGGCCCCGTGCTACGCCCTCGAGCACCAGCAGCAGCAGCGCGGTGGCGGCCACGAAGGCCAGGCCGAAAATGGCATCCGGCAGGCTGAAGACGAGCAGCAGCAGCACGAGCGCGGCGACCGCTCCGGTCAGCAGCCAGACCAGGCGCGGCGTGCGCAACGCAGCGCCATCGATGCCGCGAAACAGCGCGGCCGGTGACACCGACAAGGCCCGGCCCAGCGCCGGCAGCGCAAAGACGAGTGCAGTGAGCACGCCGAACAACAGGGCCACGGCCGATGGCGCCCACAAAGATGCCAGCAAGGGCGCGATCGGCAGGTCCTGCGCAGCGGCAACCGCACCGGTCACGGCGAGCAGGTTGCCCAGAACCACACCGGCCAGACTCGACAGCACTGCCAACATCAGGATCTGCAGCAGCACCATGGCCGCCAGGCGCCCGTCGCGCAGGCCCAGTGCGCGCAACGTGGCCAGCGTACCCAACTTGCCCTGCAGGTAGGCCTGCACACTGTTGTAAACACCCAGGCCGCCGATGAACAAGGCGGAGAAACCGATCAGCAGCAATCCGGAGCCGATCTGTCCCAGCACCTCGGCGATGCGCGCGCTGCGTTCCTCGAAGGTGCGGACCTCGGCCTGCAGCAAGGGGAACGCGGCGACGAACGCATCGCGCCACGCGGCGGCCTCCATGTCGGTGCGCACCCGGTACAGATACGCGACCCGGCTCAGGGGCTGCACCAGGCCAGTCGCCTGCAAGGCAGCATCGGAGACCAGCACCGGCGCCCCGCTCCAGTTCGCACGCAGGCTGCGATCGGGCTGACGCAGCACGCGTGCGCGCATCTCCAGGCTCAGGTCGCCGATCTGCAGGCGATCACCGACCTGCAGTCCCAGCCGGGTGGCCAGGGCACCATCGACGGCCACACCCCAGACGCCGGCACGTTCGGCCAACGCGTCATCCAACATGCCGGCTGGCGCCAGTTCGACCACCCCCATCAGCGGGTACTGCGCATCCGAACTTTGCAACTCGACCAGCTGGGCGCGACCGCCGGGCGCGACCATCATGGTGCGCAACTCGACCAGGCGCGATATCTCGCCACGCCGGCCCATCCACTGCAATACCTCCGGTGTCAACGGTCGGTCGTGTTCGACTTCGACATCACCGCCGAACAACACCCTGGCATCGGCCTGCAACGCGTCCGAGACCTGGCGGTACAGTCCACCGCCGGCGGCCACCAGTGACACACCGAGCACCAGGCAGGCGCAAAAGATCCACAGGTGACGGCCGCTGGCGCGCAGGTCGCGCCAGGCCAGGCTAAGCAGGAACCGCATCGGCCGGCACGGCGGACGCCGGCGTTTCATGCAGTGAACCATCGTGCAGGCGCAAGACGCGGTCACAGCGGGACGCGAATTCCATATCGTGCGTGACCAGTACCAAGGTGGTGCCAGCGGCGCGGTTCAGTTCGAACAGCAGGTCCCGGATCGACCCGGCCGTGTGGTCGTCCAGGTTGCCGGTGGGTTCGTCGGCCAGCAGCAGGCGAGGCCGGTGCACGAGTGCGCGGGCGATCGCCACACGTTGCTGTTCCCCGCCCGAGAGTTGGCTCGGATAGTGGTGCAGGCGTGCGCCGAGACCGACCCGGCGCAGCTGTGCCTCGGCACGGGCGTGGCTATCGTGCTGGTCCGCCAGTTGCAGCGGCAACGCCACGTTGTCCAGTGCGCTCAGGCTCGGCAGCAGGTGAAAGGACTGGAACACGATGCCGATGGACGAGCGCCGCAGATCGGCCAGGCCGTTGGCATCGAGCATGGACAGCTCGGTGCCGCCCACGCGGAGGCTTCCCGACACCGGCTTGTCCAGGCCGCACAGCAACAGCAGCAGCGAGGTCTTGCCCGAGCCCGAGGGTCCGGCGACAGCCACGCTCTGCCCGGCCTGGATCTGCAGGTCCACGTCACGCAGGACCTCGACGCGCGACGCCCCCATCGGGTAGGACATCGACAAGCCCCGGATCTCGACCAGGGCTTCGGAACGGGACAGATCTTCCATTCAACCAGTATGGCGGGCAAGCGGTTTCCTGTGTGCCCGAGGGGTGAAGCGCTTGCCATGAGAGCATGGGCGGACGGGTCCGCGCTGCCCACGTTGCTGACCCGTCCAGACCAGACCAGGACCGGGCCGGCCGGGCCAGGCGGTACTGCACGACTGGCGGACAGCCGGCAGTCCGCACCAATCGGCCTTAGACTTGCAACATCATGACTGACAATGTCGACGCACCCCGCACTGGTGCCGTGCCCGCCTGGCCGGCAACGCGCTGGACATGGCGCTGCATGCTGGCCTTGGCCTTGGCCGGACTCGCACCGTCCATACAGGCAGCCGGCGCCCAGCCATACGACTCACTGCGTATCGTCTCCCCCCAGCCGGATGCAACGGTGCGTGACAACAAGGGCAGTGTCCGTGTCGTGGTCCACCTGTCGCCCACCTTGCAGGCTGACCGGGGACACCGCCTGATGCTGTCGCTTGACGGCCGGCCCACAGCGCAGATGGTCGGAATCGAGTATCTGCTCAAAAATGTGAATCGCGGCACCCACACCGTGCAGGTTCAGGTGACTGACAGCAAAGGCGCCACGAAGATTCGTTCCAACCCCGTTGTGTTTCATCTGCACCAGTCATCGCAACGGATACCGGGCGCGAACTAAACGCAACTGCAACAGCCGGCCCTTCGACGGAAAACCGGGCACCGACCAGGAAAGCTACGCGCTTTCGGTGTTCGACGACCACCCACATGGCCAAGTGTGCCCGGCTACACACGTAGGCCCCGCCCGCACGATCGCACGACGGCAACCTCTCGACGCCGGCAAGCCACGTAAGTGCCGAGGCGATCGGCCTGCCGTCACCCGGCGGTGAATGGGGCCTCCCGGGTCACCACCTGTACCTCGGAGTGCAGGCTGCGATGCACCGGGCATTTGTCGGCAATCTCCATCAGTCGCTGGCGCTGCTGCGCGTCCAGCGCACCCGTAAGGGTGATGGCACGCTCGATCCGGTCGACCATGCCGTCGCGGGTTTCGCAATCGACGCAGTCCTGCGCGTGTATCTTGCCGTGGGTCAGGGTGACCGACACTTTGTCGAGTGGCCATTGCTTGCGACGCGCGAACATCCGCACCGTCATCACCGTGCAGGCGCCCAATGCCGCGGTGAGCAGGTCGTAGGGTCCTGGCCCGAGGTCATCGCCCCCCACGCTGGCCGGTTCGTCACTGACCCAGCGATGGCGTCCGGCACGCACGTCCACCGTGAACTGGCCGGTGCCGCGTTCCACCACCTGCACAGCGCCGTCCGGCACGGCGGCATCGTCAACAACGCCGGAAAAGACGTCAGCCGGCGCGGCATTCGCCTCGGACGCCTGGGCGGACGTTTTGTCGGTCAGGTAGCGCTGCGCCCAGGCGGCAATGATATCGGCGGCGAATTGCGCGTCGGCGGGCCGGCTCAACAGGTGATCGGCGCCATCGAGCGAGACGAACGACTTGGGGTGCAGCGCCGCCTGGAATATCTGCCCGGCGTTGTCGATGCCTACCGTGGCGTCGCGCGGCGCGTGCAACACCATCAGCGGGCGGCGCAGCTGGTGAATGCGCTCGGTCTGCTTCTGGCTCGTCAGGTCGTCGATGAAGGCCTGGCGCACGGTGAACGGCCTGCCGGCCAGCTGCACCGTCGCCTCGCCCTCGGCCTTGATCTTCTCCACGCCCTGGCCCAACTGGTGCACCACATGCGCCGGATCGAACGGCGCGCCGATGGTGGCGACCGCCTCGCAGCCGTCAATGCGCCCGGCCGCCGCCAGCACCGCAGCGCCGCCCAACGAATGGCCGATCAGCAGGGCCGGCGCGCCATGGTTGTCGCGCAACCAGTCAGCCGCGGCGATCAGGTCGTCGACATTCGAGCTGAAATGGGTGTTGGCGAAATCGCCACCGCTGCTGCCCAGGCCGGTGAAGTCAAAGCGCAGCACGCCAAAACCGGAGCGCGCCAACGCCCGGGATATAAAGGCCGCCGCCTTGCTATCCTTGGAACAGGTGAAGCAATGGGCGAACACCGCCCAGGCTTGTGGCGGCTGGTCTGGCGTGTCGAGACGCCCTGCAAGCAAGGCCTGCTGGCTGCCGGAAAATTCGATCTTCTGGGTGGGCATCGTGCATGGGCTCCTGTAGGCGACACAGCCGCGCGGTCCGCTGACCACGTGGTTATCCGTCGTGCGAACGCGCCATTGCTTACGCGCACACAGTCGCCCATCATTGACACAACTCCGGCTCAATTGCAAGCTGCCACAGCCGTGCCAGGGTGATCGTGCCGGAGCCGCATTGCGCCAGAATGGCATCGCACCGAACAACACTGACCCTTAAAAATGGAGACATGCCATGAAATTGTTTGCCGCTTCCATCGGAACGGAAACCAACACCTTTGCGCCGATTCCGACTGCGCTCGAGAGTTTCCACGAATCGTTCTACGCGCCGCCCGGGCAGCACCCCGACGATGCAAAACTGTGCACCGCACCGTTCTGGGTCGCCCGGCGCCGCGCCAGGGCCGAGGGCTGGACCCTGGTCGAGGGAACATGTACCTTTGCCGAGCCGGCCGGCCTGGTATCGCGCGCGGCATATGAGACCCTGCGCGACGAAGTGTTGTCGCAGTTGCGCGCGGCGATGCCGGTGGACGGTGTGCTGCTGGGCCTGCATGGCGCGATGGTCGCAGACGGCTACGACGACTGCGAGGGCGACCTGATCGAAAACGTGCGCACCATCGTCGGGCCGGACACACCGATCGGTGTGGAACTCGATCCACATTGCCACATGACGCAAAAGCGGGTGAAGAACGCCACGCTGATCATCTGCTTCAAGGAGTTTCCGCATACCGACTTCGTCGCCCGCGGCGAAGAAGTGGTGGAACTCACGCTGCAGGCGATCCGCGGCACCATCAAGCCGGTCATGTCGCTGGTCGACTGCCGCATGATCGGCAGCTTCCCTACCACGATCGAACCGATGCGCGGATTTGTCGACAAGATCAGCGCACTTGAGGGCAAGGACGGCGTGTTATCGATCTCGCTGGCACATTGTTTTCCCTACGCCGACGTGCCCGAAATGGGCGCGCGGGTGCTGGTGATCACCGACAACCAGCGAGCAGCGGGCGACACGCTGGCGCGCACGCTGGCCGACGAATTCTTCGGCATGCGCGGCAAGACCCAGCCGGACTTCCAGACACCCGATGGCGCAATCGACATCGCATTGAAGGAGTCCGGCACCGTGGTGGTGGCCGACCCGTCCGACAACCCGGGTGGCGGTGCGCCGGGCGACTCGACGGTCATCCTGCGCCGGCTGATCGAGCGCGGCATCACCAACGTGGCGCTGGCGCCGATATGGGATCCGGTGGCGGTGCACATGTGTTTCATGGCTGGCGTCGGCGGTCAATTACGCCTGCGCTTTGGCGGCAAGACCGCGCCCACGTCGGGCCAGCCGATCGACGCACTGATCACCGTGACACACCTGCAGCGCGACGCCACCCAGACCTTTGTCGGCGCGACGGTTCCGTTGGGTGACAGTGCTGCCATTACTTTTGACGGCATCTCCGTCGTGCTGATCACCAAACGCAACCAGGCCCTGGGCAGCGACATGCTCACGGGCATGGGGGTCGAGATCAAAGGCAAGAAGATGGTCGTGGTCAAGTCGACCAACCATTTCCACGCCGCATTTGCACCGTTCGCCAGCCGCGTGTTGTACTGCGACTCCGGTGGTCCGATCCCGCGCGACCACCGCCAGGTGCCCTACACCCGGGTCCAGCGACCGATTTGGCCACTGGACGAAAACGTGGAACCCGTCTTGCTGACATGATTCGCATGCCGCAGCAGAATTTTCTATTTCATCAGGAGAAACAGCATGACCCCATATGACCGCTTGAAGGAACTCGGACTCGAATTGCCCACGCCCGCCACGCCGATGGCGAACTATGTGCCGTTCCAGCTCGTCAATGGCTTCCTGTACCTGTCCGGGCAAGGCCCCCGGCGTGCTGACGGCACGTTGCACACGGGCAAGGTCGGTGCCGACGTCGACGTGGAAGAAGCCTACGAGCATGCCCAGCTGACCGGTCTGAACCTGCTGGCCGTCGCCCATCTGGCGCTGGGTGACCTCGCACGAGTGCGCCATGTCGTCAAGTTGTTGGGCATGGTCAATGCCGTGCCCACGTTTGGCGAGCATCCCAAGGTCATCAACGGCTGCTCCGACCTTTTTGTCAACGTGCTGGGCGACGCCGGCCGACACGCACGCTCGGCTGTGGGCATGGGCTCGTTACCGGGCAACATCACAGTCGAGATCGAAGCCATCATGCAGGTCGACGGCTGAACGCCGGCACGGCGACGCCACCATGCGTGAGAGCACGGTCGCGGCAATAACCGACGACCATCACGACATCCGGTCCGCACTCGGCTTGCGGCCGATCATCAACGCGTCGGGCACGATGACCGTGCTCGGCGCATCCATCATGGTGCCGCAGGCGGTCGCGGCGATGGCGGCGATCGCCACCGAGTTCGTCGAGATGGCAGCGCTGCACACGGCTGCCAGCGGGGTCATCTCCGAGCTCACCGGTGGCGAAGCGGGTTTTGTCACCGCCAGTTGCGCCAGCGCGATCACCTTGTCGGTGGCCGCGACGATGACCGGCGACCGCCTTCTGGCCATCGAGCGCCTGCCTGATACGACCGGGCTGCGCAACGAGGTGCTGGTGCAGGTGGGTCACCTGGTGGGCTACGGTGCCTCGCTGCACCAGAGCGTTGCAATGACCGGTTCCCGGGTTGTCCCGGTGGGCACCGTCAGCATGGCCCAGCCGTACCAGCTTGACGAGGCGATCAACGCGCACACCGCGTGTGCGGTGTTCGTCGTCTCGCACATGACGGTGCAATACGCGATGCTCACACTGGAAGATGTCTGCGCCATCTGCCACGCCAAAGGGGTGCCGGTCATCGTCGATGCAGCGTCCGAATACGACCTGCGCGGTTTTCTGGCGCGTGGCGCCGACGTTGTTGTCTACAGCGGCCACAAGTTCCTGGGCGGCCCGACCTCGGGCATCGTCGCCGGGCGGGCCGATCTGGTCCGTGCTGCCAGTTTGCAGAACCGCGGCATCGGCCGCGGCATGAAGGTCGGCAAGGAAAGCATCGCCGGCGTGATGGCCGCCTTGCGGGCCTGGCAGCAGCGCGACCATGGTGCAGTGCGAGCGCGCGAAGATGCCGCGCTCGCTCTGTGGCAACAGACCCTGCAAGCCTTCACGCAGGTCCGTTGCCAGCGTGTCGATGACCCGACCGGCAACCCGCTTGAGCGCCTGCGCGTATTCGTCCTTCCGACCAGCGGCTGGTCCGCCCGCACACTCGCCGATGCATTGGCGCAGGGCAATCCGCCCATCATGGTGCGCGACTACCAGACCGATCTGGGCTACGTCGATCTCGACCCCTGCAACCTGCATGCCGATGAAGAGCAGCTGGTCGCGCAGCAGCTTGTATCACTGCTGAAACGCCGTGCGTGATACAGGCCGGTGCATGGCCCGAATCAGCACTTCACACTGCGGCGTAGCGCCCGGCGCGCACAGTAACACGGCATCGCTTGCGCTCTTCGCGGATTCGGCGCGCTTCCGTGCTTGCCCGGTCCAACCGATTGTGCTTAAATAAATTTGGACTTTAAGAAAACCGCGGCTAAGGCTCTGGCAATTGCGAAAGCAGATGCAGTCGACAGCCGATCAACAGGAGATGCATCGATGACCCATTCACGGCGTACTGTTTTGACTGCTGGAGTAGCCGCTGCCGCGGTGGCCGGCGTAGGTACACCTTTGCTGGTGCGAGCCCAGGCTAAACCTCCCCGCGAAGCGCGCATGGTGCCGCACGGTGACCTGAACATCCTCGATCCGATCTGGACCACGCAGAACATGGCCGCGTATCACGGCGCGATGATGTACGACACGCTGTTCGGCATCGATGGCAATTTCAAACCCCAACCGCAGATGGTCGGCAAGACCGACATTTCGGCCGACAAGAAGACCTACACCTTTGAGTTGCGGCCCGGCCTGAAGTGGCATGACGGTACGCCGGTGACGGCGCGCGATTGTGTCGCATCGCTGCGGCGCTGGCAGGTCAAGGACGGTGCCGGAACGCACCTGTTCGCGCGCGTTGCCGATACGCCGGTTGTCGATGAAAAAACCTTCCGCATCGTGCTCAAGGAGCCCTACGGCTTGCTGATTGAGGCGCTGGCCAAGACCAGCACACCGGTGTGTTTCATGATGAAGGCCGAGATCGCGGCCACCGACCCGAACACGCAGATTACCAAGCACATCGGCTCAGGACCGTTCCGGTTCGTCGAGTCTGAATACCGCCCCGGCAGCCGTGTCGTCTATGAACGCAACGCAGACTACGTGCCGCGCAGCGAGCCTGCCACGGGCATCGCCGGCGGCAAGGTCGTGAAACTTGACCGTGTGATCTGGGACATCATTCCGGATGCACAAACGGCCGCGTCGGCACTGATGACCGGCGAGGTGGATTTCTACGAAGTGCCACCGATCGACATCCTGCCCATGCTCGAAGCGGCTTCAGGCGTGAAAGTCGAGGTCTTCAACAAGTTCGGCAATGTTGGTCTGTGCCGCTTGAACCACCTGCATGCACCGTTCAACAACGTGCTGGCGCGTCGGGCGGTCCAGTTAGCGATTAACCAGGAGGACGTGCAACGGGCAGCCGTCGGCAATCCCGCGTATTACACCGTCTGTGGCTCGAACTTCACCTGTGGATCGCCAATGGGCGTCGAGGATGGCTCGGAAGCACTGATGCTCAAATCACCCATGGCCGAGCGCCAGGCCAAGGCACGTGCCCTGCTCAAGGAAGCGGGTTACAACGGCGAACCCATCACCTGCCTGCATGCGACCAATATTCCGGTGATGGACCAGACCATGCTCGTGATTGCGCAACAACTGCGCCAGGTCGGGTTGAATGTGCAACTGGCATCGACCGACTGGGGTGCCGTGGTGACCCGGCGCTCGAACCAGAATCCGGTTGCCGAGGGTGGCTGGAACATCTTTTTCACCTGGGCAGGTGGCAATGCGACGGCCAATCCGATTGCGTTGTCGGCGCATGCGGCAACAGGCCGCAAGGGCTGGTTCGGCTGGCCCGAAAACGCGCTGACGGAAACCTTGCGCACCGACTGGTCTGCAGCTCCCACGCTGGAGGCGCGTCGCGAGGTTGCGCGCAAGCTCAACCGCAACATGTTCGACTATGTGCACGACATCAAGACGGGTCAATGGGTCGGGCCGGTGGCCTACCGGGGCGACCGCCTCAGAGGACTGGTGAAGGTGCCGGAAATGATGCCATGGTGGAACGTGGAGCGTTACGCCTGATTGGAGATGAGCAGCGCTGCACTCCATGACATGCGTCCGCAGGCCCTGGCGCTTTGCGTCAGGACACCGCGCGGCAGACAGGCGTTGTCCTGAACGCCCGCGGCATCCCGCCACAGCGGACCTGCGGGGGCAGCAGTGCCCCCAGGCCGCGGCAGGAGCGCCTGTGAATAGTCCACATTTCCTGCTGTGATTCACTGATGCTCTCCTACATCATTCGTCGACTGCTCGGCGTCATACCCGTCATGCTGGTGGTGGGTATCTTCGTTTTTTCCTTGTTGCACCTCGCCCCGGGCGATCCGGCGGCCATCATTGCCGGCGACAACGCCACGGCAGAGAACATCGCCAGGATTCGCGCCAACCTGGGGCTGGACCGACCGCTGCTCGAACAGTTCGTAACCTGGGGCTGGGCCACATTACATGGCGACCTGGGCGTGTCGATGTTTTCCGGTATTCCGGTCACTACGCTGGTCGAACAACGTATGGGTCCGACAGTTTCGCTGACCATCACAACCCTGATCATTGCCGTCAGCATCGCGGTCACACTGGGCGTGCTGGCGGCATGGAAAGCCGGCTCGCTGCTGGACCGTGCCGTGATGGGCCTGGCCGTGACCGGCTTTTCGGTTCCGGTATTCGTGGTTGGCTACATCATGGTCTATTTCGTAGCACTGAAATGGCGCTTGCTGCCGGTGCAAGGCTACAAGGAAATGTCGCAGGGCCTCTGGCCCTGGCTTAGCCACCTGATCATGCCCTCGTTCGCGCTGGGGCTGGCCTATGTCGCGCTGATCGCGCGAATTACGCGTGCGAGCATGCTCGAGGTGCTGGCCGAGGATTACATCCGCACCGCCAGTGCCAAGGGCGTTTCGACCGTGCCGATGCTGCTGCGCCATGCCCTGAAAAACGCCGCGGTTCCCATCATCACTGTTATCGGTATCGGCGTCGCGCTGCTGATATCGGGTGTCGTCATCACGGAAAGCGTCTTCAACATACCGGGCATCGGGCGCCTGGTCGTCGACGCGATAGCACGGCGCGACTACCCGATCATTCAGGGAACCATGATCATTTTTGCCGGTGTCTATGTGCTGATCAACCTGTTGATCGACGTGTCCTACAGTTTTCTAGATCCACGCATCCGCTACAGCTGATGACAACCAACCAGACAAACACCACATCGCCTTGGGGCGAGTTTTGCCGGCGCCACCCCACCATCGTGGTTGGCGCCCTGCTGCTTATCACCATCTCGCTGGCGGCCATACTGGCGCCCTGGATCGCCCGCGACCCGATCCTGTTCGAGCCGATCAACCGTCTCAAAGGCCCGTCGAGCGAATTCTGGCTTGGCACCGACTCGCTTGGCAGGGATGTCTTTGCCCGCATGGTCTATGGCGCACGCATCTCCCTGATGGTCGGCTTGTCCGTGGCCGTCATCACGGTCCTCTGCGGTTCGGTGATCGGGCTGCTGGCCGGATATTTCAGTCTCTTCGATGCGGTGATCATGCGGCTGATGGACGGCATCATGGCGATACCGGCGATCCTGCTCGCGATCGCGCTGGTTGCGCTGCTCGGCTCCAGTGCCACGGTCGTGATCATCGCGATCTCCATTCCCGAAATACCCCGCGTCACCCGGCTGGTGCGCGCCGTGGTGTTGTCGGTGCGCGACCTGCCGTTCGTCGAGGCTGCCCGCTCGAACGGCACACGCGTCGGCAAGCTGCTGCGCCGCCACATCCTGCCCAGCACAGTGGCGCCGCTGATCGTGCAAGCCACCTACATCTGTGCCTCGGCCATCCTGACCGAAGCTGGGCTGAGTTTTCTGGGCGCCGGCACACCGCCGGAAATCCCGACATGGGGCAACATGATCGCGGGCAATCGGCTCTACCTGCAGATCGCACCCTGGACCGTTTTTGCCCCCGGCATCTGCCTGGCGCTGGTGGTGCTGGCGGTGAACCTGCTGGGTGACGGACTGCGTGACCGACTCGACCCCCGTATCTCGCGGGGTATCTGATGGCCGCCGTTCTGACCATCGACGATCTGCACACGCGCTTCTTCACCCGCGACGGCGTGGTGCGCGCGATCGAGGGCCTGTCATTGACGGTTCAGGAGGGCGAGGTGCTGGGCATCGTCGGAGAAAGCGGTTGCGGCAAGTCGGTCACGGCCTTATCGGTGATGCGGCTGATTCCACCCAAGGCCGGGCGCATCGTGCAGGGCTCGGTACGCTTCGAAGGCAACGACCTCGCCGCCCTCAGTGACGAGCAGATGCGCAAAATCCGCGGCAATCAGATCGCCATGGTGTTCCAGGAGCCCATGACATCGCTTAATCCAGTGCACACCGTCGGCGCGCAGATTGCCGAGGCGGTGCGGATCCACCAGGGCCTGTCCAAGTCAGCAGCCATCGAACGCGCGGTCGAAATGCTCAAGCTGGTGCGGATCTCCGATCCGCAGCAGCGGGTCCACGACTATCCGCACCAGTTCTCCGGTGGCATGCGCCAGCGCGTGATGATCGCCATGGCACTGTCGTGCAACCCGAAGTTGCTGATCGCCGACGAACCCACCACTGCGCTGGACGTGACGATCCAGGCGCAGATTCTCAAGTTGATGGTCGAGCTCAACGGCCGGGTCGGCGCATCGATCATGCTGATCACCCATGACCTGGGAGTTGTAGCCGAAACCGCGCACCGGGTGGTCGTGATGTATGCCGGTCGCAAGGTTGAGGAGGCCACGGTGGAAGCCCTGTTCGAGCGACCCGTGCATCCCTACACCCGGGGCCTGATGGCGTCAATTCCGCGCGGGCGCCAGGGCGCGCGCACCCGCCGCTTGAGCGAGATCCCCGGCATCGTCCCGTCAGTGCGCGAAATCATTCCCGGGCAGCCAGCTTTCAAGGGCTGCGCCTTTGCTCCGCGTTGCGGATTTGCGCAGCCGCGTTGCCACGAGCAGGCGCCGCCGTTGCTGCAGTACAGCGCCGGCATCACTGCCCACGTCATTGCAGGACCAGCGCCAGTGGGCGCACATCTGGCAGCGTGTTGGGAAATCGACAAGGTGCTCGAATCATGAATGTTGCAGCCGGAAAAGGCAGTAACGTCCTGCGCGTAGAAGGACTGAAGAAACACTTCCCTGTGCACAGCGGCGTGCTGCAACGTGCAGCCGGGCAGGTCAAGGCGGTCGACGGCGTCTCGTTTTCCATTGGCGCTGGCGAGACCCTGTGTCTGGTCGGCGAATCAGGCTGCGGCAAGTCCACCGTCGGCAAGACCATTCTGCGCCTGCAGGAGCCGACTGCGGGTCGGATCTGGCTCGGCGATACCGATGTCACCCAACTGAACGAAGAGGGCATGCGCGCGCACCGGCGCGAAGTGCAGATGGTGTTCCAGGATCCGTATTCATCACTCAACCCGCGCATGCGGGTCGGGCAGATCGTCGCCGAGCCGCTAGAAAACTATGGCCTGGCCAAGCGTGGCGCGGAAGGTCAGCGCCAGATCGCCGCGCTGCTCGACAAGGTGGGTCTGCGGGCCGATGCGATGGCGCGTTATCCGTTCGAGTTCTCGGGCGGTCAGCGCCAGCGCCTGGGCATCGCACGTGCGCTGGCGCTCAATCCGCGCCTCATCGTCGCCGACGAACCGGTCTCGGCGCTCGACGTGTCGGTACAGGCACAGGTGCTGAACCTGATGATGGATCTACAGGACGAATTCGGCCTGGCCTACCTGTTCGTGTCACATGATCTGGCCGTGGTCGAGCACATCGGGCATCGCATTGCGGTGATGTACCTTGGACGCATCGTCGAGCTCTCAACGCGTGACCGCATCTTCGGTCAGCCGCTACACCCCTACACCGAGGCCCTGATGGCCGCGGCACCGATTGCTGACCCCAAGGCCAAGCGCGAACGCCTGGTCATCGAAGGCGACGTGCCCAGCCCGATGAATCCGCCGCCCGGCTGCCACTTCCACACCCGCTGCCCGTACGCAGTAGCGCGCTGCAAAGTCGACGACCCTCCGTTACTTGAAATTGCGCCCGGCCATGTGGTGGCCTGCCATCTGCGCACGCCGGACACACTGGCGGCTATCGCCACGCCATGAGCCGCCGGGCCGCTCCCAAGGCGAATACCGCAGTGCGTCGCACGAAGGTATGTCAATGAGCCGCCGGGCCGCTCCCAAGGCGAATACCGCAGTGCGCAGCACGAAGGTATGTCAATGAGCCGCCGGGCCGCTCCCAAGGCGAATACCGCAGTGCGTCGCACGGAGGGCACTCCAGTGACCGGCCTGCACCAGAGCCTCGGCGTGGCTCGGCGCATCAATGCCGCCGGCACCCTGACCCGCCTGGGCGGCAGCCTGATGGCACCCGAGGTACTGGACGCCATGGTTGAGGCGGCCGGCCACAGTGTCGACATTGCCGAGATGCAGACCGCCGCCAGCGTCCGGATCGCCTCGGCCACCGGCGCACAGGCGGGCATCGTGACCAGCGGCGCATCAGCCGCATTGACACTGGCTACCGCCGCCTGCCTGGCGCGCTGGGACGTGGCGCGCATGGCGGTATTGCCCGACACCTCGGGCATGCCGAACCAGGTGCTGATGGCGCGCACCCAGCGCAACAGCTACGACCACGCGATCCGGGTGGCCGGCGCGCATATCGTCGATATCGGTCACAACGACCGCGGCACCGGCGCCGGCATCCGCGGGCTGGAAGCATGGGAAATCGAGGCTGCGATCAACCCGCAGACGATCGCGTTTGTCTTCGCCGCCAACGCGCTGTCGCTGGCCGACTTGCCGATGGTGATCGAGACCATGCATGCACACCAATTGCCGGTCATCGTCGACGCGGCCGCGCAGCTGCCCCCACGTGACAACCTGCACAGCTTCATCACAGCGGGTGCCGACCTGGTCCTGTTCAGTGGCGGCAAGGCGATCGGCGGACCGCAGGCCAGCGGCATCCTGGCGGGTCGGCGCGACCTGATCGGGTCGGCGCTGGTACAGATGATGGACATGGACGTGCATCCGCAGACCTGGTCGGCATCACCGTTGATCGACCGCGCTGCGCTGCGTGGCATTCCGCACCATGGTATCGGCCGCGGATTCAAGGTCGGCAAGGAGGAGATCGCAGGCTTGCTGAGTGCACTGGAGCGGTTTGCCAACCGGGACGAAGCTGCCTTCGCCACGCGCCTGCGCGAACGCGTGACGGCCATCGCCGGGGCGCTTGCTGGAGCAGGTCAGGGGCTGAAGGTACAACTGGACCTCCCCACCGGCGACGCAGGTATCCCGACACTGGCGCTGCACGTCAACGGCTCTGCCGAGGCCTTGAGCCGGGCGCTGCAACATGGCGACCCGCCGGTGCATCTTGGCGAAGGCCGGATGCACGAACAGATATTGACCCTTAACCCTATGACCGTGCGCGAGGACGACGACACCACCCTGGTGCGTTGCCTGATTGCAGCGTGCCAGTCGAACCACGCCATCCCAACACCAACACCAACACCAACACCAACACCAACACCATGACCGAACCGAACCACGACCTTATCCTGCGCGGTGCACGCCTGATCGACCCATCGCAAGACATCGACCGCGTCACCGACATTCGCTTCACCCACGGCAAGGTCGCCGCCATCGGCGACGCGCTGGCCGGCGACGCCAACACCGAGGTCCGTGATCTCAAGGGCAAGATCGTCACCCCCGGCCTGATCGACCTGCATACCCATGTCTACTGGGGCGGCACGTCCATCGGCGTCGATGCGGTGCAACTGGCGCGCACCAGCGCAACCGCAACCTTCGTGGACGCCGGCACCGCCGGGCCAGGCAACTTCGCCGGGTTTCGCAAACATGTCATCGAACCGGCAATGCCGGTGCGCATCCTGCCACTGATCAACCTGTCGTTCGCGGGCATCTTCGCGTTCTCCGGCACCGTGATGGTCGGCGAATGCGAAGACCTGCGATTGCTCGACATGCGCGAATGCCTGCGTGTCGCGCGCGACAACCTGGACCTGATTGTCGGTATCAAGGTGCGCGTTGGGCGCGGCGCCAGTGGTCACTCCGGCATTGCGCCGATGGACATGGCGCTGGAGGTGGCAGAAGAACTCGGCCTGCCGCTGATGGCCCATCTGGACCATCCGCCGCCGTCGCGCATGGACGTGATGTCACGCCTGCGCAAGGGCGACATTCTGACCCATTGTTTCCGGCCGTTTCCGAACGCGCCATCGATGCCCGGCGGCGGCGTGCGCCCCGAGGTGGCAGCCGCACGCGAGCGTGGTGTGATCTTCGACATCGGACACGGCGGTGGTTCCTGCGGCTTCAAGACCAGCCGCGCCATGCTGGACGCCGGCTTCAAGCCCGACGTGATCTCATCGGACGTGCACTCCCTGTCGATCAACGGTCCGGCCTTCGACCTGCTCCATACGCTGGCGAAGTTCCATGCGCTGGGCATGAGCCTGCCCGAGGTGGTTGCCAGCGCGACCGCGAACGCGGCGCGCGCGATACGCCGGCCCGAGCTGGGCACGCTCAAGCCCGGATCGCTGGGCGAAGCCAGCATCTTCGAGCTGCTGGACACGCCCACCGAATACCGCGACGTCATCGGCGAAGTCATGCACAGTAATATCGCGTTCAAGGCGCATGGGCTGGTGCTCGACGGACGCTGGTGGACCTGATCCCGGCCCCTCGCCTAACCACGCCCACCCTCGCCGCCCAACCCTTCGGAGTACCCCATGGCAAACAGTTCCCTGATATTCACCGACGTTGACTACAACGCGCAAGGCAAGCAGGTCGACTGGCTGTATCTGCCGCACTCAGTCACCCGCTCCGCCTATGGCGCGCTGGCAATACCGATCGTCGTGATCCGCAATGGCGAGGGCCCCACCGTGTTCCTGATGTCGGGCAACCATGGTGATGAGTACGAGGGTCAGATCACGCTGGCCAAACTGATCCGCGAACTCGAGCCCGAGCACATCCGCGGGCGCATCATCATCCTGCCGGCGGCCAACATGCCGGCAGCGATGGCTGGCGCCCGGGTCTCCCCGATCGACCAGGGCAACCTGAACCGTGCCTTCCCCGGCGACCCGAACGGCACGCCGACCTGGGCCATAGCACACTACATCAACACTGTGTTGTACCCGTTGGCCGACTACCACCACGACTTGCATTCGGGCGGCTCGTCGCTTAAATACGTTCCGTTCTGTTCCATGCGCAAGAGTGGCAATGCCGATCTCGACGCGCGGTCACTGGCTGCATTGCAGGCGTTCGACGCACCACTGAGCCTGGTGTGGGCCTACCAGCCGGACGCCCGTCTTGCGAGCGCGGCGGCTGGAGATCGTGGACTGGTATCGCTCGGCGGTGAATTCGGCGGCGGTGGTGATGTGGACCGCTCCAGCCTGGCCATGCTCGAGGGCGGCGTACGGCGCTTCCTGGCCTTCACCGGTGTGATGGCCGATGGGCCCGCACCGGAGCCGCAAAAAGGCACACGCCTGATCGAGGTATCGAGCCGGGAACACTATGTGTACGCGAAAGAGGCCGGCCTGCTCGAGCCGCTGGTCGACCTGGGAGCCGAGGTCCAGGCGGGGGATCCGGCGGCGCGGATCCATTTCATCGACAACCCGGGCCGCGAGCCGGTGACATGCGTGTTCCGTCGGGCCGGCATAGTGGTGTGCCAGCGGCATCTGGCACGGGTCGAGCGGGGAGACTGCGTCGCCCATCTGGGCACCGACGTCTGAACTCTGCCAAACCGCCTGCACCGGACCGCGTGCGGCTGAGCAACAGCTGCGCGCTGGGCGCGTCGCTCGCGTTGTCCATCAACGACATCATTGTCAAGTCGTTCAGCGGCAGTTTTCCGCGCCACGAGGTGGTGCTGGCCCGCGCGCAACGACTGGATACCGTTCGTGGCCGCCGGCGCCTGGTCAAGCGCAGGCATCGTGCTGATCCTGGCGTCGGGCCTGTTCGTCGCATTGCGCGAGGCCCGACTGCAAGTGGCTCCGACGGCCCAGCAGACGTGCGGTCGGCGTTGAGCGAAGCCCCAACCGGTCATTTGCCTGTTCCTCTGCCAGTGGCCTGAACCCCGGCGCAACGACGCTGTTGCCCGGACGGCCGACGATCCGCGCCCGTCACCTCCTATCGATAGAGAACCCAGCTCCCCACGCGGTGATGCACCGGTTGCCGGTCGGACCAATCTGCTAGACGCTCGATCCAGCCTGCCCGGGCCGGGCTGCGGGTTGTGGCCTTGGCTGCAGACGGTGTCCGGCTCAGACTCGGGCGTGACGGTTCTGCCGTGAACGGGTGGCTGGCGGCAAGGGTACGCATGGCGACTCCAGTTGATTTGACATGCGCCACCCTGATAAGGGTTTGTACGCATGGTGACTACTGTACGAGCGCCTTAAAACGCACACAACTTGTGAATATGCATTCTATTACTGCAAATTTGCAAAGTAACTATGGCACCACTGGACTGGGAAACACTGCGGCACACATTGGCGATCGGCAATGCCGGGTCGATTGGTGGAGCAGCCCGCACGTTGGGTGTCAACCACACCACGGTATTGCGCCGGCTGGACGCACTGGAAGCCCAACTCGGCACGCGCCTATTTGATCGCCAGAGAAGTGGCTACCAACCTACAGAAGCCGGCATGGCGTTGCTGGAACAAGCGCGCCACATGGCGACGCGGGCCGACGAGGTCGAACGCCAGGTGCTCGGGCGCGACCGGGAACTGACCGGCGCGCTGCGCCTGACCACGGCCTTTGTGCTGATGGACCATCTGCTGCCACAGCCATTGGCCGGTTTTGCCCGGGCGTATCCGGGGATCAAGGTCGAGGTGATCGAAAACGCGTTCCTGGCAGACCTGTCGAGCCGTTCAGCCAGTCCGGTGCAGCAGGGCACGCGCCAGGAGGCCGACGTGGCGCTGCGGCTGTCCGGCCATGTCGCAGACTATCTGGTCGGGCATGAACTCGGCATGACACAGTGCCGTGTCTACGCTTTGCGTGGCGCGGCCGGACTGCCCCAGACGGTCACCCGTCTCGACGTGCTCAAACGCGACCACCCTGGGTCGCCTTCGAGCGGGGCGCGTCGGCGCGGGTCTACGACCACTGGATGCGCGAGCATCTCGCCCGCGCCAACGTGCGGCTGCGCGTCGACATATTCAACGCCAAGGCATCGATGCTGCACACCGGCATCGGTATCGGCGTATTGCCAACTTTCATGGAACACAAACACCCCGCACTCGTGGCAGTGTCGGAGCCCATTACCGAACTGGCACAACCCGTGTGGATGCTCACCCATCCCGACCTGCGACGCACGGCGCGCGTGCGCGCCTTCATGCAGTTCGTCGGCGACGCCTTAAAACAACAACTGGTGCAATGGCGATGACCTCGCGCGGCGTTTGACGGGGTGTTCGGGAAACTTCCAGTTGTGCGATGCCCCCGGCGTACGCATACTGACAACGGTCACCATCTGATCACCAGCGCGCCCTGCGCGATCCAAACCGCCATGCCACGATTCATCACCCTCGCCGCAGCCCAGATGGGCCCCGTTGCACGCACCGAGTCCCGTGTTTCCGTGGTGCGCAGACTGATCGACATGATGCGCCAGGCTGCAGCCATGGGTGCCGAGGTCGTGGCCTTCCCCGAAGCAGCCCTGACCGCATTTTTCCCGCACTGGTGGATCGAGGACGAGGCTGAAATCGACGCCTGGTTCGAGCGTGAAATGCCAGGCCCCGACACGCTGCCCCTGTTCGAAGAGGCGCGCCGCCTGCAGATCGGATTTCATCTGGGATATTGCGAGCTCGACACCCGCGGCGGCCGCAAACGTCGTTTCAACAGCGCGATCCTGGTCGACAACCGCGGAGCCATCATCGGCAAGTACCGCAAGATTCATCTGCCCGGACATACGGAGCATCGCCCCGGCACACCGTTCCAGAATCTGGAGAAACGTTACTTCGAGATCGGAGACCTGGGTTTTGGCGCCTGGCGCGCCTGGGGCGGCGTCGCCGGCATGATGATCTGCAACGACCGCCGCTGGCCAGAGGCCTACCGTGTGCTGGGCCTGCAATCGGTGGACATGGTCTTTTGCGGCTACAACACGCCGGTGCGCCACCCGGCGGCACCCGACCATGACCGGCTGGGCCAGTTCCACAACGCGCTGTGCATGCAGTCCGGGGCCTACCAGAACAGCACCTGGGTCGTCGGTATCGCCAAGGCCGGCCTCGAGGAGGGTGTCGACATGATCGCCGGCAGCTGCATCATCGCGCCCACCGGCGAAATCGTCGCGCAAGCCTCCAGCCATGGCGATGAGGTGATTGTCGCCCGCTGCGACCTGGATCTGGGCCAGTCGTACCGCGACACGACCTTCAACTTCGCGCTGCACCGACGGACCGAACACTACCGCATGATTGTCGATCGCACCGGGGCGGTCGGGCCATGATGGTCCGGACGCGCGCTACGAACCTGCGATGCCGCACTGCCGCACTGCCGCCCGGCATGCTGCGTTACAACCGCTGCCAGCGGCAGACTGACATGAACTGGATACCTACCCTCAAATTCAAGATCGTGGCGCGTGCGTTTGCAACCGGTGTGCTGTCGGCGGTGGGAACAGCCCAATTGATGTTGCGCACGACCCAGGCCGACATCGAGACGCTGCGGCTTGAAAGCGGCGCGAATACGCTCCAGGGAACCGCAGCCATGCTGGCCAACAAACTCAACTTCCTGCAAATCGCGCTCACGGCAGTCACCCATACGACCGCGCCGGCGATGTGGCAGGATCCCGCAGCCCTGGAGCACCATCTGCGGCAGTAATCGGCTGCTAACGCCCTGTTCACCCTGGAGCTGACCTGGGATTCGAGCCACGACGCGCTGACGGGCCTCGCGACTCGCGCTGCGTTCGAGACCGTGCTCACCGAAGCCGCGAAAGACGCCACGAACGCAGCCTTCACCAGCACCAAGGACGTGCTCTGAGCTGCCGACAACGCCTGTTATGCAGCCAAGCATCGGGGCCGCAAAAGCGTTGCCGTGTATGGTAGTTGCGTGAGTGTCCCCGACACCGGCAGCATTTCGCGACCCGCGCCGGGTACCGACCATTCGCGTGTCACGCCCGCATAGGCGTCACACTATGGGCACCGAATCATCCCCCCTGAAGGAGTCTCCATGACCAATCCCGTGCGCGCATCCGACACCCCATTCGCCGCCACCGTCGAACAAGGCAAGGACTACTGGTGGTGTGCCTGCGGCCAGAGCAGGAACCAGCCTTTTTGCGATGGCTCGCACAAGGGCGGCAGCTTCACCCCGGTGAAATACAGTGCCAGCGAAACCAAGCAGGTCTATTTTTGCGGCTGCAAGGCCAGCGGCAACAAGCCGCTGTGCGACGGCAGCCACAAGAATCCGGTGTAAGCTCGGGCGACGCGAGTGGTATCGCCGCGGCGCGCGGCAACCACTGGCACCTCACTGAAAGCGCTAGCGACGCACACGCGCCGCAGCCGGAGGCGACTTGTGCGCGGCCATGCAGTGCGCAATAAAGGCCTGCGTGGCCCGGCCCTGCGTCTTGTCGCGATGCACCGCCACCGCCAGCCCCCGTTCAGCACTTGGCAGGCGCGTACGCAGCTCAATCAGCCAGCCCGCCTCCAGCGCCTGGGCTACCGCATGGCGCGACAGGCAACCAAGGCCTGCCCCCGCCGCCACTAGGCGCTTTATGGCCTCGGTACTGCCCAGTTCGTATCCGACTTGTTGCCGGTCCAGATGCTCGAGTAGCCAGGTATCGGTCGCCTGACGTGTGCCAGAGCCATGCTCACGCAGTATCCAGGTAGACGCCGATAGCTGGCGTGGCGTGACCACGCGCCCTGCGAGCGCATGTTGCGGTGCGGCGACGATGACCAGTTCATCGCGCAGCCAGGGGCGGACTTCCAGGTCCGGATGGGTCTGCAGGCCTTCAATGAATCCGACGTCGACATCGAATCCGGCCACTGCGGCGATCACCTCGCTGGTATTGGCGATACGCAGACGAATCCGGCTGTGCGGCTGGTCGCGGGTCCAGCTCGCGACCAGCTCCGGCAGCAGGTACTCGCCGATAGTGAAGCTCGCCGCCACATGCAGCGGCGCTGCGTGTTCACCCGAGAACAGCGCTTCGAGTTCGGCCGCCTGATCCAGCAGCGCGCGTGCACGTGGCAGCAGCGCACGACCGTTTTCGTTCAGGATCAGCCGCCGCCCGACTCGATCGAAAAGTTGCCCGCCCAGCGTGCCTTCGAGTTCGGACAACGCGGCACTCGCGGCCGACTGCGAGCGCGCAATACGCCCTGCCGCGCCACGGGTCGATCCGGCCCGCGCAGTGGCGACAAACACCTCTAACTGGCGCAGGTTCAGGCGTAGTCGCTGATCTGTTTTATCGATCATTGTGAACCGGATTATCCGTTTTTTCTTTTGATCGTGGCTGGTTAACATGTCGGCTCAGGCGTAGCCGCAGCGCGATGCGCACCATCGACAGCCAACCCATCGGGAGACACCATCACCATGTTCAAGTTCTTGTCGGACGAACCGGTGCACGACCCGCTGGCGCAAAACCGGATCGAAGACACCCAGGTCAAGTGCACCACCTGCTACATGTGCGCCTGTCGCTGCGGCATTCGTGTGCATCTGCGCGAAGGCGACAACGGCCCTGAGGTACGTTATATCGACGGCAACCCTGATCATCCGCTGAACAAGGGCGTGATCTGCGCCAAGGGTTCGTCGGGCATCATGAAGCAGGTGTCGCCGGCGCGGTTGACGCAACCACTGCTGCGCAAGGCGGGCAGCGAACGCGGTGCTGGCGAGTTCGAGCCCATCAGCTGGGAACGCACCTACGAGATCCTGACCGAACGCCTGGGCAAGATCCGCGCCACCGACCCGAAGAAATTTGCGCTGTTCACCGGGCGGGACCAGATGCAGGCGCTCACCGGCCTGTTCGCGCGCCAGTTCGGCACACCCAATTACGCCGCGCACGGCGGCTTCTGCTCGGTCAACATGGCCGCCGGCATGATCTACACCGTGGGCGGCAGTTTCTGGGAGTTCGGTGGGCCCGACCTGGACCGCGCCAAGCTGTTCGTGATGATCGGCACAGCCGAGGACCACCACAGCAACCCGATGAAGATCGCGATCAGCAAATTCAAGCGCGATGGCGGGCGCTTCATCTCGATCAACCCGGTGCGAACAGGCTATTCGGCCATCGCCGACGAATGGATCCCGATCAAGCCGGGCACCGACGGTGCCCTGTTCATGGCCTTGCTGCACGAATTGATGCGCACCGACCAGATCGACCACGCGTTTCTCAAGCGCTTCACCAATGCGCCACAACTTGTTGTGCTCGACGAAGGCGCGCGTGAGGGCCTGTTTGCGTTCGATCCGGATCCGGCCAGGGGCCCGCCCGGCGATGGTCGCCACCCGCACAACAAACTGGTCTGGGACACAGCATCGAACAGCATCAAGAACGCATATCCCGAAGGCATTGCCGACGGATGCGATCCGGCGATCGAAGGCCACTACACGCTGGCCGATGGCACAAAGGTTGCGCCCTCATTCCAGCTGCTGCGCGAACGGGTTGCGAGCTGCACACCCGAATGGGCTGCCAACATCACCGGCATCGACGCCGACCGGATCCGCAAGCTGGCCGGCGAGATGGGCCACACCGCACTGCAGCAGGCCTTCGAGCTGCCGATCCCGTGGACGGATGCCTGGGGCAAGAAACATGCGAGCACACAGGCGCGGCCGGTGGCGTTTCATGCCATGCGCGGCCTGGCGGCGCATTCCAACGGTTTCCAGACCGTGCGTGCGCTGGCCATCCTGATGAGTGTGCTGGGCACGATTGACGCGCCCGGCGGCTTTCGCCACAAGGCGCCATATCCGCGCCATATCGTGCCGAACTACCGGGCCTTCAACGACCCGGGCATGATCCAGCCCAACACCCCGCTCAACGCGGCGCCGCTGGGTTTTCCGGCGCATCCGGACGAGCTCGCGATCAACGCCGATGGCTCCCCGATCCGTATCGACCATGCCTTTTCCTGGGAGCATCCACTGTCAGTGCACGGCATGATGCACAACGTGATTACCAACGCGGTCAAGGGGGACCCCTACCGCATCGACACGCTGATGATGTTCATGGCCAACATGGCCTGGAACAGTACGATGAATACATCGGCGGTGCGCGAGATGCTCAATCGCAAGGACGATACCGGCGAATACATGATCCCGTTCATCGTGGTGTGCGACGCGTTCCAGAGTGAGACCGTGGCGTTCGCCGATTTGGTCTTGCCCGACACCACGTACCTCGAGCGCCACGACGTCATGGGCATGCTGGACCGGCCGATCTCGGAGTTCGACGGGCCGGTCGACTCCGTGCGCATACCGGTGGTCAAGCCGCTAGGGGAATGCAAGCCGTTCCAGGAGGTGTTGATCGAGCTGGCGGGGCGCCTGAAATTTCCGGCATTCACCACGCCCGAGGGTGGGCGCAAATTCACGGGTTATCCGGACTTCGTCGTCAACTTCCAGCCCGCACCGGGCATCGGATTCCTGATGGGATGGCGCGGCAAGAACGGTGACGAACACCTGCGCGGAGAGCCCAACCCGAAGCAGTGGGAAGCGTACGAAAAGAACAACTGTGTGTTCCAGTTGCATATGCCCGAGACCATGCACTACATGCGCAACTGGAACCGGGAGTACCTCGACTTTGCCAAGGACAAGAGCTGGCGCCAGCGCAACGACCCGATCCAGCTGGCGCTGTATTCGGACACCCTGCAGTTCTTCCGGCTGGCCGCACAGGGCAAGACCAGCGGTCGCCAGCCACCGGACGAGTTGCGCGAACGCATCGCAACCTATTTCGACCCGCTGCCCTTCTGGTACGCACCACTGGAGGAGGACGCGACCGACCTCGAGGCCTACCCGCTCAATGCGATCACCCAGCGACCGATGGCGATGTACCACTCCTGGGATTCGCAGAACGCATGGTTGCGCCAGATTCACAGCCACAACTATCTGCATGTGAATCCGCTGACTGCCAGGGCCGCCGGCATCGACGACGGCGGCTGGTGCTGGGTCGAGAGCCAGTGGGGCAAGGTGCGTTGCATGATCCGCTACAGCGAAGCAGTGGAGCCCGGCACGGTCTGGACCTGGAATGCGATCGGCAAGGCCGATGGCGCCTGGCAACTCGCCCCCGGAGCCGACGAGGCACGCAAGGGGTTCCTGCTCAACCACCTGATCACCGAAGAGCTGCCGTTCAAGGGCGCCAAGGGTGCCACGACGATCAGCAACTCGGACCCGATCACCGGTCAGGCCGGCTGGTACGACGTGCGGGTGCGCATTCGACCCGCGGCGCCCGAGGAACCCCAGGAATCGTTCCCGCAGTTCGCCTCCATGCCTGCCGCGCCCGGCGTTCTCGGCAAGGCGGCGCAGGTGATGACCTATTTCGCAGGACGCAAAAAATCATGATCGCCTGGCTCAAGGACCTCCTCAAGACCAACGCGGTTGCAGACGCCCCGTCGCGCGCGGCCCCGTCGGCGCCGGTAACGCCACCACCGCGCGTGCGGGCATTGCCCGGTGAGACACTGGCCAAGCAACTGGCGCTGGTGATCGACCTCAATGTCTGTGTCGGCTGCCACGCCTGCGTGACTTCGTGCAAGCAGTGGAATACCTCGGGATCAGCCGGGCCTCTTGCGGATCAACAACCCTACGGCGCCGACCCGACCGGCACCTTCTTCAATCGGGTACAGACCTACGAGGCGGGCAGCTTCCCCGGCACCGAAACCATCCACTTCCCCAAGAGTTGCCTGCATTGCGAAGATCCACCGTGCGTGCCGGTCTGCCCAACGGGGGCGAGTTACAAGCGCAAGGAAGACGGTATCGTGCTGGTCGACTACGACAAGTGCATCGGCTGCAAGTACTGCGCCTGGGCTTGCCCGTACGGCGCCCGCGAACTCGACGAGGAACGCCAGGTGATGACCAAATGCACCTTGTGCGTCGACCGCATCTACGACGAGCACCTGCCCAAGGAAGACCGCAAGCCGGCCTGCGTGCAAGCCTGCCCAACCGGCGCGCGGCTGTTCGGCGACGTGAAGGACCCGGATTCGGAGGTTTCCAAGGCAATTCGCGAACGTGGCGGTTATGCGCTGATGCCCGAGTGGGAGACGCAGCCGGCGAACCAGTATCTGCCGCGGCGCAAGACACCGCCCACGACGCACTGAACCGGAGCTGCCATGCATCCCGCTTTCTCGATCCTGTTCTTCACGACACTCGCCGGTTCGGCACAAGGCCTGGTCGTCGCGCTGGCGCTGGCCAGCCTGCTCGGCGTGCCGATGGCGCCCGGCTTTCTGTCTTCCGCGTTGCTGGTGGCCGAAGTACTGTTGATTGCCGGCCTGGGAGCATCGTTCCTGCACCTGGGACAGAAAATGCGCGCCTGGCGCGCCGTACTGATGTGGCGCACCTCCTGGATGTCGCGCGAAGTCATCATCCTGCCGGCCTTCATCGGCCTGGTCGGACTCTGGTGGCTCGCCGAACGTGCCGGCATGGCCGCACGTTTTGGCCCTCTTTTCCCGGTGCTCGCCATCGCCGGCGCCATCGCGTTGTGGTACTGCACTGCAATGATCTATGCCTGCCTGCGTTTCATCGAAGAGTGGGCACATCCGCTGACCATCATCAACTTCACGTTGATCGGCCTGGCCTCGGGGCTGCTGCTGGCCTGCGCGCTGGCGGCGCTGCTCGGCGGTGGTGCGGACATGATCACAGCCAATGGCACATCAGCACTGGGCGTCACGCTCGTGGCTTGGGCGGCGCGTGTCGTTGCACTGCGCCGCAATGCCGGCATCCGACACAAGTCGACGCTGCAATCGGCCACCGGCATTCAGTCGCCGAATCTGGTTCAGAAGTCGATGGGCATGTCGGCTGGCGCATTCAATACGCGGGAGTTCTTTCATGGAGCGTCGCAGGCAGTCATGCAGAATGCCCGGCTCGGTTTTCAATTGCTGGCGTTCGCGATTCCGGCTGCGCTGATGGTATTGGGCATCACCAGCGACAGCGCCTGGCCCTGGGTATTGGCGGTGCTGGTGCAGGCGCCGGGGCTGATCGCCGAGCGCTGGGTGTTTTTTGCGCAAGCCAAACATCCGCAAAATCTGTATTACCAGGTGGTGTCGTGAGGGCATGGAGTGCACCGGGTAGAGCCATGACGGTGCGTTCGGTTACTCATTTTTGGCCCCTGTACCCAGCCTCCCGCTGCGTCTCTACGGCCAATACGAAGACTGTGTCTATCTGCGTCACATAACGAACCAAAGCCACATACCCCCTGCCGCCACGCCCGATCACGCGTTCGCGCTTGCCACCGTCTGCGGGACGACCCAGCATCGGGCTACGGGCAGGCACTTGCACAGCCTCGGCGATTTCAGCGATGCGCTACAGGCCGAAGACTGCGGCAGCATGGTCAATTCGCGCTGGGACCCGCAGGGGCAGCCCTGAAACTTCGGAATTTGTGACACGTGGACCAACGAGTCCCATTGACGCCCTGCGCCACTCGCGTCCATCGACAGTTCCCCCAAGGCGTCAGTCAAGCCTGTCCCCATCCGGAATCAATGCCGTAGCGGCAGCGCCAGACATAAGGTCGTTCCACCCGGCCCCGACGACATGGACTTCAAGCTCCCCCCGTGCATCACCGCCACCCGCTGCGCAATCGCCAGCCCGAGCCCCCCGATGCCGCCGCGGGTCCGCTGGGTCGGTGGGTCACGCATCGACCTCCCCATCGTCAGGCGCTGCGCCAGTTCGTCTGGCAACCCTGGCCCGCTGTCCTCGACCAGAATCTGCGCGCTGCTACCGTCGCGCCGCAAACTTACCCGCACCGGTGTTCGCCCGGGCGCATGGCGCACCGCGTTGTCGATCAGATTGGTAAGCGCGCGTTCGATCAGATGCAGGTCGCCGTTGAGCTCCAGGCTGCCCGGCGGCTCGCCCGCGAGCAGGACCGACGGCGGAGACCGACACAGTTCAAACTTCTGCACCGCGTCGGCCACCAGTTCGTCGAGCCGGAACACCTCGCGATGCAACATCTGGTCGGACGATTGCAGGGCCGCGAGTTCGAACAACTGCTGCGACAACCGGCGCACCTTGTTGCTTTGGGCCAATGCGGCTCGCAGTAGCCGTTCACGCAAGCCAGCAGCGGCGGGTCTGTCGCTGGCGAGCGCCTCCAGGTGGCCGTGCAAGGCGGTCAGGGGTGTACGCAGGTCATGCGCCACGCCTGCCATCATTTCCTGGTGGGCATGGGCTTGCTGATGCTCGCGTTCATTACGCAGCCGAAGGCGCTGGCGCATGTCGTCGAACGCGTCCGAGATCGCCTGCACCTCATCGCCATGACGACCTCCGGCGCAGCCTTTTGGTGGGGCCGCCAGCCCCAGCGCAGCGGGATGCAATTGCCAGGCCCGTATTTCCTCGCCAAGCTCGCGCAGCGGCAGTGTCATGCGTCGAAACACGAACAGGCCCAGCAGCGCCACCAACAGCAGCGCCCCCAGGCCCGCCAACGCGGCGCTGCGCCAGACCGGCCACAGACTCGCCTGCCCCGTCACCTGTTCACGGGTCTGGCCGTCGAGCACCACATACAGGTAGCCGGGCGGCCGGCCGTCGCCAGCGCGCCGGGGAAACATCGCCGCACTGAACACCCGTTCGATGCCGCTGCCCATAGGGTCGGTGCCGCGCAGCGGCAGCTGTGCGCCAGCCAGGAAGGCGCGGATCGCGCCAAGGTCGACCTGCTCCTGGCGCACCATGCCCGGCTCGCCCAGGTAGGCATTGATCCGACCCTCGGCATCGAGCACGTAAACCTGGATGCCCGGATTGACCACCATCAGCATCGACAACAGCGCGTTGCGCGCGGCCTGGTCAGCCTCGCGCGGGTCGCGTTGGGTGATTTCCTGCGGCCAGTGTTCGACGATGTGCCGCGCCAGCCCGTGCGAGAGCCGCTGCAGCGACTCCTGCTCGCGCTCGCTGGCGGTGACATGGGCCAGCAGGCCCACCAGCAATCCGAACGCCAGTAGCAACGCTGCCAGGGCCCAGACCAGCCGTGTGGCGAATCCAGCGCGCTTGATCACAGAGGTACCTTCGCCCTGCAGGCTGCGGTGCGATCGCCTTCGGAACGGCCAGGCTGCGATCATGCCGCTGGCAGCTCGAAGCGATAACCGACGCCCCACACCGTCGCAATGCAGCTTGCATCGCCCGTGGCCTGCTGCAGCTTGCTGCGCAGGCGGTTGATATGCGAATTAACCGTGTGCTCGAAACCATCGAACGCGGCGCCCCAGACCTGCCGCAGCAGTTCGCCGCGCGAATAGACCCGGCCGGGATGGCGCAGCAGGAAATGCAGCAGGTCGTATTCGCGCATCGTCAGGCCGATGACGTCGTCACCGCGTCGCAGTTCGCGCCGCACCGTGTCGAGACGAAATGGGCCAAAGTGCAGCGCGATCGGCGCGATCGGCGCGCCGGGCGCCGAACGCAGCTGTTCGATCCGCCGCAACAGGGCACGCACCCGCGCCACCAGCTCGAGCATCGAGAATGGCTTGGCCAGGTAGTCGTCGGCCCCGAGTTCCAGTCCCAGCACCCGGTGCGCTTCAGCCGAGCGCGCGCTGAGCATGATCACCGGCACGTCGGCATGCCGGCTGCGCAGATGGCGGCATACTTCCCAGCCATCGGCACCCGGCAGCATCAAGTCCAGCAGCACCATGTCCCAGCGCTGGCGGTCTATCGCCGCCATTGCCCGCAACCCGTCCGACTCGCGGTGCAAGCGGTAACCGGCCTGCTCCAGATGCAGGCGCAGCGCGTCCGCGATCGCGTCGTCGTCCTCGACCAGTAAAAGATATTCGTTCATGCGCCCCAAAAGTGCGTCTGCCATGACGCTAGCCTGGGTCGTTCGGCACGCAGGAATCTAACGCACGTGCCACCGGGAGGTTCTCGACCGTGGGGTCAGGCCACACGTATGCCGCGCCGGCGCCGCGCGACAGAGCCGATCACCAGCAAGCCGGCGGCCATCATCGCGAAGGTCTCCGGTTCCGGCACCGCGGCAACCTGGAACGACAGACGATAGACTTCGGAATTGGCCGACAGACCACTGTTGAACACATAACCCGCACCGGTGGTCAGCCCGTTGAACGCGGCGAGTTCGGCGAAGTTGAACGCGACAACCGAGTTCTGGTTGGCGCGCAGCCCGATGTCGCCGACAAACGGGGCTGTAGCCGGATCGAACACTTCGGATCCGTTGTCCCAGATCTGGCTCGCCTTCTGGTTGATCGACGATACCAGCAGATGACCGGCACTGTCCAAAATCTTGAACCGCATCGGTCCGTCATTTCCGATAAAGAAGTCGTTGCTCGGCAGTGCCATGGCGGCAAACGTGAAATAGGGGTTGATGGCCGAGTCGACGCTGACTGTCACGCTCCTGGAGTGGCCCGGCAGCAACGCGCCATCGATGAAGCCGGTCGTGGCTGTCGGGTCGGCTGCGGCAAACGCATCGAGCCACGGCTGACCGAAACCACCTTCGGCCACCGAGGTGATCGCCGGGCCGGCCGTCTGACCGATGTTGAACGCGTCGAAGACCCCGCTGTGTGCGCCGAAATGCAGCGGGGCGAAACTCACGCTGTTCGCCGCGGCCAGATTCTCCGCGGTGATGGTCAGGTTGACCTGGGCCGCCATAGCGGCGCCGGATGTGGCGATGGCACCGGCCAATGCAGCACGGCGTGCAAATCGAATCAAGTTGATGGACATATGCGCTCTCCTGAGTGTGTTGTTGTGGGAACCGTGCGAATGTGCTCGCGCCAACCCGCAGAATCGATGCTAGGGAGCTGCTGTCCCGTAGTCGTCATGCAGATTTCACGGCTGCGTGACAATTGCGGCTGTACCCGGCTCTCCGACCGAGATCAAAGTATCTGGTCCGTCCATACGTGAAAACCCGCCACTTCCTCCAGCTCATCGCCATGTCCGCCTTGTGGGGCGGATCATTCCCGCTGCTGCGCATTGCCAGCCCGGCGTTCGGGCCGATGGCGCTGGCCGGCATCCGCTGCGCACTGGCCGCAATGGTGCTGACGTTGCTGATGCGGCTGATGGGCCAGAGCTGGCCGGCGCGCTCGACCTGGCCGCAGCTGGCCTGGCTGGCCCTTTTGACGGTGGTGGCGCCGTTCGTGTTGTTCAACTGGGCGGCTCTGACGCTGCCGGCAGGATATTCGGCGATGCTCAATGCCACTGCGCCGGTATTCGGCCTGCTGGCTGCAGCGCTGGCCGGTGACGAGAAAATCACCCGACGCAAGCTGCTCGGCTGCATGGCCGGCTTCACCGGCGTGGCCTTGCTGGTGCAGCTGGGCCCGGTCGCACCGACACCGCAGGTGGTGATGGCCGCGCTGGCCTGCACCGGAGCTGCCGCTTGCTATGGCGTGGGAACGATATTCATGAAACGCGCATCGAGCCAGCACCAACCGCTGGCCGCTGCCGCCACCATCCATGTCGCGGCGGCCCTGATGCTGGCGGTCCCGGTGGGCGTGGCCGTGCCCACGATGCAACTGAGTCCCGCGGTGTGGATGGCGGTGGCCTTGCTGGGCCTGGTCACCTCGGGTTTCATGTACTGGATCAGCATGCGGCTGATGCGCGAGATCCCCGCCAGCGCAGCCACGTCAGCGGCCTTCATGATTCCGCTGTTCGGCGTGACCTGGGGCGGACTGTTTCTCGGCGAACCGGTCACGGCCAGCATGCTGCCGGGCAGCATGATGGTGCTGCTGGCCACGGCGCTGATCACCGGGTTCAATCCGCGCCAGCTGCTCCGCAAATCAAGCTGAGCCCGGCTCGGCGCTCCATCACGGCGTCAGGTAGGCGCGGCGGTCGAGCCAGCGGTCTGTCACGCCGGCGCCCGCCCACATGCCCACATTCTCACCAGTGTGATCCAGGCGGTCAGGGCGAAGATGGCACCACCGGTCATGCCCACTCCGACCGCGCAGCCGCCCGCCAGCATGGCGCCAAACCCCATCAGAACGGCACCGGCAATATAGCGGCGCATGCTGTAACCGTCACCAAAACCTTAGAGTTTGAGGTCGCCACCGGACCAGCCGCCGACGAACGAGCCGATAAAGACCCCCGGCAGCAACCCGAAGTTGAATCCGGGGTCGGGCGCGGGCGCGGCTAGCACCCGCATCAGCCACTCGGCGGAAGGCCCACTGACCCTCACGCCTTGCAGGGGAACGACCTCGAACGGGACTGCTGCAACCTCGGCACTGAAGCCCCAGGCCCGCGCGCATGCCGCCCACCCATTTCCACAGTCCCCAGCCGCTGCGCACCGCAAACACCAGCGCAGCCAGCATCCAGACCAGCCCGGCGGCAAGGCCGCCCCAGGGCCCCACATGGGTGATGGCCGGCAGGTCGCGCGGCGCCACCACCCACCAAGCCGCTGATGGTCTCGCGCAAAGGCGCCAGAGCACCGGACAGCGCGGCCTGCGCCGCCACGGCAAAGATCAGGCCCGACAACAAGGCACGGAGGTTGCCGTTGGCCAAAAGCACCAGCAGACGACTGGCACAACCGCGCGTCATGATCATGCCGGCGCCAAAAAGCAACCCGCCGACAAGCGCCTCCGATAGACTGCCGCACGCCGCAATCTGCCGCGCACTGCTGGAGTCGGGCACGCCGGTCAGCACCAGCAACTGCACCGTAACGACAGCAGTGGCAAAAGCCAGCAGCCAGACCGACAACTTCTCGCCAAACTGGGCACGCCAGAATTCGATGACCGCAGCGCGCAGGCAGAAACGGGAACGCTGGGCGAAAGACCTGAACATGGCGCCGATGACCAGACCGCCGCCAACCAGGACGTAACCCTCGCCTACGCGCTCCAGCAGGTCGGTCATGTTCATACCGGTTTGACGTTCGTCATTTCCATATACCCATACCAGCTGATATCGAATGGCGGGCCTTGACCTGACGCAAGCCACTTGCGCAGGCGCAGACCGCGCCACCACGATGAATGCGTTATGGCGGCGCGCAATAAGCGCACCGGCTCATCGACCGGTACGATGCCGGACAATGCGGGCGATGGCCTACACGAGAAACGATTCGTGACCACGGCACTGCTGTTCATCGCAGGCCTGGTCGCGCTGGTCGCCGGTGCAACTGCACTGGTGCGTGGCGCCTCGCGCCTTGCGCTGCAAATGGGCATCTCGCCATTGGTGGTGGGCCTGACCGTCGTCGCATTCGGTACCAGTGCGCCGGAGATGGCGGTGACCACCATGGCCGCGATCGCCGGACGCACCGACATGGCCGTGGGCAACGTGGTGGGCAGCAACATCTTCAACCTGTTGTTCATCCTGGGGGTGTCATCACTGATTGCGCCGCTGGTGGTGCACCAGCAGGTGATACGCCAGGAAGCGCCGATCATGGTCGGGGGTGCATTGTTGCTGGTCGTGCTCTCGCTGGATGGACAGATCGGCCTGTTCGACAGCGCTTTGCTGTTGTCGTTGTTGCTGGGCTATACCGCGTTCCTGGTGCGGCAATCACGGGCCGAGCTGACCGGCGGCGCCGATGACGCGTTCGCTGAAGCAATCGAAGCACCCGGGCCCCGCCAATGGGACGCCGGTGTACCGGTGCAGCTGGCGCTGATCATGGTCGGGCTGGTTTTGCTGGTGCTCGGGTCCGACGCCATCGTCGCCGCGTCGGTCGTCATTGCACGCGCGCTGGGCATGCCAGAAACCGTCATCGGCCTGACCATCGTGGCCGCCGGAACCTCGCTGCCGGAAGTTGCAACCTCGGTGACGGCCAGTCTCAAGGGCGAACGGGATATTGCGATCGGCAACATCGTTGGCAGTTGTGTGTTCAACAGTTTCGGCGTCATCGGACTGGTCGGTCTGGCCGCCCTGATAACCGGTGGCGCAACACTGGTCGTGCCGACCGACATCATGCAGTTCGACTTGTGGGTGATGCTGGCCGCCTCCCTGGCCTGCCTGCCAGTGTTCATGACCGGCCGCACCATCGCTCGCTGGGAGGGTGCCCTGTTCCTCGGCTATTACATCGCCTATGTCACCTACCTCGTGATGGTCACGCAGCGTTTTGGTGGAGTGGGCGCCTTCGCCGACGCCATTGTGCAGTTCGTGCTTCCCCTGACGGTCGTGACGCTGCTGGTCAGCCTGATGCGGCGACCGCACTGAGCGGCGCTGGCCCGCATCGCGCCTAGCTAGGTATCGCACGCGCGACGCGGGCGGCGCCAAGAACCACAACGGACAGGACCGACGACCCCGAACCGATGGTCCCTGGCACTGCCGCTATGCGCATGCTGCTCGACTAACCAGGCGTGCCAGCTACCGGGAATGTACCGCTTGCGCTGCGTCACGACACCGCGGCGCCCGCCGCAACAACGGAATCGGCCGTCACACGCGGCGTGTTCTGGGCGATCACGCAGGCAGCCACCAGGTCGCCGGCCACGTTGAGCGTGGTGCGGCTCATGTCCAGCACCCGGTCCACGCCGATGATCAGCGCAATGCCCTCGGCCGGAATACCGACCGTTCCCAGCATCATGGACAGGATCACGATGCCGATGCCTGGCGTGCCCGGTGACCCGATCGACGCGCCCACGGCCAGCACCACCACCAGCAGCAGACCCGACAAGCTGACGTCAACCTGGTAGACCTGTGCCAGGAACAACGTGGCGATGACCTGGTACAGCGCCGTTCCGGCCATGTTGATGGTGGTGCCCAGCGGAATGACGAAACGCGACACACCCTTTTGCACACCCAGCGACTCCTCGGCGGTGCGGATGGTCAGCGGCATCACCGCTGCTGAACTGGAGGTGGAGAACGCCAGCAGCAACACGTCGCGGCTGCCCCGCACGAAGGCCATCGGCGAGCGCCGCCGGACCAGCGCATATATCACCATCAGGAATACAAATGCCAGCAGCAAGGCCGACAACACGGTGAGAACATACACACCCATGCCGAGCAGCGCATCGAGCCCCATGCGGGCGGTGAGTTGTGTCATCAGCCCGAACACCGCCATTGGCACCAGGTACATAGCCCAGCGCACCACGACCATACTGACCTCCTGCACAGCGCCCAGCAGGTCGATCAGCGGGCGGGCCAGCTTGCCCTCCATCGTGACCAGGGCGACACCGACGAATATCGCGAACACCACCACCTGCAGCATGTTCTGCTCGACACCGGCCTGCAACGGGTTGGTCGGAACAACACGCACGATCTGCGCCGGCAGCGTGGCCAGCGACGGCACGCCCGCCTTGGCGTCGACAACCGCGCTGATGGGCAACTGCGCCACCTGCAGATAACTGCCGGGTTCGACAGCCAGGGCCACTGCCACGCCGATCAGCGCTGCGACCACGGTCGTGAACAGGAAAAACAGGCCGGTGCGCAGTCCCATGCTGCGCAGCTGCTGCATGTCGCGCGAACTGGTCATGCCCAGGATGATCGAGGCCACCACCAGCGGGATGACGATCATCTGAACCATGGCCAGGAACAAGTAGCCCGGAATCGCCAGCCAGTTGCTGACCAGTAGTGCCGTCCGCGGTTCCAGCCACCCGCCGGTGGGCCCGATGGCCATGCCGGCGGCGATGCCGATGAACATCGCCACCAGCACCTGCAACCACAGGCGGCCGCGGACAAAACCGGTCAGCCGCAGCGTCAGGCGGTTGATCGATGGGTTGGTGGAAACGGGGAGTGAAAACAATAGCGGCTACCAAAGGTCGCGATGGCTACGATGGTGGCCCGGACTGCGCAACCATTCGCTGCGTCAATATTAGCGCCGCGCCCGGCCACGATGCCAGCGAGCGCCCGCGCGATTCACCGCCATTTGACGCAGGTCATGGAATACTCGAGGCATGGTGGTCGAATCGCCACAACACATGGCGCGTCGCGCTGTGCGCGCATTGGGCCGGTTGCGCCGGTTGCGCCGTCGCGGCGACTCTGTCGTGGTCGACAATCGGGCGCACCGGCCGTTGGCTGCCGACGTCCATTTTTTTCAACGATGACACGGTCGACCCGGACGCCGGGTGCAGCCGTCCGTGACCGCCGTTACCGGACCGGGCGACATCCGCAAAAATGCATGCAAAGACCAGCCTCACAGGAATCATCGTGACCCCATCCACCCCAAGCCCCGCCGCTGTCGTGATTGCCACGCACAACGGCACATTTCATGCCGACGACGTATTTGGCGTCGCAGTGCTGATGTTGTTGAATCCGGGGGCCGAGCTGATCCGCACACGCGATACACAAGCCATTGCCAACGCCGATTTCGCGGTCGACGTCGGTGGCGAATGGGATTCGTCCCGTGGTCGTTTCGACCACCACCAGCGCGGCTTTGCCGGGGCGCGCAAAACCGGCGTCGTCTACGCCAGTGCAGGCCTGGTCTGGGAGGCGTTCGGGACAACGCTGGTCGAGCGGACGTTCGGTCTGGGCGATCAGGGACTTGCCGAAGCCGTTGCCGGGGATCTGGATGTCGAACTGGTGCAGCACCTGGACCGCGCAGATACCGGCGCCTCGCACGGCGCCCCGGGGATCTTCGGTCTGTCTGCCCTGTTGTCGCAGTTCAATGCGCCATGGGACCACCCGCATGCCGGCGACAAAGATGGGCGGGCCACGTTGGCCAACTTCCACAAGGCCGTGCAAGTCACGACGCTGTTTCTCGAAGCCGCCCTGGACCAGCTGCGCGCGAAACATCAGGGCGCCCAGTTGGTGCGCAATTCCGAGAAGCGCCTGGGCGGCGCCGTACGTGTGATGCCGCGCGGTGGCCTGCCGTGGGCCGATGTGGTCAGCATCGAGATGCCGGAGGTTCAATTTGTCGTATACCCGGATTCGACGGACGACCAGTTCCAGCTCCATATCGTTCCCGTCGAGCCGAATTCGTTCAAGGCCCGCAAGGACCTGCCCCGGAGCTGGGCCGGACTGCGCGGCCAGGAGCTCGCTGCCGTATGTGGTGTGGCTGACGCAGTGTTCTGCCACAACGCCCTGTTCATCGGCGGCGCGGGATCATTGAACGGGGCATTGCAGATGGCCGAACTGGCCGTGCGCAACGACACATGACACCCGGCCCCGGCGATGCCGGAGCGGCGCCAACCCCAGCAAGACAGCGTCACGCACCCACCCACCATGCACCCGGAGGACCTCCAGACGCTTGTCACCATGCCCATGCCGTTTGGCAAGCACAAAGGCATGGTTTTGGCCGACCTGCCCGGCAACTATCTCAACTGGTTTGCCAGGGAAGGTTTTCCCAAAGGTGAGATCGGGCGCCTACTGGCATTGATGCAGGAGATCGACCACAACGGCCTGGGTTACCTGCTCAAGCCATTGCGTGGGGACAGGCCATAGCGACAACGGACGCTGAAGGGCGCGCCGGATGCGAATGCGCCGGGCCGCGTTACCGACCCGTCTGCCGCCAACGACCGGAATCCGGGCACACACTGGCGCTTGCGCCGTTCAGCCAGACCTGCTCTGCGTCCAGCAGCACCGATGTCGACGCGTCGATGTCATAACGGATGTGCAGTGCACGTCCGACTTCGGCGCTATCGATGGGAAGCTCCCAGGTCAGGAATAGCTGGGTGCAATCCCTTTCGGGGGGAAAGTCGGCCACGTCGAAGCCGCCACTGCCACGCGCGATCACGGCATGCGGCTGACAGGTATCGAAGATCACGACCGTGCCTCTGGTCAGTGGGATGCGTCGACCGGTAAACGCGAAATGCAGGTCCTGGCCCAGGTCCTCGCTCAGGAAGAGATTGCAAAAGGCTGCACCGCCATATTGCGCGCCGTCATGGTGGTACCTGGCGCCGCGGCAGGCCATCAAGGCAACATCGCAGGCGCCCGGCATCGCGGGCAGGCCTAACGTGCGCGTCCAGTCGGAAAGCGCCTGCACACAGTGCTTGTAGTCCGGCCAGCGCGCACGCGCCCGGGCCAAAGGCAGGGTCTCAACGTCGCCGGGTTCAAGGCCCAACCGCACCGTTATCTCCCTTTCCCAATCTGCGGTCAGCCTGGCTGGGGGCGCGGGGATGTCTACCGTGCCTGCCAGCACGACATCACTGACGCTTCGACTGCGGATGGCGTCGCCACTCCAATAGGTGGAAACAAGGACGTCCTGCGTGCGATTGGCGGTTCGTGCTGATGTGGAGTTGGCGGCCATTTCCGCAATGATGCCGGAAATGCAGGCGCAAGAGCCGCAGCGTCACGCGACGACTGCGGCTTGGACAACGACAAGGCAGGCCTGGTTGATCAGATTGAAATTGGCCCGGCGACCGGGCCGGTCGCCGGGCCAACTGCGGCCAGGGCTCAGAAGTAGCGTTTGAACTCGCCCGACTCGACCTTGGCAATGAACTTGTGATACTCATCCTTGACGACGGGCATCAGGATATAGACACCGATCAGGTTGAAGATCGACATCGCAAAGATCGCTGCATCAGAAAAGTCGATCACCGCACCGAAACTGATCGACGCGCCGACGATGATGAACAAGCAGAACATCACCTTGTAGATGTACTCGTTGACCTGGCCTTCGCCAAACAGGTAGGTCCATCCCTTGAGGCCGTAATAGCCCCAGCTGATCATCGTCGAGATGGCGAACATCAGGACCGCCAGCGCCAAGGGGTAACGAAACCAGTCGAAGGTTCCCTGGAACGATGCCGCGGTCAGACCCACGCCTGTCAGACCCTCCGCATGGGGAAACGGTCCGGCGTTGAGCCCGGCAATGGTGATGACCAGGGCCGTCATCGTGCAAATCACGACGGTGTCGATGAACGGTTCGAGCAAAGCGACGATGCCTTCGGTCACCGGTTCGTTGGTCTTGACTGCGCTGTGGGCGATTGCCGCGGAGCCCACACCGGCCTCATTGGAAAAGGTGGCTCGCTTGAGTCCCTGGATCAGGGCGCCGATGATGCCGCCTGCCACGCCTTCCGCCCTGAAAGCACCGTCAAATATGGCGGCGAACGCGGCGGGGATCTGGCCGAAGTTCATCACGAGTACAGTGACCGCCATGCCGATGTACAACGCCGCCATCCATGGCACCAGCCGCGCGGTGACCGATGCAATCGAGGGCATGCCACCAACGATCACGCCATAAACGAAGGCGGCATGGATGATGCCGACAACCCAACCGTAACCATCGGGCAAGCCGAAGGTCTGCACCAGCATGGCGTTGGCCTGGTTCCCCTGGAACATATTGCCACCGCCCAAAGCGCCCAGAATCACCATCACGGCAAACCCTGCGGCCAGCACCCGCCCGAGTATGGGCATGCCCCGCTCAGCCAGACCGTCGCGCAGGTAGTACATCGGGCCACCGGACACCGCGCCGGAAGGAAGAATAGTGCGGTATTTCACACCCAGTGTGCATTCGGCAAACTTGGACGCCATGCCCAGCAGCCCCACGCAGATCATCCAGAAAGTGGCCCCGGGCCCGCCGATGGCAAGTGCCGCGCCAACGCCGGCAATGTTGCCCAGCCCAACGGTTCCCGACAGCGCGGTGGTCAGTGCCTGAAAGTGGCTGATCTCCCCCGGCTCCTTGCTGTTGGGATCCGAATACCGCCCACGTGCGATGTCAATGGCCAGCTTGAACCGCCGAAACTGCGGCACACCGAAATACACAGTGAAAACGATCGCTGCAATCATCAGCCAACCGGCAATCAGTGGAAACTGGGCGCCACCGATCGGCACCGAATAAAAAATCAGCGCTACGAACCAGCCGAATGTCGAGGCAAAAAAACTGTCGATGGCCTGGTCGACACCCTGGGCCATCGCGGATGTTGCCAGCAAGCTGCCCGCCACAAAAATGGCTGCATGCGGCAATATGCCGCCACGGCCACGGCGCCGGACCGGCATGTCCGCTGTACGGCAGGTTTTCAGCTGCTGTCGGGAATTTACTACGTCGCTACTCACGGACATATTGGCTCCATTTCATGTTGTTGTTACGGACAAGCCCGGAGGACTCCCGACCAATAGTCATGCATAGATACGAATTCGTTGCCAGGGAATACCCCAGGGCCAACCGGTGCGGTTGTTTCGCTGCGGGCGATCGAGAATCAGATGGCCATGTCGTGATGGCCACCAGGAACGCGGAGCTGAGCGACCCGAAGATTGCGCGTTCGGTTAATATTGACAGCGCTTGAAGAAGCGCGCCGGTTGCCACTTGGCTGGTACTCAGGCGGTTCCAATCTGAGAATCAGGATTCTCAGTCCTGACTTGTGCTTGACTGACCCCACCGGCAAGACCAGTTCCATGATGCTTTAACATATATTCACCGCTTTTGTATGCGCAGGTTCTGTATTCCTGCAGGTTGATGCCCGTGCTCTAACGTTGCACTCTGAACATGTGGTGGTCGTTGACCGCGCCACCGGTGCCACGCTTTTCGAGAAATCGTCCACGTCCTCGGCACCCATCGCCTCTGTGACAAAACTGATGACTGCCATGGTCTCCCTGAACCAGAAGTTTGACCCTCTGGAGGTGTTGACTATCTCCGAGGACGACGTTGACAACTTGAAGCATTCCACCTCGCGGCTGCGCGTTGGCTCGCAACTTACCCGGGGCGAAATGCTTCGAATTGCATTGATGTCTTCAGAAAACCGCGCTGCCCACGCCCTGGCTCGCACTGCGCCGGGAGGATTACCTGCGTTTGTGGCGGCCATGAACCGCAAGGCGCTGGATTACGGCATGAACGGGACGCACTTCGTTGACCCGACCGGGCTTTCGCCGGAGAACACATCGACGGCGGCGGACTTGGGCCGGCTGGCACGCCGGGTTTCGGGCTACCCCAGCATCACCGACTTCACCACAACCAGTGGAAAGAGCGTTGATGTGGGCTCACACCTGCAGTCATTTCACAATACAAATCCCGCTGTAGGGAAAAAGGGTTGGAATTTCTGGCTCTCCAAAACCGGCTACATCACTGAAGCTGGACGTTGCATGGTCGCTGGCATCACAACGGCGGGCCGGGACGTTGTTGTCGTGCTCATGGGGGCCAAATCTTCTGGTGCTCGCGCTCAGGACCTGGCGCAAGTGAAGGCCTGGACCTCGGGTGAGGCAGCTGTAGTTGACCACCGCCTCACGCGCAAGCATGCAGCGGGTAGACATAGCAGTGGCGCAGCCCACATGCAGGCCCCGTTGAGCAATAGCTGACGCTACCGCATAGCGGGTCATCAAGCCGCGAGAAGCCTCACTTCTCACGGAATAGAAGGTGGTTGGTGATTTTCGGCCGCCAGGTCAAATCAGCACTAACCAGGGTGGTGGGCATCTTCCCCAACCATGCGGCCATCGTCAGATTGGGCGGCGCCATGCTGCTTGAGCAGAACGACGCGTGGAGTTTGAACCACGGGTACATGCCGCTTGAAGGCCTGCAGACCCTCTGCGATACTGCCCCGACTCGGCTGTCGGCAGTGCCACGCTGAGTAATGTGTATCTCAGCCGGCCCGAGCTGTGGACCACCGCCACGTCATGGGACATGACCACAATGGTGGCCAAACCATTTTTCATGTAGTCATGCACGCACCAGTCACCACCATCACCGGGGAAACGATTTCACGCACCCAACTGGAGTCACTCATTGCCAGCGCAGTCGCACCCTTGGCCTTCGATTCGTGCGAATTTCAAGGGGCCGACCTGTCGAGACTCCCCATGCGCGGCTATACATTCAAAAGTTGCAGCTTCGTGGAGGTGTCGTTCTACTCGGCGGACTTATCGGAATCCGTCTGGAACGCCTGCAGGGGACGGCAGACAGATTTTGAGGCAGCATCACTGGTTGATACCCAATTTTTGAACTGTGACCTCAACAACTCCAAGTGGCGACGAGCCAGGTTGTCCTCGGCGTTGTTCAAGGACTGCAAGCTGACCGGCGCCAACTTTGAGGAGGTCGCGAGCCTGGGGTTGTCATTCGAAGACACCTTGCTGGTCGGCGCTGACCTGCAAAAGATGTCCTTTCGCAAAATGCACCTCAACCAGTTGGACTTTTCAGAGGCGGACCTTTCCGGATGTGATTTTCGGGAAGCTGTTTTTGAAGGCGGAAGCCTCCGCAATGCACAAATGAAAATGGCGCGCTTTGAAGGTGCCGACCTGCGCGAAGCAGACTTGGGCGGTATGAAGTTGGTTGATGCCAGGCTCTTCAAAGGTGCAACAGTCTCGTTCAACCAAGCCGCGGGCCTTCTCGGTGAGCTTGGACTGCATGTAGCTTGAACCCTTGCCACTCTTGACGTGCTCAGTTTGCGCGGTGGATGTCAGCCGCTCGTTGGCTGTTGCTGGCGTACCGGTCATTCATGCCCCCGCCCGCACCAACCTCCCCGGCCGCGCACCGGTCACCACACCCTCGCGCTGCACGCACTCCCCTGCCACCCAACTCCCCACATACCCCACTGCGGTCTGCAAGAACCGTTTCCCACCCGCCGGCAGATCGCGTACCAGCTGCGGCTTGGACAAAGCCAACCTTGCCGGATCGATCAAATTGAGATCTGCCCGTTGCCCCACTGCAATGCGCCCGCGATCGCGCAGCCCCAGGTAGTCGGCATTGCGGCTGCTGAGCATCTGCACCGCCTGCTCCAGCCGCATATAACCCTTGGCCACCCAGTGGGTGAGCAGGAAGGTCGAGAAACTCGCGTCGCAGATGGTGCCCACATGTGCGCCCGCGTCACCCAGGCTGAACAACGCGCGTGGGTGCTGCAGCATCTCGCCCACGCAGTCCAGGTTGCCGTGGTTGTAGTTGAAGATCGGGAAATACAGCAGGTTGCTGCCATCAGCCTCGCACAGATAGTCGTAGATCGCGGCCAGCGGCGTGATGCCTTGTGCCTTGGCGCGCAGCAGCATCGAGTCCTGCAGCGTGGGTTCGTAGTTCGGCACGTCGCCGAGCGGGAACATGCGGGCCGAGATCATGTCGATGCGGGTCAGCAGCAGATCTACCAGCGGCGGCACCGACGAGCCGTCGCCGGCCAGGGCGTCTGATTTCTCGGACAGGATGCGGCTGCGCCGCGCCGGCTCACGCAACGCAGCAGCGCGCTCGGCCAGTGGCAGGCCGACCACTTCCTTGTAGCCGGGGAACCCCATGAACGGGTGAAAACTCGCGTCCAGCCCGGTAATCACGCCGATACCGCGCGCCGCCGCCTGCAGATACATCGGCAGACCCCGTTCCACGGCGGCTTCGACGCGGCGCGCGACCTGTTTGTATTGTTCGCCGCCAGGGTCCCGTTGCAGCCAGGTCATGGCCAGCGGGCGGCCCGATGCAATGGCCAGTTGTTCGACCAGGTCAAACTCGGGATCGAACCGGTCGGGCGAGCGCAACACATCGAAGTCGCTGACCAGCTGCACCACGCCGTGGTCCAGGCCGTCGAAGGCATGGGCCAGGCCGGTGAGCTCGGCCAGGTCGGCTTCCGAGGCCGGGGTCTCCTGGCCCTTGGAGGTGCGGTGGTTGTCGCTGCGCCCGGTCGAAAAACCGATGGCGCCGGCCTGCAGCGCCTCGCGCAACAATGCGCGCATCTGTGCCACGTCGTCGGACGTGGCAGCCTCATGGCCACGCGCACGTTCGCCCATCACGTACATGCGCAGCGGATCGTGCGGCACCAGGCAGGCGAAGTCCAGGCTGTGCGGCATCGCAGCGAGCCGGTCCATGTATTGCGGAAAACTCGACCACTGGAAGTCGATACCCTCGGCCAGCGCCACGCCGGGGATGTCCTCGACCCCTTCCATCAGGCTGATCAGCCGATCCTGCGCGCCGGCGCGCAGCGGTGCGAAACCGACGCCGCAGTTGCCCATCACCAGCGTCGTAACACCGTGGTGGATGCTGGGCGAGAAGTTTTCGTCCCAGGTTGCCTGGCCGTCATAGTGGGTGTGGATGTCGACGAAACCCGGCGTCAGCCAGGCGCCAGTGGCATCAATGGTCTCGCGCGCGGTTGCGCTTGTGAGCTGACCGATCTCGGCGATCAGGCCATCACGGATGCCCACATCAGCGGTGACCGGTGGCGCACCGTTGCCGTCGACTACGATGGCAGATTGAAACAGCAGATCAAACATGGGGAGGCTCCATTTCAGGGTTCAGGACAGGTGAACGACGCCACCACAATGCGCAGGCCAGGCCGCTGACGATGTGCCATATGCCCCACAGGCTGGCGATGATCACCATGCCCAGGTCGGAATTGAACTGCACAGCGATGATGCCCAGCGCCAGCCCGGAGTTCTGCATGCCGCCCTCGAGCATCACCGCACGCCGGTCACCGACGCTGATGCGCATGGCCTGACTGGTCAGGTAGCCGAACGTCAGGCCGCTGGCGTTGTGCACGATGACGATGAGCAGCATCGGCAGCAGGCCCATGGTCAGCAGCTGGCGCTGGCTGATCAGCCCAGCCACAATGAAGGCAATCAAGGCGACCAGCGAGAAATTGCCCAGCGGCTTGCGCCAGCGTTCCGAGAGCTTCGGCCACTGCTGGCTCACCGCCATGCCGGCCACCATGGGCAAGGCCAGCAACACCAGCAGGCTGAACCAGATGCCCGAGGGGTCGATATCGAGCTCACGCAACCAGCCGGCGGTGGCCGGGTTGCTGGCCACCATCCAGCTGAAGTTGAATGGCGTGAGCACCAGCGCCATCAGTGCAGCCACACACGACACCGTCACCGATAGCGCGGTGTTGCCACGGCCGAAATGGGTGAGGTAGTTCGACAACGAACCGCCAGGGCAGGCCGCCACCAGGATCATCGCCGCCTCGACATTGGGCGGCAGGTCGAGCACCAGCGTGGCCAGCCAGGTGCCGACCGGCAACAGGATGAACTGCGGGATCAGGCCGGCGACCACTGCGCGCGGCATCGTGGCGACACGCCGGAAGTCCTGCAGCCGCAGCTCCAGCGCGACCGAAAACACCATCGTCGCCAGGACCAGACTCAGCACCAGTTGTTGGGTCGTCATCGCTGCGCGTGGCTCCTGTTGTCGTTGTGTTTTCTAGCGGTGATCGCGCCGGGTGGTCCCGGTCAGCCGTCCTACGCTGTTTTGCGCGCCATTATCGACATGCGGGCGCTGGCGTCGGTGGGCTGTGCCCCGCGTGTCCATCGGGTTGCGCTGTGCGCCGCTATCGGCAGTGCGCACGCCCATCAGCGCAACACCTGCGTTCCCGCCATGGCGACGGCAAATCCGAGCACAGCGCCGAGCGGTGGCGTCCAGTGCCGGCGCATGCGGGTCTGGGGGGCGATATCCTGGAACACCAGATACAGGATTCCACCGGCGGCAAAAGCCATGATGCCGGCCGTCAGGGCGAGCTGGTCACGCAGCAGCATGAAGCCGGCTACGGCGCCCAGTGGCCCGAGCAGGCTCACGCCCAGCAGCATCAGCAGCGCCGACCGGGGTGTGACACCGTAGTGGCGGCTTTCCCGAAAAGCGTTGAAACCCTCGGGCAGGTTCTGCGCACCGATGAACATGGCGAGCAACAGCCCCAGGCGCGGATCATGCCCGAACACCGCACCCATGGCGATCGCCTCGGGAACGAAGTCCAGCATCATGGCCATCATCTGCGCACGGGCACTGCCGCGGCGACTGAGCCAGGCGTCGAGCGCACAAAAAATCAGGCCACCGGCCATGAACACCGCAGCCAGCGTCCAGGCAGATAGATGTTCCATGCCCATCGGTGTCAGAGCGAAAACCACCGCCGCCACCAGAATGCCACCGCCAAAACCCACGACCCCATGGACGAATTCGCGTTTACCTTGCGTCTCGGCACTGCCTTCCCACATGGCGACCAGCCCGCCCAGACATGCGGCGAGCCCGGCCAGCCAGGCCGCGATCAGCGCTGTCGGCAGGGAGAAATTCCAATCGGTTGCCACAAGCGCTAGCGTAGCCGATGGCAACGGCGCGGCGGCGCCATCAACGCGCCGACGTTCGCAGGGTCCGGCTGAGCAACATGACCGGGATCAAGCCCACCAGCACCAGCGCCAGCGACGGCAGGGCCGCCTCGCCCAGGCGTTCGTCGCGCGCGAGCTGGTAGGCCACCACGGCCAGGGTGTCGGAGTCGAACGGGCGCAGCACCAGCGTAGCCGGCAACTCCTTCATCACATCGACAAACACCAGCAAGGCGGCAACGGCGGTCGAGCGTTTGAGCAGTGGCCAGTGCACCCGCACCATCAACTGCATGCCACCGGCGCCCAGCGTGCGGGCAGAGTCGTCGAAGGTGGTCGGAATTCGGGTGTAGCCACTTTGCACCGATTGCAGCGCCACGGCGCAGAACCGCACCAGGTAGGCCCAGATCAGACCGACCGAGGTGGCGGTCATCAGGTATCCGACGCCGAGTTGTGGCGCCGCGGCCTGCAGCCAACCCACCGGCAGCAGCAGCCCGACGACAATCACTGCGCCGGGAACGGCATAACCCAGGCTGGCCAGTTGCACCACCGTGCGCGTGATGCGGTCGGGAGAGCGGCGCAACGCAAACGCCAGTGCCAGCGCAACGCCAACCGACAACACGGCGGTGATCAGGCCCAGGCGCAGGCTGTTGCCCGACCATTCGATGAACCGGCCCCAGGCCAGGGTGTCCCAGTCCGCCGCCAGCGGCCGGAACATGAACAACACCGGCAGTACGAACCCCATCAGCACCGGCACCACACACACCAGCCAGGCCAGCCAGCGCGCGCCGCCACGCAGCTGCACCGGTTGCGCGTCGCTGGTTCCCGCGCGGGATCCGCGGCTGCTGGCGAACCGGACCCGCCGCTGGGCGCGCTGCTCCAGGTGCAGCAACAGCGCCACCAGTGCCAGCAGCATGGTGGCCAGCTGTGCGGCGGCAAGCCGGTTGTCCATCGCCAGCCAGGCCTTGTAGATGCCAGCGGTGAAGGTCTGGATACCAAAATAACTCGACACACCGAAGTCGGCCAGCGTTTCCATCAGTGCCAGCGCCGCCCCGGCGGCCACCGCCGGACGGGCCAGCGGCAACGCCACCTCGCGGATGCGGCGCGACAGCGGTGCGCCCAGCAGGCGCGCCGCCTCCATCAGATGCGCGGCGCGTTCGCTCAGCGCGCTGCGCGCCAGCAGGTAGACATAGGGATACAGCGAGAAGGTGAACACCCAGGCCGCGCCCCCGAGGCTGCGCACCTCGGGCAACATACGGCCCTCCAGCCCGGTCAAGGCGCGCAGGCTGTTTTGCAACGGACCGCCGAACTGCAGGAAGTCGGTATAGGCATAGGCCACCACATACGCCGGCATGGCCAGCGGCAGCAGCAAGGCCCATTCCAGCGTGCGCCGGCCCGGGAAGTCGAACAGCGTGACGGCCGCAGCACTGGCCGACCCCACGACCACCACACCCACCGCCACCATCAGGCACAGGGCCACGGTGGTCCACAGGTAGTTGGGCAACACCGTGCGCGCCATCTCGCCCAGGATCTGCGCGCTGGTGGCGTCCCATTGCAGCCACGAGGCCAGCACGGCCAGCACCGGCAGGCACAACACGCCCGCCAGCAGCAACAACGCGGTTTGAGAAAGCCGACGCAGCGGCATGGTGCTTCCGATCACAACCAGTCAAATGAGAATTGTAATCATCTACAATTTCACTATGTTTCTCGCGGTCGCACAACTGCAGGTCCGTTATGCGGGCTCCGACAAGCCGGCGGTAGACGACGTGTCGTTCGGACTGCAGACCGGCGAAATCGGCGTCCTGATCGGCCCGTCGGGCTGCGGCAAGACCACATTATTGCGCGCCGTGGCCGGCCTGGAGCCGGCCAGCAGCGGCACCATCCGGCTGGGTGACGCTTTGGTCAGCAGCCCCGCGCGGCATGTGCCGGCAGAAGCCAGGCGCATTGGCATGGTGTTCCAGGACTACGCGCTGTTTCCCCACCTCGACGTCGGACGCAATGTCGGTTTCGGCATTCACCACTTCCCCCGGGCGCAACGCGAACGGCGTGTGGCCGAGGTGCTGGAACTGGTCGGCCTGGCCGGTTTCGACAAGCGGTTCGCACACGAACTCTCCGGCGGCCAGCAACAACGCGTGGCACTGGCGCGTGCGCTGGCGCCGGCGCCGCAGTTGCTGCTGCTCGACGAGCCGTTCTCCAACCTCGATGTCGATCTGCGCGAGCGGCTGGCGATCGAAGTACGCGCGATCCTCAAGGCGGCCAACGCGACGGCCTTGTTCGTTACCCACGACCAGCTCGAAGCCTTCGCTGTCGGCGACCGTATCGGCGTGATGCAGGAGGGCCTGCTGCACCAGTGGGACGACGCCTACACGCTGTACCACCGCCCGGCAACCCGCTTCGTCGCCGACTTCATCGGCCACGGCGTGTTCACACCGGCAACGATCACCGAGGTGAACGGGCAAATGGTGGTGCAGACCGTGCTGGGCAACCTGACCGACATCGCCGAATGCCCGCTGCCCTGCGCATTCGAGTCCGGGCAGTGTGACGTGCTGCTGCGCGCCGACGACATCGTGCACGACGACAACGCGCCAGTAAAGGCCGAGATCGTGCGCAAGGCGTTTCGCGGCTCTGAATTCCTGTACACGCTGCGCCTGCGCAGCGGCGAAATCGTGCTGGCCCATGTGCCCAGCCACCACGACCACCAGGTCGGTGCGTGGATCGGCATCCGCGCGGAGGTCGATCATGTGGTGACCTTCGACCGGGCCTGCCCGGTCGACCGGCGTGCCATGTGCCAGCTGCCGTGCCAGGCCCGTGCCGGAGGCGAATGTGATCGTGTCCTGCCCGACGCGGTCGCCGGTGCGCCGATCGCGTTGACGGCATCGCGCCATACGCCGCGGCAACGCTGAGTCAGCGCACAGAGCAGCCGGCGGTCCCCCGCAACCGATCCGCGCCACAGGCACGCCGCATCAGGACCAGCCCGCGTCGACGACAAACTCCTGCGCCGTCACCATGCGCGCAGTGTCGGCGGCCAGGAACATCACCATATTGGCAATGTCGGCGCCGACGATGCGCCCGGGAATGCACTGGTTCTGCTCCAGCCGACGCTCGCCCTCCTCGTCCAGCCACAAGGCCACCTGGCGCTCGGTCATCACCCAGCCCGGCACCACGCAATTGACCCGGATGTTGTCCTTGCCCAGCTCGCCCGCCAGCACGCGGGTGAAACCCAGCATGGCCGACTTGCAGCTGGCGTAAACCGCGTAGCCAGTGCCCTTGAACTTCCAGCTGACAGAACCCATGTTGATGATCGCGCCGCCACCACGCGCGCGCATGCTCGAGAGCACCGCCTGCATGGCAAAGAAGTGCGGCCGGAAGTTGATGGCCACGCGTTCATCGAAATACTCCGGCGTGACGGCTTCGATCGCATGGCGCTCGTCGTTGGCAACGTTGTTGACCAGCACGTCGACACCGCCGATGTGTTCGATCAAGCTGGCGATCGCGCCGCGCAGGGCCGGCACATCGGTGACGTCGCAGGCGACAAAAAACACGGCCTCGTGCGCATCGGCGAGCGCCTGCCCCGCAGCGACGTCCCGGTCGATGAAACCGACCTGGCAACCCTGCGCGGCAAACGCGCGCACCATGTCCGCGCCAATGCCGCTGGCGCCACCAGTGATCAATATGCTGCTGTTGCGCAGGCTGTTGAAGGTCACGCCGGCAAAGGCGACGTCGGGAATGGGATTGGGTTTCATGATCGGCTGCACTCGCAGTTAACGGTTGACGGTGAACGGCTCGGGCATGGTACCCGGTTCGCCCGGCACGATCACCTCAGATGCGCACCAGCGCATGGCGCCACTGCGGGTACGCACACCCCATGCGGCGTCTATCATCGACCTGCCCGCTATCGGCTGCGCACAGCACCGGACGCATGCCCCATCTTCATGACACCAACGCCCACCGCCTCCCCGGCCACGGTCAACCATCGCGCGATCCTCGCCATCGCGGTGCCGATCATGCTGTCCAACGTATCGACACCACTGCTCGGCGTGGTCGATACGGCCGTGGTCGGCCAGATCCCGGACCCGGCCTATATCGGTGCGGTCGCAGTCGGATCATTGATTTTCACCTTCCTGTTCTGGGCCTTCGGGTTCCTGCGCATGGGCACCACCGGCCTGACGGCGCAGGCTGTGGGGGCGGAGAATGCCGACGAAATGGTGGCTGCCCTGGGCCGCGCCTTGCTGGTGGCCGGCGCGGCCGGCACGGTCTTGATCGCGCTGCAGTGGCCGATACGCGAGGCCGCTTTCTCGCTACTGCAGGCCAGCGACGGGGTCGAGCGCCTGGGGCGGGGCTATTTCGACATCCGCATCTGGGCCGCCCCCGCCACGCTGGCCAACTATGCCTTGCTGGGCTGGTTCATCGGGCTGGGGCGCACCCACATCGCGCTGGTGTTGCAGTTGGTGCTGAACCTGACAAACATTGCGCTCGACCTGTGGTTCGTGCTCGGACTGGGCTGGGATGTGCGCGGCGTGGCCGCTGGCACCGTGCTCGCGGAATGGCTGGCCGCAGCCGTGGGCCTGGCCATCGCGCTGCGCCATGCACGCACGCTCGGTGTCACATGGTCGCTGGCGCGCTTGCTCTCGGCGGTCCAGCTCAAGCGCACCGTGGTCGTCAACAGCGACATCATGGTGCGCTCGCTGGCGCTGATCTTCGTGTTTGTCTGGTTCATGTCGCAGGGCGCAGCCCAGGGCGACGTGCGGCTGGCGGCCAACGCGGTGCTGATGCAATTCATCGCGACCAGCGCCTATTTCCTGGACGGCCTGGCTTTTGCGGCCGAGGCGCTCGTCGGGCGCGCTGTTGGCGCCGTGCGCCGCAGTGCGCTGGTGGAAGCAGCCGCCATGACCAGCATTTGGGCGGGCGGTATCGCGACGCTGATCACCGCGCTGTTATGGGTTTTCGGGCCATCGTTGATCGACCTGCTCAGCGTCGATGCCGCCGTGCGTGAAGCCGCCCGCATCTACCTGCCATGGGCCGTCGGTGCACCACTGCTGGGCGTATGGGCGTTTCAGCTCGACGGCATTTTCATCGGCGCGACCCGTACCGCCGACATGCGCAATGCGATGCTGCTGTCCACCGTCGTCTTCCTGCTCGCATGGTGGCTGCTGCTGCCCTGGGAGAACCATGGCCTGTGGGCGGCACTGTATGTGAACTACATTGCGCGCACCGTCACGCTGCTCTGGCATTACCCGGCACTGCTCAACTCGATTGATCGACCGGCTTGACACGGCTGATCCGCCATGCGAGGCCAGCGCACCGGTGCCGCCGCTGCACCGCAGCCGGTGCAGGGCCGACCGGTTAACGACACGACCGCCTGCGTTCATGCCATGCCTGCGGCGCGCCAACCAGCGGCTTCCTACAATGGGACAACATTGATGACCGCTACGAGGAGAACCCCATGATCGTGGAACGCATTTGGACCGGCAACGCCTACCGCAACTACAACTACCTGATCGCCTGCCCCGAAACCGGCGAGGCGCTGGCGATCGATCCGCTGGACCACGAGAAATGCCTGAATGCGGCCAAGGTGCGCGGCTGGCAGATCACCCAGTTGCTCAACACCCATGAGCACCACGATCACACGGGCGGCAATGACGCGATCGTGGCCGCGACCGGCGCCAAGGTCATCGCGCACCACAAGGCCGGCGGCAAGATCGCCGGCATGGACCGCGGCGTCAAAGCCGGCGACATCATCAAGGTCGGCAAGACGGTGGAACTGGAGTGTCTGGACACGCCCGGTCACACCATGTGCCACATCTGCCTGCGCTCGCACACCGACCAGCCAGCGCTGTTCTCGGGCGACACGCTGTTCAATGCCGGCGCGGGCAACTGCCACAACGGCGGCGACCCGCTGCTGATGTACGCCACCTTTGCCGACCAGCTCAGCCAGTTGCCAGCCAATACCCAGGTATACCCCGGCCACGACTACATCGAGAACAACCTCAAGTTCACGCTCGACCGCGAACCCGACAACACCGCAGCCAAAGACTTGCTGCCCAGTGTCACCGACCACGACCCTGCCACCTCGATCGTCACCACGCTGGCCGAGGAGCAACAGTTCAACAGCTTCTTCCGACTGACCAACCCGAGCCTGATCGCCCGACTGCGCGCACGTTTCCCGGACCTACCGGAGAACCCCGACGCGCGGACGGTGTTCGTCAAGTTGCGCGAGTTGCGCAACAGCTGGTAGAGCCTCACGCGACGCCAGCCGCTATGCAACACGACGCTGCGCTCCGGGAATCCGTGGCCGCGGCACTGCGCCGGTTTCCCGCGCAGGCCTTGCCCGATGCGACGCACGGCCGCGCTGCGGTGGCGCTGGTGCTCACACATGCAGGCCATGGGGCGGACTGGGGCGGACTGCAGCACCATGCACACTGGAGCACCGAGGCGGCGTTAATCCTGACCCGGCGGGCCAGTCACCTGCGCCGCCATGCCAACCAGTGGGCTTTGCCCGGTGGACGCATCGACGGCAATGAGACACCCGAGCAGGCCGCACTGCGCGAGTTGCGCGAGGAAGTGGCGCTGCAACTGCCGCCCGAATCGGTACTCGGCCGCCTGGATGACTTCTCGACTCGCTCGGGTTTCGCCATCACGCCCGTCGTGCTGTGGGCCGATGATGCGCGCGCCATGGTTGCCAATGCCGACGAAGTCGCGTCCATCCATCGCATCGAACTAAACGAGTTCATGCGCCCCGACGCACCGATGCTCGAACAGGGAGCACATGCGCATCCGGTGCTGCGCATGCCGGTCGGCGACAGCTGGATCGCGGCGCCGACCGCCGCCTTCCTGTACCAGCTCCGCGAGGTCTGTCTGCTGGGGCGCGACACGCGGGTGGCGCATTTCGAGCAGCCGGACTTCGCTTGGCGTTGACGCTAATGTCCGGGCAACGGCGGTGGCTGCGTGAGACCGGGAAGTGGCCTTGTTTGGTCGAATCGATCAGCCAGGAAAGAGTCAATCCCGTTCGGACAGCAACCTGTTCAGCTCTTGCTTCAAGGACGGAAGATCCTGTAGGACCGTCGTGAAAACAATCTCGTCATCGACGGCATCGTAGCCATGGATGATGCGGTTGCGCAGGTCAATTGCGAGCTTCAAGTTCGCCACGCTAACCACCCATGCGGGTTCCAATTTGGCTAGCCGCGCGCAGGCGTCGCTGAGGATCTCCAATTGCCTTTCAACAGCGGAGCGGCGCATCTTGTCGGCGCTGTAGATATCGAGCGCGACGCCCGCAACAAACTCCTGTGCCAGGCCGATCGCACCCAGTGCATCAACCAGCAGCTTGGGCGTCTTGTCGGTCATAAATGGGCACGCGCGTGCTGTTGATCGCCCGCAGGAAATACGGATTGCGGATCATTCGGGGATTCACCAGATCGACGGGACGACCCAACAGTGCCTCCAGGGCATCGGCCAATCCGAGCCACCGGTGCCCGCGAGAGCCGGCGCTCCGATCATCAAGTTCCACCAGAAAATCGTAATCACTGGACTCGGGATCGAAATCAGGACCCGCTGCCGAACCGAACAGCTCCAGATGCGAAACGCCATAACGCTCGCACAAAGCAGCGATATCCGGAATCTTGCGGGCGAGAACAGCATCCATACCGCGGTTATCAGATAACTTTTCCGTACTTCAGCCGTATCGGCCGATCGACCTCGTCTTGGCGTTCGCACGCCCAGGCGCGCCTATCGCGTCCGTTGGCCTGTTGCGTCAGCCCGAAGCGGACGAAAGCAGGCACGCCGCCGGCGCCCAAGGCGCACATGCTGCGGCTCAGCCGCCATGGTACCTGTCAACCGCCAGGCGCTGAATGGCCGTGCAGTCGGTGTACTTCGGACTGCAGATCGCGCGCCCAGGAGCGGCGATCGCGTCCGTCGGCCTGTTGCGCCAGTCCGAAGCGAACCACCGCATGCACACCACTGGCGGCCAGGGTGCGCCAGATAGATCCGACCAAAGATTCATCGCCGATGTAACTCATCGCGCTGCTGTGCCTGCCGTGCGAGTCGACATACCGCAGGGCAACCGGCTGCACCGGCGCGGGCGCCGATATTGCTGCCTGGATCAGGTTGGCGTGGAACGGCAGCATGACAAGGCCATCGCTCGTGGTTCCCTCCGGAAAAACCGCCAGAATGTCACCGTCCTGCAGCGCCTGGACCATGTCGTGCACCACCCGCGTCGCATCGCGCCGAGATCTGCGTTCGATATAGAGCGTACCGGCACCCGTGGCCAGCCGCCCCACGATCGGCCAGCGACCGACATCGGACTTGGAGACAAACCGGCAGTGGTGGGCCGCATGCAGCACCACGATGTCGAGCCAGGAGACATGGTTGGCCACCTGCAGCATCGGGCCGGTGGTGGGCGGCAGGCCGTCGACATCGAGCGTCACGTCCAGGCGCAACAACATGGCCGCAGCCCACAGCTGGACCCGCAGGTCGCGCTGCGCCTGCGACAGGCGCGGAAATTGCCACATGATGGTGAGTAGGCCGCGCAACAGATGCACAAGCACCCGCCATGCACGCCAGCCTACCCGCAACGACTTCACGCCTCGAATGCGAGGTACCCGCCCACGATCGTGCAACACACGCGTGAGCGCATGGCGTAGCCCGAGAACGGTGTGTGTTTAGCCTGGCTGCGCAGGTTGGCCGCATTGATCATCCATTCCGGATGCGGGTCGTACACGCACAGGTCGGCCACGCCACCGGCCACCAACCGGCCGCCGCCCGAACGGACGGTGCTGTCGTTCCCGGCCATGATGCGTGCCGGTTCGCTGGTCAGCACGGCAAGCGCACGGTGCAGTTCCACGCCACATTCGCCAGCCCACTTCAACGACATGCCCAGTAGTAGTTCGACCCCGGTGGCACCGGGTTCACTCTCGGCAAACGGCAGGGTCTTCTGGTCCTCGTCGACCGGACTGTGGTCCGACACCAGCGCATCGATGGTGCCATCGGCCAGTGCCAGGCGGATCGCATCACGATCGCGCTGCTGGCGCAGCGGCGGCTGCAGATGGGAACGGCTGTCGAAATAGCCGATGTCGCTGTCCACCAGATGCAGCGAATGGATGCTGACATCGCAGCTCAGCGGCAGGCCTTCTGCCTTGGCCTTGCGCACCAGGTCCAGTCCCGCGGCGCTGCTGAGCCGGCACAGATGCACGCGCGCACCGGTGGAGCGCATCAGCTCGACGATGGTGAAAATCGCAATGGTCTCGGCGACGACCGGAATCCCGGTCAAACCCATGCGCGTGGCAAGCGGGCCACTGGCCACCACGCCGGTACCCAGATCGCGGTCCTGCGGCCGCAACCAGACCGTGTAGCCGAAGGTGCTGGCGTATTGCAGCGAGCGCAGCAATATCTGCAAATTGGGCAATGGCACGTCGGCCTGTGAGAAACCAACACAGCCGGCCTGCGTCAGCGTGACCATCTCGGTCAATACTTCGCCACGCAGGCCCCGGGTCAACGCGCCCAGAGGAAACACCCGGCACTGGTGCAGCTTCTCGGAGCGGTAACGCAACATCTCCACCAGGCCGGGTTCGTCCAATACCGGATCGGTGTCGGGCGGGCACACCAGGCTGGTGATGCCGCCGGCCACGGTGGCCGCCATTTCGGTCTGCAGCATGCGGGCGTGTTCATGACCGGGTTCGCGCAGGCGCACGCATAGATCCACCAGGCCGGGGGCCACCACGCAGTTCGTGGCGTTGATTGTCTTGTTGGGCTGGAAATCGGAACCGGCGTCTCCGATCGACACGATACGTCCGGCTGCGACGGCTACGTCACAGACCTGGTCGAACCCACTGGCCGGGTCTACCACCCTGCCGCCTTTGATCAGTATCTTCATGCTGCGTCCGTACCCTTGCGCGTCAGTTCGACTCGTTGCCTGCCACCAGGCTCATTACTGCCATGCGTACCGCGATGCCGAATGTCACCTGCGGCAGGATCACGCTTTGCGTGCCATCGACCACTTCTGACGCAATCTCGACACCCCGGTTGATGGGGCCGGGGTGCATCACGATCGCGTCGGGTTTGGCCAGTTGCAGTGTCTCGGCCGTGAGGCCATAACTCATGAAGAACTCCTGTGCCGATGGCAGCAGGGCCCCGCTCATGCGTTCGTTCTGCAGTCGCAGCATGATGACGACATCGCAGTCGCGAATGCCTTCGGCCAGCGTGTGGCACACGCGCACGCCCATCTGCGCCATGTCGGCTGGCACCAGCGTCTTGGGGCCGACCACGCGCACTTCGGCGCAGCCGAGCGTGGTGAGGGCATGGATGTCGGAGCGGGCTACCCGCGAGTGCATCACGTCCCCGACGATGGCCACCGTGAGGTTGGAGAAATCCTTCTTGTAGTGCCGGATGGTGAACATGTCCAGCAGACCCTGGGTCGGGTGCGAATGCCGCCCGTCGCCGGCATTGATCACATGCACATGCGGCGCCACGTGTTTGGCGATCAGGTAGGGGGCGCCGGACTCGCTGTGGCGCACGACGAAGATGTCGGCGGCCATCGCGCTCAGGTTGGCAATGGTGTCGAGCAGCGATTCGCCCTTGGACGCCGACGAGCGCGCTATGTCGAGGTTGATGACGTCGGCGCTCAGGCGCTTGGCGGCAATCTCGAAGGTGGTACGGGTGCGGGTCGAGTTTTCAAAGAACAGGTTGAACACGCTGCGTCCACGCAGCAATGGCACCTTCTTGACCTCGCGATCGTTGACGCTGACGAAACTCTCCGCAGTGTCCAGCACTTGGCGCAGGATACTGGCCGGCAGGCCTTCGATGGACAGAAGATGGACCAGTTCGCCATGCTTGTTGAGTTGGGGATTACGTCGGTACAACACGCGGGGCTCTTTCTGGTTCCTAGGATTTGTCTTCGACCAGGACCGACAGATTGCCAGTCGCATCGCGTCGAAGATCTACCGACCGACTTGAGGGTAGATCGACCCGCACGGCGGCGAAATCGGCCTGAATCGGCAGCTCGCGACCATTGCGGTCAACCAGCACAGCCAGCTTGACGCTGGCCGGGCGACCGTAGTCGTACAACTCGTTGACTACAGCGCGGATCGTGCGTCCGGTGTACAGCACATCGTCGACCACGATGATGTGCGCACCGTTGACATCGAAGCCCAGCCGTGTCGGTTCGCGCGCTGACAGGCCACGCTGCGCAAAATCGTCACGGTGCATGGCCGACGACAACACGCCGTGCGCACCGGGCAGCTTCAGCTCGGCCTGCAGTAGCTCTGCCAGCCAGGCGCCACCAGTGGCGATACCCACCAGGTGGGTATCGCTCTGGCACATCGCGCGAACGCCCTGCACCAGCGCACGCATCAGTGCCGGCATGTCGCGCACTGCCTCGGCAGCCTTGCCCGCTTGCGCGGCTTCGTCATCTATCGGTGCCGATGGGCTCACTGTAGGCTCCGCAGAAATTGGTCAAGGATGATGCAGGCAGCGCCGGCATCGGGGTCGCGTGCACCGTCGCCAAGCGCTTCGGTGGTGCTGTATCGCTCGTCCACCTCGAATACCGGCAACTTGAAGCGGTTGCGCAATGATCGGGCGAACTTGCGCGCCAGCAAGGTGTTCGCATGTTCGGCACCGTCGGGGTGCAGCGGCACGCCGACCACCAGGGCCTGCGGCTGCCATTCACCGATCGGCGCCTGAATCAGATCGAGCCGTCGTTGCGTCTCGCGCGCCTGAATTGTCGCCAACGGCCGCGCCTGCCCCAGCAGCCGCGAGCCATAGGCCACACCGGTGCGCCGGGTACCGAAGTCCAGCGCAATGAAGCTTTGCAGTTCGGCGCCAACCATGGGTGGGTGCATGCTGGCCTCAGGCATGGCCTGCCTGCGGCGACAGCATCCAGATTTGCAGGCCCAGCAACTCCAGCGCCTTGTCGTAGCGCTGGGCGACCGGTGTGTCGAAGATCACCGCCAGGTCGGCATCCACCGTCAACCAGCTGTTGTCGCCCAGTTCGGCTTCCAGCTGGCCTTCGCCCCAGGCCGAATACCCCAGCGACACCAGCACCCGACGCGGGCCGTTGCCGGTAGACAGGGCCTCCAGCACATCCTTGGAGGTGGTCATTTCGAGACCCCCAGGAATAGACATGGTGGAAGCGTAGACCGGTTCCTCGGGTTTGTCGGCCTCGGAGAAAAATGGCTCATGCAGCACGAAGCCACGGTCGGTCTGCACCGGACCACCCTGGAACACCGGCAATCGCTGCAGGTCGTCCCGGCCCAGCGGCAACTGAACTTTGTCAAACAGCCCTTTGAGGCTGATATCGCTGGGCTTGTTGATCACCAATCCCAGCGCGCCGCGCTCGCTGTGTTCACAGACATAAACGACACTGCGCGCAAACGTCGCATCGTCAAGTCCGGGCATGGCGATCAGGAAATGATGCGTCAGGTTGATCGGCGCGGTATCGTCGGGCATGATGGAATTTTAGCGGTCCCCATGAACAAAGCCTTTGACACCGGTCTGATCTGGTTTCGGCGCGACCTGCGCGTCGACGACAACGCGGCGCTGCACTTGGCGCTGACGTCCTGTCGCCGGGTATTTTGCGCCTTTGTGCTCGACACCGACATCCTTGATCTGCTGCCTCGCGCGGACCGGCGGGTGGAGTTCCTCCGCGAATCGCTGGATGATCTGGACCAGGCCCTGCGCGTGGCCAGTGGCAACCCGCACACCGGGCTGCTGGTGCGCCAGGGGCCGGGCGTGCAGACTATCGTGGCCCTGGCACGTGAACTGGGTGTGCAGTCGGTGTTCGCCGCCCATGACTACGAACCACAAGCTATCGCACGCGACCGCAAGGTGCTGGGCGAGCTGGCCCATGCCGGCATTGCACTGCACATGATCAAGGACCAGGTGGTGTTCGAGACACGCGAGCTGCTGACGCGTACCGGCACACCGTACACCGTCTTCACCCCCTACAAGAAGGCCTGGCTGGCCCAGGTGGACGAGCGCCGGTTGCGCAGCCACGATTGTCTGGCGCATATCGATGCGCTGGCCGGTCGGCCTGAGGCGATGCGCCGCACCGTTCCCACGCTGGCCGAGATCGGGTTCGAGAAAACCAACCTGTCCCAGCTGCGCATCCCGACCGGCAGCGCGGGGGGACACAGCCTGTTCACCGAGTTTTTCGAGCGCATGGACCAATACCATGCGACGCGCGATTTTCCAGCCGTCAAGGGGCCGAGTTATCTGGGCGTTCACCTGCGTTTCGGCACGGTGTCGGTCCGCCGTCTTGCCGCCGCCGCCCTGCAAGCGAGCATGGCGGGCAGTGCCGGTGCGGCGGTCTGGCTTGCCGAGCTGGTGTGGCGCGAGTTCTATTTCCAGATTCTGGCCAATTTCCCGCATGTGGCCGAGTCGAGCTTCAAACCCGCGTTCGACAAAATCCGCTGGCACCATGGCGCGCACGCAGACAAGCTGTTCAAGGCATGGTGCGAGGGCCAGACAGGTTACCCGATCGTCGACGCGGCAATGGCGCAAATCAACCAGACCGGCTACATGCACAACCGGCTGCGCATGGTAGCCGGCAGTTTTCTGGTGAAGGATCTCGGCATCGACTGGCGCCGCGGAGAGCGCTATTTCGCAGAAAAGCTTAACGACTTCGACCTGTCTGCGAACAACGGCGGCTGGCAATGGGTGGCATCGAGTGGCTGCGATGCGCAGCCCTGGTTTCGCATCTTCAACCCGATCCGCCAAAGCGAGAACTTCGACCCGCAGGGCAGGTTCATCCTGCGTTACCTGCCGCAACTGGCGAAGTTGCCTGCGGCATCGCTGCATGCGCCATGGCTTGGTGGTGCGCTCGAACTGGCTGCGGCCGACGTGCGACTCGGCGACAACTACCCGAAGCCGATCATCAACCACGATGACGCGCGCGCGCAGACGCTGCATCGCTATGGCGTCGTGCGTGCGCCGAAACCGGTTGCAGTCGCGCCGCGACGCGCCGGGCACGACTGAACTGCAAAGACGACGTCTTCAGACGGTGCTGTCAGCCTCGACCGGCACCGCGCAGTAATGGCGGATCAGACCCAGCAGTTCTTCTTCGGCATACGGCTTGCCGAGGTAGTGGTCAACGCCGAGTTCCGTCGCATGATCACGGTGCTTTTCAGCGATGCGCGACGTGATCATGATGATCGGCAAAGCACGCATGCGTTCATCGCCACGGATATTGCGTGCCAGGTCGAACCCATCCATGCGCGGCATCTCGATGTCGGACAACACGACCGCGGGCAATTCCTCTTGCAGGCGGGTCAGCGCCATCAGTCCGTCGTTGGCCAGCACGACCCGGTATCCCTCGCGCAGCAGCAGCCGCTGGGTGACACGGCGCACGGTGATCGAGTCGTCGACCACCATCACCAGCGGCGTGTTGATGCTGCCCACCACTGCGGCCGGAGCCTGCTCTGGCACATCGACGCCCAATGCGGCCGACGCCTTGCGCGCGCTGGCCTGCATCTGCAATGCTGCCTCGCCGTACACGGTTGCCAGCGCCACCGGGTTGTAGATCAGCACGACAGCGCCCGAGGCCAGCACCGACATACCGGTCAGGCCTGGCATGCGGGACAACTGCGGCCCCAGGTTCTTGACCACCACCTCCTGGTTGCCCAGCACCTCGTCGACATGCACCGCCACCCGCCGCCCGGCACTGCGCAACACCACCACCGGCTGGTGTTTGAGCGCAGCTGTCATGCTCGCGCCCGACACCTGCAGCAGCGCGCCCGACCAGTAAAACGGCACCTGCTCACCACCGTGGGTAAACTGGTGCGACAGGGTGGCCTGCGCAATCTCCAGCGCCGGCACCCGACGCACGATCTCAACCAGATTGGATGGCACACCCATCGACATCTCGCCCAGGCGCAACATCACCACCTGCGTCACTGCGGTTGTCAACGGCACCACGAGCTTGAACTGGGTGCCCAGGCTAGGCTCGCTGGTGGTCTCGATGCGCCCCCCCAGCGCGTCCACTTCCGAACGCACCACGTCGAGCCCGATACCGCGCCCCGACAATTCGGTCAGGCTTTCGGTGGTCGAGAAACCCGGCGCAAACACCAGATTCGCCGTTTCGTCGTCACCAAGCTCCTGGTCGGCAGCAATCAGCCCCTTGGAGACGGCCTTGGCTCGGATACGCGCCAGCTCGAGCCCGCCGCCATCGTCAGCGAACACCACCGACACGTCGTTGCCTTCGTGCTGCAATGCGATGGTGATGGTGCCGGTGGCGGGTTTTCCGGCCGCTTCACGTTTGCCCGGCGTTTCAATGCCATGGTCGATCGCGTTACGCAACATATGCTCGAACGCCGGCACCATGCGCTCGAGCACGCTGCGGTCGAGCTCCATCGAGCCGCCTTCGATGTCGAGTTTGACCTGTTTGCCGACATCCTTGGCGGTCTGGCGCACGACGCCATACAGCCGCTCGGAGATCGACTCGAACTCGATCATCCGGGTGCGCAACAGGTCGCGCTGCAACTCGCGCGCCTGGCGCGCCTGCGCAATCAGGTCGTCCTCGGCGCCCTGCATGGCGCGCTGCAACTGGCGCTGCACCGTCGCGACGTCCGACACCGACTCGGCCATGATGCGGGTCAGTTCCTGGACCCGGGTAAAACGATCGAACTCCAGAGGATCGAACTCGCGCGCCTGATCCTTGGCCTGCGCCATGCGCGACTGCATCTGGGTTTCGGACTGCAACTCGATCTCGCGCAATTGCCCACGCAACCGATCCAGGTTGCCAGTGAGATCTTTCAATGACGCACGCATCTGGGACACCCGTCCGTCCATGCGCGAACGGGTGATGATCACCTCGCCGGCCTGATTGACCAGGCGGTCGAGCAAGGGCGCCGCAACGCGCACGCTTTGCGCTGACGCCGGACGCACCGGCCCCGCCACCCGCGCCGCACGGTCGCGCGAGCGTCGATCGGCAACAGGCGGAGCATCGTGCCGGGCATCGGCTGTGGCTACGTCCACCAGCAATGGCCCGGCGGCATCGGCGGCATCGGCGGCATCGGCGGCCGGTGTATCGGCCCGGCGGCGCACAAATGCGCACAGCCCGTCAAACAGGGCGGTGAGGTTATCGAACCGGTCCAACATCGGCTCGATGCGACTGGCCGGCACCGACTCGGACCCCAGTGACTCGATCGCGGACTCCATGCGATGGGTCATGTCGCCCAGGCGCATGGCGCCCGCCAGCCGGGCGCTGCCCTTGAGCGTGTGCAACACCCGCAGGGCTTCGGTGCGTGCGGCGCGGTCGTCCGGTTGTTCCATCCATTGGCGCAGCGCGGCGCCAAGCTTGGGGAACAACTCGGCGGCCTCTTCCTCAAAGATCGGGAATAGATCGGCATCGAGTGCATCGACCGCATCCGAATGCTCGTCAGCCGCAACAATCAAAGGGGCCGCGCCGGCCGAAATGCTGGCCGGCAATGGGGCTGCTGAATCGTACGGCTCGACCGCGGCCAGGGTCTCACCAGTCAGATCCGTGTGCAGCACTGCGCGCAGCGCCGGCGCCACCTCGGGGTCCGGGTCTTTCAGGAAGCCGGCAGCGAACTGGTGCAACAAACGACGAATCTCTTCGGCCGCGAGATTGAAGGTGCGCGCATGCTCCGGCAGTCCCGTGCGATGCACTTGCACATGCTCCAGGGCATGCTCCAGCAAACGCGCCATGTCAGCGACGGTCATGAATCCAACCGTGGCCGAACTGCCCGCCAGGGCGTGCGCCAGGCCGACTGTCGAGTCGCGCATCGTCTGATCCAGTTCGAGCGTCCATTCACTGAGTTCGGTCAGCAAACGGCGAGACCACTCGTCGGCTTCGTTCAGATAGACGTTGTACAGCGGAATGCCGATGCGCAGATCGCCGATGACCTTGACCTGCTCGTCTGGCCCCTCCATCAGCTCCCCAGTCGCATCCTCGTCGAATGCAGCGGCCGCCTGTGGCCCGATCTCCCCGGGGCCCGCGTCGAAGAATCTGTCGGCTAGCGCAAACGGATCGCGGCCATCGTCGGCGAGCAACGCGCCGGCCTCGGTCTCGATGTCGTTCTGTACCGGGGCCTCGACCGACTCCGGCACAGAAGCTTCACCAAAATCGAAGTCGAGCGATTCGAGCGACGAGTCGCCCGAACCAAGGGCTTTTTTTTTTGAGCCCTCCTCATCGGCGGGTGCGCCGAGCTCTTCAGCCGCAGGCGACTCGGTATCACCAAACGTGCGGGACTGCACGAATTCACGCTCGGGCGTTGGCTCCGCGGGCAGCTCGGACATCGGTGCGGCCTCGGCGGCGCGCTCCGGCGTTTCGACAATCGGCTCGTCAGTGGCGTCCACCGATGGTGTGGCTTGCGCTGTTTCTGCCGGCTCCGCTGCAGAGACCGCCGCTGGCGCCTCGGCCACGGGCTCGACCGGCGAGAGCACCGCCTGCACAACCAGCGGCTCCTGCGGCAGGCTCGATACCTGGAACATCTGGGTCGCCTCGAACCCGTGCTCCAGTTCCACATCCCGCTCGGGTGCGGACCGCGAGGCAGCGAACTCCGACGGCAACTCGGACAACGGCGCATCGACCTGCGCGTGCATCGCACTGTCGGCAAACAGGCTGTCGGGCACGATTGTGTCCGGCGACAGGGCTTCCACATGCACATCCACATGCACATCCACGCCAGCCTCGAGCTCCAGCGCCGCCGGCGGCTCGAGCACGGGTGGTTGTGCATCCGGCGCCTGCCCGGTCTCCGCCGCCGGTTCCGCGCCGGCGTCGGCCACGTCGGCCCCCGCTTCGGACGGCACCAGTGGCATCTGCTCCGGTTCCGCTGCGGCCTCCGGTGGCACCAGCGCAACACGTTCGTCATTGACCCGCAAGGCGTCCGCCGCCTTGCGAAAAGGCAATGCCGACCAGCGCCCCGCATCGCCTGCCGCGATATCTTCCACCCAGGTACTGAGTTGGCCCATGGCATCGCCGCACAGCGAGCGCAGGTCGTCACTGGCCGGCTTCTGATCTGCCAGCCAGGTATTGACCAGCTGTTCCATGGCCCATCCAGCCTCACCGAACTCATGCAGGCCCACCATCCGCGAACTGCCCTTGAGCGTGTGAAAGGCACGGCGCAGTGTTGTCTGCTCGCCCAGATCGGCAGGGGCGGCATCAAGCGCAGCAACAGCCTGCAGGCCGGCTTGAACAACCTCGCGCGCCTCCTCGAGAAAAATCTCGCGCATTTCCGCGTCTTCGTCCACTTCGGCGGCCGGTGGCGGCGCCGTGGGCTCCAACATCGCGAGCGGCGCTGGTGTCGGCATTGCGGCAGGCTGGGGCGTCGGCGCCAGAACCTGTTCGACCGGTGGCGGCAGAACCGACTCCTCCTTTTCCCGCCCCATCAGTGGGCGGAACTCACCGAGGTCCTCGTCATAGACGAATAGTTGTTTGGCCAGCGCACGCTGGTAACTCAGCATGTCAATCAGGAAGCCCATTGCCCCCAGGCTGTTACCCAGCTTTTCGAACACTCCAGAAGCGCTGTCCTGCACCTGGTCGACCAGGAACTGCTCGACGCTGTCGCGCATGCGCCGCGCCGCTATCGACGCCTGGTCCAGCCCGAGTACCGAGAACACGCCCCGCATCTGGGCCAGTTGGCTTGGCACCTCCTGCAACGGTGCCCGATCCTGCGGCTTGCGGAAGAACTGATCCAGGGATTTTTCGACCTGCGCCAGCGTAATACGCAACTCGTCGACCACGCTGCCCATGGTCTGGCGATCGCTGACCCGGCGGTACAGTTCCTCCATCCAGGGTTCCATCGGCTCGGGCTGCGCACCGCCGACGACATGATCGAGTCGGTGCGCGAGTCGCGTGCAGCGCTGCGCCATCTGCGTTTCGGTGGGATCGAGGTCGTCGTAGGCTGCCTCCAGGTACAGCACGGCGGTGGCCACTTCCATCGCCACACCGGCGCCGGGTGACTCGCCCGAACGCGACGCGGAGTCGACCGCGCGGGTCAGCGATTGGGCCAGGCCGCTGCTTTCGGGATGCAGTTTCTGCATCGATTCGGCGACCGCGGCGAATTGGTCCGTAGCTTGCTTGATACGCCCGGTGTCGCCACCGGCCAGCGCAGCCCAGGTCTCGGTCGCGGCGGCAATGCGTTTGCGCGCCTGCACCAGCAGCGCCGGGTCGAAACGCCCGAACTGCGGCGTAGCGTAGTCGAGCGCAGCCATCTCCGCAAAACCATAGGCCGATCGTACGGCCGACAGCACAGGCGCATCGGCCGGCGTTTTCGGCGCCGCATGGGCGCAGTAGAACAGCAGGTCCTGTGCGAGGCGATCGACCACGCCGGGTTCGCCGCGCGCGAGCGCCGTGTATTGCGAGATGACCCGTGACGCAGTGCGCTTGACATAAACATCCGACGGGCACAACCCCAATCGAATGGCCTCGAAAAACGCCGCGCAGATCTTCCAGAACACCCGCGCTTCGAGATCGGCCGCCGCGCCCGCCAGCCCCCGGCTGATCTGGGACATCATGTTCGCAGCCACCGGGTCACCCGAACGCACGACCTTGAGCACTGCCTGATCGACCCGCGCACGCACCGCAGGCTCGTATCGCAGCGGCGGCACTGCGCCGGGAATCGCCGCGTCGATCCAGCGCCACTCATGCGACCACAGGTCGGCCGGGTGCACGCGGTCGCCGCCGACCAGACCCATCACGTCGCGGTATTGCGGGAACAAGGCCACCGCAGACGTCTGCCGGCCCTTGAGCACGCTTTCCAGGTATTCGGTCAAGGCGAAACTGGCGCGTTCGACCTTGTTGGCGGCGTCATCGCTGCACAGTTCCGGGCGCTGCACGAATTTCTGCGCCAATGCTTCCATGGCCCGCAACACCTTTGCAGGCGCGCCGAGGCCCACCATTTCAAGCGCACCGACCGCCTGGTGCAACTGTTGGCGCGCAATACGCAGCTGACTGGCATCGAGCTCGGCAAGATCGTTTCCGCGCGCCAGTTCGGCATCGCGCACAAATCGTCGCAGGGCTTTGCTGGCACCATCGAGCGACTTGCGCAGCTCGTCCAGCACCCAGGCCAGGGGGCCCAGATCATTGGTGGCGAGGTCGGTTTCCGCGGCGGGCGTGGATTGTGATTGCATCTGATTGTCGACTCCTGAGCTGGGCCCGGTCCAATGGCTGGCCATCAGGCAATCTTGAACCGCGCCACCGACTGACGCAGTTCCTCGGCCATACGAGACAGTTCACGCACCTGACCTGCCGTGGTCCTCGTGCCTTCGCTGGTCTGCTCGGTAACCGCAAAAATGTTCTGGATGCTGTCGGCCACGGCGTTGGCCAGGCTGGCCTCACGCAATGCGGAATCCGAAATCTGCTGAATCAGATCGGACAGCCGACGCGACACCTGGTCGATCTCACCGAGCCGGGCACCTGCGTTGTCGGACAGCTTCGCCCCGTCGACCACACCCTGGGTCGAGCGCTCCATGGCCGCCACAGCATCCTGGGTATCGGTCTGGATCGCGCGCACCAGCGCTGTGATCTGCCGTGTCGCATCGGCAGATCGCTCGGCCAACCGCTGCACCTCTTCGGCCACGACCGAGAAACCCCTGCCCGCCTCACCAGCGGAGGCCGCCTGAATGGCCGCGTTGAGCGCCAGCACATTGGTCTGCTCCGTGATGTCAGAGATCAGTTCGGTGATCTCGCCGATCTCCTGGGACGACTCGCCCAGGCGCTTGATGCGTTTGGAGGTTTCCTGGATCTGGTCGCGAATCGCGTTCATGCCGCCGATGGCGTTTTGTACCGCCTTGAGGCCCGAATCCGCAGCCACCAGCGACTGGCGTGCAACGGCCGCTGACTCCTGCGCCTGGCTGGACACGGTGTTGATGCGTGCGGCCATCTCCAGCACCGATTTGCCGGTGGCCTGGATCTCGTTCATCTGCTCGTTCGATGCGGCGAGCAGTTCGGTCGATGTGGCATCGACCTCGGAGGTGGTCAGCGCGACCTTGGATGCGGTCGCCTGCACGCTGCTGACCAACGAGCGCAACTCCTCGACGGTGTAATTGACCGAATCGGCAATGGCGCCAGTGATGTCTTCGGTCACCGTCGCCTGTTGTGTCAGGTCACCTTCGGCCACGGTCTGCAACTCGTTCATCAGGCGCAAGATCGCGGCCTGATTGGCGTCGTTGACCCGCTTTGCATCGTGCTGCAATTGCGCCGCATCCTGCATCTGGGTCTGCGCCATCGCCTGCTGACCGAGGCCATATCTGCGCTGCAGGCTGGACAACGCATAGCCGAACCATACGGCCAACGCCAGCGCCACCAGCACGACGATTCCGATCTGCGAGGCGGCCGGGTCCTGCAGTGTCAATATGTACACGGCGGCAATCGCCACCGCACCCAGTGCCAGCATCAGCAACGTCGACAGGATCTTGCGGTGCTGCGCCTGGGACCGGGTGCCCAGCACCGGCAATGTGATCACGTCGGCCGGGTCGTCACCCTCGAAAGACGGGACATCGCGCTGGGAGGCGGAAATCGGCGACGGAGCGGAGCGCGACACCGAATGCGGCTGCCCAGAGTAATCCGACTGGCCCATGGTGTCATCGTGCTTGGAATCCTGCACCGTCCTGGAAAACAAACTTTTGAGCCGGTCTACGGACATGTTGGGGGCCTCAGATGTGGGCCTGAGCCGCAATGCTCAGGAATCGGGGGTGCTGGGACAAGATCTGCAGATTGATCTCCTGCCAGGGCTCTCCCTGGCTATCCGCGAAGCGGTTGCCGAAGAATGCCGGGGCATCCGGCTCGATTGGCAAGGTGGAATTGAACACCTGCGGATTGCGTAATCCGGCCAGGGTGTCGACCAGCAGCGCACAGTTCACGTCGAGCGCGATGTTGAGCGTGACCACCGATTGCGCAGCCGCTTTCTTTGCAGCCGCCGCAATCGGCACCAGGCCAGCGACCTCGGCCATGAAGCCGGCCACATCGACGACGCCATACAGGCCACCGCGCAGATTGAGGACACCCAGGAACCACGACGACGCATACGGTACCGGCTGCACGCCGCTGACAGGAAAGATCTCGCCTGACTGCGCCAGCGGAAAAAGGTAGTTGCGCCCGCCCGCCTTTACCGCCAACCAGGAAATCGACAGGCCCTCGTCGCGCGCAGTGCGCAAGCGATTGGCCAGACGTGTCTGAAGTTCCCTGATCGCTTCTCTGTTGGCCATTGAGTGCGCTCAGCCCAGGGCCTTGATCTTGGCCAGCAGTTCGCCCGGGTTGACCGGTTTGGTGATGTAGTCGCGTGCGCCCTGGCGCATGCCCCATACCCGGTCGGTCTCCAGACTCTTGCTGGTGCACAAAATGATGGGTATGCCGCTGTACTCCGGCGAGCGGCTGATTGCGCGCGTCAGCTGGTAACCGTTTTGGCCGGGCATCACGACGTCCATCAGGATCAGATCGGGTTTGCCTTCGGCCAGTCGCTTGAAAGCCTCATCGGCGCCTTCGGCGGTACGTACCGCCATGTTGTTCTTCTGCAGCAGGTCGGTCAGGAACATCAACTCGGTCTTGGAGTCGTCAATGATCAATACAGAGCGGACCGGCATTACGCAACCCCCGCAACGGATGCGCCGATCTGCCCCACTGCCTGCAGCAGCTGGTCTTTGGTAAACGGTTTGGTGAGGTAATCCTGCGCCCCGACCATGCGACCGCGCGCCTTGTCGAACACGCCATCCTTGGACGACAGCATCACGACTGGCACCTGGGCAAACCGGGCGTTGCGCTTGATGATGGCGCAAGTCTGGTAGCCGTCGAGCCGCGGCATCAGGATGTCGCAGAAGATCAGGTGCGGCTGAAAGTCGTTTACCTTGGCCAATGCATCGAAACCATCCTCGGCCAGCAGCACCTCATGCCCACCTTGCTTGAGGAAAATTTCCGCGCTGCGCCGGATGGTATTGCTGTCGTCGATGACCAGGACTTTGAAACTTGATCCGGTGGTGTTCACTCGCTTGCACTCCTGCACTGACATTGTTCCGGGCCACTGGGTCCATGCCGAAGAACTGCTCCTGACGCCGCAGGATTCAGAGCTGGACCATCTCGAAGTCTTCCTTTCGCGCCCCGCACTCGGGACAGGTCCAGTTCATCGGGACATCGGCCCATTGCGTGCCCGGGGCCAATCCGTCATCGGGAGACCCGGCCTCCTCGTCGTAGATCCAGCCGCATATCAGACACATCCAGGTTTTAGGTTCGCTCACAGCTTATAGGGCCTTCGAATAGAATGCAAACATTGTATAGAGACGGTCACGGCGATTCGCGCCCGACTTGCCGGCCCCCACGCTATTTTGCCTCAGCGGCATCGCCGTCCTGACCATGATCCCTATTTCCAGCGACGATACTTCCGAATCCGACACCACCGGCAGCCAGCCTGCCTGCGTGCTGGTGTTCAATGCCAACGACCCCAGCGGGGCCGGGGGACTGGCCGGCGATGTCAACGCGATCGCCTCGGTGGGCGCACATGCACTGCCGGTGGTGACCGGCGCCTACGCCCGCGACACGGCCGAGATTGTCGACCACCATGCCATGGATGACGAGGCGGTATCCGAACAGGCCCGCACCATCCTGGAGGACGTGAGCGCCCAGGTAATCAAGATTGGATTTTGCGGATCGGCCGAGAACCTCAGCGCCATTGCCGAAATCGCGGCCGACTACTCTGATGTGCCCGTCATTGCCTACATGCCGGATCTGTCCTGGTGGAACGAAGTACAGATCGACCTGTACCTGGACGCCTTTCGCGAGCTGATCCTGCCCCAGGCAACAGTGTTGGTCGGAAACCACAGCACGCTGTGGCGCTGGCTGCTGCCGGACTGGAGCTCCGAAAAAAGCCCCGGACCGCGCGACATCGCCCGCGCCGCCAGCGAAAAAGGTGTGCCCTACACGCTGGTCACTGGCATCCTGGCGCCAGAACAGCAGATTGAAAACGTGCTCGCATCGCCACAGACGGTTCTTTACAGCGAGCGTTTTGAGCGGTTCGAGGCCACCTTCGCCGGCGCCGGAGACACACTGTCGGCGACACTGGCGGCCCTGCTGGCCAGTGGCAGCGATCTGGCCGAATCAGTCAAGGAAGCGCTGGGTTACCTGGACAGGTGCCTTGACGCCGGGTTCCGCCCGGGCATGGGACACATCGTTCCCGACCGCCTGTTCTGGGCGCAACCGGAGTCCGATGACGACGATACAGAACCCGACACCGATGCCACCATGCTTTTCGACCTGCCTGCCCATGACACCAAACACTGAAACCAACGACAGCCTGTTCGCCCGGGCGCAACGTGTGATTCCTGGCGGCGTCAATTCGCCGGTGCGCGCCTTCAAGGCGGTCGGCGGCACGCCGCGCTTCGTCAAACGCGCACAAGGAGCCTATTTCTGGGACGTGGAAGGCACCCGTTACATCGACTACATCGGCTCCTGGGGTCCGATGATCCTGGGCCATGGGCACCATGCCGTAGTGCGGGCGGTGCAAAGTGCCATGCTTGAGGGGTTCTCGTTCGGAGCACCCACCGAACGCGAAATCGAACTGGTCGAGGCCATACTGCGCCTGGTGCCGTCAATGGACATGGTGCGCCTGGTCAGCTCCGGCACCGAAGCGGCGATGAGCGCCATCCGGTTGGCGCGCGGCTTCACGGGGCGGCATAAACTGATCAAGTTCGAAGGCTGCTACCACGGCCATGCCGATGCTTTGCTGGTCAAGGCCGGCTCCGGCCTGGCGACCTTTGGCAACCCGACCAGCGCCGGGGTACCGCCCGAGGTGGTGCAGCACACCCTGGTACTCGAATACAACAATATCGCGCAGTTGGAGCAGGCCTTCGCCGTGCATGGCAAGGAACTGGCCTGCGTGATCATTGAACCAATTTGCGGAAACATGAATTTTGTCCGCGCCAGCGTCGCATTCATGCAACGCTGTCGCGAGTTGTGCACCGAACATGGCGCCTTGCTGGCATTCGACGAGGTCATGACCGGTTGTCGGGTAGCCCCTGGCAGTGCACAAAGTGTCTATGTCCGTGACCTGCCCGGTTTTGAACCCGATATGACGATCATGGGCAAGGTCATTGGCGGGGGCATGCCACTGGCCGCGTTTGGCGCCAAACGTGCAGTCATGGAACATCTGGCGCCGCTGGGGTCGGTGTACCAGGCGGGCACTTTGTCCGGCAACCCGGTCGCCACGGCCTGTGGCCTGGCGACACTGGCTGAGATCAGCAAACCCGGCTTTTTCGAGGCTCTGTCGCGCAAGTCCCGGATGCTGGTGGATGGCCTGACGCAGGCAGCCACAGATGCCGGTATACCGATTTGCGGCGACAGTGAAGGCGGCATGTTCGGCTTCTTCCTGCTTGCGCAGTTGCCGCATAACTACGGTCAGGTCATGCGCTCGGACAATGCGCAGTTCAACAAATTCTTCCACGGCATGCTTGATCGCGGAATTTACTTCGCCCCAGCCTTGTACGAGGCGGGGTTTGTCAGTGCGGCCCACTCCGACGCCGACATCACGGCCACCGTGGACGCGGCGCGCGACGTCTTCAAGACAATGTGATGCCCGGGCCGGCAAGAGCTGGCCCACACACGGTCCCAGGTGCAAAACGCTGCTGCGCAGCATGCATTTGCTTACCTTTGCTTTACCGCTCGCGGCTACGGCACGCCTATGGTCGGGCGTACGAAGTTATTTGCACGCACCGTGGATAACCAGCATGAAATCGATCCTATTCACCATCGCTGCCGGCACCAGTTGCGCCCTGGCCGGTGCACAGGACTATGGCCAGGTGCTGTCGAGCACACCGGTGATTGAGCAGGTCGCGATTCCGCAACAAGCCTGCTTTGTGGAATCGGTCGTTGTGCCTGACCGGCGTTCCGGCGCCGGCGCCTTCGTTGGCGCCATCACCGGCGCCGCCGTTGGCAACGCCGTCGGGCACGGCGGCGGACGGGCGGTGAGCACCGTCATCGGCATACTGGGGGGTGCCGCGATCGGCGACCATCTTCAAGGCGGCGGCGCGCGTCAGTACCAGCAGGTGCGGCGCTGCACCACGCACATGGCCTTCGAAAACCGGGTATTGCATTACGACGTGGTCTATGAATATGCCGGTCGGCAATACACGGCCCGGCTGCTGCACGATCCGGGCGCTACTGTGCAGTTGCAGATTGCGCCGGTTGCGATGGCTCCTGCGGCACCGGTCGCGGTCGCGCCGGTGGCCACAATGGCGCCGTCAGTGACCACCCTCTACTCGTCGGTGGAATATGTGCCGTTTCGCGCACCGGTGTGGGTCGCGCCCATCATTGTCGTACCGGGAACCGCATTCATCGGTCATGCGCCGGGCGGATCATCGCATCTGGGGCGCCAGCATCGGCAGCCATATCGCGCCGCACAGCCTTACGCGCCGCATCAGCGCCACGGCAAGGCATCTCACTGGCGCTGACGGCAGCGGGATCCACCCGGCGCCGGTCTCGCGTCTGACCCAAAATCAAGGATGGGCGATTTGACCCACGGGCGTCAATGGCGGAAGTGGCGCACTCCGGTCAGCACCATCGCCACGTCACGCTCGTCGGCCGCGGCGATAACCTCGTCGTCGCGCATGCTGCCCCCGGGCTGGATGACGCAGCACGCACCGGCATCAACGACCACGTCGAGACCGTCGCGGAACGGGAAAAATGCGTCGCTGGCCACAACGCTGCCCTGCAGGTTCAACCCCGCGTGTTGGGCCTTGATGCTGGCGATGCGGGCCGAGTCGAGCCGGCTCATCTGACCGGCGCCAACGCCCACCGTCATGCCATCTGCGCAAAACACGATGGCGTTGGACTTGACATATTTGGCCACCTTCCATGCAAACAGCAGATCCTGCAGTTGCGCCGGGGTCGGCTGGCGTTTTGTCACGACTTTCAGGTCCGACAGTTGCAGTTCATGGTTGTCGGCTGTCTGGAGCAAGATGCCCGAGCCGATCCGTTTCATGTCGACCGCATTTTGACCGCAGTCCCAGGCGCTCACGCCACCGGCAGGCAGGGCAATCTGGAGCACCCGCACATTGGGTTTGGCTCTCAGAATGGCCAACGCGTCGACGGAGAACGAAGGCGCGATCAGTACTTCGACAAACTGTTTTACCACCACCTCGGCTGCCGGGCCATCGACGGCGCAATTGAAGGCGATGATGCCGCCAAACGCCGAGGTCGGATCGGTCTGGAGGGCCTTCGAATACGACTGCAATGCGTTGTCGCCGACGGCCACGCCGCACGGGTTGGCATGTTTGACGATCACGCATGCGTTGTCGGTGAAGCTCTTGACACATTCCCATGCGGCATCAGCGTCGGCGATGTTGTTGTAGCTCAACTCCTTGCCCTGCAGTTGCACGGCACAGACCAGCGAGCCCGGCGCCGGGTACATGTCACGGTAATAGGCCGCTTGCTGGTGCGGGTTCTCGCCGTATCGCAGGTCCTGCAGTTTGACGAAGCGCCCGTTGGACTGCGCCGGAAACAAGGCATGGCCGCCGTCTGGTCCGATGCCCGACAGGTAGTCGCTGATGGCGCCGTCATACTGGCTGATGCGATTGAACGCCGCCACGGCCAACGCAAACCGGGTCGCCTGCGACACCGTTCCACCCTGCGCCATCTCGGCCAGCACACCGGCATATTGCGTGGCATCGGTCAGCACCGTGACATCTTTCCAGTTCTTGGCCGCGCTGCGCACCATGGCCGGGCCGCCGATATCGATGTTCTCGATCGCATCCTCCAGCGTGCAACCCGGCTTGGCCACCGTGGCCTCAAACGGATACAGGTTGACCACCAGCAGGTCGATCGTGCCGATGCCATAGGCCGCCAGGGCCTCCATGTGGGCCGGCACATCGCGTCGTGCCAGCAAGCCGCCATGCACCACCGGGTGCAGCGTCTTGACCCGGCCGTCAAGCATCTCGGGAAAACCGGTCAGCTCTGCGACCTCGCACACAGCGAGGCCATGCTGGGCCAGCAGCGCGGCAGTGCCGCCGGTCGACACCAGTTCGACCCCGAGCGCCTGCAACGCGGTGGCAAATTCAACAATGCCGGTTTTGTCGGATACCGATATCAACGCCTTGGTCACCATGGAGATTCCGTTCATTTTTCAGCTCATTGCCACTCAAACTCTCAACCCAGCAACTTGTGCTCGAGCAGCTTCTTGCGCAGCGTATTGCGATTCAGACCCAGCCACTGCGCGGCCCGGGACTGGTTGTTGTCCGCATGCTGCATGACCACTTCGAGCAGCGGTTTTTCCACCACCTGCACCATCATGTCGTACATGCCATCGGGTTCGGTCCCACGCAGGTCACGGAAGTACCCTTCCAGACTGGTGCGTACGCACTCCTCGATGTGTTTTTTACTCATCAGGCGGTCTCCATGGATGGCGTCGATGCCGCGTCACCGAGGTCCGCCGCGGCCTGCGGCAACCGGTCCATGGTTGCGCCCAACATGTCAAAAAATCCGGCGACAGCGGCCAACTGGCCATCCACGTCCGGCAACCGGTTCATCTCTCCCCGAAATGCCTCGCCACCGGGCAGGTCGCGCACATACCAGCCAATGTGCTTGCGCGCGCTGAGCACGCCGATGTGCTCGCCATACAACGCATAGTGGTCCAGCAGGTGCTCGAGCAACAGTCGCTTGACCTCGGCTACCAGCGGCGGCGCCAGCACCGTACCGGTCGCCAGGAAATGCACCATCTGGCGAAAAATCCAGGGCTGACCCTGCGCCGCCCGGCCCACCATCACCGCATCGGCGCCAGTGGCCAGCAACACATCGCGCGCCTTTTGCGGCGTCGTGATGTCGCCATTGGCCACCACCGGAATACGCACCATGGTCTTGACCGCGGTGACGGTGTCGTATTCCGCCAGGCCGCGATAACCCTGCTCACGGGTCCGGCCATGTATCGCCAGCATCTGCACCCCGGCATTCTCCGCATCACGCGCAATACGCCCTGCATTGCGATGCGACTGGCACCATCCGGTGCGCATCTTGAGCGTCACCGGCACGTTGCGCGGCGCACACACGCCCACCACGGCCTCAACGATCGACAGCGCCAGCGCCTCGTCCTGCATCAGGGCAGAGCCGGCCCACTTGTTGCATACCTTCTTGGCCGGGCAGCCCATGTTGATGTCGATGATCTGCGCGCCACGGTCCACGTTATAGGCCGCCGCGTCGGCCATCATCTGTGCGTCGGTGCCGGCAATCTGCACGGCGATCGGCCCCGGCTCGCCATCATGGTTGGCGCGCCGCGACGTCTTGAGTGACCGGTACAGGTCGGGGCGCGAAGTCACCATTTCGCTCACGGCATGACCGGCGCCCAGGCGCCGGCACAACTGGCGAAAAGGACGATCCGTGACACCCGCCATCGGGGCCACCATGAACCGGTTGGCAAGCGCGAATTGGCCGATCTGCATATGCTCGGATTGTGAAATGAAATGTCTCCGGAGTGGTCCGACTGGGCGCGTCTCGGATGACGCGCCATGATTCTAACTGCCCAAAATTTCAGCAATCGAAATTGACTCGCCAGATCCCAATGCAGCGCGCCATGACCGCGCGCACGCCGCCGCTTCCGTATACTCGCGCCACCGATGCACCCCTGGCTAGACCATCTGATCACGCTGTTGGCTCTGCCGCAGTACGGGTTGAGCACGGTCCTGCTGATCTCATTCCTATCGGCCACCTTGTTGCCACTGGGTTCCGAGCCGGTCGTGTTTGGTCTGGTCACGATCAACCCGGGCCTGTTCTGGCCGGCGGTCCTCGTGGCCACCGCGGGCAATACGCTCGGTGGCGCGGTCACCTGGTTCATGGGGTACGGCACCCACCAGCTGGTCGACAAATACCGCCACTCAAACACCCATGGGCGCGCGTTGCGCTGGCTTGAGCGCCTCGGTCCGAAGGCTTGCCTGCTGTCGTGGGTGCCGGTGGTCGGCGACCCGCTGTGTGCGGTAGCCGGCTGGTTGCGGTTTCCGTTCTGGCCATGCCTGCTGTATATGGCGATCGGGAAGTTCCTGCGCTACGCCATCATGACAGCTGCGTTGGTGTGGGTTTTTCCGGGGGCTGCGGGCTGAGAGCGTGAGCGGCAAACACTTGAACCCACGGGAGGGCACGCCAGGGCACCGCATAATCAGCAATGGAAACAAAATGGCTCGAGGATTTCGTCAGCTTGGCTGAAACACGCAGTTTCAGCCGCTCCGCGCAATTGCGGCATGTGACGCAACCCGCTTTCTCGCGCCGTATCCAGTCGCTCGAGGCCTGGGCCGGCAGCGACCTGGTCGATCGCAGCTCCTATCCGACCCGCCTGACGCCAGCCGGCGAAACGTTGTACGACCAATCGCTGGAGATCCTGCAGGCGCTGCAAAGCACGCGCGCGATGCTGCGAGGCCATCGCTCGAGCGCCCATGACGTGGTCGAGTTTGCCGTGCCCCATACCCTCGCGTTCACGTTTTTCCCGGCCTGGGTATCAGATTTGCGAGAAAAATTCGGACCTATCAAGAGCCGCCTGATCGCACTCAACGTCCATGACGCGGTAATGCGCCTGGTCGAGGGCAGCTGTGACCTGCTGATCGCCTATCACCACAGCGCGCAGCCGTTCCAGCTCGATCCGAACCGCTACGAGATGGTGAGCCTGGGCGAAGAGGTCATGGCTCCTTACGCAAAGCCCGGTCCTGACGGCACACCCATGTTCATGCTGCCCGGGCGCGCGGGCCAACCGCTACCATATCTGGGGTATGCGCCCGGCGCCTACCTGGGCCAGATGGTGGACCTGATTCTGAAGCAGTCCTCGATCCCGATCCATTTCGACCGGGTCTACGAGACCGACATGGCCGAAGGACTCAAGGCCATGGCGCTGGAAGGCCATGGCATTGCGTTCCTGCCCTATAGCGCAGTGAAAAAGGAACTGCGCGCCAAACGCCTGGTCAGCGCCTTGCCCGGCGACATATCCGGCCTGCAGATCACGATGGACGTGCGCGCCTACCGGGAGCGACCCGCAAGCCAGGAAAACGGCCGCAGCATCAGCACCAAGTCTGTCGCCACCACCAACGGCAAGGCCAGGACCGCTGCCGCCACGGGCAATGCGCAGTCGTTGTGGAACTATCTGATGACCACCCCCGGCAACCAGCCACCCCCTCCAAACTGAGTCCACCCCATGCAGCAGACCGACACACCCGCACGCATCGACAGCCTGCGCATCACCCGTCCCGATGACTGGCACCTGCATGTGCGCGATGGCCAGGCACTGGACACCGTGGTGCCGCATACAGCGGCACAGTTCGCACGCGCCATCATCATGCCGAACCTCAAACCGCCAGTGACGTCGGTGGCCCAAGCGCTGCAATACGCCGCGCGTATCCGCGCCGCAGTACCGACGGGACTGGACTTCACGCCTTTGATGACCCTGTACCTGACCGACCGGCTCGACGCAGACGAAATCCGGCGCGCCAGCGCGACCCGCACCGACGGCCTGGGCGACATGATCGTTGCCGCCAAGCTGTACCCGGCCGGAGCCACGACCAACAGCGACGCCGGCGTGACCGACCTGCACCGCATCTATCCGGTGCTCGAGGTCATGCAGAAGGAGCGCCTGCTGCTGCTGGTGCACGGTGAAGTCACGTCGCCAGACATCGACCTGTTCGACCGCGAGGCGGTATTCATTGAGCAGCAGTTGATTCCGCTGCGACGCGACTTTCCGGAGCTGCGCATCGTGCTCGAGCACATCACGACCCGTGAGGCAGCGCAATATGTGCGTGAGGCCGGTCCCCACACTGCGGCCACCATCACAGCGCATCACCTGCTGTTCAACCGCAACGCCATCTTCACCAGCGGCATCCGGCCGCATTACTACTGCCTGCCGGTACTCAAGCGCGAAATCCACCGCCAGGCGTTGGTCGCGGCAGCCACCAGCGGCGATGCGCATTTCTTTCTGGGCACGGACAGCGCCCCCCATCCGGCACACTTGAAGGAACACGCCAGCGGATGCGCGGGCTGCTACACCGCGCATGCGGCGCTCGAGATGTACGCGCAGGCCTTCGACGCGGCCGACGCACTGCCGCAACTGGAGGCGTTTGCCAGTTTCCACGGCGCCGACTTTTATGGTTTGCCGCGCAACAGCGGCACCATCACCTTGGCGCGCCGTTCGTGGCGGGCGCCGCAGAGCTATCCGCTTGGAGACGCCGAGCTCAAGCCGCTGCAAGGAGGAGAACTGCTGCCGTGGCAACTGCAGGGCGCCTGACGCGCACCATTGAACTGGCCCCCAACCCAGACCCACGCACGCCAGCTGTGCCCTGGCCGGCAGTGGACTGGAGCCAGGCGTGGCTGGCGCCGATGCAGCGGATCGGACAGGCCGTGGACACCGCGGTGCGCGGCGGAACCCCGTTGTGGCAAGCGCTGAACGACGCGGCCGCGGCCCCGGTGCGGTTCATACCGCAGTCGGCCTTGCCCGATGGCATGGCTTATGAGCTGTTCATCGCGCAGACAGGACGCTGTCCGACGCGCGAGGGATTGCACGATTTTTTCAATGGTCTGTGCTGGATCCACTATCCGGCCACCAAACGGCGCCTGAACCAGCTCCAGGCGGCGCAGATCTTGGCCGACGGCGTGCGCCCAGTGCGCGGACCGGTACGCGATGCCCTGACGGTTTTTGATGAGAACGCCGCCTTCCTGCGTGCGCCGCGAGTCTTATGGGACGCCTTGCAGGCCAAGCAATGGGACGCCGTGTTCGGCCACCTGCGTCCACTGTGGCACGACGCGCAACTGGACCTGTTCGGTCATGCGCTGCTCGAAAAACTGCAACTGCCACGCAAGGCGATTACCGCACACGTGATATGGCTTGACCTGCCTGCCGGCCCTCTGTCCGAGCTGGACGCCCGGGTTGCCGGCGAGCTGAACGCGGCCCTGCTGGCGACCAAACCATTTGCCCATCTGCCGGTACTGGGTGTTCCGGGATGGTGGGCCGCCAACTGCGACCCGGTCTTCTACAACGACAGCGCGGTTTTCCGCGCCGCGCGAGCAGCCGCCGACCCCGTCGCAATAACCGCACATGTCGAGGGCCAACCGTCGGCAAAGGCCTTGAAATAGGCGGCTTTGCCCCTAACATCCTCGCCATCGGTCCTTACGGACTCCATAGAAATCCTCGCACATGAAAAGAATAATGCTGTTTGTGATGACCAACCTGGCCGTCGTGCTGGTGTTGGGCGTTGTCGCCAACATCCTGGGTGTCAACCGCTTCCTGACGGCCAACGGGTTGGACCTGGGTGCGTTACTCGGATTTGCGCTGATCTTCGGTTTTGGCGGCGCCTTCATATCGCTGCTGATCAGCAAACCGGTCGCCAAATGGAGCGCCGGCGTCAAGATCATCGAGCAGCCGCAGAACGCCGATGAAGCCTGGATCGTGCAGACCGTGCAGAAATTCGCCGATAAAGCCGGCATCGGCATGCCGGAGGTCGGCATTTTCGAGGGCGCGCCCAATGCATTCGCCACCGGCGCCTTCAAGAATTCAGCACTGGTCGCGGTATCGACCGGACTGCTCCAGGGCATGACGCGCGAAGAGGTCGAGGCCGTGATCGGCCATGAGGTGGCGCACATCGCCAACGGTGACATGGTCACGATGGCGCTGATCCAGGGCGTCATGAACACCTTCGTGGTGTTCCTGAGCCGTGTCATCGGTTATGCGGTGGACAGCTTCCTGAACAAGGGCAACGAGCGCAGTTCGGGCCCCGGCATGGGCTACTGGATCACGACCATCGTGCTCGACATCTTGCTGGGGTTCGTGGCAGCCATCGTGGTGGCTTGGTTCTCGCGCCAGCGCGAGTTCCGCGCCGACGCCGGGGCCGCCAAACTGATGGGCCAACGCCAGCCCATGGTCAACGCACTGGCGCGCCTGGGCGGCCTGACGCCGGGCGAATTGCCCAAGAGCATCGCGGCCATGGGTATCGCCGGTGGCATCGGCAAACTGTTTTCGACCCACCCACCCATCGAAGAGCGCATCGCCGCATTGCAGAACAATCCGATCGCCTGAGTCCGGTGCGCCGGCGGCACGACGCCGTCGACGCCCCTCGAACGCTCTGTGCAATAGCCGCCGCTCTGCCAGTGGCCAGGCAGCGGACTGTGGTGGGCCCGACAGGGCGGGCGGACGGTTGCGCTCGTGTCCCCCGGCCTCGCGGCCTCCTCCGTTTACCTCGCTCCACCGTCCACCCACCCTGCCGTGCCGCAGTAGCACTGGCGGCCCACCGGCTTTGGCCGCAGGGTGTGCGCGTGCTGCGGACGTCGCCGGATCAGGTCGGTGGAGTGTTCTGCGCAGCGAAATAAAGGAGGAGGCCGCGAGGCCGGGGGACATTCGCGGAGCAGAGAACCACGCCGGCCTGATCACCCAACGGACTGTGGTGGGCCCGACAGGGCGGGTGGACGGTTACGCTCGTGTCCCCCGGCCTCGCGGCCTCCTCCTTTTACCTCGCTCCACCGTCCACCCACCCTGCCGTGCCGGAGCAGCGCTGGCGGTCCGCCGGCTTTGGCCGCAGGATGTGCGCGTGCTGCGGACGTCGCCGGATCAGGTCGGTGGAGTGTTCTGCGCAGCGAAATAAAGGAGGAGGCCGCGAGGCCGGGGGACATTCGCGGAGCAGAGCACCACGCCGGCCTGATCACCCACAGACAGCCGCTCGCCGCTTGATTCCCCACAGGCAGCAGCATGCCAACGACAAAACCGCATTCAAGCCAGCACGACCCGCGCCAACGCCTCAGCCACCCGTAGGCCATCGACGCCAGCCGACAGGATGCCGCCCGCATAACTGGCGCCTTCGCCAGCCGGGTACAGCCCTTGCACGTTGAGGCTCTGGTAGTCGTCGGCACGGCCAATACGCACCGGCGAGGAAGTGCGTGTCTCCACGCCGGTCAATACCGCATCGGGCATGTCGAAACCCTTGACCTTGCGACCGAACATCGGCAAGGCTTCACGGATCGCGTCGATCGCATACGTGGGCAGCGCCGGGCCCAGATCGCCCAGCTGCACGCCAGGTTTGTACGACGGCTCGACGCCACCCAGTGCGGTGGATGCGCGCGCGGCCAGGAAGTCACCGACCAGTTGCCCTGGCGCGTGGTAGTTGCTGCCGCCCAGTATGTAGGCTGCAGATTCGAGCTCACGCTGCAGCACGATGCCGGCCAGCGGATGGTCCGCCATGGTCTCGTCCGTTGCCAGCACGTCAGGCCCCAGCGCCGCACGCATGCGGTCAATGTCGCGCGGATAGTCCGGCAGGTCTATGCCAACAACGATGCCCGCATTCGCATTGCGCTCGTTGCGCGAATACTGGCTCATGCCATTGGTCACGACACGGCCGGGCTCCGACGTGGCAGCGACCACGGTGCCGCCGGGACACATGCAGAAACTGTAGACCGAGCGGCCGTTGGCGGCATGGTGAACCAACCGGTATTCTGCGGCGCCGAGCGCCGGATCACCCGCATGGCGTCCCCAGCGCGCCCGATCGATGAGGCCTTGCGGGTGTTCGATGCGAAAGCCGATGGAGAACGGTTTGGCCGCCATTTCGACGCCACGCCGATGCAACATCACGAAGGTGTCGCGGGCACTGTGACCGAGGGCTATCACCACCTGGCGCGCCGCCAGTTCCCGCACCACGCCGGTATGTTGATCGAGCACACTCAGGGCGCGGATGCGTCGCGTGCGTCCCTGCGCGTCGGGCGGGCCGTCCTCGAGCAACAGATCGGTCACGCGATGCTCGAACCGGATCTCGCCCCCCAGCGCGATGATCTGCTCGCGCATGTTCTCGACCACCTTGACCAGCTTGAAGGTGCCGATGTGCGGGTGCGCATCGACCAGGATGTCCTCGGGCGCGCCGGCCTTGACGAACTCGGTCATCACCTTGCGTCCGAGGTAACGCGGGTCCTTGATCTGGCTCCACAGTTTGCCATCCGAGAACGTGCCGGCTCCTCCTTCGCCGAACTGCACGTTCGACTCCGGATCGAGCACCGACTTGCGCCACAGGCCCCAGGTGTCCTTGGTGCGCTGGCGCACCTGGCGTCCGCGTTCGAGCACGATCGGCCGCAGGCCCATCTGCGCGAGCAACAAGGCAGCGAAAATGCCGCACGGACCAAACCCCACGACCACCGGACGCAGTGGCCGCTCCGCGCCGTGCGCCCCCGCGGGCACCTGGTAGGGCAGTCGGTAATGCATGTCCGGCGCAACCCCGATATGGGCGCGGCCTGCCAACCGCTCCAACACCAGCGCCTGCGCTTGCGGATCGGCCAACGTCACATCGACGATATAGACGACCAGCAACTGCGCCTTGCGCGCATCCACACTGCGCTTGAAAACATGCAGCGCCTGCACGGCCTCGGCCGGCACGTCCAGTGCCTGCATCACCAGTCGCTCCAGGTCCGCCGGCGTGTGCGACAGCGGCAGCTTCAGCTCCGTCAGGCGGATCATTCCGTCGGCAGGAAGCCTTCGATCGACAGGTAACGCTCACCGGTGTCGTAGTTGAACCCCAGAATACGGGCGCCTGTTGGCAGGTCTGGCAATTTCTGTGCAATCGCCGCCAATGTCGCGCCTGAGGAAATGCCCACCAGCATGCCCTCTTCGCGTGCGCAGCGCCGCGCCATCTCGCGCGACGGTTCGGGCTCAACCTGGATCACACCGTTGAGCAATTCGGTTTTCAGATTCGTCGGAATGAAACCGGCGCCGATGCCCTGAATCGGATGCGGCGACGGTGCACCACCCGATATCACCGGCGAGGCCGCAGGTTCAACCGCAAACACCTGAAGTTTTGGCCATGCTGCCTTCAATACCTGCGCACAACCAGTGAGGTGTCCGCCGGTGCCGACGCCAGTAATCAGCACATCCAGGCCGTCCGGAAAATCTGCCAGGATCTCCTGCGCCGTGGTCTGCACATGGGCGTCGATGTTGGCCGGGTTGTCGAACTGCTGCGGCATCCAGGACCCTGGCGTAGCGGCGATCAGTTCCTGGGCGCGCGCGATGCAACCCTTCATGCCCTTCTCGCGCGGCGAGAGTTCGAAACTGGCGCCGTAGGCGAGCATCAGGCGGCGGCGCTCGACGGACATGCTGTCGGGCATCACCAGGATCAGCTTGTAGCCCTTGACGGCAGCTACCATGGCCAGGCCGACGCCCGTGTTGCCTGAGGTCGGCTCGATGATGGTCGCGCCGGGCTTGAGCGCCCCACTTTTCTCGGCCGCCTCGACCATCGACAACGCGATGCGGTCCTTGATCGAGCCGCCCGGGTTGCTGCGCTCGGACTTGATCCAGACCTTATGCGTATCACCGAACAGCCGGTTGATGCGAATATGCGGCGTATTGCCAATGGTCTGCAGGATGGTGTCGGCTTTCATCGTGGCTTCTCCGTCAATCGAATGTCAGACATTGTCTCAGGAGTGGATAATCCGGGTGTGAAGCCCACCAGACTGTCGCTGGTGCAAGCCCTGGTATCCGTCGCTTAGGCGTCGGGTGCGCGAGGCCGACGCTTAGGCGCCGGGTGGAAACACCGCACTGGAGGAACGTCCGGACTGCACAGGGCAGCGTAGCAGCTAACGGCTGTCCACCGACAACCGGGTACGCAAGTACACGGCCTAAGGTGAGGATCAGAGCAACAGAGACGAGTCGGCGCATGGGGCAACCCGTGCGCCGGGTGAAACGGGCAATCTCTACGCGCAGCAATACCAAATAGGCACATGTTGGGACGCGCAGTTCGCTGCGCCCCCTACCCGGGGCCCCCGGGGTGTGTGCGGGTAGGTAGCACCGAGCCGTCGGGTGACCGGCGGCCCAGATTAATGGCAGTCACATGGCGGGAAACCGCCATGCACAGAATCCGGCTTATCGGTGGGCTTCACACTTATTTATCGCGGACCGCCCGAACGGACCGCTGCCAGCACGAGCAACATCACAAGTGACAACTGACACTGATGCACCGAACGCCCCGGCGATCCGGGGCTTTCACGCCCACGTCTATTTCGGGGCTGACACACTCGGCCAGGCCCGTGCCTTGTGCGAGCAGGCGCAGCAGGCATTTCCACACCTCACGATGGGCCGGGTCCATGAACGCCCGGTGGGCCCGCATCCGGACTGGAGTTGCCAGTTGGCCTTCAGGCCCGAGCTGTTCGGCCGTGTGATCCCCTGGCTGGCGATGCGCCGCAATGGCCTGGTCGTGTTCATCCACCCGATCAGCGACAACGATCTGGTCGACCATCGCGACCGGGCCATGTGGATGGGTGCAGTGCGTCCGCTGGAACTGTCGGTGCTGGGCGAAACGCTGAGCGACTTCGACCTTTAGATCACGCCGGCCGCGCTGATTCGGAGGCGGGCAGGCACGCGGCATCAGGCTCGCTGACGGCCCAGACCAGTCAACGGCCGCCGCCGGACATGCTTTCGATGCGCTGCACATGGGCCAGCAACGAGCGCTTGGCCACCGGCCACATACGCGGGGGCACATCGTCGTAGGCACGGGTCACCCAGTCGTCGAGCGTGCCGTCGGGCTGACTCTGCATCACCCGCACGATCTTGGCCTCACGCCTGAGCCGATGCGCCTTGAGCGCGGCAATGGCCTGTGCCGCCTGGGCGATCACATAACCGTGCGCCGGGGCAATGTAGTCAATCACATACGCGCTGCAGGCGGTTGTCAGTTTGTCGAGCGACGCCAGGTAGGCATTCATTTCACCGTCCGGCGGGTCGATCACGGTGGTGCTGCCGTTGAGCACATGGTCGCCGCTGAGCAACAGGCCGTCCTGAATTAACACCAGACACAGATGGTTGGCGGCATGGCCCGGCGTATGAATCACCTTGAGCGTGTGCATCGGCGCGCCATCGGGCCCGCACAGATGCAGTTCCTCGCCGTCGGCGATCGCGCGGTCGGGTGTGAAGGCGCTGGCCGCGCGCGCAGTCTCGGCACTGGGCAGGCCCAGGATCGGCGGCTTCGCGTGGCACAGTGCCTGCAGCGGCCGGGCGCCCGGCGAATGGTCCGGGTGCGAATGGGTGCACACGATCATACGGATATTGCCGCCGGCAGCGCGCCACAACCGATCAATATGCTGCGCGTCCGCCGGACCCGGATCGATGGCGATGTAACCGGTGTCGGGGTCACCGACCAGGTAACTATTGGTGCCCGGGCCGGTCATCGCACCCGGATTCGGCGCTGTCAACCGCATCAGGTTGCGCAGCAGCGGCACCGGCTGCAGCGTCTGCCAGTCCAGGTGGTGCACGATCTGGCCATCCGGGGACACCAACTCGAGCTCGCCGAAGGGGTGTTCGTGCTCCATGTAGCGGGCTTCCTTGCCGGCAAGCCATCCGGCGCGGGGACAACTGGTCCACAGCGGTTGCTCGTTGACCGCACACGCCTGCAGCACGGCATCGACCGTATCGAAGGCCTGCAGGCGCTGCAAGGTCCGAATGGTCGGAAAGATGATGAAGAAACTGCCCGCAGCATGGCGCTCCAGCGCATCGGCCGGGCGCACCCAGACCGGCTCGAACTGCTCGGTCTCGTCCGCCACCGGCTGCTGACCTTCCGGCATGCGGGCCACCAGAAAGGGTACGTCGAACCGACGCGGCAGGTCGCGGTCGGTGATCCAGTGCGCCAGCACGAACACCGCATCGGCGGCAAGCACCAGGCCGCGTGCGGCGCATTGCACGGCAAACGGGGCTGCGCGGTCCAGCGCCGCCAGATCGGCGACATCAGGCGCACGGCCATCGGCATGGCGCGCCAGCAATACGCCCAGTTCCTCGAAGCTCTCGCGAATCGCGGCAATCGCCTGCGTCGCATGCAGGTCGCCCTGCGCTGGCCTTCGGTGCGCCAGATGGTGCGACCCTGCGTCGGCGGCGTCGATGCCGCCGCCGGGGAATACGTAGGCGCCGGGCGCAAAACTGGCGGTCGGGGAGCGCCGGGTCATCAGCACCTCGATGCCCTGCGCGCCATCGCGCAACAACAACACGGTGGCAGCCGGTCGGGTGGGCGCGGGCGGGCGCTGGATATGGAGAAGCTGGGTGGGACGGACCATGGTGCATTGTGCCGCCAAACGTCTGCCCGGGACGGTGCCCGCCGACCATGGCGGCCACCGCAGCGTGGCCGGGCTCGGCCCTGCGCCACCGATGGTTGGGGGGATAATCCTGCGATGCGAATTCCGTTCACCAAGATGCATGGCGCCGGCAATGATTTCGTCGTGCTCGATGAAACCCGCGCGCTGCTCGGCTTGTCGCGCGCGCAATACCGCTTTCTCGGCGACCGGCATTTCGGCGTCGGGGCCGATCAGATCCTGAGCGTGCGCGCAGCGCCCAGCCCCGGGTTCGACTTCGAATACGTGATCCACAACGCCGATGGACAGCAAGTGGAGCACTGCGGCAACGGCGCGCGCTGCTTCCTCTCGTATGTGCGCCAGCGCGGACTGACCGACAAGGACAGCGTCACCGTCAAGACGATGAACCGGGTGCTGGCGTTGCATCGCGATACCGACGGCCGTGTCACGGTCGACATGGGCGCACCGGGATTCGACCTGCCGGCAGTGCCGTTCGATGGCCAGGGACTCACGCCACAACCCCACGGCGACTGGCAGACCTGGGATGTGCCTTTGCCGGCCACGGCATCCATGAACATGGTCCGCGTGGCGGTGTTGTCGATGGGCAATCCGCATGCGGTTTGCACCGTGGACAATGTCCACACCGCGGACGTTACCGGCATCGGCCCCTTGGTTGAAAACCACCGCGCATTTGCCCAGCGCGTGAATGTCGGGTTCATGCAGGTGCTGGACCGGACATCAATCGCCTTGCGGGTGTTCGAGCGCGGAGCCGGTGAAACCCTCAGCTGCGGCACCGGCGCATGCGCTGCGGTCGTGGCCGGCATCCGGCTCGGCCTGCTTGACGCGTGCGTCGACGTCGCAACCCGCGGCGGCCACTTGACGGTGCGTTGGGAGGCTGGCGCCGCCCCTGTCATGATGACCGGTCCGGCCCAGACAGTTTTTGAAGGCGAAATCGAAGTACCAGACCAACCATGACCCAAGCATTCACCAACCCGATCACCGAAGACGATATCGCCAACTACCTGGCCAATACACCGGATTTTTTCGAGCGCCACGCCGAATTGCTGGCCAGTGTGCACATGACCAGCCCGCACAGCAAACGCGCGGTCAGCCTGCAGGAACGACAGGCCGAAATGCTGCGCGACAAGATCAAGATACTCGAACACCGCCTGATGGACATGATTCGCCATGGCAACGAGAACGCGTTGCTGTCGGACCGGTTGCTGCGCTGGTCGGCATCGCTGTTCCAGAACGCCAGCGCCGCCGCCATCCCGATGCAGATCGTCGACCAGGTGCGCGACCAGTTTGCCGTGCCACAAGTCGCGATCAAGGTCTGGGGCGTCGCCAGCGCCCACAAGGACGCCGACTTCGCGCTCGGCGCCACGGAAGACGCCAAGCTTTTCGCGAGTTCGTTGACCGAACCTTTTTGCGGCGTCAATACCGGTTTTGAGGCCGTCACCTGGCTGCCGGAACCGACGGCAGCGGCATCGATCGCGTTGCTGCCGTTGCGCGACACCAGCCTCGGGGCCATGCAACCGGCGTTTGGCATGCTGGTATTGTCCTCGCCGGATGCCCAGCGCTTCAATAGCGGCATGGGGACCGACTTCCTGCAACACGTGGCGAATATCGCCAGTGCAGCGTTGGGACGCCTGCGCCTGGACTAAGAGCGTCAGAGGCCATTACTTGAACTAACGGGCTCAGAGTGCCGCAGCCAGATCCAGTCGACGCCGGCCTCGGCACCCCGCCAACCGATCTCGACCCGCTGGTCGAGCGTTACCTGGAGCATGTGCGGGTTGAAAAGCGCCTGGCCGGTCGGACCGTCACCTTGTATGCGCTCGACCTAGCTCGATTGGCGGACAACGCCCGCCAGGCAGGCATCGCACTGGCCGCAGTGCGGAACCCGGATGTTCGACGCTGGGTTGCACAGATGCACGGCCAGGGCCGCAGTCCACGTGGCATTGCGCTGATCCTGTCGGGTTGGCGTGGTTTTTATACCTGGCTGGGACGCGAGGGCATGGTCAGTTCCAACCCGGTGCAGGATGTCAAGTCGCCAAAGGCCGGCAAACCCTTGCCCAAGGCATTGAGTGTCGATGACGCGGTGCAGCTGGCTGCATTCCACGACCCCGATGCCGACCCGTGGCTCGATACCAGGGACGCGGCGATGGTCGCATTACTATACGGCGGCGGCTTGCGCGTGGGCGAACTCGTCGGACTCGACGTCTCGGCCGGGCCACAGGCGCGCGGCTGGCTCGACCTGGCAGCGGGTGAGGCGCATGTGCTTGGCAAAGGCGCAAAACGGCGCAGTGTCCCGATCGGCAGCAAGGCGGTGCTAGCCGTCCAGGCCTGGCTGGCGGTGCGCCAACCGTCGCTACAACCGACCCTGCAGCCCCAACCGGCCTTGTTCATCGGCCGGCACGGCACACGGCTGACCGCACAGTCGATCTGGCAGCGCCTGCGCCGTCGCAGCCAGCGCAGCGGTCTGTCTACGCCGGTACATCCACACATGCTGCGCCATTCGTTTGCCAGCCATGTACTGCAGTCCAGCAGCGATCTGCGCGCGGTGCAGGAACTGCTGGGCCATGCCAACATCACGACGACCCAGGTCTACACCCGGCTCGATTTCCAGCATCTGGCCAAAGCCTACGACGCGGCGCACCCGCGCGCCAGGCTCAAGGGTCGGCCGAAATAGCGCTTTCGCAGGCCGCACAATCGCTGTCATGAAAATCTTGCGCCTGCATCCCGGCAAGGAACGCTCCTTGCTGCGCCGTCACCCCTGGATATTCGAGTCGGCCATCGCCAAGGGCGGAGGCGACGCTGGAGAAACCGTGCGGGTCGAATCCCACAATGGCGACTTTCTCGCGTGGGCGGCGTTCAGCCCGCAATCGCGCATCCGGGCCCGTGTCTGGAGTTTCGACGCCCACCAGCGCATCGACGCAGACTTTTTCGACGCTGCATGCGCCAGCGCCATTGCCGCGCGCAGCCGATTCGACATCGACAGCGACGGCATGCGTCTGGTGCACGGCGAGTCCGACGGCCTGCCCGGCCTGGTGGTCGACCGTTATGGCGACACGCTGGTGGCGCAGTTCCAGTCGGCAGGCGCGGAACGCTGGAAAGCCCCGCTGGCAGACGCCTTGCTGCGGCACTCGGGCGCAGCAAGGCTGTATGAACGTTCCGACACCAACAGCCGCAAACTCGAAGGCCTGGCGCCGGCAACCGGCTGGTTGCGCGGCGATGGTCCGGTCGCGCTGGTGATGCGTGAACACAGCTGGCAACTGGAATTGAACATCGCACAGGGCCACAAGACCGGGTTTTACCTGGACCAGCGTGACAGCCGGCAGGCATTCGCGCGCGCGGCCCGGCATCGCCAATGGCCAACTGTGCTCAATTGTTTCAGTTACACCGGCGGATTTGGCGTGGCAGCGCTGCACGGCGGGGCCGGTCACGTCACGTCCATCGACTCGTCCGCCAGCGCACTGGCCCTGGCCCGCACCAATATGGAACGCAATGGCTTTGACGCAAATCGTTACGATTTTCTGGATGCGGACGTGAATGCCGCTTTGCGGCAATATGGCGCAGACGGTCGCAGCTTCGACGCCATCGTGCTCGATCCGCCCAAATTTGCGCCCACCATTGCCCATGCCGAACGGGCCGCACGCGCATACAAGGACATCAACCGGCTGGCCCTGAAGATCCTGAATCCGGGCGGTTTCCTGTTCACGTTTTCCTGCTCCGGCGGCATCAGTGTCGATCTATTTCACAAGATCGTCGCATCGGCGGGCATCGACGCGGGCGTCGACGGCTACATCACGCACCATTTGGGCGGCGCGCCGGACCATCCGATGACGATCCAGTTTCCAGAGGGCGAATATTTGAAAGGATTGGTGATTTCACGCAAATAGTGCGGTCAGAAATGGCCGCTACACTCGCAATTTTGCTTTTTTGTTTCCGGTGGACCAACATGGTCGATTGCCGGAGCCGGAAGGCATCCAGACAGTCAGGAATCCAGCATGAGCCTTATCCCCGCCACCATCCTCACCGGTTTTCTCGGCTCGGGCAAAACGACCCTGCTCAAACGCGTCTTGTCCGAAGCGCACGGCCAGAAAATTGCCGTGATCGAGAACGAGTTCGGCGAAGAAAACATCGACAGTGACATCCTGGTATCGGATGTCAACGAGCAGATCATCCAGATGAGCAATGGCTGCATCTGCTGCACCATCCGGGAAGATCTGCGCAGCACGCTGCAGGACCTCGCCGCCAAGAAGCGGCGCGGCGAACTCGATTTCGACCGGGTGGTCATCGAAACCACCGGCCTGGCCGATCCGGGGCCGGTTGCGCAAACCTTCTTCATGGACGATGAGATCGCCGAGAGTTACCTGCTGGACTCCATCCTGACCCTGGTGGACGCCAAACATGCACCGACCCAGCTCGATGAGCGCCAGGAAGCGCGGCGCCAGGTGGGTTTCGCCGACCAGATCTTCATCAGCAAGACCGACCTTGTTGCCAAGGACGACGTCGACGCGCTGATGCACCGCCTCAAGCATATGAACCCGCGCGCGCCCCAGCAATCGGTGCATTTCGGCGAAGTGCCGATCTCCAGCGTGTTCGACCTGCGCGGCTTCAACCTGAACACCAAACTCGAGATCGACCCCGACTTCCTGAAGGAAGACGACCACGACCACCATGATCACGACCACGCACAGGACGCGGATTGTGACCATCCCTCCCACCAGCGCGGCGGCGGGCACCACCATCGTCACGACGATGATGTGAAAAGTTTTGTATTCAGATCGGACCGCGCGTTCGATCCAGCCAAACTCGAAGACTTCCTGGGTGCCATCGTCAACATCTACGGGCCGCGCATGCTGCGCTACAAGGGCGTGCTGAACATGCAGGGCACCGATCGCAAGGTGATCTTCCAGGGTGTGCACCAGCTCATGGGCAGCGATCTGGGCCCGCCATGGCTCGAGCATGAGCAGCGCACCAGCAAGCTCGTGTTTATCGGCATCGACCTGCCCAAAGATATCCTGATGCAGGGCATGGAGCAGTGCCTTGTCTGAACGCCGCCTGGTGCCAACCGGGGTGGTGGCTTCGCCACGCCCGGCGCGATTGTCTGGGGCCTGTGGCGATAAGGCGGTACACTCGCCCGCCGAAGTCATTGCGTCGGTATGGCCCCGAGTGTCAGAAAATCGACGCCGGGCCTCAGTTAACAGGGGGTGCATCCGTCGCCAAGTGGCAGGTTTGACGACAACGCCCAATGACAGGTCCGTTCTGTGAGGAGTGAAGAATTGAAAGCCACGCCAGCGAAGGCCAAGACGGCCGCAAAGACACCCGCCAAAACGGTGGCCACGAAGTCGCTTAGCGACAAGCCGGCAGGCAAGGCCCCGGCCAAAACGGCAACGCCAGTGCCAGCGAAGTCAGTACCAACCAGCGCGAAGCGGCCTGCCGCCAAGACATCTCCGATCACTGCTGCCAAACCAGCCGCTGCAAAAAAAGCGGCTACAGGCGCGAAAAATATGCCAGTCAAGTCCATTGAAACCACCAAAACGTCCAGCCCGGCCAAGTCAGACACCCGGGTCATGCCACCCACAACGGTTATGTCCGCCTCGGGCGTGCCACAACGCACCGGCAGGCCCTCTTCACGACTCGCGTCGCTGACCGTCCCCTCGATGGCGCAGTCGGTCGCGTCGACGGCGGCCAAGGCGAGTTACGCACCATTGCCGGATACCCCCGTCATCATCCCGCCTTTGGCCTCGGCAACCCGCAAGGATCCACAACTGGCGAACAACTGGAAGACCAAGACGGCGAACCAGTTGACCGACGCCGAGCTGCTGGCGATGCCGGATGCGGAATACATGAACGACATTCAGCTGGCCGCTTTCCGGCTCAAGCTGACCACGCTCAAAAGCGAGATCCTGGCCAGTGCCGGCAAGACCACCGAACACCTGCGCGAAGACACCGTAGTCGTGCCCGACCCAGCTGATCGGGCGACGATCGAAGAGGAACACGCTCTGGAATTGCGCACCCGCGACCGTGAGCGCAAGTTGCTCAAGAAGATCGAGCAATCGATTTCCCGCATCGATGCAGGTGATTACGGCTACTGCGATGAGACTGGAGAACCGATCGGTGTCGGACGCCTGCTGGCCCGCCCGACGGCGACGTTGTCGCTCGAGGCGCAGCAACGGCGTGAGCTCAAACAGAAGATGTTCGGGGACTAAGGGCGCCCCCAGCCCTGGTTTCGCCAGCCCCCAGGAGGGGGGGGGGAGGAAACCTGGGAGCGGCCCGGCGTTTCGGGTGAGCGTGCGACCACATTGCGGCGGCGAATGGCAGGCGCGTAGAATCTTTTTTCCAGAACCCGCCCTGCCCATGTCCGCCAAAGAAAATAATCCCAGTTTGCTGTCCAAGGTTGCGAAATTCGTTCGCAACCCGACGACCAACTGGACCGATCTGGACAAGCAGGATCCGGAACCAGACGTCGGGTACAGCAAGCAGGCGCTCAAAGAGATGATCGAGCGCAAGCGGCAAAACGATTTTGTCCGCAAGCGCGAGTTTGATCAATTGCGCAAACTGCGCAGCCGCGATCCCGGCATGAGCCCGGAACTCGGTGGCCGCCCGTCGTATTTTCAGAGCAGCCTTCCGGCCAATTCGCAAAATAGGGCGAACACAGTCAAGAAGATCGACGAGATCGAAGCCCAGATGTCCAACCAGTGGTGGCAGGGCAAGAACGACACCGTACAGAAAACCAGCGCTCCAACGGCCCCGCGCAAGCCTGAAGGCCAGCCCGATGCGGCTGATGTGATCAACGACCAGAGCTATGCTCCCACCCGGATGAGCCCGATGCGCGCCGAACCGGTGCTGTCCGGCAACGAGACCTCCGACTTCCCGCCCACCCAGGACAACTCCGGCTTCGGGCCCGGCCCTACGAACGTGCCACCTGCATCGCGACAGGACGCTGCGATGGCGTCGCAGGACGACCGGAATGGCCACCGCATCGGTGACGGGCATGGTGTTACCCATTCACGCGCGCCGACGATCGAACTGGTAGACGGCATGAACGACGCCGAGATGGAGGAGGCCGCGATCCGGTTCGCCAACGGCGATGACGCGGGCGCCGAATCGGGCCTGAAAGCGGCCTTGGACGATGCGGCCGCACCGAGCGAACATGCGCTGCGGTGGGCGGCTGCACTGCTCGACCTGTACCGCGCCACCGGCCGACAAAGCAGGTTCAATCGTGCGGCGATCGAATTCGCACAGCGTTTCGACCGTTCCGCGCCAACCTGGTTCTCGATGCCTGATGCCCTGGGAGATGACAAGGCCGACACGCCGTCGCGCACGGTGCCCTCACGCCTGATGATCGAGCCCATCTGGGTCTGTCCGGCGCATTTTGGCGCTGGCGCCGTGGACACCTTGCAGTTGGCCATTGCCAACATGGACCCACCCTGGTTCCTGGACTGGAGCGGCCTGCAGGCAATCGAGCCTGATGCCGTCGGCCCTCTGTCCGAGCTGTTTGCACAATGGTGCGAGACCCCTGTCGACCTGCGATTCTCGGGTGCCCGCACACTGGAGGCGGCTCTGCGCAAACTGGCCGCCTCCGGCAACCGGGCGCATGGCCCGGCCGGCTGGAAGCTGCGACTCGACGGCTTGCGCATCATGCGCTTGCAGGACGAGTTTGAGTTGGTCGCGCTGGACTACTGCGTCACCTTCGAGGTCTCACCGCCGGCCTGGATCGATGCCCGTTGCAGCTACCACGGCGCAACGATCGCCGGCACGTTGAGCAAGGGTGAGGGGTCGCAAGCGTCTGACGACGATGATGTGCAGACGCAACATTCGGACCTGGGCTTCGGACCGGCAGCGACCGTGCCGATGGGTCTGGAGTCGATACAAGCCGCTGTGGCCGAGTTGTCGGGCGAAATCCTCGGTGAGGCAACCGATGCGCTCAATGCGCTGGAACAGGCACGCAACGGTTCGCAGCGCCTGGTGATCTCCTGCGCCAATCTGATCAGGGTTGATTTCTCGGCTGCCGGCAGCATCTTGAATTGGGTGGCAACCTCGCAGTTGGACGGTTGTCAGATCCAGTTTCGCGAGGTGCATCGTCTGGTAGCGGCCTTTTTCGGCGTGATCGGCATCAACGAACACGCCAGGATCGTGATGCGATCCGACTAGGGCGTGCGCCAGCACCCCGCCTGACACCCCCGCTTCTGCGGAATTTCTACAGTGGGCCCGTTGCGGCCCTGACTTCGGCACCACATGGAACAATTTCACGGAACCACCATCATCAGCGTGCGGCGCAAGACCGCCGACGGATTCGACGTGGCCATCGGCGGCGACGGACAGGTCACGCTGGGTAACATCGTCATCAAAGGCACGGCACGCAAGGTGCGCAAGCTTTACCACGGCAAGGTCTTGGCCGGTTTTGCAGGCGCGACTGCCGACGCTTTCACCTTGTTCGAACGCTTCGAGGCCAAACTCGAAAAGCACCAGGGTCACCTGGTACGCGCGGCGATTGAACTGACCCGCGACTGGCGCACGGACCGCGTACTGCGCCGGCTCGAGGCCATGCTTGCCGTGGCTGACAAGGATGCCTCGCTGATCATCACCGGCAACGGAGACGTACTCGAACCGGAAAACGGCATCATCACCATCGGCTCGGGCGGCCCGTATGCACAGGCCGCAGCAGTGGCGCTACTCAACCACACCGAACTCGGCGCAGCCGACATCGTGCGCAAGTCGCTCGAGATTGCCGGCGAGTTGTGTATCTACACCAACATGCACCACACCATCGAAACCCTGCCGTAAGCGGGGCCCAGCAATCTATACGTGTATTCGGATCACCCATGTCTTCACTCACCCCCCAGCAGATCGTCCAGGAACTCGACAAACACATCGTCGGGCAGACCCAGGCCAAACGTGCGGTCGCAATCGCCTTGCGCAACCGCTGGCGCCGTCAGCAGGTGTCCGGTAGCTTGCGCGCGGAGATCACGCCCAAGAACATCCTGATGATCGGCCCCACCGGCGTCGGCAAGACTGAAATCGCGCGCCGGTTGGCACGCCTGGCCGATGCTCCGTTCATCAAGGTCGAGGCAAGCAAGTTCACCGAGGTCGGTTATGTCGGCAAAGACGTTGACTCGATCATTCGCGACCTGGCCGACGTGGCCGTCAAGCAGACCCGTGAGAGCGCTACGCGTGCGGTACAAGAACGCGCTGTGGACGCAGCCGAAGAGCGCATTCTCGACATCCTGATTCCGCCGCCGCGTGGCGAAGAAGGTGGTAAGCGCAGCCCGGACCAACCCGAAAACGCCGCCCGACAGGCGTTTCGCAAAAAGCTGCGCGAGGGGCAACTGGACGAGCGTGAAATCGAAATCGACCTGAGCCAGTCCAGTCCGCAGCTCGAGATCATGGGCCCGGCCGGCATGGAAGAAATGACCGAGCAGTTGCGCGGCCTGTTCGGCCAGATGGGCCAGAACAAGCGCCAGACCCGCAAACTCAAGATCGCTGAAGCATTGAAACTCGCACAGGACGAAGAAGCCGCCAAACTCGTCAATGAAGACGAGATCAAGGTGCAGGCGCTGCAGTCGGCCGAGCAAAACGGCATTGTGTTCATCGACGAGATCGACAAGGTCACGTCGCGCTCGGAGGGCAGCAACAGCGGCGAAGTGTCGCGCCAAGGCGTGCAACGCGACCTGCTACCACTGGTGGAGGGCACAACGGTGTCAACCAAATACGGCATGATCAAGACCGACCACATCCTGTTTATTGCCTCGGGCGCATTCCACCTGAGCAAGCCCAGCGACCTGATCCCGGAGCTGCAAGGACGGTTCCCGATCCGGGTCGAATTGACCTCCCTGTCGGTGCAGGACTTCGAATCCATTCTGACGCAGACCCACGCCTCGCTGGTCAAGCAGTACCAGGCCTTGCTGGCGACCGAGAACGTCACGATCAGTTATACGCCCGATGGCGTACACCGGTTGGCCCAAATAGCGTACGATGTCAACGAGCGCACCGAAAATATCGGCGCCAGGCGCTTGTCGACCGTCATGGAGCGCCTGCTCGAAGAGGTCAGCTACGAGGCCAGCAACCTCAGTGGCCAAACCATCGTCGTAGACGGGGCCTACGTCGACGGCCGACTGGCCGATCTGAGCCAAGACGAAGACCTCTCACGTTACATCCTGTAAGCAAAGCAACGGCGCAGTGACGCCATCCTCATGCGTTACTTTCATACATCGTCGTAAGTCCTTCATTTAGAACGTTTTTTCGTCAACACGAACGACAAATCGCTTCTAAGTCCTTGATTTCATTGAAAAATTAGTTGCAACCTCGGTTGCATCGCCGACAAATGCTGATACAGTGCAAAAAAGTGCAATTAAGTGGTGATTGGTGCCATTCCAATGCCTATCGGCACGTACTTTCACAGCCAAAGGCAATTCTTCGTGTTTCAAGGGGCCTCATCGTTAAGTCTGGATGCCAAGGGTCGGTTGTCAGTACCGACCCGGCATCGTGACGCCCTGGGCGGAGCCAATGGCGGCCAACTGACAATCACCCGGCACCCGCACGGCTGCCTGATGGTGTTCCCCCGTGCAGAGTGGGAACAATTCCGCGACCGCGTCGCGGCCTTGCCAATGTCGGCACAGTGGTGGAAACGCATATTCCTGGGCAACGCGATGGACGTCGACATGGACGGCACGGGACGGGTTCTGGTCTCGCCGGAACTGCGCCAGGCTACCAGCATCACACGCGAGACCATGCTACTGGGCATGGGAAACCATCTTGAACTCTGGGACAAGGCCACATACGACGACAAAGAGGCCAAGGCCATGCTGGGCGAAATGCCCGATGTGTTCAAGGACTTCTCCTTTTGAGAGCCGCGCGTGAACATCGGCTTGACACACACAGCCGTCTTGTTGAACGAGGCGGTAGACGCCTTGCTCGGCACTGCTCCGGCGGCCGGCCCGCGCACCTTCGTCGACGCGACTTTCGGCCGTGGCGGGCACAGCCAACTACTGCTATCGCGCATGGCGCCGGCAGATCGGTTGATGGCCTACGACAAGGATCCACAGGCGGTCGAGAGCGCCGCGCAGATCGACGATCCCCGCTTCTCGATACGGCACGAGGGCTTCGACCAGCTGGCCGAACTCGAGTCGGGATCGATTGCCGGCATCCTGATGGACCTGGGCGTGAGTTCGCCCCAGATCGACGACCCCACCCGGGGATTCAGCTTTCGCTTCCACGGCCCGCTGGACATGCGCATGGACACGACACGTGGCCGCAGCGTGTCGCAGTGGCTCGCAGACGCACCCACAGAGCAGATTGCGGAGGTGATTCGTGACTATGGTGAGGAACGGTTTGCTGGCGCCATTGCAAAGGCGATTGTTGCTCGCCGACAGGAACGGGGCCCAATTTCATCCACCACCGATCTGGCCCAGCTCGTGGCTGACACGGTCAAAACCCGCGAGCCGGGCCAGAACCCTGCAACGCGCACATTTCAGGCTTTTCGGATTTTCATCAACGCCGAGCTTGAAGCCTTGCAGACAGCATTGACTGCCAGCATAGACGTACTGCAACCCCAGGGCACGCTGGTCGTGATCAGCTTCCATTCACTCGAAGACCGGATCGTCAAGCAGTTCGTTGCCAGTCATGCACGGGAGCACGTCGACCGCCGGGTGCCGTTCGCGCCCGCACAGGCGTTGCGCCTGCAGGCGCTCGGTCGCATCAAGCCGTCGGCACCCGAAGTGGCCGGCAACCCGCGCGCGCGCAGCGCGATCATGCGTGTCGCACAAAGGACCTCGGTGCCATGACCCGCCTGAGCCTCGTCCTGCTGCTGGCGGTGATGGCCAGCGCGTTGTACCTGGTCAACGTGCAATACCAGTCGCGCCACCTTTACACGGAACTCGAGCATGCCAACTCCGAAGGCCGCAGACTCGACACCGAACGTGACCGGCTGCAAGTCGAGCGCCGCGCGCAGGCTGCGCCACAACGGGTCGAAAAACTCGCTCGCGAACGGCTGCAGATGCGCCCGGCCACACCTGCTATCACCCACTACGTCGCCTACAGCGACGGCAGCGCCGCTGCCGCCGCACAGGGCGGTACAGGCATGGCCACTCCGCGCGAAGTGGGGGGGAAGTTGCCATGAGCCGCAAGAGCATTCCCTATACTTCAAGCCCATTGCTGGCCAGCCGCACGCCGGTGTGGCGCAGCAAACTGGTGGTAGCTGCCGTCGGATTGGGATTTGTGACGCTGGCCGCCCGTGCGGTCTATATCCAGGTCGTGGCCAACGAGTTCTTCCAGCGCCAGGGTGAAGTGCGCTTCACGCGCACACTCTCGTTGCCAGCCAATCGTGGCCGCATCATGGACCGCAACGGCTTGATTCTGGCCTCGAGTGTGCCCGCGCCCAGCATCTGGGCCATACCTGAAGATGTGCCTCGCGATCCGGCCAAGCTCAAGGAGCTGGCCAGGCTGCTGGACATGCCACTGGCATCCCTGCAGCGCAAGCTGAACGACGAGGACAAGACCTTCGTCTGGCTCAAGCGCCAGGTCGACCAGACGATCGGCAAACAGATCGCCGCGCTCGAGCTCAAAGGCATCTACCAGCGCAAGGAATACCGCCGCGAATACCCGGAAGGCCCAGCCATGGCCCATGTGGTGGGATTCACCAACATCGAGGACAAGGGCCAGGAAGGCATCGAACTCGCGTTCGACGAGCAACTGGCGGGACGGGCCGGCTCGCGCCGTGTCATCAAGGACCGTCTCGGCCGCGTCGTCGAGGGTATCGGCGAACAGCTACTGCCGGTGGACGGACGCGACATCCAGTTGAGCATCGACAGCAAGATCCAATTCTTCGCATACCAGAAGCTGCGCGACGCAGTCACCGAGCACAAGGCCCGCGGTGGCAGCGTGGTGGTGCTCGACGCCATCACTGGCGAGGTGCTGGCGATGGCGAACTATCCCAGCTTCGCACCGGACGATCGGCGCAACCTGACCGGCGATCAACTGCGCAACCGCGCCCTGACCGACGTGTTCGAACCCGGCTCGACGATGAAGCCGATCACAGTTGCCATGGCGCTGGAAGCGGGGCGCGTCAAGCCGCAGACCCTGATCGAGACCGGCCCCGGGCGCTACAACATTGCCGGCTTCACAATCCGCGACACCCATGACTACGGCACCCTCACCGTCGAAGGCGTGATCCAGAAATCGAGCAACATCGGTGCGCTCAAGATCGCGCAGAAGATGAGCCCGCATGAGATGTGGGACACCTACACCATGCTCGGGTATGGCCAGAAGCCACAGTTGCAGTTTCCCGGTGCCGTGACCGGCCGGCTGCGGCCCTGGAAGACCTGGCGCCCGGTGGAACAGGCCACGATGGCGTATGGCTACGGCATGTCGGCGTCGCTGTTCCAGATGGCGCATTCGTACACCGCCTTCGCGCACGACGGCAGAATCATTCCGGCCACGATCCTCAAGAGCAGCGAGCCGGCCGTGGGCGCGCCCGTGTTCTCGGCCCAGAATGCAGCCGCAGTGCGCAAGATGCTGCAGATGGCCGCCGGGCCTGGCGGCACCGGCCAGCGCGCGCAGACCATCGGTTATTCGGTCGGTGGCAAGTCCGGCACCGCGCACAAACAGGTCGGCAAGGGATACGCCACCAACAAGTACCGGGCCTGGTTCACCGGCATGGCGCCCATCGACACGCCGCGCATCGTGGTCGCAGTGATGGTCGACGAGCCGAGCAATGGCAAGTATTACGGCGGCGAGGTCGCCGCTCCGGTGTTCAGTGAGACCGTGCAGCAGGCATTGCGTTTGATGGGCGTAACACCCGACATGGCGGTCAAGCCGCAGATCGTCACCGCTGTCGAGGAGAGCCTGTGATGCAGGAACTCCACAGCCCTGGCGCCGCCGCCACCTGGCTGCGCCAGCACGTTACAGGCACCTTGCAGACCGACAGCCGCAACCTCGCTCCGGGCGACGGATTCATCGCCTGGCCCGGGGCTGCGCACGACGCCCGCGCCCATGTGAGCGCAGCCCTGGCGCAGGGCGCCGCGGCCTGCCTGGTGGAGCGCGAAGGCGCGCAGCGGTTTGCGCTGCAGGACACACGCGTGGCCAGTTATGCAGGACTCAGGACCGCCAGCGCACTGGTTGCCTGCGCCTACTACGATAACCCCTCGCACCAGCTGCAGGTGGTCGCGGTGACCGGCACCAATGGCAAGACCTCCACCGCTTGGTGGTTGGCCCAGGCCTTGTCGAGCCGGCAAATCGATCCGCCTCTGCCGTGCGCGATGGTCGGTACGCTGGGCGCAGGGCAGCCGCCAACGGCCGACCCGGACCCCGAACCATCGCCCGCCCCCTTGATGGCGACGGGCCTGACCACGCCCGACCCGGTGTTGCTGCAATCGAGCCTGCGCGGGTTCGTCGACGCAGGCATCCGCGTCTGCGCGCTCGAGGCCTCGTCGATCGGCATCGACGAACACCGCCTCGACGGCACCCGTGTGCACACCGCCGTGTTCACCAACTTCACCCAGGACCATCTCGACTACCACGGCTCGATGGACGCCTACTGGCAATCCAAGACACGACTGTTTCAGTGGCCCGGCCTGGCGGCGGCAGTGGTCAACATCGACGACCCCAAGGGCCTGGAGTTGCTGCAGTTGCCCGCATTGCAGGCGTTGGACGTCTGGACGGTGTCGTGCAGCGCGCCGGCGCGGCTCCAGGCCCGGGCGATCACGGTCGGCGACACCGGCCTCGCATTCGACGTGGTCGAGGGCGCACAAAGCGCACGGCTGCAGACACAGCTGATCGGCCAGTACAACGTGAGCAACCTGCTGGGCGTAATTGCCGCCATGCGTTCCCTTGGCGTCCCGCTGGCGCAGGCCGCACAGGCCTGCGCCGCGCTGGCGCCGGTGCCCGGACGCATGCAGTGCCTGCTCGAGCCCGACCTGCCGCTGGTGGCGATCGACTATGCCCACACCCCCGACGCACTCGACAAGGCGCTGGAGGCATTGCGCCCGGTAGCGCGCCAGCGTGCCGGCCAGTTGTGGTGCGTCTTCGGTTGCGGCGGCGACCGCGATCCCGGCAAGCGCCCGTTGATGGGTGCTGCCGCACGCGCAGCAGACCAGGTGGTGCTGACCAGCGACAACCCGCGCTGCGAAGACCCATTGGCGATCATGGCGCAGATCGCGCCGGCACTGGCAGGTCACGCGTCCGTGCACCAGCAGGCCGACCGCGCACTGGCCATCGACAACGCCGTAATGGCGGCTGCCAGCGCCGATGTGATCCTGGTCGCCGGCAAGGGACACGAAGACTACCAGGAGGTGGCCGGCCAGCGCCGCCCCTTCTCCGACCTCGAACAGGCCCGCGCGGCACTGGTCCATCGCCGTGGCGCTGCCCGCACACAAGAGGTGGCGGCATGATGGACCTGCACCAAGCCGCCCAATGGTTGCCCGGCAGCACGCTCGTGGGCGAGCCCGCAACGCGCGTGACCCGCGTGCATTCCGACACCCGCAGTCTGCGCAGCGGCGACCTGTTTGTCGCAATCCGCGGCGACCACCATGACGGCAACCTGTTCCTGGCACAGGCCCGCACAGCAGGCGCCACAGCAGCATTGGCCCACAGTGCCGAAGCACTGCACGCGGCCGGACTTTCCGGCATTGTGGTGCCCGACACCCGTTTGGCACTGGGCACACTGGCCACTCGCTGGCGCGAGCAGTTCACTCCCGTGCTGATCGCGGTCACCGGCAGTAACGGCAAGACCACGGTGACCCAGATGCTGGCCTCGATCCTGCAGCACTGGGTACACGACGCCGCGCTGGCCACCCAGGGCAATTTCAACAACAACATCGGCCTGCCGCTGACGCTGCTGCGTTTGCGCAGCGAACACCGGATCGCGGTGGTCGAACTGGGCATGAACCATCCGGGTGAAATCGCCCTGTTGTCCGCCATGGCGCAGCCGACCGTGGCGCTGGTAAACAACGCCCAGCGCGAACACCTGGAATTCATGGCCACTGTCGCGGCAGTGGCGCGCGAGAACGGCGCCGTTATCGACGCCCTGGCGGCCGACGGTATCGCGGTCTTTCCGCATGACGACGCATTCGCCGCGCAGTGGCGTGCACGCGCTGGTGAACGGCGTTGCCTGAGTTTCACAATAGGGCCAGCGCCTGGCATGCCCTGCAGCGCCGACCTGCGTGCGGCCCTGCCCGTCTGGCGCGGCGACGCCTGGCAGGTAGCGGCAGACACACCGGCCGGAGCGCTGCAGTTCAGGCTGCACATGGCAGGTGTGCACAACGTGCACAACGCACTGGCTGCGGCCGGAGCCGCCATCGCCGCAGGCGTGCCGCTGGCCCATGTCTGCGCCGGATTAGAGGCTTTCAAGCCGGTCAAGGGGCGCTCACGTATGCAGTATCTGCACGCGGGGGGCCAGCCGGTGACGCTGGTCGACGACAGCTACAACGCCAATCCTGACTCAGTTGATGCCGCGCTGGAGATGCTCGCGGCGCTCCCGGCCCCGCGCCTGATGGTGCTCGGCGACATGGGCGAAGTCGGCGACCAGGGCCCGCATCTCCATGTGCAGGCCGGCGAGAAAGCCCATGCGCTGGGTATCGAACTACTGTTCGCGCTGGGCGAACTGTCTGCACATGCATGCCCACCGTTTCCTGGCGCGCGCCATTTCGATGCCATGCCCGCGCTGATCGACGCCGTGCGTGCGCAGTTGCCGACGGTGGCCAGCGTGCTGGTCAAGGGGTCGCGCTTCATGAAGATGGAGCAACTAATCGACGCACTAGCCACGGGTGCACAGGCCGCAAACGCCACAACCGGAGAATCCACATGCTGCTGAGCCTGGCGCAATGGCTACAGAGCCTCGGACCGGAATTCGGTTTCCTGCGTGTATTCCAGTACCTGACCCTGCGTGCCGTGTTGTCGGCCATGACCGCGCTGCTGATCGGCCTGATCGCCGGCCCGGCGGTGATCCGCAACCTGGCGCGACTCAAGATCGGCCAGCCGATCCGCGGCTACGGTATGGAGACCCATTTCAGCAAGAGCGGCACACCCACCATGGGGGGCGTGCTGATCCTGATCTGTATCGCAGTGTCGACCTTGCTGTGGATGGATCTGTCGAACCGCTTCGTCTGGATCGTCTTGCTGGTCACGCTCGGTTTCGGTGCCATCGGCTGGGTCGACGACTGGCGCAAGGTGGTCAACAAGAACCCCGAAGGCATGCGTTCGCGCGAGAAGTATTTCTGGCAGTCTGTGATCGGCCTGGTGGCTGCGCTGTACCTGGTGTTCAGCATCTCGGAGAACTCCAACGTGCGGGTGTTCGAGCTGTTTCTCACCTGGGTGCAGTCGGGGTTCGACCTGAGCCTGCCACCGAAGGCGGGCCTGCTGCTACCGTTTTTCAAAGAAATCAGTTACCCCCTGGGTGTACTCGGATTCGTCGTGCTCACCTACCTGGTGATCGTGGGCTCCAGCAATGCGGTAAACCTGACCGACGGGCTCGACGGCCTGGCCATCATGCCGGTAGTGATGGTTGGTTCGGCCCTGGGCGTATTCGCCTATGTCACCGGCAGCGCGGTTTTCTCGAAGTATCTGCTGTTCCCGCATATTCCGGGTTCCGGCGAGTTGCTGATCTTCTGTGCGGCGATGGCAGGAGCAGGCCTGGCATTCCTGTGGTTCAACACCCATCCAGCCCAGGTGTTCATGGGTGACGTCGGTGCACTGGCGCTCGGCGGCGCGTTGGGCACGATCGCCGTCATCGTGCGCCAGGAAGTCGTGTTCGCCATCATGGGCGGCATCTTCGTCGTCGAAGCCGTCTCGGTCATGGCGCAGGTGGGTTACTTTAAATACACCCGGCTCCGGTATGGTGAAGGCCGCCGCCTGCTCAAGATGGCGCCGTTGCACCACCACTTCGAGAAGACCGGCTGGAAGGAATCGCAAGTCGTGGTGCGTTTCTGGATAATCACGATGCTGTTGTGCCTGGTGGGCCTGTCCACCCTGAAGCTGCGGTGACATTCATGGTGCAACTGCAAGACGCTAACGTACTGGTGCTGGGCCTGGGCAGCTCCGGCCTGGCCATGGCACGTTGGTGCGCGCGCCAGGGCGCACGGGTGACGGTGGCCGACACCCGCGAAGCACCGCCGCAACTCGCGGCGCTGCGCGCGGCACTGCCTGACGCGCGATTCATACATGGTGCGCTCGATGCCACGCTGCTGCAACCGCTGCGTCCCGACCTGCTGCTCAAAAGCCCCGGCCTGTCGCCGGCACAGGTGGCGCCGGTGGTGGACGCCGCCCGGGCCGACGGCATCGCGGTCGCCGGCGAACTGGACCTGTTTGCGCAGGCGCTGGCTGCGTTGCGCGATTCGCTGGCCTACAAACCCCAGCTACTGGCCGTGACCGGCACCAACGGCAAGACCACGGTGGCATCATTGACCGCGCAACTGGTCGAACGCGCAGGCAAGACAGTCGCGCTGGCCGGCAATATCGGCCCGACACTGCTCGACACGCTGGCACAACAGCTCGACATCGACGCGCTGGCGCAGGTGTGGGTGATCGAGCTGTCGAGTTTCCAGCTCGCCGACATGACCGCGCCTGCGCCCACGAGCGACGCCGCGCAGACAACGATCGCGTTCGAACCCACCGCAGCGTGTGTCCTGAACGTGAGCCAGGATCACCTGGACTGGCATGGTGACATGGCGACCTACACCCGTGCCAAGGCCCGGGTGTTTGGCACGCAAGCCCTGATGGTCCTGAACCGGGATGACCCGGTGGTGATGGCAATGCTGCCGGCTCCCGTCAAAGGGCGACCAGTGCGGCGCAGCACCAGCGCGGGCGCAGGTGTGCCGCTGCAGCCGGGCGAATTCGGTCTGGAAACCATCAATGGCATGGTCTGGCTGGTCCGCGCCCAGGAACGCGACCCGACGATCAAGCTGCGCAAGGGCCAGGCGGCCGAAGACCTGCACATGCAGCGCCTGATGCCGGCCGAGGCACTGCGTATCCGGGGCCGCCACAACGCCGTCAATGCCTTGACGGCGTTGGCATTGGCGGCCGCAGCCGGTTGCACACTGGCGCCGCTGTTGTTCGGCCTGCGCGAATACCGCGGCGAGCCACACCGGGTGGAGCCGGTCGCGGTGGTCGGTGACGTCGAGTATTTCGACGACAGCAAGGGGACCAACGTGGGCGCGACCGTGGCCGCGCTGGCAGGTCTTGGCGCCGAGCGCCGGCTGGTGGCCATTCTCGGTGGCGACGGCAAGGGGCAGGACTTCTCGCCGCTGGCCGATCCGATCCGTCAGTTCGCCCATGCGGTGGTGCTGATCGGACGCGACGCGCCATTGATCCGGGACGCATTGTCCGCAACCGGCGTCACGCTGCTCGACGCGCGCGACATGCCACACGCCGTGACCCTGGCCCAACGCCAGGCCCACGCTGGCGACGCAGTCCTGATGTCGCCCGCCTGTGCGAGCTTCGACATGTTCGACAACTACGAACACCGTGCGCGCGCCTTCGTCGAGGCCGTCCAGCAACTGGCCGAAGACACCGGCAACGTGTCAGAGGGCATGGCATGAGCGTTACCTGGGAACGCGTCAGGGAGCTCAGCGGCACACTGCTGCCAGCGGCATGGCAGCGCGGCGAAACCATTCCTGTGCGGCTGGGTCGCGCACAGCCGGCCAACCTGCAGGCGCCGGTGCGGCTCGAGAGCTTCGACCAGGTACTGGTGTGGGTCACCGTGGCGCTGCTGGCCTGGGGTCTGGTGATGGTGTATTCAGCCACCATCGCCCTACCCGACAACCCCAAGTTCGCGCGTTACGCCCACACCCATTTTCTGGTACGCCACACGGTGTGGCTGGTGGTGGCATTCGTAGCGGCGCTGATCGCGTTCCAGATACCGGTGGCGACCTGGGAAAAATCGGCGCCATGGTTGTTCGTGATCGCGCTTGTGCTGCTGGCCGCAGTGCTGATCCCGCAACTGGGCAAGGGCGTCAATGGCGCGCGGCGCTGGCTGGTGCTCGGTCCGATCAGTTTCCAGCCCTCTGAACTGGCCAAGTTCGCGGTCCTGCTGTATGCCGCCGACTACATGGTGCGCAAGATGGACGTCAAGGAGCGCTTCTTTCGCGCCGTCATGCCCATGGCCATCGCCATTGCGGTGGTCGGCGTGTTGCTGCTGGCCGAACCCGACATGGGCGCATTCATGGTCATCGCCGTGATCGCCATGGGTATCCTGTTCCTGGGTGGTGTCAACGCGCGCATGTTCTTCCTCATCGCCACGATCCTGATCGTCGCGTTCTCGATGATGATCATGTTCAGCGAGTGGCGCCGTGAGCGTATCTTTGCGTACCTCGATCCGTGGAGCGCGGAATACGCGCTGGGCAAGGGCTACCAGTTGTCGCACTCGTTGATCGCCATTGGACGCGGTGAGATTTTTGGTGTCGGCCTGGGCGGTAGCGTCGAAAAGTTGCACTGGTTGCCCGAGGCGCACACCGACTTCCTGCTGGCCGTGATCGGCGAGGAGTTCGGTCTGGTCGGCGTGTTGTCCCTGATTGGCCTGTTCGTCTGGCTGACCCGGCGCATGATCCATATCGGCCGCCAGGCCATCGCGCTGGACCGCATCTTCGCTGGTCTGGTAGCGCAGGGCGTCGGCATCTGGATCGGGTTCCAGGCCTTCATCAACATGGGTGTGAACCTGGGCGCTTTGCCCACCAAAGGCCTCACACTGCCATTGATGAGCTACGGCGGCACCGCCATTTTGGTCAACCTGGTGTCAATCGCCGTCGTACTGCGCATCGATATCGAAAGCCGCCAACTGATGCACGGGGGCCGGCCATGACCGTGATCCGTCCGCACGGCGCCGAAACCCGTGATCTGCAGCAATGTGGAACATCGATTGCCATCAACCCGATGGCATCGGGCCTGATCACGCCGGCTGCTGCCGGCGCTGCCGCCACCACGGCCCTGCCGCAAGCGACTGTCAGGCATGTTGCCCTGGTGATGGCTGGCGGCACCGGAGGTCATATCTTCCCGGGACTGGCGGTTGCGCTGGCGCTGCGCGCCCGCGGCTGGACCGTACACTGGCTCGGTGGCAGCGGCAGCGGCGGCGCCCCAAGCATGGAAAGCCGCCTAGTTCCGCCGCAGGGGTTCGCTTTCGAGGCACTCGACTTTTCCGGCGTGCGTGGCAAGGGCCCGGTGACGCTGGCTCTGCTGCCACTGCGACTGCTACGCGCTTTCTGGCAGAGCATCCAGGTAATGCGCCGGGTGCGGCCGACCGTGGTGGTCGGCCTGGGCGGCTACATCACATTCCCCGCCGGCATGATGGCGGTATTGCTGGGCAAGCCGCTGGTGCTGCATGAACAGAATTCGGTCGCGGGCATGGCCAACCGGGTTTTGGCAGGCGTGGCCGATCGGGTCTACACGGCATTCCCCGACGTCATGGCCAAGGCGCGCTGGGTCGGCAACCCGCTGCGCCAGGCGTTTATCGAACAGCCCGCACCTGAACAACGCTTTGCCGGGCGCAGCGGCCCGCTGCGCATACTGGTCGTGGGTGGCAGCCTCGGCGCACGGGTCCTCAACGACGTCGTGCCGCAGGCGCTGGCGCTGGTACCAAAGCAAGATCGACCGCGGGTCATCCACCAAAGCGGCACCAGCCAGATCGACGCCCTGCGTGCCAACTATGCGCGCGCCGGTGTCGACGCCGAGCTGACGCCCTTCATCGACGACATGGCCAGCGCATTCGCCGACGCGGACCTCGTGGTATGCCGCGCTGGCGCCAGCACCGTGACCGAACTCGCCGCCATTGGCGCTGCGGCGCTGTTCGTGCCACTGCCGTCGGCGGTGGACGACCACCAGACGCGTAACGCCCGGTTCCTGGTCGAGCGTGGCGGCGGCTGGCTGATGCCGCAATCCGAACTCGATCCGCAGCGGCTGGCGCAATTCCTGCAACAGGCCACGCGCGAAAACCTGCTCGCATGCGCATCGACCGCGCGGCGCAGCGCGAAGACCGACGCCACGGCCCGGGTGGTCGCCGCGTGCGAAGAACTGGTGACATCATGAAGTACGCAATAAGGCACATCCATTTCATCGGCATCGGCGGCTCCGGCATGTCCGCCATTGCAGAGGTGCTGCAGGGGCTGGGTTACACGATCTCGGGCTCGGACATCAACGCCAGCGCGACGCTGCAACGCTTGGGCAGCCTGGGTATCAAGGTGTTCGTGGGCCACGACGGGGCCAACATCAACGGCGCCGATGCCGTCGTCATCACGACAGCGGTGCATGAGGACAACGCCGAGGTGATCGAGGCGCGCGCGCGGCATATACCGGTGGTTCCGCGCGCCATCATGCTGGCCGAGCTGATGCGCCTGAAACAGGGCATTGCGATCGCCGGCACCCATGGCAAGACCACCACTACCAGCTTGGTGGCCAGCGTGCTGGCCGAGGCCGGCATGGACCCCACCTTCGTCATCGGCGGGCGGCTCAACAGCGCTGGCGCCAACGCCCGTCTCGGCACAGGCGACTACATCGTTGTCGAGGCGGATGAATCCGACGCCTCGTTCCTGAACCTGCTGCCCGTGATGGCGGTCGTGACCAACATCGACGCCGACCACATGGCCACGTACGGCCACGACTTCAAGCGCCTGCAATCGGCCTTTGTCGACTTTCTGCACCGGATGCCGTTTTATGGCACCGCAATCCTGTGCACCGACGATCCGGCTGTCAGGGAGATCCTGCCCCAGGTCTCGTGCCCGATCACCAGCTACGGCTTCGAGGAGGACGCGCAGGTGCGCGCAGTCGACGTGCATGCGGTCGGCGGCCAGATGCATTTCACTGTGCTGCGCCGCAACGGCGTGGTGCTGCCCGACCTGCCGGTCGTACTGAACCTGGCCGGACGCCACAATGTGCTCAACGCCCTGTCAGCGATCGCGGTGGCGGTTGAACTCAATATCCCCGATATCGCGGTGCAACAAGCACTGGCCGGCTTTGAGGGGGTTGGACGCCGCTTTCAGCGTTATGGCGAGGTCGCCTGCAGCCATGGCGGCCAGTTCACACTGGTGGACGACTATGGCCACCATCCGGTCGAAATGGCCGCCACCATCGCGGCGGCGCGCGGCGCGTTTGCGGGACGGCGGCTGTTGCTGGCATTCCAGCCGCACCGCTACACCCGCACCCGCGACTGTTTCGAAGACTTCGTCAAGGTCATCGGCCAGGTCGACGCGGTGTTGTTGTCCGAGGTCTATCCGGCCGGGGAGGATCCGATCGTCGCAGCCGATGGCCGGGCACTGGCGCGCGCATTGCGCGTGGCCGGACAGGTCGAGCCGGTGTTCGTCGACGACATCAAGGAAATGGCGCAGGCCATCCTGGACAACAGCCGGGACGGCGACGTGGTGTTGTGCATGGGCGCGGGCACCATCGGCTCAGTACCGCCGCGGGTAAACGAACTGGCCGTAGCAATGGGTAGCGCCGCACAGGAGACGCCAGCATGACCGGCACCGCGCCGCAGCAGGACAAGGTCGCCGTGCTGATGGGCGGGGCATCGGCCGAGCGCGAGATCTCACTCATGTCGGGCGCCGGTGTGCTCAAGGCCTTGCGCGACCGTGGCGTGGACGCACATGCGTTCGATCCGGCGCAGCGCGCACTGGAAGAATTGCGTCGCGACGGCTTTACACGGTGCTTCATCGCGCTGCACGGGCGTTTCGGCGAGGACGGCACAGTGCAGGGCGCGCTCGAGCTACTGGGCATTCCCTACACCGGCTCCGGCGTCATGGCCAGCGCGATCGCAATCGACAAAGTCATGACCAAGCGCGTCTGGATGGCCGAGGGCTTGCCCACACCGGCGTATCGCCTGCTACGTGCTGGCCACGACCGCAAGCAAGCCATTGCCGTGCCCGACGAACTCGGCCTGCCGTTGATCGTCAAACCGGCACGCGAGGGTTCGTCGATCGGCGTGGTCAAGGTGATGGGTTATTCGGAGATCCAGCCGGCGATTGAACAGGCCTTGGGCATGGACACCGATGTGCTGTGCGAACAGTTCATCAGCGGCGACGAAGTCACCTGCCCGGTCATCGGTACCGGGGACACGGCACGTGCACTGCCGGTGATCCGCATCGTTGCGCCAGAAGGCAACTACGACTATCAGCACAAGTATTTCACCGACGACACCCAATACCTGGTGCCGTGCGGACTCCCCGCTGGCGAAGAGAGCCGCATCCAGCAACTCGCCGTACGTGCCTACACCTTGCTCGGTTGCCGCGGCTGGGGTCGGGTCGACGTGATGATCGACGCGCAGACCCGCGAACCCTGGCTGCTGGAGATCAACACATCCCCGGGCATGACCAGCCACTCGCTGGTGCCAATGTCGGCGCGGGCCGCTGGCGTCAGCTACGAAGACCTGTGCCTGCAACTGCTGGAACAAGCCGAGCTGGACAACCGCGGTTCACATCCAGCGGCGACAACGTTGGCGCAGGAGGCAGCACCATGAACCCGACCTTGACCGTTCCGTTCGACGTGCGCCTGATGAATGCCACCGCCAGCGCGCTGCTGGTGGCATTCGGCCTGGCCACGCTGGCGGCACTGGCAAGCTGGGTCACCCATCGCCCGGTGTTCGCGATCACGGCCATCCGCGTCAGTGGCGAGGTGGTGCACAACAACGTGCCGACCATGCGCGCGAATGTCGCGCCGCGGCTGGCCGGCAATTTCTTCACGCTCGACCTGACAGGCGCGCGGCAGGCTTTTGAAACCCTGCCATGGGTCCGCAGCGCGGTCGTGCGGCGGGTGTTTCCGAACCGTATCGCAGTCGAGTTGCAGGAACACCAGGCGGTGGCTTATTGGGGTGCCGAGGATGGCTCGCGCCTGCTCAACAGTTTTGGCGAGGTATTCGAAGCCAACGTGGGTGAGGTCGAGCAGGAGGCCCTTGCGCGGCTCGACGGCCCGCCCGGGCAGGAACCGCAGGTGCTGGGGATGTACCGCGCGCTGCAGCCGCTGTTTGAGCCGATGGAACTGACCCTCGAAGGACTCACGCTCAGCGGCCGCGGTGGTTGGATCGCGCGGCTGGACTCGGGCGCCGTGATTGAACTCGGACGCGGCGGCGACGACGAGGTGATCGCGCGCACAAATCGCTTTTTGCGGACGTTGACGCAGGTCACGTCCCGATACAACCGCCGGCCGGACGACGTGGAGTCGGCCGACCTGCGCCATGTGGACGGTTATGCCCTGCGGTTGCGGGGCGTGAGCACCGTGGTCACGGACGGTCAGAGTCAGAAGAAATAGCGCAACAACAGGATAGATATGAAACTGCCCCCACGCTCACTGCGTTCGCTGCCCCCCAAGGGGGCGTTCAATCCCTTCGGAACGGCCGGGCGGGACTGCATGTTGCCCCCACGCTCACTGCGTTCGCTGCCCCCCAAGGGGGCGTTCAATCCCTTCGGAACGGCCGGGCGGGACTGATATGGCGAAAGAATACAAAGACCTCGTCGTGGGACTCGACATCGGCACCGCCAAGGTGATGGTGGTCGTGGCCGAGGTCATGCCCGGTGGCAAGCTCAAGCTCGCCGGGCTGGGCATCGCGCCGAGCACCGGCATCCGCCGTGGCGTGGTGGTGAACATCGACGCCACCGTGCAGAGCATCCAGCTCGCGCTCAAGGAAGCGGAGCTGATGGCAGATTGCAAGATCACCCGCGTGTACACCGGCATCACTGGCAGCCATATCCGCGGCATCAACTCCAGCGGCATGGTGGCCATCAAGGACCGTGAAGTGACCCAGGCCGACGTCGCACGAGTGGTGGAGACGGCCAAGGCGATCAACATCTCGACCGACCAGCGCCTGCTGCTGGTCGAGCCACAGGAATTCATCATCGACGGACAGGATGTGAAGGAACCGATCGGCATGAGTGGCATCCGGCTCGAGGCCAAGGTGCATATCGTGACCGGTGCGCAAAGCGCGGCCGAGAACATCATCAAGTGCGTGCGCCGCTGCGGCCTGGAAGTGGAGCAACTGATGCTCAACCCACTGGCGTCCAGCCTGTCGGTGCTGACCGACGACGAGCGCGAACTGGGCGTGGGACTGGTCGACATCGGCGCCGGCACCACCGACGTAGCAATCTTCGCCAACGGCGCCATCCGCCACACTGCGGTGATTCCGATCGCCGGCGACCTGATCACCAGCGACATCGCAATGGCCTTGCGCACGCCGACCAAGGACGCCGAGGACGTGAAGATCGACAGCGGTTGTGCCAAGCAGTTGCTGACCGATGCCGAGACCCAGGTCGAGGTGCCGGGCCTTGGCGACCGCGGTCCGCGACTGCTCAGCCGCCAGGTGCTGGCCGGCGTGATCGAACCGCGGGTCGAGGAGATCTTCGCGCTGGTGCATCAGGTGATGCGCGAGTCGGGCTTCGAGGAGGTGTTGTCCTCGGGCATCGTGCTGACCGGCGGCTCCAGCATCATGCCCGGCATGGTAGAGCTCGGCGAGGACATCTTCCTCAAGCCGGTGCGTCGCGGCATTCCCAAATACTCCGGCGTCCTGTCCGACATGGTCGCGCAACCACGCGCCGCAACGGTCATGGGCCTGCTCGAGGAGGCCCGGATGGCGCGCATGCGTGGACTCAAGGTTGCACAGAAAAACGGCTCCATGCGGACCGCCTTCGGTCAGGTCAAGGACTGGTTTGTGGGGAACTTCTGATGGTATCTTGCTTCCGACGCTACCCCGCTTGCCGCACCGGCAAGCCACATCATTGCGATCGGCACTGGCTGGCGCGTGGCAGCCCGCATGTGCGATGGCGATGCAGCAAACCACCCGACCCGGGAGGTGGACAGACCAGGGTCAGACACGGACAGACGGGCGAATCGAACCAACAGTGGCAACTGCAATTTAGGAGAAAAATATGAGCATCGAATTGATTGAAGAACAGGCGTTCAACATGGGAACCCAGATCAAGGTCATCGGCGTGGGCGGTGGCGGTGGCAATGCCGTCGAGCACATGATCGCCTGCGATGTGGGCGGCGTGGAATTCATCTGTGCCAACACCGACGCACAGGCACTGAGCCGCAGTGCGGCACACAAGACGATCCAGCTCGGCATCACCGGCCTGGGCGCCGGCAGCAAGCCCGACAGAGGCCGCGACGCCGCCGAACAGGCCGTCGAGGAGATCCGCTCGTCGATCGAGGGCGCGCACATGCTGTTCATCACCGCCGGCATGGGTGGCGGCACCGGCACCGGCGCCGCTCCTGTGATCGCACGTGTGGCCCGCGAAATGGGCATCCTGACCGTGGGCGTGGTGACAAAACCGTTCGACTTCGAAGGTGGCCGCCGCATGCTGATCGCCGACAGCGGGCTGACCGAACTCGAGGCCAACGTCGACTCGCTGATCGTGGTGCTCAATGAAAAGCTCGAAGAAGTGCTGGGTGACGACATCACGCAGGACGAGGCCTTTGCCCATGCCAACGATGTGCTGAAAAATGCCGTGGGCGGCATCGCCGAAATCATCAATGTGCCGGCCCACATGAACGTCGACTTCGAAGACGTGCGTACCGTGATGGGCGAACCCGGCAAGGCCATGATGGGTACCGCCACCGCAGACGGTCCGGACCGCGCCCGCATTGCCGCCGAACAGGCGGTAGCCTGCCCGCTGCTCGAAGGTGTGGACCTCTCCGGCGCCAAAGGCGTGCTGGTGCTGATCACGGCCAGCAAGGGTTCGTTGAAGTTGTCGGAATCCAAACTGGCGATGAACACTATCCGCGCTTTCGCCTCACCGGACGCACTGGTGATCTATGGCACCGCGTACGACGACAACCTGGGCGACCAGATCCGCGTTACGGTGGTAGCCACCGGCCTTTCCCGCCAGGGTCAGCGCCGCACAGCGCCTCCGCTGCAGGTGCTGCGCACCGGCACCGACAACGTGCCGTTCGAGATTCCGACGCTGACCAACCAGGTACATAACGCCGCGGTCGGCGGCAGACAACCCTCGGGCGGCGTCACCCAACCTGACTACGGCAGCCTGGGTACGCCAGCGGTATGGCGCGGGCGCGGCTCGGCGGCGGCCAAGGTCGATGCCTTGTCCAGCGGCGGCATGGACGACTATGAGATTCCTGCCTTCCTTCGCAAGCAGGCTGATTGAACCCTCCGCTGCGGTCGGCGCCGCAGCTTTCTACAATCGGGGGGTGTTACGCCAAAGAACCCTCCGAGCCCAGACCCGCGCCATCGGCGTGGGCCTGCACAGCGGCCAGCGTGTGGAGCTCACGTTGCGGCCCGCGCCGCCAGGCACCGGCATCGTGTTCCGGCGTGTCGACCTGCCCCAACCGGTGGAGATCGCGATGACGGTCGATGCGGTGTCGGACACCCGCATGGCCACCACTGCCTCGCACGGCACAGCCAAGGTCGCCACGGTTGAGCACCTGATGTCGGCCTGCTGCGGGCTGGGCATCGATAACCTGTACATCGACATCACCGCCGAAGAGGTGCCGATCCTGGATGGCTCGGCGGCATCGTTCCTGTTCCTGCTGCAAAACGCCGGCGTCGTCTGGCAGGACGCGCCGCGCCAGTTCATCCGGGTCACCCGCCCGGTCGAGGTGCGCGACGGACAGGGCAGTACAGTGCGCTGGGCCCGGCTGGAGCCCTACCATGGCTACCGGCTGAGTTTCGAGATCGTGTTCGACCACCCTGCGGTCGATTCCACCGGCCAGAGCGTCACCTTCGACATCGGCACTGGCTCCTACCAGCGTGACATCGCGCGCGCACGCACCTTCGGCTTCACCCGCGACGTGGAGACAATGCGCGTGAACGGACTGGCGCTCGGCGGTGGACTCGACAACGCCATCGTCATGGACGACTACAAGATCCTCAATGCCGGCGGGCTTCGGTATGACGATGAGTTCGCCAAGCACAAGATTTTGGACGCGATTGGCGACATGTACATGCTGGGCAAGCCGCTGCTGGCCAGTTACAGCGCGTTTCGCTCGGGTCATGAGCTCAACAACCGGCTGGCACGCGCGCTGATGGCAGACGAGGCTTGTTGGGAAATCGTCACCTTCGACGACGAAAAACAGGCGCCGCAGGGTTTTGCCAACCTCGCGCCGGCCTGGTAACGGCACATTCCAATGCATCTGCACCAACTGACCCGATGATAATTTTTCGCTGGATGATCCCGACGCTGTTCGTCATTGCCGGCGTGTTGTTCGCCTTCTTCATATTCACGGGTGACCCGCGCTACAAGCGGCTCGGCCTGCGGGTGCTGATCGGCACGATGGCGGCCGCATTCGCCTTTTTCGCGATCCTGATCGCCATCAACTTGCTGGAATAGGGCACGCTTGGCCGGCGCCATTGCCTCGCCAAGCGCAACGTCAAGCGGTTGCGGCGCAGCGCTCGAACCGTATCAGGGGCACAATGGAAGGCCACGTGCCGTAGCACTTGGCGCGATGACCGCGCGTGCTTCGGACAACCCCATTCGAGGAAAGTTGTGCGCCATGGTCAGACTCCAGTTTTCAATCGAGCTCCAGTACGAGATCACGCCACCCGGCAGCGATTTCATTTTCAGCATCCATGCGGCGCAGACACCCCAGCAAACGGTCGTGCGGGAGTCACTGCAGATCAGCCAGCAACTGCCTTACAACCTGTACACCGATGCGGTCACGCACACGCGCTACCTGCGCCTGAAATCTGCAGCCGGACCGCTGTCGGTCCGGTATGAGGCGACGGTCGACCTGGACCACTACCAGGCCGACCCGGCCCATCTAGCCGAAGTGCCAGTGGCCGAACTGCCGGGCGAGGTACTGCCCTACATCTATCCCAGCCGCTATTGCCAATCCGACCGTCTGCTGCGTTTCGCGAATCTGGAGTTCGGCCACCTGTGGCAGGGATACAGCAGGGTGCTGGCCATACGTGACTGGGTCGTCGAACATGTCACCTTCCGCTCAAACTCGTCGGACGGCAACACGTCGGCGGTTGATACGCTGGTCGAAAAGGTGGGCGTTTGCCGCGACTTCGCCCATTTGATGATCGCCCTTTGCCGTGCACTCAATATCCCCGCGCGATTTGCCACCGGTATGGACTACGGAGCCAACCCGGTACTGGGCCCCCCCGACTTCCATGCCTATGTCGAGGTCTACCTGGGCGATCGCTGGTACATGTTCGACGCCTCCGGGGTGGCAATCCCGATGGGTTTCGTGCGTCTGGGCACCGGCCGCGACGCTGCCGACTCGGCATTTGCGATGATATTCGGAGGGGTCGCCGGCGGCGCGCCGATCATCCACATACAGGCCATTCCCAACGCGAACAATGTGCTGGTCGTGCCGCAACACGTGCCTTTCGCCTTGTCAACCGACCGGCAGTCGACACGCCACTGACCAAGCATGTCGTGGCGCGCAGCGCCATCGGGGCAACAGCGGAGCGCAGGCGTCGCATGACGGCAACCTACCGGATCGGGTTGCGGCGCAAATCTGCCGCGCCCGCCAATGCGATCAGGCGCGACGCCTTGCCCGCATGCGCATGTGTGATGGCCATGCCCAGGGCATCCGCTGCGTCGGTACCGGGGAGTCCAGGCAGATCGAGCAGGCGGCGCACCATTTCCTGCACCTGGTTCTTCTGCGCCCGGCCGTAACCCACCACCGCCTGCTTCATCTGCAGCGCCGTGTATTCGGCCACCGGCAGGTCGTCGGACACCAATGCCGTGATGCATGCGCCGCGCGCCTGCCCCAGCAGCAAGGTCGATTGGGGGTTGACGTTGACGAACACGATCTCGACGCAGGCGCAATCGGCCTGGTAACGCTGCGCCACCTCGCGCACGCCGTCGAACAGCAATTTCAATCGACTCGGCAGGTCGGTCTGGGCCATCTTGAGGGTGCTGATGGTACCGCTGGCCACGTACGCCAGCGCAGAGCCATGCACGTCGATCACGCCAAATCCGGTGGTGCGCAGGCCGGGGTCGATGCCGAGTATTCGCATGCAGTCAGGCCTACAGATTGAAGTACCAGCGCACGGAATGGAAGAACACCGGCGCCGCAAAACACAATGCGTCGACCCGGTCCAACAGTCCGTTGGCACCCGTGACGCCATCGCCCTGCTGGCCCCAGTCCGGGATGCCGCGATCGCGCTTGATCGCCTTCATGACCAGGTGTCCAAGAGACCCGGCCACGCAGGCGATCAGTGCCATCACGAACGCCTGCCCCGGCTTGAACGGCGTAATGCCGGCCAGCAAGGCCCCCAGCACGCTGGCAACACCAACGGCAATACCCCAGCTCAGCCAATTAAAGCTGCTGCTGATGGCCGGGGCTGCGGGCGCGCGTCGCAGGCGCCGCGTGACCAGATACTGCACCACCATGCAGGTCTGCACCACGAGCGCGAGAAAGATAACCAGAAACGCGCCGCGATCGCGGTAATTCGGAAACTCGAGCAACAACAAGGCCGGCACATGGCTCATGCCATAGATGCACACCATGATGCCCCATTGCAGCTTCGCGTTGCGCTCCAGAAAACGCTGCGGATCGTTGGCCAGTGCGCTGACCACCGGTATCGCCAGGAACACGTAGACCGGGATGAACACCGTGAACAGGTCATAGTGCTGCATGCCCACCAGCGTGTATTGCATCGGCAAGATGACGAAGAACGCCAGCACCAGGCTGCGATGATCACCGCGGCGCGTCGGCGACAAGGCCATGAACTCGCGCAGCGCGAAGAACGAGACCAGGCCGAACAACACCGTCGCGCCCACGTCGCCAGACAACCAGCCGACCCAGAACACGATCACCATGACCCAGCTGCTACTCAGCAGAGTGTTGCCACGTGCCAGGTTGCTGCGACGGGCTTCGTCGGCACCACGATCGGCGTGTTCGCGCAGCGACAACAGCAGCAACGCGACGCTGGCGATGAACAGGCAACCGAACACGAACACGAACATCGCTCCGACCTGTTCGGTCGCGGTCATGCTCTTGAGGTACTGGTTCATGGTTTGGGCGAGCGTTGAACCTCAAACCACATCCCATATGGCATGCTTATGGCCGTGGCAGTGCCCGTGCGGCGGCAGTTGCGGGGCATAGACAATTCAGACATCGCGCAACGCCATCACCGCATTGCGGGCCCGATCCAGAAACGCGCGCCGCTCCTCGCCCTCTTCAAGCTTCAATGGCGCGCCAAAGGTCACCGAACACAGCACCGGCACCGGCACCACCTCGCCCTTGGGCATGACACGCTGCACATTGGCAATCCAGGCCGGCACCAGCACCACCTGCGGAAAACGCAATGCCAGGTTGTACAGGCCGGCCTTGAACGACTGCGGTTCCTCGGCATGCCCGCGGGTACCTTCGGGAAACAGGATGATGGAGTCGCCGCTCTCCAGCGCCTCGACCAGCGGATCCAGCGGGTCCTGGTCGGCGGTGCGTTCGCGCGCAACATAGATGGCATTGAATACCTTGGAGGTGATCCATTGCCGAAACGGTGTGCGGGTCCAGTAGTCGCGCGCTGCGATCGGTCGGGTCACCGTGCGCAGCACCTGCGGCAGCGCCGCCCATATCAGGATCAGGTCGGCATGGCTCTGGTGGTTGGCGAAATAGATGCGCTGCTCGGCCTTGGGCGGGCATCCGTACCAGCGGGCCTGCGAACCGGTCAACAAGCGGACCAGCCCCAGCAAGAACAGTCCCATCAACTTGGCGCGCATGATGGTGATGATACAAAAAGTGCAAGCGCCCCGCCTTACGGCAGGCGGGCGTGCGGCATACGCGCGGTAATGGTGGCGGCGCGGCCTGCAAGGTAGGCCGATCCGGGCAATTTCTCGAAATATTTCGGCCGCGGCAACATCACCGCAAGGCGCGCGGCCTCGTACGCACTCAAGCGCGACGCCGGCTTGCGGAAGTAGTGCTCGGACGCAGCCTGCGCTCCGAACACACCTTCACCCCACTCGACGTTGTTGAGGTAGATCTCAAGGATTCGCTGCTTGTCCAGCACCGCCTCGAGCATCAGGGTCAGCACCAGCTCCTGACCTTTGCGCAACAAGGTGCGCTCACCGGACAGGAACAGGTTCTTCGCCAGCTGCTGCGTGATCGTCGAACCGCCGATCACCTTGGGCGCACGGGTATTGCGGCCGCGCGACGCCGCAGCGCGTTGCTCCGCCAGTTGCTCTGCACGGCTGTTTTTCGCCCATGCCTTTTCGACTGCATCCCAGTCGACGCCATCATGATCGGTGTAACCGTCGTCCTCGGAGGCGATCACCGCGCGTTTCAGGTTGTCCGAGATCTGGGCGTAGGGCACCCACCGCTGACGCCAGCGCAGGTCACCCTTGTCACCGACGACACGCCAGGCTTCGGACCGTTGAAAGGCCGTCGACTGCGGATCGATGACCGCCATGGCGGCGATACGACCTACAAAAAACAACTGCAGCACGAACAACGCAAGCCCCACCAGAGCGAGCCAACGTAGCAACGCCTTCATGACGAAGCCTTCGCGCGGCGCGCTGCGGCATGAACTTTGGGAGCGGCCCTGCAGAAATATGACGAAGCCTTCGCGCGGCGCGCTGCGGCATGAACTTTGGGAGCGGCCCTGCAGAAATATGACGAAGCCTTCGCGCGGCGCGCTGCGGCATGAACTTTGGGAGCGGCCCTGCAGTTCATGCTAATTACCCATGACCTTGGCTTCGAGCATTTCGTCGCGGGTGAACTTGAAGCGCGACACGAGCACCAGTTGGTCGAAGCTGCGGCGCATCTGGTCGTTGAAGTTGCCGAACGGACCGGCCGAGCGGGCGATCAGTTCTGCGCGGCGATCGAGCAGCGGAATGCCAGAGCTGTCCACCACCTCGGTGGTCAGCACCTGCCCGTCGAAATTGACGGTGATCAACATAGTCAGCTCGCCATACAGCTTCTTGCCACCGGCCATCGGAAAGTTGGTGGTGCCCATGTCCTCGATGCGCCGGCGCATGGTGTCGTAATAGACGGCGTAGGCCACCTCACGCGTGGCCGGGCTCACATAGCGCTTCTTGGGCCGTGCGTTCTCTTCCTTGATGCGCCGCTCGATCTCGGCCAGCAGCCTGATGAGGCGGCGGCGTTTTTCCTCGCGCGTGATCTGCTCGGGCGTGGCGCCCGGATTAAGCGGCTCGGGCGGGCGCAACGCCGCAAGCTGGGTACGCACCTGGGCCAGCATCATCTGCTGCTGCTCGAGCAATGTCTGCGTGCTGCTGTTCGACTGCTCTTCTAGGGAATCGCCCACGGCCGTAAGCGCCGAGGCTGGCAAGGGCGTGGTCGCGCGCCCCCGATCCTGATCGCCGCCACCGCCCATGCTGGCCTGCGCCAGCGCCTGGGCCTTGACCGGCTTGTCATCGGTGCGGGCGTTGACAAGGATGACTTCCAGCGGCGTGTCCTCGAACACCCGGTTGAAACGCTCCGGATCGACGAACCGCACGGTCAGCAGCGCCGCATGCACGGCCAGCGAGGCGCCCAGTGCCAATTGCAAGGTGGTGAAATTGCGCAGCTTCACGAGGACTGAGTATCGCCGCCCGGCGCTTGCGCGTCTGTTGCTGTGTCCATGTCGACGGCGATCGCCAGCCGACCAGCCACGACCTCTTCATCGGATTCGTCCTCCAGCAATCCGGCCGCATCGCCTGCCGCGCCAGGCGCCATCGGCGCATCCAGTCGTTCGACGACGGAGCCGGCCACATCGAGTGCGATGGTGTCCACATCGCCCAGGCGGATCCGCACCCGTGCGCCGCGCGGCAGGTCCTGCGCACCAACGACCGGCAACACCAGCGGCAGCGTCTCGGCGCGCACCATGTTCTCCTTGAACACGGAGGCCACGACCTCATGGATGCCGTTTTGCGCCAGATACCGCAAGGTCCAGAAGCGCTCGATCGCACCCTGGAACGCACCGTAAGCGCTATATGCAGCGTCGAAACCGGAAATGATCGCGAACAGACCCGCGTCCTTGGGCTTGAACGGTGCGACCAGCGCCGCGGTCTTGCCGTGGCGCGCGCAGGCAATGATCTGCCATTGGTTCACCAGGTCGGTATAACGACGCAGCGGCGAGGTGCTCCAGGCGTAGCTGCTCACACCCAGGCCGGCGTGCGGCAAGGCCTTGGTCCCCATGCGCACCTTCACGCCCGGCGCCATGCTGGCCTGGCTGCGGTAGATCGCCGGTACACCAAGCGCGGCCATCCAGTCTCCCCAGTGGCTGTTCGCCAGGATCATGGCCTCGGCCACGATCAGGTCCAGTGGCGCGCCGCGCTGGCGCAACGTGATCTCCACTTGCTCGCTGCCGTCGGGCTCGCCAGCACATTTATTCACCAGCCGGAAGTTGTAGTCGGGCCGGTTGAAATTCTCGGGCTTGCCGCGAACGACCTCGCGTTGCCCCTTGAGCTGCTGTGCCAGCCGGTACAGGAACGACAGCTGCTCCCGCAGCTCCGGCACCGCGGGCAAGGAACTGTCCACGCCATCCGCATGCGCGAAGTCCGCATGCTGCAACCATTGCGGCGTGACCAGGGTGTCGAGCTGGTCATGGCGCAGGTTGGCCACGATCGGCACCCGCTCGAGTCGCGTTTCACTGTGCTCGATCGCCAGTGTGGCTTCATTGAACGTCACGTACAGCGACACCGCCGGACAGTTGCGGCCCTCCATCAGCGTGTATGCCTGCACCACTTCGTCAGGCAACATCGTCACCTTGAAACCCGGCATGTAGACCGTGGACAGGCGCGTGCGCCCCAGTTCATCGATCGGGTCGCCCGGCGTTATGGCCAGCCCCGGGGCTGCAATGTGAATCCCCACCGTGACCTGTCCGGTCCCCAGACCGAGCACACTGAGCGCATCGTCGATTTCGGTCGTGGCCGAGTCGTCGATGGAAAATGCCTGTACGCCGGCCAGCGGCAGCTCGTCCTTGACCGGCGGCGCCTCCACCGCGGGAAAACCGATGCCCTTGGGAAAGTTCTCGAACATGAACCGCCGCCAGTGGAACTGGTACGGCGAGTCGATGGCACCGGCCTTTTGCAGCAGTTCCAGCGGTGCCAGGTGGGCCACACGCGTGGCCTCTACTACCGCCCTGTATTCCGGCGCGTTCTTGTCCGGCTTGAACAGTATCTTGTAGAGTTGCTCACGCACCGGCTCCGGGCAGTTTCCGGCAGCGAGGTCGGTCACCCACTGGTCGATCTGCTGCTGCACCAGCTTCTTCTTGTCGATCGCCGCCAGCGCCAGTGCAAGCACGTCGGCCGACGCCTTGCGAAACCGCCCCTTGCCGGCACGCCGGAAGTAGTGGGGCGCCTCGAACAGACTGATCAGGGCGCCCACCTGTTGATCGAGCGTGGCCTTGTCGCTGAAATATTCACGCGCCAGGTCGGCGAAGCCGAATTCTGCCTCCGGCGCGAACTCCCAGGCCATCTCAAGCTCGATGTCCTCGCTCACCCCGCGCGCGGCGGCCAGCAACTCAGCGGGGGCCGGCTTTTCGAATGTGATCAGGATGTTGGCCGCTTTGACCTTGACCCGCTTGCCGCTGTCAAGCTCCACCTGGGCCGACGTATCCGTCTGTGACAACACCCGACCGGCCTGAAATTTGCCGGCTTCTTCAAACAATAGAAACATGGCCGGTATTGTCCCTGCAAACAGCGCTGGGCCTGGATGCGCGACAACGCAGCCCCACACAGGGCGGCACGACCCGGTGTCAGCCCTGTCGCGGCGCCCCGCCCAGACCCGGCAGGGGTCTACGCGAGATCGAGGAACGCCATCACCGGCGCCAGATGGTCCTCGAAGTCGCTGATGCCGTGATCGCCGGTCTCGAGCAGGCGCAACTGCACACCAGGATACCGGGCGGTCATCTCACGCCAGTCCAGCACCTCGTCACCTTTGGCGGCGAGCAGGAAATACCGGGACGGATCGGCCGGGCCGGCGCATTCCAGCGCACGCAGCTCCTCCACATGGGCCGCGGTGAACGCAATATGCTGCTGCGGGTCATGCCATAGGGCATGGGTGCCGACATGCCGGGACAGGTCGCGCGCGGCAAATACCGCCGGGTTGAGCAGCACGGCCCTGCAGCCCAGCGCTTCCGCAAGCCGGGTCGCGTAGTAACCGCCCAGGGACGATCCGACCACCGCCATGTGCGCGCGCGGCCAGTCGGCCACGCCACGCAACAGCATGTCCATGGCCTCGCGCGGTGACACCGGCAGTTGTGGGCACCACCAGGTCGCGTCGGCATGTTCGCGCGCCACCCATTGCGCCATCAGGCGGGATTTGGCCGACTGTGGCGACGACCGGAATCCGTGCAGATACAGGAGATGGGTGGTGGTGCCGGCTTGTGTCATGGAGAAATGATAGACGCGCCGCGGTCGCGGCATAGGAGACTGCCTGGCTTGAGAATCACCGGCTGCAAACCAACCAAAGCAGACACCGCATCTGCTCCGTTTGGCAGCAGGACAAGACCAACTCAATTTCGCTACGCAAAGCACCCCAGGAACGTGGTCAGCGGATGCACGAGGTGGGTTTGTCGTCGGACCAAGCGGCCAGCGGCTGTCTGCGGGTGGGCCGCCAGTGCTACTGCGGCACGGCAGGGTGGGTGGACGGTGGAGCGAGGTAAAAGGAGGAGGCCGCGAGGCCGGGGGACACGAGCGCAACCGTCCGCCCGCCCTGCCGTTCCCACCACAGTCCGTTGCGTGGGTGGAGGAGACACCGCGTCTGTTCTGTTGGACTCCGGAATACAACAATCCTGATTTCGTTACGCAGAACACTCCACGAACTTGGACAGCAGACGAGCGCGGTGGCGTTTATCGTCGGATCAACCGGCCAGCGGCTGTCTGTCGGTGATCAGGCCGCCGTGGTGCTCTGCTCCGCGAATGTCCCCCGGCCTCGCGGCCTCCTCCTTTATTTCGCTGCGCAGAACACCCCGCCGACCTGATCCGGCAACGCCCGCAGCGCGCGCACACCTTGCGGCCAAAGCCGGCGGACCGCCGGCGCTACTCCGGCACGGCAGGGTGGGTGGACGGTGGAGCGAGGTAAAAGGAGGAGGCCGCGAGGCCGGGGGACACAAGCGCAACCGTCCGCCCGCCCTGGCGGGCCCACCACAGTCCGCGGCATAGTCGCAGCGATCCATTTTTGCCTTCGCCGCTCTTCGAGAACAGTTTCAAAGATCCAAGCCTGACAGCCTCCTGGATGCGCGGGATAATTCGCAGCATGGCATCCGTATTTGAGAAACCGTCGCTGTTGCGTCGGATCCTTCCCCTGTTCAGTGGTTTCGACGCCCTGCTCCTGTTTGCGGTGCTGGTACTCGCCGCGGCGGGACTGTTGACGATGTATTCGTCCGGCTTCGACCACGGGACCCGGTTCGAAGACCACGGTCGCAACATGATGATTGCCGCAGGCATCATGTTCATCGTGGCTCAGGTTCCGCCCCAACGCCTGATGACGGTCGCCGTGCCGCTCTATGCGGTGGGTGTCGCCCTGCTGGTCGCAGTGGCACTGTTCGGCATCACCCGCAAGGGCGCCACCCGGTGGCTGAATCTGGGCGTCACCATCCAGCCCAGCGAAATACTCAAGATCGCCATGCCTTTGATGCTGGCCTGGTGGTTCCAGAAACGCGAGGGCCAGTTGCGCCCGCTCGACTTTGCCGTCGGCGCGATCCTGCTGGCTGTGCCGGTCGCCCTGATCATGAAGCAGCCCGACCTGGGTACGTCCTTGCTGGTGCTGGCCGCGGGCCTGTCCGTGATCTTCTTCGCCGGGCTGAGCTGGCGCCTGGTGTTTCCGCCGGTATTGATTGCACTGGTTGGCATCGGCTTGCTGGTGTTGTTCGAGTCTGACCTGTGCGCCGACGGCGTGCGCTGGGCGGTGCTGCGCGATTACCAGCAGCAGCGCATCTGCACCCTGCTCGACCCGGCCAAGGATCCGCTGGGCAAGGGTTTCCACATCATCCAGGGCATGATCGCGATCGGCTCCGGTGGCATCTGGGGCAAGGGTTTCATGCAGGGCACGCAAACCCACCTGGAGTTCATTCCCGAGCGCACGACCGACTTCATCTTTGCCGCCTACTCCGAAGAATTCGGCCTGATCGGCAACCTGCTGCTGATCGCAGCCTTCATTTTCCTGGTGCTGCGGTCGCTGAGCATCGCGCTCGATGCGCCGACACTATTCGCGCGTCTGCTCGCCGGGGCCCTGGCGATGATGTTCTTCTCCTACGCATTCGTGAACATGGGCATGGTCAGCGGCATCCTGCCGGTGGTCGGCGTGCCCTTGCCGTTCATCAGCTACGGCGGCACCGCGATGGTGACGATCGGACTGGCGCTGGGCATGCTGATGTCGATTGCCAAGTCCAAACGGCTGGTGCAATCATGACGGGGTCCCGCCCCACCGCTGCACGACCCGCCCTGCGCCACGTGGCGCTCACGCCATGACAGACACTTTCCCGGTCGCCATCGTCGGCGTGGGCAACATGGGCGGGGCCATGGCAGAGCGTCTGCTGTCCTGCGGCTGGCCGGTACATGTGTGCGACCGCATACCGCAACGCAGCGCGGCACTGGTCGCGCTCGGCGCCACCGCACACGCCCAACCGGCAGACGCGGCCCGGCCGGCGCACCTGACCATTGTCTGCGTCGTCGACGCCGGACAAACCCGCGATGTCCTGTTCGGCGCAGGCGCCATTGCCGACGCCATGCACCTGGGCCACAGCGTAATGCTGTGTCCAACCCTGGCGCCCGACGACGTGGAGTCGATCGCCGAGCAACTGCGCCCATTCGGGCTGCACTGTATCGATGCGCCGATGTCGGGCGGGCCGGCGCGCGCCCGCGATGGCAGCATCAGCCTGATGGTGGCCTGTGCCCCGACCGTATTCGAACGGCAACGTGCGCTGATCGGAACCCTGTCGTGCAACGTGTTTCGCATTGGCGAGCGCATCGGCGACGGTGCCCGCACCAAGCTGGTCAACAACCTGGCGGCCGGCATCAACCTGGTCGCAGCCGCAGAGGTGCTGGCATTGGCGACCAGGATGGGCCTGGATGTCAGCGCCACGCTGGACGTGATCGAGCGCTCCAGCGGCCAGAGCTGGATCGGGTCGGACCGTATGCGCCGGGCCATTGCCGGCGACCTGGCGCCAAGGGCCCACATGACACTGCTGGAAAAAGACACCCGACTGGCCATGCAGGCCGCGCAGCAGGTCGACTTCCGCGGACCACTGGGTGCGGCGGCGCACGATGTGTTCGCCCGGGCCAGCGCCGCCGGACTGGCCGACCTGGACGACGCGGCCCTGTTGGCGTTTCTTGCCGGAGCGCCACCGCCGCCACGCTGAACCCTTATTGTCGGCAGGCGATAGCCGGTTTCCCGCCGGGGCATTGGACGGCGCCTAAAATAGGGCATGATTTCTCGCGAACCCACCATTGAGCGCTTGGCTATTGCCAAGTCCCTGCTACTCACGCCGTTCGGACTGGACGAAACCCATTTGAGTCGGGCGTTGGCCGAGATTCGGGCACACCGGGTCGATGACGCAGACCTGTATTTCCAGTACACCCGCAGCGAAGGCTGGGGTCTGGAAGAGGGCATCGTCAAGTCGGGCTCGTTCAGCATCGACCAGGGGGTCGGCGTGCGGGCCGTGAGTGGAGAGAAGACCGCGTTTGCATACTCCGACGACATCTCCTATGCATCGCTGCTCGACGCGGCACGCACCGTGCGCTCGATCTCCTCGGCGGCACGCGGCGGCCGCGCCAAAGTGGCGCGGCGCTCCATCGCGGGCACCCGATCGCTGTACCCGGATCTGGACCCGATCGCAACGATGGACAGCGCGGCCAAGGTCGATCTGCTGGGCAAGGTCGAGCAGCGCGCGCGCGCCAAAGACCCGCGCGTTGCGCAAGTCATGGCCAGCCTGGCCAGCGAATACGACGTGATCCTGGTGGCGCGCGCCGACGGCACGCTGGCCGCCGACGTACGTCCGTTGGTGCGCCTGAGCGTCACGGTGATCGCCGAACAGAAGGGGCGCCGCGAGGTGGGCAGCGCCGGCGGCGGCGGGCGTTTTTCGCTGGCGTACTTCGATGACGCCATGATCGACACTTACGTCGACGAGGCCGTGTCCGCGGCCATGACCAACCTGGAATCACGGCCAGCGCCTGCGGGTGAAATGACCGTCGTCCTGGGCCCGGGCTGGCCCGGCATCCTGTTGCATGAGGCGATTGGCCATGGTCTGGAAGGCGACTTCAACCGCAAGGGTTCGAGCGCGTTCAGTGGTCGTATCGGCCAGCGGGTCGCGGCCAAGGGTGTCACTGTGCTCGACGACGGCACCATTGCCGACCGGCGCGGCTCGCTCAACGTGGACGACGAAGGCAACGCCACCCAGCGCAACGTGCTGATCGAGGACGGCGTGCTCAAGGCTTATATCCAGGACTCCATGAACGCCCGGCTGATGGGGGTTGCGGCCACCGGCAATGGCCGACGCGAAAGTTACGCACACGTGCCGATGCCGCGCATGACCAATACCTACATGCTGGGCGGTGACAAGGACCCGCAGGAGATCGTGGCCAGTATTGAGCGCGGCCTGTATGCCACCAATTTCGGCGGCGGCCAGGTCGACATCACCTCGGGCAAGTTCGTGTTCTCTGCGAGCCAGGCCTACTGGGTCGAAAAGGGCAAGATCAAGTTTCCGGTCAAAGGCGCGACCATTGTCGGCAACGGACCCGACGCACTGACCCGGGTCACCATGATCGGCAACGACATGGCACTCGACAGCGGTGTGGGGACCTGCGGCAAGGAAGGGCAGAGCGTGCCGGTCGGCGTGGGCCAGCCGACGTTGCGCATCGACGGACTGACAGTCGGCGGCACTGCCTGACATCAACATGGATTTTTCCATGCTACAGTCCGGCGCATGTTGATCGCACGATTTTTCTTCGGTTTTTTCTGGTTCTCCAACGCCGCCGGCGCCAGAGAGACGTAGTCGTGTCAAACAACTGATATCACCACCTCCTCAAGACCGCCGGCAACCCCGGCGGTTTTTTGTTTTTGGGCCTCACTCTTTTCAACCTGGACCACGCACCATGACGCAACAGACCTCCCATTGGCAATCCGGCACCCCCGACCAGAACAAGGGGCCCGATCGCCGTCACGACAGCGCCAGCAGTGACCGCACGAGCCAAACCGACGATGAACGCATCAAGGCCATCAACGTGCTACCACCTCCCGATCACCTGATCCGATTCTTCCCCATTGCCGGAACGCCAGTCGAAAAGCTCATCACAACCACCCGTCACAACATCGGGAACATCATGGCCGGGACCGACGACCGGTTGCTGGTCGTGATCGGCCCGTGCTCGATCCATGACCCGGCAGCGGCGCAGGAATATGCCCGCAAGCTGGCACTGCAGCGCGAAAAATACCGCGACACACTCGAAGTCGTGATGCGGGTCTATTTCGAGAAACCCCGGACCACCGTTGGCTGGAAAGGGCTGATCAACGACCCGTATCTGGACGAAACCTTCCGGATCGACGAGGGGCTGCGTATTGCGCGGCAATTGTTGATCGAGATCAACCGGCTGGGTCTGCCGGCAGCAAGCGAGTTCCTGGACGTGATCTCGCCGCAGTACCTGGGCGACCTGATCGCCTGGGGCGCGATCGGCGCGCGCACGACCGAGAGCCAGGTACACCGAGAACTGGCCTCCGGCCTGTCAGCCCCGATCGGCTTCAAAAACGGCACCGATGGCAACATCAAGATCGCCACCGACGCCATCCAGGCTGCAGCCGGTGGGCACCATTTCCTGTCGGTGCACAAGAACGGCCAGGTCGCCATTGTCCAGACCAACGGCAATCAGAACTGCCATGTCATCCTGCGCGGCGGCAAGGCGCCGAACTACGATGCGGACAGCGTTGCCACCGCCTGCAAGGCCTTGACCGAGGCCCACCTGCCGGCTACTTTGATGGTCGACTGCAGCCATGCCAACAGCAGCAAGCAGCATGAAAAGCAGCTCGATGTGGCGCGCAGCGTGGCGGAGCAGGTCACGGGCGGCTCGACCAGCGTGTTCGGCCTGATGGTCGAGAGCCATCTGCAGGCCGGTGCGCAGAAATTCACCCCGGGCAAGGACGACGCCAGTGCACTCGAGTACGGCAAGAGCATCACTGACGCCTGCCTGGGCTGGGACCACTCCCTTGCCCTGCTGGACGTCCTGTCGGAGTCCGTCGTCGCACGGCGCAAACGCGCACCCTGACCCCTGCCGCCACGGCGCTGTGTGGCCCCGCGGCCGCTCAGGCCATCGCCGCTTGACCGGACCTGCGCACTGGAGCGCCTGCCTGCAGGCGCTCCAGCAACTTTTGGTGAATGCCGCCAAATCCGCCGTTGCTCATGCACAGGATCTGATCGCCCGGGCGCACGGCAGCCATCACCTGCTCGACCACGGTGGCGATGTCGTCCGCCACCCGCACGGTAGCGCCCAATGGCGCCAATGCCTCGCGGGCATTCCAGCCGAGACCACCCGCATGACAGAACGACAGATCCGCCGCGGCCAGGGCCCATGGCAGCTGGGCTTTGATGGCGCCCAGCTTCATGGTGTTTGTGCGCGGCTCGAACACGGCCAGAATCCGCACCGAAGGCCCGACCTTGCGCCGCAGTCCTTCGACTGTCGTACGGATGGCTGTCGGATGGTGGGCAAAGTCATCGTATACCGCAACAGCGGCCGCGTCGGCGCGCGCGCCGCTCAGGGGCACGTTGCCGCGCAACTCCATGCGCCGGCGCACGTTCCTGAAATCGGTCAGTGCCCGCGCCGCCACGGCCGGATCGACGCCGACGTGTTCGGCCGCCGCGATTGCGGCAAGGGCATTCAACTGATTGTGCAGACCGGTCAGCAACCATGTCACCGAGGCCACCGGTTCTCCTTGACGTGACACCTGGAAACGATCCGGCTCGCCACACGCCGTGTAGTCGCTGACAGTGCTGCCGAAACTGCGCATCTCGCTCCAGCAACCCGCAGCCATGACCCGCGCCAGACTTTCCTCAAGGCCATTGAAGATGATGCGCCCGCTGCCATGCGCACCTACCCCCGGCACGATACGCACCAGGTGGCGAAACTGTCGCTCGATATCGGAAAGGTCGTCGAAGATATCTGCGTGGTCGAACTCGAGGTTGTTCAGGATCACGGTGCGAGGGCGGTAGTGCACGAACTTGCTGCGCTTGTCAAAGAATGCAGTGTCATATTCGTCGGCCTCAATGACAAACAGCGGTTTGCGCGCGATGCCATCTGCGCCCTCGGGCGGCATGCCACCGAGTCGCGCAGACGCGGCGAAGTTCATTGCAACACCACCGATCAGAAACCCCGGTTGAAGTCCGGCAGCCTCCAGTATCCAGGCCAGCATGGCGGTGGTTGTCGTCTTGCCGTGGGTGCCGGCCACGGCAATCACATGGCGCCCCTGCAGCACATGCTCCGCCAGCCACTGCGGACCGCTGGTGTAGGGAACACCGGCGTCGAGAATGGCCTCCATCAGGGGGTAACGGGGCGTGCCATCGGACAGGACCGCACGGCTGACCACGTTGCCGACCACGAAGATGTCGGGCCGCAACGCGAGTTGCTCGGCGCCATACCCTTCTATCAATGCGATTCCGAGACCGCGCAACTGATCGCTCATCGGCGGATATACGCCGCTGTCACACCCGGTGACGGTATGACCGCGTTCACGCGCCAGCGCGGCAAGGCCCCCCATGAAGGTGCCGCAGATGCCCAATATGTGGATGTGCATCGTTTGATTTTAGGGCAGTGCCAAGCCACGTTGTGCTGCAGCGCACTGCGCCGTCCAGCCGATTCCATGCACAATAGCGTCATGGAACCAGGCGCTGAAGGCTTGAAAGCCGAGATCGCCGCGTCCGCGGCTCGACTGGTCGTTGAAGACGGGCTCGAATACGGTCCAGCCAAGCGGCAGGCGGTGCGCGTGCTGGGTTTGCCCGCGCGCACGTCGCTGCCGGGAAACGACGAGGTCGAAGCCGCAGTGTTCGAGTACATTGCCCTGTTTTGCGCCGACACGCAGCCGCAGGAACTCACAGCTTTGCGCGAACTCGCGCTGCGCTGGATGGAGCGGCTGCTGCCGTTTCGACCGCACCTCACGTCGGCGGTCTGGCGCGGCAGCGCCACGCGTTTGTCCGACATCGTGATCGAACTGTTCTGCGATGACTCCAAGTCAGCAGAGATTGCCCTGATCGACGATCATGTTCCCTATGAGCCGCGCACGGTCAACGGCATGCGGGGGGAAACCGTCGAGGCGCTGAGTGTCTGGGACTACTGCCCGGGTCTGAACGAGGTCGTCGGCGTCCATCTGCTTGTTTATGATCATGACGACCTGCGCGGCGCGTTGCGCCACGACGCCAAAGGCCGTGCGCCGAGGGGGGACCTGTCCGCCCTGCGAGAAATGATCCGCCATCAACTCACATGACCATCGACACCCCCTCCCCTGACAAGACCAACGACGCCAACGCGCCGCAGTGGAGTGCAGCGCGTCGGCGCTGGCTTTTCGGTGCCGTCGCCGGCACCGCAACACTGGCCGGAATCGGTCTGGCGCGATGGCTGGCCGACCCAGACGACAAACCGGTGGCACAGCCGCTGGCACTATGGGACATGACGTTTCCAACGCCCGGGGGCGCAACAGTGGCGATGCGCACATTCGCGGGCAAACCGCTGCTGCTCAACTTCTGGGCCACCTGGTGCCCACCATGTGTCGAGGAAATGCCGCTACTTGACCGCTTCTATCAAGAAAACAAGGCCAACGAATGGCAAGTGCTTGGAATGGCCGTCGACCAGGCCCCGGCCGTCAACCGATTCCTGGCCCAGCGACCGGTCGGTTTCCCGATCACACTGGCGGGCATGTCGGGTGTCGAGTTGAGTCGTTCACTCGGCAACCAGGGGGGCGGCTTGCCCTTCACCGTCGTCATCAATCGTGCCGGATTGATCGCCCAACGTAAAATCGGCCAGGTCAGCTTGCAGGACCTGCAACAATGGCGCACGATGCACACGTGACCCAAGCTGCACGCAGCGGGGTCGTCCCGGCCGACAAGTCCCCCACGAGAGACTTATGGCGACACAGTGCACCCCCAAGCAATTACCGCCAAATACCACAACTTGGCAATATTTAGGCAACGATAACCGCAATTGACTCATTTATGAGGTAAATTCGCGGCTTACAATTTCAAGTCGTTGGAGACGCTATGGATCTGAGAAAACTCAAGACACTGATCGATCTCGTATCGGATTCAAATGTGTCGGAACTCGAAATAACGGAAGCCGAAGGCAAGGTACGGATCGTCAAGGGCGGCGGCGCTGCGCCGATGCAATACCAGCTCGCCCCTGCCATGCAGGCACCCGGAACACCGGTTGCCAGCGTCGCGCCTGCGGCCGCCGAGGTGGTCGTGCCCGCGGCCCCAGCCAACCATGTGGTGAAGTCCCCTATGGTGGGAACCTTCTACCGCAGCGCTTCACCCGGGGCCAAGGCCTTCGTGGAAATCGGCGGTACGGTGAAGGAAGGCGAGACGATCTGCATCGTCGAGGCCATGAAGATCCTCAACGAGATTGAAGCCGACAAGACCGGCACCGTGACCAACATCCTGTGCGCCAACGGCCAGGCAGTCGAATACGGACAACCGCTCTTCGAGATCTCCTGACCAGAGACAGCACGCCCATGTTCAAGAAGATACTGGTAGCCAATCGAGGTGAAATAGCCCTCCGCATTCAACGCGCCTGCCGCGAACTCGGAGTCACCGCAGTGATGGTGTACTCGGAGGCCGACCGCCAGGCCAAATACGTCAAGCTGGCGGAAGAGGCCGTGTGCATCGGTCCCGCCCCCTCGGCACTGAGTTACCTGAACATGCCGGCGATCATCTCGGCAGCAGAAGTGACGGACGCCGAGGCCATCCACCCCGGATATGGCTTCCTCAGTGAAAACGCCGGCTTCGCCGAACGCGTCGAGAAAAGCGGATTCCAGTTCATCGGCCCGACACCCGAATCGATCCGCATCATGGGCGACAAGGTATCGGCCAAACAAGCCATGATCAAGGCGGGCGTGCCATGCGTTCCAGGGTCCGAGGGCGAGCTGCCGGAAGATTCGGTGCAGGTCCGGCGCATAGCCAAGAGCGTCGGCTACCCAGTCATCATCAAGGCGGCCGGCGGTGGCGGTGGACGTGGCATGCGCGTCGTGCACACGGAAGCGGCGCTGATCAATGCAGTGCAGTTGACCAAGGCGGAGGCCGGCGCCGCGTTCGGGAATCCTGCGGTCTACCTGGAAAAGTTCCTTCAGAACCCGCGTCACATCGAAATCCAGATCCTGGCCGACAAGTTCAAGAATGCGGTCTACCTGGGAGAACGCGACTGTTCCATGCAACGGCGCCACCAGAAGGTCATCGAAGAGGGGCCTGCGCCGGGCATTCCCCGCAAGTTGATCGAGCGCATCGGTGAGCGCTGTGTCGCAGCATGCAAGAAAATCGGTTACCGCGGCGCCGGCACTTTCGAGTTCCTGTTCGAGAACGGCGAGTTCTATTTCATCGAGATGAACACCCGTGTCCAGGTCGAGCACCCGGTCACGGAGTGGATTACCGGTATCGATATCGTCAAGACCCAGATCATGGTCGCGGCTGGCGAGAAGCTGCCGTTCACCCAGCGCCAGATAGAGATCCGGGGGCATGCGATCGAATGCCGGATAAACGCGGAAGACGCCTACAAATTCACCCCCTCGCCCGGCCGGATCACGATGTGGCACCCGCCGGGTGGCCCTGGCGTGCGGGTCGACTCGCATATATATACCAACTACTTCGTTCCCCCCAACTACGACTCGATGATCGGCAAGATCATCGTACATGGCGACACCCGCGAGCAGGCGCTCGCGCGCATGCGCACCGCGCTGGCAGAGACCGTGGTCGAAGGCATCAACACCAACATACCGCTGCACCGCGAATTGATGGTCGATGCCAAGTTCTGTGGCGGCGGCACCAACATCCACTACCTGGAAGAGTGGCTGGCGCAGCACAAGCGCTGACCGACCGGCATGTTCGAACTGAGCCTTTGGTGCCCGCAAGACCGTGTTGAAGAAGTCGCTGACGCATTGGAGGCACTCGACGCCTTGAGCGTCAGCGTCGAAGATGCCGACGCGCTGACCGATACCGAGCAGGCCTTGTTCGGTGAGCCGGGCATGGTGCCGGCAACGATCGGCTGGCGTCACTCCACGATCAAGGCGCTGTTCGCCGAAGAGGCGCAAGCCACGCATGCGGCGCAGATACTGCGGGCACAGGACTTCTTCGCCGGCTGTACCGAACAGGGCATCACCGCACTGGAGCCGCAGGACTGGGTGCGGCTCACCCAGTCGCAGTTCGAACCGGTTCCAATCACGTCCGACTTCTGGATCGTTCCCACCTGGCACGAGCCACCAGCGCAAGCCAGGCACTGCATCCGGCTCGACCCGGGGCTGGCATTCGGCACCGGCACCCATCCGACGACCCGCATGTGCCTGCAGTGGATTGCCCAGAACCGGGGTGGCGAAAAACTGGGGCGCGTACTGGACTACGGTTGCGGCTCCGGCATTCTCGCCATTGCCGCAGCCATGTTCGGTGCGACCACGGTCGACGCACTCGACATCGACCCGGCGGCGGTCGAATCGTCGCGCACCAACGCCAAGGCAAACGGGGTCGACATGGCATGCGGGCTGCCAGAGCAGGCGAGCGGACAATACCAGAGCGTGCTGGCCAACATCCTCGCGACCCCCCTGAAGGTGCTGGCGCCACTGTTATGCGGGCGTGTGGCGCCCGGTGGACGGCTGGTGCTCTCGGGCATCCTGGAGCGGCAGGCGGACGAGCTAACGGCCGCCTATGCGCCGTTCGCGCAACTCTCGGTGGCGGCAACGCAGGACGGCTGGATCCTGATGACGGCGCGCTGCTGAGCGCACCCGCGCCACTACAATCCTGCATCCATGAGTCAGATCACACGTTGCCCCACATGCGAAACCATGTTCAGGGTCGTGCCGGATCAACTGCGGGTATCCGAGGGCTGGGTCCGATGCGGCCAGTGTTCAGAGATTTTCGACGCCACACAGCACCTGGTTTCGATACCGCCGGCCACAGCGGCTGGCGCCGCAGCTGGCCCGCCTGCAGCGCGGACGGTACCGGACAGCCCGCGACCAACACCTGTACCTCCTGTGTCCCCGACACCGCGGGCACCCTCGACACCGCCTGTGCCCGTGCCGGCCGCTCCACCTGCGGCGCCATTGCCTGCTACGGCGCCGGCGACGGCCGCGCCGCCATGGGCGGATCTGTCTGGCGTTGATGCTGGCCCGCCAGCGGCCATTGCCGGCGGGACGGCAGCTTCCGTGCACGGCAACTGGGCCCAGGCACGCCCTGCGACGCGCGGGGTCGATGCTCCGCAGCACAAGGGCCCGGACAACGATGCGCTGCTGGCGGCGGCGGTAACCGCCCAGACGACCGACTGGCAGGATTCGCCGGTCACCGATCCGCAGACCGCCATTCTCGATGACGAGGACATGTCGAGCGACAGTGCCAACACCCTGCCCCCTTTCGAGGCAGAACCAGCACCCGCTGCCGCGGCGGACCGGGGCTCGTTTGCCGCGCACGCCCATACGCCGTCGTTCCTGCGCAATGACGCGTCGACATCCATCTGGCGCCGCCCTGCCGTGCGTATTGGACTGCTGATCGCATTCGTGGTGCTATTGGCCGTGCTGGCTGCCCAGATGCTGATCAGGGAGCGCGACCGTGTCGCCGCGATGCAGCCATCGCTGCGACCCGCGCTCGAGGCTTTGTGCGTGGTCTCCGGATGCAGCATCTCGGCCCTGCGGCAAATCGAATCGGTCGTCATTGACAGCTCCTCATTCAGTCGGGTCCGTGGCGACGATTACCGCCTGGGCTTTTCACTGCGAAACACCGCGGCTATCGACATTGCGATGCCGGCGATCGAACTGGCATTGACCGACCCACGGGATCAAGCCGTGATCCGCCGCGTCATCCTGCCGGCCGAATTCGGCGCCCGGTCCGCCGCGTTGGCGAGTGCGTCCGTCTGGACAGGCTCACTGGCACTCAACGTTCAACCCGGTGCCAGTTCGGACCGTATTGCGGGCTACCGTTTACTTGCGTTTTACCCCTGACCTCCATCGGACATCGACCATGGCATCCATCATCTGCGGCTCACTGGCTTTCGACACCATCATGAACTTCGAGGGTCGATTTGCCGATCAGATCCTGCCCGAGCAACTGCACATCCTGAATGTATCGTTCCTGGTACCGTCACTGCGTCGCGACTTCGGCGGCTGCGCCGGCAACATCGCCTACAGCCTCAAGTTGCTGGGGGGAGCCCCGCTGCCCATGGCCACCGTCGGTAGCGACGGCGACGTCTACCTCAAGCGCCTGCAGGACCTGGACATCAGTGGCGAGTTCGTACGCACCATCGCCGATGCCTACACCGCGCAGGCGATGATCATCACCGACACGGACAACAACCAGATCAACGGTTTTCATCCGGGCGCCATGGAGCAGGCCTGGCAAAACCGCATCGCGCCGCGCGACGACATCAAGCTCGGCATCATTGCACCCGACGGCCGCGACGCCATGATGCAACATGCGGTGCAGTTTACCGAGGCGGGCATCCCTTTCATCTTTGATCCGGGCCAGCAACTGCCGCGCTTCGATGGCAGCGAGTTGCGCGACTTCGTATCCAAGGCCAGCTGGGTGGCGGTCAACGACTACGAAGGCAAGATGCTATGCGACCGCACCGGCTGGGACCTGGCCGAGATATCAGGCAAGGTTCAAGGCCTTGTTGTCACGATCGGGGCCGAGGGTAGCGAGGTGTGGGTCGACGGCGTCAAGACCCATGTCCCGGCCGTCAAGGCCGCCGCGGTCGTTGACCCGACCGGGTGTGGCGATGCCTATCGGGGGGCCCTGCTGTTCGGCCTCGAGCGTGGATGGCCGCTGGAGCGTTGCGCCCGATTGGGCAACCAACTCGGTTCGACCAAGATCGCCCAACGCGGCCCGCAAAACTACACAATCGATCCGTCGATCATCGACGCGTAGCTGCAGCCCACACCAACAGCCGAAAAAAGCCCGACACCATGTGGTATCGGGCTTGATGCGACCTCTCAGGTGCGCTCAGGGCTTGCTGGCAGTCGGAAACGGCCAGGCCGCTTGCGGATTCAGCGTCGTCTGAGCCGAGGCAGCGGGCGACTTCCCGGCCTTCTTGGCGGCAGGCTTTTTGGCTGCTTTCTTGGCGGCAGGCTTTTTGGCTGCCGCCTTTTTCGCCGGAGCTTTCTTCGCTGCGGCTTTTTTCGCCGGAGCTTTCTTCGCTGCGGCTTTTTTCGCCGGAGCTTTCTTCGCTACGACCTTTTTTGCCGGAGCTTTCTTCGCTGCGGCTTTTTTCGCCGGAGCTTTCTTCGCTACGACCTTTTTTGCCGGAGCTTTCTTCGCTACGACCTTTTTTGCCGGAGCCTTCTTCGCTACGACCTTTTTCGCCGGAGCTTTCTTCGCTACGACCTTTTTCGCCGGAGCTTTCTTCGCTACGACCTTTTTCGCCGGAGCTTTCTTCGCTGCAGCTTTTTTCGCTGGAGCC